>JAAGKN010000340.1_pt1 | contig 216677 bp, 148 predicted proteins | sample 6206371 | NCBI WGS metagenome assembly JAAGKN01 (sample SAMN11533720, study PRJNA540317) | gut metagenome | isolation source: fecal pellets from male and female animal of same cohort | host: Peromyscus leucopus | place: USA:CA | collected 2017 | reverse complement strand
TCTTACCAGAAACAGTGTATGTTCCACCACCGTTACCGAGTGCCCCGCTACCATAGTAACTACCATCCTTATTAAAGGTGATGGAGAGCGCCATACTGGGGTAATTTGAGATGTCAACCCAGTCCGTGTCGCTGAACTTTACCGACGTGGCATCCCAGGTGCCGATGATTTGAGAGTTGATGTCATCCGGCTCGTCCTCATCATCAGAGCAGGCTGTGAATGACACCATGAGTGTTGCAAGTAGCAACATAAGTGAAAATACTTTTTTCATTGCGTTTGACGAGGGGGATTTGATCCTCGTGCCGCAAAATTACAACATATAGACTCACCCTATTTGCACCTTTGGGAGAAAAATATTACCTTTGCGTATCGAAAAACAATTGATATGCCAAACACGAAAAGTTCAGATATCCGGTATAAGGTGCTCGACCGTTGCCTCAGACGAGGCGGTTACTCCACTTCAGATCTTATGGATGAGGTGAATAAGGAATTGGAGCTTCAAGGTTTTCCTACTGTCTCAGCATTGAATACAATTAGGCAGGATATGGATCACATCGTCAATTCATATCCTGAAATTAGCATTGTGGACAAGAAGGTCGGTCGTAACGTGACATATTCTTATGAAAATTCGGAGTCCTCAATATTTAAGCTCCCGTTCAATGATGATGAACTTGCCCAACTTTCCCAATGTATGGCAATCCTTTCTCGGTTTGAGGGAACCCCTCAGATGGAGTGGATGCACTCCTTCATAGAGCGTTTCAAACTGTCTCTTAACATTGATGTCGATGGCAAACAGGTTGTCGGATTTGACGACTGTCGATATCTTAAGGGTAAAGAGCATTTCTCCACCCTTCTTTCGGCTATATGCAATAAAAGGGTGCTGGCTATAGGCTACAAAAGTTTCCGGCGGGGTGCTGTCAAGGAAGTGATTCTGCATCCCTATTTTATTAAGGAGTATAACAAGCGGTGGTTTATGCTGGGGAGGGAACATGGCTACGATTCAATCTCTCATCTTGCGTTCGACCGGATTGAACATATCAACAACGTTACAGGAGTTTCGTATATTGAAAATCATGAATATGACTTCAATGACGACTATTTTTCAGATATTGTAGGAGTTACGAAGCATCTTGATCATGAGCTACAAAAAATACAGTTATGGGTATCTCCTACGCTCTTTCCTTACATCCAGACAAAGCCGTTGCATGAAACTCAGAAATTGAAGAAGTCTGATGCAAACAGCTATGAGATAGAGATTGAGGTACGCCCGAATTTTGAGCTTGAACAGCTGATTCTCTCCTACGGGGAAGGCCTGAGCGTCTTGTCTCCGGCCGATTTGCGGAACAAAATTAAATCTAAATTAGAGTTGTCGATAAAAAATTACGATTCGGTTCACGAAGAATGAACATATTTTTAGTAACTTTGCGTCTAAAACAGCTAAAACCTCTTTCAAGATATGACCGAACAGGAACTTGCAGGAATGATTTGGAACATCAAGGAGATTATCCGAGGTGTGTATGACGATACAGAAGTGGAGAACGTGATTCTTCCGTTCACTCTTCTCCGGCGACTGGACTGCGTGTTGCAAGACCGGTATGACGAACTCTATCAGCAATACAAAGAATTTCCCGATGAGAAGAAGGATGTAATGCTGATGGCTCTTATGCGCCGTAATGGTTTAACATTCTTCAATACGTCCGGATTGTCGCTCAACAAACTTCTTGCCCAGCCAAAGATGCTTGCTGACAATTTCAAGACATATCTTGACGGCTTCACCCAGAATGTGCGCAATATCCTCTTGGCGTTCACTCAAGAAGATGGCGAGAACGGCGACATCAGCCGCATCTATTCCCGTCTCGACCGCAACGACCTCCTGTTTCAAGTCACGGAAAGTTTCGTCAACAATGCCGACCTGCATCCCGACAAAGTTGACAATGCGATGATGGGTACCATCTTCGAGATTATCATCCGCAAATCGAAGGAAACCACCAACACCAAGGCCGGTCAGTTCTACACGCCGCGCGAGGTGGTTCGTCTTCTTGTTTCGCTTGTGATGCACGGACGCGAGGCTGAGGTGAATACACTCGGAAAGCATTTCCAGATCTACGACCCCTGTTGCGGCACCGGCGGTATGCTCACCGAGGGTAAACGTTACCTCCAGTCGATGACCGACCGCAAGGATATGAAGATATATCTCTTCGGTCAGGAACTGAACGAAAAGACATACGCCATCTGCAAGTCTGACCTTCTCATAAAGGGAGACCTCGACAAAGACCGAAACATAGCTCTCGGCGACACACTCGCCAACGACCAGTTCCCCGGCGAGAAATTCGGCTATATGCTTGCCAATCCTCCTTTCGGTGTTGACTGGAAGAAAATTGAGAGCAAAGTAAAGGAGGATGCCGCCAAAAGCGACGGGCGTTTCTCGGTCGGGCTCCCCTCAACTTCGGACGGATCTTTGCTCTTCTTGCTCCACATGATAAGCAAAATGGATCCAACAGGTTCCCGCATCGGCATCGTGCTCAACGGTTCGCCGCTCTTCAACGGCTCCGCTGGAAGCGGTTGGAGTGAGATACGAAAGATGCTTATGGACCGCGACTTGCTCGATGCCATCATTGCCCTTCCAAAGAACCTTTTCTATGGTACCGACATATCCACCTATCTGTGGATTCTCGACAACAACAAGCCGGAAGAACATAAAGGGAAGGTGCTGATGGTTGACGCCACACATCCCCGGTATGCGAAGTTACTCCAACGCAGCCTCGGTAAGAAACGTTATGAAATTCCTGATGAGGCAATTCAGGAGATTGTCAATATATATGGAAACTTCACAGACGCAGTCCTTCTTGATGACGATAATATAAAGGTGGCACGTCTGATGGATGTGGAAGATTTTCTTTACACGACGGTGACCATTTACCGTCCGCTGCGGCTTTTCTATACCGATGTCGCCAAGAAAGCGGCTGAGGCTGCCTCCGGCGAAAAGGTAAAGAAGGCAGATAAGGAAACTCTTGAACACATTGCGGCCATTACATTCCCAAAAGAGAAGATAACCGATGAAGAGATGTTTGCGATAGCGCGAACACTTCGGCAAGAAACTTACGCAGGGCTTTGTGAAACTCGTCCGCACCCTCGGCACCACCGACCCGGAGGCCCCGGCCATCTTCGCCACTCCCGGCAAGCCGGACAGCGGCTTGGTGATCGACCCGGCTCTGACCGATACAGAGACAATCCCCATGAAGGAGAATATCGACGAGTATATCGCCCGCGAAGTGTTGCCGTTTGTTCCCGACGCATGGCGCGACCCGAGCAAAGACAAGGTAGGCTGCGAGTTCCCGTTGACGCGCCTCTTCTACCGCTATACGCCCCTCCGCGATAGCTCTGAAATCCTTGCCGACCTCATGGCTCTCGAGGCCGACACCACATCCGCACTCCAATCCTTAATCTCCGAGGCGCAATGAAAGAATTAGTAAGCGAAATACGCTCAATTATCGAGTCTGCACGGACAAATGCCGTGCGCTCAGTCGACTTCTGCCGAGTACAGATGTACTGGCAGATTGGTCGCCGTATAGTTGAAGAAGAACAAGGAGGTCAGACCCGCGCCGAGTACGGTAAAGGACTGATAAAGAATCTTGCCAAAGAGATTGAACCCGAATACGGTAGCGGATTCGGACAAAGGCAGTTAGAACGCGCAAGACAGTTTTACATTGAATTCCCAATTGCGTCCACACTGCGGACGCAATTCAACTGGAGTCAATATAAATTGCTTATAGGTATAGCAGACAAGGACAAACGTGAGTATTACGAGTTAGAAGCCGCTAACAATTGCTGGACAGCACGACAGATGCAACGTCAGATTAACTCCATGCTCTATGAGCGTATGCTTTTGAGCAACGATAAAGAAGCTGTTTTGGCTATGGCTCGCAAAGAAAGAATGCCGGAGAAACCGCAGGAGATTGTTAAAGATCCGATGGTTCTAGAATTTCTTGGTTTGGAGAAACGCGCCCATTATTATGAAAGCGACCTTGAGACAGAACTGATTAATCATCTTCAAGATTTTATTCTTGAACTTGGCAACGGTTTCACTTTCGTTGCACGTCAGAAGCGAATATTGCTTGAGGACGACGAGTTCTTCATCGACTTGGTATTTTACAATCGCCTCGCCCGACGGTTTGTCATTTTCGAGTTGAAGAGCGGCGAGGTAACCCATCAGGATTTAGGCCAGTTGCAGATGTATGTCAACTATTACGACCGCACGGAAAAACTCCCGGAAGAGAATCCCACCATCGGGATTTTGCTTTGCACGGCAAAGAACGACACACTCGTAAAGATGACTCTCCCGGCAGACAACAGCACCATCGTGGCTTCAAAGTATCAGCTATACCTCCCCACTGAGCAACAACTGATTGCCGAGGTTGAGAAAGTCAAAAAAGAATGGGAGGAAGCACAATGAAACAACGCTACGATTCATACAAGCACTCCGGCATCGACTGGATCGGTGACATTCCGAGCCATTGGAAATTGCCTCGAGTAAAACAATTTGTAAAAATCAACAATGGCTCCGATCCCAAAGCAGAAGGGGACATCCCTGTTTATGGAAGTGGATCATGTAGTTTCAAAACTTGTGGCGAATTTAAACTTGGGCCGACAGTTCTATTAGGTAGAAAAGGCGCTACACTCCATATCCCTCATTGGATTGAAGGTAAATACTGGAATGTGGATACAGCTTTCGACACTAACATTATAGGAAATCTCAACTTACGTCTATTCTTTTATTTCTCCATGCTGTTTAACTATGAGAAATATAAGTCTGAAACGACCCTGCCCAGTATGACGCAAACAGACTATGGTAATATGTACATCCCTCTTCCTCCTCTTGCTGAGCAGGAGGCGATAGCGGCGTGGCTTGACGAGAAGTGTGGGGAGATTGATGCGGCGATTGCCAAGGTTGACCGGGAGATTGAGCTGATTGACGAACTGAAGCAAAGCGAAATTTCGCGCGTCGTCACCCGTGGTCTCAATCCCGACGCACCTCTCCGCCCCTCCGGCATTGACTGGATCGGCAACATTCCGGAGCATTGGAAAGTTGCACCTATAAAAAACTCATTTATCTTATATGCAGGAGCAACGCCTAAAACAGAACGAGCTGAATTCTGGGATGGAGATATTGTTTGGATTACCCCGGCTGATTATAAGACAGATGATCATTTTATTAAAGAAGGGAGAAAAAATATAACAAAAGAAGGTTTAGCATCATGTGCAACCGGAATTGTGCCAATTGATAGTTTAATCTTTTCTAAACGTGCTCCTATTGGAACTGTTGCTATTGCGAGCATTCCATTATGCACAAATCAAGGGTGTATCTCCTGTGTCCCAAAATCAATATCCCACAGTAATTACTTTTATTATTTATGCAGAATTGCGACAAGTGAATTTGAAATTTTAGGGTCAGGCGCTACTTTTCTTGAAATTTCCTCTTCAAATTTTGCAAATTTTAAAATGCCATTACCTCCTCTTTCCGAACAGCAGGCAATCGCCGACTACCTTGACTGGAAATGTGCAGAAATTGACGGATTGAAGGCGAAACTCACCAAGAAGCGTGAGACGCTGAAAGAGTTGCGTCAGTCCATCATCTCCGAAGTCGTTACCGGCAAACGAAAAGTAATTTAATCTCTCCCAAATCATTATCGCATGAATATCGACAACGAAACTAAATTTGAAGAACATATAGAGGAGGCTCTGTTGGCTTCGCCTTTATATATCAAGCGCACGTCCGGCGATTTCGACATCAAGCGGAGGATTGATCCCGATATGCTCTGGCAGTTCCTCCATGCCCAAACCGACACATGGAACCGCCTTGTCAAGCGATTCAAAACCGGTGACGCCGCTCTCAATGCCGTAATCAAGGACTACAACTCCAAGCTCGACAATGGTCATTCGTTGGTTGATATTCTGCGCAATGGCTTGAAGATACAGGGTATTCCGTAAAACTGATGCAGACCAAGCCGACACTTGCCGGAGAGGACTCGGCCTTGCATGAGCTGTATCTCGCCAACCGATTTGCCGTGGTGCGCCAAATGCGCTATTCGCTCGACAAAGCCGACAAAGGGAAATGAACTCGACCTCTGCATATTGCTCAACGGTTTCCCGATTATCACCGCCGAACTGAAAAACGAGGGCACCGGTCAGAACTATACCAACGGCATCTGGCAATACCGTCACGACCGCGACCCGAAGAACCCGATGCTCCGCACTGCATTGGTGCATTTCGTCATCGACAACAATTACGCCTTCATGACAACATCGCTCAACGGCGAGGACACGGCATTCCTGCCGTTCAATGTCGATTCGGTCAATCCGCAAGTGCCGGGCGAATATGCCACAAGTTACCTGTGGCGCGGTGTATTGCAGGCGGATTCCCTGCTCAACATCCTCGACCATTTTATCAAGAACGTGCAGAGCGACGGCAAGAGCGTGACATACTTCCCCCGCTACCATCAGCTGCGAGTTGTCCGCCATCTTATCAAGTGGGTCGAAGAGGATGGACCCGGCCACAACTACCTTATCGAGCACTCGGCGGGCAGCGGCAAGACAAAGTCGATGGCATGGCTCGCACATCAACTTGTCAACCTTGTCAATCCCGACCAGACACCGGTGTTCGACTCCATCATTATGGTGACTGACCGCATCGTGCTGAATGCAAATATGGCCGACGATGTAAACGCATTCGCCACGGAAGCCGGTGTGGTGAAAGACATACGCCGGGGGAGCAAGAAACTCGCCAAGGCAATCAATGAGGGTGGACGCATAATCGTCAGCACCGTCCAGAAATTCAGTTTCGCACTCAAGGAACTGAAACGCGAGAAGCACCGCAACTATGCCGTTATAATTGACGAGGCGCATACCGCAATCGGCAACGAGAGCGCCAAGGACATTGTAGCCGCCCTATCGACCGAGGAAGACATTCAGCAGGCAATGGCACAGGCCGATGCCGAAGGATATGAGGATCAGATGGATGCGCTTATGGCATACATGCAGACCCAGCGCCAGCAGATGGGCCATATCAGCTACTTCGCGTTCACCGCCACTCCCAAGGACAAGACTTACGCTCTATTTGGCAAAAAGACTCCGGAAGGATACGTGGCACACGACTACTACACGATGAAGCAAGCCATCGACGAGAAGTTTATTCTCGACGTGCTACGCAACTACACCACCTACAAAACGATGTTTGAATACATCGAGAAGAACTCTGCGCATCCTACAATGGCGATGACTACGGAAGGTGTGGCCAAAGAACCGGAAGAACTCTACGGCGAGAAGAAATCGGTGGCGCTGATTCTTCGGAAACTCAACACCGAACCGGAGAACATGACGCTGAAAGCGCGGCTTGCGCTCAGCTACTTCATGCAGCATACGCGCAACAAAATCGGAGGACGGGCGAAGGCAATGTTCGTAAGCGACAGCCGGGCTTCGGCAGTGCGCTACAAGAAGATTTTCGACAATCTGCTTGCCGAGGAATACGGGAGCGAGTTCAAGACACTGGTGGCGTTCTCCGGAGAGGTGGAACTTCCCGACGGCTCGAAATACACCGAAGACAAGATGAACGGCTGGGGCATCAAGGACGACAAAATCCGCGAGACCTTCGACACGCCGGAATACCGCATACTGATCGTGGCCGACAAATTCCAGACCGGTTTCGACCAGCCTTTGCTCCACACCATGTTTGTTGATAAGACGCTTGGCGGCATCCAGTGCATACAGACACTCTCACGCCTCAACCGCTGCTATGACAAGGGAGGCGTGAAGAAAGAGGACACGATGGTGATTGACTTCCGCAATGATGCCGATGCAGTGCAGAAGGCATTCCAGAAATATTATCAGACCACCATTCTCACAGGAGAGGTAGATACCCAGCGTCTCTATACCCTTCTCGACGACATCAAAGCTTTCAAACTTTACAATGATTCGGAACGTAACCGCGTGGTTGAATACATGATGAAGCAGGATGTTGCCTCTGCCGTATCACTCTGCAATTCGATTGTAAAGGAGCGTGAGACTCCGCTGAGCAATGATGATAAGGACAAATACCGCAAACTGGTTAACCGATACATCCGCAGTTATGGTTTCATGGCTCAGCTACTCACATATTGCGACCCCGATTTAGAACGTGAGTATATCTTCCTCCGTGCGCTCTATCCCCGTCTGCAATACACACGCGAGACTCTGCCGATGGAGATTCTCGACCGCGTTGACCTCAACAAGCTTCGTCTCCAGATGATAATGGAGGGAACCATCGCGCTCGAAGAGGAGGACGCTGAATTGAAATCGTCACGTATAGGAGATGTAAAGGCTCCGGCGGAAGATGAGAAACGCTCCCTGCGCGAGATTCTCGATATCGTGAACGAGCCGTACAAGGGTTTCTTGGATGACCATGACATAGTGCTTCGTCCGCTGAACCATCTGATGCTTACCGATGAGAAGATAAATGAAGCTGTCAGAAGCGGCAACTCGTATGGAGTGTTACGCGAACTGTTCTCGGAACGCGCCCAGGACCTTGTGTTGGATATAAGCGGCAAGGGGATTGACCTTTACGAGGAGTTTATTAACGACACTCCGTTTGCTCGTGAGTATATCCGTGGCATCCTCGACATGGCATTGCGCAACAACCAGCAAAGCAGCATCGACCTTGATCTGCATCGTCTTGCTGAGAAGATTGTTGCAGAAATCAGTGAGGAGTTTAGAGAACTGGCGCAGACATCCCGCCGGCTCGATGAGGTAGCAGAGTATCTTATCAATGTCATTCAGAAGAGAGCCGCGAAACCGGGACTGAACGGAGCCAATGACCTGTTGATTAATTCCTTCAATCATCTGCTTTGCAATGAGCATTTGACTGAACTGGATCGACGTGCCCACTTCAATACACTTGTAGGGAAATTCGAGCCGTTCCTTAAGAAACTCTACTACCTCATCAACAACCGCGAACTGACTACACGCGAAGGGTCTGCCGACAGCACCACATTCTCGGATTGCATATTCGGACATGAATCATTAAAGCGCCTGAAGCATACAACTGATTCACGTTATTACCGATTCCGCGACTATCTGGAGAAGGTGCGCGGCTGGCGCAACGAAGAGGCGCACAGTGCTCCGGAAATTCCCGATGCCGAATTACGTGAGGCTGTACATATCCTCGTGACCATGTACGCCTACGTAATATCCCGCAGCATTACCGACCTCGAAATGAATGGTTTCTAAATCATGTTAATGGCTATGTCATCCATCAAAGACCACTCGGCATTGACCAGTATACTTCATTCCAGAGGACTGGAGAAGATTTTGCCAGACAAACCACTATGGAAACTCAAAGTGAGCGACGAGGAATATGAGCAGCTAAAGTCTACGCTCACCGAACATTCCGATGAACTTGATGAATTCGGAATGGAAGCGGCTATATGCTATGCCGAATGGTGGCGACGTGACTACAACGGTAATATTCCGTCAAAGGAAGATGTCGCTGTGGGGGTAGGTCTTGACGTATGCCGGGCCGAGGAATTGTATATGGCAGCAAGAATGGCATTGCAGAAGGAGGGATTCACGTTCATTCATTCCATAAAGCGGACAGAATACTTTCGCACCCTTCTTAACCAAGGGGGATTACCTATCAGATATATCCGCAATAACGAGGGTAACATGGGTAACTTTTCCAGATTTCTCAAAGGTTTGGTTAAGGAACTGTCCTCTATAAATTATGACTGGAATAACTCAGACTCTTCGGTAATTCGTCAGTTTTCATGCGTTTCTTATCTTGGTGACTCGTTCAAGAATGAGAATATTTATGACGTCTCCATTCAGATAGCACGCGCCATAATAATGGAAGAAAACGCACTTCTTCCATATGACGATAGTGACAAGGCTTTTGCCGAGCTAACCGATTCATTGAAACGTGAGTATTCTCGCGTCAGAAGCGGTTCTCGATTTCGGCCCCTGTCATTGCAGTGGCGATTACATATTGTTGATGAGGATAAGGCTTGTCTATATATACTTCCAGAAGCGATAAAGGATTTATCGTCAGAGTCCATCCCCGGATTAAACATTACGTCCTGTTATTCTTTCGACGTATTTGTAGCCGGAGTACTCACAGGTAAATATATTAGAAAGGAAACAAAGAATTCTGATGAGGGACAAGCTATCAGTGCTGTATATACCCGTATATCTATGGGGCCAAGCAGGGAAATCAGATGGAATGGAGAACCAGTAGTAGAGGTAAAGGTAAGATGCGACAATGATGACCGAATTTTCCTGACCATCGCAGGCAGCTTCGCCCCAAATTTTGATTATCCCCAAGTATTCCAGATGCTTGACAACAATATATATGCTATGTCCGAGACAGGTAATTCAGAGAAAAACATAGCACTATTCTCTGAGTCATGGAGTAATCTGGTATCGACTCCGATTTTAGTAGCAGGGCATAATCTGTTTTACGAGGAATTCTCCCACGAGTTAACCCTAACTAATTCATCAACAGGAGAGACTTTATTGTTAGAAAATAAATTTACCCCTTATACTGTGGAGTTTTCCAACAGTTTTATTCCATGGCTTGAACGTTCCAATTTCAAACTATTATCATCCGTACCTATCGTAAGAGTATATGACAAGGAGAAGGAAAGGGTCAGCAATTTCAAGATAAAGTATCGACACCGTTATGGTATTAATAAGGAGTGGAGACCTCTGAAAACATCGTGTGTACTCCCTCCCGGTATTGTTGACATATGTGTTGAAACTCCGGATTCGCACCGCATCGTCGAAACATTCTACAGCATAGGAGATATGGCTTTCGATCACTGTAATGAAGGCAGTATGACCACCGAAATATACTTCAGAAGCAATCAATTGTTTCGTGCGGAAATTGAAAGAATTGAAGGAGCTGATATAGTCAATATTGGAAACAGCGGTTGGCGCATTTCCAGAAGTGCCGATACTCTTTCATGTCCGTCCGAGTGCGGTTTTAGGATATATAGAAATAATACCCCTGTCTTAAAACTTTCCATAGCTATACCGTTTGAGGGTGTTGTACTCACTGATGTCAATGGAGGTTTGGTTCCGCGTGGTAAGATTATCTCATTTGCCAATCTTACCCACTATTGCATTATGTCGCATGGCAGAGTCAGAAGAAAGTTATCAGTTTCCTATTTTTCCGACAGAACGGAGGATGATACTAAAATCAAGAGTTTTGACGGTAAGGTTTATGATGGAATAGTTTCGTTGACAGATTATAAACCGCTTATTGAGAGGATATTCAATCTATACGGAGCTAACAGTTTTAATCGTAGTTCCTGTGTGACACTCAACGTCTCAGGAAATCCTGTATTTGTCAGAAAGTTTGTTCTCGAATCCACAATCAAAGATGGTATGGTCACAGTGATTGACAATACCGAAGATAATACGGATGATTTTTTGTATGAGGGTGAACTTTACGCCTTCCCAGTTGGCAATCAACTCGGTGTTAATGATTTATTCCCTGTGATGCTCATAAGAGCAGATTCTGTCACAAACACATTTGCATTTCCTAAAGATTTCTGTCACAAGGAAGTGATAGTATTTTCCGGAGCCGCAGATAAACGACGTATTGTTCCTAAATATTACAATCGGGAAGATTCCGATTTTGATAAGGTAAATCGAAAAGAAAAGCAGATTACCGACATATCAGAATGGGGGATGTTGTTAACTGATGAGAATGTCATGTTTGGGGATCATTGGAAGGAAGCCTGTCGAGCATTTGAGCTATGCAGCACTTTCAATCTTCCGTTCTCCACCCACAACTCTTTACGCTCGATAGCGAGGATGCCAAATCTCATTGCTAAATTCATTCTTGCAATGTGGTTTAACGGAAACCGAAATGTTTTGGAAGAAGAAATAGATCGGTTTGAGCAGGAACTTGAAGTAGCACTGCACTGGATTCCTGTGCATGTCTGGCAAGAGAGTATCAATGACCTGATGGGAAGTATCCCGGAGCCAATGGTGCAAATTATTGTTATGAAGCTGTCAGAATTTACCGAATTATTGGTAGGACTCCTGAATGCCACTATAACCAATGAACTTGCACAGGTCATGGCTGTCTACATCATATCTCGAAAGATTGACAGAGGACAGTTCATCTCAAGGTCTGACATCAACGAATATAAATCTAAAATCAGGGGATTGTCTGACAATAATATGGATCTTCCGGTTGTGAGATATAGACTCCAAGGAAAGTATTATCCAAATGAGGATCAAATGCTCCTGTCATATCGTGTGATGATAGAATCGGCAATGTGTGCTGCTGAAAACGCAAGTGGTATTGATAATCGCATGGATTTGTTTGCAAAGGGATATAAGGAACATGCTCGAATTGCTAATTTCTATCGTAAATATTTTAAGGAGACATATTGTGAGATATTTCTCCGCACTCTAAAATATATTAACCGCAAATAGTGTCATATGAATTACGCAGACTTCTATATATCGGCTGAAAAAATGCTTGTTGACTCCCTTGTGTCTTTATGGTTCAAGGGACGAGCCAAGGAGCAAAACTATATGCGAAAAATATTGACCGAGGATGAGCCGCTGCTTGCAGAGCCTGTCTTCCAATCAATATTCCCATGGGAAGAGGGTCGTGAAACTTTCGGAGAACACTCCAGCAAGCTTGGGATCCTTACTCCGCAATTTGTCGAAGCACTCAGTAGCGATAATGTTGCTGAGGATTTAAGATTTCCCAGAGACCGCCATCCATACAAGCACCAGACAAAGAGTTGGCAGACTATGCTATCTGGAAAAGGCAGGACCATAGTCGTTACATCCGGAACGGGCTCGGGTAAGACAGAATGCTTCATGATTCCTGTGCTACAGGATATTGCGCAACGGAATGAGAAAGGTTGTGTTCAAGCGATATTTCTATATCCTTTGAATGCACTCATGAAAAGTCAACAAAAAAGGATACATGCATGGTGCAACGCAATTCCAGATAAAGTTACTTATGCAATATATAACGGAGATACTGAAAAGTCTAAAAGGGCACAAAGTTATACTGAAAGGTTTTATCCACAACTAATTACCCGACCCCAAATTAGACAAACTCCACCACAGGTGCTTTTCACCAATCCTACCATGCTGAATTATATGCTGGTAAGAGCTGAGGACAAGGAAATTCTTGAAAAATCAAAGGGGAAATTAAAATGGATTCTTCTCGATGAGGCTCATACATACACCGGCTCGGCAGCATCAGAGTTGGCACTACAGCTTCGTCGGGTTCTTGATGCGTTTGGAGTAACCATCGATCAAGTCAATTTTGCTGTCACATCGGCGACAATGGGTGATGAAAAGAACCCCGCAACGGAAATAAAACTTAAAAAATTTGTCGCCCAATTGACAGGCAAATCATTGGACAGCATTGTGGTTATCGGTGGTAAACGTGTAATTCCTGAAATGGATAGAGCAAAAGCACAAGATGCGATAAATGCTGTAAATGGAGAATTTAGCACTAACATAACATTAGAAGCTATTGAGCAATTAAGAGCAAAACTAAACTCTAAACCGGTTCTTACAACGAATGAAATAGCAAAACTACTTGACACCAAGATTGCAAAAAGCAGAATCGAGTCGCTGAAGCTGATAGACGTACTGGGGAATAAAATACCCGAACTCAACTTGGCTGACGGGAAAGAGGCAGCATTGTTACCTACAAGGGCGCACTTTTTTATTCGTTCAATAAATGGTGTGTATGTTTGTGTCAATCCCGATTGCGATAGACATAAGGACCATAGACTGAACATTGGGAACCTTACTACATATCAGAACACAAACTGCCCGTCATGTAAGTCAAAAATGCTTGAAGTGACAACGTGTCCTTCATGCGGCGGTCTTATTGTATTCGGAGAGACAAGCAATTCAAAAGGATTCCGTATGCACACCAATGTCATAGATTTGGACAAGGCGTTATTCTATGATGAAAGTGATGATATTTCTGTATTGGAGGATCAAGCTGCGGAAATCACAAACAACGATGAAGATACAGACGGCTTCACACCTTTCTATTTAGCCAAGCCAGAAGGAAAATGTCTCCGTCACCACACAATGGAACATCTGCATCTATTTGATCATAAGGAAGGTAAAATTAAAATTGCCCCTGAAGGCACAGACTGGGAAATTACTTATAAATCGCTTCGTCATTCAGATAGGAACCAACAACTCTGCCCTCATTGTGGAAATGCCATAAAAGATAGAAACTATTTGCGAGCCAGTGCAACCCAGATGGGTCGCATCTTAACCTCTCTGATACTTGACAACGCGGAGGTAAGTAAAGGTAAAGATGCCGAAACTTTGTATGATGGTCGCAAATATATCACCTTTACTGACAATAGACAAGGATCTGCACGTTCTGCAATGGGTATAAATCAGGATGTGGAAAGAGCATGGATAAGGTCTTCAATTTTTCATAAACTTGCGGATAAACGCCTTGATTTGGTACAACCGGCAGGGTTATCGGATTCGGAAAGTCAACTCTATAATTATTTGACTTCTCAACCTCGTGAGTCTCTTCCCCAAATGCTTTTAGAACAGTTGATACTATTGGAAACAAAGAAAAATGGTAATTCGTCTGTTCCAGCTCCTCCAGAAATAGGGTGGGATGAACTTATGAGAAATCTTGAAAACGATATAGAGTTCAGAACGCTTTACAAGCATGTTAAGGAAACACATGGTAATCGCAAATATCCTAACCAGTCATCTTATCTGAAAGCGCTGCTCGTTGACCAGTTCGGATGGATTCCTCGTCGTGCCAATTCACTTGAAAATATGGGCTTTGTGAGATTGGTATATCCAGACCTTAGAAAAGCCAAATGCCCCACTATTTTGGCCTCAAAGGGTTGTACAAATCAAGATTGGCAAGACTTCCTTAAAATATGTCTTGACTACCAGATTCGTGGTGGACGGCATTATATGCTTTCGGATGAGTTCAATAACTATCTCACTCAAATTAACTTTACATCCGCAATCTACCCATCAAATTCGGAGCTGCGAAAGAATGGAACACCAGTAACCAAATGGCCTAAACTAAGACATGGCCGATCGGGAGTTTGTGATTCCCAGTCAAGACTCGTATTGCTTTTATGCGCTTTTCTTGGATATGATAATGAAAGTGAATTCAATCAGGAAAAGTCAGCAAATGTAGACAGTGTTCTAAAGGAGGCATGGGATTTTTTGACCACCAATATTCTAACACCAGTAGATAGTGAAAACAATGGCTATATGCTGGATTTGCTTGGGTCGAAAGTGCGGTTGCAGCAAGTAGTAACCGGGCACGTCTGTCCGGTTGATAATGTCGTTGTTGATGTGGTCTTCAGGGGATATAGCCCACGTATGAACGGATATATCGGGAAAGAGAATTTTGAACGTTTTCTCGTAACGCAGACTTTCAATTATCCATATTTCCCTTTTCGAACGACCGAAGGGTCTGATAAAAGCGTCAAAGAATGGATTGAGTCCAATCTTTCCAAACTTATGGAAACTGGACTCTATTCTGATATACATGAACGAATATATCGGAAAAGGTCCATCTTCCTCGCCGCAGAACACTCGGCTCAACAGTCCAATGAGGATCTTGACCGCTTTGAGAAGGATTTCAATGCAGGACACCTAAATATATTATCATGTTCAACTACCATGGAGATGGGTGTGGACATAGGAGGTATAAGCGAGGTTGTGATGAATAATGTTCCGCCTAAGTCTTCAAACTACCTTCAGAGGGCAGGGCGAGCAGGTCGTCGCAATGAGTCCAAAGCCTTGGCTCTGACATTTTGCGCCCCCAATCCAATAGGAAGTCATACATGGACAAATCCTCATTATCCTATAACTCATTTGACAGAGACACCTCTGCTGAAACTGGAAAGCCGTCAACTGATTCAACGACATATCAATGCTTTTATCTTCGGACAATTTGTATCCGAACAGGGAGGCTTTAAGGTAACTTCACGCGTAAAAGACTATTTTATTAAGGATGACGGCTTATCGCTCTTTGATGTTTTCCTGACATATATCGATAGAATAGTATCCGGCCAACGTCCGGATATGGTTGAGTCGTATATTAGAATTGTACGGGGGACTGCAATTGAAAATCTTCCGTTTGAAGATGCCGCATACTCAACAAAAAGAGATATCGCAGCAACAAAGTGTGGGTTCGATACTCATTTGGGTTCCCTTGACAAGACATTGGAGTTTCTGAGAAACAGTGGTTCGTCAGGAAATGCAATCAAAGCAATTGAAATCCAAAAGGACAATTTTCTAAAGGCTTCATTGCTGCCGTATCTTGCGGAAACATCGTTTTTACCAAGTGCTGGAATTCCGACTGGCCTTGTTCAATGCATATTGGGATTGGAAAATGGCTCTGAATATCCGACAATGCATCTCAGCCAAGCGATTTCGTCCTATGCTCCGGGTAGTAAAATTATAAAAAATGAATGGGTTTACGAACCGACCGGTATCAGACTAAAATCGAAGTACGATAACAGCACTTCGAGATATATCTTGCAAAATTGCACGAATTGTGGTTATACTACAATAAATTACGGCAGTGCGATGACTGGTTGCCCAAAGTGTGGAAAGCCAAACTCTATGCACGGTATTAGAGATATTTCCGCGTCCACAGAGCAAAGATTTACCGAGGTTGTAGAGCCAGCGGCGTTCTCAGTGGCCTATGGATCAAAACCAACGAGAAAAATGGATAACAGTCCGATGAATTTTATTCAGCCGGTTCTTCTTGAAATGGAACCATGGCAAAAAAGGACATCATCGGCTAAACTTCCAGTTCGCTGTTCTACTCCCAAATCCGAAATTCTTTTCTACAATAGAGGGAGGAATGGTTATGGATACGCATTTTGCCCGTATTGCGGTAGGATGCAGTCAGAGAAGGCCATGGACTCTGCCGAATCTCTTATGGCAGGACATAAACACCTATCTTCTGGTTCCACCTGCCCGGGAGGTGAATCAAATGGGAGTTCAATCAGACGTCATGTACTCCTTGTAGGCAGATACCAAACAGACTTTGTTGAAATCAAATTTTATGACAAGTTTGACAATCAAGTTGATGATACTGAGACACTATACTCCTTAGGGGTGATTCTTAGTCGTAAACTTACGGAACTACTTGGTGTCAATGAAGGGGAAATTGAATTTGGATATGATAACATTAATCACTCCATTTTCATCTATGACACGGCTCTTGGTGGGGCTGGTTATTCAACCCTTTTCAGAGAATACAAAGATATCGTATTGGATATGGCTTACAAGGCTCTGAAAGGTTGTGATTGCGAAAGGTCTTGTACGAAATGTCTGATTGACCGTCGCTCACAATGGTATCTTAACTATCTTAACCGACAAAAAGTGATCGATTGGATGGAGACAGAACGTTTGGCAAGAATTGCTCCTTCCGAAATCACCGACATCGTGCCTTCTACTTCTGGTATATCAAGTGATTTGGCAACTGAGTTTTCGCAGCTATGCCGCAATCAGAATTTGAGATCACTAAGGATTTTTATCGACAATGATTATAGTCTTTGGTGCCCATCGGAGTATCCTTTTAATCGATTGGTCGAAGATTTAAAAGTACATGGTGTAAGTGTGGTCTTTGTTCTGAATAAAGAACTAAAAATCAGCGAAATTCCCTATGAGGAAAGAGCTATGATATTATCTGCCATTTTTAAATGGCAGTTCGGGGTCTACAATGCGACTTTGCCCTCAAATCTTAAACCACTGATTGAAGCAGAATTGAATGATGGCTCAAGGAAGCTTTACTTTGGAACAGGTATTGTAAGGACATTATCTGATAAATGGGGTTCCGGTGTAATTTATCAAGCTCCATCTCCCATAGAATTCATATATTCCGCCATTCTTCCCGAAAGTATTATCAACCAGCTGGCTTCGGAAACTGATTCAATTATGTTTGATACAAGAATAAAAGAGGATTGTAGTATCTCCAAAGTATTCAAAAGTCTTATGAATTATAAGGTTGATAAATGGGAATTAATAAAGAATCGGTTAGAATCTAAATCCGTATCGATTGAGTATTCTGATCGTTACCTTTATACACCTCTGGGATGTATGATATTTGCGCACATGTTAAAATCTCTCGAAGGATTCCTGAACATCCAGATAACTCAAATAATATTAAATCTAACAAAACCATATGGCAATTCTGGTGTTGCTGCTGAAGACGTAAATGTCTGCGATAATTTTGGAAGTAGCGCAGACAGAAACTTATTCTTAGCAAAGGTTATAGAATCTCTTACAGGAATAACACCTACAATCACTGATTCCGGTTACATTCAGCATGAGCGTTCACTTGCAATACGATCATTAGATAACGAACTATTCATTAGACCAGATGCAGGAATAGCCAATGGATGGAAGCCATTCGGCCGAAGTAATTCAGACCTCAAAGTGAAATCTGTCTGTGATAATTTGGAAATTAATTTGCCTCTTTACAATCAAAAAAAGAATGGAGAGGGAATACTTTACACTGTTTCATTTAATATAAAATAGAGATATGGATAAAAAGTCATACAGAAAGGATATTACTGATGAGTTCCAAGCAGATCTTAGCCAGCTTGATAACGCCTATACATCCCCAATTATGACTGGGAATTATGATTTAATGTCGTCAGAAGAACTCGATGAAGTAACTTTCCTCGAAGACGAGATTGAATCTTTACAATCAGAGTTCGATGAATTGGAGGATGATGATGAAGTGGTGAAGAGATTCTTTAGAGAATAGAAGCTATAACATGATAGGAGCTGTAATCGGAGATTTGGCGGCATGGACGTGGGAACATGATAGAGTATGTTTCTACGAAAGACTTGTGTCGCCGGAAGCGAAGTTGTCAGGATATGGATTGTTGCCGATTACGATGTGGCCAATGATTAATGAAGGTGGCTTAATACACAAGAATCGATTGTATGTTAAATGTGGTAAAGCCCTGTCGCATTCTTCCGGCATAAATGTCCCTGACGATTGGCATATTTGGGGCCAGTCAGAATATGACAAACCCATTCCTTTCGACCTGAAGATTGCTCTGATCATGAGCGCTGTTATTGACAGTGGTTATCTCTCAGAAAAACGTCAAAGTGAATTAGACTGGTGTTCATTCTTTCATGGAGGAAAGCAGGAATATTATGCCTCAATGATGATGACCATTTTAAGACGTCTAAACGAGGGGGCAACAAAAGATGAGTCTATCTCGGGAATTTCTGAACCTGTCTTCAACTATTATCCTTCGGGCAAAGAACATTCGTGGCATGACCTGTTGGAATACACCACATTCGCATGGCGTTGTTTCTATTATAGTTGGGATTTCACTTCTGCTCTACACAACGCAGCCAAATGTCCTGCTAACCGGCATCTTGCTATGATGCTGACCGGGGCATTTGCCGAGGCGATGTATGGCTGCTCCTACTCGATGACGAAACAGAAGTTTGGGGGCAATTACGAGATGATTGATTTCCCCAAAAGCCTTCCGAACTCAATGAGTGAAGAACTATATCAAATCCAGAGATACGAACGGAAGAGCCGCGTATTCTTCAAGAAGAATAATGCTTTGACAAATGTAGAACGGCACATTTGGACAAATATTGATAATCCCCTTGAATCGTATCCCGTAAATGATGAGTTGAACAGACGTCTCCTTAAGGCTTACGATACTGGTTGGGAAAAACGCTACGGCGTATATCTTGACAATGGATGGTTTTATATTTATCGCTCTCACCATTTATTGTATAGATTCCAACTATCTGCTCCGGATCACGGAGTACGCAGGGTCATCAATTTCCAGAAAAGCAATGATCTCCATGGCGAAATAGATTGTATTTACTCGGTATGGAACGCATTGGAAAGTTCCTGGTATAATAACAAACACAATTATCCATATCCGACAAGCGATGAACCAGGTTCCGAGATGATAAATCACTGTAAATATTTCAGAGGAGAGACCCAATGTCCGAAGCAATATGAAGGGGATGCCAAAGGCAAATTCTGGTATGGTGAAAAAATGTTTGTAGAAACTAATCAGGATTTGCAAAAATGGATGATGTATGGCGATAAAATACGTAAACAAATTGATAATAAGAAAAGAACTCTTTCGAAAAAATATTCAAGAGAAACTTTCGGAATAATCCTTTATATAGAAACATTATTCAGCAAATGGTGCCCTCATGACAACATGGACTGGATATATGAATATTGATACCTGAGATGAACGTATTGACTTTGTTAAAGGTGTCACAGGATTAAATGTATCACAGGCTTTTATAGTACAATGTCCCAATCTGTTCGCATTTTTCAACTATATTGGTCGGACTTACTTCAATGGTATATTTTCCATTGAATTTAATCGTTTGATTAAAATGTCAGATTTTAAGGAAATATTTGACTTGATTCGACGAGAACAAGTTGTCTTAGTAATTGGTGCCGGCTTTTCTTTAAAAGCAGGTATGCCATCATGTTCAAAAGTTTGCGATGCCATAAGGGCTGCTTTACCTGATGAAATTAAAAACTCAGAGGAAGACATGCATGACTTTATGGAAAATGACCTTCAGCAACTCTCGAATGACTTTATTGACGTGTGGGGAGATACCGGAAGGAACAAACTTATCCAATCAATAAAACATCTTTTTGATATTACTCCTGATGCTAATCTCTCAGATCATGAAGCATTGAGTAAAATTCCTCATTTGTCAAAAATTCACACTACCAATTACGATACCCTTTTGGAATGTGTTTTTAAGGAAGATTGCTATGTAATCAAACAAGACAAGGACTTTAGAGATATTCCTGAAGGAAAAACAATTATATTGAAACCTCATGGAGATTTTGAGAATCCAGATTCAATCATTATATCCCGGTCAGACTATGATGGTTGGTTTAACGGGGAAAGACTTGAAATGCTATGGCAAGAATTGGAACGAGATGCAACCACCAAGCATATTCTTTTCATGGGTTACAGTTTTTCCGACTCCAACTTTCAATACTTATTAAAAAGAATAAAGGAGAAACTGAACGGCTCCACGCATCAACATTATTTAGTGGCTCCTGATTGGCAAGCTTCTAAAGTACGAAGATTAGAGCCTTACCGCATTAAATATTATAATGGAATCGGGGAAACATTCTTTAGTGAACTTACAGAGTATCTAAAGAAACACATAATTCGTGACTGTGCGAAGAAGATTACCAGTCCGGAAACATGCGAGCGTTTTAATCGGTTTCATCATAATACAACTGAGATAACCGTAAGACCAGATAACGATAATATCATTCGTGTTAAATCTCTCAATGGCGCTCATGAACAGATGAAGTTTACCGTGATTGGAGATAAGGCACATCTCATTAATGAAAGTCGGATGACTGAACTCGTAAAGTCTCCAATTACGGGATTATTAATGCCAACAATAACACTAAAGGCAGATAAGGGTGAGTTCAAGAACTGTTCATACACACTAAATGGAATCGAGTTGTCAACCTCAGAGATCGCACAAATCCAAATTCAGCCATCTACGACGGAAGGTGTGTGTCAAATTAAGATTCCAGCCTTGCATTTCAATGAAAAACTGAAATACATTTCCTATACGGTTCATAAACAATGTATTGTCCATTGCATTGATTCCGAGCTGTATTTGTTTAAAATTGAAACAACGTATAATGAGGGAACAAACATGTTTTCCTCTACTTTTACTTTTGAGTTTAAGGAGGAATTCCCCTCTTTGGGTAGAGCAAGAACGTTGATGAAATTGCCGGTTGCAGTTCAATCTGGATTAAAATTTTCTATTGCAGGCCTAAAAGCGCCAAGCACTATTGATATGCCTTCGAGAAAACCCGATGACCCGAACAAGTGGTCTAATGAGCCGATGCAATGCTATCTCAATCTCCTTGAAATCATAGAGGATTGTGGTGGAAAGTTTAATGCATATCCATGCTTTTCATTAGAGAATCTGGAATGCGCTATGTATCTTGTAGCTTATCTCAAAAAGGTCTCAGTGCCTTTCGTAGACCACAAGCCTCTAAATATTAAATTTAGTGTGGTTGATTCAGAATACGAAAATAAGCCAGATATGATTGTTGGACAGGACTATGGATTCTGTGAAACCACTTCGGAAAACAGAATTGAGTTTGCGGGAAATGAGTGGCATATACCAACACGAATAACATGGTACTCGAAATGCACTATATTAAAGAATATTGTAGATGATGAAGGGAAAAGACATGTTGAGATGTGCGATAACGGTTGTGTCGGAGGTTTTTATTTAGGAGAGGACAAAAACCAAAAGTTGCTTCCTAATAAAAGACAACGTAAAACCGTAGCACTTATTCAAGATGCTATGCGTTTCATCGGAAAATTTCCATTTTCATGATGTTGAATTTTATTGTACAGTTTTTGGTCTGGAGATAGGGCCATTGTCTCAGAGTTGCCAACACATGAAGGATAATACAATTATAGAAGTATTTCAAACATATACACCCAACGCCGCCTGTGGCGGCCGAAATTTTTGGCAAAAATGAGCGGGCGACTTCATCACGAGGTCGTCCGCTCTGACTATGAAAACATCTTATGCTGTTATTCTTTCTTTGATGAGGTGGGTGTTGGCGTTGATGAGTCTGATAATCCGGTCGTGGTACTCGGTGTTCTGATTGCAGACACCTCTTGACTGAACCACTCTAAGAGTTTTGAGGTCAACCTCGATGGTCTCGATTATCCTGCCGTCTATCCTCGCTGAGAAGATAAGGCTGTCCTCACGCTGGTCGTAGGCTGCACTGAATAGACATATATGCTGACTTTCAGCCTCTTGTCGGTATTCCTCAACGCTCTCCAATACCTTGACCTCAATCTCTCCGTCGTTGATACGGATGCCGAAGAACTTTTCTTTCTGTTCCTTGAAACTCGCTTCCCTCTCTTGGGCTTTGCGGATGTCCTCGGCTTTCTTCTCCTTCTCTTGGAGAGTTTGGAGTTTTCTCACATATCGGTCGTGTTCCTCTTGGAGATTGGAGGGGCAGATATACTTGGGAGATTGTATGTCCCTGCCACAACGCTCCAACATCTTGATGTAGTCTATCCACATCTGCGAGTTATTGACCTTGTAACCATTGCGGTTGGCTATCTTGATAGTGTTCCAATAGGTGTTGATGTCTGACTTGTTGGTGGGTCTCAGACAAAGGTATCGGAGTAATTCTATCTCGTTGGATTTCATCAGTGTCTCTGCCTTGGGATTGTTCAGCAACTCTTGGAATAGGGTCACGGGGTGGATATGGTGGCAACTTCCTTTGAAACCATTGCGTTTGATAGTGTCAGTGACCTTGATGCGTGGATAGACCCATTCATCGGATATGCGCTGGAAGGCTTCGTTGTCACGTCTTATCTCCAATGGAGAACCGAAAGCGAAACAGTCAATGTAGTGTCCCAGAGTTCTCTGCAATCCAACAACGGTGGTATTACCTTTGCAGTCAATCCAATAACTGCCGATTTCAAGATAGGCTGGCTTTGCCTTCATCCCCTTGCGCATTTCAACAATCATCAGGAACATTCTGACTACCTGATAGTCTTCCATAGTGGTGATTACGTTGAAATAGGACTTGTCACGGATAACTCGTTCTTTGGTGTCCTTGATTTCCATCTGAGTGCCACATTCGGGACATAGGCACATTCCGTTTCTTGTTTCCAACCACTCGTGACCGCATTTCATACAGGTACACATTCCGGATTTCAGTCGGTATCCGTAGTGGTTGATGGTAGAGTTGAGTGCCCAATTCATTTGGGGAGTGGTGAGCGGGCGAAGTCGCCCACTCAGTTCCACTATATGCTGTTGTTTCTGATTTCTCGGTTTCATAGCCTTGGGGGTGTTTAGAGTTCATCAAAAAGATTGGGGATTGAGTCAATCTCTGCTCCGGCTTTGGGGGCGGTGGCGGTCGGCTTGTGTTGAGCCTTCGGCTGAGATTGTCTGCGGAGTTCTCGGAGTTGTTCCTGCTTGAACTGCTCCATAGCCTGCTCTTTGAGTTCGGCTTTGTCCTCCTCGGTAAGTTGGTCTTTGGAGATTACCACCTTACAGTTGATGGGTTTGCCGATTTCCTCTGCGGTGCAATCGCTATCCCAATAGTGCATGGCAAGCGAAAATACCTCATCGTTGGTCATTACGCTGACACCCTGACGCTTGACTTCGTTCAGTATGAACTGACAGCACTCGGAAAGGGACTTAGAGGGGTCTGCATAGCGGATAGCAAACAGATTGTCGCTCTCTGCACGGCTATCGAGATAGTTGCGGATAGCCTCGATAAAATTCTCAGATGATTTCATAGTCGTATGTTTTAGAAAGTTAATACCCAATAGATTATCGCAAGTGCGCTGATGATTGAGATTACCCAGCCGACACCTCTGAATATCGGTCGGAGGAACGCCCACAAGGTCAGACCTATTATTGCTCCGATTATCCCTGCCAACCAAAGGATTACTCTTTTTATTTGGTTGAACCTGAGGCTTTGAGCTTCGCTTTGACTTTTTATGTGGCTGTTCGTTTTCATCGTTGCGACATTTTTTTATTTGTATATCACCATCGGTTTTGCTTGCTTGACACCGCAAAAGGCGTGTGGAGGCAAAGAGGGGCTGTTCGCCCTTTGGCTTAAAAATACGAGTGCAAAATGAAGTATTCGCCGGAGCTTGCGTAGGCAAATACCATTTTGTGTCTGGAGATTTTTCAGCCAAAAGGCAAAAGAATAGCCCCGTCGCCACACGTTAAGCTATGGCAAGCAAGTGAAATCGCTGGCTGATTGGACAATTAACAGGAGCCACGACTCCGGGACGGTGAAAACGGGCAGTCGCATAATCATGTATGAAAATAAATTCCCCACTGAAAATAAATTTTTCACTAATTGACAGTAAAATGGTACAGAGCGACATGACCTGCATAGTCTGTGGTTGTCAAACAACGCAGGAAGGATGACGGCCACAGTCTATGCCGAGTGGCGCAGTTTCAGGACGGCATGTGGTTGAGCGGACGGTAAAAATCCTTATCAGGCAACGGCGATAAAGAACACGGAGGAACGGCATGAAGTCTCTGAGGTGAGGCAGCGTCCCCGATGCAGACCTCGGAGGCGTTGCCGGTTCTCGGTGTTCCGCCGTTGCCAATAGGCGGATGCGGTCGTAAGGTGTCAGCGGCTCGTCCACCGTCACCTTATGACGGCATCACGCCGCAAACGCGTCAGTCCGCTCAACCTCTTGCCGGCCTCCGCATTACATAAGGATAATTTAGGTAATATATTTGGGGTATATTTATTTTAGTGCTAAATTTGCAATGAAAAACACTGCCTAATGGGAACTAAAATAAATCAGATACGCCAACAGATACCTTCCGATGGTATAATGCTGACCTCGTGGCTTGAAAAGTCCGGAATCAGCAGAAGTGAAATTTCCGATTACACAAAATCGGGATGGCTACGCCGTATATCAACCGGGGTTTATTGCTTTGTCGGAGATAATCCAACCCTATACGGCATACTCGCCTCTTACCAGAGGCAGGGCAATCTGACTTATCACATCGGGGCTTCATCAGCATTGGAATTAAGAGGTTTTTCCCACTATGTTCCTATGGGCAAGTCTAAAGCCATTGTATTTTCCCCCATACGCCCACGACTGCCGAAATGGATAAGTGCGGTTGATCTTGACATGACGCTTGTCGAGGTCTCGACGAAAGTGTTCGGTGATATTGGCATCGAGCAGATTGAATATGGAAATCTGGTTCTGAATATATCGTCTCCGGAAAGAGCTATAATGGAATGCCTGTTGCTGACGAATTCCCACTATGATCTGATGGACGTGTATTATCTTATGGAGATGCTCACAACGCTAAGACCTGAATTGGTTCAGAGGCTGTTGGAAAGATGTACTTCTGTGAAAGTGAGGCGGCTTTTCCTATATATGGCCGAGAAAACCAAATATGGGTGGTTCGACAATATTGACCTCTCAAAGATCTCTCTCGGCTCCGGCACGAGAAGTTTTTCAAAAGGTGGTGTAAAGAATGCCAAATACAATATCGTAATATCAAAAGAGCTTGACGTTTACTACTAAGCTGAATCTCAGACGAGATACTGGCGAATATGTTCGGTTTTCTGTACACAAAACCGAACATTTAGCGGCTTGACTTCTTTCATCAGGTTGATATGGCGAGAAATCCGGGGTGTCCTTCGACTCCTATAGCTCTCAATAGCAAAAACAAGTCGCGCCTATTGAATTTTGTTCGGTTTTTGCGTGCAAAAACCGAACAAAATCACTACCTTTGCAGTTGAAATTACATGAAGATGGTTGAATCCAAGCAAATAGAACGTAGCGTGCTGTCGTTTCCCGAAGAGACGATATTCACTATCGGCGATTTGAATCTGCCAACGTACTCGTGGGATAATATCCGGGTCAAACTCGGAAGGATGGTCAACGAGGGTTCCCTGCGAAAAGCAGGGAAAGGGCGGTTCTATCGTCCGAAAATCACAATATTCGGAGAAGTAATGCCAAGCCAAGAAGAGATCGTAAAGGATTTGCTTTGGGATGGTGATATTCCGACAGGCTATATTACGGGATATACCCGATGGAATCAGATGGGGCTTACCTCACAGATTTCAGGAATAATTCAAATAGGCACCAATGGTGTCAAGAGAAATCTTACCAGAGGAGAGTATTCTGTCCGGTTCATAAAGCAGCCAAATGAAATAACCGTGGACAATATCAAGTATCTCATCATTCTTGATGCAATCAACAATATTCGCAAAATCCCGGACACAACGATAGTGGCATCCGTTGATAGACTGACTGAAATCATAAAGCGGTTAAGACCCGACGAGATTGAGAAAATGACTGAACTTGCCATGAAGTATCCGGCAAGGCTTCGCGCTTTATTAGGAGCTATGTTTGAAATTATAGGGTATGAATCTCCATCCTCTCAGCTGTATGAGACCCTCAATCCATTGACTTCATACGATTATCCGGGACTACCGGAGCATTTGCCCAACTCACTTAAATGGCATATAAAATGAAACTTCACGAAGATAAAGAGCAGTTGGCTGACGCCATAAGAATCACTGCCGCCGAACTCGGAATCCCTCAAAAGTTTGTTGAGAAAGATTACTGGATATGTCAGATTCTGCAACGGCTTTCACGAATACCACAGGCGGAAAGGACTGTGTGGAAGGGAGGGACATCGCTCACTAAAGGATATGGCATCATACAGCGTTTCTCCTCAGATGTCGATCTGGCCATAATCGGAGAGGGCCTGAGCAATAATCAGCAGAAGAAACTCGTGCTTCACCTTGGCAGGGATACCACGATAGATCTGGAAGAGACAGAGGATTTCGGGAGGTCAATCAAGAACAGTCGGTTCAGAAAAACATATCACTCCTATCCTTCGGTAATAGACAGTACTGACTCATCGCTTGACTTTCTCGGCAACCATGTTATTGTCGAGATCAACACTTATGGCAATCCCTATCCATTCGTCAGACAATCAGTGAAACCATTCATCACCGAGATGATGGAAAAGCGACAACTTGATGACTTGATAGCGCATTTGGATATGGCTCCGTTTGAGTTGAATGTGCTTGACAAGCGCAGGACAATGTGCGAGAAGGTCGTTTCGCTGCTCCGTTTTTCGTTTGAGGCAGATTCGGTAGCAGGACTCACCTCCAAAGTACGCCATTTCTACGACCTTCACTTTTTGATGAAGGACAATGAATGTCGTCAATATCTCGATTCTTCATTTCCCGATGAACTTCGAGATCTCGTAGCTCACGACAAGGCTGAATTTGACCGGCCTCCGTTATGGAAAACTTCAGACATCGCGCTATCCCCGTTGCTCACCTCCTTCTCTGAGATGTGGAAACGAATCGCCCCGGTATATCAGTCGGAGGTCGGAGCATTGTCTTTCGGCGAATTGCCAAAACCGGAAGATGTGGCGCAATCAATGGATTCGTTAATCAGAATAGTTCGGAAAGTGCTGTGCTGATTGAAGCCGAATGACAGAAAAAACGATTTAACAATCCGGCTTAAAAAACACTAAATCGAACCCTCGGACTTGCGGACGTGTCTGAAATTTATTATATTTGCATTCGCAAAACCAACCATGCATCCACGGCGAGAGAGCCGTCAGGAAAAGAATAAGAAGATTCGTTACATACTCGTTACACAAGGAAAATGAGCGAATGTAACTGATTGATATAACTGCATTTGGAGCGTAAGGTACAAGTCCCTCCATCTCCACGGAATGAAAAAAGGCCTTACGGATTGTCCGTAAGGCCTTTTTTCATTCATTGTAAACCCATTTATAAGGAGGTGGCGGTACGTATGGACCAGCCTTTTGATGGGGTAATATATCAACTGATTTGACGATTACGTTATTACCTTTCTGGGTACAAACCAGACATTTTGAACGTAATTTCCTTTTAGCCATGTTGAAGACGATATTCGGATTGAAATGAACTCCGTTTATACGAGTCTCAAAATGTAAATGCTCGGTAGTAGCCCTGCCGGTACGTCCGGTTAAGGCGATCGGTTGTCCGGCGAGAACACGATCTCCGGGTTTAACCAAGTTCTTGGAGTTGTGGCTATAGATCGTTTCCAGTCCATTATAATGGCGGACAACGATAACGTTGCCATAGGCGGCGAATGGTTTCGCCATCCTGACAATACCATCGAAAGCAGACACGATCGTATCGTTGGCACAAGTTTTGATATCTACTCCGGAATGATGTCTTCTCCTTCCCCCGTAAGGAGAGATCACGTTTCCATTAGGAAGGGGAAATGCGTATTCCCCGGCGGGGATTAAGGATAAATCAATAATTTCCGTGTTATTCTCATCGAATAGCTTGGGGTCCTTGATCGCTATCTGGCTTTTATCACGGGGCGTAAAGGCTTCCGTGATATCTTTTCTAGGAGAATGACAAACCGCTAGCTCCGGAGCTTCCGGCAACATGAAATTGAAATCCACGACGGGAAGAGGAATATTTGCCGTAGGGAAATCCACAGTTTCAGGAGGGGCCGGGCGTGGAGCAGGCTTTTGCGTACGGCAAGACGCAAATAAAATTAGCGTAAGAATGAGTATTCCGTTGTGTATTTTAGATGCCATTAGATATTGTTTTACTACAAAAGTATAAAAAAGCCTCTTTCAATGGCCTATATTTCCGATATGTTTATACTTCTTTTTATTCTTTGTGTTTTTTCTGATAGTTGAATTTGCCTACCTTTGTAAAGATAAAATGGAGATATTATACGATGATTGAGGGGACTAGTTTGTCTCTTTGGTCAGGGAGGATGACGATATTGTATTTGCTGGCATTTCTCTAAACTGAAAACGACCAATTTAAAGTACACAGAGAAATAGACAATGCGAATACACCTGTATTTGGTGTGTTCCTTTGCCTTATTTCTGTTGTGTACAAGGCATTTGGTCGTGCCGCAGTTTGACGGGTTTAAGGTAAAGTGTAACACACCTTTTCTCAGATGTGGGTTTATTTATGAGATAAGATTACCTTAAAAACGGCTTTTGTATATGAAAGAACAAAAGGAGATACATATCGGTTCGTTAATAAAAGAGAAAATGGAAGAGCGGGGACTTTCGGTTTCCGATTTTGCCCATGCGTTGCATTATGAACGTACCAATATTTATAAGATATTTAAGCGAAGCAGTATTGATGTTGATTTGTTACTGCGTATATCGGAAGTCTTAGCCTATGATTTCTTGCGGGAGGTGTATTTAGCGGACGAACCCCGGCGATATTCAATCACTATAGAAGCGGACAAGGAAGATATAGAGGAGATCCGTAAATGGCTGTTAGAGAAAAGGCGTGAATAAGTTTCACGCTTTCGTGAAATAAGATCACGGTCGGTATAAGACCGGTCGCTTTGATTGTTTCTACATTTGACCGTCTCAATGTTTCATCATAACATTAGAGAAATAGGTTAAATCAAGGCCGTACTCTTCTTGTTCCGTATGTGAATATAGGCAGGAAGAAAGCGGCCACTTTTTTCTTCTGTGTACGTGCACAATTCGATTATTTCCTTTATATTTGTCGATAAACAACGAATTGTTAACATTTCTAATATGAAAGTTCTAAAGACTGCCCTGCTATTCCTGATGTGCGTATCTTTCTCCTTCTCCTGTAAGGAAGGGGTAAAGGAAGTAAGGGTGCTGAAACTGGCACACGGATTGCCCCCCAGCCATTCCGTCCATTTAGGATTGCTCTATATGAACGAGCGTCTGAAAGAGTTGTCCGGAGGAAAGATGAGCATGGATATTTATTCTTCCGCTCAATTGGGGTCTGAAAATCAATGTATAGAGTTGCTTCAAATAGGAAGTCTCGATATCACGAAAGTTTCCTCCGCCGCATTGGAAGGATTTGCCGATCCGTTTAAGGTATTTGGCATACCTTATCTATTCCGTTCCCGTGAGCAGTTTTTCGAGGTGTTGGATGGTTCGGTAGGTAAACAGATATTGGGATCAACGGAACCTTATTGGTTTAGGGGACTCGCTTATTTTGACTCGGGGGCCCGTAGCTTTTATACGGTAAACAAGCAGATTCGTACTCCCGAGGATCTGAAAGGACTGAAGATCCGTGTGCAAAAGAGCCCGATAGCCGTGGAGATGATGAAGACATTCGGTGGTTCGGCTACTCCCGTGGATTGGGGTGAATTGTATACGGCCTTACAAAGTAATGTCGTGGATGGAGCCGAGAATAATACGCCTTCCGTGACAACAGCGTTCCATCATGAGGTCGTAAAGTTCTATTCGGTCAATGAGCACACGATGTGTCCGGACGTGATCATCATTAGTTTGGCTACTTGGCAGAAGCTGACGGAACAAGAACGTAATTGGTTGCGACAAGCCGCTGACGCCGCCGCTATTTATCAACGGAAACTTTGGGCGGAGCAAGAGAAGCAATCGCTAGAGGAGATGGAAGCGCACGGAGTGGAAATTATTTACCCGGATAAGCAGCCGTTTATGGATGCCGCCGCCCCGATGATCGAGCGGTTTAAGAATGATCCGGTTTTTCATGATTTAATCGATCAAATACAGAATACCCATGAGAAAGATAATTGATAAAGGATTGGAGCTATCGTTGATTTTCTTGATGGCTTTCTTGGTCGTGGATGTGTTATGGCAGGTATTAAGCCGGTATATTCTGGTTTCCCCGAGTTCCGTGACGGATGAATTGGCCGGATATTTATTGATCTGGGTGGGATTGCTGGGGGCCGCTTATGTATCCGGTAAAAATGAGCATCTAGCGATCGATTTATTACTTCAACATATACGTCCTTCCCGCAGGAAGCTCTTGCGATTGTTTATCTTCTTGATCGTATTTTTATTCGCTGTATTTGTATTGATCGTAGGAGGGGCTTGGCTGGTATACACTCGTTTTCATTTGGGAGTTACTTCGGCTTCCCTAGAGATTAATTTAGGATATGTGTATTTGGCATTGCCGCTAGGGGGATTGCTTACCGCTTATTATGCGATAGATAACGCGATCGCCCTGTTTCGTTCCTCTAATTCTTAAAAGATTGATGATATGGATTTTATAGGTATACTCGTATTAGTGATAAGTTTCTTTTTCCTGCTGGTGGTCGGGGTTCCGGTAGCGTATAGCATTGGTGTGGCGGGCGTATTGACGATGCTCGTGAATATAGACTCGCTTCCCGCCTTTACGACTTACGCGATGCGTATGGCTTCGGGGCTGGACAGTTTCGCTCTGTTGGCGATCCCGTTTTTCATATTGGCGGGGAATATCATGAATAGCGGAGGTATCGCCTTGCGCTTGATCGATTTCGCTAAAGTGCTGGTCGGACGGTTGCCCGGAGGACTGGCGGTGGTCAATGTCGTGGCGAATATGTTATTCGGGGCGATCAGTGGCTCTGCCGCCGCCGCTGCCTCTGCTATCGGGAGTATTATGACACCGGAGATGAAAAAGGCCGGTTACGATCCGAATTTCAGTGCCGCCGTAAATATCTCTTCCGCCACTACCGGCATGACGATACCTCCGAGTAATGTCTTGATCGTCTATTCCTTGGCGAGTGGTGGAGTCTCTGTATCCGCCTTGTTTATGGCTGGTTATCTACCGGGAATTCTTACGGGAGTAGCGATCATGATCGTAGCCGCTATGTTTGCCGCACGAAAGGGGTATCCGGTTGGCGTACGTGTTCCGTTCTCGGAGGCGACAAGGGTGTTTTTTAGGGCAATCCCTAGTTTGATGCTATTGGTGATCGTGATCGGAGGAATCTTGGCGGGACTGTTTACGGCGACCGAGGCTTCGGCGATCGCTGTATTGTATGCGTTAATCCTCTCTTTTATCTATAAGGAACTTACTTGGGCTAAATTGCCGCAAGTGTTATTGCGATCGGCCAAGACTACGGCCATCGTCCTTCTTCTGGTGGCGACTTGTACGGGTTTGTCTTGGATCATGAGTTATGAGAATATTCCTCAGACGGTAAGTGCCGCTTTGCTAAGTATAAGCGACAATCCGGTGGTCATCTTGATACTTATCAACGTGATCCTATTGATTGTCGGGATCTTTATGGACATGACGCCCGCTGTCTTGATCTTTACCCCGATCTTCCTGCCGATAGCGACGGGGCAATTAGGTATGGACCCGGTACATTTCGGGATCATGATGGTATTGAATCTTTGTGTGGGATTGTGTACGCCACCGGTGGGTTCGGTATTGTTTATCGGATGTAGCGTGGCGGGGACAAAGATCGATCAGGTGATCCGCCCGTTGCTGCCGATGTTCGCGGCGATGGTTATTGTCTTGTTCTTGGTGGCCTTCTTGCCGGATTTAAGCTTATTGATTCCCCGGTTGTTCGGTTTGTGATGTTCCTCCATAGGGTCGAGGTAGCCTTGTGCTATAAATAGGGCAGTACTCTGTACGAAGTATTCCAGTACTTACGTGCTGAGTACCGCAATACTTCGTACAGAGTACTGTAGTACTTTAGCCACAGTACTGCGGTACTTCGTACACAGTACTGTGCTAACTGTAAGACGCTGTCTTTTTAATGTCCTTTGAACAGGGATAAGGCGATACCCATCTCCAATCCCCGTAGCTCGGCCAGACCCCGTAAACGTCCGATGCAGGAGTAGCCCGGGTTGGTTTTCTTCTTTAGGTCGTCTATCATTTGATGTCCATGATCCGGTCGCATGGCGATGGAGCATTGGCGGCGTTGTTGCAATTCCAGTAAGGCTTTCATGACACCGTACATATCCACATCGCCCTCCAGATGGTTCGCCTCGAAGAAATTACCCTCGGAATCTCGTTGCGTGCTGCGGAAATGAACGAAATCGATCCGATCCCCGTAACGTTCCATGATCCCGGCCAAGTCGTTATCACTTCTGACACCGAAAGAACCTGTGCATAGGCAAAGCCCGTTGCTAGGATTCGGCACGGCCTCTATTAACTTCCGGAAATCATCTTCCGTGCTCAAGATGCGGGGAAGCCCGAGAATGGAATAGGGGGGATCATCTGGATGGATAACGAGCTTGACACCGGCCTCGTCCGCCACGGGAGCTATTTCCCGTAAGAAATAGATCAGGTTCGAGCGAAGTCTCTCCGCGTCGATATCTTTATAACGGTCTAACGCTTCCCTAAACTGCTCGATCGTAAAAGTCTCTTCCGAGCCGGGTAGTCCGGCGATCATATTGCGAACCAACAGCTGGCGGTCTTCCTCGCTCATAGCGTCATAGCGTGCCTTGGCTTTCGCCTTGTCCGCCTCCGTATATTCGGCTTCCGCCGCCGGTCGTTTCAATATAAATAAGTCGAACGCCATAAAAGCCGCGCGTTCAAAGCGCAAGGCTTTGGAACCATCCGGCATCGTATAAGCCAAATCGGTACGAGTCCAGTCCAATACCGGCATGAAGTTGTAAGTAACTACCCGGATATCGCAAGCTCCCAGATTACGGATGCTTTGTTTGTAGTTCTCTATATAGGTTTGAAAACCCCCGGTTTGCGTCTTGATATGCTCGTGTATGGGCACACTCTCAACCACACTCCACCGTAATCCGGCGGATTCGATCAAGGCTTTCCGCTTTTGAATCTCTTCCGTAGTCCAAACTTCCCCGTTCGGGATATGGTGCAACGCATTTACGATACCGGTGGCACCCGCCTGACGGATGTCCCAAAGGCTGACAGGATCATTCGGTCCGTACCAACGCCAAGTTTGCTCACATAGATACATAATGAATAATTTTTAAATTTATCAATGTGCCAATATACCAATGCGGTTTGGTGCATGGCTGGTTGGCACATTGGCACATTATTTAGATGGAGAAAGCGTCGAAACCTCCGTCTATGGGGATCACGGTACCGGTTACGAATGCGGAGGCGTCGCTCGCCAGCCATTGTAAAGTACCGAGTAATTCCTCCGGTTTTCCTAAGCGGCGGAATGGCGTGTGCGTGACGATCGTGTTGCAACGATCACTAGGTGATCCGTCCGGATTGCTCATCAATGCCCGGTTCTGCTCGGTAAGGAAGAATCCCGGTGCCATGGCGTTTACTCGCAGGCCCTCTCCGAATTTAATCGCTAGCTCCCCGGCCATGTATTGCGTGAAATTGTTGATAGCGGCTTTCGCGCATCCATAGCCAACCACACGAGTCAATGGGCGTAGGGACGATTCGGACGAGATGTTAATAATGCTTCCTTTCCCTTGTCCCACCATGACCTCGGCGAAGACCATTGTCGGCAGTACGGTCCCGAATAAGTTCAGGTCCACGACCGTCCGGAAAGCATCGATATCCAGATCAAAGATCGTTTTGTCGGGAGGAATCGTCGCTCCGGCTTGGTTACCACCCGCCAAATTGACTAAAACATCAATCTTCCCATATGCTTTCAATATCTCTTGCTTGTTTTGCTCCAGCAAGGCTTTATCCAGTACGTTTGAAACCAAGAATAAGGCCTCGCCCCCTTCCGCTTTAATCTCACCAACCAAGGCAGATCCTTTTTGCTCGTTTCGTCCGAGGATTACGACATACGCGCCTTCTCTCGCCAAGTGTTTGGCCATGCAGGCTCCTAATATACCATAGCCTCCGGTCAACAAAATCACTTTCTCTTTTACGCTAAATAAGGAGTTCATCAGATATAATTATTGTAGTATTGTATATTTTCCTTTACCAAGATATCGATCGGCATATAATTGACAGGCTCAATTTTCTCCTTAAGGATCAAATGCCTGAAAAGTGCCTTGATACAATGATATCCTTGTACCTCGGGGCGCTGGGCGATCAAATGCGTGATCAAGCCGTTTTCCAGATAACGGACATTCGGTTCTATCACGTCGTAGCCAAGAAGTTTGAAAGGATAGTCCGGCCGTTCGCTACTTAGATAATCTCCAAGGAAATGGGCCCTCGAATTAAAGATGATACCGATTCTTACTTGAGGATATTTGTCGAAGAAAGTATTCAGTAGTCTCGTATTCTCTTCTCGGTCATCCGCGTGCACATGCAGCAAATGAATCTTTCCCTTGAATGAGGTATTGGCGAGATAATCCCGGAATCCTTCCTCTCGCTTCTGCACTTGCGTAGAACATGAATCCCCCTTACGGGTGAAACGGAAAATCACTAGATCGTCCTCTTCACGGATTTGCTCGAATAAAAGGCGTCCCGCTATATACCCCGAATCATATGAATGCGTTCCGTAGTAAGAGATACAATTCGTGTGGTCGATAAAAGAATCGATTAATATATAAGGAATACCTTTCTGGTCTAGCCGCTGGGTCAAGGTCAAGACACTTTGCTTGAATAATGTAGCGATGATAACCCCTTGGCAATCCGCAGTCTCAATCTTCGGGATTAATTCGTCGAAACTGTTACTATCGTATTGGTCAAAATAGATTTGCTCGACATCTATATTATAGCTAAACAATTCCCGTTCCGCTTTCTCGATCCCTTGGCTTAGTTTCGCCCAGTATTCCCCTTCATGGAAAGAAGGGATCAAAGCGATGAAATGATATTTTTTCTTCAACGCTAAAGAACGGGCTATCAGATTTGGTTGATAGTCAATTTCTTTTAAGACTTTCTCCACCTTTTTCCGTGCATCTTCCGATACCTTTCCCCGCTCATGTAAAATGCGGTCTACCGTACCGGTTGATACGCCGGATAATTCGGCGATATCTTTTATCCTGTAATTTTTATTCATGGTATAGATTGTAGTGTGTATTCGTCCTCTCTGCTTATTCGAGTATTTGAAGAGGAGTGTTCAATTTACGGAAAACGTAGCCATACATCATATAGATAAGAGGAACGGCGACGAAAATTCCGATACCGAATAAAATACATCCTAATATCATGATACCGATCATAACCAACGCCAGAATGAACAGAGGCAATACTTGTCCTTTCGTTATCTCCCAGCTTTTATGCAAAGACTCGATAATCCCGGCGTTTTCCTCGATAATAAAGGCTTGGAAGAACTGAAGGCGCAATGCCAGATAAATACCGGGGATGATAAAAAATAAGAAACCCGCCAATACGACAAATCCCGTGATAAGACTCGCTAGAAAGTAGGTGAAGATATTCTTTGTCTGTTGTCCATATGCGGAAAACTGAGGTTCTTCCCCATCCAACGCCTGAAATATATTTTTCATATATCCTAAGGAGAAAATAATGGAGAATAACGCGCTGATCACGTTTACGATGATTTTACCGATAATAGAACTTTGCATGGGCATCGCGAACGCTGTCAGCGTGAAAGACAAGATACAATATCCGATTAATAATCCGGCTAATATCCATAGCTGCGACTTCGTTCCCTTCCATGCGGTACTGAATACTTCTGATATTATAAATTTAGGCTCCATAATATATAATATTTGTTTATTGTGTGTGGACACAAATGTAAAATATATTGTTGAAAAAAACAATTTTATTTTCGTTTGAAACCAAAAGAGGTGTATTTCAACGGGTACTTCTTTCTAAGTGCTATTAATTTAGGTGAAAAAGATAAGTAGGAAACAGAAATCGTGTAAAAAGTTTCTACATTTGTAGGATGAAACAGCGAGTAAAGACCCTATTGTGTGAATAGATGTAAAAGATATCCACTTGGGTTAGAAAGAGAAGGTAACTGAAAAACAGCCTTGAATATATAATTATATACAAATATGGATAAACGAATGCTGAAAATTACGATTACTCAGTTAAGGCAGATCGCATTGTTTGCGGTTGGTATGTCTTTATTAACTGCCTGTGGAAACAGTCAGAGTGGTATGAAATTAGGGGATGCTGAGTTCGCTGTGATGGCGGTCAATTCAACGACTAGCGACCAAACAACATCCTATCCGGCTACCATCAAAGGTACGCAGGATATCGAAGTCCGTCCTCAAGTTTCTGGATTTATCGTGAAATTATGTGTGGATGAGGGAGCTACGGTTCGTAAAGGACAGGCGTTGTTCCAAATTGATCCTACGCAGTACGCTGCCGCGGTAGGTCAGGCTAAGGCCGCGGTAGAGATGGCGAAGGCAAACGTAAGCACTTTAACATTGACCGAGAAGAATAAGAAAACTTTGTTTGATCAGAAAATCATCAGTGATTTCGAGTATCAGACTGCCGTGAACCAGCTGATGTCGGCAAAAGCGAGCTTGGCGCAGGCGGAGGCTCAATTGGTTAGCGCTAACCAGAACTTGTCTTTCTGTACGGTTACAAGTCCCTCGAACGGTGTTGTCGGTACATTCCCGTATCGTGTAGGTAGCTTGGTAAGCGCTTCGATCGCTCAACCGTTGACTACCGTATCTGAGATCGGTGATATGTATGTGTATTTCTCTATGACGGAAAAGGAGCTATTGGCATTGACGAAAGCCGGTGGTACCTTGAAAGAGCAATTAGAGAAGATGCCGGCCGTAAGACTGCAATTGGCGGATGGCTCTACGTACCATCATGAGGGTAAAATTGATGCCGTGAGCGGTGTTATCGATCAATCTACCGGTTCTGTAAGCATGCGTGCTATTTTCTCTAACGAGGGAAATGTCTTACGAAGCGGTGGTACTGGTAATATCATCTTCCCATATACGATGAACGATATCATTACGATCCCTCAATCGGCTACCGTGGAGATCCAAGATAAGAAATTCGTATTTGTATTGCAGCCTGATAATACCGTGAAGAATACCGAGATCAAGGTTTCCAATTTGAATGATGGCAAAAATTATTTAGTGACGGGAGGTTTGAAGTCCGGTGATAAGATTGTCGTGGAAGGCGTACAGATCTTGAAAGACGGCCAGGAAATCCAGCCGATTACTCGTGAGCAGCAAAAGGCAAAGTACGATCAGGCCTTGAAAGACCAGCATGACGGTAATTTGCAGACTGCTTTTAATTAATAGGTATATAGAATAAGACAAATATTCGCTTTTGTCGAGTAAAAACGAAAGATATGAAATTAGATAGATTTATAAACCGCCCGGTGCTCTCCACGGTGATTTCCATCTTGATTGTCATCTTGGGTTTCCTAGGCTTGATTTCCTTGCCGGTTACCCAATATCCGGATATCGCCCCTCCAACCGTTTCGGTAAGGGCAACTTATACGGGTGCCAATGCGCAAACGGTATTGAATAGTGTGATCGCGCCTTTGGAAGACCAGATCAATGGTGTTGAGAACATGATGTATATGAGTTCCAATGCCTCTAATAATGGTTCCGCGGATATCTCCATTTATTTTAAGCAAGGAACGGATCCGGATATGGCGGCTGTCAATGTGCAGAACCGTGTATCTATGGCACAAGGTTTGTTGCCTGCCGAGGTAACGCAGATTGGTGTGACGACCCAGAAACGTCAGAACTCAATGTTGTTGGTTTTCTCCGTATACGCGGAAGATGATCGTTATGACTCAGAGTTTCTTGAGAATTATGCGAAGATTAACTTGATCCCGGAAGTCCAGCGTGTGCCGGGTGTCGGTGATGCCAACGTGTTGGGTACGGACTACTCCATGCGTATTTGGTTGAAGCCGGATGTGATGGCCCAATATAAATTAAGTCCGAGCGACGTAACCGTTGCCTTGTCTGAACAGAACGTAGAGGCCGCTCCGGGTTCGTTCGGCGAACAAGGAAATCAGTCTTTCCAATATACGATCCGCTATAAAGGACGTTTGCAAGAGGCTAATGAGTTTGAGCAGATTGTTGTAAAGGCTTTGCCGGATGGTGAGGTCTTGCGTTTGAAAGATATCGCCGATATCGAGTTGGGGCGTTTGACTTACAACTTTATCAACCGTGTAAATGGTCACGACGCCGTTACCTGTATCGTTTACCAGATGCCGGGAACCAACGCTACGGAAACAATTAGTAACATTGAGACCTTGCTGGAGGAAACCCAGTTGACAATGCCTCCCGGAATGAAGGTGAATGTGTCCATGAATGCCAATGACTTCTTGTTCGCTTCTATCCATGAGGTAATCAAGACTTTGTTGGAGGCGTTCGTATTGGTGTTTATCGTAGTATATGTGTTCTTGCAGGATTTGCGTTCTACGTTGATTCCGGCTATCGCTATCCCGGTTGCCTTGATCGGTACCTTCTTTATGTTATCCTTGATTGGATTTAGTATCAACTTGTTGACTCTTTGTGCTATGGTGCTTGCCATCGCGATTGTGGTCGATGATGCGATCGTCGTCGTCGAGGGTGTCCATGCCAAGTTGGACCAAGGATACAAGTCGGCGAAACTAGCTTCTATCGATGCCATGAGCGAGTTGGGTGGCGCTATTGTCTCCATTACGTTGGTCATGATGTCCGTGTTTATTCCCGTAAGTTTCATGGGAGGTACGGCCGGTACGTTCTATCGCCAGTTCGGTCTGACGATGGCGATCGCTATCGGTTTGTCCGCTTTGAACGCCTTGACATTGAGTCCCGCCTTGTGTGCGATATTCCTGAAACCGCATGATGAGGAGCATAAAGAAAAGAAAACGACATTTATTTCCCGTTTCCATACCTCATTCAATGCGGCTTACGATTCTTTGCTAGCTAAGTATAAGAAGCAGGTCGTGTTCTTTATCCAGAAGAAATGGCTTTCATTCGGTATTGTCGCCGGTTGTATCGCCGTATTGGTATTCTTGATGCAGGTTACGCCTACCGGTATGGTGCCGAACGAGGATACGGGTACGATCATGGGTGCCGTTACGTTACCACCGGGAACTTCCCAGGAGCGTACCTATGAGGTGATGAATAAGGTCGATAGTTTGATCGCTGCGGATCCGGCGGTAGAGTCGCGTACGGCGGTTGTTGGTTTCAGTTTTATCGGTGGTCAAGGACCTTCTTACGGCTCATTTATCATCAAGTTGAAAGACTGGGAAGACCGTTCTATGATGCAGAACTCGGATATCGTATATGGTAGTTTGTTCATGCGTGCCCAAAAGATCGTGAAAGACGCTCAGGTATTGTTCTTTACGCCGCCTATGATCCCGGGTTACTCTGCGTCCAGTGATATTGAGTTGAATATGCAGGATAAGACCGGAGGTAATTTGGATCGTTTCTTTGATATCTCCAAGGAATATATGGCTGCTTTGACGGCACGTCCGGAGATCAAGTCCGCTCAAACTACGTTTAACCCGAACTTCCCGCAATATGAGATCGATATCGACGCTGCCGCTTGTAAGAAAGCCGGTATCAGTCCGAAGGACATCTTGTCTACCTTGCAGGGATATTATGGTGGTTTATATGCCTCTAACTTCAACCGTTTCGGTAAGATGTACCGTGTAATGGTGCAAGCGGATCCTGATTTGCGTAAGAATATGGAGTCCATGAAGAACATCAAGGTAAAGAGTGGTAACGATATGGCTCCGATTTCCCAGTTCATTACGATGAAGAAGGTATATGGCCCGGATATCATCAGCCGTTTCAATATGTATACCGCCATCAAGGTCATGGTTGCCCCGGCGGATGGTTATACCAGTGGTCAGGCGTTGAAAGCGATTGACGAGGTGGCTAAGACAACGCTTCCGGCAGGTTTCGACTATGAGTTAGGTGGTATGGCACGTGAGGAGGCAAGTACGAGTGGCAGTACGACGGCTTTGATCTTCTTGCTGTGTTTCGTATTCGTTTACTTGCTGTTGAGTGCGCAGTATGAGAGTTACATCCTTCCTTTGTCCGTATTGCTCTCCGTGCCGTTCGGTTTGATGGGTAGCTTCTTGTTCGTTCAAGGTTGGGCCGCTTTGGGAAATATCCCGGCGTTGAAGATGATCGTAGGAACCATGTCTAACAATATCTATATGCAGATCGCCTTGATCATGTTGGTAGGTTTGTTGGCGAAGAACGCTATCTTGATCGTAGAGTTCGCTTTGGAACGTCGTCGTATGGGTATGAGTATCACATGGGCTGCCGTATTAGGAGCCGCCGCCCGTTTGCGTCCGATCTTGATGACCTCATTGGCGATGGTGGTCGGATTGTTGCCTATGATGTTCGCGTTCGGAGTAGGAGCGCACGGTAACCGTACATTGGGTACAGCGGCTATCGGCGGTATGTTCATCGGTATGATCTTCCAGATCTTTATTGTTCCGGTTTTGTTCGTGGTATTCCAGTACTTACAGGAGAAATTCAAGCCGATCGAATGGGAAGATTTGGATAACAGCGATATGAGTACGGAAATAGAACAGTACGCTAAAATAAAATAAGAGATGACAATGAAGAAACAAATTATATATATGGTATGTGCGACTGCTTTGTTAAGCAGTTGCCATATCTATAAGGCATACGAGCGTCCGGATTCCATCGATGCGACGGGAATTTATCGTGATCCGGTTTCCGAGACTGATACATTAGCCTCCGCGGATACGACCAATATGGGAAACCTTCCTTGGAAGGAAGTTTTTCGTGATCCGAAGTTACAGGCGTTAATTGAGGAGGGATTAGCCAATAATGTAGATATGCAGGCAGCCGTTCTTCGGGTAGAGGAAGCGAAAGTATTGTTGACTTCCGCCCGTCTGTCTTTCTTGCCTTCTATTAATTTCGCTCCCCAAGGGACGATTACATCGATTGGAAATAGCGAATACGTAAAGGCTTACTCAACGCCTTTGGCCGCTAGCTGGGAGGTTGACCTATTCGGAAAGCTCTTGAACGCGAGCCGTGGCCAAAAAGCCTCCTACTTACAGAGCCAGTATTCAAGACAGGCCGTGCGCTCTCAATTGATCGGTGGTATAGCGAATACTTATTATACCTTGTTGATGCTTGATCGGCAGGTGGAAATTACCGCTAAGACGGTTGATATCTATAAAGAGAATGTTCGTGTCATGGAGGCTATGAAGATAGCGGGTATGGCTACCGAGGCTGCCGTGACGCAAATGCGTGCCGCTTACCATCAGGTTTCCGGCTCGTTGATCGAGTTGGAAAGTCAGGTGCGTAGCGTGGAAAACTCATTGTCCGTGTTATTGGCTAAGGCCCCTCAACAGATTGATCGGGGTACTTTGGAGGAACAAGTAATGCCGGAGGATATCATGGTGGGTGTGCCTTTGCAATTGTTGGAGAATCGTCCGGACGTGAAGATCGCGGAGATGACACTTGCCAGTGCCTATTATACGACGAACAAAGCCCGTGCCGCTTTTTATCCGGGATTGAATATCACGGCGACAGCAGGTTGGACGAATGGTTCAGGTATCTCTGTCGCCAATCCGGGTCAATTTATGTTTCAAGCTTTGGCTTCGTTGGCCCAACCGATCTTCAACAATGGTAAGTTGGTCGCTAACTTGAAGGTATCGAAGGCAGAAGAGAAGATCGCTCAAATGAATTATCAGCAGACAATTCTGGAAGCTGGTAAAGAGGTGAGTGATGCTTTACATCAGTATGATGCCACGAGCAAGAAGCTTGTCCAAGATAGAGCGCAGATCGAGCAGCTGGAGAAAGCGGTGGCTTACACCAGCGCCTTGTTCCAGTCGGCTCAATCTACTTATTTGGAAATCCTTTCCGCCCAGCAGAGCCTTTTGAGCGCTCAGTTGACGGAAGTGGCCGATAATGTGCAACGTATGCAAGCGGTTGTCAGTTTATACAGTGCCATCGGTGGTGGTAGAGAATAATAACCTTTAAATGTAGTAAAGTTATGATTAGTCCATTAGCCTATGTAGATTCAAGCGCGAAGATCGGGAAGAACGTTACGATTCATCCTTTTGCGTACATTGATAAGAACGTGGAGATCGGGGATGATTGCGAGATCATGCCTCATGCCAGCTTAATGAGCGGTACACGCATGGGAAATCGCAACCGTGTATTTAACGGGGCTGTTATCGCCGCTGAGCCTCAGGATTTCCTTTATAAGGGAGGTGATACGATCGCCGTAATTGGAGATGACAACGTGATTCGTGAGAATGTGGTGATTAACCGTTCCTCGACAACGGAAGGACGTACTAGTATCGGAAATGGTAATTTCTTGCATGAAGGGGTACATGTTTCTCATGATACGCGGATCGGAAACCGTAGTGTATTCGGCTATGGTAGTAAGATTTCCGGAAATTGTATCTTGGAAGATTATGTGATTTTCGGAGGCAATGTATTGATGAGCCAAGGATCCCGGGTTGGGGCTTGGGCGATGATTCAAACCGGCTGTCGTTTCCGTAAGGATATACCTCCTTTTATCGTAGCGGCTCAAGAGCCTACCACGTATTATGGCGTGAACTCTTTCATCATGTCTCATGAGGGATTCAGTGAAAAGGTTATCAAGCACATCAGTCATGCGTACCGGATCATCTTCCAAGGAAACAGCAGCCTTACGGATGCCTTGTTAATGATAAAGGATCAGGTTCCGATGAGTAAGGAGATCCAACATATTATAGATTTCGTTGGTGAGTCTAAATTAGGTATTGTCAAATAAATACCAATAACAAACGATAGGTAAAAGCCGAAGGAAATCATTTCCTCCGGCTTTTTTTATATAATGGAAGGACGGTTTGGTTAATAATGTTTGTTAAATAATGGTAAACGTGCAGCATTTGTCTCTTTTTAAGTGTCTTATTAATAAGACAACACGCAATGAAATCCAATAAAGGAGGTTTAATATGAAAAAGTCATTTTTATTATATCTTATCATGTCTGTATTTCTCATCGGTTATTGCGCTTGCGATAATGATGAGGAAAATTTTGATACGGCTACTACCGGACAAGTGATCAAAGTCCCGGATGATATCAAATCTTTTAATTCAGTTACAAAAGAAATCGTTTTCGAGAAGAATATTTCTATCAAGCAAGACGTGCTAGGCAATGAGAAGGTTGAATTCCGGATAGCTGGAAACGGTCACTTCACGGTAGGCAGTATCTCTTCGATAAGTTCCGTTATCTATAATGCCCCAGTCTTATTAGGGGATTATCAGAGATATTATTTATATGATGGATATCCTGTTGTAGATGTTCTACAAAATGAGGTAAGGAACCAAGAGGAAAGGGACGAAAACATGCAAAAGATAGAGAAAGCTTGGAGCAACTTCCTGAAAGTATTGAATGAGGCTGGAAAGTTGAAGCAGTAATTACCGGTTTGGGATGAAACGAATAAACTTAGTGAAGCTCGTATTGAACTAGTGAAGGCTTTTCATATTCAAACAAAAACTGTACTTTTGTCATAAATGCTTTACCGTGATCTTTTGAAATAAATCAATGGAGATACGTATGTATCTTCAGAGATTGAAAAATACGAATATTATCTTCGTTCCGTCGTAACTGTCCGTATCCACATAAAAAGAAAGAGGCCAACCCCGAAGGATCAGCCTCTTTTATCGCTTTAATAGAAATTCAAATTAAAGTGCACCCACTTCTTTCAAAGCCTCGTTAGTCTTATGAACAGCGGCAGCGCTCTTAGCGAACAACTCTTTCTCTTCAGCTGTCAATTCCAACTCAACGATCTTCTCGATACCGTTCTTGCCAAGGATAACAGGAACACCGATGCAAAGATCAGATTCACCGTACTCACCTTCCAAGTAAACAGAGCAAGGAACCATCTTACCTTGGTTGTGAATGATAGACTCAACAACAAATGCTCCAGCAGCACCCGGTGCATACCAAGCAGAAGTACCTAACAATTTAGTTAATGTAGCGCCACCAACCATTGTGGAAGCAACAACCTCTTGCAATTTCTCTGCGCTTAACAATTTGCTAACAGGGATACCTTTGTAAGTAGCCAAGCGAGCCAACGGAATCATTGTAGTGTCACCGTGACCACCGATTACCATACCCTCAACCTCGTTAGCGTTACAGCCTAGAGCCTGAGATAAGAAATATTTGAAACGAGAGCTATCCAAAGCACCACCCATACCGATGATACGGTTCTTCGGCAAGCCTAAAGACTTCAATGACAAATAAGTCATTGTATCCATCGGGTTAGAGATAACTACCAAGATTGCGTTCGGAGAGTATTTCAAGATGTTTTGAGCTACGCTCTTAACGATACCAGCGTTAACACCGATCAGTTCTTCGCGAGTCATACCCGGTTTACGAGGAATACCAGAAGTGATAACTACAACGTCAGAGTTAGCTGTCTTCTCATAATCGTTTGTGCAACCTACAACCTTAGTATCGAAACCTAGCAATTGAGCGGTCTGCATCATATCCATTGCTTTACCCTCGGAGACACCTTCCTTGATGTCGAGCATTACAACTTCGTCTGCCACTTCATTGAAGGCAAGAACATTTGCGCAAGTAGCGCCTACATTTCCGGCACCAACAACTGTTACTTTTGACATAATAAATAAGTTTTAGTATGTTATTACTTAATAATACGCTATGTTTTTTAACGATGGCAAAGGTACAATCTATTACGGAATAAAGAAATATTTCCGTATATATTTTTGAGGGACATTATTAAATATCGCTAAAGCCTTGTCGAGGCTTCTTGACAACTTGGTACGCTTTTATTTTTAAGATCTTGAGGAAATGTTGTATCTTGGGTGCGAACAAAACTTAACCGAGGGAAGTTTTATTTATATGGGTTATTAATCTTAAATCCAACGTACTTATGAAAGTTCTTATATATATCCGAAAAGTCCTTTTTTTGTTTCTCTGCGGGGCCTTGTCTTTCTCTTACGGCTACGGTCAGGAGCTGCCGCTTCTGCCGGATACGATCAAGCCTCTCTTGTCGGACTCCAATTTGATAGATGAGTTGATCACTGTCGGATATGCTACGGGCAATCGCAGTACTTTATCCGGTTCTGTAAACCGGGTGAATGAAGGGGGGATGAATGAGGGATTGATCTCTACACCCTTGGACGCTCTTAGGGGAAGGGTGTCCGGCGTTAGTATCCCGGTTGGAGGAAATAGCGCCGCTGCCTTGGCTGCCGTCCGGGTCCGGGGTACAACTTCCTTGACGGGAGGTAATGATCCGTTGGTGATTATTGATGGGGTTTTTGCCGATCTTAATTTGCTTAGCTCGATCTATCCGGCGGATATCGAGAACTTCACGATCTTGAAAGATGCCTCGGAGACTGCTCAATATGGTTCTCGTGGTGCTTCCGGTGTTATCGAGGTAACGACAAAGAAAGGGCGGCAGGGAGCTTTTAGTATCAGTTATGATGGGAGTTTCGGTGTGGAGGCGGCTTATAAAAGTTTAGATATGTTATCGGCGAATGGTTTCCGGAAACTGGCGGAGGAACGTAATATTGGTATTTTAGATTTAGGGAATAATACGGACTTTCAGGATGAGATCACCCGGTTAGGGTTGGTACAGAATCATCATATCGCTTTTGGGGGTGGTTCGGAGACTTCCAGTTATCGTGCCTCCTTGGGATTTGTGGAAAGGGAAGGGGTTATCCGAAATACGAACTCACGTAATTTTACGACCAAGTTGAATATTACACAGCATGCGTTCAATGATCTTCTGGTCTTTGATTTAGGCATATTTGGTTCCTTGCTAAAAAATGCTTATTTAAATGATGTACAGAAGATGTTCTATTCCGCCGCTACTTTCAACCCGACATTTCCGAATCATAAGAATATGGAGACGGGTAGGTGGGATCAAATAACTAACGCTAGCCAGATCACGAATCCTTTGGCTTGGTTGGAGGTGAAGGATGATGATTCGAATGCTCATATAAATACGCACTTAAAACTGTTTTTTAACTTGAGTAAGCATTTAATGTTTACGGCTTTCGGTTCGTATACCTATAATGTAATAGATAACGCCCAATACCTCCCTACTTCGGTTTGGGCGCATGGGCAGGCTTATCGGGGGGAGCGGAAAACAGAATCTTTATTGGGAGATTTCATGTTGGCCTATAAAAAAGACTTTGGTTTGCATCAGCTAAATGTATTGGGATTGGCGGAAGCTCAGAAAATGATAACGAGAGGTTTTTATACGACTGCGACGAATTTCAGTACCGATCGTTTTGGTTATGATAATTTACAGGCAGGTGCGGTACGTTTATGGGAGGGGACCGGTTCTTACTATGAGGCTCCTCATCTGGCTTCTTTACTTGGACGTGTGAATTATATTTATGATGGAAAGTATATCGCTACCGTGAATGCCCGTGCGGATGCCTCCTCGAAAGTGGGGGCAAATAATAAATGGGGATTTTTCCCTTCGGCTTCTGTCGCTTGGGTGTTGACCGAAGAGGAGTTTATGGAAGGTGTCTCGTGGGTAAGGAATTTAAAGATTCGTTCGGGATATGGCCTATCCGGTAATCAAGATGCGATCGATTCTTACAATTCTTTGCGATTGATGAAGCCTAATGGGGTTGTTTCCGTAAATGGTGCGCCCACCGTTACCTTGGGTACGATCCGTAATGCGAATCCGGACTTGAAATGGGAGGTAAAACGTACGTTCAATGCCGGTATCGATGCCGGGTTTTTCGACAATCGTTTTATTCTCGCCGTAGATTATTATAATTCCAAGACGGATGATATGTTGTATTTGTACGATGTAAGCGTTCCGCCTTTCGCTTATAATAAAATGTTGGCGAATCTGGGGTCGATGCGGAATAGTGGTGTGGAATTGGGTATTGGCGTCACACCCTTGCGTACGAAAGATATGGAATTGAATATAAACGTAAACGTAACTTTCCAACGGAATGAATTGCTCTCCTTGAGCGGTTACTATAAAGGGGAATATATGTCCGCCCCGGAATATACCAGCATCTCGGATTTAAATGGGGCTGGTTTCCATGGAGGGTATAATCATATCGTTTATCAAATGGTCGGACAACCTTTGGGTGTTTTTTATTTACCGAAATGTACAGGTTTGGTTTCCGATGAGAATGGCGGCTATAAGTATGAGATTGAGGACTTGAACTGGAACGGGGTGAGTTTGGAGGATGGTGAGGATCGTTATATTGCGGGACAAGCCATGCCGAAAACACTTTTAGGCTCTAATATCAGTTTCCGGTATAAACAATTCGATCTATCAGTACAGATTAACGGAGCCTTTGGGCATAAGATTTATAATGGAACATCGCTAACTTATATGAATATGGATATATTCCCGGATTATAACGTGTTGCGAGAAGCCCCATCCCGGAATATCCAAGATCAGACGGCTACGGATTATTGGTTGGAGAAAGGGGATTATATCAATTTTGATTATTTGACGTTGGGTTGGAACGTGTCTCTTGGTAATTTAAGGAAATATGTAAGAAACGTACGGCTTTCGGTTTCCGTAAATAATTTGGCGACAATTACAGGTTATTCGGGATTGACTCCGATGATAAATAGCTCTATCGTAAATAATACGTTAGGTATAGACGATAAGCGATCTTATCCGGTGGTTCGTTCCTATACGATGGGGTTGAGTTTTAATTTTTAAAAAGGAGTTCGTATGAGAAAGCTTTCTATTTTATCCTATATATTTGCGGGTTTGATGTTATCGTCGTGCGATGGCTATCTGAAAGAGGACCCTCGTGATCAGCTTTATCCGGAGGATGCGTACGATACCCCTCAGAATGTCTATCTGAATACGGTTGCTTCCTTATATAATTATATCGGAGGTTATAGCGATAGCCAAGGATTGCAGGGAACGTACCGGGGTGTCTACGACTTGAATACCTTTACGACTGACGAGGCCATGCTCCCGACTCGTGGCGGCGACTGGTATGACGGTGGTTTCTGGCAAGGTCTCTTCTTGCATAAGTGGGGAACGAATAGTGACGCTATCCAAGCTACTTGGGAATATCTGTATAAAGTAATCGTATTAAGCAATCAATCTTTAGAGATATTAGGCGAGTTGCGGCAAAAAACGGATTATAACGATTTAGATCGGTATGAGGCGGAGGTTCGTGCCTTGCGTGCGATGTATTATTATTATTTAGTCGATATGTTTGGCCGTGTCCCTCTTATCGTTTCTTCTTCCATTCCGGTGAAAGATGTGCGGCAGAGTGACCGGAAAGAGGTCTTTGATTTTGTTGTAAAAGAATTACAAGAATCCCTTTTGTTATTGAGTACGGCGCATAGTAATTCGCCCGGCGATTATTATGGAAGGATTACGAGACCGGTTGTTTATTTTTTATTGGCGAAGTTGGCCTTAAACGCAGAAGTGTTTACGGATAACGACTGGACGGATGGTCTGCGTCCGAATGGACGGGAAATCTATTTTAGGGTAGGCGAGAGGAAGTTGAACGCTTGGCAAACGGTTGTGGCGTACTGTGATTCAATAACGGACTTAAACTATAGCTTATCTCCGAACTATGCGGATAATTTTTCTGTATTTAATGAATCGTCCGGAGAGAATATTTTCACGATTCCGATGGATAAGAACTTATATACGAACCAAATGCAATATCTTTTCCGCTCCCGTCACTATAATCATGCCAAAGCATATGGATTGGGGGGAGAGAACGGCTCTTGCGCTACGATAGAGGCCCTTCGGGTATTTGCGTATGGGACAGACTCGGTCGATACCCGGTTTTATGAGAATTATTACGCCGATACGATGTTTGACCTCAATGGTGATACGATTCGGTTAGATAATGGGACTCCTTTGGTGTATTTACCTCTAGAAGTTAGGTTGGATTTGTCTAGGTTGCCTGCCGAGAAAACGGCGGGTGCCCGCATGAAGAAATACGAGATTGATAAGATGGGGACGAAAGATGGAAAGCTATCGGATAATGATATCGTATTATTCCGTTATGCGGATGTCTTGTTAATGAGATCGGAAGCGAAAGTTCGTAATGGAGAGAATGGGGATGAAGAGTTGAATGCCGTTCGTTTCCGTGTGGGAATGTTACCTCGTGAGGCGACATTAGAAAATATTTTGGCTGAGCGTCAACTGGAATTGGCTTGGGAAGGCTGGAGGAGGCAGGATTTGGTACGTTTTGGAAAGTTTACCCGCCCTTATACGGATCGCCCTCAATTGCCCCATGAATCGAATGGCTATACCACCGTTTTTCCCATTCCCGATAAAGTCCGTTCCTTGAATCCGAACTTGACACAGAATCCGGGGTATTAACTTGGACTTTGGGTGAAAACAAAGAATTAGTTTTCACCCAAAAAGCATATCTTATTCTACATACAATACCAAACCTTTCAGATATTCACCTTCCGGATGGTAGATATTCACCGGATGGTCCGCGGGTTGGGTTAATTGATGCAAGATACGAACGCTACGGCCGGATTGGGCGGCGGCGCTAAATACAGCTAAACGGAAGTTTTCCTTGCTGACAACCTGTGAGCAGGAGAAGGTAAACAAGATTCCTCCCGGCTTGATCTTCTCGAAAGCGATCGCGTTTAATTTGCGATACCCTTGTAAGGCGTTACGTAGTACATTCTTATGTTTAGCGAACGCAGGAGGGTCCAATATGATTAAATCATAATTACTTCCCATTTTTTCCAAATACTTAAACGCATCTTCCGCATATGCCTCATGACGGGGATCTCCCGGGAAATTCAACTCGACATTCTTTTTCGTCAAAGAAATCGCTTTCGCCGAACTGTCTACGGAATGAACTACCTTAGCGCCTCCTCTCATCGCATAGAAAGAGAAACCGCCCGTATAACAGAACATATTCAATACGGAGCGATCCTTTGCGTAATGCTCCAACAAAGAGCGATTCTCCCGTTGATCCACGAAGAAACCTGTCTTTTGGCCTTTCTGCCAGTCTACACAGAATTTCAGTCCGTTTTCTATAGCGATATCTTCCACTTCGCCTCCGAATAAGTAACCATCTTCGCTACCTAAATTCGCTTTATAAGGTAAAGTCGCTTCCGATTTATAGTAGATGTTTTGTAAAGTATCGCCCAATACCGCTTTCAAAGCCTCCGCGATCTGATGACGGGCATAATGCATTCCTACCGAATGTGCTTGCATAACCGCCGTATGCGCATACATATCGATCACCAATCCCGGTAAATTATCGCCTTCACCGTGAATCAGGCGGAACGTATTATTATTTTCTACCCCAGCCAGCCGCAAGGTCTTTCTGAGTTCGTAAGCGATACGGATACGTTCAACCCAAAAAGCATCGTCGATGGCGATTGGGGTGAAAGATAACACACGTACGGCGATACTGCCGATTTGGTAATGGCCGATCGCCAAAAAACGCTGGTTCGCTCCGTATACCTCTACCAAGTCACCCTCTTCCGGGGCGCCTTCAACAGATTGGATCGCTCCGGAAAATACCCATGGATGGAAACGCAATAGCGATTCTTCTTTCTTAGGCTTGAGAAAAACTTTACAATACTCCATTTATGCTTGATTCAATAAATTATATATTCTTAGGCAGGCCCAAGCATCGAGGGCCGCATATTTCTTTTGTGAGTCTGTCAATACATCCGCCTCCCAATTCGTGAGGCGTTGTCCTTTTGATATCTTTTTTTGGAAAAGTATCGCATATATCTTTTGCAGGCTGGCATCCTCGATGCCGAACTGGCCTACGTAATTCTGTAAATCAAGGAAATTGGCGGGTTCTATATCCGAACGCTTCCGTATCGCCCCGAAATCATCCCGTAAAGATAACCCGATCTTTAAGGTCGAACTGCTTTTCAGGAATTTCTCCAGAGATTCCGGTATACCGATATGATTCAAGCGGAACAAGAAACAAGTATCATCCGTTGATATCTGCATCAATGAGATCTTGTAACGCTGTCCCTTCTTAAAGCTGGGACGAGTCTCCGTATCAAAACCGACGACCGGAAAACGCAGCAAGTACTCTACGGCCTTGTCTGCCTCCTCTTTACTAAGGATCGTAATGATACGTCCCTTGAATTCCTCTACGGTAAGTTTCGCTATTTCCTCTTTAGTAATTGTATGTATAAATTGTTGTATCATTCTTCCTCTTCATTCTTTTCCAAATCCTCATCACCACTGTAACGTACAGCGTGCAACGCTTTCAAGGCATTCAATAATTGCTGTCCCCAGTATTCTTGGAAGTTCGTGCGGCACAAAGCGATAGCCTCTTGCATAACTTCCTCGTTTCCTTGACGGAATAAAGATACGAAATTTCCTGTATCTTGATAGACATCTGCCAAATTCTCGGAAATAAACGCTGCGATAGGAGTATCGCTATACCGCATATCCGCATGAAATGTTTCCAGATAGGAATCTCGTTCGCCAAGCAAACCGGCTATCCGTGAACGAACCGACTCGTACATGTCTTCTGAAACGGAAAGCTCAAGCTCGGTTTCCTCTTCAGATTCCACTTCGGGCAACAGGCTGGCCTTTAAATATAAAAGAGGCAAAAGTTTTGTCGCCTTATCTACGAAGTCGAAAAGCCCGGTATTTTCGGCGGCCTCAACAAAGGTACAATATTCCAGTGCTACCGTAACAAATTCTAGCGTGTTGCGCTCATATATCGGATTTTCTTCTTTTTCCATGTGCCTGTTCGTCTAATCATTCTTGATAACAATTCGCAAAAATACAACAAAAATCCGTTTTTTTCGTGATAAAGCCCCGAATATTCTTTTTAGTCGGGTATTGCTCTCCTATATATTTCCTGTTTTATTATTTTTGTGCAATTAATAGAAGGAATGTTAATGATAGACTAATGTTGGATATACTAATAGGATAAAAAAACCGATCGAGTTATGAGTTCATGTGGAAAGAATGAGAACCCTCAAGAGATGAATCGCCGTAAATTCTTGAAGGTATTTGGGGGTGGGGCTGTCGCCTCTTCGGCGGCGCTTTACGGTTGCGCTCCCAAGAATGAGCCGGGGGCGGCTGTGGCGTTAGGTGAGGTTCCTACCGATAAAATGACCTATCGCCAACATCCTACGAATGGCGATAAGGTTTCTATTTTAGGATATGGTTGTATGCGTTGGCCCTTGAAACAAGGATCGGACGGTAAAGACCAGATTGATCAAGAAGCCGTGAATCGTTTAGTGGATTATGCGATAGAGCATGGGGTGAATTACTTTGATACTTCTCCTGTTTATGTACAAGGTATGTCCGAGAAAGCGACCGGTATCGCATTGGCACGCCATCCTAGGAACTCCTATTATTTGGCCACTAAACTGTCAAACTTCCAGAACTATACGAGAGAAAACTCGTTGGCGATGTATCGGCAGTCGTTCCGTGATTTGCAAACCGATTATCTGGATTATTATTTGCTTCACTCTATCGGTGGGGGGAATGGTATCGAGCTTTTCAATGACCGCTATATAAATAATGGAATGCTTGATTTCTTGGTGAAAGAACGGGAAGCGGGACGTATCCGTAACCTAGGTTGGTCTTTTCATGGGGATGTAAAAGTGTTTGATCATGTGTTGGATATGGGCGTGAAATGGGATTTCGTTCAGATCCAGCTGAATTATCTGGACTGGAAACATGCCTCGGGGCGTAACGTAAACGCTGATTATCTGTATGGCGAATTAGAGAAGCGAGGTATTCCGGCGGTTATCATGGAACCGCTATTAGGAGGTCGCTTATCGAATGTTCCGGATCATATCGTTGCTCGTTTGAAACAGCAACGGCCTGAGAATAGCGTGGCTTCATGGGCTTTTCGTTTCGCCGGCTCTCCGGATGGGGTCTTGACGGTGTTAAGCGGCATGACTTATATGGAGCATTTGCAAGATAATATCCGTACCTATTCCCCGCTTATCCCAGTAACGGACGAGGAGAAAGACTTTTTGGAAGAGACGGCCCAGCTTATGATGAAATATCCGACAATACCTTGCAATGATTGCAAATATTGTATGCCTTGTCCATATGCGTTGGATATTCCGGGTATTCTCTTACATTATAATAAATGTGTGAACGAAGGGAATGTTCCGAAAAGCGCGCAAGACGAAAATTATGCGAAAGCTCGTCGTGCCTTCTTAGTCGGTTATGACCGGAGTGTCCCAAAGTTGCGTCAAGCGAACCATTGTACAGGGTGTGAGCAATGTAATCCTCATTGTCCGCAGGGTATCGATATCCCCAAAGAGATGCAGCGTATCGATAAATTCGTGGAAGAGTTGAAAGTGAATGGTTAACCTTTAAACAAACGGAAAATTATGTTACGAAAAATAAGAATATTCGCCGCCACCTTTTGCTTTGTGCTGATAACCCTGTTATTTCTTGATTTCACGGGTACGATTCACGCTTGGTTCGGATGGTTGGCAAAGATACAGTTTTGGCCTGCGTTGTTGGCTTTGAATGTCGGTGTTGTGGTAGGGTTGATAATCTTGACTCTTTTATTGGGGCGTGTATATTGCTCCGTTATCTGCCCTTTAGGGGTATTGCAAGATATCATTTCGTGGTTTGCTAGTAAACGGAAGAAATACCGCTTTTCCTATTCTCCCGCATTGAAGTGGGTGCGTTATGGAACCTTGGTTATTTTTATATTGGCTTGTATCGCTGGTATCGGTTCCTTGGTAGCGTTGATTTCGCCTTATAGCGCTTATGGGCGTATCGCTTCTAATTTATTTGCGCCAATCTATCAAGAGGGCAACAATCTATTGGCCTATTTCGCAGAACGTATGGATAGTTACGCATTCTATTCGGTGGACGTATGGGTGCGTAGCCTGGCTACGATGGGAATCGCTATTCTGAGCTTTGTCATATTGGCGATTTTAGCTTGGAGAAATGGACGTACATATTGTAATACGATCTGTCCGGTAGGTACGGTTCTCGGTTTTTTGTCGAAGTATGCTTTACTTAAACCTCGCATTGATACCGATAAATGTAATGGTTGCGGATTATGCGCACGTAAATGCAAGGCTTCTTGCATCGACTCTAAGAATCATGCGATCGATTATAGCCGTTGCGTGACTTGTATGGACTGTTTGGATAATTGCCGTCAAGGCGCGATTTCGTATACGAGGGCACACAAGGCTGATAAAGCTACTTCGGTAAAAGAATCCTCAACGAAGGACACTACGGATGTTTCCCGCCGTCGAGCCTTGTCAGCTACGGCATTGGTAGCCATGTCTTCTGTTTTGCATGCTCAGCAGAAAAAGCTGGAGGATTATGTGGAGATGAAGAAAGACGGAGGCTTTGCGCCGATTAAAGAACGTAAAGAGCCGAATCGTTTGGCGTCATTGGTTCCTCCCGGAGCCTTGAGTATTGGGAATCTGGCCCAACATTGCACGGGGTGTCAGCTTTGTGTATCTGTCTGCGAGAATCATGTCCTGCGTCCGTCTACGGATCTGATGAAACTGATGCAGCCGGAGATGGCATTCGATAGAGGGTATTGCCGTCCGGAATGTGTGAAATGTTCGGAGGTTTGCCCGACGGGAGCGATCAAACCGATTACGAAAGAAGACAAATCTGCTATACAGATCGGTCATGCCGTATGGGTAAAAGATCTTTGTATTGTCAATACGGACGGTATGAGTTGTGGTAATTGTGAACGCCATTGCCCGACAAAATCGATCCAGATGGTGGCGAAAGATCCTGCAGATCCGAAGTCGTTAAAGATCCCGGTGATCAATACGGAAACTTGTATTGGTTGTGGTGCTTGCGAGTACCTTTGTCCATCTCGTCCTTATAGTGCGATCTATGTAGAAGGACATGAGATGCACAGATCTATTTAATGCCGTTAAAATCTATCCCCAAAAACATGTACGTGTTTCCGCGAAAACATGTACATGTTTTTCAGAAAACACGTACGTCTTTTTTTCAAAGGTTCGTCAGACTCGATTTTTCTATGTACATTTGCGTGTTATAAAAGAATTATTGAGAAACTATTTATGGCAAAGAAGACAACAACAACGAAGCAAAATCATACAGAGCCGAGCTGGTTCGCAGCCTTGAAGACTTTTTTTACAAATGAACGGACCCGTTTCATTACAGGTTTGATTATCTCTATACTAACCATTTACGTAGGGCTTGCCTTGATTTCGTTTTTCTTTACAGGAGCCGCCGATCAAAGTAAAATAGAGAATGTTCCTTTAGGGGATTTGTTGACCAATCGAGGATCGGTAGAGAATTGGACGGGCGTACGCGGGGCGTATTTGTCTGATCTATTGATGAACCGTTGGTTTGGCATCTCTTCTTTTATGATCCTCTTTTTCTTGGGATCGGTTGGGGCGAAACTCATGAATTTAAATAAAGTATCCTTGTTGAGACGTTTCTTGTTCAGTGCTTCGGCGTTGATCTGGGGATCTGTGTTTTTTGCTTTCATATTTATCAAGGGATATGAGGATACGTTTATTTATCTAGGCGGTCAACACGGATATTACATCTCGGAGATGTTTATTACCAATATCGGAATTCCCGGAACGATCTTGCTTTTATTAGGCTCATTCTTAATCATCGCAATTTTTACCAGTAAGAAGACAATCCCGTTCTTACAGCGCGTATTTTCTTTAGGTTGGGTGAAAGATCGTTTTAAACGTGAAGGCGAGGTAGATGTTGATCAGACGGAAAAGGAGGATAATGTAATTCCTCGCTCTAAGCCTGTCGTAGAGCAACCGGATGAACAACCGGAAATGGATGAGTATGAGGAGTTCGATACGGAGGCTGAATTGTTGAAGGCCGAAGAGAATGAAAACCGTAAAACAGTACCGGAATATAAGAACGAAGAGGTCGCTGTTGCTGATGATTTAGTAGTTACGATCGCTAAAGGTGACGACGATCCTATATGCGAAAAGACAGATGAGATAAATACCCCGGAATCAGAGGATGGGGAGGATGCTGGATTCACGGTGGAGGTTGCCGCCGGTAATGATGAAACCTACGATGCTTCGGCCTTGGGTACGTATGATCCCCGTTTGGATCTTTCCCGTTATGTATTTCCTACCTTGGACTTACTGAAAGCGTATGATAGTGGGAGCATGGAGATCAATCGGGACGAATTGGCAGAAAACCAACGCTTGATCAAGCAAGCCTTGGAAGATTTCAATATCAAGATCGCCTCGATCAAGGCAACAGTCGGACCTACGGTTACGCTTTATGAGATTGTACCCGAGGCGGGTGTCCGTATTTCTAAGATCAAGAACTTGGAGGATGATATCGCCTTGAGTTTATCCGCTTTGCAGATCCGTATTATCGCTCCGATGCCCGGAAAGGGAACGATCGGTATCGAGGTGCCGAATAAGAATCCTCAGACGGTATCGATGCAATCTGTTATCGCTTCACGCCGATTCGTTGAGGGTAAGTATGAGTTGCCTGTGGCGATGGGTAAGACGATTACGAACGAGGTGTTCATGTTCGATCTTTGTAAGACACCGCATCTATTGGTAGCCGGTGCTACGGGGCAAGGTAAGTCTGTCGGTCTAAATGCGATCATCACTTCCTTATTATATAAGAAGCATCCATCGGAGTTGAAATTCGTGATGGTAGACCCGAAAATGGTTGAGTTTAGTATCTATTCCAAGATAGAACGTCATTATCTGGCGAAACTTCCGAATGCGGAGAAGCCGATCGTTACGGAGCCAGCTGACGCTGTCGCTACATTGAACTCGTTGGTGATCGAGATGGAAGACCGGTACCGTTTACTGGTGAATGCGAATGTTCGTAATATAAAGGAATACAACGCTAAGTTTATCGAACGGCGGTTGAACCCGCAGAAGGGACATCGCTTCTTACCCTATATCGTGGCAGTGGTGGATGAGTTTGCCGACTTGATCGCAGTGGCCGGACGTGAGATCGAGTTGCCTATCTCTCGTATTGCGGCGAAGGCCCGTGCGGTAGGTATCCATATGATCTTGGCTACGCAACGCCCGGATACAAAGGTGATTACCGGTACGATCAAGAGTAACTTTCCGAGCCGTATTGCCTTTAAGGTTGCTTCTATGATCGATTCACGTACGATTCTGGATGCTCCGGGTGCTAACCGTTTGATCGGACGGGGTGATATGTTGATTGTTGTAGCGGGACAAGAGCCGGTTCGTGTGCAATGCGCTTTTGTAGATACGCCCGAGGTGGAGGATATCGTGGATTATATCGGTGAGCAGGCTGGCTTCCAAACCGCTTATCTGCTTCCGGACTATGTACCGGAAGGGGGAGAGGCATCGACTTCGGGAGCTGTCGATTTATCAGATCGAGACCCCTTATTTGATGAGGCGGCTCGCTTGATCGTGATTCAGCAACAAGGTTCAACTTCTTTGATCCAGCGTAAATTCGCTATCGGTTATAATCGTGCCGGACGTTTGATGGATCAATTGGAGGCTGCCGGTATTGTTGGCCCGTTTGAGGGAAGTAAGGCCCGTCAAGTATTGGTGCAAGATGAGTATTCGTTGGAGCAAGTATTAAATGCTTTGAAATAAATATGAGAAGAGAACATAAAATAAGAGTGTGGCGGTGTATCGCGTTTGTCGGATTATTCTTGTGCTTCCTGTTGGGGTTAGGAGTGGGGGCGCATGCCCAGAATGCGAATGATATCTTGGGGAAGGCGGCCGCTGCTTATGAGAATTCGAACGGGATAAGCGCTTCTTTTACGATGTTTACCCGTTCTGCCGGTCAGAATGCGGGAGAGAGTTTTGAGGGAACCATCCAGATGAAAGGTGATAAGTTTACATTAGTTACGCCGGAGGCGCTTATTTGGTTTAATGGTACGACGCAATGGACGTATGTGGAACGGAACGATGAGGTGAACGTGACGAATCCTACGGGAGAAGAGTTGCAATTTACAAATCCCGCTCTTTTATTAAATAGTTATAAGAAGGGATTCACGGCGGCTTATAAAGGCGAGAGTACGGCACCGAACGGAAAAGCCGCTTACGATGTGGAATTGACACCGAAGAAAAAAGGGGATATCGTGAAAGTGGAGTTGCAAATCGAGAAATATTCAAATTTCCCGGCTCGTATCACGGTTACTTCTAAAAACGGCGTTAGCAGTACGATCCAGATCAGCCAATTGAAAACAGGTATAAACCAACCGGATCGTTTTTTTGTTTTTAACGAAGGGGATTATCCGGACGTAGAGGTGATAGACCTTCGATAATAGAGAATTGAAAATTGATAATTAATACTTAGATACTATGAGCGATTCAGTGAATGAGAAAGTACGTTGCCTTATTATAGGCTCGGGTCCAGCAGGTTATACGGCAGCGATTTATGCTTCCCGTGCAAATTTATCTCCGGTGCTTTATGAAGGAATACAGCCGGGGGGACAATTAACGACAACTACGGAGGTGGAGAATTTCCCGGGATATCCGGACGGTATAACCGGTCCTGAGTTAATGGAAGATTTAAAAAAACAAGCCGTCCGTTTTGGTGCGGATATCCGTTTCGGTATCGCTACCGCCGCTGATTTGGGTGAGGCTCCTTATAAAATTACGATTGATGGCGAGAAAATGATCGAGACGGAGACTTTGATTATCGCTACGGGTGCTTCCGCGAAGTATCTGGGTCTTCCGGATGAACATAAGTATGCGGGTATGGGTGTATCCGCTTGCGCTACTTGCGATGGTTTCTTCTATCGTAAAAAGACGGTAGCGGTAGTAGGTGGTGGGGATACGGCCTGTGAGGAAGCGATTTATTTGGCTGGTTTGGCGAAGCAGGTTTACTTGATCGTGCGTAAACCCTATTTGCGTGCTTCAAAAGTAATGCAAGAACGTGTCTTCAAGACTCCGAATATCACGGTACTTTTCGAGTATAATACCTTAGGTTTGTTTGGAGAGAATGGCGTGGAGGGTGCTCATTTGGTAAAACGTATGGGAGAGCCGGATGAGGAGAAAGTGGATATCGCCATCGATGGTTTCTTCTTGGCGATTGGTCATAAACCCAATTCGGACATCTTCAAGCCATGGGTAGATACGGATGAGGTTGGTTATATCGTGACGGTTCCGGGAACTCCCCGCACGAAAGTTCCGGGTGTATTTGCCGCCGGAGATGTCGCTGATCCCCATTATCGTCAAGCTATTACCGCTGCGGGAAGTGGTTGTAAGGCAGCTATTGAGGCCGAACGTTATTTATCAGAGATCGGAAAATAATCCGTGGGAGGAGGGTGTGCCATATCATAAATTATGACACACTGTCCTCTTGCCTTGAAATACAAGTTTACCATGAATTTAAAATCTACTCTTCTTTTGCTACTTTGCCTGATGATGGCAGGAATGGTAGCGGCAAAGGATAATACGAAAGTGATAGCCCATCGGGGGTATTGGAAAACGGAGGGCTCTGCCCAGAACTCTATCCGCTCTTTGGAACGTGCTAGCGAAATTGGTGCCTATGGCTCGGAATTCGACGTGCATCTTACAGCAGACAATGTGTTGGTTGTCTACCACGATAATGATATCCAAGGAAAACATATCCAATCTTGTACATACGATGAATTGAAGGATCTACAATTGAGTAACGGCGAAAAGCTCCCTACTTTGGAACAATATTTGAAACGTGCGAAGAAATTGAAGAATATCCGGTTAATATTTGAATTGAAATCCCATGATACCCCGGAACGTAATCGAGATGCGGTAAGGTTATCTGTGCAAATGGTGAAGCGTATGAAATTAGCGAAACGTACGGATTACATATCTTTTAATATGGATGCTTGTAAAGAATTTATCCGTCTATGTCCGAAATCTGAGGTTTCTTATCTGAATGGAGAATTATCCCCGATGGAATTGAAAGAGCTTGGTTTTACAGGATTAGACTACCATTATAAAGTTTTGCAATCTCATCCGGATTGGGTGAAGGATTGTAAAGTCCTAGGCATGACTTCGAATGTCTGGACCGTAGATGACCCTAAATTAATGGAAGAGATGATCGATATGGGAGTCGATTTTATTACGACTGATTTACCGGAAGAGACTCAAAAAATACTACATTCGCGGGCTCAATAAGGCATTATAAAGATGAGAAAGTTTTGTCTGTTGCTTATCCTGTCGCTGGCTTTACCCGTTTTTTGTCTGTTACAAGCGGTAGAGCCTCCCAAAAAGGAAATTCGTGCGGTTTGGTTGACTACGGTTTATGGTCTGGATTGGCCTCATAAACCGGCTACTACCGAGGCGGGACGAAAAGCCCAGCAACAGGCATTGCTTGATATCTTGGACCGGCTTCAAGAAGCGAATTTTAATATGGTCTTCATTCAGGCTCGCTTGAGGGGAGACGTGATGTATCGTTCGGCTATCGAACCAGTCAGTAAGACATTCTCCGGTAAGTATGGAGAATTACCGGGATATGATCCGCTCGCTTTTGTCGTTGATGAATGCCATAAACGGGGAATGGAATGTCATGCGTGGTTCGTGACTTTCCCGTTAGGAACGGAAAAAAGCGTGAAGGAGCAAGGAAAGCTTTCCGTGGTTAAAAAGAAACCAAAACTCTGCAAACGGCATAATGGAGAGTGGTATTTGGACCCCGGTGTACCGGAGACCGCTGATTATATCTTATCCTTAGTCAAGGAGATCGTGAATGGCTACGATATAGATGGCATCCATTTTGATTATATCCGCTATCCGGAAGAGGCGAAAAAATTCCCGGATAAAGCGCTGTATAATAAATCCGGTAAGAAAAAGTCTCTGGCAGACTGGCGTAGGGAGAATATCAACCGGATGGTTTATCGTATTTACGATTGGGTAAAGCAAACGAAACCTTGGGTACAGGTTAGCAGTTCGCCACTCGGGAAATATAATCGTATTGAACGGGTACCTAACGCGGGTTGGACCGCTTACGAAAGTGTCTTCCAAGACCCTAAGATGTGGATGCAACAAGGTAAACAAGATATGATTGTTCCGATGATGTATTACCTGCATAAGAATTTCTTTCCTTTCGTGGATAATTGGGTGGATAATTGTAACGGGCGTTTGGTCGTACCCGGCTTGGGAGCTTATCGGATGGACAAGAGTGAGGCGGACTGGGCCGTGAATGATATAACGGACCAGATAGATTATAGCCGTTATTACGGAGGAGCCGGCTGTGCGTTCTTTCGCTGTGGAAATGTTCTGTATAATGATAAGGGACTCTATAAAGAGTTGAAAGACAATTACTATAAGTATCCGGCCCAATTGCCTCCATTGACTTGGCTGAATGATTCGGTACCTGCCGCTCCAGAGGGGATCAAAGTGGAACGTTTGGATGATGAGTTGCATTTAACTTGGCAGAAACCTGTGTCGGAAAAGCAGGATTTAACTTATACCGTTTATTATTCATTGACGGATTCGATCGACACGGTTTCGGCAAAATCCATATTAGCTACAAATATTTATGGCAACGAGCTTTTTCTTCCTATCGATGTAGAGTCTGAACGTGGGTATACATTTTCTGTAACGGCTTCCACCCGTTACCGGATAGAGAGTGAACCTTCTCCGGATACCTATTATTATCTGTCTAAATTTATCAAGTAAAGGGGGTATTTTGATTTCGAGTTTTTTTGCTTATTTTTGCGGCATATGAGACGATTTGCCACATCCTTGTTTCTTGTAATTCTTGCTTCCTTGATCTTTTATGGGGGAGCGGGGGTTAATTTCGTATCTTATTGTTGTGGCGTTTGCGAGAAAGAGGGAGTGGAGGCTTTATTGGAAGCTAAGTGCTGTGAGATTCATGGACATGATCATAGTCGTGATAAGCTTGCGAATAATACGGTGGAGTGTTGTGGCATGAACGGCTGTGGCATTGAACGGGTTGATTTTGATTGGAATTCTGTAAATATACAAGTACCGGATCTGCAACCAGTCGTACATGATTTGCTCTTCTCCTCTATTTTCGAGAGTTTACAAATTGCTTCCTTATTTGCTGATTCCTATGAGATTAGGGTGACAGGTCCTCCCGTAGCCTGTCCTCGTGTGTACCTTTCTTTATTGACTACGCTTTTGATTTGATTGTATTCGTGAGGGTGGAAGCTGCTCGCTAAATATCCTTTGGTTTTTAAGGTAGGGGATGCTCTATCCCTGCGGAAACTGTATTTAACGATTCAATCAAATAACAACTATCATGTTAAGACAATTATATCTGATATTTTTACTGTCCTGTTTGACTTTTACTTTGACTTGGGCCGAGGATTCCGGCAAGAAAGTGAAAGGACGTGTATGTGATGAAAACAAACAACCTATTATCGGTGCAAATGTATATTGGGAAGGAACCCAAAATGGAACCACGTCCGATGTGGATGGAAATTTCGAGTTAGAACGAAAAGGTGACTCCAAGAATCTGGTGGTTAGCTATATCGGTTATATGACTGAGGTCACCCCTGTGGATGAGAAGGACGATGCTATGCAGATTATCTTAAAAGGTGAGATCGCCTTGGATGAGGTCGTGGTTAGTGAGCGCAAGATGGGAACCATCGCTTCCCGTACGAGCGTATTGCAAACTCAGAAAATTACGTACGATGAGATTTGCCGTGCGGCCTGCTGTAATCTGGCGGAGAGCTTTGAGACAAATCCGTCTGTCGATGTATCGTACTCGGATGCGGCTACAGGTGCCCGGCAAATTAAGCTGTTGGGATTGGCGGGAACCTACGTACAAATGTTGACCGAGAATTACCCGAATTTCCGGGGGGCCGCTTCCTTATATGGCTTGGATTATGTTCCGGGAGCTTGGATGGAAAGTATTCAGGTGTCTAAAGGAACCTCTTCGGTTAAGAATGGGTATGAGGCGTTGGCCGGACAAATCAACGTGGAATTCAAGAAGCCCCCTACGGCGGATATTTTCTCTGCTAATGTGTTCGCTAGTGATGCCGGACGTTATGAAGGGAATGCGGATGCTTCTTGGCATATCAACGACAAGCTCTCTACTGGTTTATTGGTACACTACTCGAATGATAAAATGCAACATGACGGTAATGACGATGGTTTTCTCGATACGCCGCTAAGGGAACAGGTGAACGTAATGAACCGTTGGTATCATAAATTGGATAAATACGTGGCTCAATACGGAGTTCGCTATCTGCATGAGAGCCGTACCGGTGGGCAGGATACGAAACACCATGATTTCACCGACCCGTATCGGATTCATTTAAATACGAACCGGGCCGAATTATTTACGAAGCAGGCCTATATTATCGATAAGGAAAAGGTAGAGAGCGTGGCATTGATACTTTCCGGTTCTTACCATGAGCAAAAATCAAGATATGACCGTACGCCCTATAATGTATATCAGAATAATGTATATGCCAGTTTGCTGTATGAAAAGGAGTTTACGCCGATGCATAGCTTGAGTACCGGATTAAGTATGAACTATGATGGTTTCGACGAGAATCTGGTTCAATATGCGGGAGGAGAGTCGGTCCGTCATGCCTATGACCGTACGGAAGTCGTGCCGGGAGCTTATGCCCAATATACGTTCAATCTGAATGATAAACTGATCTTATTGGCGGGTGTACGTGCGGATTATAGTACGTTGTATGATTTCTTTGTAACCCCTCGTGTACATATTAAATATAATCCTTTTGACTGGTTCCATATCCGGGCTTCGGCAGGTAAAGGATTCCGGACAGCGAATGTGCTGGCAGAGAACAACTTTTTGTTATCCAGTAGTCGAAAAATGTATATCGCCGACAATCTGGATCAAGAAGAAGCGTGGAATACCGGTCTGAATCTGTCATTTTATATACCTTTGTTCGGGAAGGAACTGAGCTTGAGCGGGGAATGGTATTATACCGATTTCTTGAAGCAAATCGTGGTGGATATGGATAGTGATCCTCATGCGGTTCGTTTCTACAATCTGGATGGGCGTTCCTATTCGAATAGCTTCCAAGTGGAGGCTTCCTATCCTTTTTTCCGGGGATTTACGTTAACGGCCGCTTATCGTTATACGGACGCGAAGACCGATTACCGGAATGAGGAGGGTGTGGCGCATCGATTGAAAAAGCCGTTGGTTAGTGATTATAAAGGTTTATTGACCGCTTCTTATCAAACCCCGTTGAAAAAATGGCAGTTTGATTTGACCGGCCAGTTTAATGGAGGCGGCCGTATGCCGACACCGGATGCATCTAATCCGTTATGGGAACCGAATTTTAAGGCTTATACGGTAGTGAATGCGCAGATTACGAAATATTTCCGTCAATGGTCTATTTACGTGGGAGCGGAGAACCTGTTTAATTACAAACAACCGAATCCGATTATCGATGCCAGCAATCCCAGAGGGGATAACTTCGATGGATCTATGGTGTGGGGACCGGTGCATGGACGGAAAATTTATGCGGGTATCCGCTTTAATATAAGCAGGGATTGACACGTATATACGATAAGCCCGTACGTATATACGTGTAGGCCTATGCGTATACTGGTGTGCCCCTACGCCTATATACGTGTAGCCCGATGCCTATAGTGGTGCTTTTCTTTTGGTAGATATGAATGGATAATTAGAACTGTTAATATTAAAAAACGATTGATTATGAGACGATTAATTATGTTGCTATTTTGTGCTGTATGTACGGTATCGATGACATTCGCCCAAGATGCGAAAAAGAAGAAGGACTCTGTGACATTCTTTATCGAAGCGATGGATTGTGATCACTGTATCAAGAAGATCGAGAAAAATATCGCTTTCGAGAAAGGAGTGACCGACTTGAAATGTGATCTGAGCACCCGTACGGCCATTGTGACTTACAAGACGGATAAGACTTCGAAGACCCGCTTGGCCGCGGCCTTCAAAAAGATCGGTATGGAAGCGGTTCCGGTAGATAATGGCGCCGGCTGTCCGGTACCTCCGGCGAAAAAAAGTGAGCATACTCACGCTCATTAACATGGAAATTCATAAGAACATCTTATCTTTGCAGATGTTCCGTGAGGGCGGGCCGGAGTGTCCGCCCTGTTTATGAAATAATTTTTCTACGGAATGCAGCGTTTGTTTAATTATTTACATCCTAATATTGTACAGTCTCCAGAAGGGAGACGTTCAAGGCACGACTGAATGAATGAGCTACAACTGATAGAGGGTTGTCGGAAGGGGGAGAGACGAGCTCAAAAAGAGCTTTATGATGCGTATTCCCGAAAAATGATGGGAGTTTGCCTTCGTTATGTGAACGACAGGGAAACGGCTCGTGATTTGTTGCAGGATGGCTTCGTGAAAATCTTTACCAGTATGGATTCCTATACAGGGAGTGGTTCATTTGAGGGGTGGATGCGGAAGATCTTTGTTAATTGTGCGTTGGAATATCTGCGAAAGTCGGATGTGTTGCGTGAAGCGACCGATCTTGACAATACGGCGGAACTGATTCAACCCGATAGTTCGGCTATCTCGGACATGTCGGCGGCTGAGTTGATGAATCTAGTGAAGGAGTTGCCGGTTGGCTTCCGTACCGTATTCAATATGTTCGCGATAGAGGGATATTCTCATAAGGAGATCAGTGAGATGTTGAACATAACAGAGAGTACTTCCCGTTCCCAATATACCCGTGCCAAGCAGTTATTACAACGTAGAATTAACGCATTGTATTGAGATAAGATGAGTAAAAAGGAAAGAGATATATGGGATGATGCGATCCGATCGAAGCTAGAGGATTTCGAGATGGATACGCTACCCGGCGACTGGGAGGCTATAGCCGATCGATTGCCCGGAAAGGCTCCGGTTCCTTTGCGTCGTACGCTTCGCTACTGGGTTGCCGCCGCCGTGATCTCCTTATTGGTCGTATCGGGTGGTATCTATTTATATGACAGGGAGATGGAAGATCTACCTATAGCCCAAGAAATACAGTCTTCACAAGAGTCGACATCCGTGGATACCCCGGTTGTTCCGGTAGAGAAAACGATGGAGCAAGCGCCCGTATTAGCGACTATTCCTGCTGCTGCGGTCGTGAAGGCAAAAGCGGCATCTGGAGCGGTTAAAGTGGGAGCTAAGGCTAGGATCGCAGCGTTCCGGCAAAATGTAGAGAGCGCAGAGGATCGGCCTATTTCTGAGTCGGAGGTAATGTCTGCTGATAGATCGGCGAATGAGAAAGATACCGTTGAACCGGAGGTTGAGAGGAATAATGATGAGATAGTTGTTCTCAAGAATGATGTACTTGTCGCGGATGCTACTCCTGTTGCTAAAAAGAAGCCGGAGAAGACCGCGTCCCGGAAATGGGGAGTTGGTATGGGAGGTGGAGGTCTTTCCATGGGCGCTGATAATCTGGTCCCTCAGTATGTGACGAATAGCAGCGTGCTTAAGAGCGAGAATCTGATGAGTTTAAATTCGTTCGATGCGGAGAAGAAAGATCCTGCTAAGACGGATATTCATCATAAGACGCCTATTGGGGTGGGGATCTCAATTAGTCGTTATTTGAATAATCGTTTTTCTTTGCAGACTGGATTAACTTATTCTTACTTAAGATCGGAGTGGAGTACGAATAATACGTATCATATAGAGAATGATCAGCGATTGCATTTTATAGGAATTCCATTATCATTGACTTATAAGATCGCGGAATGGAATCGTTTTATGTTTTACGCCTCAGCCGGAGGTATGGCGGAAGTGAATGTCGCTGGCAAACGTAGAATGAAATTATTCTCGGATGAGGTAGAGATCGCAAAGCAAAGCGAACATATTCGAATGAAAGAATGGCTATGGTCTGTAAATGCCCGTGCGGGTGTAAGTTATCCGATTATCCGTTTTGTAAGCGCTTTCGCTGAGGTGGGAGCCAGCTATTATTTTGATAATGGTAGCGAGATCGAAACCATCCATTCGGAGAAGCCGTTTAACATGAGCCTTCAGCTCGGATTTCGTTTTGGTTTTTAATGACTCGATAAATACTAACAATGTAAATACAAATACTTAAAATAGATAAACAGAAAATGAAAGTTTTAAAATTAATGGGAATGGCTGCAGTTGCTGCCTTGTTATTTACTTCTTGCCTGGGTGAAGGAAATAATAGTTTTACGAACTCCGGCTTTGGTGTGGGGGCTGTGTCTGAAGGGGGATCTTATAAGCCCGTGTTGAACACTGCTTTTGGCGCATTGTATTCGCCTATGGCTACGGTATTGCCAGATGTCTGCTATTACGCTTCTTTCGAGGTGGATTTAAATTCGCCGGAGAATGCGAATGCGGCTACTAATGGCTATTATACGGCTACTATCTCAGGGTTGCAGGAGGTTGTAAAAGGAAGTATGGACTTTTGTTCAGTAACAGATACTGCAACTTTGGTGAACGATAAGGAGATGGTGATAACCAATATGACTTCTGGCGGTTATATTGATAAATATTTGTTTTTAGGGGTCGCTTACAATGCTCGTAAGGATCAGTCCAATCGCTACCGTTTGTTCTGGAATCAATCTACTTTGGATGATACGGTGACGAAAGAAGATGGAATCTCTACTTACAGCCTTTTCTTGCGTGTGGAGAGAACTAGTGACGGAAGTGGATCGACAGAAACTTCTACTTCTGATTTCCAGGCGTTCAAGATTGGTGACGTGCTGGAGTCTGTCATGAAGAAAGAGGGAAATGCGGGTGCCGATAAGTTCAACCTGAAGATCAATTATCTGAATAGTATCAATGAGAAGGATAGCACGGACTTGACATGGAAGTCTGTGAAAATAGAGTGTGCTACGATCAAACCCAACGAGAAGAAATAAGAACTTTCTACTTTGCTCTTATAGAGGCTCCCAAGAGTTTTTCATAGAAACTTTTGGGAGTTTTTTTTATGTATATGGGTAAAGATCGTATCTTTGCGTACTTTAAGAGGAGTATTGTGAAATGAGATACAAGAATTTAATAGGTTTTGTCTGGGTGGCGGTTATCATGGGTCTGTTTACTTCTTGCCTAAAAGACATAAATAACGTCTATAATCCGGGAACGACCGCCGCTGTGGTTCGTCAACATGGAGATAGCGCGTTGATGATGGCTAATACCCGGTTCGGTTGGATCTATGCGACGAAGCTGAGCTCATACTCAGAGGGTAAATGCTTGTTGGTGAGTTTTGATTATGATCCTAGCTTGCCGGAAAATACGGGTGCGGAACAAAAAGGGTATTATACGGTGACGATACAAGGGGAAACCGCCGTTAACCAGCAAAACGCTGAGAGTCCTCTTACGGATACGCATAAACTATTGACAAATGAGCAACCGATACTTGCGGTTAATCCGAACGACTCTGTTCTGTACGTCAAATTGGAAGATTATTTGTTTTTGCCTTCTGCCTGTTGGACAACAAAAGACCGGGCTTTAAATTGGCAACTGACTTATGATCCGACTCAACAACCAGTTGTTGAAAATCGGAAATCAATTTATTCCTTATATTTACGGGCTGCCGCTACGACCGGAAAGCCGGAGGACAAGGCAGAAGAGGCTATCGCGGTTATCAATGCCTTTAATCTGGGGAACTTTATCAAAGATATGCGAGAACAAGGTGGACGTGATGCGGATATGTATGTTCGGATTCATTATATCGATCAAATTAACCCGAAAGATAGTACCCAGTTTACATGGGGAGTAACAGATCCTTTACTTATAAACTAAAGAAGATGAGAAAGCGAATTTTATACGGCTTATTTTTATCCTTGTTTTTCTTAATGACCTCTTGTATGGGGGATGGAAGTAATTCCATCAATTATCATCGAGTAGGAGTGATACGTGAGAATCCTATGCGATGTATCTACACGGCGGATGATCAAGGGGAGATCTTTATCGTCTCTTCTTCTGAGTTTGAGAATCGGACGGATTTGAAAGAGGGTGACTGTTGCGTGGTTGATTTCAAGACGAATTTTAGCGAGGAATTGGGCAATGGTGTTTACAACGCTGAGATTTATAAGTATGATTCGGTCGCTGTATGGCCTTTGCATGAGACATTGACTGATACTACGGTTGTATTGGACAAGGAGCGTCTGGTTACGCTGGACTTTAAGAAAAGTATTTATTTGGAAGGACGTTTCTTCTTGCAAACTCAACATGTAAATCATCAGGTAGACCAAAAGGATATTTTCAATTTATCCTATAACCCTGATCAGGAGGTGGAAGAAGACAGCACCGGACAACGGGTCTATAACCTATACCTTCGGGTAACCCAAGAGGGAGGTACCGGCGATTCCACTAAATGGGTCAATACGACCGCTTTTACAATCGATAAGTTTTTGGACCAAGCCAAAGCGATAGAGAGTAGTGAGGGGCAAAATGTGATAAATTTTAAAATAAATTATGCCGAACGCTATAATGCGGATACAACCGCATGTGTTTGGGGGGCTACCGACGTATTTACGTTGCGTTTTACGAATTAAATATATACTTTTGCTATTTAAAAGTAAACAGAGATGTATAAGGAGATATTTAGGTGGGTAATCGCTATCATCTCACAGCCGGCGAAGGCGTGGGTCTTGTTAGCGAAAAAAGGAGAGAAGCAGGAGGAGTTCTTATCCCGATTCGTGTATCCTTTGATCGGCTTCGTTACTGTCGCGGCTTTTCTGGGCGTATTGTTTACGCGGAAGGAGTTTGATTTAGAGCTGGCCTTGAAGTCGTCTATCCGGACATTGGTGTCCTCGTTCGGTGGTTTTTACCTCGGGGCTTATCTGATGAACGAGATATGGCAAGGTATATTTAAACGGGAGAAGGATTTGAAACTGTGGTTGCGCTTCGTCGGGTATTCCTCGTCGTTGATGTTCGCTTTGAATATCATATTGATGTTGCTTCCTGAGTTTTTCTTCTTGCGGATATTTATCCTTTATACATTCTATATTGTTTGGGAAGGCGCTGGTCCGTATATGGGAGTCGAGGAGAAGATCCGTCTGAAGTTCGTAGGATTTACAACCGCCATTATATTACTGACTCCGGCAGTTATCGAGATTTTGTTATCGATGCTGATGCCCGGTTTGAGTTTTTGACAGAATAACACAAGATGAAAGAGAAGATTAGTAATAACATACAGATAAAGAATAAGCGGGCGACGTTCGATTACGAGTTGCTCGACACTTTTACGGCCGGGATCGTACTGACCGGAACGGAGATTAAATCGATCCGTTTAGGGAAGGCGAGTTTGGTAGATACGTTTTGTATCGTGGAAAAAGGGGAACTGTGGGTGAAGAATATGTACATCGCCGAATATTTTTACGGTACGTACAATAATCACAACGCACGGCGGGACCGGAAATTACTTCTTACCAAAAAGGAATTACGCAAGATCGAGGGTGCGGTTCGTGCTAGTGGTTTTACGATCGTTCCCACTCGTTTGTTTATCAATGAGAAAGGATTGGCGAAAGTAGTCGTCGCAATCGCACGAGGTAAAAAGGAATATGATAAGCGAGACTCCATCCGGGAACGTGACGACCGACGGGAGATGGATCGGGCTTTCAAACGATAAGTCGAGATGGAAACAGGGCAAGGCGTGATCGGTAGGGTTTGGGGATGTATCCTGAAAGCTCTGCCTAAAGCAGGCAAGACGTGTTTATGGCTGCTAAAGATTATTTTGCCTATTTCTTTATTGGTCCGTATATTGCAATATTCCGGAATATTAGGTCTGATCTCGGATTGGTTAGTGCCCGTGTTCTCGTTGGTGGGTCTGCCGGGGGAGACAGCCATTGTTTTTATAACCAGTATATTCTCCCCATTATATGCTCCGATCGCTTTGATTACCTCGATGTCTTTAGGAGTCCGTGAAGCTACGATATTAGCATTGATGTGCCTTACTTCCCATAATCTAATGGTAGAATCCTCCGTACAGGCAAAGACCGGGTCTTCTTTCTGGGAGATGACGCTGCTCCGTTTGATCATGAGTTTCGTGATCGCCTTTTCTTTGAATTGGGTAATGCCCCATGAAGGATGGGGACAGGTCGGGATCGCTCAAAGTGCGGCTGTATGCGATAATTGGTTGGAAGTATTCGTACTTTGGTTTACCAGCTCGATGAAGGTGGTGATTTCTATTTTGATAATTGTTACGGCTTTAATGATCCTTCATTATATATTGGAAGAGTTTAATCTGATGAAAGGATTGTCCTCGGTCTTTTCTCCGCTGATGCGATTATTTGGCTTGCCTCAAGATGCCGCTTTTTTGTGGTTGGTAGGTAATGTGGTCGGACTGGCTTATGGGGGGGGCTATTATGGTAGAGCAAATGGAGCAGAGGAAGTTGTCTTACGGTGACGGCAACTTGCTGAACCATCATTTGGCCGTGTGCCATTCCCTGTTGGAAGATACGATCATCTTTGCCGCGATAGGGGTACCCGTTCTTTGGGTGGTGCCTACCCGTCTGTTTTTCGCCATCGCTGTGGTATGGATCCTCCGGGGATATAGTTATATGTACGCAAGAAAGGTAAAACATATTTATGAATAAGGAACGATTTCTGCGACTCTTGAATGAGCGCATTTTGATCTTGGATGGTGGTATGGGTACCATGATCCAAAGTTTCAAACTAAACGAACAAGATTACCGAGGCGAACGTTTCGCCGATTTTCCGGGACAGTTGAAGGGGAACAATGATTTATTGTGTATCACCCGCCCGGATGTAATCCAGTCTATTCATCGTCAGTATTTGGATGCGGGAGCGGATATCTTCGCTACGAATACGTTTAATGCGAATGCTATTTCCATGGCAGATTATGCGATGGAGGCCTATGTACGTGAGATAAATCTGGCCGCCGGACGATTGTCGAGGAAAGTGGCGGATACCTATATGGCAGAGCATCCGGATCGTACGATCTTCGTGGCCGGATCGATCGGTCCTACTAATAAGACAGCTTCCATGAGCCCGGATGTAAGCGATCCCGCTTATCGTGCCGTCACTTATAAAGATTTGTATAATGCCTACAAGGAGCAAGTCGAGGGACTTGTTGACGGCGGGGTGGATATCATCCTTTTCGAGACTACTTTCGATACGTTGAACGTAAAAGCGGGATTGGAAGCGGCTGAGGTCGTGTTGAAAGAGAAAGAAAAAGACCTGCCGATTATGTTGTCTTTGACTTTGTCTGCGCAAGGTGGACGAACATTTTCCGGACAGACTTTATTGGCCTTCTTGGCTTCCATACAGCATACACATATTGTTTCGGTTGGCTTAAACTGCTCTTTCGGAGCGGCGGATATGAAGCCCTATTTACAAGAGTTGGCGAAGTATGCCCCCTATTATATCAGCGCTTATCCGAACGCCGGATTGCCGAATAGTTTTGGTACCTATGACGAGACGCCGGATAAAATGGCCCAACATGTGAAGCCTTTTGTGGAAGAGGGATTGGTGAACATTATCGGAGGCTGTTGCGGAACGACTCCGGCGCATATCTCCCGGTATCCGGAGTTGGTGAAAGGAGCTAAACCGCATATCCCGGCTCCGAAACCGGATTGCCTGTGGCTGTCGGGCTTGGAACTGCTGGAGGTGAAACCGGAGAATAATTTCGTGAACGTGGGAGAACGTTGTAATGTGGCCGGTTCTCGGAAATTCTTACGCTTGATAAAAGAAGGCAGTTATGAGGAAGCGTTGACGATCGCTCGTAAGCAAGTGGAGGATGGCGCCCAAGTGATCGATATCAATATGGACGATGGTATGTTGGATGCCGTGAAAGAAATGAAGACATTCTTAAACTTGATCGCCTCCGAACCGGATATTGCCCGTGTACCCGTCATGATCGATTCTTCTAAATGGGAAGTGATCGAGGAAGGCTTGATGTGCGTGCAAGGAAAGAGCATCGTGAATTCCATCTCCTTGAAAGAAGGAGAGGAGGTCTTCCTTAAACATGCCGCCCGTATTAAGCAACTGGGTGCGGCTGCGGTCGTGATGGCTTTCGATGAGAAGGGGCAGGCGGATACCTATGAAAGAAAGATTGAGATTTGTGAACGGGCCTATCGCCTATTGACTGAAAAGATCGATTTCAATCCCCAAGATATTATTTTTGACCCGAATGTATTGGCGATCGCTACCGGTATGGAGGAACATAATGGCTATGGTCTGGCGTTTATCCGTGCCGTTGAATGGATCAAGAAGAACTTGCCGGGTGCGAAGGTGAGTGGTGGTGTAAGTAATTTATCTTTCTCTTTCCGGGGGAACAATCATGTACGCGAGGCTATGCATTCCGTATTTCTATATCATGCGATCGGGAAGGGGATGGATATGGGTATCGTGAATCCGTCTACCTCCGTACTTTATGAGGATATAGAGCCGGAATTCCGTACCTTGTTGGAAGACGTGATCTTGGCACGCCGTCCGGAAGCTGCCGAGGAATTAATTACTTATGCTCAAAATTTACATGTTCAAGCTTCCGGAGAAACTCCGGAGAAGCATGAGGCTTGGCGTGAGCTTTCATTGAAGGAGCGTTTGGAGCATGCCTTAATCAAAGGGATCGGAGACTATTTGGAGGACGATTTACAAGAAGCCTTGCGGATTTATCCGCATGCCGTGGATATAATTGACGGCCCGTTAATGAGCGGAATGAATAAGGTCGGCGAGTTATTCGGTGCCGGAAAGATGTTTCTCCCTCAAGTCGTGAAGACCGCACGTACGATGAAAAAGGCCGTGGCTATTTTACAACCGGCCATTGAGTCTGAAAAGAAAGCTTCCGGCTCCGCAAAGGCCGGTAAAGTGATTTTCGCTACGGTAAAAGGGGATGTACATGATATAGGTAAGAATATCGTCTCTATCGTATTGTCTTGTAATAACTACGAGGTGATTGATTTAGGGGTAATGGTTCCCGCAGATGTGATCATAAAGAAAGCGATCGAGGAGAAACCGGATCTGGTTTGCTTATCCGGCCTGATAACCCCTTCTTTAGAAGAGATGGCGCATGTTGCGGACGAGATGCAGAAAGCGGGACTTACGATTCCTATGATGGTGGGTGGCGCTACGACCTCCAAATTGCATACGGCGGTGAAGATCGCTCCGCATTATGATTATCCGGTGATTCATGTGCTGGATGCCTCACAGAATCCGTTGATCGCCGCCAAACTATTGAATCTAGATACCCGTGACGCTTATATCAGGGAGTTGGAACAAGAACAAGAAGCCTTGCGTGCCTCTTTAGGGCAGAAGAAAGAGACCTTGGCTTCTCTTTCAGAGGCTCGTAAGCATCCGATAGAAATAGATTGGACCGGGTATACACCGGTTGTTCCGGCCCGGATGGGGGTACATGTTATCCCTTATATCCCCTTGGAAGAAGTGATTCCTTATATCCACTGGACCTTCTTTTTTAGCGCATGGAAATTGAATGGCCGTTTCTCGGAAATCTCCCAGATACATGGTTGCGATTCTTGTCGTGCCTCTTGGTTGGCCGGATTCCCGGAAAAAGATCGTGCGAAGGCTACCGAGGCGATGCAATTATACAAGGATGCTGTTAGGTTATTGGATCGGCTGGTCAATATGAAGGTTGAATATTGTAAAGCGATTTACGGATTTTTCTCAGCGAATAGTGAAGGGGATACGATCCGAATGGGTGATATAGCGCTGCCTTTATTACGTCAGCAAGTAAAAAAAGAGGAAAATATTTATAAATGTCTTTCCGATTATGTAATACCGGTTTCCGAGGAGCGAACTGATTATGTAGGGGCGTTTGTCGTTACCGCTGGAGCTGGCGCTGATTGTTTGAAGGATAAATTTGAGGAAGAAGGCGATACCTATAATTCAATGTTGCTGCAAACCTTGACCGATCGCCTAGCGGAAGCTACAGCCGAATATCTTCATGAGAAAGTACGTAAAGAATATTGGGGATATGCTAAAGACGAATCCTTGTCTATCCCGGATCTTTACAAGGTGAAATACCAAGGAATCCGTCCGGCTATCGGTTACCCTTCTCTACCGGATCAATTATTGAATTTCACATTGGGTGGATTGCTTGATATGTCGCGAATTGGTGTTTCGTTAACCGAGAATGGTGCCATGTATCCTACGGCTTCGGTTAGTGGGATTTATATTGCTCATCCCTCTTCTCAATATTTCATGATCGGTTCTATCGATGAGGAACAATTGAAAGATTATGCGAGCCGCCGGAATTTAACGGAGGAGCAAGTCCGAAAGTTATTGAGTAGGAATATAGGATAATTTAGTAGCATCACTGCAACCCGGGTTGCAGTGATGCTGCAATGCCTGTGCAGTAATACTGCATAGGCATTGCAGTAAAAAATCGATCAATACGATCTATCTGCCATAGTAATGCTTGGCGGAAGGAACCATGATAACGTTCAATTCCGGATCAGCCATGTCTGGATCGATCGGGAACATCGGTCTCACGATATTCTTATAGGGAAGTTTCTTGAAGTCCTGATCCACGCCTCCCCTTGTAAAAGCCATCACCCAATCCGCTTGTATATTGTACCATTGGGTTACAAGGTAACCTTGTTTAACCATTACGATATCCATTTCCTTCGGGTCGATTCCTGAACCCTCTAGGTTTGGAGTGGGAGACGATGTGCCTACTACCACATAAACGCTTCCGGTCTTTACGATAGCGATATCCCTTTTCCGTCTCCATGATTCCGCGTTCTTGTCTTCTTCCGGGCTGACATAAACCACGGTACCCGACAATTTCACGGGACCTTCGTAGGAATTATCGACCATGGCACCTACCATGCCTTCTACGTGTCCGCCTACGCCGACCTTACGTGCCTGCTTAACCACTTCTTCTCCCGGGATGGAGCAATAAAGAACGCTCTTTCCCCTATCGGTCTGGAATTCCGGGCGTTTCAAGAGCCTCGCCAAAGTCCAAGTGACCTCACCTGAACCACCTCCACCGGGATTATCTCCCATATCACTGATAAAGAAAGGCTTCTTTTTACTTGCTACTGCCAGATCGATACATTTCTCGAGCGAATATCCCGGAGCTTCCAGCGAGAACTGCTTACGGACATCCCAGAATTTCTGGGCGAGTTTCTTCGCCCCGGCTTTTACCTGTTCCTCATCGTCACCGTAAACCATCACGGTTCCTTGGTTCCGTGGGTTGTCTCCCCAAACATAACCGATCCAGATCCCCGCATCTATCACTCCGGGCATGGCTTCAACCTCGGGAACCAATGCGTACAGCGATTTCGCAGGCTCGACGCGGGTACTCGACCATTCGCCGGATACTAGGACAGGAACAGCAACCCATGCCTTGTATGCCGGACGTCCTTTCCCCGACTCAAGACGTTCCAACAAATTGACGACCCCTCGCCGATGTGATTCGCGAGAATCCGCATGCGGTGCTTGACGATAAGTCGTAATCAAATCGGAGTTGAGAGCTACTAACCAAGACGTATTTCCGTGAAGGTCCATCGTGGTGGTAGTCAAGACATCGTTTCCGATCAAGCTACGCACCTTCTCCATGAATTCGCCCTCGGGATCGGCTACGCCTTCCACGCTACAAGCTCCGTGGTTATAAAACCAGAAAGCGTCATATGGCATATTGGCCTTGATCATCTCCAATGTTTTTTCCACAAACGCGTCGTACGATTCTTTTGTCACAGGGCCTCTTCCACCGCCATAGCCAATTTGCGTGGGAAGCCAAGTGGCCGCCTGTCCCATTGCGGAGTCTGGGCTGAGATAGTCTGGCATTCTTACGGGGTGTCCTACGAGCGGCTGCCTATTCGGGACGAACACGCTGTTTTCTATCTGTATACCGGCAATACCGATACGAGGTTTTTTCTTCTGTCCAAAGGCCTCTCCAACGAACGATACGGCCAAGAGACAGATTCCGAGCAATACTAAATTCCTTTTCATGCTATTTCCTTTCTTTAAGATTAACAATATCTATCTTCTTTATGCAATATTCGTGAATTTATTCGATATCTGCAAATAAGACTGATCATTTTATAGCTACATGGGTTTGTATACATATACACCAAAATAAACTACAATCGGATAATTTATTTATCCTAAAACAATGTGGGCTAAAAAGTATATGATATCTTTGCTTCCCTATGGTAAAGCTTGAATATCTAAAAAAGATACGGGTTCGTTGGATTATATTGGCGATCCTTCTCATCTCTGTATGGATCGTGATGGGGAATCCCGGATTAGGCGAATGGTATTCCCGTTCGATTTATCCATGGGGTTCAGGTATGCTATCTCGTTTCTCCTGCTTGTTCCCTTTTTCGGTAGGGGATTGTTTTATTTATGGTAGCATCGCCGGGTTATTAGGATATCTTTCATATGCGATTATAAAGAAACGGAGGCTCGGGAGGACATTAAGACATATCGTGGAATATCTGGCATGGGTGTATGTCTGGTTCTATATCGCTTGGGGGTTGAATTATTTCCGGGAAGATTTTTTCACTCGTACGCACACAACTTATGTATCTTTTTCCTCGGAGCGTTTCCAGTCTTTCTTGGAGGCCTACACGGATTCCTTGAATGCCTCATGGGTCCCGATAGAGACGATCGATCGTGAGGTCGTGAAAGAAACGGTGCTGGAGGGGTATAGGGAATTGCCGGCTCGTTTCGGCCTTACCACTCCCGGAACCTATCTTCGTCCTAAAACGATGCTGTTCTCCCGGTTGATGAGTGGAGTAGGGGTGATGGGGTATATGGGGCCGTTTTTCACGGAGTTCAATTTGAACGGCCAGCTCTTACCCGCGCAATACCCCGCCACCTATGCCCATGAGATGGCTCATGTGCTTGGTATATCCAACGAGGCCGAGGCTAATCTATACAGTTATTTAATATGTACGAGCTCTTCCGTGGCGGAGATACGGTTCTCTGGTTACTTCTCTTTGCTGCCTTATGTGTTGAGCAATGCGTATATGGCTTTGGATAAGGACTCTTTTGAGGTATGGAAGAAAAGATTACGCCCCGAGGTCAAGGACTTGTATAACGAGAAAGTCGCCTATTGGCAATCCCTATACAGTCCGTTGATTGGCGAGGTGCAAGACGTAGTCTATAATCTTTTCCTGAAAGGCAATAAGATACCTACCGGAACCGCTAATTATTCGGAGGTGATCGCATTATTGATCGCTATTGTCTAATTCGAAAGAAATCACTAACTTTGCGGCAATTTTTTTAGAAGCAAGATAAATACATCGCGATATGAGTAAGAAATTTACCGAATATTCTAAGTTTGACTTGTCGAACGTAAATAAAGAGGTGCTGAAGAAATGGAAGGATGGAGACATCTTCCATAAGAGTCTTGAAACAAGAGAGGGACATCCTACATTCGTATTCTACGAGGGCCCTCCATCCGCAAACGGTATGCCGGGTATTCACCATGTTATCGCCCGTTCGATTAAGGATATTTTCTGCCGCTATAAAACCATGAAGGGATTCTTGGTGAATCGTAAGGCGGGTTGGGATACACACGGTCTGCCTGTCGAGTTAGGCGTGGAGAAGGCTTTGGGCATCACAAAGGAAGATATCGGTAAGAAGATTTCTGTCGCTGAGTATAACGCCGCTTGCCGTAAGGACGTGATGAAGTTCACAAAAGAGTGGGAGGATCTGACGCAGAAGATGGGTTATTGGGTGGATATGGAGAATCCGTATATCACGTATGATAACCGCTATATCGAGACCTTGTGGTATCTATTGAAAGAGCTTTATAAGAAAGGTCTTTTATATAAAGGCTATACGATCCAACCGTATTCGCCCGCCGCGGGTACGGGCTTGAGCACGCACGAGTTGAACCAACCAGGCTGTTATCGTGACGTGAAGGATACGACTTGTACGGCACAGTTCCATATATTGGACCCGAAACCGGAGATGGCACAATTCGGCGATCCTTATTTTTTGGCATGGACAACGACTCCTTGGACGTTGCCTTCCAATACGGCGCTTTGCGTAGGCCCGAATATTACTTATCTGGCTGTACAGACTTATAATCCTTACACGGGTATCCCGATGACTGCTGTTATAGCGAAAGATTTATTGTCTGCTTATTTCAATCCGAAAGCTGCGGAGCTTTCTTTGTCTGATTACAAACCGGGTGACAAGCTGGTTCCTTTCAGCGTAGTAGGTGAGTGGAAGGGTTCCGAGTTGGCCGGTATGAAATATGAGCAATTGATCCCATGGGTAAATCCGGGTGAAGGTGCATTCCGTGTGATCACGGGTGATTTCGTTACGACAGAGGATGGTACGGGTATCGTACATATCGCACCGACGTTTGGTGCGGACGATAACCGTGTGGCGAAAACATTCGGGGTCCCTCCTTTGATGATGCAGGATAAGGATGGAAATATGCGCCCTATGGTGGATATGACCGGTAAGTTCTATAAGCTGGAAGACTTGGCTCCGGAGTTTGTACAAAATTGTATGAACGCCTCTGATTATGATCCATGGCAAGGAAAATTCGTGAAGAACGCTTACGATGATACGAAGACGGATAAAGATGAGACGTTAGATATAGAGATCTGCATGATGCTGAAGGCCCAGAACCGGGTGTTCAAGATCGAGAAGCATGTCCACAATTACCCGCATTGCTGGCGTACTGATAAGCCGGTATTGTATTATCCGCTGGATAGCTGGTTTATCCGCACGACCGCTTGCCGTGAGCGCATGATCGAGTTGAACAATACGATCAACTGGAAACCGCAGAGCACGGGTACGGGACGTTTCGGCAAATGGCTGGAGAACTTGCAAGACTGGAACTTGAGCCGCAGCCGTTATTGGGGTACTCCGTTACCGATCTGGCGTACGGAAGATGGTAGCGAGGAGAAGTGTATCGGTTCCGTGGTAGAGTTGTTTGGCGAGATCGAGAAATCGGTGAAGGCCGGCTTTATGGAGTCTAACCCTTACAAGGACTTCGCTCCGGGAGATTATACGAAGGAGAATTACGAGAAGATCGATTTGCACCGTCCGTATGTGGATGATATTATCTTGGTTTCCGCTTCTGGTAAGCCGATGAAGCGTGAGACAGACTTGATCGACGTATGGTTCGATTCCGGCGCTATGCCTTATGCCCAGATCCACTATCCGTTCGAGAACTTGAAGGAGTTCGATAATCGTCAGATCTATCCGGCTGACTTTATCGCTGAGGGTGTTGACCAGACACGCGGTTGGTTCTTTACCCTGCATGCTCTGGGTACCATGATTTTTGATAGCGTGGCCTACAAGGCTGTCGTGTCTAATGGTTTGGTATTGGATAAGAACGGAAACAAGATGTCTAAACGCTTGGGAAACGCTGTTGATCCATTCTCTACGATCGAGAAGTATGGTTCGGACCCGTTGCGTTGGTACATGATCACGAACGCTTCTCCATGGGATAATATTAAGTTTGATATCGATGGTATCGAGGAAGTTCGCCGTAAGTTCTTTGGTACATTATATAATACGTATTCATTCTTCGCTTTGTATGCGAACGTGGATGGCTTCGACTACTCCGATCCGGATGTGGAATGGAGCAAGCGTCCGGAGATTGACCGTTGGATCCTTTCTCTGTTGAACAGCTTGGTGAAGGATGTGGATGGCTACTTGGAGGCTTACGAGCCGACTCGTGCCGGACGTGCTATCTCTGATTTCGTAAATGATAACTTGAGTAACTGGTATGTGCGTTTGAACCGCCGCCGTTTCTGGGGTGGTGGTATGACGGAGGATAAGTTGTCCGCTTACCAGACTTTATATACTTGCTTGGAGACAGTGGCTAAGTTGATGGCTCCGATCGCTCCGTTCTATGCCGATCAGTTATTCTTAGACTTGGTCGCTGTTACGGGACGTGAGAACGTAGAGTCCGTACACTTGTCCGATTTCCCAGTTTACGACGAGTCTAAGATCGACAAGAATTTGGAAGAGCGTATGCAAATGGCTCAAGATGTTTCTTCTATGGTATTGGCTCTTCGCCGCAAGGTGAATATCAAGGTTCGCCAGCCGTTGCATACGGTAATGATTCCGGTTGTAGACGCTCATCAACAAGAGAGTATCGAGGCCGTGAAGAACCTTATCTTGAACGAGGTGAACGTGAAGGAGCTGAAGTTCGTGGATAATACGGCAGGTATCTTGGTGAAGAAGATCAAACCGGACTTTAAGAAGTTGGGCCCGCGCTACGGAAAGATCATGAAGGCGTTGGCCGCCACGATTCAATCGATGAGCCAAGAAGATATCAACGCTTTCGAGAAAGCCGGAACGTTTACCTTGATGGTAGATGGACAGGAGGCCGTTTTGGAGCGTACGGATGTAGAGATCATCTCTGAGGATATCCCGGGTTGGTTGGTCGCTAATGAAGGTCGCTTGACAGTCGCTTTGGATATTACCGTAACCGAGGATTTGCGTAAGGAGGGGCTGGCCCGTGAGTTGGTGAATCGTATCCAGAACTTGCGTAAGAGCAGCGGTTTCGATATAACGGATAAGATCCATGTATCCATTCTTTCTTGCGAGGAGATGGATGAGGCGATCCATGATTATAAGGATTATATCGCTAACCAAGTATTGGCGGAATCTATCGAAATCATGGATAATGCGATCAGCGACGCTACGGAACTCGATTTCGAGGACTTTAAATTGTCCGTAAAGATCGAGAAAGCTTAAAAATAGAATAGCATTTCTTGCGGAAGAATTAGGAATGAAATATAGGAAAATCGATAATTATATTATCTTTGCATGCAAAGAAGAAATAATATGATTTTATATTCATTCTTAATTCTTCTTTTTGATTGATAATTGAACGATTGTTGAACCTAAATTTTTTTTAGAACCATGGCAGAGAAGACAAGATATTCAGACGCTGAGCTCGAGGAGTTCCGCGCTATTATATTAGAGAAACTGGAAATCGCGAAGAGGGATTACGAGCTTTTGCGATCAGGGGTTACGAATTCCGATGGTAACGACGTGGCTGATACGTCTCCTACATTCAAGGTGCTGGAGGAAGGTGCTTCTACGTTATCGAAGGAAGAGGCGGGCCGTTTGGCGCAACGCCAGATGAAATTCATCCAGAATTTACAGGCCGCTTTGATCCGTATCGAGAATAAGACCTACGGTATTTGCCGGGAGACTGGTAAATTGATCCCGAAAGAAAGGCTACGTGCCGTGCCTCATGCGACTTTAAGTATCGAAGCAAAACAAGGAGGTGCAAAGTAAATGAGATATTCTAAAGGTTGGGGAGCAGTGTTAATTATAATACTGCTCCTTCTTCTTGACCAAGCGCTGAAAATATGGATTAAGACCCACATGCAGTTGCATGAGAGTATAGAGATAACTCCGTGGTTTTATCTCTATTTTACCGAGAATCCGGGTATGGCATTCGGTATAGAGGTGATTGGGAAATTATTCCTTTCCGTATTCCGTATCGTGGCTGTATTGTTTATCGGATATTATTTGTATAAGCTGGTTAAAGAAAATTATAAATTCGGTTTTATTGCCTGTATATCTTTGGTTTTCGCGGGGGCGGTGGGTAATATAATCGACTCGATATTCTATGGCGTGATCTTCGACCATAGTTTCGGGCAACTCGCTACTTTTATGCCGGAGGGAGGTGGTTATGCCTCTTGGCTGCATGGTAAGGTGGTGGATATGTTCTATTTCCCATTGATAGAGACCGTATTCCCGGATTGGGTTCCGATCTGGGGTGGACAGGAGTTCGTTTTCTTCCGTCCGATCTTTAATTTGGCGGACTCGGCGATTTGCGTGGGAGTTTTCCTTTTGTTAATATTTTATCGGCATACTTTGTCGGCTAGCCTTTCGAAAGAAGAGAAATAAATGCGGAGAAAATTACGGATATATGGTATGGCTTTATTAGCCACGACGTTGCTGGCGGCATGTAGTAAGGTTCCGGATGGTATTCTGTCGGAGAAAAAGATGCAGGGTGTCTTGACGGATATGTTGCTGGCTGAGGCCATGGTAAATGTGGATTATAACGCTTATAAATCCGATACCATGAAGCTTGCCTTGTATGAGTCTGTATTCCGTAAGCATGATATTACACAGGCGGTGTATGATAGCTCATTGGTGTGGTACGGCCGTAACTTGGATATTTATATGGAGGTCTACAACCGGGTCTTGGCCGATCTTAATAAACGGATCAATAACTTAGGGGATGTGCAGGCGGACGCTGCGCCGGTATCGAACCGGGATTCTGTGGATATTTGGCCTCGCCGTTCTTATCTGGTCTTGTCTCCTACCTCTGTATTTAATGGGGTGACTTTCGATATACGTCCGGAAACGAATTATTCCTCGGGCAGTAGTTTCGTGCTGGGCATGCGTGTCTGGGGATTGAATAACAAAATGGCTTATAAGCCGGAGGTACGTTTAAGTGCGGACCAAGGTGATACGACTTTGACGGTGAATAGTAAGATCACGAAAGATGGATATCACGAGACGATCTTGAAGACTATACCAACTAAGAAAGTAAAGCGTGTGTTTGGATATATCCGTATGGATAATATGGATACGACTTATTATAAGGTGTATATAGATAGCTTAAGCTTGATGAAATATAACTATGGTAAGGAGCTTGCCGAATTATCTAAGGATTCTATTAAGTAATCTCTCTATTTGTTTATTGTACTTATGAGAAGAATTGCCGCTCATTACGTTTGGTGTAAGCAGGTTTATCGTATGCATTATATCGAACTGGATGATAATGGTGCGTTTCATGGTGTTTACCCGTTGAATGAGGAGATAGCTGGAACCGCTTTTTATGATGGAGTGCTGGTGCCGGTTCTTTCCTCGGAACCGGCGATTGGTTTTAAGCAGGTGATGGGATCTTGGCCGGCGTTAACCGAAAAGATTACGCCGGGTTGTTCAGTCCATATATATCGTTTAAGCGGGATTCCCTTGGCGTCTGCGAAACTCGGCACAGACCACGGCTGTAGCGATGGCCACATTGAGAGACTCTGAGGTGTCTCTTCCTTCCGGATAGTTCGGGATATACAATTTTTCGTTTACAAAAGCCTCGATGGCGGGACGTATTCCATTTCCTTCATTACCCATTATCAAGATACCGTTTCCGGATAAGGTTTTCTCATATAAGTTTTCTCCGCCAAGGAAGGTGCCGTATAAAGGTATGGCTTGGGCAGATTGGGCCTGTAAGAACGTTTCCAGATCGGTGTAATGTATTTTTACGTGGGCAAGCGCACCCATAGTGGCTTGTACGGTTTTTGGATTGAAAACATCGGCGGTATCTTTGCTGCATACGATATGGGAAATACCGAACCAGTCCGCTAACCGGATGATCGTACCTAAGTTGCCCGGATCTTGGATTCCGTCTAATGCGAGAACAAGCTCCTTTTCCGGCGTTATTTCCGTTATATCCCAATTGGGGCGTTTAAAGATCGCGAGTACATCTTGGGGATTTTTCAGGAAGCTGGCTTTACGAATATCATCTTCTTCCGCTACCAATAACTCCTTGGCCGGAATATCGCCTTGTGTAGCCATCCACGATGGCTTGGCTATTAATAACTCACATTCAAAGGCCGGTAACATATCGGCTACCAATTTATTTCCTTCGGCTACAAAAACATTATTTTCATTCCGGAATTTCTTTAATTCCAGAGAACGGATGTATTTGACTTTGGTCTTGCTTAGCATCTTAGTTCTTTTTACAAAACAAAAGTACGGTAAATTCTTTAAATTCCAGTACATTCGCGATCGTAAAAAGCTTGGAATGATGAATCGATCTCTACGTATATGCTATTTTATCTGTATCGTACTACTGCTAGCCTCTTGTAGTACGACCAAGTTTGTGCCGGATGGGGAATATTTGCTGGATAAGGTGGAGATCGTGTCGGATAACAGGGATTATAAGTCTGCGGATTTAAAATCTTATCTTAAGCAGCAACCAAACTTCAAGGTGTTTGGCCTGATGAAGTGGCAGTTGTTTGTCTATGATTGGTCTGGTAAGAATGAGAAAAAATGGATCAATAAACAGTTACGTAGGATTGGTGAGCCTCCCGTGGTGCTGGATACGATGTTGGTGGAACAGTCCGCCATGGAACTAGAGCGTTTTTACATTAATAAAGGGTATGTCCATGCGGATGTATCAACGACGATCGATACGGCACGCCATAAGAAAGCGGTTGTAACTTACCATATAAAGGCGAACGATCCGTATAGGATACGCAATTACACGATGAAGTTCCCCGATCCGAAAATTGATAGTTTGGCACATCTGAAAGCGCCTCGCCGCTCTCCCTTAGCTTCTGCGTTCCGGTCCTCACAGGAAGAGTATAACCAATTAGTTAAGGAAGGAACTTTATTTGACCGGGATATATTGGACAAGGAGCGGGAGCGTATTACGACCTTACTTCGCTGGAACGGGTATTATGGTTTTAATCGGGATTATTTAGGATATATCGCTGATAGTTCTTTTAACCAAAATGTCGTGGATCTTGATATGTCCATGAAACCTTATCGGAAGGTGTTGCCCAATGGGTCGGTAGAGGATCAGCCGCATCGTCAGTATTATATTAAGGATGTAACGGTCTTAACCGATTATAATCCGATGGGGGTAGGAGAGGACGCTAGTTTCATGGCTACAGATACGATGCTCAGCGCAGGGGTGAATATCGTATATGGCCGGAACGGGAAGAGTATCCGTCCGAGCGTGCTCCGGAGGAGTACTTATATTCGGCCGGGGCAATTATTTAGTGAGAAGAATATAGAGCAGACCTATTCGGCGTTCGCTTCTCTAAGGGCTTTGAGGAACGTAAATATACGTTTTACGGAAGTAGAGGAGCGGGATACGATGAAGTTGGATTGTTACATTCTCACTTCTCCTGCGAAGATAAATACGGTGGGAGTGGATTTGGAAGGTACTAACTCGGCGGGTGACTATGGGTTTGCCTCCAGCTTGAATTATCAGCATAGGAATATCTTCCGAGGATCGGAGCTGTTCTCGGCGAGGGTGAGAGGGGCTTACGAGGCGTTATCCGGAAATAAGGCGAATGGCTTTGGTAATTACTGGGAGTTAGGTGCGGAAGGGTCTTTGCTGTTTCCTCGTTTTTTGTTCCCGTTCTTGAGTTCGGATTTTCGTAGGCGGCTACGTGCGTCAACTGAAGCGAAAATAAGTTACAACCTGCAAAAACGTCCGGAGTATACGAGGGCGATTCTATCTGGTGGTTGGAGTTATATTTGGCAAGATCGGGGCAATACACAGGCACGCCATACCTTTAAGCTTGTAGACTTGAATTATGTGTATTTGCCGGATAAGAATATGGACTTTATCAATAGCTTGCCGGATTATATGGTGTTGTATAACTATACGAACCATTTTATCATGAGTTCGGGATATACTTATTCCTTCAGTAATTATTCTCCCCAGAATCGTTTGAGAAACACGCATTCCCTACGTGCGTCGGTCGAGGTCGCAGGGAATTTGTTGAGTGCCTTTTCGCATCTTACGGGGGCGAAGAAAAATGATGACGGTTATTATGAGTTGTTTGGTACGGAATATGCGCAATATGTGAAATTGGATTTCGATTTTAGTAAAGGAATCGTGCTTGACAGTCGTAACAAGTTAGCTTTCCATATAGGAGTGGGAGTGGGGATGGCTTATGGTAACTCAAACTATTTACCTTTTGAGCGTGCTTATTTCTCGGGGGGAGCGAATAGTGTCCGGGGATGGTCTGTACGAGAGTTAGGTCCGGGTAGTATGGAAGTTGACAGCACGACTTCTTTCGCTCTTCAATCGGGGGATATCCGCTTGGATTTGAACTTGGAATATCGAACGAAACTTTTTTGGAAGTTTGAATTGGCGGCTTACATAGATGCCGGAAACATATGGACCCGGAATGTATCTGATGAACGCTATAAGGCTGGAAACTTTGATTTCTCTCGTTTTTACAAGGAGATCGCTGTTTCCTATGGTTTGGGACTTCGTTTGGACTTTGATTTCTTTCTACTACGTTTAGATACAGGCTTTAAGGCTTATAATCCTCAGGAGAAAAAGTCTAGGCGTTGGGCGATAACCCGTCCTAATTTCAAGGATAATTTCGCCTTGCATTTTGCCGTTGGTTATCCATTCTAAATTCAATATGTAAAAAAGTGTACTAAAAGTTTGCAAGGAAAAGAAAAATCCTTACCTTTGCACCACGAAAATAAGGATGGTCTGGTAGCTCAGCTGGATAGAGCAACAGCCTTCTAAGCTGTGGGTCCTGGGTTCGAATCCCAGCCGGATCACGAGGGAGATTCTAAAAGAGTCTCCCTTTTTTTGTTATAATCAGATGCCAGTTTTTTTCTTTTGCTTGTTTTGATCGTTGTTTATTGATCTTTTATAGAAAACTTTGAGTGTTATCTATCGGTTATTATATAGAAGATTTCGAGATAGAATTTCATAATTTTGTTTTTGATGGGATAAGGGCTGTTAAGCAGGATTCCTGTATTTGAGATTAAACAGGTTGTAAATATTAAAAAAGTAGATAAGATGGAAACATTTGACGATATCATTAAAGGGGATAAACCTGTATTGGTGGATTTTTTTGCGACATGGTGCGGCCCGTGTAAGGTGTTGAGTCCGACGGTCGAGGTATTGGGAAAGGAACTGGCGGGACAAGTGCGTGTCCTTAAAATTGATGTAGATAAGAACGAGGCACTTGCCAGACAGTTGAGGATTCAATCTGTACCCACTTTGATCATCTTCAAGAAAGGTGAGATCGTATGGCGCTCTTCCGGCGTGATGGACCACGGAAGCCTTTTACAGAAGGTGCAAAGCTATATTGATTAAAAGCCGTTCATCGGGATCAATACCGTCGGGATCAATAAAAGGAATCCAAGGATCACTAGGACAAGGATGAACTTCCATGCCCATTTGAACCATTTATCATACGGGATACGGCTTACTCCTAGAACCGCTATCAGGACACCTGATGTGGGAGTTATCAGGTTCGTGAAGCCATCGCCAAACTGAAAGGCCATGACGGTGGCCTGCTTGGATAAACCGATCAACTCCGAGAATGGGGCCATGATAGGCATGGTAAGGGCCGCTTTGGCGCTTCCGGAAGGAATAACTAAATTGATAAGCGTCTGGATAACGTACATCATCCCGACCGTAGCTACTTGTCCCAAGCCTTCCATCCCTTTCGCTAGGTTAAAGAGAATCGTATCGATCACTTTGCCTTCTTGTAGGATTACGATGATACCTCCTGCCAAACCGACAACCAAGGCGGCGCTCATAATATCCTTGCAACCCTCTAAGAATAGTTTCACAAGCTCATTCGGATCGCGTCCATTGGCGATTCCCGCCGCTATGCCCAAGGCGAAGAATAAAGTCGCTATTTCCATAATGTACCATCCATAGCCCATTACGCCTGTTATCAGGAAAAAGATCGTGAAGAATAAAAGGTTCAATATATATAAATGTACGGTTTTCCGCAGAGTGAATATCGAACTGATTATGAACGCTACGCTAAGAATCGGGATTAAGGGAAGTCCCTCGATTACACTATTCCCGATTTCTAAGGATGTCTGGGGATAATAGACAGAAAAGACCGCTAAGATGATTGCCAATAGGATAAAACTGACCCATGCGGCTTTCGGGGTCCTGTACACGATTTCCAAAGAATGGGTATTATGTAGGTCTCTCCAGTATTGATCATCCTCATAGACGGGCGATAGTTGAGGGTTCTTTTTTACCTTGGCGGCATAACGCAATATCCATGTGAAGCCTACCGCATTGATAATACACCAGCAAACGATGCGATACTCGATACCGGAGAAAAGAGGAATCCCCGCCAAGCCTTGCGCTATACCGATCGTGAAAGGGTTTAAAATCGCTCCGGCGAAACCTAATCCTGCCGCTATAAAAACCATGCATACGCCGGTTATGGAATCGTATCCCATAGATATCGCCATCGGGACCAAGACCAGACAAAAAGCGATGGTCTCCTCACTCATCCCGAATACGGCTCCGAATAGGCTGAAAAGTAGCATGATAGCAGTTAATAAGAAATTGTCCACACCTATTTTACGAAGGATAGGGTTGTTCTCCATTTTACGTGCTTTCCGTAGGAAACTAACTGTTCCGATATCAAATGCCTTACTGTCGTTCACGATCCAGAAGGCCCCACCAATGATGAGGATGAAGACAATGATATCCGCCTTGTCCACAAATCCTTTATAAAAGGCGGAGAGTACCTCCCAAGTCTGGGGTACGCTTTCCACGGATTCATATACAACGGTTCGCTCTCCGTCCGGGCTGATACTTTCCGTATATTGCCCACCGGGAATAACCCATGTCAATATGGCGCAAAATAAGATGATGTAAAAGATAATTACGTATGTGTGGGGGATTTGTCTCTTTTTCATGATTCTGCTTTTTCGTCTTCTTCAGTTAATATTCCGATCTCGGGAAGGATAGCCCGGGCCTCACGGTCACTAAGCGTATCTACATCCTTGAGTTTACGTTGGATGGCACGGGTACGGGTACCTAAAACCTCTTCTATTTGCCCGCTGGCGGTTTGCAAGTTCTTTTGGGCTTTCTCGAGCATACCGCCTACTTTCTCGAATTCTTTTTTCACGGCCCCTAAGATCGTCCATACCTCCCCTGAGTGCTTTTGGATCGCCAATGTACGGAAGCCCATTTGTAAACTGTTTAGTATGGCCGCTAGGGTAGTGGGACCTGTTACGACTACCTTGTAGTTTCGTTGCAAGTCCTCCAATAAAGCGGAACGGCGTACGACCTCGGCGTAAATGCCCTCGAACGGCAGGAACATAATGCCGAAATCGGTCGTGGCGGGAGGTGCCAGATATTTGTCCGAAATATCTTTAGCCATCTTCTTGATCGTTGTCTCCAATAATTTTCCGGCTGTCTCGATCGCTTGGGAATCTGCGGCATCGTAAGCGTCTAGGAGCTGTTCGTATACATCTTTCGGGAATTTAGCGTCTATGGGAAGGTATACGAATTCTCGTGCATCATCCCGCCCGGGGAGCTTGACAGCGAATTCAACGACAGCGTCCGAACCTTTCCGGGTACGCACGTTCGCCTCGTACTGCTCTGGGGCCAATAGCTGCTCCAATAACATACTGAGCTGGATCTCCCCGATATTTCCCCGGGTCTTAACATTACTAAGTACCCGTTTTAATCCTCCTACATCCTGTGCTAAGGTTTGCATCTCGCCCAGTCCTTTTTGTACACTTTCTAATTGTTCGGTGACTAAACGGAAAGATTGCCCGATACGGTCATTCAATGTCTTTTGAAGTTTCTCGTCTACGGTGACTCGGATCTCTTCCAGCCTTTTTTCCGTGTTATCCACTAATCTCTGCTGGCGTTCGTCCAAGGCGGCGAATTTCTCTTTCTGCAACCTGTTAAAAGAATCGATACCACGTTCGAAAGCTTCCCTGAACTCGTTCATGGAATGAGCCAGTTCTTCTCGGTTATCTTTCGCTACCAAACGGCTTTCTTCCCGGTTCAGGCGGAAGTCTTCCCTAAAGTTTTTCTCGATACGGTCGAACGAGCGTTGTATCTCGTTTAGCAACTTTTCCAGGTCTTCTTTGTTATTATTTAGCTGTTTAGGACGCAAAAGGATTTGCATCACGATGATTATAAGAAGTCCGCCGATAATAATCCAATCCATCTGTTTTTGATTTTGACGTCAAAGATAGGTAATCTGTATTTTGCAACAGCAGTTAAATAGAGTTAAATGAAAGAACATTGTTTATTTTCGTTTGTTTTATCGACAGAAAGCTGCTTATATTTGTGCAGCCAACTTAAGTAAGATTATTAAATTTACATATAAGGATGGCAAAAGTAACATTAAAAGGTAACGAGATTCATACGAACGGTGAGTTGCCGAAAGTTGGGACAAAGGCTCCGGACTTCAAGGGGGTAAAAAGTGATTTATCCGAATTGTCGTTAAGCGACTTGAAAGGAAAGAAAGTGGTGATAAATGTTTTCCCGAGCTTGGATACAAGTGTATGTGCGGCATCGGTAAGACGCTTCAATAAAGAAGCCGCTTCGCATCCGGATACGGTGGTATTAGCTGTTTCTAAAGATTTACCTTTTGCGCATGGACGTTTCTGTACTACGGAGGGTATTGATAAGGTGATTACATTGTCAATGTTCCGGTGTTCATGTTTTGAGGATAAGTACGGGATGCTTCTGGTAGACGGTCTGCTGAAAGGGTTATTAGCCCGTGGCGTGATAGTAGTCGATGGAGCCGGTAAGGTGGTTTATGAGGAACTTGTTCCCGAGATTACTACCGAACCGAATTACGATGCGGCTTTAGCTGCATTGAAATAAATGTAGTAGATTATTGTTTTTCATTGGTTAAAGTTAAGGGTTAGTGTAGGAGGCCGTCGGATGTGAATCCCGCGGCCTTCGTTTTTTGAAGATGCTAAAGCCTTCCTTCCAGCTCGTCGACGATTTGTCCATCGAAGAGATTGATGATACGATCGGCGTAGGTTGCGTCATGTTGCGAGTGTGTCACCATAACGATCGTAGTCCCTTCGGCATTCAGTTGACTGAGTAATTCCATAACCTCAAGACTGTTTTTAGAGTCGAGGTTACCGGTCGGTTCGTCAGCCAATATCAACATTGGTTTACCTACGACGGCGCGAGCGATGGCGACACGTTGCTGCTGGCCGCCGGAGAGTTGCTGCGGATAATGTTTGGCACGTTGGCTGAGGCGTACTTTGCGGAGGATGTCAAGTACCTGCTGCTTGCGTTCTGTTTTGGGGACGCCGAGGTATTTCAGTTGGAGATCTACGTTTTCCTCGACTGTAAGCTCGTCAATGAGATTGAAGCTTTGGAACACGAAACCAATGCGTCCCTTGCGATAGCGTGTACGGTCTTTCTCCTTTAGGTGTCCCACCTCTTCGCCGTTTAATAGATAGCTGCCCTCGTCCGGGTTATCCAGCAGGCCGAGAATATGCAGCAGGGTTGATTTGCCGCATCCGCTGGGTCCCATGATGGCGATAAACTCGCCCTTTTTCACTTCCATGCTTATGCCATTGAGTGCGATGGTTTCTACTTCTTCCGTCCGGAAGTTTTTGCTGAGGTTCTTTATTTGAATCATGACTTGTCTTGTTTTTGTGAGAATGTATATCTATTATAGAATGTTGCTTTTATTCGGTCCGGATACTTTTGATGGGGTTGCGGCGGGCGACTTTCAAGGTTTGCCCGATGATTGACACAAAAGCGATGGCTATGGTTGCCAAAACTGCTGCGGTTATGAGGTACCACGGGAAGGCGATGCGGTTATAGAACGACTCCAAACTGATTAGAACCGCTTTCACGCTGATGGGCAGGGCGAAACAGGCGGCAAGCAACGAGAGTGCCATGAATCGTTTGGAAAGTTCCCATACCGCGCCACTAGTCTCGGCTCCCATCACCTTGCACAAGGCGATCCGTTTGCTTTGCTGTTCGGTGTAGCTTATCGACATGGCCAGCAGTCCCAGGGCAGAGATGAGGATGGAGATGGTCATGAAGCAAAGGACAAGCATCAGCGTGTTCTTCTCCTGGGTTAAATCCTTGTCCATATAATCGTCGATATAATCGGCTTCCAAGTCTTTCGGCATCCCGATCACCTCTTTGGACACTTCCCGGCAAGTGCGGCGGATGGCGGCTAAGGCTTCCGCTCGATTGCCTTGTGTCTTGACGATTTGACGGATGATGTAGCCTTGTGGGTTCAACACCATAACGGCTCCATGCGAATCGGGTTGGGGTGTGTTCAACGCGCCCAGCGAACGATAGTTGCGGATGACACCGCAGACATTATATCGATAGCCGCCCTTGTCGCCATCTTTCCCGAAGTGGGGCCTGTCGGATGAAAGCTGGTAACGGCGGCAAGTCTCTTCTGTTACCCAAACCATATCGGGGAGTGGGTCAGACCAACGTTCTACCACTTCGAAGCCCAACAGCCGGAATGCGGCGCTGTCCATATCCGAAAGGTGGAGCCACGAGTATCCCTCTTCTTCCGGTTGTTGTACACCATCGTGACCGGTGATGAAAGGCAGTTTTCGTGCTAACGCTACTTCTGTCACTTGGGGCAATGCCTGCAAACGTTTCTGGAGGATGACTTGCTTGTCGTAGGTGTGTCCTAATTCCCATGTCTTGATGAACACCAGGTCTGTATTGTAACCGGTCGGCAGGGTGGCAAGGTGATACATTTGGAAGCCCATGGTGAGTCCCATGGTGATGAGTACCGTGCTGATGACATTCTGCACGATGATGAACAAGCGACTGAACAGTTGCTTGTTGTGCATGCGGAAATTTCCTTTTACGATATCTATCGGACTGTATTTGTAGGTGATAATGGCTGGTAACAATCCCGATATGCCAGCGATTCCTACCCATAGCAACAGCGAATAGGCTACTATCGCCGGTGAAGAGACCAAAGTGATCCGGGTGGAGAGCAAGTACTCGAAATAGGGTTTTGCGATGATGGCAACTAAGCAACCGCCGATGAAACAACCGGTTGTGAAGATGGCGGACTCTGCGAGGTAGCGCAATACGATTTGCCCCGCCGAGTCACCCATCAACCGGCGGGTTGCCATTTCATGGGCTCGTTTGCTGGTTTGCGATACAGTTAGGTTGATGTAATTGAAGATAGCCGAGAGTAGTAACACGAATGCTAACGAGAACAAGATTTGTACCTGTTTTCGTGTTCCATTGCGGAAAGGGCCATATTGGTTTAGGGGAGAAAAATAAATCTCGTCCATGCGTGTCACCGAAGAACCCCATAAGAACCCATTCGTGCTGTCGTTCTCTTTCCAGTATTCCCAATAGCCTTTATACTGATCGAGTAGTTTACGGGCAACGACATTGGGGGTTGCCCCTTCTTCCAGCGTGATGAATATTTGTGTTGAGCCGAAATTGTCCATTCTAGGATAATTCTTTTCTGCCAATTGGAAAGGAACCAAGATGTCTACCGGTTTCAACAGCTCTGTCGGACCGAAAGCCGGGAGAACCCCAACGACCCGTAGCGGTGTCTCGTTCAAGTACATCACGGTACGGCCGATCGGATTCTCATTCCCGAATACTTTGTGGGCGAATGGCTCGGAAAGAATGACCTCGTCTGTCCCGATCAGTGCTTTGTCGCGGTCGCATCCAATGAGCGTATAATTGAGCATCTGGAAAAAATTAGGATCTGCCGCAATGCCGTTTACTTGATAATATTGATTGTCTACCATTAAATCGGCCGCTTCAATATGGATCAGGCGTGTCCACTCTTTTATTTCCGGAATGGAAGGGAACAATTCCGGGGCAGTCCCGGTTGTCATGCCGATCCCATCTCCATAACCGACGGCATATAATTGGTGAGAGTACGGCTGATTGTTACCGATATTAAATTCGGTTTCAGCATACGAGGTTAGGAGGATGACAACTCCCAGTGCGATAGCCAATCCACAGAACTGGATGGCTGTGTAGAGTTTGTTACGGCTGAGAAAGGTAAAGTACGATTTCATATTTTGCTTGTTTTTGATACAAAGGTATAGAGTGGTTGGTATCTGGCAAGGGCTTGGATGCCCAGTTGCGGTAGTTTGTATGAAAATCATACACCTGCTTGTATGATATTCATACAGCCTTTTTCCGTACCTTTATCCCCGATAAAAGAATAAAGACAAAACAAACGAATCGGATATGGCAAATTACGGGACAATATTGGTGGTAGATGACAATCCGGCGATTCTTACGGCGGTCAAGATCTGCTTGGCCGGTGAGTTTGACAGGGTATTGACACTCGCTTCTCCCGACACTCTTCTTACGGTATTGGTACAAGAGAAAGTGGACGGGATTTTGCTCGACATGAACTTCACGCAAGGGGGAAACTCCGGACAAGACGGCTTGCTTTGGCTTCGGGCGATTCACAAGAAACATCCGGCTATCCCGGTGGTGTTGGTGACGGCATACGCTGATATCAAGTTGGCGGTGCGTGGTTTGAAGATGGGGGCGGCGGACTTTGTTGCCAAGCCGTGGGATAACCAAGAGCTGATCCGCATCTTGAAAGATGCGATTGATGCCGGGCGTAAAGTGGTTCCATTGGAACAGGTCGAGGCGGAACATGTGAGCAAGGTGATGGAGCGTTGCCACGGCAATATCAGCCGGGCCGCCGAATTGTTGGGAATTACCCGGCAGACGTTGTATGCTAAAATAAAAAAGCTATGATGTTGATAGGCACTTTGGGAGTCGTTGTCGTTCTTTTTATCGGATGGTTCTACCGCCATCAGGTATTGTTGAGAGACCGGGCGCATCTGATGCGTGAGGCGATTCGTAACCAGGAATTTACGTTTCGTCTTCCTGTGAAAGGCCTGTTCTTCGGGGAGCGGGCGTTGCAAGAGGCCCTTAACGAGACGGGCAGGGACATCGGCCGGTTGCTTGCCCGCAATGAGGTGGAATCGTGGCAACGGCTGACCCGTGTGCTTACGCATGAGATCATGAATGCCACTACGCCTATCGCCAGTATCAGCCAGGCCTATCTGGAGCATCCTGCGATTGCCGGAACGGTTTACGAGGAGGGGATCCGTGCCATTCACGATACCAGCCGGGGACTTGCCCTGTTCGTGGACAGCTACCGGAAACTGGCGGAACTGCAAGAACCTGTTATCGGAGAGGTCTATTTGAATGATTTTATGGAAGGGATCCGGGCTCTTTATCCCGATTTAGAGTGGCATCTTTCCATCCCTTTGTCTGCTACGATGTGTACGGATCAGAATATGTTGCGGCAAGTGCTGATTAACCTGATCCGGAATGCTTGCGAGGCAGGGGCTACGACCGTGGATGTGCGTTGGAAGAAGGGGTTGTGGGTCAGCAACAATGGTGCGCCTATTCCGGCGGCTATCGAACGGGAGATTTTTATTCCTTTCTTCACGACTAAAAGGACGGGTTCCGGTATCGGCCTGTCGCTTTCCCGGCAGATGATGGTCCGGCAAGGCGGGGATCTTTGTTTAGCGGAGCGTCCTGTGCCGGGTTATCAAGTGACGTTTATAGTTTCTTGCTTAGGATAAATTTAAGATGAGATATGAATAAGAAAATACTTCAACTGGCGATACCTTCTATTATTTCTAATATAACCGTACCTTTATTGGGATTGATAGATGTGGCGATCGTGGGACATCTTGGAGCAGCGTCGTACATCGGGGCGATCGCTGTAGGCGGGATGCTGTTTAATATTATCTACTGGATATTCGGGTTTCTCCGTATGGGGACAAGCGGTATGACTTCCCAAGCGTACGGGAAACGGGATTTGACGGAAGTTACCCGGATCTTATTCCGGTCTGTCGGGGTCGGTTTCCTAATTTCCTTTGGACTTTTGATACTTCAATACCCGATCTTAAAGGCTGCGTTTACTTTGATCGACGCAACGGAGGAGGTGAAGCGATGGGCTTCTCTCTATTTTAATATCTGTATTTGGGGAGCGCCGGCCGTATTGGGATTATATGGCTTTGCCGGTTGGTTCATAGGTATGCAGAATTCTCGTTTTCCGATGTTTATCGCTATCACGCAGAATATCGTGAATATCGTGGCCAGCCTATGTTTCGTGTTTGTGCTGGGTATGAAGGTGGAAGGTGTAGCGCTGGGAACACTGATCGCCCAATATGCGGGCCTCTTCATGGCGTTTGCTCTTTGGTTGAAATATTATGGGCGTCTGAAAGCGTATATCGATTGGGACGGTCTTTGGGATGGGGAGGCGATGCGTCGTTTCTTCTCTGTCAATAGTGATATATTTTTCCGGACCTTGTGCTTGGTCGCTGTTACCACTTTCTTTACCTCTACAGGTGCGAGACAAGGGGATGTGATATTAGCCGTAAATACCTTGTTGATGCAGTTGTTTACCTTGTTCTCTTATATAATGGATGGCTTCGCTTATGCGGGAGAGGCATTAGCCGGCCGGTTTATTGGGGCTAAAAACGATGTGGGGTTACGTAAATGCGTTCGTTTGTTGTTTCTGTGGGGAATTGGTCTCTCATTGTCTTTCACGATCCTTTATGCGTTTGGGGGGAAGGATTTTCTGGGACTGTTGACGAACGATACCTCGGTCATTGAGTCTTCCGGAGATTATTTCTATTGGGTATTGGCGATCCCTTTATGCGGATTCTCCGCTTTCCTTTGGGACGGTATCTTTATTGGAGCCACGGCTACACGCCAGATGCTTTACTCGATGCTTGTGGCCTCGGCTACTTTCTTTATTATTTATTACCTGTTTTATCGATCGATGGGAAATCATGCGTTATGGATGGCTTTCCTTGGATATCTCTCCTTGCGAGGTGGTATGCAATGGATACTTTGGCGATATAGGAAGATTACAATGCCCATTATAAGCAACTGACAATGCCCATCGTAAGCGGCTTATAATGCCCAGTATAAGGAGCTTATAATGCCCATTGTAATAAATAAAGAAAGCGAGACTTCTATCTGGTTGATAATCAAGTCTCGCCTTCTTTGTTATGTGGAATGATAGTTGTTTATCGTTGTCTGTATGAGATCAATTCTTCTGGGTTGAATCGTCCGATATAACCCTGATGTTTCTCAATCTCAGCCTCTGCGTAATTGGTGTAAACAACCGCGGACTTAGCGAACAGCTCCGGCGCTTTCGTCGCGTCTTGGATCAATAGATGAGCCATGATGATATCAGCGGCCATCTCCATCAAGCGGCGAGCCACGAAATCGAGTAATTCCTGATCTTGAGACTCTTTTACTTTCGCCATGCTAACCTCGAACTTATTAGCCATCTCTACTAAACGAGCCTTCAGCGGTTCCATCTCGGCAGAGCAAGGGATCGCCTCGAATTCACGGATGGTAGCCAGGTAAGACCCGTTTGTCACGTAACGTATGGCCGCTACGGTCTGCAATTGTGTCGTACCTTCATAGATGGAGGTGATACGGGCATCGCGGTAGATACGTTGGCAAGCATACTCCATCATAAAACCGGAACCTCCGTGTATTTGGATGCAATCATAGGCATTCTGGTTGGCGTATTCAGAATTCATACCTTTTGCCAACGGGGTGAAAGAATCCGCCAATTTGGCGTATTGCTTCTGTTCCTTACGCTCTTCCGGAGTCAGTTTACGCTCGCGGGCGATGTCGTCCAGTGCCTTGTAAATATCAACGTAACGAGCGGTTTGGTATAACAACGCACGTCCGGCATCCAGCTTCGCTTTCATGATGGCGAGCATGTCGTAAACAGCAGGGAAGTCGATGATTGCCTTACCGAACTGCTTGCGGTCTTTGGCGTAGGCTAATCCTTCGTTGTAAGCGGCTTGGCTGAGGCCTACCGATTGTGCGGCGATACCTAGGCGTGCGCCGTTCATCAAGGCCATCACGTATTTGATCAAGCCCAGTTTGCGATCGCCACAAAGCTCTGCTTTCGCGTTCTTGTAAACTAACTCGCAAGTAGGAGAGCCGTGGATTCCCAATTTATTCTCGATACGGCGTACGTTTACGCCACCTTCCCGTTTATCGTAGATAAACATGGACAAACCACGTCCATCCTTGGTACCTTCCTCGGAACGGGCCAATACGAGGTGAAGATCCGCGTCGCCATTCGTGATGAATCGTTTTACGCCGTTCAACCGCCAGCAATTCTCTTTCTCGTCGAAGGTAGCCTTTAGCATCACGGATTGCAGGTCGGAGCCGGCGTCCGGCTCGGTCAGGTCCATAGACATGGTTTCTCCCGCGCAGATACGTGGGATGAAACGGCTGTGCTGATCCTCGTTGCCGAACTCATATAAGGTTTCGATACAATCCTGTAATGACCAGATATTACCGAAGCCTGCGTCAGCCGCCGCTACGATCTCCGCGCACATGGTGTACGGCGTGATCGGGAAGTTCAAGCCACCGAAACGGCGAGGCATCGTCATACCGTTTAAGCCGGCTTTTACCATCGCGTCGAGGTTCTGCTTCGTGCCGGAAGCATATTCCACACGGCCATTTGCGCAGTGAGGACCTTCGGCATCTACGCCTTCCGCATTAGGGGCGATAATCTCTCCGGTGATCTCTCCGGTAATCTCCAGCACCTTATCGTACGAGTCTATCGCATCGGCATAATCTTGCGGCGCGTAGTCGAACTCTTCCTTGTCTCTGTACTCGCGTTCCTTCAGCTCGCAAATACGTTCCATCATCGGATTGTTCAAGTGATACTTGAGTTCCGGTATGTCTGTATAATAATTAGCCATAATTACTTACTGTTCTTTTTGTAATACTTAATCATCTTAGGGATCACCTCTTCCACCGTACCATTGATCACGTAATCGGCGATCGTGTTGATCGGGGCGTTCTCATCATTGTTGATGGAGATGATGATACCGGCGTCTTGCATACCGGCGATGTGCTGGATCTGCCCGGAGATACCGCAAGCGATATACAATTTCGGACGTACCGTCACACCGGTCTGGCCGATCTGGCGGTCATGATCGCAGAAGCCCGCATCTACGGCGGCACGGCTGGCACCTACCTCGGCGTGCAACTCCTTGGCCAGGTCGAACAGCATCTCGAAGTTCTCCTTCGATCCCATGCCATAACCTCCGGCCACTACGATCGGAGCGCCTTTCAGGTTGTGCTTCGCTTTCTCTACGTGACGGTCGATCACCTTCACCACGTAGTCGGTCTCGGGGACATACTTCGCTACGTCGTGGCGGATCACCTCGCCTTGATAGTTCTCATCCAGGACTTCCTTTTTCATCACACCCTCGCGTACAGTCGCCATTTGTGGGCGGTGCTCCGGGTTGACGATCGTGGCCACGATGTTTCCACCGAACGCCGGACGGATCTGATACAATAGGTTCTCGTAAGTGACGCCTGCTTTCTTATCCTCGTGCGAGCCGATCTCCAAAGAGGTACAATCGGCGGTCAATCCGCTGGTCAGTGCGGAGGATACACGCGGACCCAAGTCGCGGCCGATCACTGTCGCGCCCATCAGGCAGATCTGCGGTTTCTCTTCCTTGAACAGATTGATCAGGATGGAGGAATGGGGAAGGGAGGTATAAGGGAACAAGCCTGGTGCGTCGAACAGATGAACCTTGTCCACGCCAAAAGGCAATACTTGCTTCTCTACACCCTCCAGACCGGAACCGGCGATGATCGCCTCCAACTGGCAACCCAATTGATTCGCTAACTTACGACCTTTGGTCAGAAGCTCTAAGCTGACATCGGCAACGTGCGTGCCTTCTATCTCACAATATACAAATACGTTGTTCATAATCTTATCCGATGGTGTGGTTCGCTAACAGTTCGACAATCAAATCCTCTACATCTTGGTCGGAGCCGGAGATCGTCTTGCTTTCCTTGGCTTGGAAGACGATGTTCTGGATCGCTTTCACTTTCGTTGGCGAACCGCTCAGACCGCATTGTGCCAAATCTCCGTTCACGTCGGCCACGCTCCATTCCTGGATATTCAGGTACGGGCGGGTCTCGTATAATTTCGGGTAGCGAACGGTTGGTTCTCCATCTTGGTGACAGGCGGGTTGCGTGTTCCGTTCCTGTTTACCCATGGCGTATTTGTACTTCTGTACCAGCTTCGCGTTACGAGGACGGCAGGGAGCGGCGGAACCATTCACGGTGATTACGATCGGAAGCGGACCTTCCACGGTCTCGACACCCCCGTCGATATGACGTTTTACGGTGATACGTCCGGCCTCTTTATCTACGTTCAGGATTTCCTCGGCATACGTGATCTGGGTCAGTCCCAGTTTCTCGGCGACTTGCGGACCTACCTGTGCCGTGTCGCCGTCGATCGCTTGGCGACCACCGATGATAATATCATAATCGTTGATTTTCTTGATAGCCGTGGCAAGCGCATAGGATGTGGCTAAAGTGTCGGCTCCGGCAAACGCACGGTCGGTCAACAAAAAACCGCCGTCAGCACCACGATACAAACCTTCGCGGATGATTTCGGCGGCACGTCCCGGGCCCATCGTCAGCAGCGTAACTGTCGTTCCGGGGTAAGCGTCTTTCAAGCGTAACGCTTGTTCCAACGCATTCAGGTCTTCCGGGTTAAAGATCGCTGGCAAGGCGGCACGATTGATCGTTCCGTCCGCTTTCATGGCGTCCTTTCCCACGTTTCGTGTATCCGGGACCTGTTTCGCTAAAACAATAATTCTTAAACTCATATTATATATATAGGAATATTAGATTAATCTTGCGTGCAAAAGTAATCAAACATTCTTTATCTCAAAGCATTTCGGGCGAGAAATGCACACTTTCCGCCCTTTTGAGCATAAGACCATTCTTAATTTAGGGTTGCGATCTCTGCCGCGGTGAGGCCGAGGACAAGAATATCGGTATTGGCATCGGGAGATGCCGGTATCGGCGTGAGGCGTAAGCACTATCGGCGTGAGCTTACGCCACTACTGCTTCGGGGCGATGCCTATACTGGCGTTTGCCGATGACGATTTGGAGCGAGAAAACCCCGGTGCCGGATCGGTCGGCATCGGGGTTTTCTCGTTGTTTGAAGCCGGAAGAGAGGCCTATCGCACGATCACCTTCTCCGTATGCTCTCGCTCACCGTCGGAGGCATAGATCATGTAGATACCGGCGGGGAGGTTGAAACTATATTGTTCCGTGTTCACGGAGAACCGGTGCACTAACGATCCATTCAGGCCGAACACCTTGATTTCCTTCACCGGTCGGAGGGAGGATACGATGACCTGTCCCTGTATCGCCGAATAAATGGAGATACCAGCCTCTTCTGTCTCGATTTTCTCCGTCCCGGTCGGGATGAAATCGGAGCGGAGGAAGTAGCGCCCGTGTACGTTACCCTTCACGGTGATCTCCGTCTCGTTGCCGTTCAGAGGCCGGCTGGTCCGGGTAACCGCGTCGTACACCTCAACCAACGTACCGAAGGCCTCCTGCCCGCTGATCGTCACCGTTACGTCGCCATCGTCCGGACTGTAGACACCGAACGGGATGTTGGCGAGGCTGTTGCTGGCGTTGATCGTAGCGGTCTGGTTACCGGCCACGGTATAGATCACCGGGACACCCTGCAAGCTGTTATCGAGCAGCAACTCGGCGTCCTCGTCCGCCTTGAATCCGGGTGTAGCCGCCACCCGTGCCGCTACGATGGCACGGCTATACGTATCGCCCCGGCGTGCGGTCAGCGATAAGGTCGGCTCTCCGGAGGAACGGAGGAGGGAAGAATTGGCATCATCGCCCAAGGCTTGCATTTCGTTCGTGAAGGAGAGTTCCAGACTAGCAGAAGCCGCCTGTCCTTCCGCTCTCTTGACAAAGAAGGATTGCAGGGGAGCGATCAGATGCGCGGTTGTCCCTTCTTCTTCCGTGCTGATCCATTGGCCATCGCTATTTGCTATGGCTACCTGCTGGTTGTCCTCTTTCACGATCCAATATTTCTTCTCTACATTTCCGTTTGCTTCGAAGAATTTCTTCATATCCAAATGGGCGATGAACGGATTACCTACTAAGAAGTAAGGATTATTTGCTGCTTGGTTGGTTATGGACGCAGTGAAAGATTCCTGCTTGTCTATAAGCCGTCCGGCGTTTTCCCGATTTCCAGTCGGTATATCAACTGTATGACCAGCGGTTGTACCATCCGTATGATAATAGGTATATTGCGAATCCGCTTTCGGCAGGCGGAACAACGTGTTGCCCGTTATAGGGTTGTTTTTAGGCACCACCTTCAGCGAGAAGCCTTGGCCGGGAGTATACGGGACGGTTACATCATTGTAGACGATACTCCAGTTCGCGGTAATCGTGTTTTGCGTTGTCCCGGAAGCATTATCGTAACGAGTAGCGGTGCTCCCTTCATTCCAGCCTCTTTGGAAGACGGCGGGATCGAAGCGGTTATGGGTACCGGTCGTAAATTGGATCGGTTTATAATATTCCGTCTCTTGTCGATAGTTGGCAGAGGGAACATACCAATCTCCCGCTACGATGCCTTGCAACGGAGAGGCCAGCGTGTACCAACGGTTCGGTGCCAGCTCGTAATCCACCCATGCCTTTTTGTATTCCGGATGAAGTAGTTCGGCGTGCATCATCTCCGCGTTCGGTTCGAAATGGACCTCCTCACAACGGTTCACGGTATAGGGAGCGGTTTTCATATCGGTGTACGTTCCATTAGCATCTTTGTTTCCATATACCATCATATCATATTGGATCGGGTGACCACGATATACGTCATTCGAAGGCGCAGGGATATGAGCAGGGCGTTCGGTTACCCAAACGAAACGTTTCGTATTTGTTTCCGAATCCACTTCATTCTCAAATCTGGCCTTGTACAATTCCACCTTACCTTCTCTTGGAATGATGATCTTCGAGAAACGCATCGGGACATAGCCGGGGTTGGCTTCGTATTCATCAGACCCGGTATATACAGGGATGGTATTCGTGGCCTTTATCTCCGCATCCGTAGCCCGTTTCCATTGCGAGTCATCATTCCAGTTGATTCCTTTCGTCTTGCTTTTCCAAACCAAGTATTCAGGGACCACTTTCATGGTGATCACCAAATTTCCATAACAAGGAACGGGCAAATCCGTCTCGTCCGCATCCGTGTTTTCACCATAATATTCCTCATACCGCACGATAAAGGTATATTCATATCCCTCCTTGGGCTCAAATTTCAGGTCATCTTGCGACTCGATCATCGCATTATCATACGTGAAGTAGATTTTCATGTAATTTCCATCCTTCTCGGTATTATTCGGCTTAGCGTACAGTTCTTTAACCTTCCCGATGGTATAAGTGTACTTGTTGAACTCCGGATCCGTAAACAGTTCACGATAAGCCGGATCCGTGGAGCCGATCAAATAGAGGTTGTTGAGCACAGCCTCCTCATCCGTTCCGCTATACATCAAACCCACATGAGTCGGTGTATTATCACCATACTCTTTGTTGTCTCGTGCGAATTTGACATTCCAGAGATTGACGGTAAGCGTATTGCCCTCATTTGTGCTGATGATATGCTTCAACCCGATACGCATGGCCGGCGTGTATGTCTCTTGCGGATAATCCATATCCTCAAAGCCCGGTTGTACGCTGGGAGCTTTTCCTCCCGGGGTCATGTGCAAATCAAGGGGAGTCCAGCAAATAATGCTATTTCCTATCTCGTCATTCAAGGTCGTTTGGATAGGGATGATTTTCAGCTTACGTCCGTCGTCATCCAAGAGGCGGACTGTCAGTTTCTCCCGGCGCAAGATCAATTTCCGGTTCACCGCCGCGTCACGACCTTTTTCATTCAGCTTGTAATTGATTAGGTTGATATGATCCTGCGTGAAATTAAATTGATCATTCGATTTAGCAACAGCTTGGGGATCCAACGTGAAATATTTTGTCCCATCCTTGTTCGTGCTTTCTACCACGGTCGCTTCCGGATAGAAATGGCGAAGTTGCGCCAACGCATCTTCCAAGGTGACTTCATTAAATAGAATGTTGCCATCCTTGTTCTTTTGAGGCTGATCGTAATCGTCTGCCGAATTGAAATACCAATCGTAGAAAACGGTAACTCCCTCATACGGTATATAAGTACCCGGATTTTTAGGATCCTCAATCCTCAACCGCATCGATAGCTCGATCGCTTGCCCCGTACAGTACTCTTGCGTTTTCAGCGGGTCTAAAACCTCTCCATTTATAAGGATCAGGTTCTGGCTCTCCACGGAGAAGGAGGTGGATACGGAACATACGTCTCGAGGGTCTCCAAAACCGGAAGTATCATCCAGGTTCTCGGAATGGCTATCACGAATCAAGATCATATACCGGCGGTTCTGTTTCAAGGCGGAATAGAAGTCACCGATCAAGCTGCGATTCTTCTCCGCTGCACTTCCTGTCCGGTATAAATCGTTTATCGCATTGCCATCCGTATCTTGAAGAACCAGATTATCTTTCGTTTCGTCGTATAGCGTATTCTTCTCAAAGTTCAAATCGAAAGACAATGATACAATATTCTTTCGATCCGCCACTTGTTGGCCAATAGGCATCCATGACGCTCGGATCGCCGCTGGAATATCGTTCGGGTTATTCTTCAAGGCATCGACATAATTCAAGCTGTCCACGAAGCATAAGTCGAAAGTGTGTTTTTCGAAATCATCACTCGTTTTTTCTTCTTTACCGATACGGTTGAGCAATGTCTCCCAATCCAGCGATAGGGTCATCAGGGTGGTTTCATCGCAAGAGATTTTCTTTTGCTTGACATTGGCTTTCGGCTTTTGCATATATACCCGGACATCGTCGAGGTACATGTCGCCACCATCGGTAGAGGCCGAGTTGTTATCTACTTGCAGGTAGTATTTCGTGTATTCCTTGTTATTTTCGTTAATAAACGAGAAATATACGTGAAACCATTCATTACTGTTACTCGTCGCATCGAATCCGGGCAATGTACAATTAGCCACATATGTAGACGGTATCTGTCCCGTCAAGAAACGGTAAATAGGAACGAATTCCCCATCTTCTGTCTCGCCTACGATAGTAAACAACATACCGGCATTGTTGGAGGTGCCTCCATAAAGAGCAGACTTTACCCAAGCAGATACTGTCAATTTTGCTCCCGGACATAAGTTTTCTCGGAAAGGGGTCCGCAAGATTCGTCCGGGGCGGTTGGATGCGTCGATAAAGAGATGGTAAGACTGGGGGGTGTAATTGTTGTCATATGTTGGCGGTTCTGAGGCTATTACTCCACCACTCCAACCTCCATCCGTACATTCCATGTATTTTGTCGTAATCGCATAATTACCCCATTCTGCCATATTTCTTCCATCATATTGATTCTCTACGGTACTTCCGTCATAAAAACCATAACTGATAGAACTCCACGCTAAAGGAAACGGGTAATAACCACTGTTGTGATTTTTTACACTCTGTTCTATTGTTGCATCATAATCCATTGTCAACTCCGTTAGCACGATGTTGTTAGGATCCTCATGGATCGCTTTTGGAGTACGATAGCCAAGCTTTGTCCATTGGGCATCTTGATAAGTATCTTTTAATTGATCTGCTGTTTTAGTATCCAACTCATTCGCCATACTCTGTGTTAGCAGACGGTTCCCGACAGGGAAATTGAGTTTGAACTTAGCCACAAGTTTATTATTGTTATTGTTTACTTTGATTATTGCTGATCTTGTTTTTGTTTCATCAGAGGATTCTAAGACTGTACGGGTATTATCCGCATTTGTGGTAGGATAATAGAAGGTGATCTTTTGTCCGTCGTCTGCCGTAAGAGTGTGTGAATACTTTTCATTACCATTAGACGAAGATGGATCCACAAATTGAATCTTCGCTTGCTTATCGTTATCAATTCCCTCCCAATCAATCGTCGCGGTTAAGGAGCTTCCATAACTGCTCGGTATTTTCGATAGTATAACGAACTCATTTGTCCTGCTTCGTACACGAGTGGCTGGCATATTGATCTCGTATTCTTCATAAGGAGGATTTTCAGGATCCAATACTTTAATATAGTAGATGATGCGATGCGTCAGGGTGGGTTCGCTGTAATACCCTTCTCCAAATGTCCCCGAAGTTCCATAATCCGTATATTGGGATACATCGCAAGCTACGGCGTACCATTCGTTATCGTTTGTTTGGCCGGATGTAAACCAGCTTCCAAATTGGGTGTCTGTAGGGAAATAGAAATTCATCGTGTTGAAATTATTGCCACTGCCAATTAGCGGGCGAGTAACATATCCATTCGCAAAACGATAGGGGGTTACTTGACCTTGTTTAGGTGTTAACAGGTCAAATACATCAGTTGTTTGATTGTTATTGGTTCGAAACGTTTTTCCTGTTCGGAAATTATACCAACGCACGTAGCCATTCATGGTGTTAGTGTCTTTAAATTGGTTTGGAAGTTCCAAAGCAACGCTTGTTCCTTTTTGCATATAGATCGTATCCACTAATGTATGGGTAGCTTGGATGGTTTGGGGTGTCAATCCCTCTCCTTCGATCTTGAACATTTCCATATTATCACTAAAGGTATCCAGTGCTTTTTGAGCGGATGTTAATTCGTCACGAGTATCATGCCATTTGGCGGCTTTGTGCTTGATTTCTGGAAGATCTGTTTCTGAGTATCTTGAGTAGATCTCGTGCAGAGCAATCTTATCGGATGATGTTAGCGTCATCCTTATATATTTAGCGGAGATTGGATTTGCCAAGTTTATAGTGTAAAATTCAGCTGCATTCGTACCAGAGAATGTCTCTCCAGCATTCCATGTACTACCGTTTTCCGAGGTTTGGATTTGAATGCTTGCTGGTCGCATATTGGTTCCTACACTACCTCCTCCATATTTGAAACAAAGCATTTCTATAGCTTTGGTATCCGTGTCAATACGAGTGATATCTATTGTCATCGATGTAACATATCCGGCGCAATAGGTAGCAAGGTTTCCGTCGATAACCGCTGAGATATCTGTGCTACAACCATCCCACTGCTCATTAGCGAGAGTTGTCGTCGTATAAGCTTTCGTACCCGTTGGGAAAAACCAATCCGTTCCCGTCGTGGTCTGATACTGATCCCCCGTCACCTGCGCCCTGAGTGCGCCTCCATTAAAAAACAGGAAAAGAGCAAGGAGCAAGGATAGGCTCCTCACGGTTTGTATAATAAATAGACTTGTATGTTTCATCGCTTTGATTCGTTATTTAGGTTGATTACTCGTCGGTTTGACAGGATAATTGATAAAACTCTTTCAATACCAAGCTGGCTCCGGCGGAGCGGGGCGCGGACTTGGTGATGGCCGCGGCATCCAGTTCAACGACCTTAAAAATGAGGTCTTGCGTATATTCGCTTCCTCCGAGGTTTGCCTTTAGGGTATAGGTAGAGGTCTCGTTCTCGTTCGTGGGCTGTGCCGGCACTTGGGCGATGTAGGTACCGGTTTCGCCGGTCTCGCCGGGATAGAGAAGGAGGTCGCCGGATTTACGTTCTAATGACAAATTCATGCCGCCTTGTGGCTGGGATTCACCCGCCGCGTTTTTGACTTCTACCTTTAGCTGTACGACCGAACCTTCATGCACCGAGATCTCCGTCCCTTCGAGCGTATTCTCAAACGGGTAACCACCGATGGGGGCGTAACTCTCTTTTATGGTAATGACCAGCTGGTTCTTATCGAATTCCAAGGGGATCTTCAAGTAGTCGTTGCGGCGAACGAAGGTGAATTTCGTGTTGGCCTGAGTCTGAGTCGCCTCCTTATCACCTATCTGGGCGGATACCGTGATGTAGTTGTTTGCTCCAAGGTCTGTCTCATGGATGTAATGTTTGTAGTCATCCATCACCATCCCCGCAGTGATGGTGATGGGTTTATCTGTTGATACGATCGGCAAGGAATAGGGCGTGGATGTCTCGTTCGGGAAAATGGGCCGGACACTCTCTTTATTGGTATCATTTATCCCATCTTTCAGTCCCTCGTAGGGAAGCAGAGATATATCCCGATGTTGGAAGTTTCCGAGCGAGAGGCTGTTGATCGTAACCGCCTCCTGCGTGTTGTTCTGGAGCGTGACCTCCACCTTCGCGATCATGCGGTAGAGGACGATCAGACCGATCTCTGCGGGATTCTCCTCCGTTCCGCCTGTCGCCGGGATCTCATAGGCATGGCTGCTCATCGGGATGGCCCGGCCTGCGCTGACCACCAAACTATTGATATCAGCGATTTGGGCGATGGCCTTCTCGTTAAACGTTCCTCCTACCTTCAATGCGTTTTGGATATCCTCATGGTTCGTCAGGTTCTCGCTCTCTAGGTTGGCGAAGGCATATACGGAGGTAGCCTCCTCCGTCACCTTCAAAGTGACCATACCCCGCAAGACAGGATCGGTCGTGGTGCCCTCGAAATCTGTCGGATTGATTTCTTCTACCGCCACGATCCGGTTGTTGGCACCCGTGAATACGAGCGTCAGCGTGCGGATGCCCTCATCTGTGGTGGCGTTTGGATCGGTCTGTTGCGTGATGGTAAAGTTATACACACGCCCCTCCCGTATCTCCGCTTCTCGCAGCGTCTCCTCGACACAGGCGCTTAGGGCCAGCACGAGGAGGACGAGCCATACGAAACCGTTTCTATAAGATCTTACCATACGTATATATATAATGTATATGTGTTGTTGTTTTTACAAATCGAAATCGTTCAGCCGGATCACCCAATCGTTCACTTGGATGACGAAGCATTTGTAACCGATGATGGGTATTTCGGGGTCTGGATCCGGGTCCGGGTCGGGGTCCGGGTCGGGGTCGGGATCAGGGTCAGGATCGGGATCGGGATCCGGGCAGTCCGGACATTCCACGGGCGTGAGGAAGAAGATGACGGAGTACTCGTCCTGCCGGTCCAGATATTCCTGCGCCGAGATATCGTGTCCCTCCATCTTGGTGAGGAGGAGGTAGTTGTTGAGGTTGATGTTGAGCACGTCCTCCTCGAACGCCTTGTGGCGCACGATGAGGCGGTAGTTCTTGCCGGCCATGAGGCGCAGGGTGTTCATCTCGGCTACGGCCACGAGCTGATCCGCCACGGTGGCGGCGGAATCCGGGTCGGCGGCTATCTCCACGTTCTCGGTATAGTAAGGGAGATAGGTGACGGCGGGATCGGGCAGCAGGCTGTTGTCGTAGTCCATGTAGCCGTTGTCGGCCACGATGCGGAAGGTGAAGTCGTTTACGTCCATGTTCTCGCCTTTCACGTTCTGCAAGACGAGGCGCAGCTTGTTGGTGTTTTTGTTCAGCCCGATGGTCTGTTCCTCGTGGCTTGTCCCGCTGATGCGTACGGTGTCGAGGCTGTGCCAAAGGGGGCTTAGCTCATTGGGTTGCGTGCCGTCGTCGGTGCGGCGGGCGCGCACGCGTATGTCTCGCAGGGTAGATTGCCCGGGAGTGAGTTCGGGCCATGCGTACGAGTCCTCTCGCAGTCCTGCCCACGACAGCAGTTGGTAGGTTCCCGGCTCCAGGTCGAGCCGTATGTCGTTCGCTTTCAGCTCGGCGCCCTCGATGAGGCGTTGGCTGAGGAAGTTGCCGTCTTGGTCGCAGATAAACAAGGAGACTTGGTTCACCTCGTGCCGGAAGGCGTCGGCGAACTTCATGTTATAGTCGTACACGTAATGCAGGCGGAACTCGCAAGGCGGCAGGGAGTCGTCGTGTATCCAGTCGCAAGCAGGCACGCCCAGCAACAAGGCCGCGCCGATCAGATGTTTACAGGTATGAAAGAAACTTCTCATGTTTATATGCTCTATTATGTATTGGATGTTTTGTCGAATCGGGGGAGGGCCGCGGCCCTCCCCGCTATATAAAGATTACCCCTGTGGATGGGGCGGGATGATTAATTGCCGGGTTTGAGTGTGATACTTCCATTATTGCGGACTACCCAGTCGTGAACGTACAGCTCCACATTCAGGTAGTAACCTTCCTCTTCGCCCTCGTTCGGCTTGTTTTCGCTATCGAACGGATCAGCCATACCCAATCCTTCTATATTCGTTACGTTCAGGCGGTACACGTTGTTGCGTACGATACAGAACTCCATGATACCCATCGTCTCATCATCCCCGTTGTTCGCGTGGCGGATCCAGTAGGGGTAGTAGCAGGTGTGGTTAGCATCGAAATATTCTATCGTCTGGATCTCGTTTGAGGATAGCGAGGACATTTTCCAGTTTGCATCTGTTTCTTTGAGTGCCGTATTCTCCTTCAAGAACTCTGTCCAGTTCATGGTAGTGGCATCTACCTCTGTTACACCGTTTGCGCTCAATTTATCGCTCAAGAATTTGAGATAGCCCAAATCTTTCCGGGTTGCGGCGGTCGCTACCGCAGCTTTTAGATCGGCAAAGCTTATGGCACCTAACTCCCAAGTATTTTTCGTGAAGTTCTTACGCAGCCAAACAAGAGGATTGGTTTCATCGTCCGTTCCGTTGAAGATTAATTCAGCCTCGGCTGCTTCCAATCCCTGATAAAGTTTGTTGTCTACACGGTAGAAGCCTTTATTCGCATCTGAGGTACTTTCTGTTACCGTTCCATTTGATTCACTATAAGTAAACAACTTTTCCGGATCATATTTCGCCTTGAAGATCACGCCGGTGGTTCGGCCATGTGTCTGTTGATTGTAGGCCATTGTGTTCTCGCCGGTGTAACAGATGATACGGTATGTATTTTGTCCTTCTTCTGCTAGAGTAAGATCATTGAAAGCGGTATAGGTAATCTTCTGGACTTTATCGGAAGTAAATGGGTTATTGAACTGCTTAGTAGCAGTAACTCCTGTCCTACTAGTGGTTGTCGGTTCAATCACGTAGTTGGCATTGGTACCACTTGTATATGTCTCATCGATCAATGCTTTTAAATCACCGTTTATATCGCTAGCTTCTGTCAGATGCTTGAAGATATACACCGGATGTTTAGCCACGTTCACCGGAGCCACGCCTTGCAGCGTAACGGTAGCGAGTTTTGTAGAGGGGTCTTCTTTTGAATTTACATTGAATTCAAACTTCGTACCCACATAATCAATACGTGCGGACAAACGCTCTACCCAAACCGTTCCGGTAGCGGCATCAGTCTCTGTTTTATTGTTATCATTGAAAGAGACAATACTGTGTACTTCATCAGCACTATCAGTAAGCTTATTTTTCTCTACATGCGTGGACATGATGAATTTCTCGTCATTACCAGTACCGGTTTGATGGTTTGCGATAGTCTTGATCTTACAATCTGCCAATTTCGCTCCTGCCGGGAAGCTGCTTCTCTCATCGGCATTAGCAATCGCAAGGATGCGGTAATAGGTATTTTTTTTAAGATATTCGCTGTTGAGGCGTACGGTCGCTTTTTGCTGTTCGTGGTTAGGCCAAGTAGTTCCTCCTGTTGTGGATTCTGCGGTTCCATAGGCGGTAGCGATCACTCTTACATCCGGGTCATTGATGGAGAGAGCTTTTACGCCCTCTTCCGTTGTAACATCCTCTTTCCCGTAAAGTACGATTGTCACATCCTTTACAGTATATTCTTTCTCCAACGCGCTTAGGAAGTTATCGCCATTCTCTCCGCCGGAGGGGTTGGAGCTAGTGGTTCCCTCCTCTCCGGCCTTCGTATACGCCCCATTCGTGCTTGGCGTCATAATGTTCACGCTAAGGTAGACACCATTGCCGTCGATGGGTTCGCCTTGGTTGTTCCCGTTTCCCTCCAGGTCATCGGAGCAACCCGTCGCCGCCAGCAGGAACGCGGCGGCCATGCTGAATAGATTTATTTTCTTCATGTTGATGTATATTTAATTATTGATTTACGTATCATTTTGTCGTTATCGACACCTCCGGGAAGTCCCCTTTGACACCTCGAGGAGGTCTCTCCTGATACCTCCGGGAGGTCCCTGTTGACACCTCTAGGAGGTGTTGATGAAGACCTCGAGGAGGTCCCGAAAGGCACCTCGGGGAGGTGTCAGCGGGCATCTCCTCGAGGTGTCTTTCGGGCACCCTCGGGAGCGTCTTTCGACCAATCCTTTCGTTCGATCAACTTGAATTTGATAGGCATAATTTCTCATTTTTTAGGGTTAATAATTCGATATTCAATCGCGCATCGCCTCGCGCTGGGCTTGGAGTTGCCGAAGGTTTTCCTTCGCGGCGGCGGCCACGCTCGGGTCGTTGTCGCCGGTCAGGACATTGAGCAGTCCCTCCGCCTCGTCGGTCTTGCCCTCGAGCAAGGCCAGCACGCCTTCGGCCAGCCGTAGGCGCGATCCCGCCTCGGCCCGTCGCATGTAAAGACGAGCGTTCTCCGTCCGGCCTTGGGCCAGGGCGGTGAGGGCGGCGTTGAGGTTGGAGGTGGGGTCGTCCGGATACATCCGTACGGCGATCTCGAACACCTCGTTGTATTCCGGGCTGCCTACCTCGTAGGTCTGCGCCACGCGATACATCTCCTCGAGGCTGAGTTGCGCCGGGTTCTTATAGATCAAGTCCCTCGCCTCCTCGGTGGTGAAGGCGCGGATGGTGTAGCTCACGCCGTAGTCGGAATGCCGCAAGGCGGGGTACACCTCTTGCAGGAGGAAGCGGTAGGGCACGCCCCCGGCCACGCTCTTCAGGCGTGCGTCGCGGCGGTCGGGGTCGGTGATGCCGGGGTCGCGGATGATGGCCAGCAGGGCCTCCTTGTCCGCGAGGTCACCCTCGGCCACGGCCCGCTCCAGTCCTTCCCAGTCCTCCGGCTCGTAGGCTACGGTCATGCGCACGTCTCCAAAATCATACAGGCTCCGGATATAGTTCAGCAACGCCTCGGCACGGCCCTTGGCCAGCCGCTCGTTGTTGGCGTACGATCCCTCGGGCGAGGCGTATCCCTTGATGGACACCTCGGCGATGGAGGCGTAGGGGTTCTGGCGTACGGAGTCGATGGTAGCCCGTATGGCGGCCAGTTCGCGGGGGTTCTTGCGATAATCCGGATAGATTCCCGTACGGTTCATCGGGAAGTCGAGGAAAGCCTGCCCCCGCAGGTTCCGGCTCTTGACGGCCTCCACCCTCGGGACCGCATAGGCCAGTACCGGCCGCAATACGACAGGTTCCGGCTTTACAAGGTTGATAGGGAAAAGCGGCGAGCGGTCGTTTCTGAGGGCCTCCCAGCCGCATCCGCACTGGTCGGTCACGAGCGCCACCTCCGACTTCAGCATCCAGTCCGCCAAGGGCGTGCGGACGGCGTATGCGAAGATCTGCTCCCTGCCGTTGAGGCGGCGCAGCTCATACTCGCCGTGTTCGGCAAGGTTGCGGCCTGTGCGCTCGTAGAGGATGTGGCGGTCGCGTCCGTTGAGTACAACCGGCGCGAGGGGCCGCAGGCTGTCGCCCGCCGCGATGACCGGCGTGCATACCAGGCCGCGGTTGGCCGGTAGCTCGATCTCGCTGAAGTCGAGCGTCATGTGGATCAGCAAGGTGCCGTCCGACTTCTCGACCGTCTGGTCTTTTACCTTGATCTCTTGCGCCCGCACGATCATCGCGGCGAGCAAGGCGATCGTTATCAGTAGATATCTGTTCGTTCTCATGACATGTCTGAATTAGAATTGGTAAATCAGGTTGACAGCCGCTTGCGTGGGGCCGAAATAATGCTTCTTCTCGGTGCCCGACTTGGTGCCGCAGTTGGTACAAGGGTATTTCTCGGTCTCTAGGTAGAGATAACCCACGCCCAGCGTGGCCTCCAGGTTCCAGTGCTTGGAGAGCAGCCACGAGTAGCCGTAGCTCAGTCCCGCGCCCGCGCCCCATCCCTGGTGACGCTCGCCCTCGGTGCCCAGCAACTTGATATCCGATACATTATATAATAGGTAGGGTACATGTAGGCCCACGAAATGCTGGTGAGACGTCTCGCAGAACCAATAGCGCAGTTCCGGGTGCAGCCTCCAATGCTTGAGCGACTTGCCGTAGCTGCCGTCGTCGTTCTTGCCGGAGAAGGGGTTCAGGCCCGTCTCGATGTCGAGGCTCCAGTGCCGTGCCAGGCGGAACTCGACACCCGCGTTGAGCGTGCCCAACGCTCCCCAGTACGGTAGGTTGGTCTTGATCCCGACCACCGATCCCTTCTGTCCTTCCAGCCTCTCCTGCGCATAGGGCGACAGGGAGATCGCGGCCAATACCATCATGCAGATACACTTTCTGATCATACTCTTTCGTTTTTAATCGTTCTTGTTAATCGTTGGATTTCTCTTGTTGTCCCGCCGCTTTGACCGCCGCTACCAGCTCCGGCTCATGCGTGTGCAGGTATTGGCGGAGGCTCTCCGGTGGGATTCCCAGCTCGGCGGCTACCCGCATGATCGGCCGGGGATTCGCCCGCAGACTCTCGATCGCCGGGGCATACTTGGCGGCGGTAGACTTGAGGTAACGCTTGCTGCCACTCAGGTCGAGCCTGCACTTGTCGCAATCCGCGGCGGGTTTCCCTCCCCTGCGCTCAAGCATCAAGTCGCGGTGCCATTTGCGCAGGTAACTCCGGAATCCCCCGATAGGGACACCCGTGTGACCGGTAATTTCACGTACTGTAAGGCTTGTCTCCCGATAAAGCTTTAAGGCCTCGGCATATTTCTCCCGGATCTCGTACGAAGGCTCGGTCAATCGGTTGTTCCCGCTCATCTCGCCCCATTGCCGGCAACCGGCCGCGGACTCTTGCCGCCGGTTCTTCTTGTTTACCAGATCTTTGTGGTAAAAGCGCAAATATTGGCTGAGGCCGGCGAGCGAGACTCCGCATTCCTCCGCGACCGTCGGCAGGTTCTTGTCGGTGGAGTGTAACATCTCCACCGCCCGGGCGTATATCTCCACGCTCTCGGGTTTCGCGCCCCGTGCGAAGTTGTCTTTCAGTCCGAGCCGCATCCTCGCCTTCTCACGCCGCTCGATGATCTCCGGATAATGCAGTTTCAGCTGGTTGCCCAACGCCGTACCGTCCAGCCCGAACAGCCGTGCGATCTGCGATACGTTATATTGGATGTAGGAAAGATCGTCGCAGGCATCGATGGCCTGTTTGTATTTCTGGTAGGCGGCGGGAGTCTGGCCACTCTTTTTGCGTAATAGGATACCGTTGGTAGCGTCGGCGTTCACCTCCAGCCCGTTCCTTCTCAGCATCAAGGAGCGATGGTGCCGCCTCAGATAAATCCGGAAAGCGGGCAGGCTGAGGCCACATTGGAGCGCGATCTGCTTGCCGGTCATTTCCGTGCTGGCATACAAACGTACCGCCTCCGCGTATTTCACCGTGATAGCGTCAGGGGTAGCCTGTGGATTCGTGTTTTCCTTTTCTTTCATATATATCTTTGCTAGAAGCGTTTGATACTTATTTATGAAATAAGGAGGAGCATGAAATATCCTTATTTATGAAATAAGGTAAATCGCCCTCCGGATTGGAAAGAAACTTACTTACCCTTATACGGGACAGCCCTATCGGAACACCTTTTTTGCCTTTTAGGACGATCGACTTTAAGCTAAAAAAAGAGAGGAATCGTAACGAAATGTAATTAGAGGTTAAGAGGGGGAGGTTTCGAGCCGTAACGTGTCTTTTTCCAGCGTCAAGAGAGGGTAGATGTACAAATATTCTTAAATTTAGGCGATAAAAAGCCTAGAAGAGTCTTTTTTTGGAAAAAACCCTTCTTTATTTTACCATTTATTGGAGATAAAACTTTATTTTTACCGCTCGAAATAAGGGACAGATGTTTTTTGAAACATTCGTATGCTCTGAGAACAAGCTTCTTGCCAAGCTGAAATCCTTATTCATAAATAAGGATATTCCCCCTCATTCCCTTTTGATTAACAGCTCTATAGTACCGGAAATTTTTTGTCTGGCTTCCGTCAGTTTGGATATATCCAGCTCGCTCAAGTAATAACGTGTCGTCTTCTCCGAGCTATGCCCTAACGCTTGGCTGATGACAGCTACCGGCACCTCATTCTCTAAAGCCGCCGATGCCCACGAATGGCGCATGACATAGGAGGTGAGCCGTATCGGGAAACCTTGTTCGATCCCGATCAACCTCAATTCTTTGTTATGCAAGGCCAGGCGGTACTTGTATTGCGCATGGGTGAGTCTCTCCACGTCTGGCAGGATGGGGAACAAGAAACGTCTCTTGCCATCGTCCGGCTCATATTTCCGGATCAGCCGCCACATAGCATCGGATATTTCCATACGTATTTGCGAACCGGTCTTCTTCCGTTTATACACCAGCTCGTTACCACGGATATTCTCCCGGGAAAGGTACGCCATATCCACGAAGGGCATCCCGCAAGCCAGGAAACTGAAAAGGCAGAGGTCCGTTGTCAGTTCCCGCCGTGGATACTCTTCCTTTTTCCGGGTCTCGGCCAACCGGTAGATGAACGACACAGGGATGGCTCGCTTGGTTGTGGGTGAGCGCCTCAGTCTCAGCCCCTCGAAAGGAGACTTCTCCGGATGCAATAACCCTTCGTGTAAGGCGGCGTTGTAAATGGCACGGAGGGCGCTGAGGTAGGAATTGATGGAGTTGGTGGCCAACCTTCGCTGTTGCAGATAAGCGGAGAAGTCGGTTACCATAGTCTTGCTGATCGCTTCTATACGTATTTCCTTGTCACCTGTGAATTTTAGGAAATGGCCGATAGCTACTTGATATAGCTCGGCGGTGCCCATCTTGTTCAAGGTCTGCTTCAGCCGTATCCGTTCCTCCGCATATGCCTGCAAAGCGGGCGAAATGCTCTTTTTCTTCGTTCTTTTCTGTTTCATATTCCAATTATTTATTATGCACTAACAAATAATGGAAATTTCACCGACTTTATCACACTCGCCAGCCTTACTTAATGACACCTGCCTGCGGGAATCAGCCTTGTGCCTGTTTCCGATCTAACCGCTCCACCACCTTGCCATAGATGATGAGGGCAAAGGCCGATACCAGTGCGATCGCACCGAAATAATACCAGATGTAATGGGCGTTCGCACTAGCCGCCAGCCATTCCTCGTGAGAGGCGAAGAGGGTAGGTTCCGGGCAGTATTTGCTCAACAGGAATCCGGACAGCCCGAATCCGAAGATAGAGGATAGGAAAGAATGCAAATGGCTGAATCCTAAATATAGACCTTCTTCGCCCTTAGGTGCTTGCAAGGAGAAATACTCGAGGAAGCGAGGCGATATGAAGGTCTCCGCCAGCCCTTGGAATACGATGCCTACCACCATCATGAAGGCGACAGGGTGCATGCCTAGTATATTCGTATTTCCGTCTAGCATATTCCCAGATGCCATGCAAAGAGCGGATATCGGCATGATGAACATACCCACCGTCATGGAGGTAAGCGCTGTCCTTTTACGCATCATCTGTGTTACCAGATTGACCGTCAGCACGACAACCAAAGGGTTTACGTTGGCATACCAAGAAGGAGAGGCTCCCTCGCCGGCCAAACGAAGCACATATTTAGGCATCGTGGCATACAGCTGGTGTTGCACCATCCAGAATCCGGTGATAATGATGATTAAGGTAATCAGCCGGCCATTACTGCAAACCTTGATCAAGGCGTTCCAAATCTGCCCGAACGTCTTGCCCTCGCCCGAGTGCTGGGCGCTTTTGTAGAAGAACCAGATGGCAAGCAAGGCAAGGAACGTCATGCTGGCCGAGAAATAATTCAGGGTGATCAACCCCTCGTTGCCCAACGCCTCGCGAAGCGGCTTCACGATGGTCTTTCCGGAGAAAGCCCCGATATTTACCATCGCATAGAAGATAGAGAAACCCTTTGCCCGGGTTTCCGGCGTAGTCTCTTTAGCGACTGTACCGGAGATAACGCTCTTGATAAAAGCCCCGCCGCATACGATCAAGGCCATGATAGGGATAATGCCGTACTGAAGATTGCTCTCCAGCAATCCCGTAAAGGTAGTCGTCGTGCTGTATTCAACAAGTCCGGCGGATTGAAGCCAAGTAGGGTAAACTGCCAGTCCTAGATAACCACAAGTTAACAAAGTGAAAGCCAGTAGCATCGAGTTGCGGAAACCGATCTTATCGGCCAATGCTCCGGCGAACGTGGGCAGCAAATACAAACAGGCGGAAAAGATACCGGCGATGCTGGCAGCCTGAATGTCGTTAAAGCCTAAGATGCGGCTAAGATAAAGGGTGATAACGATAAATACGCCATAATAAGCGGCTCGCTCGAACAACTCGACGGTGTTCGCCACCCAGAACGCTTTACTGAACTTGATTTTCTCTTGTTTCTTAGTTGTCATGATATTTTTATTTAGTAAGATAGATTAGATGGATAAGTAAAAGAGGAGGCGCAGGTGAGAAAATGAAGAGCTGCGCCTCCTCGTCTTTGTTTTATCGTATAGTAATTACGAATTAGGGCTTTACGGTATACGGTTGGTGGATCGCCTTATCGAAAGCTTTCCAATGCTCATCCGTCATGTTGCCCGGCGTAAACAACGCCACGCCAGCCGCTCCGTTTTCCATGGAGCCTCTTACGGCCTCCTCGATCTCGGACGGGATCAGTCCGTGGCCTTCCGGGTCCTTGATATTCGCCTTGTTCTGCCAATCCTCGCAGATGAACAAACCGCTATAAACCGGCTTCTTGCCTTGCACGGAGGCTACTTCCTCTTTCACGATCGGAGCCAGCCAAGAAGCGTCCTCCAGATAGAAATCGTTATAATTCATCGGGAAGAAAGCGTCGATATTCCATTTATTCCATTCTTGACGAACCATCCACTTGGCGTGAGAGTCCGGCCCCGGGAATACGGCGGCGCTCACTTTCTTGCCTTTGCCGTGAACCTCGTCGGCGATGCGGTTTACCAATTTCGTGATCAAGTCGCAACGGAACTGCGCCCATTCTGCGCATTTGGAAGGATCCTCTACGGATTTGATGTCGATACCGGTAGCGGCCTTGAAATCGGCCACGCATTTGTCACAGTAACAATAGTCCGCCGTAGGATATTCCCCGTCCATCACCAATCCGTATTTTTCCCAAAGTCCGCGGGCTAAGATGACATCCACGTAACGGATATAATCCAGATGGATATAATCCACCTCCGGGATATCGGCTACCTTGCCATATAGATTCAGCAAGAACTCCGCCGTACCTTCTTGGTTCGGGCACAGGCATTTGTAATAAGGCACATACGCCTGTACGGAATAGGCCGACTCGCCTTTCCGGTTCACGGCGTAGAGGGTGGAGTCCAATCCATGTTGCAACATGGCGGGAATCCATGCGTGATATTCCATGCCATTGGCATGGGCCGCTTTGGCGGCACGCTGGATTTTCTCCGTGTCGTGGCCGGCGTTGTAGCACATCCCGTCTACACCGTGGGCATGCCATTTACTAAAGTCCGCCTGTAAGGTTTGCTCGGTGGTATTCCCGCCTTCGCCTTGCCATGCGTAGACCTTGACTGTTTTCTCGGGAGCCTTGACGCAAGCCGTCAGAGCGACAGCCGCCAAGGCGATAAAGAGCTTCTTCATATCTCGCAAGCGCATAAAGTCGGGATCAAGTTACGGTCGCCGTAAGCGTTATCTACACGGGCTACGTTAATCCAGAACTTGCTGTCGTGCAACCATTCCAGTGGGAAGGCGGCCTTCGTGCGGGGATACGCGTGTTTCCACTCGTCGGCGGTCACCTCGTATTCCGGATGCGGGGCGTTCTTCAAGACGTTGTCCTCCTTCGAAGCCTTACCTTCCTCCACCTCCTTGATCTCGTTCCAGATACATTCCATTACCTCTACGAAACGATCCAGCTCGGCCTTGCTCTCGCTCTCGGTCGGCTCTACCATCAAGGTGCCGTGTACCGGGAAAGACAAGGTAGGAGCGTGGTAGCCGAAGTCCATCAAACGCTTGGCGATATCGCCCTCGTCGATGCCCGAACGCTCTTTTACCGTGCGGCATTCCAAGATCAACTCATGACCTACACGGCCTGTCGCTCCGGTATAAACGATACCGTACGTATCCTTAAACTTAGCGGCCAAGTAATTGGCGTTCAAGATGGCCGTCTTCGTCACTGTCTCAAGACCTTCCGTACCCAGCAAGCGGATGTAAGCGTACGTGATCGGCAGGATACCGGCGCTACCATAAGGAGCCGCGGATACCGTATTCAAGTCGCTGCCCCAAAGCACCGGATGCTGCGGCAAGAACGGAACCAGATGCTCGGCCACGCAGATCGGGCCTACGCCGGGACCACCACCTCCGTGAGGAGAAGAGAAGGTCTTATGCAGGTTCAAGTGACATACATCGGCGCCGATCGTACCCGGATTTGTCAATCCAACCTGCGCGTTCATGTTGGCGCCATCCATATAAAGCTGTCCTCCGCAAGCGTGAACGATGTCGCACATCTCCTTGATGTCCACCTCGAAGATACCATGCGTAGACGGATAGGTAATCATGCTGGCAGCCAAACGCTCCTTGTTCTCCTCGGCTTTCGCACGGAAATCTTCCAGATCGATATTACCATTCTCGTCGCATTTAACGGTTACGGTCTTATATCCGCATTGGATAGCGCTGGCCGGGTTGGTTCCGTGGGCGGAAGCCGGAAGCAAAACGATATCACGATGGCCTTGGCCGATGCTTTCCTGATAAGCACGGATCACACGAAGACCTGTGTACTCGCCAGCGGCGCCGGAGTTCGGTTGCAACGTACAGCCCTTGAAGCCCGTGATCGTGCATAAGTAAGAAGACAGGTTCTCGATCAACTCCGTATAGCCTTCCACTTGCTCCTCCGGAGCGTACGGGTGGATATTCATGAATTCCGCACGGCTAAGCGGCAACATCGTAGAAGCCGGGTTTAGCTTCATCGTGCAAGATCCCAGCGAGATCATGGATTGGGCCAAGGAAACATCCTTTCGTCCCAAACGGGTGATGTAACGCATCAACTCGGTCTCCGTATGATATTTCTTGAATACGTCTTGCTGCAAGAAATCGGAGGTACGGGCGAATTTAGCGTCGAAATAAGTCTGGGCGGGGATAGACTCGTCCAGCATATAGTCTTTACCTGCGGCGCCGGCGAAGATGTATAATAATACGCCTATGTCCGTAGGCAATGTCGTCTCGTCTATGCTGACGCCCACTTGTCCGTCCTCGAAATAACGCAAGTTCACCTTGCACTCCAAGGCGATCTCACGCAGCGCGTTCACCGACACGTGCGCGGGAAGCTGTATCTTCAAGGTATCGAAATAATCCTTGTTTAATTGCGTATATCCCAGTTTCTGCAACTCCTTGGCCAAGAATCCGGCCGTGGAATGAATCCGTCCGGCGATGTTACGCAATCCCTCCGCTCCATGATATACGGCGTAGAATCCGGCCATGGTAGCCAACAATGCCTGAGCCGTACAGATATTGGACGTAGCCTTCTCACGTTTGATATGTTGCTCGCGGGTCTGCAAAGCCAAGCGATAAGCCGGATGGCCGTAAGCGTCCTTGGAGATACCGATGATACGTCCCGGGATCGTACGTTTATAATCGTCCTTCGTAGCGAAGAAAGCGGCGGAAGGACCCCCGTAGAACATCGGGATACCGAAGCGCTGGCTGCTACCGAATACGACATCCGCTCCCCATTCTCCCGGAGGAGTCAACAATACCAAGCTCATCAAGTCGGCGGCTACGCCTACCTTGGCTCCGGCGGCGCCCGCACGGGCTACGAATTCCTTATAGTCCTCGATCGAACCATCCGCGTTCGGGAACTGTACGATGGCGGCGAACACATCCGGCGTGAACTCGAATTTCTTATAATCGCCCACTACCACCTGGATGCCCTGCGGGATCATGCGGGTGTGGATGACGGCCAGCGTAGAGGCGAACACATTCTCGTCGATGAATACCGTATTCGCTTCCGCTTTCACCTGCGCACGGCTGCGTGAACCATGAAACATGGTAACCGCCTCAGCTGCCGCTGTCGCCTCGTCGAGTAGCGAGCAGTTCGCCAAGGGCAATCCGGTCAGTTCGCAGATAACGGTCTGGAAGTTCAGCAACGCCTCCAAGCGTCCTTGGGATACTTCCGCCTGATACGGCGTATAGGAGGTGTACCAAACCGGGTTCTCGAATACGTTACGTTGGATCGGGGCCGGGCAAACCGTGTCGTACCAACCCATACCGATATAAGAGGTGAATACCTCGTTCTTGGAAGCCAGCTCGGCGATATGCTCGGCGAACTCACGTTCCGTCATGGCCTCCGGGAGGTTCAACGGCTCTTTCAAACGGATGTTGGCCGGAATGGTCTGATCGATCAACTCGTCCAAAGACTTCACGCCAATCGTCTCCAACATAGCGGGAATATCTTCCGCTGAGATGCCCACGTGGCGGTTTACAAACTTATTTGTGTCCATAATTCTAGTATTTTATAAATAAGGATTATTTAATTTCTCATCAATGATTCGTGTCTCGGGGCCATGGCCGGGGTATACCACGGTCTCGTCCGGCAACGACAGTAATTTGTCCTTGATAGCGGCAAGCAGTACATCTTGGTTGCCTCCCCATAGATCAGTACGGCCGATGCTTCCGGCGAACAAGGAATCCCCGACGATCACGAAACCGTTCTTCTTGTTATAGAAAGCCACGCCTCCGGGCGAATGACCGGGAACGCTCAATACCGCCAGCTCGGATTTCCCGAACTTTATGATTTCCCCGTTTACCAGATATTTCCCTACCGGGATGCTTTTCGCCTTCATCGGCAGGCCGAATGCCTTGGCTTGCTCCTCGGGAGAGGGAAGACCCTCCACGTCCGCTTTATGGGCTTCCGGGCTCAATCCGTAGGTATCATAGATGAATTCGTTACCGAATATATGATCCAGATGGAGGTGCGTACAAAGGTAACGTTTCAGCGTCAGCCCGTTCTGGGCGATAAAGGCGCTTACTTCTTTTTGTTCCTCTTTGCGCAGGCAGCCGCAATCGATAAGGACCGCCTCTTTGGTATCATCGTATAGCAAATACGTATTCTCGGAGAAATAGTTTACTTCGAAAGATTTTATCGTAATCATAAGGGTACGTACACTACTTTTTTAGTTTCAAAAAACTCTTCTTTAAAATGGTCTTTCAGATCCATGCTTATCGCTTGGTTCCGGAAAGGCAATATCTCGTGCGCCAGCTCTCCACCTTTCAGGCAAATCAATCCGTTGGGCAATGCGTTGATCTGTTCTTTCTTTATATTCTTGCGGACGATCTTTACCAGATCCGCCAGAGGCATCACGGCACGGCTTACCACGAAATCGAAAAGCTGCTTTTCCTCCTCGCCCCGGCAATGGCGGAAGGATACGTTCTCCAGCCCGATCGCCTCGGCCACGGCTTGTCCCACCTTGATTTTTTTCCCGATGCTGTCTACCAGATGGAAATGGGTCTCAGGGAATAAGATCGCCAAGGGGATGCCGGGAAAACCGCCTCCCGTACCCAGATCCATCACCGAGGAACCCGGCTTGAAACGCAGCATATGGGTGATACCCAGCGAGTGAAGCACGTGATGCGGATATAGGTTCTCGATATCCTTCCGTGAGATCACGTTGATCTTGGCGTTCCAATCCGTATATAGGTCATATAGGGCGGCGTATTGCTCTTTTTGCCGGTCGGTGAGATCGGGGAAATAAGATGTGAGAATTGAAAATTGAGAATTGGGAATTGAGAATTTCTCTGTATTTTGTTCCATAGGACAACTGTTTATAGGTTTATCTATCATTAATTTTCAATTCTCAATTTTCAATTAACTGACTTATCGGGCTGTCATCCCGCAGCAAATAGCGGATCTCCTTGTAAGGGAGATGGACGTTCGTGACGCCTACCACGTATGCCGCTATCTCATATTCGTTGAAAGAATAGGTGATGCCCGTCTCGTCTACGAGGAAGTTGCCGTTCGGGAAGATTTCGTCCACGCTAAAGAAACCGATATTTTCCAGTTCCTTGGCGTCGGATACGTTGTTTTGCTTGGCGATCTGATCTACCAATATTCGCGCCAGATTGTCTTGATAGTTGTCCACGAATATCTCCTCCTCGGTGATCGGCTTACCGGTCTTGAGGTTCACTACATGGTTATTGTAGGAATGCGCGCCATGCGCTCCGCCCGTATAGTTCTCGAAGCTTACCGTATAGCTGATGATATCGTCTTGGTTGAAGGCGATATCATCCGACGACATCTCATAGTAAGAGAACCAAGAGCCCACCGGTGTCTCGTCGGATTTCGCCACCTCAGCCTTGTAATCCTCTTCCAGATCCTTATAAGCGGCCAGATAGTCGTCGGTATATTTCCGTACCGCCTCCTCGGGGGATAATTGCTCATAATTCTCGCCGAAATAAGAGGAGACGAACTGTCTCTGTAGATTCTTAAGAACCTCTTTATCCGAATATTTCCGGGGATAAACGAACTTGATCTCTAGATTGCAATTGGGATTATCCGGATTATCTAACAAATGGTAAGTCTTTTCCACGCTGATAGAATCAAACGTGATACTGTTTTCAGAAGCCTTCTTCGTTCCGGTATCGCAACCCGTGGCTAAGATACCTATCAAAAGAAGCGCCAGCATGCTTTCGCGTAAATGCGTTCTCATCGGACTACAGATTTAATTTATTTGTACGCGAATGTACGTTATTAAATTGTATAATCAAATTGCACGATGAAGTTTAATAAGAGGACAATCTTTCCTCGGTGGTTTTCGGGTTGAGTTGTCTATTTGTCCGATACTTTCCGGGTGTTCTCTTGCGTGAGAAGGATAGTTCCCATTTTATATCACCTAGGGGCGTACCTAGCCTTATGTGTATCAATCCCCGCTCTTGCAAGGACTAGTAGACACGGGCGGGATAAAGGCGTTCCAGCGGGTAACTGGCCTTGTATTGCTGGAATACCTTGCAGAGGAAGGAAAGCTCACGTTCTTCCTTCTAGACTTTCAGCCAGCGGGTGAGGGTGCGCATATTGATCCCCCATGAATTCGCCGTACTCACCTTTCACGCCTAGCTCGAAGCATAGGGATCTTCCGGTAGCGTGAAATAGGGGTACAGTTCGACTAGGTCGTAGGCTGTGATATAATAGTCATTGACATAGATGTCACAAAGCAGGGCAATATATAATAGAAAAGCGTCAGATTCGTATTTGCGCTTTATTTGACGGATTTTACGGTTGCTTAGTAAATCTGTGTCGAGCGGGAAGTAATCCAGCCTCTTTTTAATAGGTCGTGCCATTACTCCTTCTTATCCGGGGATACCCAGGTAAGAAGAATCTTACAATAAGCCGACAATTGGATCGTTTTTTTAATAAGTTGATAATCAGTGTCGTGAAAATACGTAGGTGTTTGCGTTAAAACACGTACATGTTTTTTGGAAAAGTCGTACGTGTTTTTTGAAATTCACGTGCGTGTTTTTCCGGAGGCAACATGGAGGCTAATAGGGATATTTGAGAAATCTACAATAACCTTACCTTGTGAGATTCTGTCACAAGAGATATTCCGGGTATTTGATGGTTAGATCGATTTGGGTACGGTTCTCCTATTGGTATCCGAGGACGATGTGGATTTTGGATATTTTCTATTATCTTTGTCACTTGAAAGTGTATTATCAATTCAAAATGTAAATAATATCATGAGAAAATTATTGTTAGCCTTTTGTGCGTTCGCAACGATTTGTAGCGCCGGGGCGCAGTGGAAGCCCGCCGGAGACAAGATCAAGACGGACTGGGCTGAGAAAGTAGATCCCCGGAATGTATTGCCAGAATATCCACGCCCCGGGATGGAACGTGCGGATTGGCAGAATTTGAACGGCGAGTGGGAATACGCTATCCTTCCGAAAGGACAGGTGGAGCCGACGAGTTTCGATGGGAATATCTTGGTGCCGTTCGCCGTGGAATCCTCCTTGTCCGGCGTGCAAAAAGAAGTGGGGGAGAAGAATGAGTTGTGGTATAAACGAACCTTTACGGTGCCCTCCTCATGGAAAGGAAAAGATATCTTGTTGAACTTCGGCGCCGTGGATTGGAAAGCGGACGTGTTCGTGAATGATATCCTGATCGGCTCCCACACGGGAGGCTTTACCCCGTTTTCCTTGAATATCACTCCCTATCTGAATGGCAAAAGTACGCATAAGCTGGTGGTGCGTGTATGGGACCCGAGCGATAAAGGCTACCAGCCCCGTGGAAAGCAAGTGGCCGACCCGGAGGGAATCTGGTATACGCCGGTCACCGGAATCTGGCAGACCGTATGGTTGGAGCCGGTCGCTTCCTCGCATATCACCTCTATCAAGGCGATCCCGAATATCGATAACGGCGTGATGAGCGTGACGGTCGGGACTTGCTCCGACTCCCCGGTGTCGGACATCGTGGAGGTCAGCTTGCTCGATAAGGGGCAGGTGGTTGCTACCGCCAAGGGCGTACAAGGGAAAGAATTACGCTTGGCCGTGAAAAATCCTACGTTGTGGGAACCTTCCAATCCTTATTTATATGATATGAAGGTGAGCTTGTCGAAGAATGGCAAGAAGGTGGACGAGGTGAAATCGTACACCGCCTTCCGTAAGATATCCGCCGAGCGTGACGCCAATGGTATCATGCGTATGCGTTTGAACAACAAGAACCTGTTCCAGTACGGCCCGCTGGATCAAGGCTGGTGGCCCGACGGGCTTTACACGGCTCCCACGGACGAGGCGTTGCTGTATGATATCGTGAAGACGAAAGCGTGGGGCTTCAACATGATCCGCAAGCACGTGAAGGTAGAGCCGGCCCGCTGGTATTATCATTGCGATAAGGAAGGTATGTTGGTTTGGCAGGATATGCCTAGCGGCGACATGGGTAACCAATGGGCGCCTCATACGTATAACGGTGGAACCGACAAGGAGCGTACCGAGGAGTCTATCCGTAATTATTACAAGGAGTGGAAGGAGATCATGGACCTGTGCGTTTCGAATCCTAGCGTAGTAGTATGGGTTCCCTTCAATGAGGCTTGGGGCCAGTTCGATACCGAGAAGGCTGCCGAGTGGACAAAAACATACGATCCTTCCCGTCTGGTGAATCCGGCCAGTGGCGGTAATTTCCGTGCGTGCGGCGATATCTTGGATTTGCATAATTACCCGGGTCCGGCGATGTACCTGTTCGATCCGGTGCGTGTGAACGTATTGGGCGAGTATGGTGGTATCGGCTTGGCTGTGGAGAACCATTTGTGGTGGAACAAACGCAACTGGGGCTATGTACAGTTTAAGAATAGCGATGAGGTGACCGCCGAGTACGTGAAGTACGCCAAGGAGTTGAAGGCGATGGTCCCGAAGGGTTTCTCCGCCGCTGTCTACACGCAAACCACGGACGTGGAGGGCGAGGTGAACGGCCTTATGACCTACGACCGTAAAGTGATCAAGATCAACGAGGCCGAGGTGCGCAAGGCGAACCAAGAGGTGATCAAGGCGTTGTCTGAGTAGAAAGCCGAAAAATTAGTAATTTGATTCGATGATAGATCCGGTCCGGGCAGAGAGAGATTCTTTCCCGGATCGGATTGTTTTAATGGAATGAATATGATTCGAAATGTGAGTTCGCGAGATGCCAAGGCGATCGTGGATATATACAATGAATATGTCGTGAATAGCGTGGCTACGTTCGAGACGGAACCTTTGCGGGTGGAGGAGATGGAGGGCCGCATAGCCGGGATCTCGGCGAGCTATCCTTATCTGGTATACGTAGATCATGATGAGGTCGTGGGATATTGCTATGCCCACGCATGGAAAGAAAAGGCAGCTTATAAATATACGCTTGAGACCACCGTTTATTTATCCCCGAGATACAAGGGCAAGGGGATCGGCCGGCAGCTTATGGAAAGGCTGATCGAGGAATGTCGGGCAGGCGGCTACCACGCCCTGATCGCCTGCATCACTGAGGGGAATGAGGCTAGCTGCTCGCTGCATGAGAAGCTGGGATTCAAAAAAGTATCCCGCTTTGAGAAAGTAGGGCTGAAATTCGGGCGGTGGCTGGACGTGGTAGATTATGAATTGATAATTAAGCCTAACGAGAGGTAACTTTCGAATCTCAATTTTCAATTCTCAATTAATATACCTATCTTCGCGATAAACAAAATGTAAAGAATGAAATACAATACAGAAGGAAAAAGATTGACTTTGCCCGAATACGGTCGCAATATCCAAAATATGGTAGACTATTGCGTGACTATCCAAGACCGGGAAGAGCGCAAGCGTTGCGCCAACACGATTATCAACATCATGGGAAACATGTTCCCGCACCTGCGTGACGTAAACGACTTTAAGCATATCCTCTGGGATCATTTGGCGATCATGGCCGATTTCAAGCTCGATATAGACTATCCGTACGAGATCATCAAGAAGGAGAACCTGTATAGCCGCCCGCCCCGTATCCCGTACAACAATAACCGTATACGCTACCGCCATTACGGAAAGACCTTGGAGCTGATGATCCGCAAGGCCACGGAGCTGCAACCCGGCATGGAGAAAGACCGGCTCGTGCGACTGCTGGCCAACCAGATGAAGAAATCGTTCCTTACTTGGAACAAGGAAAGCGTGGACGACCGTAAGATTTTCAAGGATCTGGACGAACTCTCTGGCAGCAAGATCGTATTGAGCGAGGAGGAACATAAACTGGCCGAGAGCCGTGATATATTGGCTCGTAATAACAGTGGCGCCCACAAAAGAAACTTTACGCGTAAAGGCAGATGAGCTCGTTCGTTATAGAAGGTGGTTATCGCTTGTCCGGCGAGATCGTCCCGCAAGGCGCCAAGAATGAGGCGCTGGAGGTGATCTGTGCGACATTGCTAACACCGGAGAAGGTGACCATACACAATGTGCCCGATATCTTGGACGTGAATAACTTAATCCAGCTCCTTAGGGATATGAGGGTCAAGGTGGAGCATCCGTCCGCCGATACCTATACCTTTCAGGCGGACGACGTGGACATGGAGTATTTACGTACCGAGGAGTTCCTGCGGAAGAGTGGTAGCCTGCGGGGTTCCGTGATGATCGTAGGCCCGTTGGTGGCCCGCTTCGGCAGGGCGCTGATCCCGAAACCGGGTGGCGACAAGATCGGGCGACGCCGGCTGGATACGCACTTCGTGGGAATCCAGAAGCTGGGTGCTTGCTTTAGCTACGACGCCGGGCGGCAAGTATACGAGATAGAGGCACGCCAGTTGAAAGGCGCTTATATGCTGCTCGACGAGGCTTCCGTGACCGGAACGGCGAATATCTTGATGGCTGCCGTGCTGGCCGAGGGGGTGACGACGATCTATAACGCCGCCTGCGAGCCTTACCTGCAACAACTTTCCACGATGCTGAACCGCATGGGAGCGAGAATCTCAGGTGTCGGTTCTAACCTATTGACAATAGAAGGTGTACGGTCGCTTTCTGGCACGGAGCATACCATCCTCCCCGATATGATCGAGGTGGGTAGCTTTATCGGTATGGCCGCTATGACCGGATCGGAGATCACCATCAAGAATACAGGATATGATAAGCTGGGGATCATCCCGGACGCTTTTCGCCGCTTGGGTATTACCGTGGAGCAGCGAGGCGATGATATTTATATCCCCCGGCATGATTCCTACGAGATCGATACGTTTATCGATGGTTCTATCATGACCATCGCCGACGCTCCTTGGCCGGGGCTTACGCCGGACTTGCTAAGCGTATTTCTCGTCGTGGCTACGCAATCCGTGGGGAGCGTGCTGATCCACCAGAAAATGTTTGAGAGCCGCTTGTTCTTTGTGGACAAGCTAATCGATATGGGAGCCCAGATCATCCTTTGCGACCCGCACCGGGCTACGGTGATCGGGCTGGGTAACCGCTTCAAGCTACGGGGCTCTACGATGGTATCCCCGGATATTCGTGCGGGTATCGCGTTGCTGATAGCCGCTATGAGCGCCGAGGGTACCAGCACGATCCATAATATAGACCAGATCGACCGGGGATATCAAGGGATCGATAAGCGATTGAACCAGATCGGGGCACGTATCACGAGGATTTAAAGATTTTAGGCGATGATTAGAGAAGAAGAGGTTTTCAAGATCGGGCAGTTTACCAAGCCCCATGGCATCAAGGGGGAGTTGTCGTTGGTGACGAATAGCGATGTGCTGGAAGATGCCGAGGACCCGTACATTGTTTGCGAGATGGATGGTATCTTGGTACCGTTCTTCGTGGAGGATTTCCGCTATAAGACCGATACGGTGGTCTTGGTGAAACTGGAGGACGTGAATTCCGAGGAGGATGCCCGCATGTTCGTGGGCAAGGAGGTGTTTTATCCTTTGGACGCCGTGGACGAGGAGGATCTCGTGGGGGATATGACGTGGGACAGTTTTATCGGTTATACCGTGACGGACGTACAGAAAGGTTATTTAGGAGAGATAACAGACGTGGATGAGACGACAATCAACGTCCTTCTGCGTGTCGATCATAAAGGCGAGGAGCTGTTGATCCCAGCCGTGGAGGAGTTGATCACCGAGGCCGACCATGAGGCCCATAGCCTCACGGTGTCTTTGCCGGAGGGACTGATTGATTTATAATTGAGAATTTATAATTGAAATTTAGGGGTTGAAAAAGAAGAATACGAAATCGTTTTGGCACCGGATCCGGTTTAAATATAAACTTTCCTTTATCAATGAGGGGACGTTGGAGGAGGTGTGGTCTTTCCGGCTTTCGCAGTTATCGGCGTTTGTCACTTTGGCGGTGTTCGCCTTTTTCTTGATCGCTTTTACCGCCTTTATCATCGTCAAGACACCGATTCGTAACTACTTGCCGGGCTATCTCGACGTGGAGGTTCGCAAGGAGATCATGCAGAATGCCTTACGAGCGGATTCGTTGGAGCGTATGATCGAGATCCAGTCTCTTTATCTGGATAACGTGGCCGGAATCCTTTCCGGTACGATGCCTTTGGACTCGATCCGTCAGATAGATTCTTTGGCTAGCAACGATATTAACTATGAGATTCCTCGTAGCAAGGAAGAGACTCGCTTCGTGAAAAATTACGAGGAAGAGGAGAAATATAATTTATCGGTATTGACCGACCCGGGCAAGGTCCCGACCGAGGGGGTCTTTTTCTATAAGCCCGTGAATGGCGTGGTCACCTCTCATTATGAGACGGATGTCCATCATTATGGCGTGGATCTGGCTGCGGCCCCGAAGGAGAGCGTCTTGGCTACGCTGGATGGCACGGTGATCTATACCGGGTTCGATCCGAACCACGGAAACGTAATTCAATTACAACATAAGAACGGATTCATCTCGGTTTATAAGCACAACGAATTGTTGCTGAAAGAGGTGGGAGACCATGTGGTAGCCGGTGAGGCGATCGCTCTGGTCGGGAATACGGGAGAGTTGTCTACCGGTCCGCACCTGCATTTCGAGTTGTGGTATAAGGGCAATCCGGTGAATCCGGAAGAATATATAGCTTTTTGATAATTCATGAAAAAAAGACAGTTAGCGATATTAGGCTCGACCGGTTCCATCGGGACCCAAGCCTTGGAGGTAGTGAGCGAGCATTCCGATCTTTTCGAAGTCTATGCCTTGACCGCGAATAACCAAGTGGACTTATTGATCAATCAGGCCCGGAAATATATGCCGGAGGTGGTGGTGATCGCCAACGAGCGGAAATATCCTGAGCTGAAAGAGGCCTTGGAGGACTTGCCGATCAAGGTATGGGCGGGTGCCGACGCTATCGCCCAGATGGTGCAGTCGGAGCCGATCGATATGGTGCTGACGGCGATGGTGGGCTATTCCGGCTTGCGACCGACGATCTCGGCGATCAAGGCGGGAAAGGCGATCGCCTTGGCGAATAAGGAAACTTTGGTCGTGGCCGGCGAGCTGATCATGAAGCTGGCCGCCGAGCATAAGGTGCCTATCTTGCCGGTGGACTCGGAACATTCGGCCATTTTTCAATGTTTAACAGGTGCGTACGATAATCCGATCGAGAAGATCTTGCTGACGGCTTCCGGCGGTCCGTTCCGGCGGAAGACGCTGGAGGAGCTGGCTACCGTGACGAAGGCGCAGGCCTTGAGGCATCCGAACTGGACGATGGGGGCGAAGATCACGATAGACTCGGCCTCGATGATGAACAAGGGCTTCGAGATGATCGAGGCGAAATGGTTGTTCGATGTCACGCCGGATCAGGTACAGGTGGTGGTGCACCCGCAGTCGGTGATCCACTCGATGGTGCAGTTTGAGGATGGCGCCGTGATCGCCCAGCTGGGAATTCCCGACATGAAATTGCCTATCGCCTACGCTTTCTCGTTCCCGACACGTATGAGGAGCATGGCGCCCCGTCTGGATTTTAACCAATATTCGACTTTGACGTTCGAGGAGCCGGATATGGAACGTTTCCGCAACTTGGCTTTCGCTTTCGAGGCGGCCCGCCAAGGAGGGAATATGCCCTGTATCTTGAATGCCGCCAATGAGGTGGTGGTGGCTGCCTTCCTGCAAGATCGTATCGGCTTCTTGCAAATGAGCGACGTGATCGAGCGGACTATGCGGAAAGCCTCGTTTATCGTCAATCCCTCGTATGAGGATTACGTGGCTACCGACACCGAGGCTAGGCGGTTGGCGGCCGAGTTATTTTGAAATAATTTAAAACAGAACAAACAATAGTAGATGGAAACTTTTTTGATTAAGGCGTTACAGCTCATCTTGAGCTTATCGATACTGGTGATTGTCCACGAGTTCGGGCATTTTATCTTCGCCCGGATTTTCAAGGTGCGGGTAGAGAAGTTCTACCTCTTCTTCGATCCGTGGTTCTCGCTATTCAAGTACAAGCCGAAAAACAGTGACACGGAATACGGCGTAGGCTGGCTTCCGCTGGGAGGATATTGTAAGATCTCCGGTATGATCGACGAGAGTATGGACAAGGAGGCGATGGCCCAGCCGCCCAAGCCTTACGAGTTCCGTTCCAAGCCGGCCGGACAGCGTTTGATGATTATGGTAGCGGGCGTGGTGTTCAACTTCTTGCTGGCTTTGTTTATTTATTCCATGATCTTGTTTACGTGGGGCGATACGTACTTGCCCTTGAAGAACATGAAGATGGGTATGAATTATAGCGAGACGTTCCAGAACGTCGGTTTTCAGGACGGCGATATCTTGCTGAGGGCGGACAATGAGGAGTTGGAGCGTTTCGGTAGCGACAGTTTCCGCAAGGTGGTGGAGGCGAAGACCGTGACGGTGCTCCGTGACGGGCGGGAGACCGTGATCTCCATACCGGAGGATATGATGCAACGTTGCATGCGTGACGGAAAAGGCTTCGCCGATCCTTTGCGTATCCCGATGGTCGTTCGTGAGCTTCCCGACAAGAATGCCCCGGCGGCTCTCGCCGGCATGCAGCCGAAGGATAGCGTGGTGGCTATTAATGGTGTGGCTACCCCGACGTTTTATGATGCCTCCGGGGTATTGTCAGAGAATAAGGGAGAAAAGGTGACAGTAGATTTCTACCGGAACGGCCAGTTGGAGTCCTTGACCATGCGGACGGACTCGGCCGGGAAAATTGGCGTAGCGATGATGTTGCCTACGGATCTCTATCAGACCGTGACCCGCAAATATGGCTTTTTCGAGTCGTTCCCCGCCGGTATCAAATTAGGTATTAATACCTTGAAGGGATATGTGAACGACATGAAATATGTGTTTACGAAGGAAGGTGCCTCCAGTTTGGGCGGTTTCGGTACGATCGGCGGATTGTTCCCGTCTGTCTGGGATTGGCGGATTTTCTGGGAACGTACGGCTTTTCTATCTATCATCTTGGCGTTCATGAATATCTTGCCGATTCCGGCCTTGGATGGCGGACACGTGATGTTCTTGATCTATGAGGTAGTGGCCCGTCGCAAACCGAGTGATAAATTCCTAGAGTATGCCCAAATGGCAGGTATGTTTATCCTGTTCGCTTTATTGATCTATGCGAATGGAAATGACATCTTCCGCTTCTTCTTCAAGTAACGTACGTCTCTACAACTAGATACAAAAAACCTCCCGGATCACTTTTCTATGTGATCCGGGAGGTTTTTTGTATGAATAAAGTCCTCTTTCTTATTTCAGGATGTCGTTGATAGAAGCGAGGATCTTCTTGGAGTTCTCGTCTTTCGGGTCGAGTTCGACTGCCTTTGTCAAATATTCTTTCGCTTGCTTGAAATCTTTGTCGGCTTTCGCTTTCTCGGCGTTGTATTTATCCGGCTCGGAAGTAGCGATCGGGGTAGCGGCCTGTAATATCTTCGCTCCGTTGCCATACAGCATGGCGCCAAGGCTGTAGTAAGCGTTGCTCTGGTAATCCTTGTTCGATACGGCTAGGACCTCTTTGTACATTTTCTCGGCACCGGCCAGATCTCCCTTCTTTTGGGCGGCTTGTCCTTGTTTGATGCAGTAACCGTAAAGCAACTTTTCCAGATTGGTCTTATTCTTGTTTCCATCGGGAATCACTTTTAATCCCTCTTTTACCGTAGTCAGGAATTCTTCAGTCTTGTTTAAGTTACGGTAAGCCATAGCCTCGCCTACATAAGAGTCGTCTACGTTGTAATTCATCTTAACGGCCATGTCGAAGTATTTGGCGGCCTCGGCGTAGTTCTTCGCTTGATTAGCGGCGTATCCGCAATTGAAGATACGGGCGGTGTCTTGGTAATTGTTTTGTTTCAAGTATTCGCCGTATTTTGTTACGACGGTAGCGTAATCTTTTGCTTTCAAAGCAGCGTCACCTTCATCTCTTAATTTGTCAGCGTCTTGTGCGAATAGGTTTCCGACACATAGGCATAAAGCCACTAATAAAACAATTTTCTTCATGGTAATTATTAAATTTAATTGATTTTGTGCTCTAAGTTAAGGTGTGCGGGAAAAGGAGCCAAGATATTTTACGTTTTTTAGAAAACAATAAAAATAGAAAACATAAAAAAGGGATTGCCACAAGCAATCCCTAATAATGAAAGATTCTTTGGAACTTATGCTTTGAGTGAAGGAAAAGCCTCAGCCACGGCGGGGTAGACAATCTTTCCTTCCACGATGTTTAATCCCAGTTCTAGGCCCGGATCTTCCTCGCAGGCTTTTTCCCAACCTCTGTCGGCAAGCTTGATCACGTACGGCAGGGTAGCGTTGGTCAAGGCTAACGTGGAAGTCTGCGGGACCGCTCCCGGAATGTTGGCTACGCAGTAATGGAGGATATCGTCTATCTCATAAACCGGATTGGCGTGCGTAGTCGGGTGGGAGGTCTCGAAGCAACCGCCTTGATCGATGGCTACATCTACCAATACGCTGCCCGGTTTCAATAATTTCAACATATCCCGGGTGATCAGGTGCGGGGCCTTGGCTCCGGGGATTAATACGGCGCCGATCACTAAATCGGTTGTGGGTAATTCCTGTTCGATCGTATGCGTGGAAGAGAACAACGTCTTCACGTTTTTCGGCATCGTCTCGGACAGATAGCGCAAGCGGGGAAGCGAGATGTCGGCAATCGTGACATCGGCGCCTAGCCCGGCGGCCATCAAGGCGGCGTTGTGGCCTACCACGCCACCGCCTAAAACCAATACCTTACCCGGTTTCACGCCCGGCACGCCACCTAGCAATACGCCTTTGCCACCTTGCGGTTTCTCAAGGAAACGGGCGCCTTCCTGTACGGACATGCGTCCGGCCACCTCACTCATAGGAATCAAAAGGGGTAACGTATGATCAGGGTTCTCCACGGTTTCGTAAGCCAGACAGATGGAGCCGCTCTTTATCATGGCAAGGGTGAGAGCCTCGTCGGATGCGAAATGGAAGTAGGTGAAGACAAGCTGTCCTTTGCGTACCAAGGGATATTCGCTGGCGATCGGTTCTTTTACTTTTACGATCATTTCGGCAATTCCATATACATCCTCAATGGACGGGAGTATCCGGGCCCCTGCCGCCACATAGGCATCATCGGCGAAACCACTGTTTATACCAGCCGTGTGTTGTACATACACGGTATGACCTCTTTTCACCAACTCTTTGGCTCCGGCGGGAGTAAGAGCTACCCTGTTCTCGTTGTTCTTGATTTCTTTTGGAATTCCAATAATCATAATAGTAGCATTTAATGGGTTTATATGCCTGCAATATACAAAAAAGAGGAACAGATTGGTATTCTGTCCCTCTTTTTTTATCTTATTTCTTGTTCCTTATAAACCTTGTCCGTGGCAGTTCTTGTATTTCTTGCCACTTCCGCAAGGACATGGATCATTGCGTCCTACTCGTTTCTCGGCACGGACCGGAGCTTGCTTCGGCTGAGGTGCCTCGGCTTGGGTGTTGTTTCCGCTCAAGTCTGTTTTCTCCGTGCGGTAACGGCTCATATCCTCGTGCTTCTCCGGGGCGGCCTCTTGTACGGCGATACGTTGACGGGCTCTTTCCTCGGCGATCGCTTGGGCCGCTTGCTGGGCTACGGCCGCTTGACGGGCTTGCATGGCTTGGCGTTGCTCCTCGGTCGGCTCCTCACGTACCGGGATCTGTCCACGCATCAAGATGGCGGCTGTCTTACGGTTCATGTTGTCTACCATTGTCTTGAACAGGTTGTAAGATTCTAGTTTGTAGATCAACAAAGGATCCTTGTTCTCGTAACTAGCGTTTTGTACAGAGTGGCGCAACTCGTCCATCTCACGTAGATGCTCTTTCCATCCCTCGTCGATCATATGCAATACGATTGATTTCTGGAAGGATTTAACGATTGCCTTACATTCCGTGTCGTAAGCCTCTTTCAGGTTACAAGATACATTGTACATGCGCTTGCCGTCCGTGATAGGGATCATGATATTCTCGTACATCGCTCCTTGATTCTCGTACACTTGCTTGATAACCGGGTGAGCGACTTGCGTCATGCGTTCCATGCGACGTTTATAAGTCTTCAATGCCTCCTCGAACAATTTCTCTACGAGTTGCTCCGGTTTCATGCTCTTGAATTCGTCTTCCGTGAACGGACTTTCCATGGCGAATGTCTTGAACAGTTCCAACTTGAAGCCTTCGAAGTCCTCGGCGTGTTGATCGGCGATAGCTGTAGAAGTATCGTAAATCGTGTTCAATACGTCCAGACCGATACGCTCTCCCATCAAGGCGTGGCGACGACGGGTGTAGATTACGTTACGTTGTGAGTTCATCACGTCATCGTATTCCAACAGACGTTTACGGATACCGAAGTTGTTTTCCTCTACCTTCTTCTGGGCACGTTCTACGGACTTGCTCAACATATTGTGCTCCAGAACCTCGCCTTCCTTGAAACCAAGCTTATCCATCAAGCCGGCGATCTTCTCGGAAGCGAATAAACGCATCAAATCGTCTTCCAGAGATACGAAGAATACGGATGAACCCGGGTCTCCCTGACGTCCGGCACGACCACGTAACTGACGGTCTACACGACGGCTCTCATGGCGTTCCGTACCGATGATCGCCAAACCGCCGGCATCCTTAACTTCTTTAGATAGCTTGATATCGGTACCACGACCGGCCATATTGGTAGCGATCGTAACCGTACTTCTCAGACCCGCCAAGGCCACGATCTCGGCCTCTTTCTGGTGCAACTTAGCGTTCAATACATTGTGCTGGATCTTACGCATCGTAAGCATACGGCTCAATAACTCGGAGATCTCTACGGATGTCGTACCCACCAATACCGGGCGGCCTGCCTCCGTCAGCTGAACGATTTCCTCGATAACAGCGTTATATTTCTCACGTTTTGTCTTGTAGATACGATCGTTCATATCGTTACGGGCGATCGGTCGGTTGGTCGGGATCACTACTACGTCCAATTTGTAGATATCCCAGAACTCGCCTGCTTCCGTCTCCGCCGTACCGGTCATACCGGATAACTTATGGTACATACGGAAGTAGTTCTGCAAGGTGATCGTGGCGAATGTTTGTGTAGCGGCCTCTACCTTTACACGTTCCTTAGCCTCGATCGCTTGGTGCAGGCCATCGGAATAACGACGTCCGTCCATGATACGACCCGTCTGCTCGTCAACGATCATGACCTTGTTGTCCATAACCACGTACTCATCATCCTTCTCGAATAAGGTGTAAGCTTTCAACAACTGGTTGATGGTATGTACACGCTCGCTCTTAACGGAATAGTTCGCCAAGATCTCGTCCTTCTTGGCTTGCTTTTCCTCTTCCGTGCCTTGCATATTCTCCAGTTGAGACAACTCGGAAGTGATGTCTGGAAGCACGAAGAAGGTAGGATCATCGGTTTTGCCGGTCAGCAAATCGATACCCTTGTCCGTCAATTCGATACTGTTGTTCTTCTCATCGATCACGAAATACAGCTCATCGGTAGCCTCATGCATATGGCGCATGTTCTCGGACATGAAGTATTCCTCGGTCTTCAACATCTGCGCTTTTACGCCCTGCTCGCTCAAGTACTTGATCAACGCCTTGTTGCGGGGAAATCCCTTGAAAGAACGATATAATTGTATGGTACCTTCCTCTACGACCTTCTGGTCGTCGCTAGCCATTTTCTTCTTGGCCTCGATCAATAATTTGGAGCAAAGGTCTTTCTGTGCGTTCACGACAACCTCCACGTTCGGGCGGAATTGCTCGAATAATTGTTCCTCGCCACGAGGGATCGGTCCGGAGATGATCAACGGCGTACGGGCGTCATCGATCAATACGGAGTCCACCTCATCGACGATGGAGTAGTTATGCTTGCGTTGTACCAAGTCTTTCGGGCTGATCGCCATATTGTCGCGCAAGTAGTCGAAACCGAACTCGTTGTTCGTACCGAACGTGATATCCGCCTCGTAAGCCTTACGGCGAGCCTCGGAGTTCGGCTGGTGCTTATCGATACAGTCTACGGAAAGTCCGTGGAACATATAAAGCGGTCCCATCCACTCGGAGTCACGTTTTGACAAGTAATCATTCACGGTTACCACGTGTACACCGTTACGTGTCAAGGCGTTCAAAAATACCGGAAGGGTAGCTACCAAGGTCTTACCTTCACCGGTAGCCATCTCGGCGATCTTACCTTTATGAAGAACGACGCCACCAAATAGCTGAACGTCGTAATGGATCATATCCCATGTGATCTCGTTTCCACCGGCTTTCCAGTGATTGGCGTAAATCGCCTTATCGTCCTCGATGCGGACAAAGTCGAAACGAGCGGCCAGATCCCGGTCGAATTGGTTAGCGGTAACTACCACTTCCTCATTCTCGGCGAAACGGCGGGCCGTATCTTTCATGATGGCGAATACCTCGGGCAAGGATTGCTCCAGTACTACCTCCATCTTCTCCGTGATGGCTTTCTCAATTTTATCTACCTCGGCCCAGATCGCCTCACGTTCTTCCAGTTCCTTATCCTCGATGCCTTTGCGAAGCTCTTCCACTTGCGCTTTCTCCTCGGCTACGTAGTCTTGGATACGTTGTTTGATCTCATCTGTTTTCGCACGCAACTCATCGTTCGAGAGTGCCTTGATTGACGGATATACGGCCTTTACCTTATCTACGTAAGGTGTGATTTCTTTAAGGTCACGCTGCGACTTATTGCCGAACAGCTTCGTCATAAACTCATTAAATCCCATGATTCTTATGTTAATTGATAATTGATAATTGATAATTGATAATTGAAAATTGAGAGTTCAACTTCCGATTGTCAATGAGCAATCATCGTCTGTTATTACTTTGTTGTTTGAATTCGGATAAAATACTTAGGGGGGAACCACCTACCTTTCCCTTCTATGATAATTTTAATTCTCAATTACCAATTTTCAATTCCCAAAGCGGTAGGCTTTGAGTAGCGTTTGGTGGCCTGATTCTTAGCACATGGGTTACCGTGGGGGCTACCTCAGTGGCTTTGACTTCGCGGTAGATATGTTGGGGTTTCAACCCGTTGCCCATAAATACCAGCGGGGTGATAACAGCATTATTGCGTATAATCTTGACTTTTTCTTTCGGATTGTCGAGGTTTACTTTCCAACCGGGTTGCAACTCGATGATCAGATCGCCCCGTCTCAAATGGTGCGTACCTTGACGGAATTTGGCGGTTCCCTCGTTCCAGTCGCCCGTAAGCAAACTTCTGCCCGTGGTGACGAGTTGTACGCCACTAAATTCCTGTATGAATTCGGCGGCCTTGTTCTGTAAGGTCGTCAAATCCAGCTTGGCGTCTTCTATCGCCTTGCGGTTCAAGTAGATCTGGTTGTTGTAGTATCCTTGTACCCAACTGGTATGTTGGCCGTAAATGGCCATCAAGTACATATTAAGCAGAGCCAGACAACGTTTCGGGTGGAACTCGCCACCGTTCACCATCAAGCCGTCCGGATAAGACTCCTCGCTTTTATAATAACCGGAACCGGTGAAGACTACCAATGTATTGGCCAAGCCCACTTTCTTGTCGATCGTATCCAATAGCTTCTCGATGTCTTGATCGAGTTGATAATACGTATCTTGAATCTCCCGGGTGTATTCCTTGCTCATCGTACCCCGGTAATTACCGGCGTAGTACGTGATAGACAACATATCCGGGCAACTGCGTGTACCAAATCCTCCGTACTCTAGGAACTGGAGGGCCAAGCGATTGATCTCCTTATTGATGAACGGAGAGGTCTTCAGGTTCGGATAGCAGTTTGCGAACTTCTCGCTGAACGTATAGCGGAAAGGAAGATCATCCAATACGTAAGGAAAGGCATCGTATTTCTCCATCGGAAGGGTAGGAGTCCATACCATGGTTTCCAAGCGTGACGCCAAGGATTCCGGACCGTTATTATAGCGGTCTACGTACCAAGGGATTCCCTTATAGTACGTCGTGGTAGCCCATTTTCCGTTGGTGTTGTCCATCCAGAAAGCCCCGTTCGCCGCATGTCCGGCGGAAAGGATGGCGCTCTCGGCATCCGGGGCGATGGAATATACGTCGCTTCTTCCTTGAGAGGCGATTTTCAGCTCGTCGCCGATCGTGGAACTGAATAAATTCTTGGGCGAATAATTCTCCTTCGTGTAGTTACCCAGATATTCCGGATCATGTAAGATCGAGACCTCTTTCTCTTTCTCGAAATCAAACGTCTTATCTCCGGCGATCCCGCTGAAGCAAGGGTTGCTTCCGGTAAAAAGAGTAGCGAATGCGCTGGCTTGGTCTATGTCAGAGAACTCGAAGCGGATATTGTTATACACCAACCCTTCGTTCATCAAACGCTTGAAGCCCCGTTCGCCAAATGTATTATAAAAGTATTCTATATAGTCGCCCCTCAGCTGATCCACAGTAATACATACTACCAATTTGGGGGTACGTTGCTGCGCCTCGAGGTTTGTTACCACGAGGATAGCGATAAGTGACGTTATAATTTTTCTCATCCGATTCTCCATATCTTTCTGTAAACACCCCAACCCGAACGAACCCAAATCGAGGCTACAAGCGGAATAAAGGCACTGTTTAGATGTTGCGGAATGAAATACCATCCCAGTAACATCAGCGTAAGCGCCGCAAAGTTAATAAAATGATAGTAATATGCAGCCTTCTTCAGCTTTTTTACGCAAAACAAAATAACAGCGATCAAATCGAGCGGCTGTAACCATACCAAAGACCAGTTCGGCCACGTGCAGGGATGGACGGATATAAAGCTAAGAAAGAAGAGGATGACACCTCCGGCTCCGGCTACCGAGAAAAGGACGCAATCCACCCACAGGAAGTATTTTTTTTTGCGCCATTCGATCCAAGTAAGCCCTAAAACGATCCCGAACAGAAGCCAAGCGCAAACTAAAGGAGTGAATAAATCCCAGATATCTTTTTCCGGCTCGTCGGCTTCCTCGGCTCCGATCACGTGGGTCTCGCTCACCAATGGGCGGATCGTCCCGTCCGGGTCCGTGATGGTGGCTTTAGAGAACGCTTCTTTTAGATAAGGGGGGAGGAAGAGCATCTCGTGCTGGGTGGCCTCCCGGTCGGTGGGGCTGCCTAGCGCTAGGTCGCATCCGAATGTGAGCCACGGATGGTTTCGGGTACAATAATTAATAAGATCCCGGAAGGTCTGGGATTGATAGGGATACTGATAATCTACGCTCCCGTCGATCTCCTTTTCCAATATCGCGGCAGGGCGGGTAGCGCAATTATCGAAGAAGAAGTTATAACGATATACCCTGTTCTCCGGCCTGTAATTGATAAGCAGGGCGTCCCATATATGCTCTTTCTCTTCTTGGGTGAGGTTCAATACTTGTTCCGTGATATCGCTGCCCCGCATTTGGTACTCGATCACGTAGTCTTGGAAATCGGCCACTCCCAGTTTATAATCCGTCTCTCCTTTAGCGAATCGGTAGATAAAATTAGGCTTGGAGAAATCAAATATACCGTAATTGAATATATAATCTATATTTTGCTTGGGATCGTATATGCGTAGAGCGGCATGCCCGTATACGGTGAATACCTCTTCATCGTACGGTGCGCTGGTCATTAGACTGATACGGGCTTCCTCGCTCAGTTTGGGTTGCGCCATCGCCGATAGGTAAAGAATCCCCAGCAGGAATAGAAATATGCTTTTTGTCATTCTCTTCTTGATTATTTGATGCAAAGGTAGATTATTTTTCTTAAACAGTATAGATCGTTTAAGCATAACATATGGCTTTATGTCGAGAAAAGAGATAGCTTTGTTTTTATTATAAAGGGAAAAGGGTGCTTGGTTACGTCTTTGATTATAAGAATGTTACAGTTTTTACGGATTTTTTTTTAAGAAACTTTAGTTTCTTCTAGGGAAAACAAAAGTTTTCCTATGAGGAAACAGAAGTTTCCCTTGCACAAAACTCTAGTTTCTAGCTAGAGAAACAGACGTTGCTTTTAGAAGGAGCATTGAGGAGATAAAACAAAATTAGGCGACCATCCTTACTTGGATAATCGCCTAATGCCTGATGAGCGGTAGGCGAGGCTCGAACTCGTGACCCTCAGCTTGGGAAGCTGATGCTCTACCAACTGAGCTACTACCGCATTGCGAGTGCAAATGTATACAAATCTTTCTTTTTTTAGTAACTTTGGCGAGAAAATTTTATAAAAAAGAATTAAGTATGGAAAAACTAGTCTTGATAAAGGTAGGAGGGAAGATCGTTGAGGAAGAAGAAACGCTTCGTCAATTATTGAACGATTTCGCTGCTATCGAGGGATATAAGGTCTTGGTGCATGGGGGAGGACGCTCGGCTACCAAGCTTGCCGCCCAATTAGGGATCGAGAGCAAGATGGTGAACGGTCGCCGTATTACGGATGCCGAGACCTTGAAGGTCGTGACAATGGTCTATGGCGGGTTGGTGAATAAAAACATCGTAGCGGGCTTGCAGGCGTTGGGCGTGAACGCTTTAGGCTTGACCGGTGCGGACATGAACTTGATGCGTTCGGATAAACGTCCCGTGAAGGATGTAGACTATGGTTTCGTAGGCGACGTGAAAGAGGTGAATGCTGATTTGCTAGCCTCTCTTATTCATCAAGGTATCGTGCCGGTACTGGCTCCTCTTACACATGATAAGCAAGGCCATATGTTGAATACGAACGCTGATACGATAGCGGGAGAAGCCGCTAAAGCGTTGGCGAAACATTTTGAGGTGACATTGATGTTCTGTTTCGAGAAAAAAGGCGTTTTGTTGGACGAGAACGATGATGAGAGCGTGATACCGGAAATCGATCGTATAGCGTTTAAGGGATATGTAGAACAAGGAATTATCCAAGGGGGCATGATCCCGAAACTGGAAAACGCTTACCAAGCGATAGACGCCGGGGTGAAGCAAGTGATTATTACGCAAGCCTCGGAGATTCACCAAGGAAAAGGGACGAGAGTTTTTTAATAGGTGTCTGTCTCATTTTGAACTGCCCCCAAAAGTTTTTTGTCTAACTTTTGGGGGCAGTTCAAAATGAAACAGACCTGTCTTTGGAATATATTGTCAAAAATTTTGGCATAGCTTAATACCTTATTTATTATTACCTGCCACACATTGATATCCATTTATTTTGAAGGAAGCATAGTTTATGAAGAACTATTTCCAATATCAAATAGATTATAGATGTATCATGTAAAATCACATCAAGGCAAACAGCCTTATTTTTACAAAATAAATACATAATCAGCATGATTTTCACTTTGCAAATATATGAAATATTTTTTATTAAAAACAAATAAATACACAATCTAATGTTATCATAACATCATTCATTGGAGCAAAAAGATATTTGCAGAGATTAAAAACGAACATTTTATCATTGTAAAAATATCATAATATCACAAAACAAACCTTCCTATTGTTATTTTCAGTTCATCTTCCTCTCCAAAGCGAAGAATATACAGGTTTTTAATATCATTTTAACAGATTTATAGATATCAGTAAAAAAAGAGGGTTAATTTCTATAGTTCATTACTTTTATCACATTTTCCCTGTGACTATAAAGGAAATAGTTCTTCATAAACTATGATATATGAAGTGTTTTTTTTAAATAATTAATTGTTAAACAAAAAGTGTGTTTATGAAAAGATTGACTTTTTTATTATTATGCTTGTTTATAGGCATAGGAGTCGCAACGGCACAGACGATGAAGATAACAGGAAATGTTATATCATCGGAAGATCAGCAACCCGTGATTGGTGCGGCGGTTGTTGTGAAAGGCACTACGATAGGTACGGTTACGGATTTTGAGGGTAACTTTACTTTAGATGTGCCAGGAGACGCTAAGACGATTTTTATCTCTTACGTAGGATTGAAAACGAAGGAAGTGGCGGTAGCTCCGGTAGTGAATGTTATGCTAGACTCGGATTCCAAGGCGTTGGATGAGGTGGTCGTAACAGCCATGGGGTTGACACGCGAGAAAAAATCATTGGGCTATGCGCTGCAAGAAGTAAAATCGGAGGATATAACGAAAGCGGGACAGATGAATGTTGCCAATTCGTTGTCCGGAAAGATTGCCGGGGTACAAGTCACCGCTCAAGGTGGACAAATTGGCGCTTCGCAGAATATCGTGATCCGTGGAAACTCTTCCTTCGGGAATAACCAGCCTCTTATCGTTGTAGACGGTGTGCCTATGACGAACGATAACCCTACGGGTAGCGCAGTTATCTTGGGATCGGGATTGAATGATATCAATACGGAGGATATTGAGTCTATCTCTGTCTTGAAAGGAGGTTCTGCTGCCCTTTATGGTATGCGTGCCGGTAACGGTGTTATTTTGATTACTACGAAGTCGGGAAAAAAAGACAAAGGTATTTCGGTAAGTTATGATGGAGATATTACGATGGATCGTATTTATAATTTGCCGGGTTTGCAGAATAAGTACGGACAAGGTTACTATGGTTCTGAGTTTGATTGGAAGGCCAGCGGTTTCGATGGTTCTTATCAGGATTTCGCCTCTTCTATGGGATATTCTTATGTAGATGGAAATGGTAGCGGTATTAATGATAATGCGGATGAGTCTTGGGGACCTCGTTTGGATATCGGTTTGCAATTGCCTCAATTTAATAGCCCGGTGGTGAATGGGGTCCGGCAGGCTACTCCGTGGGTTTCTCAGCCGAATAACATTAAGGATTTCTTCCAAACGGGTTATTCTACGAGCCATACGATCAGCTTGACTGCCGCTACGGAGAAATCGTCTACTCGTGCTTCTATCTCTTATCGAGGTCAAGAGGGTACGACTCCGAATACGGATATGCAACGTTATGCGGCCTCTTTGAATACGAAGATGAACTTTAATAAATATATAGAGTTTGATCTTTCCGCCAATTATGTACGTACGACTAGCGGGAATCTTCCGGGTACCGGTTATGATGGGGCCAATGTTATGCAGTCCTTGTTGCAATGGCATGGTCGCCAAATCGATATGAATGACTTGAAGGCTAATTGGGATCAGAAAGATGAGACCGGTGCTTATACGCATTATAACTGGCAGAAATCTTATGCTACTAATCCTTATTGGGTGTTGAATAAGAACTTGAACAAATATAAACGCGATCGTATGTTCGGTAAATCATCTTTGTGGTATAAGCCAACGGATTGGTTGAAGTTCGAGGGACGTGTCGGTTTGGATACCTATTTCTCCAGTCAGTTGTCTAACATCGAATGGAGTATCGATTACCCGGATGGTTATTTCCGTGATTACGATCGTAGAACAACGGAGGTGAATGCGGATTTCATTGCTTACTTTAACAAACAGTTCGGTGATTTTCAGGTAAATGCGTTGGCAGGTGCTAATTACCGTGATTATGATTACTTCATTAAATCTATCGGTGCGGATGAACTGACTGTGCCAGGGCTTTATACGGTAGCGAATGCCAAAGGTTCGGTATATGCGTCGGAGAATCACGAGACACGCCGTTCCAACTCGGTTTACGCCAATGCTTCAATTGGTTGGAAAAATCAAGCGTACGTGGATATTAGTGTTCGTAATGATTGGGATTCTACGATTAAGGATGCGTTCTTTTATCCGTCGTTCAGTGCGAGCTGGATCATGACTGAGACTCTTCCTTCCTTGACGGAATCCGGCTGGTTGAACTTCTTGAAGTTGCGGGGTGGTTGGGCGAAGATTGGTTCCGCTACGGATCCATATTTGTCGAACGCTTATTATTCGGTTCTTTCTGCTCCGTTTAATGGAACAAGCTTGTATTATAATCCGATCACTTTCCCTGCTACTCATTTACGTCCGGAGATGGTGAAGACTTGGGAGGTCGGCGTGGAGGCTAATTTCTTGCGGAACCGTTTGCACTTGGATGTAGCTTACTATCAGAAAACAACAACAGACCAGATCATGCAGGCACGTGTTTCTACAGCTACCGGTTATCGTTCGATGATGATCAATGCTGGCGAGATCAGTAATAAGGGTGTCGAGCTTCAAGTGAGTGGTGATATCATCCAGAATAAGGATGGTTTCAACTGGACTGCTACTTTGAACTGGTCTAAGGATAAATCGAAGATTGTGGAGTTGTACACGGATCCGATAACTGGAGAGTCTTTGGATGCTTATGAGATCGGTTCTAGTTGGAGTTGCTATAACTACGCAAAACCTGGCAAGAGTTGGGGTACTTTGGTGGGTACGGGTTTTGTGTATGATGAGGATGGTGCTATCTTGGTTAGAGATGGTATGCCGATGTACGAGGAGAATAAGGAGATCGGTGATGTGGCCCCGGATTGGTTAATGGGCTTCAACAATGAGTTCTCTTATAAGAACTGGAGTTTTGGTTTCTTGTTGGACTTCCGTAAGGGGGGTGATGTATATTCAATCTCTCAAGCGTTTGGTACTTATACCGGTATCTATGACTTCACAGCAGAGGGAGATCTTCGTAAGAAAGGTGTTGTTGCCGGACAGAACGTGATGACCGACAAGGTGTTCAAGAATGAGGATGGCTCTATCAATAATACGGCGGTTAGCGCTGAGGACTTCTTCGGTAACTATTATACGATCTGCGAGATGGCCGTGGTTGATGGTTCTTTCCTGAAATTGCGTGAGGCTCATTTGACGTATAATTTCCCGCAGTCTATCTTGAAAAAGACGAAATATTTGAAGGCGGCCCATGTGTCGTTGGTAGGAACGAACCTTGCGTTGCTTTGGGTGCATAAATCAAACCAAATCCATTTGGATCCGGAGTCTACGACGGGTGCGGCGAATGCAAATGTCGGTTTTGAGTCCAACTCTTATCCCCCTTCTCGCAGTTTTGGACTGAAAGTGGGTGTGACATTCTAAAAGTATCATTTATAGTCATAGTATAGAAAGATGAAAAAATATATTAAAAATATAAGTACGGCGTGTGTGGCCTTGTCTTCATTGTTCATGGTAGGATGTACGGATTCCTTCGAGGAAGTGAATACGGATCCTGATAATGCGGAAAATGTGCCGACCGAGAATTTGTTGGCATATTCCTTATATAACACTTCCTATCGTTTTTATGATCGTTGGTTCGCTATGGATGAGCCTATGTCGTTTGGTGGATATGTAGCCAAGATGAGTTATATAGATGAGGCCCGTTATCTGTTCCGTCCGGGTGTGCAAGATACGAACTGGGAGCATATTTACCGTGTGCTTAACAATGTGATGGATATCCAAAGACGTTCGGAGGCTTCCCCGAATATGTTGAACGTGGCCAAGGTGTTGGAGGCGCACGTGATCCAGATAGCTACGGATCGTTGGCGCGATGTTCCCTATTCTGACGCAGTCAAGATGGCCGCTGGCGTGTTGACTCCGAAGTATGACAAGCAAGAGGATATTTATCCGGCTTTGCTGGCGAAATTGAAAGAGGCGGCTGATGGGTTCGCAGCCGGTGGCGACGATGATATTAGTAGTGGCGACTTATTGTTTCATGGCGATATGCTGAAGTGGCAGAAGTATTGCAACTCCTTGCGTTTGCGTTTAGCGATCCGTATCTCTGAGGTAAGTCCAGTTTTGGCCCAGCAGACTGTGGAAGAGGTGCTGGCTGATCCCGTTAGTTACCCGGTCATGAAGGATAACGATGACAATGCGTTCTTCTGGTGGTTGGGAGGCGATGGCAATTACTACGAGCCGATAGCTGACGCATACCGTACTCGTAAGTCTGAGTTCTGTTGTTCCGACGTAATGGTGAATTATTTGTTGGAGAATAAAGACCCGCGTATCTCGATTTATTGTATGCCGACACCGTCTAGCCAAACTCCTCCTTCCGAGGGTGATACGGAGAGCGATTATACGGATGGAACCCCGGTTTATCGCGGTTATACGATCGGGGCGGCATCCAATCCTCCTTCTCGCCTTTATTCCGTATGGGGGTATCGGTATGGTGTTGATTTAGGTGGTTTCTCTCCTTACATGCGTGTAGCTGAGGTTTATTTCCATATTGCGGAGGCAGCGAAACTGGGATATAACACGAAGGGTATGACTGCGGAGGAGGCCTATAATAAGGCGGTTCGCTTTTCTTTGGAGGAAAATGGAGTAGCGGAAGACGCTATAGAGGCTTATATGGCAGGTGCCGGGAAGTTTAAGAACGACATGAAGCAAATCTGGTATGAGGAGTGGGTGGCGATGTTCAAGCAAGCCATGGAAGGATGGTCTTTGTATCGTCGTACAGGTGTTCCCGAGACTCATTATATCGCTCCGGGACGTGCCACTAAATATGCGAATCATAATGTGCCTCCTTTCCGTTCTCCTTATCCGAATACGGAGCTTTCGTTGAACAAAACAAATAATGCGCCGTTTAACGCTGAGGTTGTAGATAATTTTTGGGGTAAACAAATGTGGTGGGATACACGTACAGGCGTTCATTAACTACTAGTTAACATAGACATACCAAGTGCCTGTATACTATAGGGGGACTGCTCGTGACGAGTAGTCCCCTTTTTTGCCGTTATGCTGTCATTCTTAAATAAACTATGTACCTTTGCTCCGTTTATTTAGAAAGTATGGAAAAAGAAGGAAAGATGGTCATCAATATCAAGAATATCGTTACCCGTTTACCGGAATTACGTTTTACGGCACCCGTGAATTGGCGGATTGATGAAGGACAACAATGGACCGTGATAGGTCCGAATGGCGCTGGAAAAACTTTGATAGCAGACATTATGCAACGGAAATTCGCTTTTAAGGAAGGGGAGGTTGTATTCGCAGGAGACGGGAAAGTCTGTGATTTTATCAAAAGTATAGCGTTTAAAGATATATATTCATTAGCAGATTGCCGGAATTCTTATTACCAACAACGTTGGCATTCGACAGAGACGGATGAGATGCCTACAGTCGAGGAATTGTTGAAGGAATATGCTGGTTCTGATAATTTAGCGAAGATATTGACTCTTTTCGGTATAGAGGATTTATTACCTAAGCGGTTGATATTCTTATCAAGTGGTGAATTACGAAAATTATTGATTGTCCGGGCGTTGCTTAGTCGTCCTCGTGTTTTGATTTTAGATAATCCTTTTATCGGCTTAGACGCTCCATCCCGGGATTTATTGGTCGAGATGCTGGGGCAGATGACGAATTTGAATGGAGTGCAGGTCGTTTTATTATTATCTAATCCCAATGACATACCGGCTGTGATCACGCATGTATTGCCTATCCATGATCGTACTTGCTTGCCTCCGCTGACTCGAGAGGAGTTTATGACGGATACGGAATTAATCACCCGTCTTTTTCCAACGGAAGGCATTCATGCGTGCGAGGAAGTTGGTAAGGTTCGTTTACCTGTGGATATGAACAAGATAGCCTCTTTACATGAGGTGACTTTACGCATGGAACATGTGAAAATATGCTATGGTAGCCGTACGATCTTGAAAGATTTGGATTGGGAAATCAAGAACGGGGAGAAGTGGGCGTTATTCGGTCCGAATGGTGCCGGTAAGTCTACCTTGCTGAGTTTGGTTTACGCGGATAATCCCCAGTCGTATGCGAATACGTTGTATTTGTTTGATAGAAAGAGAGGTTCCGGGGAAAGTATTTGGGATATCAAGAAGCGTATCGGATATGTATCGCCGGAGATGCACTTATATTATAAAGAGAATGTCCCTACCTTGAATATTGTCGGTTCCGGCTTTTTCGATTCGATCGGTTTGTTTCGTAAGTGTAATGCGGAGCAAGAAACGGTAGCCTTGGAATGGATGAAAGTTTTTGGCATCGAACATTTGAAAGACCGTTTATTCTTGACCTTATCATCGGGAGAACAACGTTTGGCTTTATTAGCGAGAGCTTTCGTGAAAGACCCCGATTTAATTATATTAGATGAGCCTCTCCATGGTCTGGATGTGAGCAATAAGAAAAAGGCGGCTGCTATTATCGAGCAATTCTGCGATCGCCCGGGAAAAACCTTGATTTACGTAACCCATTACCCGCATGAATTACCCGCTTGCGTAGACAAGCGGTTCGAGCTAGTGAAGATTATTGATTTTTAGTGGAAATCTGGTAGAAAAATTGGGTTTGCCATGTATTTGGAAGGTTCTTTTTTACTTGGATACATGTTTTTTTATTAGTTGGTACCCATGATAACAAACTTTTAGTCTGTTGATTGCGCGAGGAAGAACTTATTATTGTTCCTTCGTGTTAATAATCAGATAATATGAATGTATCATGGAAAAAGTAATTTACAACTTAGTGTTTAATCGAAAAAAGCAATTGAATGCGGAAGGAAAAGCTTTGATTCAAGTAGAGGCCTATTTGAATAGGCAAAAGAGGTATTTTTCAACGAAGGTTTATGTGAAACCTTGTCAATGGGACAACAAGAGACGTTCCATAAAGAATCATCCGAATATGGATGCGTTAAACCTGTATCTTCAGAACTATGTTATGGAGTTGGAGAGAGATGAGCTGGAGAAGAGACAAGCGAATAACGGTTTTTCGTTGAAGGATCTGCGTGAGGAGACCTCTTCGATATCTACGTCTTCCTCTTTTCTTGTTTTCATGCGTGAGGAGATTTTACATAGTAATTTAAAAGAATCGACATTAAAAAACCATTTGTCCACTTTGCATGTTCTATCCTTATATAAAAAGGACGTTCTGTTTAAGGATATTAATTTCAATTTCTTATGCGATTTTGAATATTTTTTATTGAAGCAGGAGTATCATCGAAATACGATCGCTAAACATATGAAGCATTTGAAACGATATATCAACTTGGCGATTAATAAGGAGTTGTTCGAGTTGCACAAATATCCATTTCGGAAATATAAGATTAAATATCAAGAGAGTAAGCGTACTCATTTAACGCCTGAGGAGTTAGGGCGTTTGGAAAACTTAAAGCTGGATGGGCAGCGTACATTGCGCCGGTGTCTGGATATGTTTTTATTTAGTTGCTACACGGGATTACGTTTCTCAGACATAGTAAGTATAACGAAAGAGAACTTTTTGATTATTGATGATAAGGTTTGGCTGGTTTATTCATCGGTGAAGACAGATGTGAGTGTCCGTTTGCCGCTATTCCTCTTGTTCGAGGGTAAATCTTTACCTATCTATGAGCGATATAAGAATGCGCCGAGAACCCTGTTTGGTGTTCCCTTATCCTCTAATTCAAACGTGAATAAGCAATTACGCCGAATCAGCCAATTGGCAAGTATTGATAAGAAGGTATCTTTTCATACGGCTCGGCATACAAATGCTACCTTATTATTATATAATGGAGCGAATATAACTACGGTACAAAAGTTGTTAGGGCATAAAAGTGTTCGTACTACCGAGATATATAGTAATATCATGGATATGACAATTGTCCGTGATCTTGAGAAGATTGAGACACGATTGAAGTTCGGCTAGAATGTGGATTTATAAGAAAGGAGAAAAATATCATTAAGATATTCTTCCCCTTTTTTGAATGTTGTCACTCGTTATGCTTTTATATATTGATTAGCGAGTTCCGCCAGCCCACCATACGTTTTCGGTAAACACATACTGACCATCACCATAAGCAGCTTGTATATTAGGATTAGTCGTAGTATCATCATTACCATACGGACATCTTAACGGGAACTTACCCGGATTCTGCAAGCCATAAATATCCTCACCCAAGCTCTTCAAACGACGTACGTCATTATAGCACTCGGTAGACTCTCCATCTGCGTTCCAGAAAGAAATATATTTCTGAATCATCGTCTCTTTCAAAGGATTAGCATCGAATAAGGGAGCGACATTCTCATCAAAGTAAGAAGCGGCCTCCTCCGGTGTCACCTCGTTTGTTACATTCAAGAAACCTCCCCAATAATCAGAAGCGAGGGCAGACTTGATATTAACCTCCATATTAGCCATACCTGCGACAACAGCCTCTTTCAACACTGCTTTTGCCTCATCCTTACGATTTAAACGACACAAAGCCTCTGCCTTCAAGAACAATACCTCATGATAACTTAAGATGTGAGTCGGAGCGGTTTGAGCTGCACAGAACATGGAAACAGTATATTCTAACTGACTTTGCACTAAATCACCATTATGAGCAAGATTCAATAATGGATCATCTTTAGAAGCAATCATCGTTTGGCTGTTAGCCTCCACATAGCAACGTCTGATACGCGGATCATTACGCTCATTCAATTTATCAAACATACTTCGGCTGGCTACCTCACCTAAACGAGAATAGAATACTCCGAAAAATGGGTTGATATTAACACCCACACCATACATAGCATAGCTACATTGCTCGGCTGCCGAGGTGTACGACTTGGAAACATAATCCAACACCTTTTCCATATCGCCCTTAACATCAGCACTACGTCCCACCAAGCGCATCGTATAACGAGCCTTCAAGCCATAAGCTGTCTTTAGCCAAGCCGAAGCGTCACCTTTATAAATCAAATCTTGATTAGACAGGCTCGTCAGATCTGATTTCTGAAGATCTTCAATTGCGGCATCCACATAGGCCATGATATCCTTATAAATCTCCTCTTGTTTATCGATAGCGGGAGTCATAGATACTGTATAGTCACAAGCCTCTTTCCAAGGTGTATCACCATACATATCTGTCAAGATCGCCAAATTGTAAGCTACGAAAAGTTCCGCAATGCCTTTTGTTATGAAGTTCTGCTCTTCTTCTGCGATTTTGACTGAGGTCAAAGCATCTTTCAGTGTCGAATAGGTTCCCCCCCATGAGTTATTAAAGGTAGAAGCCGATGTACAAGAAGAACGGGTTTCCGCATAGTAGAATTGATTATGCGAACCTGTCTCATGTTCCACATACATACCACCATATAAATTGAAATCGCCGCTAACCACGCTAAACGCAGTCGAAGTCATGACATCCGTAAGGATCATCTTTGCGGGAACTGCTGTGGTATGATTATGATCTTTGTTGATCTCATCCATCTTATCCTCAGAGCAAGAGACCAAGGCTGCGGTGAAAACAACTCCCGTCAATAATTTTTTTGAGATATTTTGAAGTTTCATCTTTTGTTTCCTTTATTAGAATTTCACATTTAAACCGAAGCCATAGCTCGAAGCACCCGGCATAGAAAAGCGCTCGAAGCCACCGCCCATATTATTATTACCTTGAGAAGCCTCAGGATCCAAACCTTTCAACTCAGACCAAAGAATGATATTTCTGGCAAAAACATTTAAGTTCACGTTGATTCCATTCTTATCCCATATCGGATAACTAACGGACAACTCACGTAGTTTCAAGAAACCACTGTCATAGATACCAGCTTCGGAAATAAGCGTCATGCGGTCATAATATGATAAAGCGTCTTCGCCTTTGATATCTATGTCATTAGCTACATAGGAACCATCTTCCAACTGCTTTACAGCCGGATGACTAAAACGGAAAGTCTCGGCCGTACGACTTTCAACAGACTCCATACTTGTACCATAATAGTTCAACGTGTTCAATGTACCGCTATACATCTGTCCACCACATTTCCAATCGAACGTAGCGCCGATACGGAATTTGTAGATCTCAAAATTAGTATTGAAACCCAAGAGGAAATCCGGGGAAACCTTACCGATCACACCCTCACTACCGATCTGAGGCAAGCCATCTTCGTCTACGACAATGTCACCGTTGTCATTACGCAAGAAAGTCGTACCATAGATTACAGGGAATTTATCGCCAATATTCGCACGTACCTGCGGATCAACGAAACCTCCCAAGAAAATACTCTCTACACCCGGAGCCAACTCATCTACGTAGTTATCGATCTTAGAGAAGTTAAATGCCATATCCCATTTAAAATTCTTCGTATTGATCGGATTGATTCCCAACGTAATCTCATGAGCGTTCGTATGGATAGCGCCACCATTGGTTACTAATTCTGCAGAGCCTGTAGAACCAGCCAAAGGAACCTCAAATATCTGATCTTTCACATTCTGCCGAGAGAAGGTATAGTTCAATGAGAAAAGACCATTCAAGAAGGCCAAATCCACACCTAACTCATAAGACTTCGTGTTCTGAGGTTTCAAATTCGGATCATACACACGAGCATATGGAGTGAACGCCGTAATTCCACTCATAGGATATTGTATAGGCGTAGAACCATAAAAACCACCACCGTAAACAGGTGTAGTATAATAAGAATCATAATAATCTCCAGCCTGTCCTACTTCGGCGTAAGAAGCACGTAATTTACCATAAGTCAAGACATTATTCTTCAATGGTTCTAGTTCTGTGAAAATCCAGCCCAAGGAAACAGATGGATAAGTGAATGAGCGGTTGTTACGAGGCATATTAGATACGATATCGTTACGAACAGTTGCGTTGAAGTAAACCATGTTAGCGTAAGACAATGAAATGCTAGCAAAGTTACCAACTGTGCGTTTCCTGCGTAATGACTCGGATGCTACCATAGTTGTAGCATTATCTATATGATTCCAACCCGGGAAGTTATAGTTCGCTCCATAAGACTCGTAAAATTTCCGCTGATTCTCTACCAATTCATTACCAACAAGGGCATCGAACAACCAATCTTCGTTGATATTCCAAGTATATGCAGCGGTCAACAAAGAGTTCAACTCCGTGATTGAATATCCATAGTGATCAATCTCTCCATAACCATTTGCATGTCCATAACCCCAAGAATCCGTATAATTAGTCGTATAAGAGTCCACACCCAATTGATACTTGACATCCAATTTGTGATTATCGGTATTGAACTTCGTAGAATATTTCAAATAAGTATTTCCAAAGAAACGTTGTGAACGTTCCAAGAACTCGTTGTTATCTACCGCCCAATAAGCTCCGTCAAAACCTGATGTGCTACGGAATGTATTTTGTGTATACGGGTCACCCTCAACATGACTTGGGATACCGGCTAAATCGTAGCTAGAAGGAGCTCCGTAAACAGTAGCTAAGATTCCATTATTGGCACTAGACTGCTTGCTGATCTTCGAATTTACATAGGTACCGTTAAATCCAGTAGACCAGTTCTTGTGTAATTGAGCTTCGGCACTCATTTTTGCGTTGTATCGGTCCATGCCTGTATTTGGAATAATACCATCTTGCGTAGTATTACCGATCGAGAAGGAATAGTTACCTTTATCAAAAGCTTGAGCTACATTCACGGAGTTACTCCATGTCGTACCCACGTTGAAGAAATCCTTGATATTGTCGTAAGCTTGTGGTTGAGCCCAAGGGTCTAATCCCGCAGCGGCCCGCTGAGGTACATAATACATACCTTCATGCTTACCATATTGCTTGGTAAACTCATTATCCGTATTTCCTCCATAAGTCGGATCGTTAGGCAATTCGCTGATTAGTGGTCCCCAAGAAGTTGAAGCATACGGGCTATACTTGCCATTTGTACCCTGCGCATACACTTTTTGGTATTCAGGCATCGTTGAAACTTTATCAAAAGATAAGCTGGTATTAAAAGCGACCTGAGGTTTTCCTTTACGGGCTCCCTTTCCACTTTTGGTCGTAATGACAATTACTCCATTTGTTGCACGCATACCATACAAGGCAGATGCGGCCTGTCCCTTTAATATATTAATGCTTTCAATATCGTTTGGATCGATATCCACCGCACGAGATGCAAAGTCCGTACCGGAAACAGAACTACCGGTGTCCACATCAGCCGTTGAAGCGACAGGCATACCGTCAATCACATACAAAGGAGTATTATCCCCTGTAAAAGATCTGGAACCACGAATCGTGATCTTAGAAGAGGCACCCGGCATACCGGAAGAAGGAGAGATCTCCACTCCAGAAACCTTACCTTGTAATGCGCCAGACAAACTAGTATTAGCTCCTTTCGTCAACTCATCCGCTTTCACATCTTGAACCGCATAACCTAAAGCTTTCTTTTCCTTTGAGATACCCATAGCCGTAACCACGACCTCATCCAAGTTCTGGGTATCGGCTAATAGTTTTACATTTACATTAGAAGTGGCCGCAATTTCTTGAGATTTCATACCGATGTATGAAATAACCAATTGTTTACCATTCGCAGGTACTTCTAGTTCAAAGTTTCCATCAAAATCCGTGACTGTTCCCACGGTTGTCCCTTTTACGATAATAGAGGCACCGATCACCGGCTCTCCATCTTCCCCAATTACCTTACCGGTAACCTTCGAGGTCTGTGCTGAAACCACACCTGCACTCAATGCAAGAAATAGTAGCACAGAAGTCAACTTTTTCTTCATAAACACACTTATTTATTAACTATATACTTAAAAATGTTTTCTCTGCATTTTAATGGTTGATTAACTAAGTTCATACAGAACTACTCCATTTTATGTTTTACGACATACCTATTAAATGAAAAACGGTTGCAAAACTATAAATTATACTTGAAAAAACAACAAATTATTATTATTGTGATATATTTCCTTTGTTTTCTTAATTGTTAAATCTGTCAATTTGCAATATAACCACTGTCTAAATCGACTCAGGTGACATGATCGTATCACAAATCAATGAGTTATCGCTGCCGATAGTTTCTTTTTGACAAATAAAAAAATTATTTTTATCTTAATTTTATCGTAACAAATAGTGAGCTTACTCTTTATAGGCATGATATTGGACTTGATATCAACTTATTCTGGATATTTTATAGCATATAGCTTATCACTAAAAATATTTACAACTTTATTTTATGTAGATATTTGTGAAAAACGGCTGGCTTTTCTTATCCTCCCAATATGGCTGATAAACAATATCTCTCAAATCCAATATATTTATTACAGAATTTTAATAGATATAAACTTATATGATAATTTTTTTTTCATATGACTACACTAAATAAAATATTGAAAATTGGTAGTTCTGTATGAACTATAGTCCACGAAAGCTTAATTGAATTTCTAGTTTAGTTTAAATAAAAAGAATGTGTCTATGAAGAAAAAGTTGACTTCTGTGCTACTATTTCTTGCGATGAGCGTAGGAGTAGTTTCGGCACAGACCTCGAAGGTTACCGGTAAGGTAGTCGGAGAAGATGGTGAGCCGGTGATCGGTGCGTCCATTATCGTAAAAGGAACGACTGTGGGAACAGTTACGGATTTTGACGGTAATTTTACTTTGGATGTTCCTAGTGATGGTAAGCAATTAGTTATTTCATACATCGGTATGAAATCCAAGGAGGTAGTTGTGTCTCCCAATGTAAATGTAACATTGATGTCTGATACCCAAAACTTGGATGAGGTCGTGGTTACAGCGATGGGTATCTCTCGTGAAAAAAAGGCATTAGGTTATGCTGTGCAGGATGTAAAAGCTGATGAGTTGACGAAGGGTGCTAACTCTAACTTGGCAGGGGCTTTGCAGGGTAAGGTTTCCGGTTTGGAGATCAAGCCTTCTTCTGGTATGCCGGGTGCGTCTTCTCAGATCACGATTCGTGGTGCCCGTTCTTTTACAGGGGATAACTCTCCTTTATACGTAGTAGATGGTATGCCAATCGCATCTGCTGCCGATATTGATACAGAAGCTTCTGTATCGGGTGCGGACTATGCTAATCGTGCGGTTGATATTGACCCGAACGATATTGAGAGTATCAATGTGTTAAAAGGGCAGGCCGCTTCTGCTTTATATGGTATTCGTGCCTCTAACGGTGTGATCGTGATTACGACGAAAAGTGGTAAAGGTGCCCCTAAGGGAAAGCCGGTTATCTCTTTCAATACAAATGTGTCTTTTGATGTAATTGGCCGTACGCCGGAATTACAAAAAACATATGCCCAAGGTTCTGGTGGGGTTTATGCTCCTTACAACTCCTCCTCTTGGGGACCGAAGATCTCTGATTTGGTGAACGATCCTACGTATGGTGGCAATACAGATAATGAATATACCAAACAATACGGAAAACATGAGGGAATGTATTATGTTCCTCAGCGTGCTGCAGGCGGCTTGGATCCTTGGGCTGCTCCTCAAGCTTATGACAATATTGGAGGTTTCTTCAATACTGGTGTTACTTGGAATAACTCATTGAACGTAGCTCAAGCAACAGACAAAGCTAGTTACTCATTCTCTTTAGGTTCTACGACTCAAGATGGTATCATTCCAGAAACAGGAATGGATCGTTATACCGCAAAATTATCCACTGAGATCAAATTACATGAGCAATGGACAACTGGGGCTTCTGCCAATTATATCAATTCAAAGATCAATAAGATGCCTACGGCTAATGATGCTTTGTTGGCTACGGTCTATCCCGCTCCCGTTAGTTATGATTTGAATGGTATTCCTTCTCATACGACGAATAGTATCTATGAGCAAAACTCATTCCGTAATACAACGTTTGCTGTTGCTCCTTGGTCTGTGGAGAACAATGAGTTTAGTGAGAAGACGAATCGTTTCTTTGGAAATAGTTTCGTGAACTTTAAGACCAAGTTTGGTACAGAGAATCATACGTTGAATGTTAAATACCAAATTGGAGCTGATGCATATACTACGCATTATCAAGATATTTGGGGATATGGAAACAAGGGCTCGAATAAAAATGGTGAGATAACTAATTCGGGTTGGTCCAATGTTTCATTCAACTCTTTATTAACAGCCAATTATGATTGGACTATCTCTCCGGAATGGACATTTAACGCAATGTTGGGTAATGAGATTGTTCATAATCATACTAAGAAATATAAGGAATACGGCTCTTCTTTCAATTTCCCTGGATGGAATAGCATCGAGAATGCTACGACATTACAGTCGGAGGAAAGACAACGTAGTAAACGTACGGTCGGTTTCTTTGGTAGTGTATCGGCTTCTTACCGTAATATGGTCTATTTGAATGTGACAGGACGTAATGATTATGTGTCTACAATGCCTCGTAAGAACCGTTCTTTCTTCTATCCTTCCGTTTCTGCGGGTTGGATTTTGACGGAGTTGGAACCATTGAAGAATGACATTGTGAACTATGCTAAAATACGTGCTTCATATGCGGAAGTAGGACAAGCTGGTGACTATTATGAGAATTATTACTATAAGCCTAGTTACAGCGGTGGCTTTTATATGTTGGATCCGATCGCTTATCCTGTAAATGGTATGGGAGCTTTTGTCCCTTATCCTACGATCTATGACCCGAATTTGAAGCCCCAGAACACTCGTTCGTATGAGTTAGGCGCAGATTTGAATTTCTTTAATAATATCGTAACTGTTAATTATACATTCTCTCGCCAAAACGTAACAGATCAAATCTTCGGTGTACCATTGGCTGGTTCTACCGGTGCATCTGAGATGTTGACGAACGGTGGTAAGATTCACACAAATGCGCATGAGCTGACAGTTAATGTGAATCCAATCCGTTTGAAGAACGTGGATTGGAACGTTGGATTCAACTGGACGAAGATCGATAACTATGTGGATGAGTTAGCTCCGGGTGTAGAAAGTATTTTTATGGGTGGATTTGTTACGCCTCAGGTCCGTGCGGGTATCGGCGACAAGTTCCCTGTAATTTATGGTGTAGGCTATTTGAGAGATGATAATGGTAATTTGATCGTTGACGAGAATGGTGTCCCCCAAGCAGGCAAAGACCAAGTTATTGGACGAGTCGCTCCAGATTTCATTTTAGGCTTTAATACAAGTCTTCGTTTGTGGAAGTTGAATATCAGTGCTGTATTTGATTGGAAGTGCGGAGGCCAGATGTATAGCGGAACAAACGGACTATTAGATTATTTTGGAGTGAGTAAGGCGACAGAAGGCCGTGGAACGGAATCTTTCATCGTTGAGGGTGTAAAAGCCGATGGCTCTAAGAATGATATCGAGATTAAAGGAGAAGAGGCATGGCAGAATTATTATCAAACGATCAATAACATTGATGAGGCGTCTATTTACAATAGTTCTTTCTTGAAATTGCGTGAGGTATCCTTGAGCTATCCTGTGCTAGAGAAGAACTGGATGACCGTAAATGTAAATGTTTTCGCTAGAAATATCTTGGTTTGGTCTGAGTTCCCGAATTTCGATCCGGAATCTTCTCAGGGAAATAACAATATGACAGGTGCGTTCGAGCGTTATTCCATGCCACAGACTTCAAGTTATGGATTCGGTGTGAATGTTAAATTTTAATTAAGAAGTAGAAGATGAAAAGAAATAAAATAGCAGTAAGATTGTTTGCGTTGGCATTGGTTACGCTTCCATTTGCTTCTTGTACGGAGGATAAAATGGATGAAATCAACTTCGACAAGAACCATCCGCAAACCGTTACGTCTAAATTTATTATGACAGACGTGATGACAAGTACGGCGGTAAGTACAGTGGGGGGAGACCTTTCCTTATATGCCGGTATCTATATGGAGCATGAGGTTGGTATTGATAATCAAATGTATAATGCCGAGACTCGTAGTGGAGAGCCGAATGTTGCCGCTACTTATAACAACTCATGGGAATCTGTTTATAGAAATCTCCGTAGCATCAAGGATGTAATAGCTAAATGTTCCGAGGGTGGTGCTGAGGCTGGTAATAATGTTACCTTGGGTGTAGCGAAAGTACTTTACGCTTATAATGTGGCTGTACTGACAGATGTTTATGGAGACGTGCCCTTGAGCGAAGCTTGTGAATACACAGAGTTGGGTACTCCGTTATATATGCAGCCTAAAATAGACAAGCAGGAGGATATTTATAAAGTGATCATGGAGAACTTGGATGAGGCTTTGACCTTATTAGATGATACGGATGGTGCTTCTTCTGGTTCTATGGGTATGCAAGATTTGATTTATGGAACGGCTTCTAACGGTGATGTGGAGGCCGAGAAAATTTTATGGAAAAAAGCAGTTTACGGCTTAAAGGCACGTTATACGATGCGTTTATTGGCTAAGAGTGCAAATAAGACGCAAGATTTGAATAATGTGTTGGATTATATTTCTAAGTCGTTTTCTTCTGCCGATGAAGAATTGAAATTCTCCGTGTATGACGGAAATAATCAATTCAACCCGTTCTTCGACTTTATGTATAGCCGTACAGGTTTAGGTGCTAGTGAGAGTTTGATAAAGAAACTTATCGCTCGTAATGATCCGAGGTTAAACCAATCTTTTGCTACAGATTGGAATTATAATTACGGACAACCTATGAAACAAGTAGCGGATGGCGCTAATACGTATGCTGCTCCTAACGGCGCTCCTGCACAGGGAACGATGAATTATGATACTTCTTTGGCTTGTTGGGCGATTACGGCCCCGACTCAATTGTTGAGTTATCATGAATTATTGTTCATCAAGGCTGAGGTTCTTTGCCGTTTGAATAAAACTTCAGAGGCGGAATCTGTACTTCGGGAAGCTATTATTGCTGGTTTCATCAATACCGAAATTACATTGAAATCTGCTATCTATGACTGGGGGATCTCTGGTTCTGCTGATCTTTCAGAAAAGGTGGCGAATGATTATTTCGATAATAGCGTAAAAGCATTGTTTGATGCTAATCCATTGAAAGAGACTATGATCCAAAAATATCTCGCTTTCTTTGGCGCTTCAGGTGAATCCTTAGAAGCATATAATGACTATCGTCGTTTGAAAGCTATGGGTGAGAGTTTTATTGAATTAAGTAATCCAAATAATAAATCTAAATTCCCATTGCGTTACACGTATGGTAGTTCTGATGTATTGTCTAATCAAAATGTCAAAGAGGCATTTGGTGACGGCCAATACGTATATTCTGAAAACGTATGGTGGGCTGGCGGATCTCGCTAATCTAACGTATATATAATAATGTATAGGGATGCTTCTCCTTCTGTGGAGGGGCATCCTTTTTTTGGCTATATACTTTTGTTTATTTCGATAGCTTCCCTTAACAGCTTCTTCAGGTAGATTTATCGTTTTTATAAAGAGGTATTGATCATCTATCAGCTGTTGGATGATCTTCTACCATCCGTTGCATGATCGTCCACCAACTGTTGCATGATCATCTACCAACTGTTATATAATCAATATATCAAGAAGGAAGGGATAATAGATCGAGAAGATATCGTTAAAAGTTCTGGATGAAAAGTCTAAGATATAAAGGGATAATCAAATTGGTAATATCAAAATGTCATAAGCTTGTAGGGTTATAAGTATATTTTAGGTTATTGTTCTTTCATTTTGATGCTAAATTCTGTTGTTTAACATTCTTTTTATACGATAAATTTCTTGACTTATCCTTTGAAAAGTAAATAAAATGTCCGACTTTTGCTTCCATGATGAGTCAACCATTAGCAGAGAGATTACGTCCGAAGACGTTGGATGATTATATCGGACAGAAGCACCTGGTAGGCCAGGGAGCCGTGTTGAGGAAGATGATTGATGCGGGACGGGTTCCCTCTTTTATATTGTGGGGGCCGCCGGGAGTAGGGAAGACTACCTTAGCGCAGATCATAGCGAATAAGTTGGATGCGCCTTTTTATACGTTAAGCGCGATCAGTTCGGGAGTGAAGGACGTGCGGGAGGTGATAGAGAAGGCCAAGAGCAACCGCTTCTTCAATACGGTATCACCGATATTGTTTATTGATGAGATACACCGGTTCAGTAAGTCGCAGCAAGACTCATTGCTGAACGCCGTGGAGACGGGCGTGGTGACGCTGATTGGGGCAACCACGGAGAATCCCTCGTTCGAGGTAATCCGTCCTTTGTTATCCCGTTGTCAGGTGTACGTGTTGAAATCGCTGGACAAGAATGACTTGCTTACGCTATTGCATAAGGCGATCGCCGAGGATGTCGTTCTGAAGGATAAAAACATAAGGCTGACGGAAACGGATGCCATGTTACGTTACTCGGGAGGAGACGCCCGGAAGTTGCTGAATATTCTGGAACTGGTGGTGTCTGCCGAGGAGAGTGACGATATTGAGATTCTGGATGAGAAGGTAGTGGAGAGGTTGCAGGAGAACCCTGCGGCGTATGATAAGGGAGGGGAGATGCATTACGATATAATCTCCGCTTTTATCAAGTCGATCCGGGGTAGCGATCCCGATGGCGCCATTTACTGGCTCGCCCGTATGGTGGCCGGGGGAGAAGACCCTGAGTTTATCGCACGGCGGTTGGTGATCTCCGCTTCTGAGGATATCGGATTGGCGAATCCGAATGCGCTTTTGCTGGCGAACGCATGTTTCGATGCCTTGAAGAAGATCGGCTGGCCGGAGGGCCGGATCATCCTGGCCGAGACGACCGTTTATCTGGCTTGCAGCCCGAAAAGTAATTCGGCCTATATGGCGATCAACGACGCTTTGGCACTTGTTAACCGGACTGGGAATTTACCCGTACCGCTTCATCTACGCAATGCGCCTACCAAATTAATGGCTGAACTGGAGTATGGCAAGGAATATAAATATGCGCACGACTACGAAAATCATTTTGTAAAGCAGGAGTATCTTCCGAAGGATATTTTGGGCGAACGTTTGTGGAAAGGACAGGAAAATCCGGCCGAGCACAAACTAATTGAGCAAATGAGGCGCCTTTGGGGAGATCGTTTTTAATTGACATATTCTGATTGTAAATTAAAAAATGCTCGAAAAGTGTCGGCAAATGAGAAAAAATAGTTACATTAGCCGCCTGTTTTTGAAAAAATAGTTACTTTATTTATAATAACATTCTAAAAAGACATTGGTATGAAGAAGCACAATTTTTATGCAGGTCCTTCTATCTTGAGCGAGTATACAATTAAGAATACAGCCGCTGCGGTAGAAAATTTTGCGGGTATGGGGTTATCACTTCTTGAGATCTCTCATAGAAGTAAGGAGTTTGTAGCCGTAAACGACGAGGCACGTGCGTTGATCAAGGAATTACTGGATGTTCCGGCAGGCTATGAGGTTGTATTCATGGGCGGTGGCGCCAGCATGCAGTTCTGTATGGTTCCTTACAATCTGTTGAATAAGAAAGCCTCTTATTTGGATACCGGCACATGGGCTTCGAACGCTATCAAGGAAGCTAAGTTGTTTGGGGAGGTAGATGTTGTCGCTTCTTCCAAAGACAAGAACTATACTTACATCCCGAAGGGTTATGCGATCGCTGATGACTCGGATTATTTCCATTTTACTTCTAATAATACGATTTACGGAACAGAGATGCGTAAGGATCCGGATGTGAAGCAACGTTTGGTTTGCGATATGTCTTCCGATATTTTCTCTCGTCCGATCGATATTTCCAAATATGATATTATCTATGCGGGTGCTCAAAAGAACTTGGCTCCTGCCGGCGTGACTTTGGCTATCGTTCGTGTGGACGCTTTAGGACATGTAGACCGTCCGATCCCGACCATGTTGAACTACGCTACCCATATTAAAAAGGATTCCATGTTCAATACACCTCCTGTATTGCCTATTTACGCGGCTTTACAGACCTTGAAATGGTATAAGGAACAAGGTGGTATCGCCGCTATGGAGAAGAAGGATCTTGAGAATGCGGCGATCTTATACGATGAGATCGATCGCAATAAGTTGTTCCGTGGTACGGTAGCGGAGGAAGATCGTTCGATCATGAATGTTTGTTTCGTGATGAATGATGAGTATAAGGAGTTGGAGGACGAGTTCAGTAAATATGCTACTGCCGCTGGTATGGTAGGTATCAAGGGACACCGTTCTGTAGGTGGTTTCCGTGCCTCTCTTTATAACGCGATGCCGAAGAGCAGCGTGGAGGCTTTGGTAGCTTGCATGAAAGAGTTCGAGAAACAACATTAATTAAGGAGGATTCAGACATGGCAAAGATATTAGTTGCTACAGAGAAACCTTTCGCCGCTGTCGCTGTGAAAGGCATCCGGGAGGTAGTGGAAGGCGCTGGCATGGAACTGGCTCTTTTGGAGAAATATACAGAGAAGGCGCAATTGCTGGATGCGGTTAAGGATGCCGATGCCGTGATTATCCGTAGCGATAAGGTGGACGCTGAGGTATTGGATGCCGCTAAGAACCTGAAGATCGTGGTTCGTGCCGGTGCGGGGTATGATAACGTGGACTTGGATGCGGCTACTGCCCATAAGGTATGCGTGATGAATACGCCGGGACAAAACTCTAACGCTGTCGCCGAATTGGTATTCGGTATGTTGGTGTATGGGGTTCGTAATTTCTATAACGGTACTTCCGGAACAGAGTTGAAAGGAAAGAAATTGGGTATCTTGGCTTATGGAAACGTGGGCCGTAACGTGGCTCGTATCGCTAAAGGCTTCGGTATGGAGGTTTACGCTTACGATGCGTTCTGTCCGGCTTCCGTGATTGAGGCCGACGGCGTGAAGGCTGTAGCTTCTACAGCCGATTTGTTTAAGGCTTGCCAAATCGTCTCTTTGCATATTCCGGCTACGGCCGAGACGAAGGGTTCTATCAATTTCGAGTTGATGAATTCCATGCCGAAGGGAGCTATCGTAGTGAATACGGCTCGTAAGGAGGTGATGGATGAGGCTGGCCTCGCTAAGATGTTGGAAGAGCGTCCGGACTTCAAGTACTTGACAGATATTATGCCCGCTATCCATGCGGAATTGGCCGAAAAATATGCCGGTCGTTATTTCAGTACCCCGAAAAAGATGGGTGCCCAGACCGCCGAGGCTAATATCAACGCTGGTATCGCCGCCGCCAAGCAGATCGTTGATTTCTTGGTGAATGGCAATGAAAAGTATCGGGTTAATAAATAATATTTAATTACCATGGCAAAAATAAAACCTTTCAAGGGAGTTCGTCCGCCAAAAGAATTTATAGAGGAGGTGGCTTCCCGTCCCTATGACGTATTGAACTCGCAAGAAGCTCGTGTGGAAGCGGAAGGAAACGAGAAATCCCTTTACCATATCATTAAACCGGAAATCGATTTCCCAGAAGGGACGGATGAGCATGATCCGGCTGTTTACCTGAAGGCCGCCGCCAATTTCAATAATTTTCAGGAAAAAGGTTGGTTGGTTCAGGATCAGAAAGAATGCTATTATGTTTATGCCCAAACCATGAATGGCAAGACTCAATATGGGTTGGTAGTCGGGGCTTATGTTCCCGATTATATGAATGGCACGATCAAGAAACATGAGCTGACCCGCCGTGACAAGGAGGAGGATCGCATGAAACACGTACGTGTCAACAACGCTAATATCGAGCCGGTATTCTTCGCTTATCCCGACAACTCAGAGCTAGACGCTATCGTAATGAAATATACGGCTCGTGAGCCCGAATATAATTTCGTGGCGAAATTAGACGGTTTCGGCCATACGTTCTGGATTATCGATGAGGATAAGGATATCGCTCGCATCACGGAGTTATTCGGGGAGATGCCTGCGTTGTATATTGCCGACGGACATCATCGTTCCGCCGCCGCTGCTTTGGTAGGAGCGGAGAAGGCCAAGCAAAACCCGGATCATAAGGGAGACGAGGAGTATAACTATTTCATGGCTGTTTGCTTCCCGGCCAACCAATTGACCATTATCGATTACAACCGTGTGGTAAAAGACTTGAACGGCTTGACCGAGGAACAATTCGTTGAGAGATTAACGAAAAACTTCGTGGTAGAGGAGAAGGGCTCTGCTATTTACAAACCGGGTGCCTTGCACAATTTCTCCCTGTATTTAGGAGGGAAATGGTATTCTTTGACCGCTAAGCCCGGTACGTACGATGATAATGACCCGATAGGCGTATTGGATGTCACGATCTCTTCGAACTTGATTCTGGATGAGATTTTAGGCATTAAGGATTTACGTTCGGACAAGCGAATCGATTTCGTGGGAGGTATCCGTGGCCTGGGTGAATTGAAACGCCGTGTGGATAGCGGTGAGATGAAGGTTGCCTTGGCTTTGTATCCCGTTACGATGAAGCAATTGATGGATATCGCCGATACGGGTAATATTATGCCGCCGAAGACGACGTGGTTCGAACCGAAGCTTCGCTCCGGTTTGGTGATCCATAAATTGGATTAAGTCTTATATACATAAATATAGCTTTGGATTGGGGTATAATCGTTGAAGATTATACCCTTTTTTATCCTTGTAACCTAGATATACGGAATAAATTGTATCTTTAGGACTTAAATAGTAAGGTAGAGAGCGGACATATTTTGCTGACAGACGAGGAGTTCGATATGGGCGAGTTATTGCAAAGCGTAATTACTATGGTTCAGACTTCGGTCAGTCAGAAGTTTCAGGATTTCCGGGTTCACTTGTTTCAAGTCAAACATGAAAAGCTGATTGGCGATGTGCAACGGATTCAGCAAGTATTGTTGAATTTGCTGTCGAACGCCATAAAGTATACGCCGGACTATGGAAAATAACACTTGAGATACGGGAAAAGCCAATTAAAAATGGTAATTATGGTTTATTTGAGGTTACGGTTATAGACAATGGTATCGGGATAAAGCCGGATTTCTTACACAAGGTTTTCGAGCCATTTGAACGTGCGGAAGACGCAACCCTGCGGAATTACAAGGAATCGGCTTGGGCATGGCGATAAGCCGTAATATCGCTCATATGATGAATGGTGAGATTCAGGTGGAGAGTGAATATGGCAAAGGTTCCGTTTTTACATTTACGATGTAGTTGAAATTGCAGGATCAAGGGTGTTTTGAGGATGATCATTTAAGGGATTTACCGGTTCTCGTGGTAGACGATGATATCGTGTGTTGCGAGAACGCATGTATGAGGATTAGCGAGATCGGTATGAAAGGCGAGTATGCCATTTCTGGTGAGGAGGCTATCGGGAAAGTAGAGAGGGCACATCATCTTAATGATGACTATTTTGCCGTTATCCTTGATCTGAAAATGCCGGGAATGGATGGGATCGAGACTGCTACCCGTATCCGAAAAGTCGTTGGCCGGGATATTCCGATCATTATTCTTTCCGCTTATGATTGTCCGCATTTTGAGGAGATAGCCCAACGAGCCGGTGTCGATGGATTCATAAGTAAGCCGTTGATGAAATCCAAGTTATTTTATTTGATGAAAAGTTTCGCTATCAAGCAAGAGAAAAAAGAGGAAGAGACGGAGAAGCCTCAATATCCTTTCGGTAACTTTGAGGGTAAGCGGATCTTGCTGGTGGAAGATAATAGCTTGAATAGGGAAATAGCGACTGTGTTGCTAGAAGAGACCGGTGCGGTGGTAGAGGAGGCGGAAAATGGCCTTGTCGCGGTGAATATGGTAAAAAACTCTAGTCCGGGATATTATGACTTGGTATTTATGGATATCCAGATGCCGGTCATGAACGGGTACGACTCTACTCGCCATATTCGGGCATTAGAACGTCCGGATATCAAGTCCATGCCGATAATAGCCATGTCTGCGAACGCATTTGCGGAAGACATCAAGTTGTGTAAAGAATCCGGAATGAATGAGCATATCGCTAAGCCGATCGATTTCGGGAAGGTTCTTGAGATCTTAGAGAAGTACTTGTAGATATAAGGATATAAAAAAGGCCGTATCTTAGCTAAGCGCTATCAGATACGGCCTTTTTTTTTGTGTTATTTACTGGATGCCACGTTCTCTCAAACGTTTCTGCCAGTTCCATGCGGATTGCAGGGTGTCGGCTAAAGTCTCCTTGGCGGTCCAACCTAATACCTTATTTGCGTGCTCCGGATTGGCCCATACCTTCTCGATATCACCTTCACGACGGCCCACGATCTTGTGCGGAACCTTAACGCCTGTTGTCTGCTCGAAGGTATTGATCAGTTCAAGGACAGAAACACCATTGCCGGTACCTAGGTTGAATATCTCGATATGCTCATCAGACTTATTCTCAAGCATACGGTCCATAGCGATTACATGTGCTTTCGCCAAGTCTACGACATTGATATAGTCACGGATGCAAGAACCGTCTGCTGTATCATAATCATCGCCGAATACGCTTAATTCCTTGCGGATACCCATAGCCGTCTGTGTCAAGTACGGGATCAAGTTCTGGGGAACACCATTTGGCAACTCGCCGATCTCTGCGCTTGGGTGAGCGCCTATCGGGTTGAAGTAGCGCAAGATGATGCTCTTGAAAGGCGCTCCTGCGTGGATCGTATCCCGGATAATCTCCTCGTTGATCTGCTTCGTGTTTCCATAAGGAGACATAGCGGGTTTGATCGGGGCATTCTCGGTTACCGGCAAGTTCTCCGGGTCCGGTTGTCCGTATACCGTACAAGAGGAAGAGAATACGATACCTTCGATATTGAATTCAGGCATCATCTGCAACAAGTTCACCAAAGTGACAATATTATTGCGATAATACTTCAAAGGCTGCTGTACGGATTCTCCTACCGCCTTGCTAGCGGCGAACAAGATAATGCCTTTGATGCCCGGATGAGCTTCCAATGCCTTGCGAGTACCTTCCTTATCCTTTAGATCCAATTGGATAAACTCCGGACGGATGCCCGTGATTTTCTCGATACCATCGAGCACCTCGATATTCGAGTTTGACAAATCGTCGATAATGACTACCTCATATCCGGCGTTCTGCAATTCTACTGTGGTGTGTGAGCCGATATAACCGGTTCCGCCCGCTACTAAAATCTTCTTTTTCATTCTAGTGTTCATTTAGATAAGTTTGTTATACGATACCCGAGAATCCCATAAAAGCCATAGCTAGCAAACCGGCCGTTATCAAGGCGATAGGAGTGCCTTTCATGCCTTCCGGAACATGCGTCATGGCTAGTTGCTCCCGAATACCCGCGAAGATAATCAAAGCTAGCGCAAATCCAATAGCGGTCGAGATAGCATATACCACAGATTCCAATAAATTATACTCTTTTTGGATTACAAGGATAGCTACACCCAAGATACAGCAGTTCGTGGTGATCAACGGAAGGAATACGCCCAACGCTTGATAAAGGGCGGGAGAGACCTTCTTCAATATGATTTCCACCATCTGTACCAAGGCGGCGATGATCAGGATAAAACTGATCGTTTGCATGAACCCTAGTCCGAAAGCGTCCAATATATATTTTTGCACGAGGAAGGTAACAATCGTAGCGATCGTAAGCACGAACGTAACGGCGGCTCCCATGCCTGCGGCAGTCTCCACTTTCTTAGATACCCCCAAGAACGGACAAATTCCCAAGAACTGTGCCAGTACAACGTTATTAACGAATACGGCGGCGATAAATATCAATATATATTCCATATGATCCGTTTATTATGCTTTACGCAGTTTGTTTACTATTGCTACCAGATAACCCAAGGCGATAAACGCTCCCGGAGCCAATACGAAGATCAGCGAACCGTATTCCTCGGGCATCAAGGTTACGTTGAATAACTTACCGGTTCCCAAGAACTCACGGCAAGCGCCCAGCAGCGTAAGAGCCATCGTGAAGCCCAGTCCGATACCGATTCCGTCGAAAGCGGATGGGATTACGCCGTTCTTTGCGGCGAAAGCCTCGGCACGTCCTAGTACGATACAGTTTACCACGATCAACGGGATAAATAATCCCAAGCTAGCGTATAAAGCCGGAACGAATGCTTCCATGCACATCTGCACTACGGTCACGAACGTCGCGATCACAACGATATATCCCGGGATACGCACCAAGTCGGGGATTACGTTTTTCAAGGCGGAGATCACGATATTCGAGCAAATCAATACGAACATCGTAGCCAATCCCATACTCATGCCGTTGATGGCCGAAGAGGTCGTTCCCAAGGTAGGACACATACCTAACAGTAATACAAATGTCGGGTTCTCCGTGATGATACCATTCATCAATATTTTTAGATTACTCATTGTTCTGTCCTCCCTTTTTATTTGTTATCAGTTGAAGTGGCACCCGTTAATCCGTCTACGCCTGCGAATGCGCTATACGCACGGTTCACGGCATCGAGGAACGCACGGCTGGAGATGGTCGCTGCCGTGATAGCGTCCACGTCGCCACCATCTTTTGTTACTTTTAAGCCTCCGTCTGGAATCGTACGTCCCAAGACACTTTGTTTGTTCTTGTCCGCACGGAACCATTCTTGCATCTTGGCTCCCAAACCCGGAGTCTCGGCGTGTTGCAATACGGAATAGTTCAAGATCTTGCCATCCATATCGAAACCTACGATAACCCGTATCTCACCGCTAAAGCCTTTTTTCGTATTACTCTCTACGGCTCCGCCAACGACTTGTCCGCCTTTCTTGGCAGGATAAATCTTGAGGGAATCACCATCGGAGGAGACGGCCATATAGACGTCCTCAGTCGGTTTGTTGTCGAACTCGGGAGCAACGGCTTTAATCGCTTCCTCCAAGGCGGTCGCTTTGGCTACCGCTATAGGGCCGGCGGTAAACTGGTTCACTCCGGCAAGGATCGCCCCTGCTACCAAGCAAATACCTGTTAGCGAAAGGAGCATATTGGGTAATGTTGATTTTAATTTTGCCATGCTTACTTTCCTCCGAAATGTTTAGGTTTGATATAGCTGTTGATTAGCGGAGTAAATGCGTTCATGATCAGGATAGCGAACGACATACCTTCCGGGTAAGACCCGAACAAACGGATCACCGTGGTAAGGATTCCGATTCCCACGCCGTAGACAAGCATTCCGTTCTTGCTCATCGGCGAGGTTACGTAGTCGGTCGCCATAAAGATGGAGCCTAATAACAAACCGCCGGATAATAAGTGAACGAACGGGCTGGCGTATTGTACCGGATTCACCAAGTGCATGATACCCGTGAATACGAATACGGTAGCCAAGATGGATACCGGGATCTGCCAAGTGATGATCTTTTTCCATAGCATGAATAAAAGACCGAGGATCAAGGCCACGGCGCTCACTTCACCGAGACTACCTCCCATAGCTCCTACAAGCATGTTCCCGTAAGACGGAAGCTCGGTCACGCCTTCGTTCATCAACGACAATACCGTTGCGCCGGTCTGGGCATCCGTATAAGTCATCGGGAAAACGTTCAAGGCATCTACCACCGGCCAAGTCGTCATCTGTGCCGGGAAGGAGATCAATAAGAATACACGTCCGACTAACGCCGGATTGAAAATATTATTACCTAATCCACCGAAAGACATCTTGCCAATGCCGATCGCCGCTAACGCTCCGATAATAATGATCCAGACCGGAAGGTTGGAAGGTAGGTTGAAGGCCAGCAATACACCCGTCAGGATAGCGGAGCCATCGCAAAGGGTCGGTTCCTTTTTCATCAGGAATCGCTGGATCAAATACTCGAATATCATACAGGCCAGAACCGATACGACCGTAACGATCAACGCTCCCAGACCGAAGAAATAAAGGGATACCAAGAAAGCCGGGATAAGGGCAATCAGTACACCATACATATTTTTGCTTATGCTGTCGCCACCATGGATGTGGGGCGAGGGCGATACGTATAAATTATTTTCCATGTTGCTCTTGTTTTATGACTTTCTAGACCGGATAATACCCATAACTTTTCCTTTACCCAACCGGATCTGATCCAGCAACGGACGGTTGGCCGGACAGGTATAACTACACGACCCGCACTCGATACAGTCGGTGATATAGTTCTTCTCCGCCAATTCCCAATTCTGGAATTCCGTGGCGTTCATCAATAGGGTAGGGTTTAATCCCATCGGGCAGACACCTACGCATTTGGCGCAACGGATGCAATCCCGGATCGGCTTGCGGACAGATTCCTCCGTCGTCAGTAATAAAACACCGGAGCTTCCTTTGCAAACCGGCACCTCGGCGCTGATCAACGCTTTACCCATCATCGGTCCGCCACCGATAATCTTACCCGTATTCTCGGGCAGGCCGCCTGCGGCCTCGATCAAGCAACTGATCGGTGTTCCCATACGAACCAAGAAATTGGAAGGATTAGCTACCGCCTTACCCGTGATCGTCACCACACGCTCGAACAACGGTTTGTTCTTTTGTACTGCCTCGTAAACGGCATAAGCAGTTCCTACGTTCTGTACCACGGCACCCGCCGAGATAGGAAGCGCACCGCTTTTTACCTGACGGCGAATAACGGCGTCGATCAATTGTTTCTCGCCTCCTTGCGGATATTGTACCTTAAGCGGCATGATCTCTATACCTTTATAATTTACCGCCAACTTTTGCAGATGGGCGATAGCGTCCGGCTTGTTATTCTCGATACCGATCACAGCCTTGTTCACGTTGACCGCTTTCATTAGGATCGTGACACCGACTAGGATTTGCTCGCCTTTCTCCAGCATCAACGAATGGTCGGAAGTAAGATAAGGCTCACACTCCACGGCGTTGATGATTACGATCTCTGCCTTGTTTCCGGGAGGCGGCATCAATTTCACCTGCGTAGGGAAAGTCGCTCCACCCAGACCGACGATACCGGAAGCGGCGATCTTATCCACGATTTCCTTGGAAGACAGCGAGCATTCCTTCACTAAGGTCTCGCTGCGGTCGATCGTCTCTTCCCATTCATCACCTTCCACATCTATATAGATAGCGGGACGTTTGTATCCGCTAGCGTCGAGAGCGTTATCTATCTTGTTCACTTTGCCGGATACGGAAGAGTGGATGTTCGCTGATACGAAACCACCCGCCTTGGCTAGCAATGTACCCACCTTTACCAGATCCCCTTTCTTCACCACGGCCTGCGCCGGGGCGCCGATATGCTGGCTGAGGGGGATAATCACCTGTTTAGGCGTAGCGAGAGCCGTAATTTTCTTACCGGCAGACAGTTTATTCTCGGGGGGATGTATACCTCCGATTCGAAATGTCCTTAGCATACTATTAGATTTTAATTTAGATTTGTTTTTTCTTCACTTGTAGCTTTCGGAGCGGCTTCCGGTTTCACGGTAGCCTCTGCCTTCGGCGCCGGTTTCACGGTCTCCGCTTTCGGAGCGGGAGCGGCTTCCTTGCGAGGAGGGAAATTCAGCTCATGAATAGCTCCTGTCGGACATACAGCCACGCATTTGCGGCACATCCGGCACTTCGTATAATCGATATAAGCTACGTTGTTTGTTACGGTGATCGCCTCGAACGGACATTCCTTGGCGCATTTGCCACAGCCGATACAAGCGTTGGCGCAAGCCTTGCGGGCGGCGGCTCCCTTATCTTTATTTACGCAAGACACGTAAATCCGGCGTGATTTAGGTCCTTTCTTTCTCAACTCGATGATACTCTTCGGGCAAGCCTTCACGCAAGCGCCGCAGGAAGTGCATTTTTCCTCGTCCACCTCGGCGATTCCCGTAGCCGGGTTGATGTGGATCGCGTCGAAAGCGCAGGCGTTCACGCAGTCGCCATAACCTAGGCAACCGAAAGAACAATTCGTCTCGCCTCCGTAAAGGGTAGAGGCGATGGCGCAACTTTTCGTTCCATCATAAGAGTTTGTACGTGGGCGGGCCTGACAAGTTCCGTTGCAACGGACAACGGCTACCATGGGTTCGGCTGTACCCGCCTCTTTACCCAGTATCGTAGCGACCTTGGCCATAACCGGGCCACCACCAACGGGGCAGAGCAATCCGTCTAATGAGTCGGCTTTTACGCAAGCACCCGCAAATCCGGCGCAACCCGGATAACCGCAACCTCCACAGTTCGCCCCGGGAAGGACTTCCTGTACTTGTGCGATGCGAGGATCTTCGTAGACTTCAAATTTCTTGGAAGCAGCGTAGAGGAAAACCGCTCCGACCGCCCCGATTGCTCCTAATGAAATAACGGCAATTAAAATCATGATATATTATCAATTAAGTTTTTTCAAAGTAAATATAAATCGTCTTTTTAGTTTGTCACGCATTAAGTATAGTATACAGTAATAAGGCAGCAAAAGGGATAAACCAGTTAACCCGCTCGTGGTCTCGTCCCATTGTAGATTCGTTCCGATCACGATGGCTCCCACGATTATCACCGAAGGAATGACAAATGCCAGCAACACGGCCTGAAGCCCCATGGAATTTTGTCCGCATATCATCACTTCCTCGTTTACGTGAAACCGTCCCGAACGATCGGGTACCTCGATGATCTTATCCTTTTTCTCGGAAGCCGAGCACATGGACTGTGCGTGGCATCCCGAGCATGCGGATTGTTGGGTAATACGGACGAAGACGGTGTCACCATCGATCTTCTCTACAAATCCTGTATGATTTATACTTTCGCTCATATTTGTAATCTCGACATTGCAAAATCAAGGCAAAAGTAAGTATAATTTAGAAACTATGTCACGATTAACAAAGTTTATTATTCGGAATCTTAAATCCTAGCTTACCATTTGTAATTAAAACCGAAACTTAACAACTCATTAAGTTGGAAATAACTCTTGTTATCGTCTGTTTTTTCCACTCCATCGTCGTATCTAAGATGAAAATAGATACGTGTGGAGAAAAAGCGACTGATGGCTAGAACCAAGGTGTTCTCGAACTCCCCGATGGTATGATCGCCATAAGTGGTAAAGAAATAAAGACGGGATTGCCAGCTGACGTTACGGTTGAAATCAAAAGCGAGGTCTGCACGGATCGTGGAACCTATTTGGCTTAGCTTATTATTGAACTCACCGGTTTCCTCGTTTTTCTTGAAACCGTGACGGCTATAATCGATCTCTTGTGTCGCATACATATATGTATAGGAGATTGGTGCCAAGTTGGCACTAAATTTAATCTTCTTATGCTTATTGGTAAATTGTTTCTCCAGCTCGTATTTCATACCGAGACCGAAATTGATAGAGAACGGGGCTAGGAACGCGGCCTGTTTGATATTCTCATTCTCTTTGTAATTGGTGAAGAATTGGGTTTTGAACTCGGCGTCGAACGTATAGTACCATCTGTTGAACGCTTGGTAACCTACGTTGCTGTGTATACGGAATACGTCGTCACCGATCTTATAGTTCCTTAAGGTATCCTTCGGTGCCGTATATACGCTGGCTTTGAATTCCAGTTCGTTCGTTACTTGTACCTTGTCTTTCTTATAATCGTATTTTAAATTGTTCTTGGTGAACAGGTTCAAGTTGCTACTTCCACCCTTGTACCAGTTCTCCGAAACATAGTTTTGGGAGAACTGGATGGCGCTCTCGAAGGCCGATATCCAGTATCTCCGCTCCGGGATAAAACGGGCGGGAGCGTCTACGTCCTCAAAATTGGCATCAGCCTCTACCTTGATCGGCAAGTCCTCATAAATATTCTTCTTTATGAATTTGGGTTTGATCACCTCATTAGGCAGATCCCTCTCGGAGTAGCGGAAATAAGTCGGGTAATTGTTCTGCACATATTTGTAAGCCATCTCCTCGAACTGTTTGTTTCGTTCCAGATCTTTGAAAATGGAATCTGTCTGGTATAAGTTGTCATAGGGAGTCCTCTCTTTCAATGAATCGAAGTTGTAGAATATCAAGTTCTTGGGTAGGTAATCTCCCCGAAAAACGATCGGCATGAACAAAGGGTTTACGATCACGGTATCCCGGAAGGTCATCGTATTATCGAAGACTGTGGAAGCGTCTCGTACCAGACGGGCCCAATACATTGCCTCGTCCGAGATCTCCAGTTCGTCTTTTTTCAAGAAACGCAGTAAATTCGTACTTGGGGCCAAGGGCGCCGAGTAAGTCTTGTTTTGTTTCTCGAATTGCTTACGAATGTCTACAATGTTGTCTAATTCCTCTTCGTCAAGATTGATCGCAGGAATCGTATCATCCAATACGACTTGCTGTGCGGGACGTTGAACTATCGTTCCGGTAACTAATTGGTTCTCTTGGCTGTATGCCGAGCTGCCAATTAGTGAAAGTAATAATAGCGCATACACACCATGCCTCTTCATCATCATAATACCTTATTTACATCTATTAATTGTAGTGGTTGCAAAATTAGCTAAAAAGAATGATATACAACATACGATTTGATATTTATCTGGGTAAAAGTTACGATCACCGAAGTGAAGAAACGAAGACCGAAGGTGTGTCTTGCAAGACTTATACGACTTGTCTCAGTACTCCGTAGGAAGTACTGAGGTATTTCCCTTGAAGTACTCCGGTACTTCCAGCGGAGTACTGAAGTAATTCTGGTAGAAGTACTGCCTTTAATGTCGTGCTTCGGGTCGGGAATCAGAATAGTCCTGTCAAAAAACGAGTAGATTCCGGAGATATTCCGCAAGAAATAAAAACATTAAATTTGGCATGTCTCGATGAAAATCGCTAACTTCGCGATTTCGAAATGCAGGTGTGCAATTAAAAAGATAACTAAAATATTACTATCGTGGCAGATACAAAGTACATTTTCGTTACAGGCGGCGTGGTCTCTTCCTTAGGTAAGGGTATTATTTCCGCTTCTTTAGGTAAGCTCCTTCAAGCAAGAGGTTACAAGGTTACTATCCAAAAATTTGATCCTTACATCAACATCGACCCGGGTACGTTGAACCCTTATGAGCATGGGGAATGTTACGTGACCGTCGATGGACATGAGGCTGACTTGGACTTGGGCCATTACGAGCGTTTCCTGAATGTCCAGACTACCCGTGCGAATAATATCACTACCGGACGTATCTATCAAAGCGTGATCAACAAGGAGCGTAAGGGGGATTATCTGGGTAAGACGGTACAGGTGGTACCTCATATCACGGATGAGATCAAGCGTAACGTGAAATTATTGGGTAGCAAGTATAAATTTGACTTCGTGATCACCGAGATCGGTGGTACGGTGGGTGATATCGAGTCTCTGCCTTTCATAGAGAGCGTTCGCCAGTTGAAATGGGAGCTGGGTAAGAACTGCCTTTGCGTACATCTTACTTACGTGCCTTATATCGCCGCGGCGAAAGAGTATAAGACGAAGCCTACGCAACATTCCGTGAAGCAATTGCAGGAGTTAGGCATCCAGCCGGACGTGTTGGTTTTACGTACGGAGCGTGAGTTGAACGCGAACTTATTACGTAAGGTGGCGTTGTTCTGTAACGTGGCCGAGGATTCCGTGATCCAGTCGATCGACGTACCGACGATCTACGAGGTTCCTTTGGTATTGCAACGCCAGAAGATGGACGAGGTGGTCTTGCGTAAGGTCGGTATGGAAGTCGGTCTGACCCCCGAGTTGAAGCCTTGGAAGGAATTCCTTGCCTTGAAGAGCACGGCTACGGATACGGTGAAGATCGGTTTGGTAGGTAAATACGTGGAATTGCAAGACGCTTATAAGTCGATCGACGAGTCTTTGTTGCAAGCCGCTATTTACAATCATCATAAACTGGATTTGCATTTGTTCCATTCGGAGAAATTAAATAACGAGAACGCCGCCGAGCAATTGAAGGATATGGATGGTATCTTGATCGCCCCCGGATTCGGGCAGAGAGGTATCGAGGGCAAGTTTGCCGCTATCAAATACGCTCGTGAGCATGATGTCCCTTGCTTGGGCATCTGCTTGGGTATGCAGTGCATGGTGATCGAGTTTGCCCGTGACGTATTAGGTTTGGCGGATGCCAACTCTACGGAGATGGAGCCGAATACGGCACATAAGGTGATCGACTTGATGGAGGAGCAGAAGAACGTTACCAATATGGGAGGTTCCATGCGTCTGGGCGCTTACGACTGTACGCTGAAAGAGGGCTCCAAGGTATTGGAGGCATACGGCAAGGAGCATATCCAAGAGCGCCATCGCCATCGTTTCGAGTTCAACAACGATTATAAGAAGCAATACGAAGCTGCCGGTATGATGTGCACGGGTGAGAATCCGGAGACAAATCTGGTAGAGGTGGTAGAGATCCCCGCCTTGAAATGGTTCGTGGGCGTTCAATATCATCCGGAGTACAACAGTACCGTGGTGAATCCGAATCCTCTTTTCCTCAGCTTCGTGAAAGCTGCTATCGAAAATAAAAAATAATTGGTGATAAATGGATAAAAACACATTAATAGGTTTTCTGCTGATCGGTGTCGTATTATTTGCGTTTAGCTGGTTCAACCGGCCAACGCCTGAGCAGTTGGAGGCGCAACGTCGTTACCAAGATTCAATCGCGAAGATTGAGTATGCCCAGCAACTGGAATTGCAGAAACAAGAGAACAAAAGTGCTTTAGTGGAGGATTCGTTGGAGAACCTGCCGGATTCGGTAAGGGCGCAACGTTTGCGGCAGAGCTTCGGTGTATTCGGCGACGCTATGGTGGGCACGGAAGATTACACGACCCTACAAAATGACTTGGTTGAGCTTCGTATCAGCAATAAGGGCGGACGTATTTGTTACGCACGCTTGAAGGAGTATGATACGTATAATGACGAGCCTCTCGTTTTGTTCGATGAGAAAGAGTCTAATTTTAATTTCACATTGGTCACGGCTACGAACCGTGTCGTGAATACGAGCGATTTGTATTTTACCCCGGTTAAAGGGAATGATCCGAATTCCGTGATCATGCGCTTGAACACCGGCGAGGGTAGTCACCTGGATTTTACCTATACCTTGAAACCGGATGATTATATGGTGCTATACCAGATTCTGGGTACGGGATTGAACGGTGTCTTGGCACCGAGCACGAATGCCTTGGATTTATTGTGGGAGCAGGATATCCGCCAACAGGAAAAAGGACGTAAGTTTGAGGACCGTTACGTAACCTTGAGCTATAAGTTCATGGCGGACGATGTGGAACATATGAGCGAGTCGAAGAGCGATAGCAAGCAGATTCCGAACCGCTTGAAATGGATCGGTTATAAGGATATGTTCTTCTCCTCCGTATTGATCTCGCAAGAAGGTTTTGAGGCTACGACCTTGGATTCGAAAGCGATTCCCGAAGGAGACATATTGAAACGATTTAAGACGACCACTTCCGTGCCTTTCGACTTGCAGGGTAAGGAGGCTACGAACCTGTCCTTTTATTTCGGACCGAATAAGTTCGCCCTGTTGAAATCCTTCGATAAAGGAGTCGTTGCCGAGCAGCAACTGGATTTGGAGAAGTTGGTTCCGCTAGGTTGGGGGATCTTCCGTTGGGTGAACCAATATTTCGTGATCCCTTTGTTCGACTTCTTGGGTAAGTTTATCCATAATTATGGTATCTTGATTCTTTTGATGACTATCATCGTGAAGACCATCCTTTTCCCGTTGACATATAAGTCTTATATCTCGTCCGCTAAGATGCGTGTATTGCGTCCGCAAGTGGAGGAGATCAACGCTAAGTATCCCGGACAGGATAAGGCTATGGAACGGCAAAAAGCGACGATGGAGCTATATAGCCGTGCGGGGGCGAGCCCGATGAGCGGTTGCTTGCCGATGTTGCTGCAGATGCCAATCTTGATCGCTTTATTCATGTTCTTCCCGTCGGCGATCGAGTTACGTCACCAAAGTTTCCTTTGGGCGCACGACTTGTCTACTTACGACGCTATCTTTAGCTGGAATCAATATATTCCGATCGTCACTCCGTATTTCGGAAATCACATCAGTTTGTTCTGTTTATTGATGACGATCACGAATATTTTTTATACCAAGTATAATATGGAGATGACGAATACCGGGCAGCAGCAGATGCCGGGCATGAAGGCTATGATGTACATGATGCCGTTGATGTTCTTGGTGTTCTTCAACCAGTATGCTTCCGGTTTGACGTATTACTATTTCATCTCTACGTTGATCACAATCGTGCAGACATTGATCTTCCGCTATACGATCAATGAGGATAAATTGTTAGCTAAGTTGGAGGCAAACAAACGGAAACCGATGAAGAAATCCGGTTTTATGAAACGTCTGGAAGAGGCTCAACGAGCACAGCAGGAGACGTTGCGTAAACAACAAGAGGCTAAGAAAAAACGATAGGATAATAGCAATTGTTTTCCTTGAAAAAAGGTCCCTTTATCTGCTTATTGGTAGATGAAGGGACTTTTTTGTATATCTTCGTTCCTCTACTTGAAAAACAAAGCCTCTTGATCGTGATTCTATTTGTCTTTTTGGGTTTATTCAAAACTTTTTGTTTGTTTGCATTGTTTTGTATTCAAAAGATTGATGAGGAAATCGATTTTTTCTATATTGAGGAAATAGGGAGGTTATAAATAAGAGATTTTGTCAATGACAAAAAATGAACGATCGCTTCAATGGGTAATAGCGGGAATATTCTTCGTAGTATGCTTTGCTTTCTTTCAATGGATTTACCCAAACCATTTGTTCTTCAAAGAGCAGATGAGGATTTTTTTGTATACCACCGATTATTTTATCTCGTTTTCCGGATTTGATTCTCCCGATATCTTGGTAAGTTATTATAGGAATATCGCTTTCTCCAAGAAGAACGAGTTGCCCCAGAATTTGATGGATCATTATCAACGAGGGGCGGACGCCTTGTTCTTACCGATCGATTTGAGGTCTTCTATACTTCCCGTGTTTTTCAGTAATGAGGTGTATTATCAATTGGGAGATATGGATATGGCCCGTCACCGGGCGATCGAAGGAATCTTGTTCAGCCCTAAACAAAGAAGCGTACGGCAGATCAAGCGGCTGGTGGAGATTGATATGCGGCGAGGGGATATTGAGGAGGCTAGAAAATACCTGAACCTATTGGATGCGACGTTATTTTATCACTCATGGGCAAGGTCGAAGGAGGAACAGTTGAAGGGTGAGGAGACCTTGTCGATGGAGAAACGTTTGCCGAGGAAAAGTGATTGGGAGCGAGAGCATGACATACTAATGTCCATATCCGATTATCCGGGCGTACTGTCAAGTTTGGTGGCGGAATATCCGGAAAATAAACAGGCATTGGATTATTTGTTGTGCTATTATTTACTGAACGAGAATTTGAATAGTTTTAAGAATACGTTCGATACTTATTATAAAGGAAAATTTGAGGTTGTACCCCGTTTGTACGAGGAGGCTTTGGTACAAGTCTTATCTAAAAGCTCGGACGAGGAGGTGGACGGTTATCAGATACCTCAAGATGTTATCGAGGATTACCAAGATTACATCCATTGTAAATCGGGTAGAAAAGCAAAGGAGGAATTACGAGAACGTTATTCCTCCACCTATTGGTACTACTCTGACTATATTCATTGAATAATAGTGTAAGTGATCAGCGGTTCGCGAGGAAGGCTAAGGCTTTCTCCATGTCCTCCGGTGTATCTATACCGATCGTTTCTTGCTCTGTGATGCCGACCTTGATTTTATATCCGTTTTCCAACCAGCGTAATTGCTCAAGGCTTTCCGCCAGTTCTAAAGCGGATTGAGGTAATTGGGTGATTTCTTTCAGCACTTGCGCACGATAGGCATATAACCCGATATGTTTGTAAAAGGTATGACTCGGCAACCATTCCGTATATTTCTTGCCCCGGATATAAGGAATAATAGATCGACTGAAATACATAGCCTCGTTGTTATTGTTGAGTACGACTTTCGGGGAATTGGGATTGAATAGGGTACTCTCGAAATCATCGTCCGAACGGAAAGGCTTTACCAATGTCGCTATTTGCGTGTTTGCGTCGGCGAAGCAGGTTTTGATCGTCTGGATTTGCTCGGGATGGATAAAAGGCTCGTCACCTTGGATATTGACAATCACATCATACCCTTCGCCTATTTTCTGATAAGCCTCGTAGCAACGATCCGTACCGCTACGATGTTGATCGGAGGTCATGACGACTTGGCCGCCGAAGGTTTTAACCGCATTCTCTATCCGGATATCGTCGGTAGCTACGCAAACGGAGTCTAAGACATCCTTTACTTGCTCATATACACGTTGTATCATGGGCTTTCCGTTCATATCCGCTAATGGCTTCCCCGGAAAACGGGTAGAGGCGTATCTCGCCGGGATAATTCCTATAAACTTCATCATTCTATATCATTTTGTTAACTGGTTACTACTTTTCCTTCACTTAACTGGATCAACTTATCCCGTTCGCCTACGATCCATACGATATCTCCTTCCTCGAAAACCGTACTAGGAGGCGGATTCTTGATCGAGCTACTTCCACGTTCGATACCGATTACCAAGCAAGCGGCTTTATCACGGATACCGGACTCTATGATGGAGCGGCCGATCAATCGGGAACCTTCCGAGATAATGATTTGCTCCATGTTCATCTCTTCCTTTCTTGTGTTCGATTGCTCGGCGTATGATTTCTTGTAGCGTTCCTCCAGATATTTCCTAAAGTGCTCCAGATCATCATCCGCGCCAACTACTACCAGTTTATCGAACGGGTAGAGCCGCTCGTCTCCTCCCGGTATATTGATTCGCTTCTCTCCCCGGATAATCGTTACGATATTTACGTTGCACTTTTGCCTGAAGTTTAATTCTTTCAGGCTTTTTCCCATACTGGGGGAATTCTGCTTCACCTCGAAATCCGCTAAATGGAGATCTCGTTCTAATAAGTGGTTTGCGAAACGCTGGTTGATCGGGGCTTTTCGCTCTTGTTCCACTTCCCTCGCTACAAGGTTACTGAAAAAATGCCGTTCCATCAGGATCGACTGCCTCTTTAGCCGTTTGGAGAATATCATTAATACGATAACGGCGGAAGCGACCGCCAGCATAATTCCTAGCGCAGCATTCAATAACCGTGCGACAGGAAGCATGACGAGACCGATACAGAGCAGGATTCTGAGGATCACGAGTGAGACTAGGGGACCCCGGTTATATTTATTATCGTTCCATAATTGCTGGAACTCCACGGAATGATTCTTTTTCATCATGATCGCCCGCAACATCGGGGAGATCAGAGCTAGGATTAAGATCAAGGAGATTAGACTTCCTTGGATGCCGGGCAAATGTTTACAGATGAACGGAGTCACGATTTGTAGCCATAAAAAGATAAGTACTAGGCAGACGGCGGTATAAGTACCGACGATGCGGACCAAGGCTTTTAGTAACTTATTCCATGCGCTTTTTTGACGGATCGTATTGGAACCGGATGAATATCGCTCCAAGAACTGTTTCCAATTCTCCGGTATGATCCGCTCCGCCCATTTGTAGGCAGGTTCCGCTAGCCGGATCATATAAGGTGTGAAGAATGTCGTGATCACGGATACGGCGACAACGATCGGATACAGATATTGATCCGTCACGTTTAATGATAGTCCCAAACCTGCGATGATGAAGGCGAATTCTCCGATCTGCGCTAACGAGAAACCAGACTGGATGGCTATTTTTATCGGTTGTCCGGACAGTAATACTCCGAAACTGGCGAAACAAATCTGTCCGGCCATGACTACGAGCGTGATAATGAAAATCGGGATTTTATACTCCCAGAGCATCTGAGGATCGATTAACATGCCTACAGACACGAAGAAAATCGCTCCAAATAAGTCTTTTACGGGTTTTACCAAATGCTCGATCCGTTCAGCGTCAATGGTCTCGGCCAAAATCGAACCCATGACAAAAGCTCCGAGAGCCGATGAGAATCCGGCTTTTGTGGCGATCATAACCATACCAAGGCATAGCCCGATGCTCACGATCAACAGAGTCTCTTCATTTAGGAAGCTTTTTGCCTTTTTCAGAAAAGAGGGGATCAAATAGATCCCGACGACGAAACAGAATAAAAGGAAAATGCCTAATTTGACCACGCTATCCAGCATCTCCATGCCTTCCACGTGTTTACTTACCGCTACGGTAGAAAGTAATACCATTAATAATACGGCGAATAGATCCTCTACCACCAAGATACCGAATACGACACCGGCGAATCGTTGGTTACGCAATCCCATGTCGTCGAATGCCTTGAAGATAATCGTCGTGGAAGACATCGATAACATACCTCCGAGGAAAAGACTGTTCATATGTCCCCAACCCAATGATAAGCCCGTGATATATCCTGCTGTCATCATACCTATAACAACGGTTATGGCTCCAATGATGGCGGTTCCTCCCACCTTCATCAACTTCTTGAAACTGAAATCGAGCCCCAAAGCGAATAACAGGAAGATAACGCCTATATCAGCCCAGATACGGATACTTTCCACATCTGTAACTGTCGGTATTTGCTCGATGGAAGGCCCGGCGAGTATTCCGGCTACGATATACCCCAATACGACCGGTTGCTTTAACTTTTTGAATAACAGGGTAACCAACCCGGCGGATATGAGTATGACCGCAAGATCTGATATTAGCGCAGGTATCTGAGACATCGTTTATTGTTTTTTCGATTGCCAAAGTTAGGTATTTATTTTAATTTTGTGTCTCAAAACAGAAGCCAAAATGAAGAAGAAACATCCGATTGAAGCGCTTATAGAGCAAGGGGAACATCAACAACTTGATTTTAAGTTTGAGGTGAGCGACAGCAAGAAGATCGCCCGGACGTTGAGTGCGTTCGCGAATACAGATGGCGGGCGTCTGCTGATTGGAGTGAAGGATAACGGTGCTATTTCCGGTGTGAGAAGTGAGGAGGAATATTATATGATCGAGGCTGCTTCTAAAATGTATACGCATCCCGAGGTGCCGTTTACAGCTAAGCGCTGGGATGTCAACGGGAAGACCGTATTGGAGGTCTATATCGCCCCAAGCGATGAGAAACCGCATACGGCACCGGATAAAGACGATAAATACAAGGCCTATATCCGGGTTGCGGACGAGAATATATTAGCGAACGAAGTCCTCATGCAAGCATGGAAGAAGCAGAAAACCAAAGAAGGTACATTGCTGAAAATAAGTAAGCCCGTCGAGATCCTGTTTTCTTGGCTCGACGAGCATCCGTATATCGGCATAAAGCAGTTTTGCCGTATCGCCCATATCAATTATTATGCGGCCCGTAACATCCTAAGTGATTTGATGGCTATGGGAGCGATGGAATATGTCGTGATCGATAAATGTATTGCTTATAAACGGATCGCATAGACTCGTTTATAGGTTGATTACATAGACTTGCGCGCTCTCGAATCTGACGACTTTGATAGGAGTCCCTTTCTCGATGAAGCCAGACTCCGATACGCCGTCATACAATTCTCCCTCGATAGATACCTTACCCGAAGGACGTAAAACGGTAGCGGCCGTGCCCTCTTTTCCGATCAGTTGTGTCAAATTGGGGCTGGATACCGCTTTTTCCAAATCAGCGTTTAATGCCATTTTCTTTAGCGGTCCTTTATGTCCTATTTTGTTGGATAACCATATCACTAGCGTGAATCCGATACCCAGACCTAATAGAACCGTTAAAGCGGCTCTGCCCGTATCCATTCCAGATACGTTTTGAAAATCAAAAACAGTATTGTTCAGTAAGCTCATTGTAAGTCCGCCGACCACGAGAATAATTCCACTTATCCCCGCTATACCAAAGCCCGGGATCACGAATATCTCCAACATTATTAATATAACGCCGAGAATGAATAACAGGATTTCCCAGTTTTCAGCCAACCCGTCCATATAGAGAGGAGCGAAGTAAAGAATAGCCGCTATTATCGCGGCAGCGGATGGAAAACCAAGCCCCGGGGTTTGCATCTCGAAGTAAATACCACCGATGATAATGATGATTAATAAGCCCTGTATTACCGGACTCATAAAGAAACCTTTTACATTATCGAACCATGAGGGTTCATAACTTTTAATCTCATAGTCCTTACATCCGATATATTCTGTGATTACTTGCTCCAGACTCTCGGCGATGCCATCGCAATAACCCCATTTGAGTGCTTCTTGAGAGGTAAGTGTCAATACTTTACCGCTATCGATGAGGTTGGGGACGATCACTCTGTCATCGACCATCGCTTCGGCGATTAAAGGATCTCTTTTCCATTTATAGATCGTGTCGCCGTTTTGTATAAGCGTATCTTTTCCTTGCGCCTCAGCCGTCGAACGGATCATGGAACGCATATAAGATTGATATTTATCAGGTAGAGCCGCACCCGTTTGATTGACAACCGTTGCCGCACCTATATTCGCCCCTTTCCGCATATAGATTTTCTTGCATGCTATGGAAATTAAAGCACCTGCTGAAGCTGCGTTATTATCGATAAATACATATACCGGTATGGGACTATATAAAATAGCCGTTCGCATAGAATCGGCAGATTCCAGTAATCCGCCGTATGTGTTCATATGCAATAAGATGGCATCGGCGTTCAATTGCTTGGCCTCTGATAATCCGTTATGGAGATAAATCCACGTGGTGTTATCGATCTCTTTTTTTATATCAATCATATATATTAAGGACTTCTCTTTAGCCTCCGATTGAAGAGAGATTGCAAGTATTAATACTATAGCTGTTAATATTGTTAATAAACGTTTCATCTTGTTTGTATTATATTCGTTTTTAATATTTGGTTGAAAATTGTAACTGGCTTGTTGTAAATATTGATTTTTGTAACTTGTGCAACTTGTAAATTATACTCATTTTCAGTAAGATTTACAACAAAAATATTAAGTTACGATTTTTAATATTAATATTTATCAAAGAACTGTATATCTCCATTTTTAATTTATATATTTGTTGCATCCTTCAATGTTTGAGGGATAATACTTATACAGTATTAAACTTTATTTAACTAGTAACAATATGAATGCGTTGCAATTTCAGAAAAAATTATTGAGCATGCAAGAAAACATGATGAATTTTGCGCTTATGCTTACAGCGAATAGGGATGATGCCCAAGATCTGATGCAGGACACAACGCTGAAGGTTTTAGACAATCAAGAAAAATTTGTAGACAATATCAATTTTAAGGGCTGGGTCTTGACTGTGATGCGTAACATTTTCATTAACAATTATCACAAGATCGTTCGCACGCAAACTGTCGTAGATCAAGGTGTCGACTTATATAACTTGGATGTCGTGAACGATTCAGGTTTTGACTCTCCGGATGGCGCTTATCAAATTCAAGAGATCACGAAAGCGATCAACGGTTTGAACAATGAGTTGAAGGTTCCATTCTCTATGTTTTTGAGTGGCTATAAATACAATGAGATCGCTGATAAACTGGATGTTCCTCTGGGGACGGTTAAGAGCCGTATATTTTTCGCTCGACAAGAATTACAAAAAGTTTTAAAAGATTTTCGTCAAGGATAAAATTTACTTTATATAAAAGAAGCCGTCTTTAACAAAAAACGGCTTTCTTTTTATTCGGCCGGTTGGTATAAATATCTCTTGATGCTTCTTTTGGGTGTTTTCTCGAATTCTTCTTGATACAGCTTGAAACAGGTGATTTTACTGTAATTCGGCATCTCCTCGTTTACTTGGTCAATGTTGGTCTGCATCAACTTCTCGATTTCGGAATGTTGTATACCTGCCTTATCTACTTGCTCCCAATCGGGATAGATGAGGGCGACTAGTTTACCTCCTTGGGAGATGATGAGCGATTCCGCTACATATAGCATATTATTCAAGCGATCCTCGATCTCTTCCGGATAGATATTTTGTCCGCTGGGGCCTAGAATCATGGTTTTACTACGGCCGCGGATATATAAAAATCCATCTTTATCGAGGGTTCCCAGATCGCCGGTACGCATCCATCCGTCAGGCATCATAACGGCTTTCGTAGCCTCCGGATTCTTGTAATAACCGAGCATCACGTTCATGCCCTTCACCAATATTTCTCCCACCTTGTTTTCCGGGTCCTCTGAATCGATGCGGACTTCCATACGGTCGACGATACGTCCTACGGAACCGGGCTTAAACTCATCCCATTGCGCATAGGAGACTAGCGGGCCACATTCGGTCATCCCGTAGCCTACGGTATAGCGGAAATGGATGGAATGAAGGAACGTCTCCACTTCTTTATTGATAGCGGCTCCTCCGATAACGATCTCCCCGAAGTTTCCTCCGAAAGACGCCGTTAACTTGGCGGAAATGGTATCCAGCACTTTCTGGTCTATATAGGGGACTTTCAAGAGCAATTTAATCAAAGGCTTCTCCAGTTCGGGGAATACCTTGTTTTTGATGATTTTCTCGATAATCAGAGGTACGGCTAGGATCAGCGCCGGCTTGATCGTCGTGAAAGCTTCCGCTATGATTTTCGGGCTGGGGGTACGTGTGAGGAAGTGTACATGGCAGCCTTTATTCACGGAATTCAATACCTCGAATGCCAATCCGTACATATGGGCCATCGGAAGCATACATACGATATTATCACCCGGATGGATGAACGGTAAATTGTCGTAAGCGAATTGCGTATTACTCCATAAGCTCCGATAGGGGATCATAACCCCTTTCGAGAAACTGGTGGTTCCGGAGGTATAATTAAGTACCGCTAATTCTTCCGGCTTTTCCACGTGATACCGAACATCGTTCGACGTGAATGAACGAGGGTACTTTTTACCGAAATATTCATTGATCCGGTCTCTTATTACCCGGACTTCTTTGCTTTTACTGTGAATGATCGAGAAGTTATCCAGCATCATGAACAGTTTCACGTCAGGCATCATGCGTTCATTCATATTCTCCCAGTTGCTGGAAGCGGCAAGGACTGCCTTTGCCTCGGAATGATTTACGATATGATGTATATTATCCGGTTTGAATTCATGTAGGATAGGCACGGCTACGGCTCCATAAGCCAAGATCCCGAAGAAACAGATCGCCCAGTTGGAGGAGTTCCGTCCAACTAAAGCCACCTTATCCCCCTTTTTAATGCCGGCATGCTCTAGGATAATATGAAATTTCTCGATTCGACGAGCTACATCTTTATAATGGAAGGTATGTCCATTATAATCGGAGAACGCCGGGAGATCCCAATGCTCCTTAATGCTATTCTCTATGAGTCCTAAAAAACGATTCTCCATACTAATTTATTTATCAAATAACCATATGACAGGGTGGAAAGTTTTCAAAAGCCAAAGATAGTGCCTTTTCTGTAAATTATGAGTTTCAGTCTGCCGGAAACTGAAATATTCTTTACCTTTGTCTCTCCAAATAGAAGAATATGGTAGCACCTCTGGTAAAACGGATATGGATCTGGTGCAGGAATCTGTTGATCTTCCTGTTTGTATCCAGTATATTGGCGGTAGTGGTATATAAATTTGTACCCGTATATTATACGCCATTGATGTTTATTCGTATGTATGAGCAGCATCAGGATGGGAAGAAAATGAAACTCGATCATACGTGGGTTCCTATATCCAAGATCGCCCAGCCTTTGGTTCAAGCGGTCATAGCGTCGGAGGATAACCTGTTCATGGAGCATAATGGCTTTGATGTGGAACAAATCCAGAAGGCACGGGCCGAGGCCGAGAAAGGCAAAAGGGTGAGAGGTGCCAGCACGATTTCCCAGCAGACCGCTAAGAATGTATTTCTTTGGCCGGGGAAAAGTTATTTACGGAAAGGTATCGAGGTCTATTTTACCTTCTTGATCGAATGGATATGGGGAAAGGAACGTATTATGGAAGTCTATCTGAACTCGATAGAGATGGGGGAGGGCATCTATGGCGCGGAGGCGGTAGCGGAGGCTCATTTCGGTAAGCATGCCTACCAATTGACCAAAAACGAGGCAGCCCTAATAGCGGCCACACTTCCAAATCCCCGGAAGTTTAATTCCGCTAAACCGTCACCTTATATGCTGAAACGACAAGCGAAAATAATTTCCTTAATGGGAAAACTGATAAAAGTAGAAATGGGATATGGTGCCGGGCAAGTTGATCCCGGTACCGGAAAGGTTAAAAAAAGAAAGAAATGGAGAGCTTCCGTTATCATGACTTGGGACGAATCGCTTATGCCGATGCGTTAGAATATCAGACAGCTGCTTTCGAGGTCTTATTGGATGCGAAGGCAACGGGAAAGAAAGAGGATAATCAATTATTCTTTTGTGAGCATTTACCGGTCTTGACGATCGGTAAAAGTGGCAAGGACTCTAATTTGCTTATTCCCGAGGAAACTTTACGGGAACGAGGGGTCTCGTTTTACCATATAAACAGAGGGGGGGATATAACGTATCACGGGCCGGGACAGATTACCGGTTATCCGGTATTTGATCTGGAATATTGGAATCTGGGATTGAAACAATACATCCATATGCTGGAAGAGACGATCATCCGTTTCCTATCGCTTTACGACTTGAAAGGGGAACGTTTGGAAGGGGCGACGGGTGTATGGCTAGACCCTGAAGTACCGGGGCGTGCCCGTAAGATCTGTGCGATTGGCGTGAAAAGCAGCCGGTTCGTTACGATGCATGGCTTTGCTTTGAATATAAATACGGATCTGAGTTACTTTTCATTGATCAACCCTTGTGGTTTTACGGATAAAGGCGTTACCTCCTTGGCTATGGAGTTGGGGGTACCCCAAGACTTTGAGTTGGCAAAAAGTCAATTGAGATCGATTTTCATGGAAATCTTCGCTTGATATGGCAGTCATTCATTTCGCTCCTTTGCAAGGATATACGGATTCGGTTTATAGAGAGGCGCATACCCGAGTATTCGGGGGCGTAGATACCTATTATACTCCTTTCGTAAGGATAGAGAAAGGTGGTTTCCGGAATAAGGACTTGAAGGATATCGCTTGCGATAGAAATAGGCAGGTACATGTCGTACCGCAATTGATCGCTTCCACACCAGACGAGTTTCGGCCGATCGTGCGTTTATTCCAAGGGAATGGATACAAGGAAGCGGATATTAATTTAGGATGCCCTTTCCCTATGCAGGTCCGTGCTCTTAGAGGCTCGGGACTTTTGCGGTACAAGGAAGAGGCCGAGTCTTTATTACGTACGATTGAGGAGTTCCCGGATATTTCTTTTTCGGTGAAAATGCGTTTGGGGTGGGAGTGTACGGACGAGTCATTCGTGCTTCTTTCCTTATTAAATAAGTTACCTTTGAAGCATATAACCTTGCATCCCCGGTTAGGGATACAGCAATATAAAGGAGCTATCGATTGGGATGGATTCTCTCGTTTTTATGATGAATGTGAACTTCCCTTATATTATAATGGAGATTTAGTGGGGCTGGAAGATATCCGAGGAATAAAGGAGCGTTTTCCGGGGCTTGCCGGGATCATGCTGGGACGAGGGTTATTGGCCTCTCCTTGGCTGGCCACTGAGTTTGTGTCCGGACAGGTCTTGACCGTGAATGAGAGGCGGGATAAACTAGTCATGTTCCATGAGTCGTTGATGGATGAATATGCTGCCCGGTTGGAAGGTGGCGAGCATCAGGTATTATCTAAAATGAAGACAATCTGGGATTATCTTTTGCCGGAGGCCGATAAAAGGCTTCGCAAGAAAGTATTGAAAAGTACTTCCCTTACTTCTTATCAGTCGGCAGTGAAAGATTTGTTGAGTCTTTGACTACGGGAGGGACATTCGTAGAGTCTTTGGGGATCAAGGGTAAAAGAGGTCTCTTTCTTTTTCTGAAAATCTCAGAGAAATTTGTAAAGTCTTTCCGGTACATGATTCCTACACCTTGTATGGTTAATGCTTGCTTCAGGCCGAAATACATATCTCTGGCATGGTTATAAGCCTTTAGCCGGATCTCACCGGAGGGGGTCAACTTATATTCTAGGTCGAACTCTCCGATAAAAGTGTTATTTTTGCCTGTAGTGACCGTATTTCTCATACCGAAATTACCATTGATCAATAAGCGGTTGTTTAGCAACTGGCTGGATAATATCATCTCATATTCCGTGTCTTCCTTGAAACCGTCCTGTCCCGCTCGTATGTTTGTCCCTATTTGCACTTTATCCGTGAAACTACCTAACAGATTGGATAATTGCGCTGAGATAGCGGATGAAGCCACGGCGTTTAACTCGCTAGACTTGTAAGTCGTTTGGGCATACTCGGGTGTATAGAATTTATTTAACACCAGCAAATAAACGATTTGCCGGGTCATCATATCCTCTGTGTCTATAAACGCTTTGACTTGACGCTCTAATTCCTCGTTAGAGTTCGGAAATTCTAAGTCGAAGGAAATAGACGGGCTGCGCAATGCGCCTTCAAGGTTTAAGACGCAATTAACGGGTATGTTTGTTCGAGAACTTTCTTGTAAGAGACTCTGATCCAAGTCTCCGATATTTGCGGTCAGATTGTAGATCGCATTGATATCCATATGGGCATTAAAGGGATCGCCACGGAAATTGATCGTGCTACCGTCTCTGATCTTAAAGTCTTTATGGATGATTTGCTGTAAGCTGAAATTATAGTTTCCTTGTACGATATTCACGTCGCCATACATACGAAGATCACTTCTTGTTCCATATTGTATTTGTAAACTTCCACTGGCGTTTCCTTTGATACGGTCTCCCGCTATCGGGTCCATGATTAGCTCTATATCGGCATCGGGTGTGATATCAAGGAGGAAGTTCATCCGTAGCTCGGCTCCCTCGTCTGTCTCGTGTACGATATTCAATGGGTGTGTGGACGTGGAATCTACGTTAGCGGCCAACTTGCTTTTATCGACGAACGTGATAAAATCATAGTCCGTAGCCGAGTTATTATTCATGAAGTCCAGATAAATAGCGGTCTTAGGTTCGCTTTTCATGTTAATATCAAAGTCTATCAACTTACCGTTGCCCTTGATTTGCGCCGTTCCGCTGGCGAATACCGTTCCATAGATCAGCGGATTCTTTTTCTGGTTGGCGTTATACATCAACATCTTATTACCCTGCACGTTTACGAGGAAGCTATAATCCCGGAAATGCAAATGGTTGAACTTGAGGCTGACTTTCCCTGAGTTGCCGAATTGATCCTTGACCGTGATATTCCGTAAATTGACGGATGTAGAGTCAAGGTGGACGGAATCGGAGAAGGTATAATACGTATCCAAGAAATCAACGCCTACCCCTCCATCGATGACATAGGCATCTCCCTCGACATTCAGCTCCTTAAAGGGGCCGTGCAAATGTATACTTCCGAATCCCCGGCCTTGCAAGTTCTTTACGACCGTATCGACAAAGGGTTGCAAGAAGGCCAGATTGATATCATTGGCATCGAAATACAAGGATAGCCCCGCATTGGGCCCGACTGGAAATACATAACCGTTCACATCCGTCCAAGTGCTGTCGTTCTTGTAGATACTTCCTAGCATAAGGATGCCTTTCTGTGCGTCGTCCCATTCGCTGAAGAGATTGAGGCGACCCAAGGGGGTTTGGTTGAATGAGAAATTCTTTACTTCCAGATCCGTATTTAGCATGCGGCTATTGAATAAGTCGTTCACATAGAACTTACCGGTCGCCTCACCCCCGAATTGCAAGACTGGGATATTCAATACGTCGAAGACATAACTCAGCTCTATTTGCTTCAAGTCTACCAATAAAGTATCTGCCGGATCTTTCGAGATCGTCCCTTCCATAGATAAATACTGGGTCTCATGATCTACCCGGAAATGCTCGATACCGATCTTGCCCTCACGAATCGTTATATTCGCCGGATTGATGGTCCAGAGCGTGTCTTTAATAATGAGGGGGCTTTTATTCAACGTGACTTCCGTACGTAACTTGGCCGGCCCTTTCTCGCTTTCCTCCTCGACAAAAAGGGTAGAGGCAGAGATGTCGGCCTTAAATAACCGCTCTTTATTATTCGCCCATCCAATCATGGTATTCACCAGATTGTCTTTAGCGTCTGCCTTGAGATCAAGGTAATTACGAAGTCCCTTGTCGTTGTAATTAATCGTTTTTAATTGGAGGTTTACCTTATCGTTCGGATTGTCGCAAACCAAGTAGCCGGATTCGAACATGGATTTCCCGAGATTGAACTTCGGAAGCCACGCCTCGATACGGAACTTATTATAAATATTATTATAATGTCCCGTGATCCGTCCGGGTTGCACCATCGTGAACGGTAGTTTCAATGTCGTAGAAAGCGCTTCCGTATTCTCGATCGTTAATAGGAGGGCGAAGTTATTCTCTTTCACGATTTGTTTTTTCTGGGTCGTGTTGATCAAGGCTGGCACGTATCCCTTGAACGTATTCATAAGGCTGGGGATTAGCGTGTTGAATGAGTAAGACCCGGTGACTTCTCCATTCAAGATATCGGACGTTATGGTTAATTGTCGGTCGAGACTATGCCCCGAGGCAACTACTTCGAATTTCTTAAGGAAGAAGCTGCTGGGAGTGGTCTCGAAAGAAAGACTGTCCAACGTGATGCTACCTTCCAGATTATCGATATTATCTCCGGTGAAATCCGCGTTTAAAGCCAAGGAGATATTCGGCGCCTCATATTTGTCCGTCAGGTTCAATCGGTCCGGCCGGAAATGATCGAGGCGGGCGGTGAAATTAAACAAGGAGTTTTGCCCTTGGTGCTGGAAGATGCCTTGGGCGTATAAGTCGCCATTGGGATCGTTTACATGGATAGTCCCATCGAAACTACTCTTCTTGAAATTACCGGAAAGATTTATATCCTTGTATTTATAAGCTTTATAATCGAACTCCTTGACTTGTGCTTGGATATTTCCAGAGAAATTTCCGCCAATGGGCCTGCGGGTATCGATATTGATGTCGAAGCGAGCCTCCCCGAAAGGATTATTCTCGCCGAATAATTCATGGAGCCGCAAGTTGCTGGAGGCGATGCGTCCCCGTAGGTAAGCGGCTATATTCTTATCCTTGTTACTGCCGAATATCAAGTCTGTCTGTATGGAGCCGATGGAAGACGATAGTTTTCCGAAAGCGACTAGGTTATCAAAAAAGCCTGATATCTCGCCCGTGAAATTGATCGTCCCCAATTTGACGACCGGGGCCGGGAGACTCTTCGGACGTTCATTGAAGTTATTGGCCAAACTGGAGATGCCGTCTGTCGTGATATACATCTTATTCACCTTCCCTAAAAGATACGTTTCCTCGGGATGGGTGATGTTCTTCAGTTCCATTTGGCCGATAAACAGCATCTTATCGCTATACTTCAAGGTGAGGCGCTTCAAGTTGAAATTATTGATGTAGCCGTTTGCCTCGGCCGATAACTCGATCGTGTCGGCGAAGTTCTTGAACGCCGGGACGAAAGGGGATAAGTCTTTCAGGCGGATTTGCGAAGGTGTTATATTCAAATCGATCGGAGCGTTGTTCAAGAGAGCGGGAAGGCTATCGATCTCGCTTAAATCGATCCGGGCACGCCCGATCTTTAAGTCTGTCTGCGGCAAGCGTACCTCGAAGTCCTGCACGAAAGCGCTATCCCGGTTCCCGACCACGTTCAGCGATAACTTATTCAAGGAGAAACCGGACGCCTCGTCGAAACTCATCTTCTTGATATGGGCGTTCACGCTGTCCTTGTTAAAAGCCTTGAGGGATATCTTGGCACTCAGGTTCTTGATATCGATATGCTTGGCGTTGAACTTTCCCGGGGTCTCTTTCTCGCTATCCACGTTATAGCTGAAATTACCTCTTCGGATCATGATGGAGTTGAAACGGAGATCGATATTCTTCTCTTTCTTTATCGAATCCTTGCTGGCGAAAGCGTCGATGACGAATTGCAGGTTCAAGGGGCTTTCGGGCGTATGTTTTCGTAGGTTGAAGGAGAAACCGAACAAACGTACCGTCGTGAAGACGAACTTCCCTTCCAGTAACGGCATGATCTCGAATCCCGCCGCCACATGGTTCGCCTCGAACATGACTTTCCCGTCTTGGTCTTCCAGATAAAGCCCTTCCAGTACTAGGCGATTGAACCATTCGATATCCACGTTACCGATCTTTACGGGCACACCGAGGTGGCTGGATAACTGGGTCGTGGCTACTTCTGATACTTTGTTTTGAATATAAGGAATTCTCAGTAAGATGCCCGGCAACGCATAGAATATCCAGAATAATGTAAGCAGGGTAATGATTATGTATTTAAGTCCTCTGATATCTTTTCTATTTATTTAGCGCAAATCTACAACAATATCGCGATAGATTTCGTTAATTCGCGGAAAAAAGAATGAAGATATGAGTATAACGATATTAGGAATCGAGTCTTCTTGCGATGACACTTCCTCTTCGGTGATCCGCGACGGCGTGATGCTGTCCAACGTAATAGCCAGTCAAGCCGTTCATGAGGCCTATGGCGGGGTTGTCCCCGAGTTGGCTTCCCGTGCCCATCAGCAGAATATCATTCCGGTAGTGGCCGAGGCGATCAAGCGTGCCGGCATCGATAAGTCCGAGTTGAGTGCCGTGGCGTTTACCCGTGGACCGGGTTTGATGGGTTCTTTATTGGTCGGGACCTCGTTCACCAAGGGTTTGGCCGCTTCCTTGGATATCCCGATGATCGAGGTCAATCACTTACAGGCTCACGTGTTGGCTCATTTTATCAAGGAGACTCCGGACGATGACCATGCTCCCTCGTTTCCTTTCCTTTGCTTGTTGGTTTCGGGCGGTAACTCGCAAATCATAAAGGTGAACGCTTATAATGATATGGAGGTGATCGGCCAGACGATCGACGACGCCGCGGGAGAGGCTTTCGACAAATGCGCCAAGGTGATGGGGTTGGGTTATCCCGGTGGTCCCGTCGTGAATCGTTTGGCGAACGAAGGCAATCCGGATGCTTTTACGTTCAGCAAGCCGCATATCCCCGGATATGATTATAGCTTCAGTGGCTTGAAGACTTCCTTCTTATATACCTTGCGTGATCATTTGAAAGATGATGCGGATTTTATTGAGAAGAACAAGCGAGATCTATGTGCTTCCTTGCAAGCTACGGTAATCGATATCTTGATGAGTAAATTGCGTAAGGCGGCGAAGGATTTGCATATAAAGGAAGTAGCCGTCGCCGGAGGTGTATCGGCCAATTCCGGTTTGCGTGAGGCATTCTTGGATCACGCCAAGCGTTTCGGCTGGAAAGTGCATATCCCGAAGTTCTCGTTCACCACGGATAACGCTGCTATGGTAGCTATCACGGGATATTATAAGTATATGGATAAGGAGTTCTGTCCGATGGATGTCGCTCCTTTTTCTAGGGTTGTCTTATAGGAAAATAGTTTTACTATAGAGAAACAAAAGTTTCTTCTAGGGAAAACAAAAGTTTCTTCCTAATGAAACTATTGTTTTCCCATAATGAAACTCCTAGTATCATTATAACAATGGAAGTAGATGATTTACCAATAGAGTTAGAAGTAGCGAACGCACTCAAATCAGGACACCTGATGATGGGTACGGCAGAGAGTTGTACAGGCGGAAAGATCGCCAGCATGATAACCTCCATGGCGGGCAGCTCGGAATACTTCACCGGGGGCGTGGTAGCCTATTGCAATGAGGTGAAGCATCATGTGCTCGGTGTCTCCGAGGCGGACTTGAACACTTTCGGGGCCGTAAGCCAGCCGGTCGTGGAGCAGATGGCCCGTGGAACTATGCGGGTATTGGGATGTGATTGTGCCGTCGCTACCTCCGGGATCGCCGGGCCGGGAGGCGGGACTCCCTCGAAACCGGTGGGAACGGTATGGATTGCCGCCGCTTATAAGGAGAGGATTCTCTCCGAGTGCTATCATTTCGGGGAGAATCCTCGTATGGAGAACATTCGCTTGTCGGCAGAGGCGGCGTTGCGTATGTTGCTGGGATTGATTCGTGAGTAAAAGGACTATCGCTTAATGGGCGATCTCGTCCACGATTTGTTTATAGCCTTCCTCGTTCGGGTGTAATCCGTCTGAGAATAAGGATTCGTTTATCTTGCCGTCTTCCTGAAGCAACTTCGTACCCGGGTTCTTGAACGTGTACCATCCGGTCTCGGCCATTTGACGGATGCGGAGATTGAGGTTCCTTACCCGTTCTTCTAGGTTGCGGCGGGGCAAGATGCCGATTACCTTGATCTTGGCCTCCGGTTGCCGTTGCCTGATGGCGGAAAGCAAGAAACGAATGCCTTCCACGATCTCGTTGTCATTGTTAATTCCGATGTTATTCGTGCCGATCATCAATACTACTTCCTCAGCCTTGTATCCATCCAATTCACCATGATAGACTCTCCAAAGTACGTTCTCGATACGGTCGAAACCATATCCGAGATTGTGGAATCCAGCCGGACGCATGATTTTCTCCCATGTTTCCATACCTCGCACGGACGGTCCTTTGGGCTCTCCTCCCCAGAAATGCGTGATGGAATTACCTAGGATCACCCGTCGAGGCGGGTTGCTTTGATTCAGCGAGAGAATATCCCGGTGACGTTTTTGCCATTCGTAATTATTGGGTTCCCGGCGCTGGGTGACAGGCTTTGTAGTAGAGAGGTCTCCTTCGGGGATGCGTAATATTTCCCGTACTTTCCGCTCTACGGCGTTCGCCTGTGTTTCCATGCCCCAGTCGGAAGGATGGACGTAATCTACCCAAGCGTCCGGGTGCGGTCCCAGCTCTTCTCGTGTAAGGTAGTAGATATCTTTTATCCCTTGTGCCTGCAATTCCTCGAATGCTTTTTTAGCTCCTTCGTTCATGCGTGTATAATCTTGTAACTTCGTATCGTTGGCGAGTGCGTTGCTATATCCGGCATGCTCCACTAATAAGATCGGAGAGGAGTGGGTGGCACGTATTTGCTTGACTGCGTCCGATACGAGTTGCGTGATCTCATCTTTGCTCTTTGGCGTGAGGTTGGGCAGGCAGTCAAGGATATAAAGGCGTGCGTCTATCTCACAAATAAAATCCAATACCTCTTTCTCTAAACGTCCGTTACCGGAGAAGCCTAGGTTGATAAGCGGATATCCCAGAGAACGCTGCAAGATCGTGCCCCAAGTCATGCCCGGGCGAGAGGCGCATGCGCCTTGGGCGATCGAGGTTCCGTATAAAAGAATCGGTTTCTCGGGCGATACGGGGATAAACGTAAGCTCATCGTTTTCGGGCACGCCGATTTCCAACCACTTTATCGTATTATAAGGAGGCAGGTAGAGGCGGAACTCATAGCCCCTGTCATGATACAGATCTTTGCCTATGTTCGTATAATGGTATTGAAGCGTATCTCCGGAAGGATAACCGCCGAAATAAAATCTCCATTGGCCATCACTATCGATACTATATAGATCTACACCGGATACGCCTGTCGTGGGCATATGTGGCATATTCAGCGGTCCGCTTACTTGATAGCGTACTTTTAGTTCAGGGGCGTTGCTGAAAAAATGAATCGCCAAACCGGCGGAATTGCGGGATAAATCCCAGACGGGTTTACGTACCTTGCCTTCGGCTCTTTGGGGAAGCCGGACGTAGCTGTCTCCGATCTCTTCGGTCCATCCTTGGTTTTGTATGACAGGGAATCCACATTCGAGCGGGTTGAGCCATTTCCATTGTGCGTGGGCGGATAGAGCCGTGAGGCATACGAGCGTTAAGAAGATTTTGTGAAGTCTCATCATTCCGGTATTATTTGTTTTTTGTTATGCATATGACAAAGATAATATATATTTGTATTCATAAACAAACTTAAATCAATAAACCATGCGTAAAAACATTCTATTTGCTTTTCTCTTTTTAATGGGCGCTATCCCGTCGATCGCCCAGAAGAATTACCAAGTCCAGTCTCCAAACCGGGATATAAAGGTGGAGGTTACGGTAGCTGATAAAGTCGCTTTCTCTATCGTACAGGATCATTCGGAGGTAATGAATTCTGCCGTATCTATGACTTTACAAGGAGGTGAGGTACTTGGCGCTAACCCGAAAGTCTTGAAAGTGACGAAGACCTCGGTAGACAAGGAGATACCCTCTCCGTTCTATAAGAAGGACGTAGTAAAGGATATCTATAATGAGATGCAAATCTCGTTCCGGGGAAACTACGGGCTGGTTTTTAGGGTGTATAACGATGGAGTCGCTTACCGTTTCACGACGAAAAGAAAGGAACCGATCGTTATTGCCGATGAGGAGGCCGTCTATAATTTTCCCTCGGATTATAAGACATTCACCGCTTACGTGAATAGTACGAAGCCGACGTTCGAGGAGCAATTCTTCAACTCCTTCGAGCAGCCCTACGTAAACGAGACGATCTCTAGCCTAAATGATAAACGCCTGAAGATCCTGCCTCTTTTGGTGGATCTGGAAGACGGTCGCAAGGTCTGTATCACGGAAGCCGATCTGGAGGATTTCCCCGGGATGTTCTTGAATAACGAGACGGGAAAAACTTCCTTGAAAGCGGTTCATGCGCCTTATCCGAAAGTGAAGGAGCAAGGTGGCCATAATCAGTTACAGATGTTGGTGAAAGAGCGTGAGAACTATATCGCCAAAACATCCGGAACCCGTTCTTTCCCTTGGCGTGCGTTTATAATCTCCCGGAATGATAAGGAGTTGGCCGATTGCGATATGGTCTACCGTCTGGCTTCTCCCTCCCGGGTAAACGATATCTCTTGGATCAAGCCGGGTAAGGTGGCTTGGGATTGGTGGAACGACTGGAATCTATACGGTGTGGATTTCCGTGCCGGAATCAATAATCCCACCTATAAATATTATATAGACTTCGCCGCCGAGCATGGTATCGAGTACGTAATCTTGGATGAGGGCTGGGCCGTGAACCTGCAAGCGGACATGATGCAAGTAATACCGGAGATCGATCTTCAAGAATTGGTGGATTACGGTAAGTCCAAGAATGTCGGAATTATCCTTTGGGCGGGTTATTGGGCTTTCGCCCGTGATATGGAGAATGTCGTGAAGCATTATTCGGATATGGGCGTGAAAGGCTTCAAGGTGGATTTCTTGGATCGTGACGATCAGGAAATGGTGAACTTTGTTTATGAGGCCTCCGAGGTATGCGCTAAATATAAGATGCTAGTGGATTTCCATGGCGTATTCAAGCCGACAGGTCTTCAACGGACCTATCCGAACGTATTGAACTATGAGGGTGTGAATGGTTTGGAGCAACTGAAATGGTCTCCCGAGTCTTACGATATGGTGACGTACGATGTCACGATCCCATTCATCCGTATGATCGCCGGCCCGATGGATTATACGCAAGGCGCTATGCGTAACGCCGTTAAAGGTAATTATCGCCCGGTAAACTCGGAGCCGATGAGCCAAGGAACCCGTTGCCGCCAGTTGGCTACTTACGTGATCTTCGAGTCTCCTTTCAATATGCTGTGCGATGCCCCGTCTAATTATAGGAGGGAAAAGGAATGTACGGAGTTTATCTCTAACATTCCGACCATCTGGGATGAGACGGTCTCATTGGCTGGAAAGGTCTCCGAGTATGTAGCGATCGCCCGCCGTCGTGGTAATGATTGGTATATCGGGGCGTTGACCAACTGGACGCCGAGGGAGCTGGATTTAGACCTGTCTTTCTTGGGCGAAGGTGATTATACTTTGGAATTATTCAAGGATGGCATAAATGCCGATCGTGCCGCCCGTGATTATAAGAAAGAGGTAATCCCAGTCCCGACAGATCGCAAATTAAAGATCCATATGGCTCCCGGTGGAGGCTATGCGGCTCGTATCCAGAAACGATAATTCTCTTTTCGTCTAAAGCGACCCTGCCACTCGTCGAATAAACGCTCGCTTTCATGGATGCGGGCGTTAGATTCGCGTATCATTTATAAAAAACAGTAAAGGATATGAAGAGTCGGTTGATAGGCATGGGGATGCTATTATTGGTTACACTGTCCGCCCCGGTAGCGGGGCAGGCGCAAAAGGCCGTGGTGAGAGGCTTGCTAGTGGATTCATTGACCCAAGAGGGCGAGCCTTTCGCCACGATCCGTATTTTCCGGCAACAAAAGCCGGATAAACCCGTGGCGATGACCGTGACGGATATGGAGGGACGGTTCGAGCAGGAAGTGAGTGGCAAAGGCGATTTCGAGATCTTATTCAGCTCGGTAGGGAAAACGAGCAAGGCGGTTCCTTTTTCCTTGAGGGGAGATCGGACCGTGAATTTAGATACCGTCTATATCTCCGAGGACATGCAGCGGCTGAAAGGCGTGGAGGTCGTGGCCCAGCGCCCGTTGGTGAAGATGGAGGTGGATAAGATGAGCTATAATACGGAGGACGACGTAGACGCGAAGTCGAGTACCGTGCTGGAGATGCTCCGCAAGGTGCCGATGGTAACTGTAGACGGCAACGACAATATCACCGTGAACGGCAGTAGCAATTTCAAGGTATATGTAGACGGGAAGCCGAACGTGATGATGAGCAGCAACCCCTCTGCGGTCTTGAAGAATATGCCGGCAAGTAGCGTAAAGAACATCGAGGTAATCACCAACCCGGGCGTAAAATACGATGCCGAGGGCGTAGGGGGCGTATTGAATCTGGTGACGGACAAGGCCTCCGGTGGCAAGGCCGGACTGAGTGGTTATAACGCTACCTTCCGGGGAATGGCCAGTACGAAGGGATTCTCCGGCGGCGCCTATTTCAGCATGCAGAAGGATAAGTTCTCGATGACCGTGAATGCCAACGTCGCTAACGGCGATATCGATGATTCGGAAATCAGCGCGAGCCGGGAGCAGTTGGGAGAGGCAGGCAGTAGCTTCTTGGATAACTCGCAGAAAGGCCGGACGGATGTCCTCGTGAAGATGGGCAACTTGAATCTGGGCTACGAGATCGATTCCTTACGTTTGCTCTCCGCCTCTTTTGGCTTGATGGGCTTCGATAATAACTCGGATTATAATACGATAACCTCGATGCGGGGCGGTATCTACGGCGATGGTTTCAATTACACCGGACGATCGAAGCAAGACAACGGCAGCTATTCTATCAACGGTAGCCTCGATTACCAACGTTCTTTCGCCGATAACAAGGATCGGATGCTGACTTTCTCTTACTTGATCTCTTCCTCTCCGGTCAACACGGACTCGTACAGCCTCTTCGACGGGGAGCCGGAAAACCCCTTCCTGAACCTGACGAATCGCTATACGGATGTCCACCGGAATACGTTGGAGAATACCTTCCAGATGGATTATACCTCCCCTTTAAAACCCGGACACCTCTTGAACGTGGGACTGAAATATATCTCCCGGAATAACTACTCCGATTCCAAGTATTATCTCGACGAGAATGGAGGGTATATATATAATGAGAGCAATAGTTTGAATTATAAGCATAACAATGACATCTTAGCCGGTTACGCCGAATACGACGGGAAATGGAAGAAGTGGGGATTCAAGGGTGGTCTGCGCTATGAGTACACGTGGCAGAACGTGAAGTACGTGGTAGGACAGGGCGAGAATTTCTCGATGCGTTATGGCAATCTGGTTCCCTCGGCCAACCTTTCCTATATGTTGTCGGCCAACCAGAATATCGGGATGACTTACAATATGCGTATCAGCCGCCCGGGTATCGGCTACTTGAATCCTTATGTCGATAAGTCCGACCCGACCAGCGTCTCGTATGGTAATACGGATCTGGAATGCGAGAAGGCGCATAACCTGAGCTTGGTGTACAATCTTTTCACTAGCAAATGGATCGTGAACCTAACGTTGCGGCAGGGCTTTTGCGATAACGCCATCGAGAGCTACAGCTTCTATAAGGATAATATCTTGAACACGACCTATGGGAATATCGTGAAGAACCGTCAGACAGGCTTGAACGCTTACGTGAATTGGAACGCCGGCCCCAAGACCCGTATCTATTTGAATGGCGGCCTCTCGTACGTAGACTTGAAAAGCTCGGAACTAGACCTTGCGAATAGCGGATGGCAGACAAACGCCATGCTGGGTGCGCAACAGACCCTTCCTTGGAATATCCGGCTGAGCGTAAACGTGATCGGCTCCACGAAACAGTATAACCTGCAAGGATGGAACACGGGCTTCAACGCCGTGATGGGAAGCATATCCCGTTCCTTCTTGAAAGACCGCTTGAGCGTGAGTATCACCGGTGTAACGCCTTTCAGTGGCAAGGGAATGGAATTCAAGTCTTATGCGAAAGGCCGGGATTTCGCAAACCATACCTGTATGCTTCTCCCGATCCGAATGGTAGGCATAAGCGTAAGCTACACCTTTGGCAAGCAGCAGGCGACGAAGCAGGTGAAACGCACGATCCGGAATACGGACGTGAAGGAAATGAAATCCGAGATGGAAGGGATCGGGAATATGTTGATCAAATAACCGGCGGATTCAAATCTATTGTTTACTTTTGTGAAAAACAGTCTTATGAGATTAGCGAGGAAAGATTATATACTGATGTTGATCCAGACAACCGCTTGGATCTCCTTGTGGCTGATTCCGCCACTGATAAACTTCTTGGTCAGCTTCGACCAGAAATCGACCTTTGATATTCTCAAGGGGAATGGGGAGTTTCTCGCCCCGCTTGCCTTGATCTATTTCCTGAACTACTTCCTGCTGGTCCCGTCCTTGCTGTTGGGCAGGAGCAGGAAGTGGTTCTGGGGAGTGAATCTCGTGCTCGTTATCTCTAACGTATGTCGGATCTTTTATCCGCTGTCGGTCTTGCCGGATACGATGAGGGCCGGGCTTTATATGGGGGTTTTCGCTGTGTTGCTGATGAATGCGTTGGTTGTCGTGTCGGCCGTGGGCGCTCGTTACGCCATCCGCTGGAATGAGATGCAGATCACCTTGAAAGAGGAGAAGCAAAGGAACGCCGAGGCGGAACTGGCTTGGCTGAAGAACCAGTTGAATCCGCATTTTCTCTTTAATACCTTGAATAATATATCCAGCTTGGTGCAGATAGACCAAGATACGGCGCAAGAAAGTATCGGGCAATTGAGCGATTTGCTGCGGTATACGCTCTATGAGTCGAACCATGAGCTGGTACCGGTAGAAGGCGAGATCGAGTTCATGAGCAATTACATCGAGTTGATGAGGTTGCGCTGCAATGAACTGGCTACCGTGGAAGTGGATTTGCAAGTCCCGCCTAAACCGATGAGGATCGTGCCGCTTTTGTTCATCTCTTTAATAGAGAACGCCTTCAAGCATGGCGTGAATAGCCGTAAGCCGTCGTTCGTACGTATTCGTTTCAAGGCGGAAGGAGATGACCTCGTCTTTACCTGCGAGAATAGCGACCACCCGAAACCGGACGTGAACCGTAGCGGATCGGGGATCGGGCTGGAGAATCTGAGGCGTAGGCTGGATCTGGCTTATCCCGGTCGTTACCGATATGATCAAGCGCTTCGGGAAAATAGTTACTTTGTTCAAATAACACTTCGAGACTGCTTATGAAAACACTGACTTGCATGATCGTAGACGACGAGCCCTTGGCGGTGAAGATGCTGGAGGGCTTCGTGAGCCGTACGCCTTATCTGAGGCTGGCGGCTTCCTTCAATGATCCGGTACTGGCACTCTCCACGTTGCGTGAGTCTCCGGTGGACGTGCTTTTCTTGGATATCCAGATGCCGGATCTGGACGGGCTGAACCTCTCCCGCATGGTGCCCCCCGGTACGAGGGTGATCTTCACGACCGCCTTTAAGGAGTATGCCTTTGATAGCTATGAGGTGAATGCCCTCGATTTCCTGCTGAAGCCCATCCGATACCATAAGTTTCTCGGAGCTGCGGAGAAGGCCCGCCAATGGTTTGAGATGAGTAGCGTGAAGGAGGAGAGAGGCAGCCTTTTCGTGCGGGTGGATAGCCAGTTGCGGCAGGTGGAAATCTCCCGGATATTATACGTGACGGGTTTGAAGGATTACGTGATGATCTATCTGGAAGGGGAGGCCCGTCCGCTTATCACCCACGTGACGATGAAGGCCATGGAAGAGATGTTGCCTTCCGGTCGCTTTATGCGGGTCCATCGTTCTTATATCGTGGCGTTGGATAAGATCCGCTCCGTTGATCGGAATAATTGCGTTTATATCGGAAAGGAGATCATCCACGTGACGGATGCCTACAAAGAGGCGTTCAACGCTTATCTGAAAGCCGCTCAACCTTCTTGAAAAAATTATAAGCATTATCTTGATCCGTGACAGTGCCTACAAAAAATTATAAGTGCTATCCTGAGTCCATACAGTGCTTACAAAAAATTATAAGCGCTATCCTGACTCATGATAATGCTTACAAAAAATTATAAGCACTGTCCTGATTCGTGACAGCGCTTACAGAAAATTATAAGCACTATCCGGGATTTGCGATAACGCTGTTTTTAAACTTTATGCGTATATTCGTGCCTTAATTAAGAGCGAATGATATGAAGAATAGGGCAACTTTCAATTTTCAACTTTCAATTTTCAATTTTTTTATCTTACTTGTATGTCTGACCTCGTGCGGTAGCAAAAAACAACAAAAAGTAGCTTTGCCCGCCGATTTCAAGGGACCGAAGGAGTTGGCTCGCTTATATGGGGTACGTATCACACCGGAAGATAATATATTCTTGTACAACGAGGGGGCCCGTTGGTTGGGTGTACGTCATAAATTGGGAGGGAGCACGAAACGGGGCGTGGATTGCTCCGGTTTCGTATCGATCGTTTATCGGGAGGTATACGGAAAACAGCTGGCTCGTTCCTCGGCGGATATGCTGAAGTATAATTGCAAGAAAGTGAGTCGTGCCAAATTGCAGGAAGGAGATCTGGTATTTTTCAAGATGGGCCGTGGCGGGAAGCGTGGCGTTCCGAATCACGTGGGGATTTACTTGAAAAATGGGCGCTTCATCCATACCAGTACTTCCAGTGGCGTGATGGTAAGTAACCTTAGCGAACCTTATTATACAAGAACTTGGTTAACGGGTGGTAGGGTAAAATAAAATTACTAAATTCGCGTCTTAGAAAAACTATTAAACATAAATAGAATATGTTGACAATCAAATTAATCACTGAAAACACGGATGCCGTAATCCGTGGACTGGAAAAGAAACATTTTAAGGGTGCGAAAGAAAGCATCGATAAAGTGTTGGAATTGAATGATAAAAGACGTATCGCACAAAATCAATTAGATAAGAACCTAGCGGAGGTAAACGCAACCTCGAAGTCGATCGGACAATTAATGAAAGAGGGCAAGAAGGAAGAGGCGGAGGCCGCTAAGAAACATGTTTCCGAGATCAAGGAGGTGAGCAAGGCTTTGCAGGCTGAGATGGATCAGGCTGCCGAGGAGCTGCAGAACTTACTTTATACGATCCCGAACGTACCTTATGATGAGGTGCCCGAGGGTGTTGGCGCCGAGGACAATGTGGTGGAGAAAATGGGAGGTATGGAAACGGAACTTCCGAAGAACGCTCTTCCGCACTGGGAATTGGCGAAGAAATATGATTTGATTGATTTCGATCTGGGTGTTAAGATCACGGGAGCAGGTTTCCCGGTCTATAAAGGACAGGGCGCTCGTTTGCAACGTGCGTTGATCAACTTCTTCTTGGATGAGGCCCGTGACGCCGGTTACTTGGAGATCATGCCGCCTACGGTGGTGAACTCGGCTTCCGGTTATGGTACGGGACAGCTTCCGGATAAGGAGGGACAGATGTATCATTGCGAGGTAGACGATTTATATTTGATCCCGACAGCGGAGGTGCCCGTGACAAATATTTACCGGGATGTCATTCTGGATGAGAAACAGTTACCGATCAAGAATTGCGCTTATACACAATGTTTCCGTCGTGAGGCAGGATCTTATGGCAAGGATGTACGCGGTTTGAATCGTTTGCACGAATTCTCTAAGGTGGAGTTGGTTCGGATCGATAAACCGGAGCACTCTAAGCAATCTCACCAAGAGATGTTGAATCATGTGGAGGGATTACTTCAGAAGTTGGAGTTGCCGTATCGCATCCTTCGTCTTTGTGGGGGTGATATGAGTTTCACGGCTGCCCTTTGCTTTGACTTCGAGGTGTATTCCGAGGCACAACAACGCTGGTTGGAAGTTAGCTCCGTGTCCAACTTCGATACGTATCAAGCCAACCGCTTGAAATGCCGCTATCGTGACGAGAATAAGAAAACGCAACTTTGCCATACCTTGAATGGTAGTGCTTTAGCCTTGCCTCGCATCGTAGCCGCCTTATTGGAAAACAACCAAACCCCCGAAGGTATCCGCATCCCGAAAGCGTTGATCCCTTACACTGGGTTTGATATGATTAAATAAGCATCAGATCATTTATATAAAATATCCCAGCATTGTCCTTATTGTGGATATGCTGGGATATTTTTTTTGAATGAATTAGATGAATAAGTTTACGTTCGCGTCTTCCGCACGTTCCAGATAGGTGGCTACGCCTCCTAGGACAACGTTATCCATCAGTTCTTCTTTTTTGACGCCCATTACGTCCATGCTCATCGTGCAGGCGATCATCTCGATACCATTCTCTACGGCTTGTGCCATAAGGCTTTCCAAGCTGTCGATCCGTTTCTTCCTCATGATAAGGCGCATCATCCAACTGCCGGCTCCACCCATATTCATTTTAGATAGTTTCAGCTTTTCGCTATTTGCCGGAAGCATCCAGCCAAACATCTTGCCGAAGATATCTTTGGATACGGCAGGTTTTTCCCGTTTCTTAATCACGTTAAGTCCCCAGAAAGTAAAGAACATAGTCACCTTCTTTCCGGTGGAGGCGGCCCCGTTCGCTATGACGAATGAGGCCAACGCCTTATCGAGGTCATCGCTGAAAACGATCAATGTCTTGTTGTCGGCACTATTACCACCTGTCGCTATTTTGCATTCAGCTTTTTTTTTTCGTACCGTGGCGGCGATCGTGCCTCCCTTATTTTCCAGAGAGACTAACTCTGCCCCGGTTATCTTGCACCATGAAGAGACATCTTTTCCGAAAGCCTGATCTGTTGCGGTGATTTCCAATGACTCATCTTCCCGCAAGTTCTCATAGTTCTTTTTCAACTGCATGATCGGTCCCGGACACATTAATCCGCAAGCGTCTACCTTAATCGCCGTAGCTGCCGGAGTCGATTTGCAAGAGCTACTTTTACCAGATGCCTTATCAGAAACAGCCTCGGACGAACAAGGTGCGCAGGCCGGCTCATTCTTGATCTTTGCTGTCGCTACACTCCAAGTCTTGTAACCACCGGATAGGTTCCGGACATTCGTGAAGCCATTTTGAGTCAGGATGCGATAAGCCAAATAGCCCCTTAATCCAACGGCGCAAGTCACTACGATCGGTTTATCCTTGGGCAGTTCCGCCAAATGTTCTCTTAACTCATCAACCGGGATATTGATGAAGCCGGGGATTGTCCCTAAGCTGTACTCGTCACGGGTACGGACATCGATACGTACGGTATCTGGCGATAAGTTCTGGATTTCTCTCCACTGGATCGCTTTCGCTTTTCCCGTAAGCAGGTTCTCCGCTACGAAGCCGGCCATATTTACAGGATCTTTAGCGGCTGAATAAGGAGGAGCATACGCATGTTCCAACTCAGTCAGGTCATAGACCGTACCTTTCCGCTGGATCACTTGCGCTAACATCTCGATCCGTTTGTCTACGCCTCCGAAACCTACGACTTGCGCCCCTAACAGTCGTCCGTCTTCCGGCGCGAACAATATCTTGATCGATAAAGGCACGGCTCCCGGGTAATATCCCGCATGCGAGGCTCCATGCGTATAGGAGGATTGATAAGCGATTCCTTCCCGTTTCAACAGCTTAGCGTTAGCACCCGCCGTGGCGACCGTCAAGTCGAATACCTTGGCGATAGAGGTTCCCATCGTCCCGTCATAAGTTTCCTTATTGCCGGATACGATATTATCGGCTACGATACGTCCTTGCTTATTCGCCGGACCCGCCAATGGGATCAAGGCTGGTTTGCCTGTCACGAGGTGGCGTACTTCCACGGCATCTCCCAACGCATAAATATCCGGGTTCGAGGTCTGCATATATTCATTGACAGCGATACCGCCGAGTGCTCCGATCGTAAGTCCCGCTTCTTTGGCCAGTCGGGTTTCCGGACGGACACCGATACTCAATAAAACCATATCCGCCGGGATCTGCTTCCCACTTTTCAAATGAACGGTCACGCCTCCGGAAGTCTCCTCGAAACGAGATACGCCATCTTCCAGCATCAAGCCTACCTGCTTGCCGATCAATTGCTGATGTACGATAGCGGCCATGGAATAGTCAAGGGGTGCCATCACTTGGTTAGCCATTTCCACGACGGTGACATGGATACCCAGCTCATGCAAATTCTCCGCCATCTCCAAGCCGATGAAACCACCCCCTACAACAACGGCGGTACGGGGCTTTTCTGTGTTCACGTAATTCTTGATCGTGTCCGTATCCGGCACGTTACGTAACGTGAATATCTTTTTACTCTCGATTCCTTCGATGCGTGGACGCAAAGGCTCCGCACCGGGAGAGAGCACTAGTTTATCGTAAGTCTCCGTGTAGGTTTCTCCTGTGCCGAGTTTCTTTACCTCCACTTGCTTGGATTCGGGAAGGATTCGGGTCACTTCCTGCTCCGTACGTATATCGATGCGGAATCGATCCGTGAAGCCTTTCACGGTTTGTACGAATAATTTATTCCGGTCGTTGATCGTGTCTCCTATATAATAAGGTAATCCACAGTTTGCGTAAGAAACATATTTTCCACGTTCGAAAAGGATGATTTCCGCTTTCTCGTCCATTCTACGCAGCCGGGCTGCTACGGTAGCTCCACCGGCTACACCTCCAATAATCAAGTACTTCATATCTGTTTTTATTTAATTTGTATTATACATATTTGTTAGTAGACAATAATTAGTTAAAAAAAGGGATTCATCCCTTCTGTATGTATTCTTTGAGTTGATTGAACAGGCTGTCCATGTTTAGCTCGGCCTGCATCATCTGTTGTATTTTCTCTTTCCCTTTTGGGGTGAGCGAGAAAAACATTTGCCGCTTATCCTCTTTATTGATGTTCCTGCGGATAAACCCCTTGTTCTCGACAGAGGTGATCACCTTTGAGACCCGGGAGTTTGAAAGACCGATATAATCGCAAATCATTCCTGCCGACTTTGCCTCATTATCCTTTAAGCAACAAAGCAACATGGCCTCGTTGATGGTGATAGCATGTACTTCCGAGAAATTTTTCTCGAACTGGTACAGTATCTTATAGATATCCTTTATGGCGCAAATTGGTTCCATATTTCTTTATAACTTGTTTGATGATGCAAAGATATAACTATTTTCCAATAAAAATACTTTCTGGTGGAAAATAATTAAGACTATTGTATATTATCCTATAGTAGAGACGGGGCGTGCCCCGTCTCATCACCGTCTGAATAGTATCTTTAAGTTACCATTTAGCTGGGATGAGACGGGGCACGCCCCGTCTCTACTACTAGGTATTTCTTTTAATCTCTGTTGGAGAAATATTTCATGAATTGTGAACGCTCATACATCGCCGGGTTCGGGATATTGGCGTAATTCAATTTGCCTTGGAATTGGGAAAGGGATTGGTAATGTGCTTGATGCATCCACTCTTCCACGCAAGTCAATACTTGGGAGATGATTTCCGCTCCATGTGTATAGACAGCGCTACACATCTGTACGGCGGAAGCGCCGGCCAATAGACATTTAACGACATCTTCCCAATCATGCACACCGGTAGAGGAAGCGATACTGATTCCCGGGATCTTTCCGGATACGATAGCCGTCCAGCGAATCGTGTCACTCAAATCGGAATGATTGCTAAATACATTACCCGAAACGATCTGCATATTATTGATGTCGATATCCGGCTGGTAGAAACGGTTGAATAGCACGACACCATCAGCACCGTTTACTTTCAACAAATGAACCAGTGAAGGAATATTGCTGTAATTCTTTCCGATCTTCATGATAACCGGAATCGATACGGTCTCTTTTACCTTGCGGATGATACTGACATACGTATCCCGGATACTCTCGAAATCTTCGGTCAGCTCGGTTTCCATGAAGAACACGTTCAACTCCAAAGCGTCCGCTCCCGCTAACTCAATTTGGCGGGCGAAATCGATCCAAGCGTCTGCCTTATAGCAATTGATGCTGGCGATAATGGGGATCGTGCATAATTCCTTGCTCTTCTTGATCAGTTCCAGATAATCATTTACTTGATTCGCTTTTACATAACCACGGATATAATCCGCCGCTTCGGGGTAATCGGAGTCTTGCATCAAAGCCTCGCTCTGCATCTCGATCTGCTCTTCGAAAAGAGATTTCAATACGATAGCTCCAGCGCCTGCTTTCTCAAAATCCCTGTTACGTTCCGCCTTATTGGTGAGTCCGGAGCTCCCTACGATAATCGGATTGCGAAGTGTTAACCCTGCGTATTGGGTTTTAATGTCAATCATGTTGCCTATATTTAGATTTAATAATTACTTTAATATTCCCGTTCGCCAAAGATACTGGTACCCACCCGTATCAAGGTGCTTCCTTCTTGGATAGCGATCGGGTAATCGTGGCTCATCCCCATGGATATCTCCTTGAAATCGACATTATCTTTACAGAGCGTCTCTTTCAGTTCGATAAATAAATCATGGATCTTGCGGAATTCTTCCCGTATCAACCCCGTATCATCGGTATTGGTAGCCATACCCATCAATCCGCAAATACGAATATGCTGGAATTCGGCCAAGGACTCGTCACGCAACAACTCCTTGCATTCCTCAGGACTGAGTCCGTGCTTGGATTCCTCTTGCGCCACATGGATCTCCAATAATACCCGGATCGTGCGGTTGTGTTTTTTCGCTTGTTTATTCACCTCAGCCAAAAGCTTCAAGGAGTCTATGCTATGGATCAAATGAATAAAAGGAGCGATATCTTTTACCTTATTGCTTTGTAACGGGCCGATAAAATGCCATTCGATATCCTCAGGTAGTACTTTTTGCTTGGCGCTCAGTTCCTGTGCCCTGCTTTCGCCAAACACCCGCTGTCCGGCGTTGTAAGCCTCCCATAGAGCCTCCACCGGGTGAAACTTAGAGACGGCAACCAACGTCACCCCTTGCGGGAGCGACGTTTTCAGTTGTACTATGTTTTGAGCGATACTCATGTTTTTATCCTCTTTGTTCAGCTTGTTGTTTTTGCTCCGCTATCAGTTCCTCGCCACTTTTCTTCTCGCCGGGAATACTGTTCGCGTCGAATGGGAATACATCCATCAACTGGGTTTCCGTTACCGAGGCGATGGTATAATCCGCCAATGTACCCTTCATTCCATCTTCCAATACGGCGATGGCCTCTTTCAGCGTAGTGGCTTGGGCAAGCATTTGTGCGGCGGTTTTCTTTTCCGCTCCGCTCTTCTCGTCCAACGTGATAAAATAAACCTTGATCTTATAGAACCGATCACCATTCTCGTTGAAGAATAATTCGGATAAACGAGCTCGTTTGATGTCTGTTACCGTGAATTCACCCGTGATGAAGGGGCGGATCTCCTCGATGATGCGAGCTTCCGCTTCCGTAAAAGACAGGGCGTCTACCAAGTAAGGCTCGGTTACTTTTTTCTGCATGCCATTTTCCAGCATTTTCTCATAAGAGACCTTACATTCAAACCAATTGTGCATATGCTTTACTTTTTAATTTAGTCTGTACTCTGTTTAAAACAACGTACAAATATAGTGGCTATTCATCAATAAAACAACTTGCCGCAAAAGATATAATTTGCCGGGATGTCTAATTTCGCATGTTTGTTTTCAATTGGAATTTAAAATAGAGAGATATGGATAAGAAAGATTTGGTGGAAGGGATGCGAGAGTATATAAGTCTGTTACAAAAGGAAGGACGGTATTCCTCGGCGAAAAGTTATCAGGATGCGATGAATTCTTTTATACGGTATAGCGGGACGGATCGTATCCCATATACATATATAAATAAGGATACTCTTCGCCGGTACGAGGCTTATTTGTTGGAGAAAGGCTGCATGCGTAATACGGTCTCCACGTATATCCGCCGTTTGCGTTGTATCTATAACAAGGCGGTGGAGAATGGCGAGGCGGCGTTTATCCCTTCATTATTCAAGGGGGTTTTTACGGGTGTGGAAAGCCAGCGCAAGAAATCCTTGCCTTTGGGGGATTTGAATCGCCTGATGACTGTCCCGGTAAAAGGAGAGAAGTTGAGGAAGACACAGCTGGCCCTTTGCTTGATGTTTCAATATGGGGGAATGTCGTTCGTTGATTTCGCCCATTTGAATAGGGGTAATATCAAGAACGGCATATTGGATTACAATCGCCAGAAGACCGGGACCTCTATGCGGTTGGAGGTCTTGGGTACGGCGGAGGCTATGTATAAGGAACTGGCGGGTGAGAGGGGTGGATGCTCCGGCTATTTATTTCCCTTTTTAAGTGGGACGAAGAACGGCCATGAGGCATATCTCGAATACAATGCGGCCTTGTCCCGGTTTAACCGGAACTTGAAGACGTTGAAGGAGGTTGCCGGAATAGCCTCGGATGTGACTTCTTACACGATCCGTCATTCTTTTGCCATGGCATTGAAGGAACAAAATGTCCCTATTGAGATGATCAGCGAGTTATTGGGCCATAAGTCCATCAAGACAACCCAAATTTATCTGAGAAGTTTCTCGTTGGAGAAAATGACGGTGGTAAATAAGTCTTGCTTTGAGAATGTATATAATTATATGTCAAAGGTGAGGTAAGGCTACTTGGGGAGTAGCGTATTCTTTCACGGCGCAAATGTAGTAAAAAATAACTAAAAACAAGCAAACAAATGTGCTTGTTTATTGTTTACTCATTGTAGGC
>JAAGKN010000868.1_pt1 | contig 217036 bp, 174 predicted proteins | sample 6206371 | NCBI WGS metagenome assembly JAAGKN01 (sample SAMN11533720, study PRJNA540317) | gut metagenome | isolation source: fecal pellets from male and female animal of same cohort | host: Peromyscus leucopus | place: USA:CA | collected 2017 | reverse complement strand
CACGGGCTTTCGCCTCTTTAATCTCACCGTGCCACCTCGATTCTGCTCCGCTTCATCTCGGTCACGGGCTTTCGCCCTATGCCAGCATATATATCCAGCCTGCCTTTTGTGCAAGCACAACGGCAGGCTGGATATATATGCTGGCGCACGGCTCAATGCTATCGTGCATATTTCTCCAATGGTATGAACTCACTTAATTTGTCACGAAACTCTAACATACAGGTGTAGGAAAGTACCAGAAAAGTCTGCTCCCCAGACTGTTGCAGTCTCGTAATCAGTGTTTTATAATCCTTTTCCACACAAAATCTCTCCGTATCAAAATCCGCATATTTCAAACGCAGCTGCATATCATATGCACGCTTTCCTGTAAAATAAAAACACTTTGCTCCTGCTGCCGCTTCCGTTAAACGCTCAAACTCCACATCATAAATCCATGAGATATCTTTACCGTCTGCATAATTATCATTTAATCCAAAAACAATATTTCCGTCCGGCCGCTGTTGAATCAGAAACTGCAATACCTCATTAAATCCTGCAGGATTCTTCACTAATACCATATTCAAAATACTGTCTCCAAGCTGAACCTGTTCCATTCGTCCAAAATGAGTTGTCAGTCCACCCAGTACCGAAACCATCTTCTCCTCCGGCAAACCGATCAAATGGGCAATTGTAGAAGCTGCCAATGCATTATAAAGATTATAGCCGCCGGGCAGCATAACCTCTGCCTGAAAAGTATTCCCGAAAACTTCCATTTCCACTACTTCGGAGTCATCTCTCCATTCCAAAACCTCCCTGAGGGATACATCCGGTTCCGGTCTCTTATATCCACATTTTTCACAGTAAAACCCTCCTAAGTGTCCAAAAGTATGATAATGATACCGGTATTTCGTCTTACAATGAATACAGTAAACGGCATCAGAAATATCAGAAGAGGTTCCCTCATAAAGAGGTCCATTTACACCAAAATAGTAAATCGCACTATGCGGCAGGTCATTTAAAGAAGTTGTGAGTGAACAATCCGCATTTAACACCAGTTTCACATTGGGAAGCTGTTCTAATCCTGCCCGTATTTTATTGACTGTAGTCAAGACTTCCCCATATCGGTCTAACTGATCACGAAATACATTGGTTACAACCGCAGTCACATCTAATTCGCCGAAATGCTTTACAATCGCTTTTAAAGCCGCCTCATCACATTCCAAGAGGGCATAATCCGTCTTAACTTTTCCCCCAAGGGTTGCAGCTCCCACAAATGCAGATACAACACCACCCAACAGATTAGCCCCGGCATCATTACAAAATACTGTACAGCCCTTTGCTTCAATCATATCCCTGATTACATGACAGGTAGTCGTCTTCCCGTTTGTTCCTGTCACACAGATAATCTTCATATCCTTGGCCAGATGTCCCAGAATGTCAGGGCATATTTTTAAAACCACTTTCCCCGGCAATGAAGTTCCACCGCTTCCTGCCAATTTTAAAATCTTTGTTGTAAACTTTCCGGCCCACACCGCTGCTGTCGCTCTGACACTCATGTTGTTCTCCTTACTTGCAACTCTTTCCTAAATTAATTACAAAATAAAAACTCAAATTTCCTTTTTACAATTATACCCAACTATCTTACACATTGTTGCAATATTATTATTTTTCAAAGATTTCTATATTATATTCTACTTTCCATACATTTTCAATATAGAAGACCTTCAAATAACAAATACTAAACCGGCTTATTATGATAAACTGCTTTTTTTCTCATCCGGGTTGATTGGTACAATACCGTCTTCAATCAGTTCCAGCATAACCTTCACAACCTCCGGGTCAAACTGCGTACCCGAATTCTCCTTTAATTCTTTTATGATAACATCCGAATCCATACTTTTACGGTAACATCTGGCACTGGACATTGCATCATAAGAATCCGCAACGCATATGATCCTCGCAAAAAGCGGAATTTCTTCCCCTTTTAATCCTTCATTATAACCCTCTCCGTCATAACGCTCATGATGATAACGGGCTCCTTCGCTAATACCTGGTAAAGAAGAAAAATCTTTTAGAATCTCTCCTCCAATAGCCGGATGGCTCATAATAACCTTTCGTTCCTCGGGAGTCAGTTTTCCCGGTTTATTGAGAATCTCATCTGAAATTCCAATCTTCCCAATATCGTGCATTAAGGCAATATAATAGATTCTCTCCTGCTCCTCCTCAGATAACTTCAACCTTTTTGCCATTTCCAGTGTATAAACCGCCACCCGCACAGAATGACCATTTGTATATGTATCTTTTGCATCAATCGTATTTGCAAATGTCTTTAGTGCCTGCTCGATAATACTCTGATATTCAGCCTGGCGTCTCTTAAGGCGTATCGTTTTTATGCGGATACTCATCCAGATGATAAATAATATTAATAAAAATGCCATGATGCCGACAAGCACCCAGAACCATGTATATTCCCATAACAGATAATCTTTGTGGATAGGAACTGTACAGGAAGTTATCACACTTTCTCCATCCGTCCCGAGAATCTCCATTATAAATTCATAATCGCCACCGGACAAATTCGTATAACTGGCACTCATGGGCTGGGCATCTGTAACAATATGGTCTTCCTCATCAAAGCCTTTTAACCGATACCTGATGACATTTTCTTTTCCGGAAAATGACAATGTGACAAACTGAAGTGTCAGACGGGTGGCTTTTCCACCTATATCGACCTTTTCCGGTGACTCATATACAGAATCATCTACAATCACCTGATTAATCGCCGTAAGAATATGTTTCGACCCTGTTTCCATTTTATCCATATCCAAAACAGATAATCCGTTACTGGTACACAGATAAAAAATATTTTCCTTTATTGTATTCCAGTTATTTGCATTCAGGGTTCCTGTCAGCCCATCCGAAACACCGATAATTTTTACTGCCGCTTCCTTCCCTGAAAGCAGCGCCCTGTAATCCAGTGCATGAATCCCATTGCTCTGCATCAGCCACAGTTCTTCATCATTGATATACATATCAAAAATGCTTCCCGGACTTTTATCATAATTATCCAGCAGACGAAATGTTTCAAAATCCCAATAAAAGAGCTCATTTCCGGCACTAATAAAAAGCCCCTCTCCATTTTCATCCGGCAGCATACGGAGCACAACACCTGCCGGAAGACCCTCATCGAATCCATAATGCTTTACTTCATCATCCTTTATTGCATAAAATCCCTGTCCATCACTGCCGGCATATAAGGTTCCGTCATCCCCCTCACACAGACAAAGGATGATGGGATAGGACAATCCGTCTTTTTCTGTATAAGTACGCTCCACCTTATGATTTTTTAATATTGTAATGCCATTCTGAGTCGCCACTGCAATTTTTCCGTCAGAGCATTCTAAAACCATCCGAATCTGCTCATTTGACAGTCCATCTTTCTGTGTAAATGCCGTTATCTTCTCTTCGTCCGGCTCATAAAGCAGCAATCCATTCTGATAATAGGTTCCAATCCACAAATTCCCATCCCGGTCACATAACAGATTCCGTATCCTGTCTCCCTGCAATCGCCTTGTCAGTTCATTTTCCACAGGCATAAAATCCTTATCCAGAATGACCAGCCCTGTATCCGTTCCCAAATAGTAAGAACCACTGCATACCTCCACTGCATTGATAGATGTCTCCGAAAGCCCCGCTGCTTCATTTGCATTGTAATAGATTCCATTCACCAGATGAATAACACCATAACTGGTAGAAGCTAACCAAACATTCCCCTCATAATCAAAAGCAACTGTATTAATCGCTGTTACATTCTTTGCGGCAACCGGATTCCATTGATAATCTGTATCCAGATATCCCGAACCATTTAATGCCCCTACCCAGATATTCCCCTTTTCATCCTGTACAATATGATTTATGGTAGAAGCTTCCCCTGTTTCATACCTATGCAATGAGAAAGAATCTCTCCCATAATCCCCATCCAAAAACTCCACCCGGTAAATCACATTCTCACTGGTGCCCAGATATAAAGTGCCATCATTCGTACATCCTGCGCAATACAAAGGTGCCTCCATTTTTTCAGAATAAAAGGTATACATCACTTTATCCTCATGAAGCAGCTTTGCGATACCGTCATCTATACATGCCCATAAAACATCATTTTCATCCACCGCTATACTATAAATCGTCATTCCGTAAACATCACTATCCAAAAAAATCAGTCTATTCTCATCTGCCTTTACCAGACCAGATGTTGTCCCAACATAGACATTTCCTTTGGAATCCTCTGTAAAACAGCGAACCGACAGACATTCCTGTGCATTTTCATATTCAAAATGTGTAAATACATTATTTTCATAAAGATACACACCTCTATCGTTGGTCCCAATCCACAATCTGCCCTTACTGTCCTCAAACAAAGCACGGATACTGGAAGATAAAATAGCCCCTTCTTTTGAATAATTCCTGAAATTTGTTCCGTCATAACGAATCAACCCCCCATAACTTCCAACCCATATATATCCATCCTGCGTCTGCAACACAGTATTTGCCTCACCGGTAGGAAGACCATTCGTCTCATTATATTCATATATAATCCAATTCTGTAGATTTGAAAATCCTTTGGAAAATACATAATCCGGTTTCAGCAGAATTAACACTATACAAAATACAATTGTACTGATAAACTCCCTTCCCCATTTCATCTTTTCCCCCTCCTAATATTGACAATATATTATGGTAACACTGTTATTCAATTACAATATCATATTCCGCTTCAAAATTCTCATGTGCATCAAGGCGATGTCCATATTCCCGCTCCTCTAATGTACCAGTAAACTCTTCACTGTCACAGCGTCCATACCACGGTTCAATGCAGATAAACGGTGCTCCCTTTTTGGCAGGCGACCAAAGACCAAATAATGGTGCATCAAAAGAAACAGTAAGATACGGCTTGCCGTCCGGCTTACAAAGAGAAACCCTGTGTGCCTGGTCCCCCTCTACCACCAGTGCATCCTCATCAAATAAATGCTCTCCCACCTGCATGGTTCCTCCGTTTATGGCAAGAATGTTATCCTTTTTATAGACCAGCCCATTCTCACTCAGCTTGGAATAAGCCAAATCTTTATCCGTATCAAATTTAATAAAATAATCCGTCTGCTTCCCCTCTCCATTTAAGGGACACATAAATGCCGGATGCCCGCCAATGGAAAAATACATAGGCTTTTCGTCCTCATTTATAACTTTCCATATCACTTTTAATATATGACCTGTCAGCTGATATCCGATTTCCAGTGTAAACACAAACGGATATTTTTCAAAAGTTGTCTCGTCCGAGCTTAAGGAAAACCAAGCCTGTCTTCCGTCATTGGACACAAGGGAAAACTCCATATCCCTTGCAAATCCATGCTGTCCCATAGGATATGCAATGCCCTCATAAAGAAACTCTTTATTCCTCAGACTTCCCACAAAGGGAAATAGAACCGGAGCACTCCTCTTCCAGAATTTCTCATCTGCATTCCACATATACTCTACATTATTTTCCTTTTTCACTATACTGGAAAGCTCTGCCCCAAAATGGTTGATTGTTACCTTTAAATCATCATTTTCCAAAACTGCCTGCATAAAATCTCCTCCTTTTTTCCTATCAACCTAAATAAAATCAAAAGTTCCCTGGCTATACTCCAAATTCTCATATTCCAGCTCTTCCTGATCCACCTGGCTTCTATAATCCACCACCACTGTCTGCTGTCTGCCTCCAATCAACTGCTGTCCCAAAATATAATTAACATCAAATCTGTTTGTAATTGCCGGTGTAGCACCACGGGCGGGAACAATCAGCTGCACATTGTTGGTCTTTAGCATTGCAAAAATCGGCTCCCAGATATAGATGTCCTTCGCCGCACCAAAAGGATTATCAATAAAAATCACTTTCTTCAGCTCATTTGCTTCTGCTTCGGGTGCATACATTCCCGAAATATAATTAATAATGGAGACCAGAAACTGGATATAAATACCCTGAGACTGCCCTGTGCTTCCCACCGCTTCCTCATAGCGGAGATAACGGCTCTGTTCTTTCATACGTTCCCTCTTATACAGCTTAAGTCTGATCGCATTCATATCCGTTACCATGACTCCAAATAATTTTTTAAGCAGCAGACGGTTTTTCATATATTTCATACGTTCGTGATTGTCCTTAAACTGGTCCGCACCATTCACCACTTCATCAATGTAATCAGACATCCTCTGTTTGATAAATTCTTCCTTTACATAAGGAATGGTAAGGTTCACCATCTGTATCATTTCTCCATCTAACTGGATACGGGATAATTTAGGAAGCTTATCCAGCTCTGTCCGGACATCCCGGCACCGCTCAATACACTGGTTTTCAAAATTATTCTTAATTGCCTCCATATCTTCAATACCCTGTTCTACCCGTTCTTTTTCCAACGAGATATAAGATATCATCTCCCGGATATTTGCCAGCAATGCTTTTGCATCCCCATAGGTTTCCGGTACTTCCACATCCTCTTTGACAGAAGCAGACAGTTCAAATGCCCCCATGGTAAAAAATGTATTGGCTGTCTGGGTTTTATAATTAAGCAGCTCCTGTTTTGCTCTTGCCAATGCCTTATTGCTCTTATCATATCCAAGCAGGCTCTCCTCAAAAATTTCACGGATTTCCTCCTGCCCTTTCGTTAGAACCTGTGCATTTGCAACGTCTAACTCCTCATTTTCCACAATACGTTTCACATCTTTATAAAGATCCGTAATAATACTATTATTTTTCACATACCTCTGGTACTCTTTCTGGAACTCCTTACCCTCCTCCTGAAGGCTTTTAAGAATCCTGTCACCCTCTGCAATTGCCTGAAGGGCTTCTTCCTTTGTCACTTCCATTTTCTGTATGGCACTTTCTCCGAACCGCTCCTTTAATGCCTGAAATGCTTGTTCGATACGTCCCTCCAAACGGGTAGCCTCACGCTCCTTCTTCTTGTAATCCTCTCTAATCTGACCATTTCTCACAGATATCTGGGACAGCTGTATGCTTAGGCGGTTTATAAACGATTCCTCCACCGGATGTAATTCATTCTTTTCCTTTAACTGTTCCAGAATTTTCACATCTACCTTGCGGCGCTCAATGATTTTTAATTCCCTCTGCATACTTTCCGAAAGTGCCGCTACAAGCTTTTTCTTATCCTCCAGTACAATCTCAGCCTGCTCCACAACTGCTTTTGCTGCCATAAATTCTGACCTTAACTGTTCCTCGGAACATTTAACTATGGTAAATTTTCCGTCTATATAATAATCCTTATAAATACTTTCCCAATCAGATAACACTTCTTTTATCTGCTGTTCCATATGAAAAATCTGGCTTTCCAGTTCCTCTTTTTTAAGGTCAGCCGTTTCTTTCCTTGACTGCACATCAACAGTATCTTTTTCTAAACGCTTTACTTCTGCCTCATAAAAGTCCAGCTGTTTTTTTGTCTCATCGGCTAAATCGCTCTTAGCCTCTATTCCTGCCAGCTTAACCTGTTCCCGCTGATTAGTAAGCAGTACTTCCTCCAGCCTGTCAGCTTCTTTTCTCTGATTTTTACTGTGGTCAGAAATGCGCTCTATGTCAGCCTCCAGACTCTGGATTTGCCTTTTATGTTCCAACACGGCTTCTTTTCCCTTCTGCAAGATGCTTTCCGCATTTAAAAACGTATCATCCGTCAGTTTTGCCGTATAATCCAGGTCTTCATCATAGACGGCTCCTATTTCTTCCAGACGTTCCAGTTCTTCTTCCATTTCAGACAGTTTCTTTTCCAGGCGGGATGTCTCCATTGCAAGAGCACCTTCTTCTGTAAATACGCTTTTGTCCTTTGCCACCAGTAATACCCCATCTAAATCCTCCGGAATATATGGCGACTCTAATACATTTCGGTCAAAAACAGGAACCGCCTGATTGTTCAGGTCAATGCTGCCAATCCTCTCATCTTCCCTGACGATATCAAACTGTCCGGTCACCACACCATACGGTAGCAGCGGAAAACGGTTTAACAGTTCTTCCCTGTTAACCCTCGGCAGGGCTGATAAATAATCCACACCGGACAAGGAAAAATCACCGTGTCTGCTCTCTAAATAATCCTTTACCCTGGTTACACCTTCTGACTCCTCTAAAATCCTGCCTTCCTTTACCTGTTCCAGATGACGGTTAACACCTTCCATTTCCTTTTCCAACATGGAAACAGCAACTCTGTTTTTGAAAGCCCTGTTTTTAATGGTATCATAAAGGGCGCTGGTATCTTTTACACCATAAACCTGCACCATTTTTTTCAGGCGTTCCTGATTTACCACGTATTCCTCATGTTTTTTGAAGGCTTCCTCCAAAGAGTTTACAGACACCTTTAACGCCTCTTTTTCCAGATAAAGCAGCCTCTCTTTTTCATTCAGCTCCCTGATATCCGATAAATACGCATTTTCTATCTGTTCTTTTTTATCCCTTAATTCTCCTTCTTCCTCCCTGAGATTTCCCATCAAATCTTTCAGGTCACTTAAGACCAGAATAGAGATTTCTTTTCGAACAGAACCAATCTCCTCCATAAGCCTGTGATATTCTTCCGTAAAATGTTCCCTGTGGCTCCTGGCTACCGCAAGGGCAGTTCTTCCCTCTTCCCACACATGACCAAGCGTCTCAGCCTCCTTATTCATCTGTTCCAGTTCTTTTTTTCTGTCCTCAAGACGGTTTCTGATATCTAAAAGCTTTGTATCATCCATCTGCTTTTTGGTATAAGCATAGCTGTGCAGTTTTTCCATCTGATCTGAATTGGCATCTTTAGAAGCATCTATAATCGCCTGATTTTCTTCCATCTGCGCCTTATCTTCCAGATAACGCAGATAGTCGTTCATGCTCTCTTTTAAATCCAGTTCTGCCTTTGCCTGATTAAGCTCCGAATCTGCCTTATTAACATGACTTTCCAGCACCTTCATCTCCTGCGTCAAACCTTCCAGGTCATATTGATCTTTAACAATCTTCAAACTTTCAATCCGCTTACGCTCCAAAAGAAGCCTCTGATCCATAGCCTCTTTTTTCTCTTCCATCCTGATAATTTCTTCCTCACCCTGACGGCTTAAAGTTTCCCCGGTAACATAGATATCAGCAAGCGTTCCCGCCACCTTATCCTTCTCCTCATACAGTGCCAGAAAAGAAGAAACCCTGCCCTCCAACAAACGCATCAGCTCAGTTTCTTTATCATAATTTGCTATCTCACTTTTTTTCCTGGATAATTCCACTAACTTATCTTTGATATCCAGCAGGGTTTTCGCCATATCCTCATTGACATCATTTTGTTCCGTCTTTACCAGAAATGCCTTTTCTATAATTTCCTCGATCAGCAGATCCTCAATTACTTTTCTGGTGGTCTTATAATGCGTTTCAAAATAAGTACGGACATGCCCCTCCGTCTTATTAATTCCTCTTATAATCTCCCACTGGCTCTCAAACAATCCATACCGGCTGATAAAACGCTGATATTCTCCTTTACGGTCAAATACATATACTTTCAGGTTCAGATTTTTTCTCGACAGGTCTTTCAAATAATTTTTAAGTCCGGTATAGGTGATCCTCTCTTTACTGTTTTGAAGAGGCAGATTGACAATATCATTTTCATTATAATCCCTGTAAAAAATACAGTAATTGAAATATTCAACGGAAGCACTGTCCCTGCCAGACAGATTCATGGATTCCGCAGTCTGTCCTGTGACAGTTCCTGGCTGATCCTTTCCTTCCATGGACATCTGACCGCTGTCTTGTCCATCCGTTTCTTTCGCCTTCCTTGCACAAAAACCGGTAGTCATATAACGGAATCCCTCTTTGATATCCTTGTCATCCAGCTTCCATTCTATCAGGGAGTGAATTGTCGTATTGCCCCCGCCGTTCCGAAACAGTTTCTCAATAGGCTGCTTCTCATCCAGCGTACAGTTCGGAATCAGGTTTTGCAGCAAAAGCAGCATCAAAATACTTTTCCCACCACCGTTTGCCAGATCATATAACGTATTCTTACCATACATACGCATGGAAAAATCATCATACCCCTGGGTTGCAAAATTATATTTTATATTGTTTACTCGAATCCTGTTTATGTTTGGCATATCTATAACCTCAACTAAATTTATTCTTCCCGGGTTTCCTTTGAAAGACTGTCGTAAATCTGTCCCCGATATTCCTCAAAATAATGTTCTACAATCGCCTGGAACCGCTCTGTAGGATAATAGCGCTTACTCACTTCCACAAATAATTTCTCCCCCACCAAAAAATTAAAAGTAAGCTTTATAAAGCTTGCTTTTGAAGCACGGGACGCACGGACTTCCTCCTGATCCTCCCCAGTACTGGCGGGAAGTTCATCCCATAAAAGTGCTACCGCCTGGAAGCTTTCCTGCTTTTCTTCGTCCACGTCATAAACTGCAATATCCTTTGTAAAAACAGATAATGCTTTCGTAACCTCTTCCATAACATTTTCAATTCTGATATATTCCTTAAACTGATAGGAAGCTGAATCCGAATAAAAAGAAAGCAGAATCTCATAAATAATGAAATAACACAGATACAGTTCCTTATTATAACGGAGTCCCATATTTTTCTTCAGCTCTTCATTCGTATAGCCAAAAATCCGGTTGCCCTCCCCGGCAGACAAAAACAGGCTTTCTTTATACTCATAGACACTAAGATTCAATTTTTGCAGCATGATTCCCACTATTTCATAAACCTCTGCATTGCCATAATAATCATCATATAAAATGCCATTGGCACCGCCGCGTTTGATATCCTCTCCTGTTACCAGCTTCGCATAGATATCCATCGCTTTTTCCAAATTCTTTATGTCCATATCCTATCCCTCTTTTTTGCAGTCAATTTCGCTCTACAAACTCCGTCTATTATGACAGTCGCCAAATGTGCTTGTAAGCAATACCCGTCTCGTAAATTTTCATAATCTACTTTACACTACCAAACCTTACCAAGCCCTATTTTCCCATAATTATCCTAAAAGTACAAGTACCTCATTCCTACATTCAGCTCTGTGTCTCAAAATGCATATCTGTTATCGTAAAAGCCTCCTCTTTTCCCTCTCCAAATCTTAATATATGCTCTGTCTCAAAAGAAACAGAAAATACCATATCCCCGTACCTGTCTTTTTTTTCCGTGCTCAGGGCATCCATAACCAGTCCCTCTAAAAAAGTATCCTGCTTTTTCTGCATTTTTTTCAGCTCATACTTATCTTTTTGTGCCAGATGTACCAGAAAAGAATATATATCCCCGTTTTTGTAGATTTCCTTTCCAAACTTTATCTCATAAATCGCCATAAGCTCTGAAAGTGTTGTTCTCCCATGCTTCCAGAGCTGTTCCAGTAATTCTTCAAATAATCTGCCAAAATTTCCGGTAATCCGTGCTTCCTCTATCTCATCTTCAAAAACATAATCCGTATCCACCTGCTTTTTTTCAACCTTCTCACCATAATCCTGATTATCCATACGGCTTTCCAGCAAACGATCGATGCTCTCCACCGAAAAACTCTTGTCAAGCTTTGGCATAAGCAATGGGGAAATCAGCATACCTATCTGCTCTGGACGATTATTGTCCATTATCTTCTTTAATACATCGCGGAAATTAAATACAGGACGAAGTTTCCTAAGCTTTGCCCTCGCTATCATCTCATCCGCTATATTCTGAAGCTCTATCGTCTCTTTGATCAGTTCCCCATGCTTAATGATCGTCTTCTTAAGTTCCGTATCCAGCTTATGGATTTCACTTAATATCAGTGCATTTTCTGCATTGGCTTTTGCAAATGCTTTATCGATCAATGCACGGTTCTTTTCAAAAAGTTTTGCCTCATCATCAAACCATTTCGCCACAGTTTCCATATATTCCTCACTTGCCTTTACTCCGGAAAACACATCATAACTCAATAAATCCAGCACTTCCTTCTTTTGCAGGGCAAGTCTGCCTACCTCATTATTGATTCTCTTCACAACTTCTATTCCGCCTGCAAAGTTTTCGGACCGAATCATTTTTTCCAGCAAAAGCTGCTGAACGGAAATATTACTTTCTTCCTTAATTTCTTTTGTATCCAGATAAAATTCTATTCCATCCGTCGTTACATGATAAAGCACAACTCCATCTGCAATCCGGCTGTCAATGAGTTTTACCCGTGCAATTTTTTTCTTCTTCTCCTCCGGATCAAAATAAGAAAATGTAAATGCCCTTCCGTCATTTTTTATCTTATCAAAAATATAACCGGCCAGTTCCTTTTCTTCCCCAGGTTCTTCTTCCAAATGAAATTCCCTTCTTAAAAGTTCCAGAAGAAATTCCTCATACTGCTCATAAGTGATTTCACTTTCATGAAAATTATTTTCATTGATAAAGAAACGCAGAGTAGCCATAGTGATATATCCCATATCCAGATCCGTGTATTTCCCGTCCTTATATTGAGAAAATGTAGTATCACACAATACAAAAAACGGATAGTACTTTTTCAAATTTAACATCCTGTCCTTATGTTCACTCATAATATCGTGAATCATGATATATTTTTCAGCCATAATATGCGCTTCCTTCTCTATCTGAAATGATATACTTTTCTATTAAATTATATGATTTTTCTAAATAAGTCAATAATTATAGATACATAAAAAAAAGAACCAACCCAATGTTCTATGACATCAAATCGATTCCTTTATAGTGGGCCGCCGGGGGCTCGAACCCCGCACACCCTGATTAAGAGTCAGGTGCTCTACCAAATGAGCTAGCGGCCCATACAATTCAACTTGCTGCTTGTCTTCCTTAGCAACAGTGATGATTATATATGATAACAAATTAAAATGCAAGTACTTTTTCTATTTTTTTTAAGAATTTATTAAGATTTATTCATATTGCCAAAAAGTACCATGGATTTTTCTACATTTTTCTATTAATTTCACATCCATTCCATACAAAATCCGTACAGTAAAAACAATATCTGTCACTTTTTCATTACATTTTCAAGACGGATATTTGTCTTAAAATTTTATGAAAAACAGGGACAAGACTGGTATTCTTTTATATTTTGTTTTAATATAAACGATGGGGCTGCCACATTAAAGTATTTCTTAATATGGCAGTCCTGCGAAAAAAGCCAGCAGATTCAGGAAGTATCACAGAAAGGAGTATGTCGGATTTACATACCGATAACAGTATATAATTATGAAAAAACCCAATTTTAAAAGAGAACTTTTGGCCTTACTGATATTGTCCATTTTTATCACAATGGGTATAAATAATACTGCCTATGCAGTAAATGATGATCCGGGTGCCGGGCGTTTATCTGGAACCGATATTCCCGAAGAGTTTTATGAAAATGTCTCCCCTTACAGTTCCTCTTCAAACATAAGGCGTTATGGCAGTTTTCAGTCACAAAGCCCCTATACAAATAAAACTTATACCCATCAGGACAAATTTTCAGACCGTACGATCATCAACGGTATTGACGTCAGCGAATATCAGAAAACAATCGACTGGCAAAAGGTAAAAGCAGCAGGAATTGATTTTGCTTTTATCCGGGTAGGAGGACGTGGCTGGGGAAAGCCTGGTACACTATATAGAGATTCCACCTTTGATGTAAATATGCAAAATGCCGCACTTGCAGGTGTAAAAACCGGTATTTATATTTTTTCCCAGGCAATCACGCAAGCCGAAGCAGTTGAAGAGGCACAATATATTCTAAACAACATCGGCACCTACAATATTACCATGCCTCTTATATTGGATTTCGAATTTGCTTCCGGCTCCTCTGACGGCGGACGTCTTAAAAATGCAAAATTATCCAAAGCTGCTGCAACCAATGTATGCCTTGCTTTTTGCGAAACCATTGCCGCAGCAGGATATATTCCAATGGTATATGCCAATCCGGATATGCTGAACAATCATCTCAATCCAGCGGACATCAGTTCCAGTTACCCGGTCTGGCTTGCGAATTACACTACCAACACTTCCTATAACGGGGATTTTTCCTTCTGGCAGTATTCCAGCGAAGGCAAGGTCAACGGTATTTCCGGAAATGTTGATATGAACTTTTATTACTCAAAACCGGAGGATAACTTTTTACCAAATACAGACAGTATTTCCGCTGCGGCAATCGCTGCGATTCCTGACCAGGCATACACTGGTCAAAAAATAACTCCTGCACTTACCGTAACCCATAACGGCATCATCCTGACTGCCGGCACAGATTATACAATATCCTACAGCAGTAACAAAAATATAGGAACGGCAACCGCAAAAATAACAGGTAAAAACCACTATAAAGACACAAAATCTGTTACCTTTAAAATTGTTCCCCAAAAAGTATCTTCTTTCAAGGCCAAAAAACGGAACACAAATTATATCACGCTTTCCTGGAAGAAAGATACCACTGTAACCGGTTACCAGATTTACCGCTCAGCTTCATCAGACGGTTCCTATAAAAAAATTAAATCAATTTCCAATAATGCTGCAACTTCTTTTAAAAATACCGGTCTTACAAGCGGCCAGCGCTATTATTACAAAATACGCTCTTACAAAAAGACTGGAGGTAAAACCTACTATGGAGAATTTTCTGCCATCAAGGCAATCGATACAAAAATTGACTATACCAGACTTGCTTTAGGAAAAACTGGTGCCTGCATTTATGACACCACTTCTAAAAACGGGAATGTTATTTTAAATCCCACCGTCAATGTTCCAATGAAGGTAAACTATGGTACGAAAGATGCCTCCGGAACTACATGGTACAATGTCACTTACGAAACAAGTGATAACGAATACACAGGTTTTATTCCGAAAGGCAAAGTTACCATTGCCAAACAGGGAAAGATTAACGGAACAAAGGTAAATGTGAGAAAATCCTATACCACCAATTCCAAAAAACTTACCCGTTTAAATAAAAATAAAAAAGTCACGGTTTTAAGCACAAAGACCAAAAAAGGTGTTAAATGGTATAAAGTAACATTTAAAAAGGGTGGTAAAACCTATACAGGATGGATTTGTGCACCCTATGTAAAGATTATATAGGTACTGCCAGCACTTTTACCTGTAATTGTTCCGTTTTTTCAGAAACTTTGAATGAGACGGTTGACTTTCCCGTATGTTTAGTCTACAATCTAGTACAACGAATATTAAGTCGTACTAAGTAACAATTTTAATCATGTAATGCAATGAAGAGGACAGTAGACTGGTATTTTATTTCCAGAGAGGGCTTACGGATTCTAATCTGTGCTGGAATAAGCCTATATAAAAGCCTTTTGAAGACCACCTCCGAGCAGCCTTTCATACGGGCCGGTGACTCCGATATCGTCATAATGAAGTGTCTGTTATTGCTGTAATACATTTAACGAATGGCTGTTTTGTTTTCCGGTAATAATAGGAACTAGGGTGGAACCGCGAGAATATCGTCCCTGGCATATTAAGTTATGTCGGGGATTTTTTAATGGTTAGTGTAACAATTTTTTAATTACAATATCTCTATGGTAGGAAAGGAGTTTTATATGGGATTATTAGAAAAATTTACGGACACATTATCAGATGCAGCAGAAATGTTCCTTGATACAATATCCAATGGAAAGGAACATCTATGTGATTATTTTAACGAGGAAACAACTGTTACCAGGAAGACCATTGCCACAATCGGGATTATTTGTGGATTGATCGGGATTATATACGGTTTTTTGATTGCTCCGGCAAGAAAAAAAATTCAGGTAAATGTCAACAGCAATACAAATGATTATGATGAAGAAAACTGAAAGGATTGGTAAAAATTATGAAAATCACATTAAAAGACGGCTCCTTTAAGGAGTATGAAAATGCAATGAGCGTATTGGAAATTGCAAAAGATATCAGTGAAGGTCTTGCAAGAGCAGCATGTGCCGGTGAAATAGACGGAAATGTAGTAGATTTGCGAACTGTGGTAGATAAAGACTGTAATTTAAACATTTTGACTTTCGACAATGAAGCTGGTAAGAAAGCCTTCCGGCATACCGCTGCCCATATTCTGGCACAGGCAGTAAAAAGGCTGTATCCGGATGCAAAGTGTACCATCGGGCCTGCCATTGACGACGGCTTTTACTATGACTTTGATATGCCATCCCTTGGTCGGGAAGAACTGGATAAGATTGAAGCCGAGATGAAAAAGATTGTAAAGGAAAACATTCCTATTACAAGCTATACGCTTCCACGTGCCGAAGCTCTTAAACTTATGGAAGAGAAAAATGAACCTTATAAAGTCGAATTAATTAACGATCTTCCGGAAGATGCTGAGTTAAGCTTTTATGAGCAGGGAGATTTTACAGACCTCTGTGCAGGACCTCATTTAATGAGTACAAAGCCTGTTAAATTCTTTAAACTGACTTCCTCCTCCGGTGCCTACTGGAGAGGGAATTCCGATAACAAAATGTTGACCCGTATTTATGGTACCGCATTTACCAAAAAGGATGACTTAAATGAACGCCTGGAATTTTTAGAGAATATTAAAAAGCGTGACCATAATCGTTTAGGACGGGAATTGGAATTATTTACCACCGTTGATATAATCGGTCAGGGACTTCCACTGATGATGCCAAAGGGTGCAAAAATCATCCAGACCCTGCAAAGATGGATTGAAGACCTGGAAGACAATGAATGGGGTTATGTAAGAACCAAAACTCCTCTGATGGCAAAATCCGATTTATACAAAATGTCAGATCACTGGTATCACTACAAAGACGGTATGTTTGTAATGAATGATGACGGTTCTGACTACGATAGTGTACAGGAAGAAGAAAACGGGGGAGCAGATGATGCTGAGACAAAGTCAGGAAAAGAAGTTATGGCTCTGCGCCCTATGACCTGTCCTTTCCAGTATTTCGTATATAAAGCAAAACAGCACAGTTACCGTGACCTTCCATATCGTATGGGCGAAACTTCAACTTTATTCCGTAACGAGGATTCCGGTGAAATGCATGGTCTGACCCGTGTCAGACAATTTACCATTTCAGAAGGACATTTAATCTGTACCCCGGAACAAATGGTAGAAGAATTCAAAAATTGTATGGCTCTGGCAAAGCACTGTTTAACTACTTTAGGTGTAGAAGAAGACGTAACCTACCATTTATCAAAATGGGACCCTGAAAATCCTGACAAATATCTGGGCGAACCCGAAGTATGGGAAGAAACCCAGCAGCATATGAGAGACATTATGAATGAGCTGGATATTCCATTCACAGAAGATACTGGCGAAGCTGCCTTCTACGGTCCAAAGATTGATATCAATGCCAAAAATGTATACGGCAAAGAAGATACCATGATTACCATACAATGGGATGCATTGCTTGCGGAACGCTTTGACATGTATTATGTAGACAAGGACGGCGAGAAAAAACGTCCCTACATCATCCACCGAACCTCAATGGGCTGTTATGAAAGAACCCTTGCCTGGCTGATTGAAAAATATGCTGGTGCATTTCCAACCTGGCTGGCGCCGGAACAGGTGCGTATCCTTCCTATATCCGAGAAATTCCACGGGTATGCTGAAGAAATCCTTGCCGAGCTTAAGAAAAACGGGATTCTTGCTACAATGGATGACCGCTCCGAAAAGATTGGCTACAAGATTCGGGAAGCAAGGCTTCAAAAGCTGCCCTATATGTTAGTAGTGGGAGCCAATGAAGAAGAAAGCAAAACTGTTTCCGTCAGAAAACGCGGTGAAGATGGTGATCTCGGCTCCATGGAGCTTAGCACATTCATCAACAAGATTTGTGAAGAGATTTGGACAAAATCAAGGACACAGATGGAAAATTAATATCAAAAAACGGCTGCTGCATTTTGTGTAAATGTATTCAAAACTGTTATACATTTTTCTGAATGTGGCAGCTTCTTTATTTTCTTTCTAAATTTTTTCCCAGCAAACAACTATAATTTCCCTAATGACAAATTCTATGGTTTCCGTTATAATGAATTTATCTGTGCGTATATTGTAGTAATACGGATAATACAAGTGAAGTTACAAAAGGAGGACTCTCATGTCAGAGAAAAAAATAATGCTCGGCAACGAAGCGATTGCCCGGGGAGCATATGAAGCAGGTGTCAAGGTATCTGCTGCATACCCGGGAACCCCAAGTACCGAGATTAGTGAAAATTTAGTAAAGTATCCTGAAATTTATTGTGAATGGTCGCCAAATGAAAAGGTTGCCATGGAGGTTGCCATCGGTGCATCCATCAGCGGCGTCCGTGCAATGGCATCCATGAAACACGTTGGTTTTAATGTTGCTGCGGACCCGATGTATACTGTTTCCTATATCGGCGCAAACGGCGGTCTTGTTGCTGTTGTAGCAGATGATCCCGGTATGTACAGTTCACAAAATGAACAGGATACCCGCCAGATCTGTCGTGCAGCACAGGTTCCCGTATTAGAACCTTCAGATTCACAGGAAGCAAAAGATTTTATGAAATTAGCTTTTGAACTTTCCGAACGATTCGATACACCGATAGTACTCCGAACTACTACCCGTCTGGCTCACTCCCAGGGTGTTGTGACCTTAGAAGACCGTGTAGTGCCGGAAGACAAAGCATATGAAAGAAATATCGCCAAAAATGTTATGATGCCTGCCAATGCCATCAAACGCCACGTTTTTGTAGAACAGCGGTTAAAAGATATGGCAGAAGCTGCCAATGAGTTGGATATCAATAAAATGATAATAAAGGATACCAAGGTTGGATTTATCACAAGCGGCATCCCTTACACATATGTCAAGGAAGTATGTCCTGATGCCTCTGTACTTAAGCTTGGCATGGTACACCCTCTGCCAAAGAAGCTGATAGAAGAATTTACTTCAAAAGTAGATACCCTCTATATTTTTGAAGAATTGGAACCTGTCATTGAAGAACAGGTCCGTGCATGGGGAATTCCTTGTATCGGCAAAGAAGTCTTTACGGTTCAGGGAGAATACAGTGCTAACATGATCCGCAAAGTAGTCTTAAAAGAGGATTTACAGCTCAATACCCCTGCCGAAGTTCCGGCAAGACCACCACTTTTATGTCCGGGCTGCCCGCACAGAAGTGTATACACTGTACTTAACAAATTAAAGATTCATGCTGCCGGAGACATCGGCTGTTATACCCTGGGTGCCGTAGCTCCTCTTAGTGTCGTAGACACTACTATCTGCATGGGTGCTTCCATATCTTCTTTACACGGTATGGAAATGGCAAAGGGCAAAGATTATATCAAAAACTGGGTTGCCGTTATCGGTGATTCCACCTTTATGCACACCGGGGTGAATTCCCTGATGAATATGGTATATAATCAGGGTACGGGAACTGTCATTATTCTGGACAATTCCACCACCGGTATGACTGGTCATCAGGATCACGCTGCAACCGGTAAGACTCTGATGGGTAAAACCGTTCCCGCCATAAACATTTATCATTTATGCAAATCCATGGGAATAGAGCATGTAATAGAAGTAAACGCTTTTGATATCAAGGAACTTGAAAAAGTGATCAAAGAAGAAACAGCAAGAGACGAAGTTTCTGTCATTATCACGAAGTCTCCATGCGCACTTTTAAAAGAAGTACATTTTCCGAATAAATGTGTACCTGTACCGGAAAAATGCAAAAAGTGCGGCATGTGCTTAAAGCCTGGCTGTCCTGCCCTTACCAAAAATGAGGACGGAACCATTTCTATTGATGCAACCATGTGTAATGGCTGTGGATTATGTAAAAATCTATGTCCGTTTGATGCAATTGAGGAGGTGGCAAAATAATGGCTATAACAAAGAATATTATGATTGTCGGTGTCGGGGGACAGGGAACCCTGCTTACAAGCCGGATTCTCGGCGGTATTATTTTAACTGCCGGATATGATGTAAAACTATCCGAGGTACATGGTATGGCACAACGCGGCGGTTCTGTTGTCACCTTTGTAAGATACGGTGAAGAAGTTGCTGAGCCTATTGTAGAAGAAGGGCAGGCGGACGTCTTAATTGCATTTGAACGTTTAGAGGCTCTACGATATGCACATTTTTTAAAGCCTGACGGAGCATTAGTGGTAAATGATCAGCGGATTGATCCGATCACCGTAGTGACCGGTGCTGCCAATTATCCTGAAAATATCATAGCCCAGCTGGAAAAAACTTATAAAGTTTACTCTGTAGACGCTGCTGCCGAAGCTTTGAAGCTGGGTAACTCCAGAGTATTCAACAATGTTGTACTAGGTGTTGCTGCCAAGCATATGGATTTTTCCAAGGAAGCCTGGTTAGAAGTAATTGCCAATACGGTTCCCCCCAAAACAGTGGAGATTAACCAGAAAGCCTTTTTAGCCGGATTTGAACAATAGATAGTAGCAAAATACATTTTTCCATGATATAATGAAGAAAAATCACTTGCTTGCAAGAGAAATTTTTCTGAATGCTGATTATGAACTTTGTTCATGATATAATAATCTTATCAATACAATCGGAGGTTCCAATATGTCAAGAAATTATATTGAGATTGAAGATGTGCCCAAGGGATATGAAAGCAGGGTTAAACAGAATTTAAATTTCAAGACTGGAAAATTTATATGGCGTTGCCGTTTTACTACTGCATTAGACCCCGCCACGATTAATTCTAATAACTTATTTGTAGAAAGTGAGACCGGGGATAAGCTGGCTACCAAGTTTTCCTATAATGATGCGACCATGGAAATTGAAGTAGAACCATTAGAACCATATGCCCAAAATACTGACTATTACCTGAATATCACGACCAAAGTAAAGTCACGGGGTGGACAGCATCTGAAAGAACCTGTTCAGGTTAAATTCCGCTTATAGATACCTTTTAATAGAAGGGGCTGCTGCATTTAATTTTTTCTTCAAAGAAGAATTTTTTAAGTGCAGCAGCCCTTTTGGGATTACAATATATTTTTAATTTCCCTCTGTCCGGTATTTTTCCCTGTATTCCTCCACAAATCCCTTAAATACTTCCCATCTATCTTCATGCTCTACAAAATATTTCGGACAGTTTTTTCCTGTCACATCATAATGTCTTATCAAATGATCCATATCCAGATGGTAATAATTCATCAGCTTCGCTACCAGATATACGCAGTTATTATAGGTTGCATCATTAAAATTACCTGTATCATCCGGATGACACATCTCAATGGAGATACAGATTTCGTTCAGATTATTGGAGCAGTATGCAATCTCATTACAAGGAACACACTGGATAATCTCTCCCTCCAGACCAATTACAAACTGGGCACTTGCAAAAGTCTCCTCCGTGTCCTTCAGATTTTCAAAATAGTTCCTGTTCTGCTCTGCCGTGGAACCCGGATTGGCTGTATAATGAATGACTATGTATTGCGGGTTCGTAGTAAGTGCAAGCCCCGGTCTGGAAAAACGGTTTACCGTTAAAAATTCCTCTGTTATGGGAAGTTCAGGAAATTTTTCAGCTACCCCTGCAAGCGGAGGAACCTCTATCTTCCTCTCTTCTGTCACCGGCTGTTCTTCTCTCCCTTTCATTTGCAGATAAAAATGCCGGAAAGAAAAAATAATGGCCAACAGCACCAGTAATGTTGAAAAAAGCAATATGCCCGCTGCTGCCAGACGTTTTTTCCGTTCCCTAATCCTCTTTGCTCCCTGTGTACCGTGATATCCTTTTTTCCTGTTTTCATTTGTATTTTTATAAAATTTCTGATATTCCTGTTTCATCTTTTATCTCTTCTTAAATATAGTAAATTTCTGTATTTTTTATCAGTCCTTATGTAACGGATTCCCAATTAAGGCAAGCTTGTCCTTTCTGGTCAGTCTTTTAATCTCATATTCTCTTTTCATTGCTTCTTTTTTTGATGCATAAGTTTCATAATACACCAGTTTCACAGGAAGCCTGGATCTTGTATATTTTGCACCCTTTCCCTTATTGTGGTTCTCTACTCTCTCTTCCAGATGATTCGTCCAGCCGGTATAAAATGTCCCATCCCGGCATTCCACTATGTAAGTATATGCTATATCTTCCATACATTCCGTAGTCTTCACATTTTATCTCCTATCAAACCTGTCAGAATGGAAAAATTCCGTTTTTCCATATCTGGATTCTTTACTATCTCTTATATAAAGTCCTTGATTTTATATACATCGCAGTTTCCGTATCTCTCCATAAAGTCAGCAACCCCTTTGCTTGCAACGCTGCGGGGTATGCGACCCTTGCGGCAGTTGCCAAATGTGCATACAGGCACGCCTGGCTCGTTGCTCGCAGAAATCAGTCAAACCGATAACGGAAGGCTATTCCTGTAAAACAACTATGGTAAGGGCATCAAAGACGGATTTTCTTATAACCCTAGTATATTCACTCTCCCAGCATTTGTGCATTCTACTTATCTGCTGCCTTTCAGATATCAATATTATCATACCACAAATTTTGTCTAATGGTACATGGAAAAATCTTTCTTTGCACAGCCCATACAAAAATAGCCCTTGCATTTTGAATATGTCTATGTTACCGTAAGAATAAGCAGATTGTTCTAAATATCTTTTTTCAGCGATATAAAATCGTGATATCTGTTAAAAAGGAGATTCACATGTTAGAAAAAGCAATTGAAATCGCCGTAGAAGCCCACAGAGGACAACTTGATAAAGCCGGGAAAATCTACATTCTCCATCCGATGCGTGTAATGCTCCGGGGGAAAAATGAGACGGAAATGATTGTCGGAATTTTGCATGATACCGTGGAAGATACTCCTATCACATTGGACATGCTCCGTCTGGAAGGTTTCCCTGAAGAGATTCTTACTGCTATTTTCTGCATCACCAAAGAAAAAGGTGAAAATTACGGACATTTTATAGACCGGATACTTACCAACCCACTGGCAACACAGGTAAAGCTTTATGACATGGAAGATAATCTCAATCGAGACAGAATTCCGTTTCCAACAGCAAAAGATGAAGCCCGTTTCCTCAAATATGAAAAATATCATAAAGTTATCCTGAAAAAAGTACAGGAATATCAGGACCAGGGACTTCTCTGATTTTCTATGAATTGCTTATTTCCAAATATTCCTTTGTAAAACAGAACATCCACCAGATTTTTCACTCCTTTGGCTTCTGATAAAAACTTCCTCTTGTCACTGCACCAGCACCATATTTTTGTCTTATGGAATCCAGTGCCGTATCCAGATTTTTTAATTTATCATGACTTCCCATATCAAACAAGTTAAGCTGTCTGGTTCCATTTTCTATCACCTTATTCGCACTTACACCGATTAAGCGGATTGGTGAACCATCCCATAATTCATCAAATAATTCACAGGCTGTCTTATAGCACTCGTCCGTCACATCCGTTGGAGAAAGCAGGGTTCTCTGATGTCTCTTTACCACAAAATTACTATCCTTTAACTCTACTGATAAGACCGCTGCCTGCACCTCATCTTTCCGCATACGGCTGCATACAGATTCACAAAGCCCCATGATCGTATGGTATGCATCCTCTGCATCTTTAATATCATACGGTATTGTCGTAGAATTTCCATATCCTTTCTGCACTGCCTCTGTCCGGTCCTGTAACGTCAAATCAATTCCATTGGCAAAATTATAAATAACTTCTCCATGTGACTTAAAATGTGACTTCAAAACAGACAAATCACTCTTTGCAATATCCCCAATCGTATGGATACCCAGCATATGGAGCCTGACAGCAGTGGATTTCCCCACATAAAACAAATCTTCTACCGGAAGCGGCCACATTTTCTCCTGAATTTCTTCTGGGAACAATGTATGCACCTTATCCGGCTTTGAAAAATCGCTGGCCATCTTTGCCAGGAGCCGATTGGAAGAAATGCCGATATTCACGGTAAAATTCATCGTTTCCCGTATCTCATCCTTTAACCTGTGTGCAAATGCTGACGGATCTCCATACAAAGCATATGTACCTGACATATCAAGGAACGCCTCATCAATGGAATACTGGTCTACCACGGGAGCATATTTTTGCAGCAGTTCCATCAGTTCTTTTGAACGTTTTTTATAATACTCCATATGAGGTTTAAAGGAACGAAGTCCCGGACATTTTTTCATTGCGGAAACCACTGGTTCCCCGGTACGGATGCCATACTGCTTGGCTGACTGGGATTTTGCCAGCACTACTCCATGGCGTTTGGAAATATCCCCCCCAATAATAGCATCAATACAGCGGATATCTTCTTCCTTTCCCAATTCCTTTATACGATATAATGCTTCCCAGCTAAGATACGCATTATTGACATCAATATGAAAATAAACCGGCGTTGTTTTGTTTTCCATACACATTTCCAATCCAATCTTCAAAACCATAGTTTTCTAAATGTTTTTTTTATGTTATAATGCAACAGGATTATATACAATATACATATATATTGTATTACAGTTAATGCAGCAGTGCAAATATCTTTTGAGGAGCAATACATTCATGAAAGAAATACCATTAAAAGACGGGCATATTTTATCCTCTTTTTTCAAACATGCGTATGACAGCTGTCCCGAAGCCTTTCTTCAGGGAGTAATGGGGCGTGGTTTTACAGATTCGCTATGCCACCCGTCTTATGGAATTATTCAGATGGGAGATTTTTGTTTTTTAGACGGTAACGGAGAAAGCTTCTTAGATAGTAATGAAGAATACCCTTCCGACTGGAACCTTTTATCCTCACTCATTAGTTTTTTCCATAATCCACATATGATATTTATACCACTCTCTGAAAGCTGGCACCGGCAATTTGCCACAATTCCTACCTATAGCGGTACCCGTTATGCATTGAACAAACCAGATATCCGGCATTTCAACAAAGAACTACTGATTTCTTATATCAATCAGACTACCTATGATGAGGATTATACAAAAACGTCTTCCACAAATGATTTCATCATACAGCCTATTGATGAAAAATATTACCATGCTGTGCAAAATAATATATGGAGCAAAGACTTTGCTTCCAATTATCCTGACTATTCCACATTTAAACGGTTGGGATTCGGCTTTCTTGTAATTGAACATACTACCGGCATAATAGCAGCCGGAGCATCTTCTTATTCTTCCAGCCGTGACAGCATCGAAATTGAAATCGCTACAAATCCCGCCTACCGCAAACGGGGTCTTGCCACTGCGGTTTCTGCAAGAATGGTTTTGGAATGCATCACACGTGGAAAATACCCAAGCTGGGATGCTGCGAATCTGATTTCTGTGGCAATCGCAGAAAAATTAGGCTATTGCTTTCAAAAAGAATATATCTGCTATATGAAACCAATAGCTGATGGTATTTGAAAATCTACAAATTTTCCGATATCCAATTCATAATTGACAATAGTACGGGACATACTCGTATTAGAAGGGAGAATGATAAAAAAATGAAAACAAGCTGCAAAGAGGTACAATTAAATGGTGCACCGGTAATCGAAATGAAGGCAGGAGGATATCTTGCGATTATCGCACCAACTGTAGGCAGTAATATTGCAAGGCTTAGAGATTGTACAAACAAAATTGAAATCCTCCGATATCATAAGGTAGCACCTATTAAAAAACTGACTGCTTCTCCGGAAGTATACGGTCTGCCGACTCTTTATATTCCAAATCGCTTAAATCATGGTAAATTGCGGGTTTCTGATGCCACTTATCAGTTACCGGTTAATGAAGGGCGCTTCCAAAACTATATTCATGGTTTTTTGCACAAAAGAAATCACACGGTTCTGGAGGCAAAAACAGATGGTGAAAAAGCCATCGCCAAAACAAGATATATCTACGATGAGAATGATCTGTTCTTTGAATATTTGCCGATAAAATTCCAGGCTGATTATGAATTTATATTGGATCAGGATGGTATGCACTATAACTTCACCCTGACTAATCTTTCAGATAAGCAGATGCCATATGGTGTCTGTAACCATACAGCATTTAAAGCTCCTTTTACAAAGAACGGACGAGGAAAAGATATCCGTATCCAGATCCCGGCAGTCAAACGCTGTATGATAAATGATCGCCGTCTTTCAACCGGTGAATTTCGTGATTTATCTGCCTACGATGAAAAATATGTAAATGGTACTCAATTGGTAAACAAAGTACCGATTGACAATGATATGTACCTTGTTGAAACTGGAGAATTAGACGGAAAACCTTTTTACGGTGCTGTTATGACAGACAAGGTTACCGGCAAGAGAATTTGTTACGAAGTAGATGACACCTTCAAATTCTTTATTGTATGGAACGACAGAGGAACCAAGGATTATTACTGCCCGGAACCTATGACATGGTTGATTGATGCACCCAATCTCGACCTGCCGGCAGAAGAAACCGGCTATGTGGAACTTGCACCAAATGAGAGTAAGACTGTAAGCGAGCATATATTTACAGTGTAACGGAAAGAAAATAGAAATTATAAAATCCCAAGAGCAGGAAATAAAAATATCAGCATTAATCAAAAAAGCTTAAGATATCTTTTATGACCTGCTCTCTGTTTTTTAATCTGCCACTCAAGTTTTCCGCAATGATATTATACGACATATAATCAAAAAAGCCTTCCATAAAGCTTGCATTTCTATGTACATTCAGCAATACAAATATCATTTCATATAGCTGTTCCTGTTCTAAACGTTTTATAAGTAAGTGCATCATGCCTCTGTCTATATGCTCGTCATCCGGCGTGCAGATAATATCCCACCAGCCGGGATAACAGGTGATCCATTTGAGGAAACGGGCAGTCTGCTTATCTCTTTTCGTTAATTTTTTCATAAAAGCTCTCTCTATCCCCTTTCCATAAATACAATTTCTTTATCGCTTTCTTCCGTATTCTGTGATAAAATATTACTGTTTTAAATGAGAAAATCTGTTACATATATTACACCAAAACTTTGTTACAAGAATACTCTAAAAACAGAGAATTGTCAAGGATAAATTCTTATATCAGAGTACATATCTGAAAGGATGAGCAATAATGAATATAACGATTGGACAGCGAATCAAACAAAGACGTAAAGCCATGAATATAACTGGTGCACAAATTAAAGAAAAAACGGGTATATCCACCGGAAACCTGAGTGAAATCGAAAACGGAAAATCACTGCCCTCTGCTGCTGCCATCATCCAGTTATCCCGGGTTTTGGAGTGTTCTACTGACTATATTCTGCTAGGAGAAACTCGCAATTCCGAGCCCCTGCCATATTCAGATATCCAGCTTGGTCGTCTTGTACATTACTATCAAAAAATGTCAGAACAAGACCAGAAAGAATTACTTATGATCGCGGAAATGAAAGCTAACAAGTAAATTTCAATCTACCTCTATACCCTTCTAAACAAATCAAACAATAAACTATTGGCAATTACATAGATATAATGTGTCCATCCGCTATATTAATTGTACGCATACACTGTTTTGCCAGATCATGATCATGGGTTACAATGATTACAGTCCGTCCCTGTTGATTTATTTTTTTAAATAATCCCATAATAGAATCTGAATTATTAGAATCCAATGCACCAGTGGGCTCATCTGCTAATAAAATTCCAGGATTATTTACAATGGCTCTGGCAATGGCAACCCGCTGTTTCTGACCTCCAGACATTTTAGAAACCATCTTTCCTGCCAATTCCACCATATCTACCGATTCCAATGCATCCAATGCCTGTTTCCTCTTATCTCTTTTTTTCTTCCTCGAAAAATCCAATGGAAGCATAACATTCTCCAGTGCAGTAAAATCTTCTACCAGTGCATAATCCTGCATTACTATTCCAATTTTTTCATTTCTGATTTCCGCTAATTCCCTTTCTGAAAGATTCTTTACCAATATATCATTCATGTAATAACTTCCCTCTTCATAGCTGTCAATACATGCAAGAATATGAAGAATGGTAGATTTTCCTGCACCGGACTTTCCTGTAATTGCTACCAGTTCTCCATCTTCAATTTTCATGGATATATTATGCAGTGCTTCAAACTCATTTGTTTTACTGATATTATAAATTTTTTTTACTTTCTCAAACCTGATCATGTTTCCCCTCCTGTCAATGATTTGTCTTTAAAATCTGATTTGCCGATGTATTTTTTACAATCGTTCGTGGAAGCAGCCACGCCGCAAAAACATAGAAGAAGAGCACCCCTGCACATATCAATATCTGCCATACTCCCATCTGCATTGCTGTATTCTTCCATTTCCCCAGCACCTGCAGCCATCCTACAGAAAAGAACAGTAAACCAAACGCTGCCATAACTGCTAAAAGAGAGCTGCATAAACTAATAAAGGAACACTGTTTCCACTGCAGACCACAGATATAATAAACAGCATAATTTTTTAAATGCTTTTTCACAGATATAACATTGGCACTAATCCCCGCCACTACAATAAATATAAACGTACATAATGCAATAGGAAGAAGATCATTGAGCTCTTTAAAAATATATTTTTGACTCTTTTCCCCCATATCCGATAAAGCAGCTGTATGGTGAATCCTTGATTCCTGATTTAGCCTATTGATATCCTCTTTAATAGAAGCTTCTGAAATATTTTCCGGATAAATAACAACGGTTCCTGCTGTTACCTGCCGCTGAAAGCCTTTTTCCGAGTTTAACCGGAAATTTAAATATGCAAACTCCTGATTATTCATATTCTTCAATATCTGGGAATCAGAAAAAATAAATAGCGGAATTCTCCCTTCATTCTCATAATTATAGGTATAATAAAAATCCCTGTAATCCCCCTTCGGCTGTGCCAGGTCATTATAATAAAACAAGGATTCATTATCCTGGAGCACCCCGATAATTTCAATCTTCTGTTCAGCACCTGTAAGGGGAGTAGTCATCGTAACAATATCCCCTGTTTTCCATCCATCCTCATTATGTGAAACGACTGCCTTCAAAACTGTTTCGTTGTTATCCTGTTCTTTAAACCATCTGCCCCCCTCCAATTCAGGTGAAAGCCGTTTAATGATATCCGAACTATAGCACCACGCATTTATCTGTGTATCCCCTATATATGGCTCCCATAGCTTTGCCACAGTAAATACCTCTTCTGCTTCTGGCAGGAATTCCTTCATCTCCTCTGCATCGCGGAAAAGGGTATGGGATTCATTATTCTGCATCATGTCAGACATAATATATATTCCATTGTAATCAAGGTATTCCTTAAATACTATATACTGCTTCAGTTTCACCTCAACAGCCGATACCATCGAAATTGCCGCTAAAAATGTGACCATCAAAAGCAATATGATAATCCCCTGGATTAAAAGGTTTCTCTTAAAATCTATCCATCCCAGCTTAAACGACATTCTTATCCCTCCTCTATTCCCTGCATTACTCCGCCATCCAGCCTTCTGCAGACCAGCTTATATAGCAAAACAGAAATTACCGTTGCGTACAAAAAGCCTAAAATTCCGTATGTTTTCGGTGTATAAGATGCACTGATATAAGTGAATGCCCGGCTTATCAAAGGAAGCATGATAAAATAAAAGATTAAAAGTGCCATCAGATAAGACACTGCTGATATCGCAAAGCACTCTGCAAAATACATTACACGTGCTCTTTTCAAAGTCAGACCGCATAGCAGATAGATTGTTAACTGTCTTTTTCTTTGCAGCAATATATATTCATAGAGCATGGCCAGTACCACACCTGACATTCCCATCATCAATACACATAACAGTGTCAATGTATAATAGAATTTTGTACTGTCCCGGTCAGGCATCTCAAAATCCGGCATCTCCACCCGGTCTCCAAAACAGGCAAATACTGTCTGTTCAATGCTTTCATAATCATTCCGGTTTACGAAGTCATCAAAACAAAATGACAGGGAAACCACTTCACTCTGACCGTCCAATGTTGTAACCGGCACATACGGAGAAGCAGAAAGACCATCGATATGTCCAATACATTGATATTCCTGTCCGTTTAGCACAATTTTCCCATTTTCATTCCTCTTATACTGTTCTACCGCAGCCGCCTGCTCCGGTATCGGAAATTCCAAATCCTCCCTGAGAATAAGGCAGACAAGCTCTCCCTGTTCCACCTGTTCTTTTGTAAAATAGTCTCCATCCAATAACATATTATTCTCCTGCCACATCTTTCCAACCGGTGCTACCGTAATAGTTTCTCCTATAACAGCAAAATCCGTATACGTAGTCAACAGTGAATTCATTATCGGATCCTCTCTCCTTTCACCCGGCACCAGTACTCCCATGGAAAGATAACACCGTTCTAACAAATCCGGCTTCATTTCCATCAGCATACTCATAACCTCCTCCTTGGTCACGGCCTCTGCCTCACTAAATGTCAGTTCCACAGACCTGCTTCCATATTGTTCCTCTAACTGCTTCTGCTCCAGATGATGGTAAAGTCCAAAGAAAAAATGAATAACAATGGTGGAGGAAATGATACATAGCAAAACAAGCACAAATATAGCCGGCTCCCGTCGAATAAAATTTTTTATATTAATATAGATATATTTCATCTCAAACACCGTCCTAATAATATAATATGAGGTTGTCTCACTAAAACTCTATCCTCTTTAATATACGGATTCAACAAAGAACGCTGCAACGCATTGCCTAATCTCCACTTATCTTTATTGAATCTGTACATCAAGGAAAAAAATTTCTTAGTGCGGCAACCTCATATTAATTAATCTGCTCTATTTTATCTGGGTATAATATGTTTTAGCAACCCCAGAAGCTGGAGCTGAGGAATTATATACCTGACCAACTCCTTTTGCACGGGATTTACTGATTGTTCCGGATGCAGATATTTTATTTCCACTTGAAATCACACCACCAGTGGATTTTATTGTTCTGATATCTGCTGTAGTACCGCTATATTCCTGTAGAAACACCATGCAGTACGTTGTAAATCCACTGGTATTTTTGAACGTCGCTTTCCCTGTGGATCCACTAAGACTTCCTGTAAGACTACCAGATGCAGCCGCAAATGTAGTCATACCCATAGAGCACACCAATAACGCTGCACAAATAACAAATGTCTTCATTTTTCTTTTCATATTCTTCATAACGCTTTCCTCCTAATTTTTCTTCCCTGCAGTAATTTTACAAGGATCAGACTGATTGTAACAGTAATATAATACTTAGAATCTATCACATACAGAACGATAAGAAGTATAAGGTTACACAACAATATTATATTTAATTTTTTCTTATGTCTGCGTTGTTTTTCTATAGAAACCATCTCCTGCTTCCTCTCCACCGGTCCTGTCAGAAATATGCCGATTATGGATAATATCCCAAGAACCGGTATTATTTCCGGCACATCAAGCAAAAGCAGAAACCTCTTTCCCAAAACAGACAATAGAAAAATACCATTTGATATCAGAAAACACCTTCCGGCCGTCCTCGCATGATATCCTCCTGCCGTGACACGCAGGGAACAAAATACTGCTGCAAAAAACAGATAGTGTATCAATTCATTCATCAACAGACTGATCAACATCATTGACAACAGTATGCCTCCATTTAGCAGTACAACTTCTATTCCATATGTATACAATTCTCTCTTTTCAATATCCAGCACTCTATTCTTTATCAGATAAAATGCGATACTGTCAGAAATCTTTTCCAGCAATCTGTTTTTCCTCTTTTTCTTCCTTCAGACATGCCGGCAGGTCCGGTTCATATGCACAAACCAATGATGCTGAATCTGCACAGGAAACTGCTGCCCTTTCAAGCATATACTGAAGCAAATTTTTTCTTTTTTCCTCCATCTGTTTTTCCCCTTTCTATATTGTTGTTCCTTACAAAAGGGAGAATAACACAAATGAATAAAAAAATGTGAAATCATGCGTGTTTTGTCATTTTCCGTGCGTGTTTTGTCAAAATTGATCTAAAAAAGCGGAATCTGAATCCTTGCCTCCACTATATCACTCAATTGTTCAATATGGAAAATCCCCTGGTATTCCGCTACCTTTTCTCTGACGCTTTTCAACCCGATTCCATGCATTCCACTTTTCTCCTTACTGGATTTTGAAAAATCAATGGGATTGTTTCCTGTACTATTTGATATATTGATACATAGCAGCTTTTGATTCTGATAAATCTCTACTTCCACAAATGGTTTTTCTGTAGAATTTTCAGCTCCTTCAATTGCATTGTCGATTAAGTTTCCTAACAACCTTCCCAGATGAATTTCTGTAATGGACAATTGCTGTTCTATTTTTCCCTGCACTGAAAAATGAATCTTTCTCTGTTCTGCCTCTAACAGCTTTACACTCAGTATACTATTGACCATATTATTTCCAACATCTATAAAATGCTGACTGCTCTGTATCTGCTTCATTTCCTGATTCAAATACTCCCTGACCGCAGCAGTATCCTTTTCCTTCAACATGGAATCCAGACAAATAATTGTATTTTTATAATCGTGAATACTCTTCTCCCAACGCATACATGCATTTTTTGTCTCAGACAGTGACTGCCTCAATATTTTATTGTGTAACTGAATCAGCTCCAATTCCTTTTGCTTCTCTACTCTTTCTGTCACTGAAAACATTGCATATACCAGAAATAATACCAGCCCCACTGCAAAAACAAAATATGCCATTGTAACCATCTCCTCATACTGCCCGGTCAGATGATTCATGACAAACAGCATAGTCATAAAAATAACCAGAATACCCGTCACTATAATAATACGTATCAATTTATCATTTATCCTGATTTCCTTATCAGACCGATACATTCTGTAACAAAGTATCACTATAAAAACCTCTACAATCTTAATAACAATCAATGCATATACCCGCTCTGCACTCCAGTTAAAAAATAATTCCAATTTTTTTCCTGAAAGATATCGCAAAATAAAAATAATCATCACCTCTACCGGTGAAAAAACTGCTGTGTACAATATAGTCCACAGCACTGTTTTTATAACAGACCTACGATATATGATGTACGCAATAATCATATATGCCATCAACAAAACTACTGTTTTCCACACAGATATAATCCCTGCATGATCTAATATGTAACAAACCGTTCCCATCCCTATAGACCATCCAATAATTATTTTTCTTTTAAAAATAATTTCTGATTTTGCCAAAAAAGTACCTACAAACAACAGTAGAAGATTTGCCTCTACTACATTAGTCATCCATTCCATCATTTTATATATATCCTGCTCTATCATAATCTGCTCCAATACTCATAAACTGCCTTTTTTACCTCCTCCGCCCTTGTTCTGGCAATTGGAAGCTTATCTCCATTTTTCAGTGTAACGTCCAGCCTGGTATGCGATTTTACATAAGCTGTATTCACCATAAGTCCACTATGCAACAATACAAAACTTTCACCCTCCAGCCTGCTTCCCAATTCTTTTATTGTCATTTTCATTGCAATTGTCCTTCCATCTGCCAGATGAAAATGTAATTTTCTTTTCCACAACTCTGCATAAATCAAGTCGGATATCTCTATCATTTCCTCTCCATCCTCACCTGCAATCCTGATATATTTTTTCTGCTTTGACCGTATGACAGAAAATGCCGCCCTAAGTGCTAAAAACAATTCTATCTCCTTTGTATCCTTTCGTATAAACCGAAAAGGCTGCACTTCAAAAGACTGAAAAACATATTCGGGATGTGAAGAAAGAAATATCAAAATAATATCCTTCTTTCTTTTTCTGACTTCTCTTGCCACTTCCAATCCACTCATATCCGGCATGTCAATATCCAATATTAAAATATTCTCCCATCCCTCTGAAACATGGTTCAGATATCCCTTTCCGGATTCAAAAAAACGCATAGTAATTCTCTCCTTACACCTTTTCGCTGCTTTTTCCAAATCCTTTTGTATACTTTTCCTGGAATGCTCTTCATCATCACATACAGCTATATGGCAATCCATTTCCATCATCCTCTCCGTATTTAATTCTCTTTAGCCATATATATATTACATTTCAGACCTACAATTTAACTATCTCTTTTCTTACATAGGCTTTAACCCTATTCTAAACAACTCCTACCAGTTCTCTATTACTACCAACCATATTCCATATTTCAATATATTTTATACTTACATTTAACGCCATATGTAAATGTTCTCCTTTAATATATCTTTCTCGGACACCTCCTTTCCAGTTAAAGTCCCTCTTGCAGAATAGAGTTATTAAATCAATTTGGAATAATTTTATAACATTGTTTACAATTCTTAATATTTAGGATTTAATTGTAAAAATTATATCATTTAACGCTAGTATAATCAATATCTATAAATTAAGATATCAAAAAGTCCATTTTCTATAATTTTACTGATTTATATATACCCTCTAAATTTATCAGATAAAAAGTAACATCTTATAAAAATACTATAAATCAACCTAATAAACTGCCATTCAAAATAAATATCTAATATATCCGATTAAACCATATATAAAAGTTACAAATCCCCCCGCTTTTTCTTGTGTTTTACCGTCATTTATAATATAATGTATCCATACGGCTTTTTTCTAACGCAGGGAACCGGATTCAGCACATATAATGGGGAGGTTCCGGCTTAGAAGCAGGACAAGACCGCCCGTAACGAAACCCTTTCGGGAAGGAATTCTCATATGATTGTTACATAATCCTTCTTTCGGTTTCCGGTCTTTACGAACATATTAGCCCATCAAATGAAAGAGAGGTATTACACGCATGAAATTTGGTTACTTTGATGATGCCAACAAAGAATATGTCATCACATCCCCCAGAACTCCTTATCCATGGATTAACTATCTGGGAACTCAGGATTTCTTTTCATTGATTTCCAATACTGCAGGAGGTTACAGTTTCTACAAGGACGCACGTCTTAGAAGAATTACCCGCTACCGTTACAACAATGTTCCGGTTGATATGGGTGGGCGTTACTTTTATATCAACGAAAACGGAACCGTTTGGAATCCCGGATGGTCACCGGTTAAGACGGAATTAGATTCTTATGAATGCCGCCACGGTATGGGATACACCCAGATTACCGGTAAGAAAAATGACTTAGAAGCAAAGGTTACTTTCTTTGTTCCTCAGGACTTTAAAGGGGAAGTTCAGAAAGTTACATTGACCAACACCGGCTCAGCGAAGAAAGAGTTTACATTCTTTTCTTTCTTAGAGTGGTGTTTGTGGAATGCAGAAGATGATTCTACCAACTTCCAGAGAAACTTTAATACTGGAGAGGTAGAAGTGGAAGGTTCTACCTTATTCCATAAGACAGAATACAAAGAGCGCCGTGATCATTTTGCTTTCTACACTGTAAATGCAGATATCGACGGATATGACTGTGACAGAGAGACTTTCATGGGTCTTTACAATGGATTTGGCAATCCACAGGCTGTTATGGCTGGTAAATCCAATAATTCCAAGGCTGACGGCTGGTCACCAATTGCCTCCCACAGCATTAACGTTACATTAGAGGCTGGCGAGAGCAAGGATTATGTATTTATTTTGGGTTACGTAGAAAACGGCGAAGACAAATGGAATGCAGACGGCTCCATGAAAAAAGATACAGCATATGCTATGATTGAGCAGTTTAATACTGCTGAAAAAGCGGATGCAGCTTTAGCTTCCCTGAAGGCTACATGGGAAGAGCTTCTTTCCAAATATACAGTTAAGACACCTGACGAGAAGGTTGACAGAATGGTTAATATCTGGAATCAGTATCAGTGTATGGTAACCTTTAATATGTCACGTTCCGCTTCTTATTTTGAGAGCGGTATCGGTCGTGGTATGGGATTCCGTGATTCCAATCAGGATTTACTTGGCTTTGTTCACCAGATTCCTGACAGAGCAAGAGAAAGAATTCTGGATCTTGCTGCAACCCAGTTTGAAGATGGTGGCTGTTTCCATCAGTACCAGCCGCTTACAAAGAAGGGCAACGATGCTGTCGGCGGCGATTTCTCCGATGATCCATTATGGATGATTTTATCCACAGCAGCTTACATCAAAGAAACCGGTGATTATTCAATCTTAGATGAAAATGTTCCTTATAGAAATGACGAGTCATTGGCTCAGCCTATGATGCATCATTTACAGCAGTCCTTCTACCGTGTTGTTAACAATGTAGGACCTCACGGTTTACCTCTTTCCATGAGAGCAGACTGGAATGACTGTCTGAATCTGTCATGTTTCTCAAATACTCCTGGTGAAAGCTTCCAGACATGGACTTCTCCTAAGTATGGTGATGACAAATATTCAAAGGTTGCTGAATCATTATTTGTAGCTACCTTATTCTGCTATGCAGGTCCTGAATATGTTGCTCTTTGTAAAAAGAAGGGAATGGATGATAAGGCTGCTGCTGCACAGGCAGAAATTGACAAAATGAAAGAAAATATTATCGAGCATGGATTTGATGGCGAATGGTTCTTGCGTGCTTATGATGACTTTGGTAAAAAAGTCGGCTCCAACGAATGTGAAGAGGGCAAAATTTTCATTGAACCTCAGGGCTTCGCTGTTATGGCTGAGATCGGTAAGGACAAGGGTTATGATATCAAAACTCTTGACAGCATTGATAAATGGTTAAACTGCGAGCATGGTCTGGTATTGAACCAGCCGGCATTTACCAAATATTTTATTGAATATGGTGAGATTTCCACCTATCCGGCAGGTTACAAAGAGAATGCAGGTATCTTCTGCCACAACAATGCATGGATTATCTGTGCAGAAGCTTACGCAGGACGTGGAGATAAAGCATTTGAGTATTATTCAAAGATTGCTCCTGCATTCCGCGAAGAGAAGTATTCAGACCTTCACAGAACAGAGCCTTATGTATATGCACAGATGATTGCAGGCAAGGATGCAGGACGCCACGGTGAGGCTAAGAACTCCTGGCTGACGGGTACTGCTGCATGGAACTTTGTAGCGATTTCACAGTACATTTTAGGTATTATTCCTGATTATGATGGACTGAAGATAGATCCTTCTATTCCTGCTGCATGGGACGGATTTAAGGCTTCCAGAACCTTCCGCGGTGATGTATTTGATATTACGATTACAAACCCTGACCATGTATGCAAGGGCATTAAGAGTGTAACAGTTGACGGTAATGCAGTTGACGGCAATATCCTTCCTGTATTTGGAGACGGAAAGACTCATACTGTAGAAGTTGTAATGGGTTAATTAAAAAACCTTTGAGGGCTGCCGCACGAAAATAAAACTTTAATGCGGCAGCCTTTTTATGTGAATATTCACGCTTGGCATGTTACCTGCGGGAATCCATTGTGCCACAATTGGTTACATCTGCCAAAGCTTAGTAATTATAAGAGAGGAGAACTTTTTATGAAAAGTAAGAAAAAATTATCAGTATTATTTTTATTATCCTGTATCATTATGTGTTTTGCCACCGGCTGTACTGCCAGTTTTGATGCCAGCGGCTATGTAAAAGCCTGTCTGGATTCCAACACCCACGGTGAATTTGACAAATACGCAGAGATGACCGCTTCCTCCGTGGAAGAAGTAGAAGCCCTCTATAACCAGGGAATTGATTCCGAAATTTCTTATTTGGATTCTTACAATATCAGTGCCGAGAGAAAGGAAGAATTCCGTACATTATTTGTAGATATCTACAAAAACTTTAAATATGAAGTTGGCGAGGCAACCAAAAACGATGACGACTCTTATTCTGTACCGGTAACTACTTACAAATTGCAGATTTTCAAAGATATCATGACAGAAGGACAAACTTATCTAACTGACTATGCCCAAAAGGAAGTTGATGCCGGACGTACTCCCACTCAGGAACAGCTTGAGGAAGAAGCCCTGAATTATATGTATGATGCCATGAAAACTAACCTTTCTGCACTGGAATACGCGGAACCTGCTACAATTACAGTCACTGTATCTCCTTCTAAGCAGGGTACACAAACCGTATATACAGTGAGCCAGGCAGAATTACAGTCATTATTGGAATCATTCATTGACATTGAAAACGCTCAGTAGTCAAATACCCCGCAGCAGTTATTATCTGTGCTGATACGTTTATCTGATTTGCACTGCATGCAGGAACAAGGGAAAATATCATGGATTTATGTGAACAATGTGTACATTATATATATGATGAGGAATGGGAATGTTATTCCTGCGACGTCAATTTGGACGAAGACGATATGGTAAAATTCCTACAGGGAAGAAATACGAACTGCTCTTTCTTCCGGCTGGATGATGAATACGGCGTTGTCCGGCATCAAATGTAAATTACCTCAGACACAAAAACAGGAAATGCGGCACTAAAATTTTTCATTTGCTTTTAGTGCAACATTCCCTGTTTTTTCTTATCATAACAATATGACTTTCCTTGCTGTTATTACAGCCTAAGCCTCTACACCATGTGCTTTTAAGTATTCAATCACATCTTCTACTGTAGCAATGTTCTCTAATTCCTCTGAAGGAATCTCCACATCATACTCCTCCTCCAAAGCCATAACCAACTCAAATAAATCCAGAGAATCAGCTCCTAAATCCTCCTTAAAATTTGAAGTTAATTCAATTTCACTCTGGTCTACGCTAAGCTGCTCAGCAATGATTTCTTTCATCTTTTCTAACATAATAATAATCTCCTTTATCTTCATTTTTCTTGGTCTCTATATATCTGACCGTCACTATCACAAAAAATATACAACATGATATATGGCATGTCAAGTTTTCCTTGTAAAAAATATGTAATTTTGCCAATTTTTTTATTTATTCAACTATAGTCTATAAAAAATCAGTTAAAAACCTGCTTTTTCTCTCTACCTCACGTTTTCCACACCATAGTATAGTTGGTTGAATTCTTCCAACGGCATCGGTTTTGCAAAGAAAAATCCTTGTGCCACATCACAGCAAGAGGATTTTAAAAATTCTACATGCTCTTTGGTCTCCACACCCTCAGCCACTACACTTAATTTTAAATCCTTTGCCATGGCAATTGTATGGCTGATTACAATTTTCCCTTTATCTGTCGCCAGTTTCTTATCCAGGAAATCCTTATCAATCTTGATGGTATCCACCGGAATATGGCGAATCATATTCAGTGAAGAATATCCTGCTCCAAAATCATCTACCTCTAACCGGAATCCCATTTCCTGTAATTCAGTAAGTACTTCATATAAATCCTCAGAATCGTAGAAAAAGGTTTCCGTAATCTCTAACGTTAAATAAGAAGTTGGTATATTATATTTGTGTATCAGATGCTTCCAGACCTTTACCAGATTATTATTTTTAATATGGTATCTGGAAATATTCACCGATAACGGCACTGGTACTTTTCCTTCCGATCTCCAATCTGCTAATGTCTTACAGGCTTCCTCCCACATATATTCATCCAGCTTTAAAATAAATCCATTGCGTTCAAATAGTGGAATAAAATCATTCGGCTGAATCAGCCCTTTAACCGGATGTCTCCACCGTGACAATACTTCAGCTCCACAAATCTGCCCTGTGACCAGATCATATTTGGGCTGTAAATACATCAAAAACTGCTTATCTGATATAGCCAGATTCATATCCTGTTCAATTTCTGTAGTCTTAATAATCTCTGCCCGATACTGTTCATCATAGAAGGCACAAAAATTCATTGCACTTCCCTTAACTGTCCTCGCTGCAAGGGTTGCTCTGTCACACATCAGATTAATCGGTATCGAAACATCATTCACCAGATAAATACCAAACGTTGTATTAATATCAAAAGAAAATTCATTCCGATAAATCCCTTTTCTCAGTTTTTCGATTAACTTAATTATCTCTCCCCTTTTATTATAAGAAATACAGAAAAAGAACATATCTGAATGCACCCGGCAATACAATGCATCCACAGGAAGCTTTTCCTTGATCACTGATGCAACATGTTTTAATACATCATCTCCTGTTTCCATCCCAAATAAATCATTAATTAATTTGAATTTATCGATATCAAAGGAAACAATGGCATACTTATCGCCTTCCTGTTCCAATAACTGACATCCTGCGTCAATATAAAACCGATTTACATTAGGCAGACTCGTAAGTACATCAAACTGTGAACGATATCTTAATGTCTCATAAGATCTTGTAATATCATCCACATCCTTCAATGTCCCAATTGCACGAATCAATTCCTCATTCTCATTGCGAATAAACTGTACACAAACCCGATACCAGTTAACTTTTCCATCTGCCTCAATAAACCGACAGGTCACCTCTCTAAAATCATCTTCTCTATTCAGGAACATCATCTTATATGTCTCAATGTCCTCTGCATAAATCAGTGCTTTTGTTATATCACTACGTAAAAAATCTATATCTTCTATATCTTCAATCCCAAATTTCTCTTTAAACAAAGGAGAAGTGTAGGAAGTCCTTTTCTCATAATTGTATTCAAACACCATCGTCCCGAGCTGACTGACTACTGTCTGATAAAGCTCACCTGACAATCTCAGCCGTTCCTCATACGGCTCAAACGTTATATTCCTGCGCATTTTTTCCAGCAAAAGCTCTTCCGAATCCAATATCGTACAAAGAATCACTTTCGTACCGTCTTCCCATATCAAACCATTTGCCTTCATGCTAACTTTCATATCAAAAGATTCCAGATAACGTGCTGCAAAATATTCCTGTCCTTCCTGTAATCCTAAAAACGGACAATCCATACACGGCGTTTGCTTCGTCTCTACTCCTTCAAAACAGGTAAGTGATACCATCCTATCCCCAAATATTGCTTTCGCTTTTGGATTTGCATATATAATCTGGAAATCATCCTTTGAAAACACAAATAGTGCCTGTTCGGATAAATCCAGAATCTGGTAAGCAAGTCCTTTTGCCTGATCCTTCTCCATAAACTACCTCATTTTCACCGAAAATTTCAGTATACTTTCCATTAATCCTAATCGTCCCCTGCACTTTTATCATTCATTGCATAACTCATATGTTCATTATAGCACATCCTTGACATTTTACAAGGATTCATTATATAATAGAAACGATAATTATTACTATTTTATATGGAGGTAATATCATGGCAGAACAAGCCACTTTGAAACGCAGCAGACAGCGGGAAGCTATTATGGCATTCTTAAAAACAAGAAAAGATCATCCCACTGCTGATACTGTTTATCAGGAGATTCGTAATATTATTCCTAATATAAGCTTAGGTACAGTTTACCGTAATCTCTCCCTTCTTTCTGACCGCGGTGAAATTTTACGGCTTCCCTGCGATGGAAAGGTTGACCGGTTTGATGCCGACACACATCCACACTATCATTTCATATGTACGGAATGTGCCTGTGTTCAGGATATTGAATTTCCCTACGCACAACAGATTGATTTGGCAGCAAACCAGGAGTTTGATGGTATTATAACGAAACATAATCTTCTTTTTGAAGGATTATGCAGGGATTGTTCCTGCAAAACAGAGATATAAAAATTACCGCATTCTGTGATATAGCGAATGCGGTAATTTTATAACATTTTCTATTCTATGAACATCATTGGATCTATTGCTTTTTCCCCTTCTAACATCTGGAAAAATAAATGACTTCCCTCTTCCGTAAAGCTGTCTGTCGGATTGCCTATGGTTCCGATAGACTCGCCGGCTTTTACATAATCGCCTTCTTTTACATATATTGTATCTAATTGCCCATAAACGATACTATAATCATTTCCGATATACAGGGTGACAAGATTCCCATACATATTATCACTTGTCACCTTCGTTACCTTTCCAAGGTATGCATTTTTTACAGTAGTTCCATTCCCGGCAGCGATCAGCATACCCGGATTACATTGATACTGGTCGAGCGTCTTAAAATGAACCGTTGTCTCCATGCTATATGGTAAGATCACATCCCCGTTCACCGGCCATGTCAGCGTTTTATCACTGGTAAAATCCAACTCACCCACATCTGTAGTGACCGGTATCTGCTCGGTATTTATGCTCTCTGTACTCTCTGTCACCTCTTCCGTAACAGCCTCTGTGGTAACTTCTTCTGTTGTTTTTTTATCCTCTGTTGTGGCTGTCGTTCTACCTGCACTGCCTTTCTGATTTGCAGTTTTTGCATTGGTCTCTTCTATTTTTTTATCCTCTGTTGTGATAGCTGTATAGTCAGATGCCTGATTTAAATCCAGATCATTTTCTGCCACCTGGGTGCCTCCACGCCCCATGGTATATATTGCTACAACAGCTAATATTGCAAGTAATCCCAAACCCAATGCTACATAAAAAGCATTATCCTTTAGCTTTTGTAAAAATGTTTGATCACGATTTTGCATTTTCATCACCTCTAAAGATAGGTTTGCCATAGAGGAAATGATTTATTCAAACTTTTTATATTTATTCTTTCAATTGATATGTTACATTCAATGTAGTAACATTTCCAAAGCCATCCTTTGCACAATACATCACAAGATACGGTTCACTTGGCTGATATGTGAGAGGTCTGCTGATCGTAACCTCCACTTCACCGCTATTATCACTTGCTTCCACTAATCCCAGCATATAATCATCTTTTAACATGTTAGAAACCCGGATATCTCCCTGTAATGTATTTTTCAAAGATAATTTGGGAGGTTCCATATCAACATCCACCGATAATACCACTACCTCCGACTGATTCCCTTCCGAATCCTTTGCACGATATTTTATATGGCATTTGCCGTAACCCTTTTCAAGAATCTCCGAATAATCTACTAAAATTGCACTGTCTTCCAGCTGCCTGCTGCCATCATACGCAGTCACATTTTCAAGAAGCAGATCATGAAGCTGCTTAGAAGAAGTCGCATCATAAGCACCAATGGAAGTTATTTTCTGGTTCACATATATAACCGGAGGCTCCTCATCTTTGATAATAATATTGGCAGTAGCCGAACCGGTAATTCCGGTCTCATCCTTCACCGAATATGTGACTTTATAAATGCCGCAGGTATTCTCATCCACTTCACCTTCTACCTTCATATAATTAGTGACATCTTTGCCTGTATGGTCCAAAGCTGTTACACCTGCAGTGATATCAAAATCGGAATATCTCTCTATCTCCCGGTCATAAGCACCTAAAATAACCGGAATGTTTCCCATATAGGGGTTGTCCCTGTCAGGGTCCGTAGGATCCCAATTCCCTTCTGTTCCTCCGCTGCTGATCACTGCTGCAACCGGTTTTCCTAAAGGTCCGTCATATTCACTTTCGAATATTTCTACATAAGTCATCTCACTACAATTATCATATATCCATTTGGCATCAATAACAGAGAGACGGACACATCCTGCCGAAACGCTGCTTCCTAGTTTATTATATTCTTCAATCTCCAAATCTGCTTTATTCTGGGTAAAATACGGCACAGAATGGAATAATATGCTTCCTGTAATTCTGGTGGCATATTGCCCATACACATTGCCCTCAAGCGGAAGCCATTCTGCCCGGTCACCCAGATCGTACACTCCATCCGGAGTGTTTCCCCTTTCTCCCACAGAACAAATCATTGCCTTTACAGGCTTATCATAGTAGCCATCTTCCCCTACTGCATAAACCGTCACAACATTTTTGGTTTTATTCACCTTTATACAATAAGGAAGTCCGTTATCCTTTAAATCACTTCCATTATAAAACTGCTCCTCTTGTCTATCACTCTTACCCCTGGTGCCTCCATCACGGATCTTCTCGCCGGTATAATTACCAAGATCTGCCCTTTCCACCTGATAACTGACCATTTTTGCTTTGCCATTATATCTGCCCGCAACTGCAATTAACAAAATACTAATGATAAACATTCCGGGAACATATGATAAGAAAAATTTGTATTTCATATGCATTATCCTCTTTATCTATTTGCACAAAACTTATGCGTTCATTATTCCATAAAACCATCCCGCTGTCAATGAAAGCGATTATTTTTTATAATCAACAAGACTGACATCCTTATAGTAATATTTTACAATGTCCTCCACACTACTTCCGTTTAATGCCATATAGTTCGCTCCATACTGTGAAATTCCCAGGCAATTTCCCTTTCCCAGGCAGATAAACCGAATTCCACCTTCTATCTCCTCCACATAAAAATTAGTGGAAAAAAGTCCAAACTTTTCCATTGCCTCTTCTCCTGTATAAATATTTCCGTCAACCGAAAGTTTTTTCACAAAACCGTTTTCCGTGCTCTCTTCTATTGTAACCGCTATTTTTTCGTCCACTTCTGCCACGTCATTTATTGGTTCTCCTGTCTCAGGCGGCGTTTGTGCCGTCTCTGCTTCTGCTCCAGGAACCGGTGTTTCTGTTACTCCTGCCTCTGGAGGCGTTTGTGCTGCCTCAGCTTCTGCTCCAGGAACCGGAGCTTCTGTCACGCCTGCTTCGGAAGAGGCTTGCTCTTCTGTAACTGCTTCCTCTGCTGGCACCGCCGTTCCCGAACCTTCTCCCAGAATCTTTCCAAACTCCTCCCATGTATATGGAAGAATATTCATATAATGCTTTGCCTCCACATCCTGACTGCTCTGCACTGACTGAAGGTATGAGATATCCTCATCCAGTATCTCTTTGGCACTGGCAGTTCTTCCAATGCTTACCTCATGATATAGTGCCATAATCAGAGAATTCTCCTGTTCAATCACCTTTCCCGCAGTCTTTACCACTGCTGTTTCCAAGCGTTTTTCATACTTATCATAATTTTGTTCTCCCCATATATCCGCCCGTTCCTCTATAGTCAGATAACGATATGATAAATCCGATGCATCCTTTGTATTTTTCTCCTGCATTTCTTTTAATACGTTAGTACGGATTAAAACAGCCTGAACCTTTAATGCTTCCATATCATAATCTGCCGGAATTGTTCCCGGCAAAATTCCCACCACAAACTCTTCTACATCCATACTTTTATAGAGTCCATTCATTTCTATCAGAACTTCTTTTCCCAGATAATGGCTTTCAAGGGTATTTCCCCCTTTTCCAATCCGTATCTCATCACTGAACAGACTGAACACAAAACACATTATACAGGGTATTATAACCATACTTACTAAAAATAAAAAATTCTTTTTCATAACAAAACCCCTCCCACTATTCTATGCGGGAGAGGTCTCATATATTACCCAATACTACAAATATTAAGTTGTATCAGATTGTATTATCTCTACTTGGATGTTGTCTTTGCAGATGATGCCTTCGGCATAGTTACCTTCACCTTATCAAGATTCCAAATTTCCTTTGCATACTGTTCAATGGTTCTGTCAGAAGAGAATTTACCGGAGCAGGCTGTATTTAACATAGCCATCTTTGCCCACTTCTTCTCATCCCTATAAGCTGCATCCACCTTTTTATGTGCTTCACAATAAGAATCAAAATCCTTTAAGGTGAAATATACATCTTCCTTAATCAAAGAATCATACAGGTCTCTGAAAATCTCAGTATCATCATTAAATGTACCATTAATCAACTGTGTCAACACTTTACGGACATTTGCATTACTGTTGAAGATATCTGTAGGATAATAATTCTTATCTCTCTCATAAGCCATAACCTCATCTGCAGATAAACCGAAGATAAATGCATTCTCCTCACCAACTTCTTCCACAATCTCTACATTTGCACCATCCATTGTGCCAAGTGTCAGAGCACCGTTTAACATAAATTTCATATTACCTGTACCGGAAGCCTCACTGGAAGCAGTTGAAATCTGTTCTGACACATCTGCTGCCGCAAAAATAAGTTCTGCATTAGACACACGGTAATTCTCAATAAATACCACCTTAATCTTGCCTTCGATGGACTCATCATTATTAATCACATCTGCCACTGAATTAATCAGCTTGATTGTTAATTTGGCTCTCTTATAACCTGCTGCTGCCTTTGCTCCAAAAATAAAGGTACGAGGTATGATATCCATTTCCGGATGTTCTTTAATCTCATTATATAAATGCATTACATGCAAAATATTAAGCAGCTGTCTCTTGTACTCGTGAAGTCTCTTAACCTGTACATCAAAGATGGAACGAGGATCTACCTCAATACCATTATGCTCCTTGATATATTTTGCCAGACGAACCTTATTCTGATACTTAATATTCATAAATTCCTGCTGGCACTTTTCATCATCCACATATACTTTTAACTTTGCAAGATGCGGAAGATCAACAATCCACTCATCACCAATCTTGGAAGTAATCCAGTCTGCCAATAACGGGTTACCATGTAACAAGAAACGTCTCTGAGTGATTCCATTAGTCTTATTATTAAACTGCTCCGGTCTCATCTCATAGAAATCCTTAAGTTCTCTCTTTTTCAGAATCTCCGTATGAAGCTGGGCAACACCATTGACAGAATAAGAACCTGCAATTGCAAGATGTGCCATTTTAACCTGTCCATCATAAAGAATAGCCATACTCTTGATCTTCTCCGGATTATTCGGATATTTCTCACGAATCATATTGACATATCTTCTGTCAATCTCTTCAATAATCTGATATACACGCGGCAGTAATCTTGAGAATAACTCAATCGGCCATTTTTCAAGTGCCTCTGACATAATTGTATGGTTCGTATATGCACAGGTATGACATGTAATGTCCCATGCATCTTCCCACTCTAATCCTTCCTCATCCACAAGAATTCTCATAAGCTCTGCTACCGTTACTGTCGGATGGGTATCATTAAGCTGGAATGTAATCTTCTTCGGAATATCATGTAAATCAGAATTATTTTCTTTAAATTTATTGATAGCAGTCTGGATAGAAGCAGAAATAAAGAAATACTGCTGCTTTAATCTTAACTCCTTACCTGCATAGTGATTATCATTGGGATAGAGAACCTCTACGATTGTTCTTGCAAGGTTCTGCTGTTCAACAGCTTTTTGATATTCACCTTTATCAAAAGAATCAAGGTTAAAATCCTGAATTGCCTCTGCATCCCAGATTCTTAAGGTATTTACAACATTATTACCATAGCCAATAATTGGTAAATCATATGGAATAGCACGAATAGAAGAATAACCTTCCTGAACAAACTGGTTCTTGCCATCTTTGTAATCTACTTTAACATGACCTCCAAATTTAACTTCACAGGCATATTCTGAACGGCGAACTTCAAAAGGATTGCCATCTACTAACCAGTCATCCGGCTTCTCAATCTGGTAACCATCCTGAATCTCCTGACGGAACATACCGTAACGATAACGGATTCCACATCCATATGCAGGATAGCCCAATGTCGCCAATGAATCAAGAAAACATGCTGCAAGTCTTCCCAAACCACCATTTCCTAATGCTGCATCCGGTTCCTGGTCCTCAATTACATTTAAATCAAATCCTAATTCATCTAATGCCTCTTTCACTTCATTGTAACAGGTTAAATTAATTAAGTTATTTCCTAATGCTCTTCCCATCAGAAATTCCATTGATAAATAATATACTGTCTTGGCATTCTTTTTCTCATACTCCTTATGAGTTGCAATCCACTGATCAATAATAGTATCCTTAATTGCATAAGAAACTGCTTGAAATACCTGCTGTTTTGTTGCTTCATCAATCGTCTTACGATAAAGCGTCTTGACATTATTTACAACTTCTTTTTTGAAAGTCTCTTTGTCGAAATCTAACTTTCTTGACATGTTTTTGTTCTCCTCCTTATAGTGAGAGCAGATTATCCACTCTTCCTTAAATATTTTTCCTCAAACTCGCATATTATTTTACCAAAAATAACTAAATTCCACAAGTCCTATTTCTTTTTGGTGCGGATACCCTTAGCATTTACATAGTACTTTCCAATCCACTTACTCTTTTGCATCTTCCCGTTAGATTTGCTGAAATAATAATATTTCCCGTTAATCTTTCTCCAGCCGGTCAGCATCTTACCAGATTGTTTATCAAAATAGTATTTATTTCCTTTGTAAGATATCAGACCTGTCTGTCTTACTCCCTTAGTACCAAAATAATATTTATTATCATCAATTGTCACAATTTTCTTTTTGGCGGCAACACCTGTTTTCGGATCAAAGTAATAATATTTACCATTAATCTCCTGATAACCATAAAGCATCTGACATGTCTCAGGATCAAATCCATAATATTTTCCGCTGATTTTTGTTACACCGGAAGCTGCCCGTCTCTTGCTGTTCAAATAATAAGTAGCACTTCCTAAGGTACGGAATCCTTTCTTTAGCTGTTTGCCGTCTCCGTTAAACAGATAGGAGTATCTTCCGTCACTATGCACACCGCCCTTTACAATGGCTCCGTTTCCCTTTGCAAGATACTTTGCTCCATCCACTGTAAACCAGCCTATTACCATCTCGCCAGTAGAAGGACTCAGGTAAAATGTATTCTCTCCTTCAGTTAAAAATCCGGTAATCATTCTGCCATCTGTCTTGTCAAAATAATACCATGTTCCATCATCTTTTACCCAGCCTGTAACCTTTTTGTTATCAGACGTTTTATAGTATGTCTCATTTCCCTCTTTTTTAAATTTTCCTTTTATTACTTTTTTCTTTAATCCATAGTAAGAAATGATGGACTTTGCATCAGCATTTCCCACCTTCTTCCGTTTTGCTTTTGTCTTGAAAAACTTGCTGCAATCAGAAGAACTGGTAATATAACCATGTTCAATAATCACGCTGGGAATATTCTGCACCACTCCATTACGGACAATGGAATAATAATCGGTCAGTTTTCCGTTGCTATATTTATTTCCGGTTCCCGATTTACGAAGAAGAAATCCTCTATTCTTAATTCCGATACTGCTCAGATTAGATAATGCAATCTTTCCAAACGCCTGGGTTTCCTTACGGATATTATCATGAAACCCTGACTGGTATGCCACAAGCAGATTTGCACCATTACTACTGCCCGCATTGATATGCATACTTACCAGAAAATCTGCGTCCAAAATTTTGGCATAGTTATTTCTGGAAATCAGGCAGTCACCCAGATCCAGATTTTCACAGCAGCCGCCATCCTCTCTTGTCATGTAAACCGTGATGTCTCCATAAGTATCTAATACATCCTGACACGCCTTTGAGATATCCAGAACAACAACTTCTTCCCTCAGACCATTCCCACTGGCACCTGTATGTCGTCCGCAATGTCCAGGATCAATTACAAGTACCTTTGATGTCACTGGAGACAGATCTGATTCTGTCAGATTAGGATCTACCGGTTTTACCGGCTGCTCTGTTGTCGGAACTTCTGTTGTGGGAGCCTCTGTGGTAGGAATCTCTGTAGTAGGAGCCTCTGTAGCAGGAACCTCTGTGGCAGGAGTCTCTGTAGTAGGAACCTCTGTCCCCGGTGTTCCTTTCTCCCCATAACGGTCTATTCCCGCATTCAGATTTTTACCCTGTCCGGCCTCCACACTGTACACAGGCAAAATAGAGCCGCCGAACATTGCTGCAATTAACATCCATGACATTATTTTCTTAATAGTATTCAAAATCATTTCTCCTGTTCTATGTATACTCCATTAATATCCAACTTAAATTATTATAGCCTTATTTTAAAATGGACGCAACCCTTGTTTCCTGTCATAATATGGATATTAACAACAGATATTATTATATCATCAATCAATGACCATGTTATTCCATGCATCATATAAAATTCAAAAGGCATGCATTTACATCTTATGAAGTGTTATCTGTAACCTTAATTTAAAACCCGTTTAAAAATGAGGAAACGGGTTACAGAATTCTGTTGTCTGATGGTATCTGCTTTTGCCTGTTTAATACTTCTGCCCACTCTGATTTTCAAATCTGACGGAATAACCATATCCTCATAATTTCCCCGCATTTCCACCAGCCACTTTTCAACATATTCCATTCTGTCTTTTCCTATTTCAGTTTCCAAGTTTTCCAGACTCCGGTATAGTAATGATTTTACAGTTCCCATGTTGGCATTTAATATCATGCCAATCTCTTCTAATTCCCTGCCCTCAAAATAATGCAGAATAACTACAGCCCGCTCCCTGTTGCTTAAAATACCTAAAGCCCTTTTCATATCCAAATTCTGATGATGCCCTTCTATTCCCCATTCATAGACATCAAACAATTCTTCAAAGGATATTTCCTTCTGATTTTTCATCAAAAAATCCATGGAGCACTCCAATACGATTTTATAAACCGATGTCCCGATATATCTTTGACTTTTTATTTTTTCTGTACTACGCACCGCCTTATATACACTATCCTGTACAATATCAAATGCTTCTTTTTCATTTCCCACAAGGCTTCTCACAATGCGATACATAGATTTATATGAATCCAGCACAACTTTTTCCACTCTTTTTTGCATGAATTCCCAATACATAATATCCGCCTCCTTATTTTCTTTCTATCATTTAGACGAATTATATTTTAAAAAAGTTTCAAAATTGTTTCATAATTCCCTATTTTTTATAAAATTTTTTTTTTACAAAAAAACAGGGCTGACACATTTAAATTATTATCTTTTGTTAAACTTGTGCAAGCAAAACAAAGAATAAAATTTAATGTGACAACCCTATTTTCTTTTTTGCAATTATGCTGATATCAAAATCTTATTTTTCCTTAGTCATTCTTGAAAGCAGTTCTTTTCTCTGCTCCTCGTATCCCGGTTTGCCAAGAAGTGCAAACATATTTTTCTTATAACTCTCCACTCCCGGCTGATTAAATGGATTAACTCCCAGTACATAGCCGGATACTCCACAGGCAAACTCAAAGAAGTAAAACAACTCTCCAAGATTAAACTCACTCATATAAGGAAGTGTAATCATTAAGTTAGGAATCTCGCCGTCCACATGAGCAAGTACAGTTCCGTTCATAGCCTGCTTATTGATATAATCAACCGTTCTTCCTGCAAGATAGTTAAGACCATCCAAATCATTATCTTCCTGCTCCATTATAATCTTACGTCTTGGAGAACCGATATTGACTACCGTCTCAATATGATTCTTTGTACCATCCTGTATAAACTGTCCAAGAGAATGCAAATCAGTTGTAAAATCACAGGCTGTTGGATAAATACCTTTTCCGTCCTTTCCCTCTGACTCGCCAAATAACTGCTTCCACCACTCACCGATATAGTGGATAGATGGAGTATAATTTGCAAGAATCTCCATCGTCTTGCCTTTCTCGCGAAGGATGTTCCGAAGAGCTGCATACTGTAGTGCATCATTATTCTCATAGTCAGCTTCAATACACATCTGACGTGCTGAAGCAGCACCTACCATCAGTTCTTTGATGTTTGCACCACTTACCGCAATCGGCAAAAGTCCTACTGCTGTAAGAACGGAAAAACGTCCACCCACATCATCCGGTACAACAAAGGTCTCATATCCTTCATCATCTGCCAGTTCCTTAAGTGCACCCTTTTCTTTATCTGTAGTTGCATAAATTCTCTTAGCAGCCTCTTTCTGACCATATTTCTCAACTAAAAGCTTTTTAAAGATACGGAAAGCTATTGCCGGTTCTGTTGTTGTTCCCGACTTGGAAATAACATTAATGGAAAAATCTCTTTCTCCCACAACCTCCAATAAATGTTCCAGATATGTGGAACTGATATTATTACCACAAAAATAAATCTCAGGGGTACCCTTTCTCATGTCTTTGTCAATCACATTGTAGAAGGTATGTCTTAACGCTTCAATCGCCGCTCTCGCACCAAGATAAGAACCTCCAATACCGATTACGATTAAAATCTCGGAATCATTCTGGATTCTCTTAGCAGCTGCTTTGATCCTTGAAAACTCTTCTCTGTCATAATTTACAGGAAGATCAAGCCATCCCAGATAATCATTCCCTTCCCCCGTTCTGTCAAGCAAAATTTTCTTTGCCTCTAATACTCTTTCCTTCATAGCTGCAATGTCATCTTCAGATACCATAAACATTGCATTGCTATAGTCAAAACTAATGCTCTCTGCCATTTTTATTGCTCTCCTTTGTTATCTTATTCAAGCTTCTTGCTGTTACAAAGCTCTTTCACTCTCTAAAGCTACCCTATATTTTAACAAAACAGCTAATAAATAGCAACATTTTCTTATGCTGCATATCTAATTTACATCTTTTTGTAATTTATGCAAATCATAAAGCGTACCGAAGGAATATCCTTCTTTTTTCATATTGCCCAGCATCTGTTCCAAAGCATCCCTGTTTGCAATCGATACATTATGCATTAGCGGAATCGCTCCTGGATGATAATACTTCTTAAAATGTTCCACCACATGATCACTGGTAGGCTGATTGTTCACATCATAATCCAGATATGCCATGGACCAGAAAATGGTAGTGTACCCTAAATCTTTTGCCATTTGCAGGGTTCTCTTGCTGTACTCACCTCTGGGCGGTCTGAAAAATAAATCCATTTCGTATCCGGTGGCTTCTTTCATATAACTTTCGCAGGTTAAAAGTTCATTTTTTTGTTCCTCAATGCTTTTTCCCGGCATAGAAGGATGTGTTACTGTATGGTTACAGACCAGATGTCCCTCTTCCTTCATTCGCTTTGTAAGTTCAATATTATCCCGGATAAATGTCTGTGTCACAAAAAAAGCAGCGGTCACTCCTTCTTTCTTTAAAATATCCAGAATGTCCGCTGTATATCCATTTTCATACCCACAATCAAAAGTAATGTATATTTTTTTTTCGTTTACCGACACCGTATAGTATGCCTGATACTGCGTAATGTCAAAATCCTCCTGACAGCCTGATTTTTCATGGTTATCATTTCTCTTAAACCACCATGCATATAACGTATTGTCAATAGATGCATAGTCGGTAGTATCCACTATAATCCGTTCCTGCTTTTGATTTGAATTTTCGTCTTCCTTATTTTCATTCTCTGTACCAGATGCCGTTTTATCCTCATTCTTTACATAATTTTTTCCTTTCTGATGTAATCCGCCACTGTCCGCATTCCGGTGAGGAACCTGACGCCACACCATAAATAAAACAAATAATACGACAGCAACAATGATACCGGCTATCCGCCATCCTTTTTTCAGTTTCAATGAAATCCTCCTGCTTACATTTTAGAACAACCTCTGGGTTGACATTTTTTAAGCCAGGAAACTCTGTACAAATTCTTCCAGCAATTCAATCTCTGATTCCTCTGATTCTGCCTCGGTCAAGAGCATATCCTCTTTTTCCCCGATATCATCCTCCCTGCTGACTGCTATCATTTCCTCACTACCTTTGTCCTGGGATGTGTCTATTTCACGAATCAGACGTTTTAACATATCCATATCCTCTTCCAGTTCTACAGACTGTCCGGCATTGTTTCCAGATATGTTTCTGTTTTCATCTTCTCTTATCTTCTCTTCATGCTCTTCGTCCAAGATTACATTTTTTAATTCTTTATTTCTGGCTGCCCCTTCCATAAAAGCTGCTTCCATTTCCTCATCCAGTAATTTGGGTTCCCTGCTCCCTTCTTTGGTTCTGATCAGACGATTTGCCAGATAATTTTCCAGGTAATCTACCAGCTGAATCTGTATCTGTTGTTTCCTGCTCTTCATTCCAAATATATGAAAGAATACGAACAAACATACCAAAACCATTCCATAAGCAAATAAAATCTCAATCTGGCTTCTCATTGCCGCGCCCATCATATAACCATAAAACACACCCCCACCAGCGAGAAGCGTTACGATTCCTGCAGACAGAAAAGGTACCTTTTCCCATGCGGAAAATGAAAATCCTAACAATCTTAGTTTTAACAAATACTTGTCCACATATGCTGCAATATTCCGCACCTGATAATCCATTCCATAAATTGTTTCGAACTGATTCTTCAAATTAACCAGCACTTTTTTTCTGGTAGTCTTCATATTTGCCGATGCCTTTACATACCCTTTTAAAGACAGAGTCATCATTGCTTGCAGCAATAAACTAAACATCCCAAATAGCAGGATGCTGCTCATAAATACGTGATTTGTAATAAATTCTGTTATCATAATATCCCTTCCCTGCATATAAAATTTATGTACTGTGATTTCCTTTGCTGCCATGCAAATTTCCTCACTCTCTTATCTACTAGTTTACTGATTTTTATGCAACGACTCAACAGTTTCCTTTCGTAACTTTCTCCCTGTATTTTTGATAAAACTGCGTTTTAGACGATATTTTCACATTTCTCGACAAAATTCTGGAATATTGCAAATTCCTCTACTTATGTTATACTGTTTTATTATAAAATCTTTCATAGAAAGGACTCAGGGCAATGACATTTAAACCACAAGGTGTATGTGCACAAAAAATTGATTTTGATATTGTAGACGGCAAGCTTACCAATGTTCAGTTTTTCGGTGGCTGCAACGGCAACACACAGGGTGTATCCCGCTTATTGGAAGGAATGGAGGTTAATGAAGCCATTTCCCGCCTGGAAGGAATTCAATGCGGATTTAAGGGAACCTCCTGCCCGGATCAGCTTGCCAAAGCACTGAAACAGGTAAGTGCAGACATTTAAAACAATAAGAATAATACTTCAAGGCCAGTTTCAAAAGCTGTGATCCTGAAGAATGAAAACAAGGAGACGATAATGAAAAAGATTGTACTTACCGGTGGTGGAACTGCCGGACATGTAACTCCTAATATTGCACTTCTTCCAAGTCTTAAGGAGGCTGGCTTTGAAGTTCACTATATTGGATCCTACAACGGAATTGAAAAAAAATTAATAGAAGATATGAAGATTCCATATTATGGCATCTCTTCCGGTAAGCTTCGAAGGTATTTTGATGTTAAAAACTTTTCAGATCCGTTTCGTGTCATCAAAGGCTTTGGAGAGGCAAACCGGATTCTCAAAAAAATTAAACCCGACGTTGTTTTCTCTAAAGGAGGATTTGTTGCGGTACCTGTTGTAATGGCAGCAAAGAAAAATAAAATACCTGCCATTATCCATGAATCCGATATGACACCGGGACTTGCCAACAAGCTATGTATTCCTTCCGCAGCAAAAGTCTGCTGCAATTTTAAGGAAACCTTTGATTTACTTCCAGAAGGGAAAGCTGTTCTTACCGGAACACCAATCAGAAAAGAATTATTCGAGGGAAATGCGGCAAAAGCTGCGGAGTTTTGTGGTTTAGAAGCCGGCAGGCCAACCATTCTGATTATCGGAGGAAGCAGTGGCAGCGTTGTTATCAACAATATAGTACGGGAAAGCCTTGACGATATTTTAGCAAGGTTCCAGGTGATTCATCTGTGTGGAAAAGGGCATTTAGACGAAACCCTGAAAGGAAAAAAAGGGTATGTCCAGTTCGAATATATTTCCAAAGAATTAAGGGATTTATTCGCTTTAAGTGATTTGGTGATTTCCAGAGCCGGAGCCAATGCCATTTGTGAATTACTGGCACTTAAAAAACCAAACATTTTAATTCCCCTTTCCAAGGCTGCCAGCCGGGGAGACCAGATTTTAAATGCCAAATCCTTCAAAAAGAACGGTTTCAGTTATGTAATCGAGGAAGAGGAATTAAGCTGTGCATCCCTGCTGAACGCAATCCGTGATGTAGCAGCCCACAAGGAACAATATGTAAAAGCGATGAAGGACAGTGAAATGTCTGATTCCATAGGAACGATTATGAAGCTGATAAACTCTTTATCATGATAAAACAAAATGCACAAATATATGCGGCTTACATTCCACGCCACTGTATATTTGTGCATTTTTATTATATTATTATTTTACTTCTACTCCGTATAACTGACTGATAATAGTCTTCTTGAGTAAATCATTCGTATCTTTGGTGGTTGCTGTATTTTCTACTGCAATCTTTGTACCGTCTATATATGGTGTAATCTCTACATTATTACCTGATATCTTAAATTCAAATTTAATAGCACAGCTGGTATAAAGCATATCATTATAACCTTCAACATCTTTGATGTTAATTGTTGCACCATTTCCCCGGTATATAACATATTCTACTCCAGGTTCCTCTTCCTTTGTTTCATACACCCAGCAGGACATTCCTGTAGACTTCTCTAAAATGTCCTTATAGCTCGCACCTACATCCTGGTTATTCAATGCCTGAATCTGTGTAATCCTCGTCTTTGCCTGGCTGTTTACAATCGGCTGCACAAATGACTTTACAAAATCATGCGGATACTCCGGAAGTATTAAGTAAATACCAAAACACACTGCTCCCAAAATTACAATCCACATTACAACTTTTAAAACTTGTTTCATAACTTAAATCCTCCTAATTATAATACTTATTAAAGCTACTTTATCTATCTATATAAAAGACAATTAAAATAACTCCTTTTCCAGCTGGAACAAGAAATCCTCTAAGAGTTTCATCCGCCTGTCATATTCAAGACGTGCTGCCTCTGTCTTACAGCGACGAATCTTTGGTTTATTACCCTTAAAATAATTCTTAATCCGATAGTAAGCCTTCTTATAATTGGCCTCATCCTCACAGGCAGTTGCCATAGAATCCCAAAGGACACTGACTGCTCCTACCTCATCTAATAAATCCGCATCCATAACAACCTGACACTCCAAAGAAAGCTCATCCTCCGTATCTTTGTCATCATGAATCCGTATAATCTCACCTATACGCCCGATCTTCTCAGGCTCCACCCCAATACTATCCAAATACTCTACTGCTATCTCGGCACCGACTTCTCCGTGCTCTTTCCCTTCCTGCCAGCCTACATCATGTAATAAAGCTGCAAGGGCAATCACATCAAGATCTCCTCCGACTTTTGCCTGCAGCTTGATCGCCCATCGATACACCCGCATTGTATGCTCAAATCGGTCTCGAAATGGATAATTGGGCGGTCTTCCATTATCTGCAATTTGCTGCTTTACAAATTCAATCACATTTGCATAATTCATGCTACCCGCTCCCATTCCTAGTAATTCAAGAGAATAATCTTCTTTATTGTAGCATTATTTAAAAAAATATTCCACCAATAATTAAAAAAAATCATACAAATAGATTTATATGATTTTACTAAACATTAATCCATGCAACCTGCTTTGTGAATCACCTATGATCAGTTACCATAGCAGTTAACTCAGTCCAGGCACCCTTGCGGCACATGAAAGCTCCTACTTAGTGCTGCTTCGTTCCCGACCTGACACGGTTCATAGGTTTCCATTGCGCAAGACCCATACGTCAACGCCACTTACTATGACCAGCACCATGGGCAAAACCCGAGGCAGGTCAACACCCCTGCTATAGCGGATTGCAGGTACAGGGTACCGCTAACACCCCGGCTGCATGGAAAGATTAAACTATAATAAAAGTCATCACTTTATAAAAATACCTGTTAAAAATCTAAAAATACTAAAAAGCGTGACAACATACTAGTATACAAGAATCTGCCGTTTCTGTCAACCTGCCTGCCAGCAATCTTTCTTTTGCCACATTTCACACACTAAGACATAGAAATTAACTTCTTCCTCTCCCTGAGGGATTTAAAAAAATCCGACAACATGGCAGAACATTCCTGCTCCATAACTCCCTTTTCAAATTCCACCTGATGATTAAATGCTTCTACCTGAAACAAATTCAATATAGAACCGGCACATCCTGCTTTTTTATTCATGGCTCCCACAACTACTCTGGGAATCCTTGCCTGTATAATAGCACCTGCACACATCTGACAAGGCTCTAACGTGATATACATCGTACACTCCTCTAACCGCCAGTCTCCCAGACGTTTGGAAGCCTTTTCAATTGCCAGCAGCTCCGCATGGGCAAGGGTTGTTTTCCTTGCATTACGCTTATTATAACCCCTCGCAATTATCTTATCATCTTTTACAATCACACAGCCAATTGGCACATCTCCTGCTAACGCTGCTTTTTTTGCCTGTTTTATTGCTTCTTTCATATATTTTTCATCTTTTGCCATTGTATCTCTCCCATAAAATGTGATAAAATATTTCCGATAAATAAACATGAGCTTAGAGGACAGGTGTCCGGAAAGCGAACGTTTGAAGCAGTTGCAGGGGCACGAAGTGCGAGCAAGTGCTTATTATTATGAATATGATATAATGAATTATGCTGATGTACAAGCAGGTCATCATTTTCCTTTAGTAAATTGGTGACATATGATAAGGTAAGTTTAAATCGTTATAATAAGGAGTTCTAAATCATGTCCTTTACACTTACTACCAATCGTCTTATTTTACAGGTTGAAGACAGTTCCAAAGCCGATGAAGTGCTTGCTTTTTATATACGCAACAAAACCCTTTTCGAGCGTTTCGAACCCACCAGACCAAAAAACTTTTATACGCTTCCTTACCAGACTGCCAGTATGAACTGTGAATATAGTGAAATTATAAAAGGGAAAACCCTTCGCTATTACATTTATCTTAAATCACAACCAGATACCATAATAGGGTCAGTAAACTTTTCCCATATCATGCACGGGCCTTTTTCCAAAACCGCAATCGGCTATAAGCTGGATGCCTCTTATCACGGCAACGGCTATGCGTTAGAAGCCTGCCATGCAGCAATCTCCGTCATCTTTTCCAATTATAGAATCCACCGTATAGAAGCAAGGGTTTCTCCTGAAAACACCCCCTCCATACGCCTGTTGGAACACCTGGGATTTTTCTATGAAGGCATCGAATATCAAAGCGTGGAGGTAAATGGTGTGTTTAAGGATCATTGCAGATACGGGCTGATCTCTACAATCCAGTAGCCAAATTCTCCTGTTTTAACTCCTGTTTTCTTTACCGGGATAAACTGGTCAAAGCCAAACATATTCGCAAGGTATTTTTCCCGGTTGGAATAAACCCCCGGAACCCCGATAATGGAATGCTCTGAACCGTCATCAAACCGCATTTTTCCGAGGAGCAGATACTGATAGGTATAAAATCCATGAGTAAGAAAACTGTTTACCCCCAATTTCCAGTTCCGCATATCCAGTTTTCCGATATCCTTGGGATGAATCCTTACACAGTCAAACAGCTCTGTTGCTCCATACATAGGGAGTTTTGGATATTCCTGTATCATTTTTTCAAAGACATCCACCTGCTCCTGTCGCTCTAAATGCTTCTTATGATACGGACATTCTTCACATTTTTCAAAAACATCTTTCTCATTCCTGCTTTGAACAGTATTATCCTTTAAATCAGAATCCTGCTCCCCAAATAAACTGTCCACAATCACTTTCATATTATCTACGGTTTCTTTTGGGGGTGAAAGTTCTACTGCTGCTTCAATATTGTGCTCCTCTTCCTCTTTCCTTTGTTCATTCTCTTTTCCCGTCTCCTGCTGTTTTTCCTCCGGTAAATCCTCTAGCTGCTCCTCGAATTGTTCTGCCTCCTCCCGGTTCTGCTCTTCGAAAATCCCTGACAAAGTATCCTCCTTTACGGCAGTCTCCATCGGATTCTTTTCCCTGATAACAGACTTCTTTGGTATCTCCTCTCTTACGGTATTGCTCTTGTCTTCCTGCCTCCTCTCCTTTTTTACTAAAGCATAATCCCTTCTGTCTCTATCTTTAAAATCCCCGATGTAATAATGGGAATCATTGTAAACCACTGCAACCCCGTCAAAAGTATATAAATCCCTTCCTGTATCAAATATCTGCTGCCAATCCGTCCGGTTCTGATAAGTCAGGATACCGCTCTTACTCTCTATTTCATCTACTTTAATCGCTGCCAAATGATCCCCTGCCTCATGATAAAAATAGAGCGAAGCCTCTTTAAACGGTAAGCCGGAAGGCTCCTGAATATTAATAATAATCTTCACTTTATCTCCACGTATCTCCAGTTTCAGAAATCCCGCCGTTGATCCGACATTTCCGTTGTGATATTGGTAAAAATATGTAATTTTTCTCTTATAATTCTGCACTTGTCCCACTCCTTTTTGAATACATTTTATGCAGGAGCGGGAGATTTTATGACTGAATGTGCCATTCTGATATAAAATTAATGAATTTTTCCAGGCATCGTTACAGATTTAATGCTCTATTGTTTGCAACATGGATGCCGGCTTTTTGGAAAGGATGTCACTGAGTTGTGCAAACTGTGTCAGTGTCAGTGCTTCGCCACGAACAGTCGGTGAAAGCTCCATCTGCTCTAATGCGGACACAACCTGTTCTTTTGTAACATCAATCCCTCCATTTACAATACTATTTTGCAGTGTCTTCCTCCTCTGGTTAAAGGATGCCCGAATCAAGGCAAATAAAAGTGCCTCATCTTTTACCTGTACTGGCGGTTTTTCCCATTTCGTAAGCCGGATTACCGCAGAGCCTACATTTGGTCTTGGTATAAAACAATTCGGCGGTACATTTGCCACAATATACGGTTTGGCATAAAACTGTACCGCAAGGGATAATGCCCCATACTCTTTTGTTCCCGGTCCTGCCTGCATCCTGCCCGCCACTTCCTTTTGCACCATGACCGTAATGCTGCAAAGGGGAACGTGGCTTTCAAACAAACCCATAATAATCGGTGTCGTAATATAATAAGGCAGATTTGCCACTACTTTGATTGGTTTTCCTGCATTTTTTTCTTCTACCAAAGCGGCAATATCTACCTTCAGGATATCTTCATTGATCAGCGTGACATTATCATAATCCTTAAGTGTTTCCTGCAAAACTGGTATCAATGCCTTGTCAATCTCCACGGCAATCACCTCTTTTGCCGCCTCCGCCAGATATTGTGTCATGGTTCCAAAACCCGGACCGATTTCCAAAACCACATCCTCCTTTGTCACTTCCGCCGCTGCAATAATTTTATCAAGGACATGGCTGTCAATCAGGAAATTCTGTCCGAATTTCTTCTGAAATGCAAAATCATATTTTTTTATTGTTTCAATTGTAACCTGGGGGTTGCTCAGCTTGTCCATGTTGTTTCCTTTCTGACCAAATGATTATTTTATTCCTACACATTCAATAAATCTCTAATCTCATCTATACTCAATTAGCCTGCCTGATTGTATAATAAATATTATCATAGAATAATGGATTATTCTATATCATTTTTCCCTGACCTCTGCCATTTGCACACCGCACGTTACCTTTTGCAATATAAATCCACAAATTTCCAAGACCGATGTCTTGTATTCTCTGAAATAACAAAATATAATATGTATTATTCAGGATACCAGCATCTATATTAGATTGGTTCTTTTACATCCATCTGATACATTTCCTTCATTAAATTTAAAGCATCGTAAAACCCCTGATTATATGCCAGTTTCCCGTATCGTGCAACCCGGCTGTTATACGCTGACAAAATATTATCTATCACAATCCATTGCTCACGGCTCAATTTTAGATTTTCAATTTCTTTTTCCTGTCTGCGGGCCTCTGTGGTAAGCATTTGGTAGACACTGTCCTGTTTCACGAATTCTTCCAAGGCACCATTGATACGCATTTCAAACAGCATCTTCAATATAGAGCCCTGTCCGGACTCTGCCCCTCTCCTTTCTTTTCCACATTTTTTATACCCTGCTCTCCTGCCTTTAAACGTCCAGCATCCGGTAAATCCCTTTTTCAAGCTATGCATATATTTACCCCATTTCCATAATAATGCTTTCATTTTTTCCCAAAAGCTTTACACTACTCCGTTTTTGCTCTCTCCTGCTTTTCATAATCTGCGGTTTCTTTATCCCTGAGGGCTGACAAATATATAATTGCCTGTGTCTTTTTGTCTTCGGAAAGATTGGAGAATATAAATACAATTTTCTTTGCATCCTCGATATCCTTATTGGTAAAATTCCCTGTCATGGTAAATACGTCCTTTCACTGTTGATTATATTGCTATTATACGCAATTAAATATAATTCGTCAACACTATTTGTTGACTAAATTGCCTTTTTCAGTTATTATTGCTTTGAAAGGTGGCGACAAAATGAAAGAACGAATTAAAATTCTTAGAAATCACTTAGGATTAACACAACAAAAGTTTGCTGACAGACTAGGACTAAAAAGACAGACAATAGCTGCTTATGAAATTGGGAGCATAGAACCAAGCGACTCCACATTACTTTTAATGTGTAAAGAATTTAACATAAATGAACAATGGCTTCGGTCTGGTGATGGCGAAATGAAACAAAATCTTGATCTGGATTTTGAAAAGATATGTGCCGACATTGGTGTTCGTGACGAAAAAGCCAAAGAAGCGATAATAAAATACTATGAGCTTTCAGAGGATGATAAAGAATTATGGTGGCGATTTATGGAACGGTTTATGAAACAGTAAAAATTTTCTTAAATACGTTTACATTTCATAACACTTATGATATCTTATTTTCATCGAAATTTATTCTGGATAATCTAATATTTTCTATTTCTGTTTTTTATCTATCCAGTATTCATTTATTTTACCAGATGAAAAGGAGAACTGCCTATGACAGACACGAGAACACAGCACAATGCTTTACCCACCGGAGCCCTTCCCTATACGATGACCAACGACTACATGTTCCGGGCGGTATTGCAGAAGAACACCAATGCCCTGAAGGGGTTTCTTTATGCCCTTTTATCCCTGCCGGAGGGAAGCATCCAGAGTGTAGAGATTCTCAATCCCATCCAGCTTGGCGAGACCATTAATGATAAGACCTGCGTACTGGATATCAAAATCCGGCTGAACCATGACCAGATCATCAACATTGAGATGCAGGTTCATGACCTGGGCAACTGGCCGGAACGCTCTCTTACTTACCTGTGCCGCTCTTTTGACAGCCTGCAAAAAGGCGAAGATTACATCAATGTACGCACCACCATACATATTGGTATTGTAAATTTTGACATTCCCGGTCTGACACCTGAATTTTACTCGGAATTTAAGCTTCTGAACACGAAAAACCATGAAGTTTATAGTGACAAATTTATTCTCCGTGTGTTAAACTTAAATGTATTAAAAGATGCTTCTATGAAGACAGACCTTGTGGATTTGTATGATTGGGCAAAGCTGTTGAAAGCCACAACCTGGGAGGAATTAGATATGTTAGCAAAGAAAAATACCTACATTGAAGATACTGTTGTCACCCTCCACCAGATGACCGAGGATGAGAAAATCCGGGAACAGTGTGAAGCCAGGGAAAAGTATAACTGGGATATGGCTTCTGCCATTGCCAAGGGAAAGTCTGAAGGTTTTGCTGAAGGGAAATCCGAGGGCTTTGCTGAAGGGAAATCTGAAGGCGAAAAACGGTTTGCTGCCTTAATCAGCATTCTCATACAGAACGGCTTCTCTGATGAGATTCCGAAAGTCGCAACTGATCCTGAATACAGAGAAATCTTGTATAAACAATATAAGCTGTAAGGAATCAAATTTTTGATATATTCTTTCTATATGATATTTATTCTGGATAATCTAATATTTTCTATTTCTGTTTTTTATCTATCCAGTATTCATTTATTTTACCAGATGAAAAGCCTGCTAATAAAAAGCCAAGTGTTTTTTTAATCATTAGAAATATATCCTTATAATATACTTAACCGGGTAGTCGGGGGACGTGCTCCCATCCGTTCCGAGCCTTACGGAAGGGGTGGTGCTTATGAGTACATACGAGGAATTTATGACCATATTAACAGTTGCACTGCTAATTGTCTCCATTCTGGATATGAAAAATAAGAAATAGCCGTCCTGCTCTCGTCAAAGTTTAGGACAGCTATTTCTTAGCCTAATAAATTCGCCGGGACGGGTGAGGTGTATTCACCCTCCGACTGCCTTGTTAAATATATTATAGCAAATCGTATTTAAATGTCAATTTGAAAATGTGACCCGTTCACGTAAGTGGTACATGGTTATCAGAACTAAAAGAATATGTTAAAAAGACACCCCATATCTGCTCCTGGCAGACTGGGGTGTCTCATTATAAGGGGAGTGTTTATTCCCGCGAGCAATGAGGAAAATGGCCATGCTTGCATGGATATTTGACGAATGCCGCGAGGGTTACTGAACATCCGGTGGATGTTCGTTAAGCAAGGACCGAAGCGGAGCGTAGACCAAGTACCCCGCCCCTTGGGGCGAACTTACTAAAAAGAAGCTGGGCCATGCCCCATAGCTTGCTGCGGGGTATTTGACTTTAGTAAGAACATTATTTTAACTCTGGCCAGTAATCCTTATTGGCTTCAATCAAATCATCTAAAATCTTCTTAGCCACAGCTGCACTTGGCACCGTCTTAGAGAGGGTAATTGCCTGCCACATCTTCTGGTAGCTTCCTTCAATCCATGCTTCCACACAAAGCTTCTCTACACTGACCTGCTGCTCCATCAGCCCTTTCTGGAACTGTGGAATAGAGCCCTGGCATATTTTCTCATACCCATTGCTGCCAACGATACAGGGAATCTCAACCATTGCCGTCCGATCGAAATTTTCTACCGCTCCTTCATTTGGAACAATCAGCAAAAACCTCTCTCTGGTGTTTTTTGCAATGGCACAGGCAAGGTCTACAATATAAGAAGCGTGTACATCTGCCTCAAATCCGCCATCCTTTGCCGTACCACTCTCAATAATCTTGCGGCATGCACCAAATACCTGTTTCTCACGGCCATCCATGACCTCATTTGCACGGGTATATTCCGGGTTGGAATGCTCTACCACATAATCCGGATATAAATAATATTTTAAATAAGTATTCGGAATTGTCTCCGGATCAAGTGCATATACATCCTTTGCCTTTGTAAAGGTCTCTCTCCAGCTTGCATCCACATGCTGGTTTGTCTCGGAAATTGCATCGGCAAATCCGTTTTCCTTTACATGGGCACGAATTTTTGGCATTAAATCATTGCCTTCCTTGTCATAAATCTTTGACCACCAGCCAAAATGATTCAGACCATAATAGGAAACCACCATTTCCTTTCTGGATGCCACACCACACATAGAAGCCATTTTCTCCTCCAGATCAATAGGCATATCGCATATATTTAAAATCCTGGAATTGGGACGAAGTCTTCTGGTTGCTTCCGCTACGATGGCTGCCGGATTAGAGTAATTCAACATCCATGCATTTGGCGAATATTTTTCCATATAATCAAGAATTTCAATCACACCACCAATGGAACGCATGCCGTATGCCAGACCTCCCGGTCCACAGGTCTCCTGTCCTACAACTCCATATTTTAGTGGAATCTTCTCATCTAACTCACGCATTGCATATTTTCCCACACGGATATGTGCCAAAACAAAATCGATATCAGTAAATGCTGTTTCGGGGTCCGTTGTATAAGAAAACTGAATGTCCGGTGCATTTTCCTTTAGATAAATCTCACAGGCTTTTGCTACAATTTCCTGTCTCTTTTCATCATTATCATAAAATTTAATCTGGCGGATAGTAAAACGATCCTGATGGTCTAGCAACATTAAAACGATTCCCGGTGTAAATGTACTTCCTCCACCTGCGACTGTAATTGAATATTTTTCCATAACTATCATCCTTTCCATTTTTATTCTATTTTAGGCGTTTGCGAAACTCCCTCTTTTCAAAATCTAGTTGTGCAATATAGACAATATCATAAGCAAGGTGCTTTGGAGCCGCCGGTGCTTGGCGATGCCTGAATACTTAGCGAAGCTTTGCTGAGCTTAGTAGAAAGGTATGCTTTAGCTGGTTTTCGAGCTTAGCATCGTTGCGAGCGACAAGCAGCGAAAGCGTGCCTAGCGTTGATTTGTCTATATTGTATAACGAACGTCTTGCAAAACCGAGTTTCGCAATTACCTATTTAAGTAAACATCTATCTCAAGTTTCTGTCATTTTATCATTCAGGGCAGATGTCATCCCAGAGGGAGAACGGAACAGCATTCTGTCCTGAACTTATATGAAGCAGTAAACCTACTGCACTTCCATGCAGGCATCCTTAAGTGATGCCTTTCCCGGTATTGCTATTACTTTCTCGTACTGATCAGCATTGGTTACCAGCACTGCAATCGTTGTGTCATAACCTTTCTCTGCGATGGCTTTTCTGTCAAATGTCACCAGTTTATCACCCTTTTTCACCTGATCTCCTGCACTGACATGGGCAGTAAAACCTTCCCCATTTAATTCAACAGTATCAATTCCGATATGGATTAAAATCTCTACTCCATCCTTTGTAGTAAGCCCTATTGCATGCTTCGTGTCAAATACCATGGCAATCTCCGCATCTGCCGGTGCATATACCGTATCTTCCTCTGGAATAACTGCTGCTCCTGGTCCCATACTGCCGGAAGCAAAACCCTCATCCTTCATTTCCTCCAAAGGTATCACATTTCCTTCTACCGGTGAACCGATACGGATTTTTGCTTTTTGTTCACCATTGCCGCCCTTTGCGAGAAGCGCCTCAAATTCACTTCTGACATTTTCCACATCCATACCCACAATAACCTGAACAGCATTCCCCTTTGTTACCAGTCCATGTGCTCCCGCTGCCTTAAAAGTAGATGTATCCTGAACAAGGGACATATCTGCCACTGTCAGGCGGAGTCTGGTGGCACAGTTTGTCACATCTGTTATATTCTCCGGACCGCCTAATGCATCCAGGAAATCAGAAGCTTTCCTCGCACACACATCGCCGCCCTTTGCACCGCCTTTTTTATCCTTATAATCAGCCTTGGAAAAGAACTTAATCTCCTCATCGTTATCCTCACGTCCGGGTGTCTTAATATCAAATTTCAGGATAACTGTCTTGAATATGAAATAATATACTGCTACAAATACAAGCCCGACAATAATCTGTTTTATATAGGTTCCTGCGTATGCATTGCCAAGGGGAATCCAGTTGATTGCCGCAAACTCAATCAGACCGCCTGCAAAGTTACCCACAACACCCACCATATAAGTTACCATATCCATAACACCTGCCAGCAGGGAATGCAGCAGGAACAATGGAGGACAGATAAACAGGAATGTAAACTCCAACGGCTCCGTTACACCTGCGACAACCGCTGTAAGGGTAATCGGAATCAAAAGACCTGCTACCTCTTTCTTACGTTCTTTCTTCGCTGTTGCATAGAAAGCCAGTGCAATACCGACAGAACCAAAAATTTTCTCCATTCCATATAATGCAAATCCGCCCTGTGGAAACAGCTCCTTAAGGGGAACTCCGGAAGCTGCAAATTCTCCTAAATGCTGTGTCCAGTATGCTACAATACCACCATTTACCGCTACATTATCATAAAGGAACGGTGAGTATATAAAATGGTGAAGACCTGCCGGAATCAAAATACGGTTTAAGAAGGAATAAACTCCAACTCCCGCTGCTCCTGAACCTGCGAGAAAGGTCTGCAGGGAACCAATCGCCATCTGTACCTTAGGCCAGATGAAAGCTGCTAAAAATGCTACCGGAATCATAACAAAGAAGCCGATGATATATACGAATGTAGATCCCCTGAAAATTCCTAAAAACTCAGGCAGCTTAGTATCATAGTATTTATTATGGATCCACACCACAATTGCGGCGATAATAATGGCACCAATCATTCCCATATCCAGTGTCTTAATACCAGCCACACTTGCAAGACCGCTGGTGTTTCCTACCTCCTGCGTAAAATCAACACCAAATGCCGGACCCCACAAAGAAAGAATTGTGCTTAAAAAGTAGTTAAACGTTAAGTAAATTACCAGTGCTTCCAGACAGGCTCTCGCATTTTGTTTCTTTGCCAGACCAATGGGAAGACCGATTACAAATACCAATGGCATGTTACGAAATACTGTCCACGAACCTTCACTGATGACATACCAGATCTGATACCACATACCGTCCGGATTTGCCAGGTCCCCTAAAATCTGTTCGTTCATGCAAAGGGTTGAGATACCTGCCATAATACCAGCAAAGGCAAAGAGCAGAACCGGTGTAAACATGGCACCTCCAAATCTTTGGATTTTTTGCATCATAGCGAATCCCTCCTATAAATTGTTTTTTTCTCCAAAGCACTCCCTTACGGAAATACCTCCTTATGTACATTGCTCAAACACATTTCTGATCAGACGTTTGTTTTGATACAGTTATCATATTCATGAAATGCCCTCAAGTCAACATTTTCAGCCCCTTCTGTGCCACTCTTAACCACTTAGGTTTTCTTCACATCTCCCTGTGAAATTTCACGAGCTTTATTCTCTTTTTGCACAAAAAAATACCACCCCTTAGGATGGTATTTGTATAATTTTTCCTAATCTATAATCCGTTCACATCGCTTTTCCTGATAAATCAGGTATTTGATCAACAACAGCTCCACTGCCATAAAGAATAATGTGGTAGTCTCATAATTCTCAATATAGGTGGTTGCAACACTAGAAGTATTAATATAGATACATTCATTGCTCATCTGTGCTAATGTATTATTCTTAAGCTTTGTCATTGCTATAATCGGAATCCCTTTCATATTCAGAATCTTTGCAAAGTTCACAACATGCCTGGATTCCCCTGTAAGGGATACAACAATGACCAAATCACCCTCCTGCAGCACATTTGCAATCAAATCCTGTTCCGCTTCCGAACCCTCAATCTGGTACATACACACCTTAGCGGACAAAAAAGCCCGTTTAAACTCCTTGGCAACAAAGGATTGGACTGCACCGGAACCATAGACAAATATCCGCTTTGCTTCATAAATCCGTTTACAGATATCGGAATAATCAGTTTTTTCCATCTCATCAATTTTTTTCCGGTAATCATCACATACTACTTTTATGGTATTTTTATCGGCTCTTGGACGTCTTTTCTCCTGTTCTAATTTCAAGTGGATTTTTAACTCCGAAAAACCCTCCATGGACAATTTTTTAGCAAACCGAAGTATCGTAGTTCTGGACACATTACAGTTCTTTGCCAGTTCTTCAATAGTACACTGGCAGCATTCTGCACGATGTTTTTCAATATAGTTCCATATATAAATATCATTTTCATTTAATTTACCATAATTCATTTTTACTAAGTCTTCAATCGCCATAATTTCCCCCTTCTGTCTAATTCCCCTGTTTCAAGCCCAATAAAATCTCCTGTTCTGCCCGTCTTGTATAATTAATTTTACCACAGTGTCAACTCCAATATCAATCACAACTCCATTCATATCAGAATGCAAATGGGAAGAACCGCCTTTCAAAACAATATATCTGTCAAAAAGCACTATACAATTTATATTTTTTTGATACAATATAATAAAAAATGATGCAAAGGATATCAACACTATGGAAAAAAAGAAAACAATGAAACAAAAAATTGTGTTTTATGTCATGAGCGTATCAATTCTGCTGGGAATACTCCTGACCATTACCATGATTGTCAACAGTTTTGTATCCACAAACTCCATCCTGTTGGACAATTTGCAGATGATGGCAAAAACTTCTTCCCAGAATATAAGCTCGAATCTTCACCTACTTACAGACCGCATGGCAAATCTGGCTTTGGAAAATGAACTGCTGGCAGATTCATTAAATACCAGAAAAAAGCAGGAGGTTTTAGATGAACGGAAAACCCGCATTGAATTTGTCTGGCTTGCAGTCTATGATCTGGAAGGACAAAAATTATATGGAGATGATTTTGCTCCGGATTCCATTACTGACAAAAAATATTATACCTATTTAACCAACACAAATAATATTTCTATTGGTGAACCTTATTATTCCGATAACGTGTGGCAGCTATCCGTAGGTGCTCCACTTAGCAGAGAAGGGGAATGCTTTGCTTATCTGATTGGAAGCTATAAATATGACTTATTAAATGATGTGTTAAGCAATATCAATATCGGCATCAATGGCTCTGCCTATATCATTAATGAAGAGGGCACAATCATTGCCGACAAAGATTTATCGAGTATGGAAAAACATCCAAATGTATATGAACTCTATGGTTCTAAGAAGAATAATGCCATTTTTGATGCTATGGTTCATTCCCAGACCGGTTCCAAAATCATGAATTTACAGCACAAAAAACACTATGTGGCATATTCCCCTGTGGCAGGCACGAACTGGGCATTAGTCATAAACGCTCCAAGGAGTGATTTCATGAAATCACTTATGATATCCGTTATACTATGTATCCTGTTAGCTTCTGCATTGCTTGTTGCAGCAAGATTCTTTACAGCATTAGCAGCCGAAAAGATATCCGATTCTCTTTCTTTGTCTACAAAAAGACTAACTGCATTAGCAGAAGGCAATTTAAAAGACGAGGTTATTCTTGCACAAACAAAGGATGAAGCGGAGATACTGACCAATGCCCTTTCAAAGACAATTAATAATATCGACTCTTATATAGATAACTTAAAAACTTCTCTAGGATATCTATCGGAGGGAGACTATTCCCAGGATATTCCAGATACTTTTATTGGGGATTTTGCCGCAATCAGAGATGCCTTAACCAGTATCACGATATCACTGAACGAGACTATGCATCAAATCAATGATGCCTCTGCTGCTGTGAATCAGAACTCTTTGGAAGTTTCCGGCTATGCCAAACGGCTTTATGACAGTTCTGTAGAGCAGTCCTCCGCACTAAACCGGTTAGACCAAAGCATCCATATTATTACAGACAAAATCCGTCTCATTAACGAAAGTGCCACTCAGGTTAAATTATATACCAATGGTGCCGAAGACAGAATTTCACAGGGTAAACAACAGATGGATTCCATGCTTGGTACCATGAACAACATTTATTCCAATATGCAGGAGATTATAAAAATCAGCCAATTGATTGATGATATTTCATCACAGACAAGCCTGCTGGCATTAAATGCTTCTATTGAAGCTGCAAGAGCCGGGGAAAGTGGAAGAGGTTTTGCAATTGTCGCACAGCAGATTGGTGTCTTAGCAGACCAGACAGCAGACGCTTTAAAACAAACCGGTGATATGATTCTTCAGGCAAACCTGTCTATTGATGAGGGACTTGCCACTGCCAAAGCAACGGCTGAATCCTTTCAGGAAATTAATAAAACCACCGACGAATTTAAGGGAATTTCCAGTCAGATTGAGCAGATTGTCATGGAACAGCAAAATACTGTTGGGCTGGTATCAAAAGAAATACGTACCGTTTTAGATATTGCCCATACTAACCAGCAATTAGCTGCCGAAGCAGATCAAACCGCCGCCCACTCTCTGTTACAATCACAGGAATTAGAACAGGTAGTTGCTTCCGTAAAATTAAAGGAGGAATTGTAGATATGAAGAAAAATCACTTAACCTTTTTACTTACACTAACGTTATTCTCCATAATTTTAACAGGCTGCAAAGCACAAAATAAAATGAAAGACGGCTACTATACTGCCCAGATGTCCGAATTGTCATACGGCTGGAGAGAATATGTATGCATCTTTGTAAAAAATGATAAAATTGTTTCTGCAGAGTTTAATGCAAAAAATGAAAGCGGTTTCATCAAAGCCTGGGACAATGAATATATGCGGAATATGGAACCGATATCCAAAACCTATCCAAACAAATACACAAGAGAATATGTCCAACAGTTAATTGACGGGCAAAAAGATACAAAAGTGGATATGATTACAGGCGCATCCAGTTCCGGGGAGAATTTTGAAAAATTGGTTGCTGCTGTCATTGAACAGGCCAAAAAAGGAGATTTTTCCGTTGTGAACGTAAACGCTGATGAAAAATGACCAATCATATATTTTATGCTATTGTCTTATGGGAATTTATCAATTATAATAAAGGCTATGCAATATGAATCGGGAGGAAAGCAAATTATGGATTATGTATGGAGTGACAGAAAAAGAACTTTGTTTGGATTACCGCTATCCTTTACAAAATACATGCTGTCAGAAGAGCGCTTATTTATTGAACAGGGCTTTTTGAATAAAAAAGAGGATGAAGTACGATTATACCGGATTATGGATGTTTCCCTGACCAGATCCCTTGGGCAGCGGATTTTTGGTGTCGGTACCATCCACTGCTGTTCTGCAGATAAATCCATGGGTGACTTTGATATTCAAAGTGTCAAAAACCCCAAGGATGTCAAAGAACAGTTATCCCAACTGATTGAAACCCAGCGGGATGCCAAACGGGTTACCAACAGGGAATATATGGAAGATGATCATGAGAATGACTTAGATTAAATACATGCACCCCCAGCCGGATATCTTTTCCGGCATGAGGGTGCATTATATTTATACAATCATTATAACTCCAGCCATTCCCTTATTCTGTCATCAGACAGATCATTCCCGTTCACTGCATCAGATACATCCGCACCTGCTGCACTCTTCTTAATATCTTCTGTACTGACTCCGACACCTCCGCCACCATTGGTAACATAAGAATAAATTCTTTTATCTTTTAGGTCATACGATTCCAAAAATGACAAAACTGGCATAGGGCAGGTTTTACACCAATTGGGAAATCCCAGAACAATCCTGTCATAACAGCTGATATCGGATACCATATCAGCAAGCTTTGGTCTTGCATTTTCCTTTAGTTCTTTTCTTGCCTCATCTACACACTCCTGATAATCAGAGGAATAAGGTACTTCCGGTTTAATTTCAAACAAATCTGCATCTGCAAGTTCTGCTATTTTCTCAGCTGCAGCTTTTGCATTTCCTGAATAACTAAAATACGCTACTAATGTTTTTGACATATTGTATCCTCCTTCGCAATTTTTCTTTCATTATATCTGCTTTTCGGAAATATGTCTATCCGATATCATTCCGGTATCAGAATCTCGTCAAAATATTCGTATAATACCTCATTCGTTCCGATATCTCCAATATTAATATTCTGTGATCCTTCCGGCATATAATCATAGTAGACCCCGCTCACCCTGAACATAGAACAGCTGTCCGTTGCCATAGACATTTTTATGATCTTTCCGTTTTCCAGCTCCAGTGTTAAAACAGCCTCATAGAAAGGGCAGGCCGAGCCACCCTGTATTTCCACCGCATGGGAAAGCCGGTCTTCCAGAATATCCAGTATTTCCCTGTCCTCAATCTTTTGCGTAAGCTCTTCACCGCCCAGCCGTCTGCCCATATAAGTTAATGTTGCAGATTGGATATTTTTTATCTCCTCCGGTGAAAATTTCGCATACCCAAATTCTTCGCCTGCTATCTGCCACACCATGGTGCCCAGTTCTTCACTTTTGGCACCACACAGATCACTCTTTCCTTCTTCCGAAGGACTGCTGACAAAATGATTATCACTGTATAATTCCCACTCTCTTCCCTGATAAGTAATACTGCATCCAAGACTTCTGACATTGTCATTCCAATCATTCCATAAAACATATCCTGCCGGATCATCCTCTAATTTTTCTGCCTTTTCTTTCTCATAATAGATTTCGGTAACTTCCAGGTTGTTCAGCAGTTCCTGAAGTTTTTCCTGCTTATCGTCATCCACAACATAGTATCCCCAATCGATGCCGGTTTCGTCCGGATAGACTAAAATACACACTTTATCAGTAACCGGCTCTGACAATAACTGTAAACCTTCTTCCTTTGCCAGGTCTTCATTCTTTTCAGATATGTTCAGATTTTCTGTCTTCTCCTCATTTTTCTCTGTTCTGTCTGTGTAATCATTCCCGGTCTTTCCACTATTTTGCCGGGAAGCACCAATGGTACATCCTGTCACACCAAACAACAGGACACATGCAAGAACCGCAGTTCCCAGCCGAAGCTTCCCAGGATTCGCTATCTGGGTGATTCGTTTCTTTAATTCCTGTCCTCCTCCAGTCATCCCGGTTGCACATGTAAGAAACTGTGCAGCAGACTTCTCCTGTGCTCCAAGCAAAATCAATGTCTCTCCATATGCCTTTCTTTCCCGATTGTTATAGCAGCGGATTACACTTTCGTCACAGGCAAATTCACTGTCACGCTTTGATAAACATGCCGCTGCCCAGACAAGAGGATGGTACCAGTACAAGATCACGCACAAACACCGGAGCAGTGCCCATAGATGGTCCTTATGCCTATAATGCATATATTCATGCACTAATGCATAATGATATACTTCTCTTTCCTTCTCCTTATTCCCCAACTCCATTTCTTCCTCAGGAAAATAAACTGCCGGATGAATTACACCAAATAAACAGGGTGTATTCACTTCCTTTGTCCGGTAAACAGGAAGCGGTTTGTAACCAGCTTCCCCCATATAATCCAATTCCAATATCTGCCGATTTTCACAAAGTCTTTTCCAAAAAAGGAGATTGCCGGCTAAAAATACTGTCCCAGAGATTAAAATCCCCAATAGCCATATTCCCTTTAAAGCCACAGCTACCCACAACTGCCACATTCCTTTTCCAAAATCTTCTGCCAAATGTGTATGTGTGGATGTTACAATTTCGTTATTCCAATCAGCCTCCTCTTCCTCCAATTCCGTCCCGGATATCGGCTGGCTTCCTTTTTTCAATAGTACACTGTCATTATCCCTATTCTTATCCGCTGCTATATTATTCTGACTTTCTGACCTTAATCCATTATTCATATCCATTACCCGGTAAATAATATTCATTACCTGAAATGAATTGGGAAATGACTGTATCGGCACTAATAAATGTACTGCCACCACCAGCCACATTGCATAGCAAAAGCATTTAGATATTCTGTTATAAAACACGCTGCGAAGCAGAAACACCAGACAGATAAATATAGTCAGAGTAATGATACGTTCAACCATCCTGTTCCTCCAATCCTTTCAAAATTCCATAAAGCTCTTCAACCTCTTCTTTACTGAAACTCTTTTTCTTTACCAGAGTACTCATCATCATACTTACAGAACCTCTATAAACTCTGTCCAACAGACTTTCTGTTTCCGCCAGTGCTGCATCCTCCCTATTTACATTAGGAAAATACTGTTTTGCCTTTTTTCCCTCCTGATAATAAAGAATCCCTTTATCCACCATTCTTCCAAGCAGTGTGTTAACTGTGCTCTTACTCCATCCGGGATTTTCTTTTAATGCATGATATAACTGCATAATCGTCCTGGGACTTTCTTCCCATAACTTTTCCATAATAATCCATTCGCTCTGCTGTAAAATAATATTTTTATCCGGCATATTGTCCCTCCATTCGTACTACTGCTGTCAACCTAATAGCAATATAGCACATTTGTATGACTATTGTCAACCAATTGATCAGTACTTTTTGACCCTTTCCAAATTTCCGCCTTGCGGGTTTATTCATTTTTCAAATAAATAAAAATATTGTTTTTACCTTTTTCAATATCTTTTTATCGAAAAACAATAAATTAATATTGATTTTCAAGATGAAATGTATTATAATATGGAAAAATGATCCAATGGAGGGAATCAATATGCACTCAAATTTTTTATGTAAGCTTACAAAATTCTGCCTGGATTTCATGTTCTACTGCGGAATCCTGGTTACCATAACCGTACCCCTTTCTTTCAAATTCCTGGGATTTTATTACCCAAATATCGGCAACCACTATATTGTCATGTGCATTATCTTTATGCTATGCGGTTTTCTTGCACTTTGGATTATCTTTCACCTTCGCTGTATCTTTCGCACTGTTATCAATGAAAACTGCTTTGTGGAAAAAAATGTAGCCTCCCTAAAAAGAATGGGAACAGCCAGTTTCTTTATCAGTCTTGTAACCCTGATCCGGCTTTTCTTTGTAGTAACTCCCGCAACACTGATTATCATACTTGTATTTTTTATTGCAGGATTATTCAGCCTGGTACTGGCACAAGTATTTGCACAGGCCGTTTCCTATAAACAGGAAAATGACTTTACGATTTGAAAAGGGAGGGCTGCAAAGTTATGAAAATTATTGTAAATCTGGATATTATGATGGCAAGACGCAAAATGGGACTGACAGAATTGTCAGAAAAAGTAGATATTACCATGGCAAATCTTTCCATCCTGAAAAATAACAAAGCAAAAGCTGTACGTTTCTCCACGCTGGCCGCAATCTGCAAGGCTCTGAACTGCCAGCCGGGAGATATTTTAGAATTTATTGAAGAAGAGGAGGAGTCCTATGATGAATCATCCAAGCATTGAAACAGACCATACTGCCATCACAAATCAGGCAGGAAAACAGGATTCGATTTTAACAGAGTTTCCTTTTATGTGGAAAATATGCCTCTGTTATGGAATCTGCTATCTTTTATTCTCCCATAAGACAATGAACGGAATCGGCAGTGGAATTTTTGCTGCCATCAGTGCGATATTTATTCTTATGATTGCAAAGCGGCTAGAAAAACAACCTGTTCATGACAAAGAACTGTCTATTACCATCTCTGGTGAGAGCATATTTTATTTTACGGCAGCAGTATTGATTTCTTTTTCCAACTGCCTGACAGACAGCGGCTTCTTTCTGTTTTTTAATCATGCAGGAAGCTTTTTATTATTCTCTATTGCCTGTATCAAGTTATTTTATCATGATAAGACATGGGATTTTGGAAAATATACATGCATTCTCTTCTCTTATTGGATTCAGGTATTCAGTGTTATCCCTGTCCCCTTTCAGCACTGGAAATTTTACCGGCAGGGAAACCATAAGAAAATATCTTCCACTACACGCTATATCCTGATCGGTTTTGCGGCCGGTCTCCCTATTCTGGTGATTATCACGCTTCTTTTATCCAGTGCAGACCGAATATTTTCTGACTTATTGGAAAATATTTTTCATTTCTCTTTTATGGATAACTGGTTTGACCCAAAATCCATGAATGACACTATACTACTCACCTGTGGTTTTGTCATATATACCCTGCTTCTCTATCTTGTTATCAGTGCTTTATACACAAGAAGACTCAATGAACAGGTAAAAAAATCCACTGTCTTTGGTACGCCTATTGCCGTCACCATATTTGTTATGATTGATATTGTATATATCCTGTTTTCATGTATCCAGTTTCTGTTTTTATTTGCCGGTCTGCCTGCAAAGCATGAATGTGCAGACTATGCCAGAGAAGGTTTTTTCGAACTTTTATTTGTTGCACTGATTAATTTCTTCCTGATCCTGTTTTGCAATAAGCATTTTATCAAAAATAGCATTTTGAAAACTGTTATGACAATTACCTGCCTTTGCACTTTTGTCATGATCGCTTCCTCTGCTTACCGGATGAGACTGTACATTCAAGCCTACCATCTGACATTTTTACGGGTTTTTGTCTTATGGTTTTTACTTCTCCTCTCCTTTTTTATGGCCGGAAGTATCATATCCATCTACAAAGAGCACTGGAACAGCTTCCGGTACTGCCTGTTTGTGCTGACCTGCTTTTATACAGTATTCGCACTGTCCGATGTATATGGCATGATTGCAGAATATAACGTAGCCTGCTTCAAAAAGGATCTGGAGCAAAGCATTCAAAACCCATCTGACAATACAGATCCTCACCTTAGAAACTATCTTCCCTGCGGTTATCAGGATTCCAAATCTTATGCGGCAACGCTGGCAGAATTAAAGGAAAACTATGCTAAAAAACTGGGAACAGCGAACACCGAATTAATTGACGATTATCTTTCGGTGGAAAATTTCTTCTTTGATTATGATTTTTCAGGAGACTATACTTTAAAACCCGCTGTATGCCTGTATGACCGGGATATACCAGCGTCCCCATTTATGTGGAAACATTTTAATTTTGTGGAAAATATGTGCTACCGAAAATGTAAAGATTTTCAGAATAAATATACCGTTTATGGAGAATTGGGGAAATAGTATAATTGCATAAATTTATTTTAAGCATCTATTCATTTGAACAGATGCTTAATTTTCTTAAAAACGTATTAGCGTTATTCCTGCTATATTTTCAAATAGAACTTTAATCTTGAATTAATGTATCCTGCAAACAAATTTTCCATTGCAGTAAGACTATGTTTTACATGATATTCATCAAATGCATTGTAATACGCTATCCTGTCCGTAAACTTGATGCCAATTGGTGGATACCCTGCTTTCAGCAGTTCTAAATTAACTAAAAGCCTTCCTGTTCTTCCATTCCCGTCATTAAATGGATGAATTCCTTCAAATTCAATATGGAAACAAGCAGCTTTGTTACTATATGCTCATTGTTTTGCGAAATCGTACAGTATCAGAATAATATTTAAAGTTTATCGGAACAATGCAAAGCCTATTTCTATCTACTGGCACATCATAGCTCTATCAATCTTTCTATGCCTTTTGCAGAAACCAATATTTCTTCTAGTGAATCTTCTGTAAATATTATTTCCCTCACATCTAAATCATTAAAGGCAACTACATATATCCCAAATCCTTTGTTCCTTCAGCATATAATATTGCATTTCCATCATCACCAATTGCCAATGAATTTGGTATAAATTTTTGGATAAAGTAAGCTTGAACTCCACTTACCATTCCCACTTGCGGAAGCATCCCTTCTAGCATTTTGCAAAGTCGATATAATCGTATATGGCATTCCTTTTCCTGACTTAATTTTAATAGTAGGAGCCAACCCCAGGTTATATCCATATTTTGACAAGTTTTGGTCTGCCCATCCCTGTTGCAATCCACGATGTGATTGTAATCTTCCCCCATTGGGTTCTGTACCTTTTATTTTTAATATTGTGCATATTTTATTTAATTATTTCTGAAATATAATTGATCTTTTTTTCAAAAAGCGGTTATAAAAATATATTATCATATGCATCACTCCTTAAATAGTGAATCCTTAAACAATTCATCCTTGTAATCATTTGTCACTACTTCATCAGGTAAAGACCAGTAGATAAAAAACAAACCTACAATCTTTCTAGAAATATCTTTTTCCCATATGCTTCTGTCCTTATTTCCCGAAACATTTCAACCTTTACATTTCTTTATTACCCATATTGTTTATTATCATATTGGTATGCTTATCTATTTTGTCTTTTATTTCATTTAAGTATATGGGTATTGCACTTAACTTTCCCAACTCTACTGATAAGCAATTTTTCCAATATTCTGGTACATAAATCGAACTGTGTGAAAATGCATAACACTCACTACACCATACCCAAAGTCCGCCCCGCCTGGTTTCAAAATTATGGATATCCATATACAAATGTGCACTATTTCTTCCACACACAGGACACTTAGTTGGAAATTTTTTTATTTCTTTTAAATCTGTATACAAATTTAATATCTCATCTTTATCATCTTTCCACATTTATCTTTCTCCTCTAATATACTCTGCCAATGTATCACCAGCATGATATCCACCATTAATTCCGTTTTCTGGAGCATCACCACCATTTAGAAAACTTCTTGCGTGGTTCAACTCATGTGCAATTGTATTAGCTAATTCTTCTTCATTAACGAAAGCACTTGGTCCAATTTCAATGATGTTTGGTCTTATTTCTCTCGTTTTTCCCGCTGACGTCAACTTTGAATTAAACAAAATATGAACCCTTTGTCCAGAACCTTTTAAATTTATCCCGTACTTTTTAGCTATCTCTTTTGCATATAATTCTGAATTGAATGCCATTTCATATGTCTTATCCATAAAACTTACTGGATTACTTATTCTATTTCTAAAGTTACTACCACCCTTATTTCTCACTCCCGAAAATACATTACTTACTTTATTAACCAGTTTTCCTGCATTCTCTTTAGGCTGTCTGGTATGTATCATAACATGCCTTGTCTAATGCCACCGTATTTCCTATTTTTTCCACAGTACGGCACATACCTGCAATCTTTTCTGCCGTCTTAATGGCTTTTACTACCTTAATGGTTTTTGCCGCTCCGGCTACGATATTTCCCATTGCCGGTATTCCGCAGGCAAATGAGATTGCCGCATTGACATAGTCGCCTTCCGCCGCATACAATGCTCCGTTGATAGAGACCAAATTACCGCATTTGTATAAATTCCATTTCTTGTTTAATTATCAATAACTTTCATCACTGTTGCCATACCATTCCTCCTCTCCAACCTCCACGCACACTATTTATTTTCATTTTTCATCTTAATTCTATTGCCTTTAGCATCAAATATATTTTTTAACCATAACACCATGGTCATTATAAAGGCAAACTACTTTCCCAGTAATATCAGAAATTTCTAACGTAAAACTTGCATCTGGCCATGTTTTTTTGACTAGTACTGAAATTATATCAATATACCACACCGGAGTATTTGTTACATCTGAATTATCATCATATAATATTATCATAAAGTTCATATTCATCCTTTTGTAATTGAATATATTCCTCTGCTATTTTTATCACATCATCTTTCGTTAAATTCGTTTTTATAGATAATTCATCCACACGAAACAACTTACCCATCAATCATCTTCCTCCTTTATCTATCTCTTAAACGATTTATATATTTTGTCGCATTAAGCAGTTCGGCTTCATTAAATAATTGTTTGACTTCCATAAGTCTACTATAAACGTATTCCTCTCTTTCTAATATCCCAAGTGCCAAATAATTATCTTGACCAATATTCAAATATTGCTTTGCATGAAATGCCTCATGATATAAATCAATAACACCAGGATTTTTTCTAATATAAATTGTTCCATTGGAATAATCAAATCCTGCTGCTTTATTGCCCATCAAAATTTTCCCTTTTTTATCAACAACAACATTGATTCCCCTCTTTCTCATTTGTTTCTTACCTGCTTTTTAGTACCATAAAAGTGTAGTAGTCAGAGAGTAATTAACTCTGACATCTGCACTTATTTTATTATAATAGGGGAAGCAGTTGGTATGGCATCGGCTTTTTTGGATTTTTAACATCCGTCAATAAAACCGTCAGCCAACCCCTTATTATAAATATTCGCTTAGGCAGGTTGATACTCTATCGGAGCTTTCGTGTAACGAACTAAACTGAATGGTAGTAAGTGTGGATGGTTTTACTGATTGCTGATAAAAATTTACTATGGCAGGAGACGATTATGATTAGTGTAGGAATTGATGTGGCGAAAGGAAAAAGTACGGTATGCATACTGAAACCTTATGGGGAAATTGTCAGCAAGCCGTTCGATATCTCCCATGTGGAAAAGGATTTGGGCGAACTGACCGCTATGCTTCTCAGGTTTGATGATGAAATAAAGGTTGTTATGGAGGCGACTGGTATCTATCATCTTCCAGTCCTTACCTATTTACAGGAAAAAGGTCTGTTTGTAGCGGTCATTAACCCATATTTGATGAAGGTATACCGCAGTGGAGACTTCAGAAAAGCGAAGACAGATAAAATAGATTCAAGAATTATTGCCAATTACGGCATTGAGCACTGGTTTACTATGACAGAGTTCAAAGCATCGGATGACGTATATGGAGAACTTAAAATGCTTGGACAGCAATACAGGCACTACATGAAGCTGCATATCATGTCCCTGCATGAATTGACGCATTTGCCAGATTATACAATGCCGGGAATCAAAAGGATGCCTGCAAGCTGGAATGAAGGAAACCGAAAAGATAAGTTGAGTGATTTTGTGGAACGGTTTTGGCACTATGATAATATCACCAGACTTAGCGAAAAAGAATTTATAGAACAGTACACGCTTTGGGCAAAAGAAAAGAAATACCATCAGAGCCAGGATAAAGCGACAGCCATATATGCCCTGGCCCGTGAAAGTATTCCTACCTTATCTTCAGAAACCCCATCCGTCAAAATGTTGGTAACTGAAGCAGTCCGAGTGCTCAAAAAAGTCGATGCAACTCTAAGTACCATTTTATCACGAATACAGGAATTAGCAAAGACCCTGCCGGAATATTTCACCGTAAGGGAAATGGGAGGCGTAGGAGAAGTTCTGGCGCCAAAGTTAATTGCTGAAATCGGTGATGTCAGAAGGTTTCATAGCGGGAAAGCCCTGATAGCATACGCCGGAATTGATACACCACCCTATGAATCAGGACAATTTGTTGGCTCTAAGCGAAAAATAACCAAACGTGGATCGGCAGCACTGCGTAAAGTTGGCTACGAAACTATGAGATGTATAAAAACGCATCCAAGACCAGAGGATCCTGTTTACCAGTATATAGTCAAAAAAGAGACAGAAGGAAAAGCAAAAAAACTGCTAAAATAGCAGGGCTGAATAAATTCCTCAGAATATATTATGCACGAGTGAAAGAAGTATATAGGAATATAGAATAAGCAGCACAACAAACGACCCTCGCAAAAAAAGACTGCCTAAATGACAGTCTATTTGTGATACCCAATTTTAATAAAGAAAAATATTTTAAAAACCTGTAAAAAAGTATTGACTTTTCTTAGCAGGTTTTGTTGAATGCGTTCACCATTATCAAAATATCCATTTTCTATTTTACGATAATCCACATTCTTGCCTGATTCTACATCTGCACTCCTCTGGCTGCTGGTGTTCAGGCTGATGTCTGACACCTTGGAAAGACTGTTAATATCTGAAGCCAGACTGGATATATCCTTCATCAGACTCCCTGCTGTCGCCACAGAAAGCGCCGCCATGGCAGTCGCTCCTACTATCTTTGCCGCTATCCCGAATGTCATATTCCCACCATTCGCCGCATACTGGAGCTTTGCATCCCCTGCCATTTCAAGAGCTGTCGTTGCCGTCTGCACCGTAGTATAGGTTTTCCCAACCACCTGCAATGTCTTTCCAATGATACGCCCTGCCTTGGCAAGCTTCGTTGCCTTAGTGATTCCTGTTACTGCTGTTCCAATGACTGGCAAAGCAGATGCTATGCAGATTCCTGCATTGATCCAGTCTTATTCCATTGCATAAATTCTGCATTGAAGATTGACGTATATAACACAATTACAAAAAATAGCATAACTCATTTTAGAAAACACCTGAGACAAAACATTCAAAATCTTATGTTAAAGTATGTGCCAACTGGATATTATAAAAATTGAATTTACCAACAGGTCCCAGATTATTATCTAAAATTAATTATTATTTGTAAAAATCTCTTTTAATTTAAATTGAGGATTAAATATATTATTCAAAAAATCTTCTATCGTATCCCCTGCGACTGACAAACTCATCCAATCACCAAGATATACTTTTTTACTATTGCCTACATAAATAACCCAATCATAACATTCCCCTATTGGAAATAATTCTTCATTACTGACATCATTAAATATTTCCATTCTATCATATTCACCACTTGCAGCATTAACTGGATTAAAATGTAATGTTACACCCAAATGATTTTTATCACTAGAGGTCCTAATTTGTAAATTTCCTAATTCAATTAAAATAGCTTGTGCATAATCATTAATAACATATCCTTCCTCTGATAAAACTTGAATCCAAAGAGTTATATCTTGTTTTCTATCATCACTCCACCCACTTTTTTTTAAAACATTTAGTACATATTCATCTAAAAATTCACTAAACATGCTAACCTCCTAATTAATATCCTCTATCCCAAAGAAATCTATCAATGGTTGACACACATCACATGGTGGTTTATACGTTCCATGCACACCACTAACATCACTTGCTTTCCGAACATTTGCAACTGAAATCGTAGCTCCTTTCAAATCAGCTCCAGCGTTAAACGCTCTTGAAATAGCATTTACTTCTGCACATTGCCTATTATAAAGATTATCATTCCCTAAATAATCAAGCACTTTCTGAATATTGTTATTATATATTCCTGCTTTATTATATCCTGCATAATACTTTCCATCAGCAGTTCGAACAACTGCAACTGTATTTGGTCTCCTGGAATTAGATAATCCTCTAAGTTTATCAGCGAAACGTGATGCTGGTGTCTTTCCATTAACTATACCATTAGTGCTATTACCACCCTTATAAAATGGATTTACTGCAAACCCTCTGTTCCGGTTCATATATCCTGAACCAGAAGAACCAAATCCTTTGTTTATCCTGCTGACTAACTTCCCGGCAGTTTCCTGTACTGCAGTCTTTAACTTCGGCAGTGCCTTACTGGCAAGATTCTTTATCTTATCCGCTCCCCATTTGGCTGCATTTCCCATCAGGTATCCGGCTGCCAGTGTTCCTGTTACATAGGCTATCTTTTCAATGGTTGTGTCGCATTCCCTCTGGGCTGTCTGATATGTATCATAACATGCCTTGACTGCTGCCGCCGTATTTCCTATCTTTCCCACAGTACGGCACGCACTCGCAATCTTTTCTGCCGCCTTAATGGCTTTTACTGCTTTGCTGGCTTTTGCCACTCCGGCTACGATATTTCCGACTGCCGGTATTCCGCAGGCAAATGAGATTGCCGCATTGACATAGTCACCTTCCGCTGCATACAATGCTCCATTGATCAGGTCAAAACCGTCCCAGAAGATTCCTGCCGCCCCGAGCAGATTATGCCACTTTTCATATTTGCTCTTCTGCCCCTGGTCATTGGTATTCTCCCCGCACAGTCCGAAGGGGTCCACCATGTTAACCGGATTTCCTTCACAGTATGCGTAACGGTTCAGGCTCTGGCTGTTTCCGATATCTCCTGTCTTGATGTCCTGGTTGATGAAACGCTTGATATCCGGATTATAATACCTTGCCCGCATATAGTAAAGTCCGTTTTCATCTGTTGCGACTCCATAACTTCCATTATACAGGAATCTCACTGCATTTTTAACTGTGGTCAGCAGTTCCCCGTAAGTACCGTAAGCAATCCTCTCTGCAACCGCTCCCGCTATATCTGTCAGCAGGGTTGTCGAACCGGTATTGTCATAATGGTAGGCAAGATATTTCCCCGTTCCACTGTTATACTGGGATGCTAAGCCTTCTGCCCCATAACAGTATGTTGTCACTGTATTATCAGCTTCATAGGCGGCCAGAAGCCTGCTTAAAGAACCGCTGGTGTCGGTAACATATTCCGTCGTCCTGCCATCCTTTGCCGTAGAGATACGGGTATTTTCCGCATCATAAGTATAGCTGACTCCCCCGGCTTCCACAAGACGGTTTCTGCAGTCATAGGTCAATTCCTGCATCTTCCCGTCTACCGGGCCGTAGGTCATGTTTCCCTTTTCGTCGTAGGTTACATTTTCCCCGTTGTAAGTCACAAGGCGGTTGGCATCATCATAGGTCATGTTGACCGTGGTCAATTTTGACAGGTCACCATTGCCGGCGGTTTCCTTTTTAATGACTTCTCCAAACACATTGTATGTATAACGGTTTTCCTGTAAGACGTTTCCTTTCTTATCCAGATCCGTCTGGGAGATGAGTTGTCCGGCAGAGTCATATTCCCGGGTCTCGGTGGAGCCGTCTGCCCTGGTGATCTTACAAAGCCTTCCGTAGTTGTCATATCCATAGGTAAAGATTCCACCGCTGTTACTGGTCATTTCCGCAATACTGCCGTCAGCATTGTAATCATAATGGACAATCTCCCCGCCCGGGTAGGTCAGCCCGGTCATGTTACCAAGGGCATCATATGCATACTTTACTTCCCTGCCCTTGTAATCCGTATACTTTGTCACACGGTTTAAGGCATCAAACTCCCTGCGGATTACTTTTTTCCCTGCAAAGAGACTGGATAAACCGCCTTCCTTTTCCGACACCTCCGTGATGTTTCCGCTGGCATCATAAGTATACTCGATCGTCCCCAGCTCATCCTTCACCGTTTTTAAACGGTTTAAGCTGTCATAAGTATAGGCAGTCTTCTCCCCTGCACTGTCTGTCATCTGTTTTAACAGCAGCTCACTGTTATACTGGTATTCTGTCGTATTGCCAACAGCATTCTTTTCCGTTTCCAGAAGACCCTGTTCATTATAGGTATAGGTGTAGGTGTTCACGGAGGTTTCCCCAGTTTTTGCATTCTGGTTCGGATCCTTTAAGGAGGATATCCTTCCCAGCCCGTCAAATACTACAGAGGATATTCCCTGCTCCGCATCCGTTACCTTTGTATTTCTTCCAAGGGTATCGTAGGCATAGGCGGTCTCCCTCACCTCACCGGTAAAGGTATAAAGGCTTCCCGCCCGGACACTGTCTTCTTTCCTGTCACCGGTTTTTACCCTTTCAATCTGCCCCAGGCTGTTATAGACATATTCTGTCAGCATCCCCTTTGCATCCACGGTCTGGAGGATTCTTCCTTCCGTATCATAAATGGTTTCCGAAAGCACGGCTCCGTCACCATTTGTAGTCTTTACCGGCCGTCCTGCATTGTCATAGGCTGTCGTGAGCTTTCCGCCGTTTACTGCATCCGTCTCCGTTACCGCATGGGTCCCGATGTTATAGGCGGTATAGACCAGCGGGATATTTGCAGATTCGTCCTTATCAGGCTCCCGCATGCCGCTCTCCGTCACACGGTTTAACGCATCATACCGGCTATAGAATACCCTTCCAGTGCAGTCCTCTGTCTCTAACAGGTTCCCGTTTCCGTCATACCGGTACAGGGTTTTATTCCCTGCCGGATCGGTGGATTCCGCAACATTGCCGTAGATATCATAGGCATAACTGGTAGTCATGAGCTCGTCACTTCCGCCTCCCACAGTCTCAGATAACACCCTGCCTGCCGGGTCATATTTATAAGTCACCGTCGGTTCCGTATCACTGACAACAGTCTGCACCCTCCAGTTCTTGTCATAGCTGTAGGTGGTCTTTGTCCCGGAGGCATCAATCATATAGTTAAGCTTCCCGTTAGGGTAGTATTTCCACTGCACACAGAGGCTTTCCGGTTCCCCCTCCTTCGGGTTTACGTTCATCTGTGTCTGCTTTGTCATATTTCCTGCCTGGTCATATTCATAAAATGTTTCGGAAAGCTTCTTTCCGTCCTTATCCTTTTCCACCTCCTTTGTCTTGTTTCCCACTGCATCATAGCTGTTCTCGATGACAGTTCCGCTCTGGCTATCCGTCACCTTCTTAAGAAGTCCTTCCTTTGTATAAGCATAAGATGTAGAAGAAGATACCGTCTTTTTATCCTCCCCTGTATATACCGTCTCCTTTACCATCTGGTAATTTTTATCATAGGCATATACCGTCATCGCTCCTGCCGGATCTGTCCGGCTGGTCACGTTTCCTGCACAGTCGTACTCGTAGGAGGTGACACCACCCTCTGTGTCAATGGTATAGTCCACCCGCCCCAGGTCGTCATAGAAGGTCCGCGTGGTATAGGTCTGTGCTCCGTCCTTTACCGTCACTTTCTCCTGAAGCCCTGCCTTATTATAGGCATACTCCGTATAATGGCCATTCTTATCCTGCACCTTTATCAGGTCGCCTTTGGCATTATATTCATACTTAACCGTCTTTCCCTTTGAATCCTTTTCCTCCGTCACCTGCCCGTTTTCATTATACAGGTATTCCACCCTGTTCTTGTTCTGGTCGGTGACACTCTTTATCAGCCCATTGTCATAGTAGGTACAGTTCATGCTCTCTCCACTTGCATTCTTCATGGAGAGCATGTTGCCGTCCTCATCATATGACATGACCGTTTCTGCCAGCGTTCCGTCCATCAGGCTGTTTTCGATGGAGGTCATATTGCCATTGCTGTCGTACCGGTACACGGTGTCGTAGCCATTGGCATTGTTGATGCTGGTCTGGTTGCCGTCTTCATCATAGGTCATCAGGGTTTCATCCCCCGCTTCATTAGTCTGGCAGGTAATATTCCCATAGACATCCGTTACTGTCTTTTTCGTTTTCCCGGATCTGGTGACAGCGGTAGTAACCAAATCCCCGCTCTTTTCATCCTCCTGATATCGGAATGTGGTTTTATTGCCCAAACCATCCTTCTGGCTTTCCACTCTTACCGCCTTCTTTGACACTGCATTGGCGGAAACATATTCCTTATAGGTGTTCGTGACATAAGTATTATTGTCATCATCTGTGACTGTAAGTATCCGGTGTCCTTCATCATATGTATAATAGGTGCTCTCTCCCATTGCATTGGTAAACTGCTTTAAGCACTGGTTCTCATCATAATAAAACAGTGCTTCCCTTCCGGTTCCATCCTCCACCTTTTTCACCAGTTTATCCTCATTTAAGGTATAAATAAGCTTTCTTCCGCTTATGGCATCTTTTACGGTAAACTGCTCTTTACTTCTTGTAACCGTAATCTTCTTTCCGTCCTTATTCTGAATGGAGGTCAGATTCCCGTCTTTGTCAAACCTGGTCGTAGTTCCTGCAGCATCTGTCAGCGTAAAAGCTCCCTTATCGTTACGTTTTAATACATACTCTGCCTTATTCTCGTTAAGACACTTGTAGTTCTGCTTTGTCGGAATCGATTTTTCATCCAGATAAAGGTATCCGTCGGCATCCTGTTTATATTCTGCTTTTTCATAATCCTCTGCCAAAAATGTATAATATCCGGTCGGTGACACATAGTACCTTACAGTACAGTCCTTCATGTCTAATATTCTTGCCTCATAATTGTGGACCCAGCCATAGCCGAACTCGCCTAATTCCTCCACCGCTGTGGAATCATACTGCAGATCCGCAGATACCGGATTGATACCCTGAATGGACAGTGCATTGATCTGGTCCGTATAGGCCCCGGTACTGACATTGACCGGATCTGCCTCGGAATTTTCGTCCGTAGCTGGCTGATAAATCAGTGCCGGCACAGGTACATGAGATGCCACAGGCGAAATGCATACCGATACCCCCAGATTGGATCCGGATAAAACCTTATACTCATAGTCAATCAGTTTCTTATAATTAAGCCATTTATCTCCTTCCACCGGAACCATGGTCTTATAAATACCGGATATGGACTCTCCCGGTTTTAAGCATTCCACTATGACTCCGTCCCCGGCAGACATGACAGGCGTCCTCTTTGACCCGTCTGCTGCCGCCACAAACCGCTTACTATTATTATGCTCTGTACCAAAAGTCGTCTTTACATTATAAAATTCTTTGGAACCTGTATTCGAAAGTGTAAAATAAACATAATACTGTTCTCCCTTTTCTGCCCGGTCTTCCGGCTGAATCATCAGTGACAATCCTTGTCCAGCAGTCACATTGAATTCATTGGATTCAAAGCTGCATGCAAGGTCCGCATCAAAAGGCTGCAATTTTCCCGTTAACAAAGCCTGAAGCTTGTATTTTCCCGGAGTATCACCCCTTAAATACCAGGTAGCAGAGTCACTCTCCCCTCCCCTGATATCCTTAAGCTTCTTTGACAGGGTCTGTTCAGTATATGTACCTGCCAGACTGATTCCGGAAGGCAGAACCAGTTTTGTATCTAAATCCTTAGCTACAATCGTCTGGCTGCCTGCATTATTATAGACTACCAGTGTGGCTTCATACATATCCTTTAACCAGGAAATAGATTGGGTAATGCTCATATGATAAAACATATCCACAAACTCTTCTTCTTCGGCTTCCGGCGGCTTACTGCCGCCTCCTCCGCCGCCTCCATTTCCTCCGCCGCCTCCTCCGCTGCTGCTGTCAGAATTACTTTTTTTATTCACAACAGCTCTTGCCGGAATCATAATAACCTCTTCTACTTCCGGTGGTCTGGTCGCATCTGCAAAGGTCAGCTTTGTCTGCACTGTAAATACATGCTGGTTTTCGGGGGCATTTAAATCAATCCCTGCCTCTACCATTTCCTCAAAGGTCATCTGCCGTACAGTAAAATCTGCCGTCACAGTTTCTCCCTGCTCCAGTACAAAAATATACTCCTTCTCTCCGTGAAGCTCAATCTCTACGGAAACCTCCGTTGCCACATAACCCGGTTTGTAAAGTGCTACCCGGTAAGTTCCCGGCCTCTGCATCACATCCGCTTTTCCGTATTGATCTGTATAAGAGGTATCATTATGCTCAGACGAAGTGTTGACAAATACCGTTACACCCTTAAGAGGTGTACCGGATGCATTGCGTACCTCAATTACTGCTTTACCTGATTTGTCCTTCGGAAGTACTGTCATTTTAATCGTGGTATCACTTGTATTACCTGCAGGATCGGCAACCGTAAGGGTTACATTGTATTCTCCTTCTTTTTTATAAGTATGCCTTGGTGTGGGACCGGAAACAGCTTTGGAACCATCCCCAAAATCCCATGTGTAAGAGGCAATCTTATGATTATCCGTAGAATCCAGACCATTAAAAACAGTTTCATAGCCTTCCACTACAGATGTATTTGCAAGTATCAAAGCTTTCGGCTTCTGGTCATCAACCGGATTTGGCTTTACATATGAGAGCACGGATCTGGCTGTATTTCCTGCCTTATCCTGTACCATCAGCTGATACACATAGGTATAATTCGGGTTTACATCATTATCCTTATACATCAGGCTGCCAGTTCCGGCGGCTGCTGTTTCAAAAGATTCATCATTCAGCTTCTTTTTATAAAGTATGTATCCTGTATCCTCTGTACCCGAATAATGCAGATTCGTACACCAATTGCCTGCATTTGCATATAATACAGGTGTCTCAAGGGTAACATTGCTGATATGGCACATCCGCCGGAAAATATGGCTGATATTTCCCGATGCATCCTTTGCTGTAACCAAAAGCTCATATACTCCGTTCTCATAATCCGTTGTATCCAGATTATAAGATACGGTTCCGCTGCTGATATCCGTTTCCACGGTACCTGCCACATGCTTTGTGCTGTTTTCCTCCTGTCCCTTCAGTGCAAACTCCACATAAGACACTCTGTCATTATCTGACACCAGCACAGACACCTCCGTTACTCCAGATATCCACTTATCCTCCTCCGGAACAACACTGTGAATAACCGGCACCTCATCATCCGGAAGCTTCTGTGCAACTGCTGCATTAGAATATTCACTTTCATTTCCTGCCATGTCAAATGCTGTAATTCGGTAAGAATATGCCGCATCATAAGCAGCAGTTCTGTCATAATATCCTAACGAAGTCACATTTTTTGCAATACAGGTATAAGAATTTAATCCCTCCGGACTTCTATAAATCCGATACCCTGCAACATCGTTGTCTACAGGTTCATTCCATAAAAGATGAATACTTCCTCCCTCTCCCTCAGCAGTCAGTTTATCCACTGCCTGTGGTGCGGTTTTATCCACCTTGCACTGTAGAAGAACCTGTCCCTTTTCCCCTTCATTTCCTGCTATATCCTGACAGTATGCACGGATATAGATATCCCCTTCTTCTATCTCTAAAAGGTCAAAGTCATAAGACACTCTTTGTTCCTTCTTATGTTCTTCAAAAACAGTCTGGGTGAGAAGCGTCCAATTCTCTTTATCCGCAGAATATTCTATCACCATTTCAGAAAGGGCGATATTGTCATATCCCTTTATTACCAGTGGGATTTTATCATTATAATATCCACCGTTCGGTGCAATGGAAGTAATACGGGGTGCAATGGTATCCTCTTTAATGGCAACTGTAATACTTTCTGACGGAACTCCTGCATTGTTCCGAATATCGTAGCCAGTCACACGGTATACATGGACACTGTCCGGAAGCAGACCCTCTAATGCATATCCTGTTATCTCCGTCGTCCTTGCAATCTCTTTCCATGTACCGTCAGCCTGCTGCTCTTCCAGGCTGAAATGGGAAAAATCATCATCTGCCGGGGCATCCCAGGTCAGGATAGCAGTGGTAGACGTAATTTTTGACTGTAGATTTTGAATACGTCCCGGTCCCTCATTATCTATCGTATATGTCTTTATAAATTCTTCCTCATTCTCATTTCCTGCCTCATCATATACGGTAAAACGAAGTGTCACTTCATCCTTCCATCCGGTTGTATCAAGCTCATATAAAATGCTATCTGCCGTAAACGGACATTCTGCAAGCCTGCGGTAATCTTCTGTTTCCGGCTGGTAAACCTCAATTATTACCTTATCCAGTGCCTTATTATCTCTGGCCTGTATTGTTAATTCTGCCGTGCCATACAAAATTCCTTCTGCCGGTTCTACTCCCTCTATTACCGGTTTGCTGTAATCTTCATCACATGTAATAATAAGGGCATCTGATAATTCACCAACCAGTCCTTCTTCATCATACGCAGCCACATAATAGGTATAGGTAGTCCCTGCTATTATCTTCTTATCATAATAATAAGTCTTTGCAGGATCTGTGATATCTGCTATCTGTTCTCTTACCTTTCCTTCCTCTTCACGGTAAATATAATAACCTGCAACATCTGCATCCGTTCCTTTGGCATAGCTGATCACTGCCACACCATCCTTTATTTCCACTCCTGCTTCCTTCAGCTTGGCAGGGGCAGATCTATCCAGATAATAGGTATAGGTTTCTTCTGTCTCATATCCGCCTGCATCTGTAATGCGGACAAGTACTTCCACTTCTTCCCCTTTTACCCTGGATGTTTCCAGGTAAGCAGATACCGCAATCTGCTTCCTATATGCAGTTTTAATGCCTGCTGTTTTATGAATCAGTTCTGTATAACTCTCCTCACCTGGTTCACGGTATCCCATATATACCTGATAACCGGAGGCACTTCCTGCATTAGTAAATCTGACTGACAACTCCTGTCCTGCACCTGACAGTTTTGCATAGTTTTCCGGAGACATACTTTCAATTTCCACTGCCTGGGTATAAAACTCTGCTTCTTCCGATACTTCCGATGTGTTTCCGACACCGTCATATGCTAATATTGTATAGGTATAACGATGATTGATTGACAATCCGGTATCGAAATATTCTGTCTTGCTCGTATCTGCAATCTCTTCTCCATCCCGAAAAATGCGGTATCCTGCTACCTTCACATTATCTTTTGCAGCATTCCAGCTTAACCTCAATGCTGTTCCCATTCGCTCGGAAAGCTCCGGCTTTGCAGGAATTTCCGGTGCTTCGTTGTCTTCTAATGTCGTTACAGTATACGTTTTTGATGCTCCTGATGTATTTAAGGTCGCATCCTTCGCAATCACATAGTAACTATATTTCGTCCCCGGTGCCAGATTCCGATCTGTATAAGAAGTTCCCGATACGGACATTACCTTCTTATCATCCCGGTATACATCATAACCGGCTACCCCGGTATCATCAGTAGCTGCATTCCATGTCAGTTTCAGACTGGTATAGCTAACATTCTCTGCGGATAATCCCTTGGGAACAGAAGGTGCCGTAATATCCTGAATATCCTCTACCAGCTCTGCACACATCCCCTCCACATCCCGGTTAAATACATAATAATTTTCCGGTTTTGTAAGAATCATCTTGTTTAAGGTAACATTTTCCCGTATCGTTACAGTCTGAATATAAGCAGTACCCCTGGCAGTCATCTTCCCACTCAGTATCAGGATATGTTTTTCTCCCGCTGTCAGATTAACTCCGTTCAGGCTTAAGTTTCCTTTCACTTCCATGCTGCCGGCAGATAAAGACATCATTCCGGCGGTTGCACTCAAACTTCCTGTAACCTGCACAATATCCTCATCTTTCTGCATATCTAATCTTCCTCTGAAATAATCCAGAATAAAATCCCTTTTTACCTGTAAAATTCCACCATTTATGGTAAGGGAGGAATCCACATCCAGCGTTTCCACCGTTAAATGATTTCCGTTTAAATCAAAGCTATTGTTCAGTGTCAGTGTACCATCCACTATAAGATCTTTTGTTAATACAGTAGATGTCTGCAATGCCAGATTCCCCTTCCACTGTGAGAAAGGGAAAACTTCCCCATTATTCCAGCTTACAGTCTTTCCCTCTGTGCCTGTAAGCTTTCCGTTCCCCTCCACCGGATATTTGATTTCCAAATCATTTTTAATCACAACACCCTCGGCAGATGTGTTTTCCAAGGATATTATTCCGAAACGGAAAGCATTACTATATCCTGTATTGATAATCTCCTGTCTCTCTTCTCCTGTAAATCGAATCGTTAATCCTTCCGGCATCGAAATCGGATAACCTTGATATTGATGATTAAAATTACCCTTTAACTCAATAGTTCCCTGCTTTAAATATTCATTAAGATGAATTCTTGGTGCCAACGTGATATCTCCGCCGCAAAAAATATAATCTTCCTCACTATCTATATATATTCGGGCATGGCTGTTATCATATCCTCCGGATTCCTTGGGATTTCCCAGTGTATAATTCCCATATACCTCCAGTCTGCCAGAATTGATATCTAAGGTTCCTCCCCTCTGCAACAAATTACCAGTAACAGTAAGCTTATATCCATTTAAATCCATGGTTCCTGCCATCAGGTTAAAATCTCCCTGTATTATGGTATCCTTTGTTAAAGTATAACCAATATCCCCCGCTGTATAAAAAGACAGCTTATTGTTTGGGTCTATAATTTGATGAGCATTAAACAAGCCTGCAGCATATACCCCTTCCTCCGAAGTATTTTCAATGATCAATTCCTGAAAATTCCAGGCTAAATTATTTGCCTGTATTGTCTGCCTCTTATCTCCGCTTAAAATAACTTGGTTTGTGCCGCTGCCCTGGTAACTGCAATAACCACCATTATATAATACATCCCCTTTTATCTCTAAAATACCATTTTTCTGATTTACCATTCCCCCATAGCTATAATTTAACGTACAATTTCCGTCTACCGTCAAATGATATCCGTTCAAATTAAGACGATATAAATTAACATCTCCCTCCACATATAAATCCTTATCCAAATTATAGTTATCAATAAAAAAGAGATTTCCTTTTAAAACATCATCTTTTATTCCTGCACCATTGGCAATCTTGAACCAACCCTTAACCGGATATCCATTTGTACTCAAATTTCCCTTAACATAGATATGATCTCCAGAAGTAACAATCAGTCCTTTTTCATTTTCTATTGAAAGACTACCCAGACTCATATTATCGTAATCAAAGGAAAACTTCTGCTGCCTATCCCCATTCAATACAAACATTACATCCTTCTTAAACTCCAAGCATGTATAATTCCATATAGTCAGATTCCCGGCAAGTTTCACGGTTCCCGCTGAACACAACCAGTTATTTGTATCTGATACCGCTGTATGTATATCGCCTTTTACTGTTATACAGTCTTCTGCATTACTCATATATAATTTACTGACAGTATTGTTATAAGTGAAGGTTCCGTCTTCCTTCTCTGCCCGCTTTGCCAGACAGTAATCTCCCTCTACCAGTAAATTTCCCTTGTTTATATTGAGGTTTCCTCCCCTTTGTACAAAATCTCCTTTTATAGTCAGGCTATATCCATTCAAATCCATATCCCCACCGGACAATAGGAAATCTCCTTCTATCGTTTCATCCTGATTCAGTGTATATCCCAGCACACCTCCATCCGAAAAGGTCACCTTAGTTCCTGCTATATTTTCCAGCTTCTTAAAATTAAATTCATTTAATATATAGACTCCCTCTTCACTGGTGTTATTGAGAACCAGTGTACCAAAATAACTGTTAACTCCATTCATATTAACTGTCTGCTGCCGGTCTCCATTCATCTCCAATACAACATTTTCATTCATGCCATTACCATTAATACGAAAATCTATATCCCCACCTACAGTAACTTGCCCTTTACCAAAATATCCATATCTGTAATAAACTATAAAGTCTTCCCGAATAAAAAGCCTGTCGTCCTCATACTCCATATATATACCATAGCAATTCTGCATTTCCATGGATTCACAGTTCAAATGTCCATGATTAAAATAAAGAATTGTGCTGCTTCCAGCAATTACCTTATCTGTAACCTCCAGCTCCTTTCCCTCCAGATACAGGGAACCGGCAATTAATAATCTTCCATCTATTCTCCAGCTTTCAGGCAATTTAACCGTTTCTGCAATCTTAATATCACCCCGATAGCTGTTTTCTGCAAGCACAGTGGTACTGCTGACACAAAGATAACCCTTTACCGTTCCTGACTGCTTTACCAGTCCCGTTGCTTTCACATCCGTGGATAATATGATTTCCGCAGTATTCGATACTTCTATGTTACCAAAATAACTGGTATTGGGATTGGCAAAAGAAACCTCCTGCTGTTTGGAGCCATCAAAAATCACTGTATGCTGGTCCGTTGAAATAAATGCCCTTCCACCGCTGGTCTGTGCAAAGCTGCCTTTTAATTCCAATATCCCATTTGTCAGCTTTCCTGAATGGTCAATTGTGGAACTTGTCGTAAAATCACCATCTACGGTCAGATGATCTTCCGCATTCGTCATATTCAGGGCTCCGTTCGCTATAATAAGGTTACCTTTTACACGATAATTATGACCGTTTAAATCGAAAACTCCACCGCCAATAATCAGATCACCCTCATATTCACCATCCTCTTCTACTGTAAATCCATGCACACCACCGGAAGCATAGGATAATACACCCCGCTTGCAGGACACATTTACTACACCAATATTGTCCTCTACCACTACCCCCTCCGGGTTATCTACTACCACATTGGTAAGCAGTGTTCTGGCATGAGAAACCGAAACAGTCTGGACTGAATCTCCTATAAAATGAACCTCTGCATCATTGCCAAAGGAAATAGAGGCATCGCCATTTCTCTTTAAATCTCCCCCGATTTGAATGATGCCGGTATTTACAGTATTATAGCTGCTGCTTTGCAGGACATAATCTCCCATTACCGTAAGCATCGCCTGCTCCCCTGTAAGGACGGGTGTCATATTGATATGATACAGGTTTCCTGTTACTGTAACATGACAGTTATTGACAGACATATTTCTTCCGTAATAATAGTTATAACCCATATATAAATTTCCGTGAATCATAACATCCGATGAAAAAGAATAGTTATTTTCTATCTTAATGTCGCCATATAAATCCCCACTGGCAATTTTGGCCCCGTCTAGTCGGGTCGTACCTGTAATGCTGTCCGAAAAATGTGATACAGATTGGGTTACTGCAATTGCAGACTCCAATACCACACTCCCGGATCCTGACTGGTCAACAGTTAAATGTGCAAACCGTATAAAATTCCCTGTATAATCTGCTCCATTCCGAATAATCTGCTGCCCCTCTCCTGTCAGCTTAACCTGATGTGCTTCTTTTGCATAAAATAAAGGATGCCTTAAACTGTCATCCGCGAGAATGCTGCCTTTTAATTCCAGAACACCTGCTGTCAGATCCCCCTCTGTAGTAATCCAACCAGAATCTATATAATCTCCCTCAATTAGTACATAATCCTGTTCATTTTGCATAATCAGTCTGCCGGTACTATAATTTGTATGCTCTTCCCCATTTTCTGTATAACAATACTGTTTTTTATAATCCCCCTCTATGGTAAGACTTCCCCCGTTTATAAGAATCTTTCCCCCTGCATGAAGAAAATCTCCCTGTACAGTCAGATTATGTCCTGCAAGGTCCAGGATTTCTCCTAACAGACAATAATTTCCTTCCACAGTCTTATCCTCTGTCAGTGTTTCCCCAAATTCTCCTTCTGCCTTATAGTATAACTTTCTCTCTTTATCCGTTATATTGTCACAGTTTAATATATAATTAGAGATAACCCCTTCTTCACTTGTATTTTCAATGATGAGATTGCGAATCTGTAATCCGGAATCTGTCCTGACGTCTATGGTCTGGGCACTATCCCCATTCATTATCACTTTACATGCCTTGTCAAATATAAAAGACGTACTGCAATAATCTGTTCCATTGCTTCCATAAATATTTCCACCAATTGCCATAGTTCCACTACTTATCACTCTGTTATAATGATAGGAACTATTATAGACATAATCACCTGCTACTTCTATATAATCATTAAGCGAAGTCATTGATGTTACTCCATAATAATTTACTACAAGAGAGCCCTCTACCTGCAAATATCCCTCTTCCATATATAAAGTACTATTCAGGGTAATGTCCCCATGCACCAATATCCGATGCCCATTCAGATGAAGTTCCCCATTAACCGTCAGATTCCCCACTTCCAGATCTTCCGTTAATGTAATCTGTGACGATATCGTTTTATCCTCATATGATATTGCTGACTCCTCATCTTTCCCAATCGTATCATCGGACTCATCATTTAAAAGCGGCTCCTGTATTTTCTCAAGAATTTCTTCTTGTACAGGTTCTTCGTCTTCTTCTGGCTGACCGATTCCCGCTGCTTTCTCTGCTGCACGTATTTCAGCCTCAGCTTCTTCACTTGCCCGTTCATAATCTGTCGCATAAACTGTTGAAACAGAAGACGGAATTCTGCTTCCGAAACACTGAACACCCATAACAACCAGTAAAATCCAAGCTATTATCTTTTGTAATCTCTTCTCTCTTCTCCTCATATGCACACCTCACCTTTTTAACCATCTTTTATCACTTACAAAATCCCGTTTTTATACTCCTTGCCTGTAAAAAATAACCAATTTACCAAAAACACACATTCCCACAGATTATCATTAAAGTTGTTTATTTTAATTTTTTTATCTTACTGTATTTGGAATATATTATTTTTCCTGTTTTTGTTTTCATAAAAGCACGAACTTTAACGTAATATGTCTTTCCCTTGGTTACCTTCCAGTTCCTATTCGTGATTGAACGTTTCTTATGCCTCATTACTTTTATTGTTTTTGCCTTTTTAAATGTTTTATTACCCGCATATTTAATCTGATATCCTATTTCGCCGTAAGTCCCTCTTTTGACCATCTGTTTAATCTGTATTTTTAAATAATATTTCTTTTTATTCTTACTTTTCTTCAAGGATTTAATAACCGGTTTCTTTTTCTTAAATGCATTGTAATTCTTAATGTCAGTTACCGTATCTCTGGGGGTATCCGGCGTTACTATCGGTTCCTGTACCGGTTTTTGTATCGGTTTTTTAATATCAGGGGCTTCTTCTGTACTATCTTCCTTTGGACGTTCTGTTCCTGGTTGTTCTGTTCCTGGCTGTTCTGTTCCTGGCTGCTCTGATTTATTAAACACCTCGCTATGCTGTAAATTACCATTCGCATCATACTTATATGTAATCCGGGTTCCATCCGCATATCGGACAACAGACACCCTGCCCAAAGAATCATATTCATATTCATATTCCACATCCTGATTTTGTGCATGTACACAATGCATATTATTATTTATCATCCTATTGTTTGATAGTACAATAATTGAACTTAGATTAATAATACAGTTAACTCCTATTATTCCAAACAACAAAAAAAGTTTTTTTCTCATTTGCGTCTCCTCCCTGATATTCTTTGTTAATTTATTCCTCTTCCGTTAATTTATTCCATTATTAATATTCTACTATTTCCAATTTCATTAATCAAGTATTTTGACTAATTCATTTGATTTGTAGATTATAATTCTATGTTTGATAGAGTATCGTAGTTATATTTTCTATCATTCATAGTCAAAGATATATTCTGCAAACAACAAAGATTACAGCATATGGAAAAACAACAATAAAAACGGAGCTGTCACTCTAAAATTTTAAAGTTCCTGATTCAGAACATTTCCAGAGTACAGCTCCACTTTTAACATACTTAATTCATTTTTTATAAACTATTTTATAGGAAAGCTTCTGCCATTTTTCCTATGTTTTATACACCAGTATTTCTTTTTTACCCCCTCATTAACTTTTCAGCAGTTCTCCGTATACCGGCAGGCTGGAAATCCACCACATCCCCAAAACTCCCCATATATTCCGTTTCTGCGTTTTAATTCGTTCCCGCACCTTGGACAAACCCTCTGGGCACATTGAACACTTTCCTTTGCCATAAGTTCAAAGCACTGCTGGTTCATCAGACAGTCATTTAATGCCCTATGGGCACCCGCTGTACTGATACCATAATAAGCAGCAAGATCCACCAGTTTGTGATGGGAAAGCTGAGGCAGACATCTCCTTGCCATAGAGAGTGTATCAATATAATCATTGCTAATCGTCTGACCAAACAACTCATCTGCCGCTTTCCAGATAAATTTCATATCAAAGGAATGAATGTTATGACCCACTAAGATATCCTCTCCAATAAATTCTACAAAATCAGGAAAAATCATATCCAAAGCAGGCTCATCCATAACCATTTCATCACTGATTCCATTTACTTTTGTCGCACCATAGGGTATCGGTCTTCCCGGATTCACCAGACTGCTAAATGTATCCGTCACCTTTCCCCCAACAACTTTTACAGCGGATATCTCAATAATGGAATCATAATCTGGTCTGATTCCTGTTGTTTCTAAATCAAATACCGTATAGTCTTTTACATAATCTTTAAGATGATTTCCTCTCTTGTTTCCTAACATACATTACCCCATTTATTTTTTCATCCGTTTTTGTTAAATTCTCTTACTATCCTATCACAGAAAAACGAATTAGACAATAAGCCAAAATAATAGATACATAATATACTATGATCACTTAATTGTGATATAATGAAGAAAAATCATTTGCTTGCAAGAATGATTTTTCTGAATGCTGATCATGTGCAAAGCACATGATATAATATAATTACCTCGCAGCAAACGAAATTTGCTTTGCAAAATTGGTTACAATAGAAAGGCATACCATATGAAATTTTATCTGGCACCCATGGAGGGAATCACAACTTATATATACCGGAATGCACTGTACCGCCATTACGGCGGTGCCGACTGCTATTACACACCCTTTTTGTCCAATAAGATATTAAGCAGTAAAGAAATCCGGGATATTTTACCGGAAAACAACAGGGATATAAGGGTTATTCCCCAGATTCTCACCAATCAGGCAGAGACATTTTTAGCAATTGCAAAAATGCTTCAAGACTGCGGTTATGATGAAGTAAACCTCAATCTTGGCTGTCCTTCTGGAACAGTTGCTGCTAAAAAACGGGGTGCCGGATTCTTAGATGTGCCAGACCAGCTGGATGGTTTTTTAGAAGAAATATTTGCAAAATGCCCTTTGGACATTTCCGTTAAAACAAGAATCGGTATAGAATCGGAATACGAATGGGAAGATCTCCTTGCCATTTATAAAAAATATCCTATTAAGGAGCTGATCATCCATCCACGGTATCAGAAAGAATTTTATAAGGGAACTCCCCATGTGGAGGCATTTAAGCTGGCAGCAGACACATTAAAGGACTGCGGTATTGCCCTTTGCTACAATGGTGATATCACATCCTCCGAGCGTTACCTTGACCTGCTTAGCCAGGTTCCTTCTACCAGGGCTGTCATGCTGGGACGGGGTGTGCTGGCAAATCCAGAGCTTTTCCGGATTCTCTGCAATGGGAAATCAACACTGTCCTCCACGGAAAAACTCTCCACCTTTAAGGCTTTTCATGATGAAATCCTTGGCGGCTACATGGACTATATGTCTGGTGACCAGCCTGTGCTGTTTAAGATGAAAGAGCTTTGGAGTTATATGGGACAGTATGTTCACGCAACAGATTCCCTGCTTAAAAAGGTGCATAAGGCAAAACGAATTTCCGAGTATGAGAATGTTGTGCAAACCATTCTGGCAAAAGAAACATAGAATATATACCAGGGTTTTCAGCTGTCTGCTTATGTAGCCTTCTTCTTTCCAACCGCAATGCCCTTTCCAGCAGTTCCGGTGCATTTGCCTTTCTTCCGTCTTACAGCATCTTAACCGGATGCCGGATGACCGTTTTCAGATTCTTCGGTGCACATCTTCTCGGATCGGACAGGTAGATTTCATGATGATACCGGGTATCAGAAAAATCCTCCTGATATCCATTTTCCTCTATAAACTGCTTTATCTGTGCAATGGTTTCCGGCTCATCATCATAAGCACCCTTATGCATAGCCTGTACACAGAGTCCTTCTGTCATACATACAAACTCTGCCTTGCTAACTGCAAGTCCCGGTTTCTTTTTTGCTAAAGTCTCCCTTGCCTTTTCAAATACAGCTTCCGTAACAAACTCTGGCTGACGAATCATGGATATCCAGCAAAACTTATCCTTATCCGTTACATTGATTCCGTCAAATGCCATATCATCCACATACCAAAGTCCCTCTAACGGCGGCACCACATATTCAAAATATCCCTCCGGCTGTGTACCATTCATCTTAGACATTTTAATGGTAAAAGACAAACCATACAAAATCTCCAGTGCTTCCTGATAGCTTGCAGAAGTATTAGGGTTGCCGCTTCCTTTAACCGTAATAAATGACATCTCCGGCACTTCAATCAAGGAGGGCTTTGTCTGTGGCTGATATAAATCCTTGTATTCTTTTTTATAATCCATTTTCTCCATAATAAGACTTCCCCCTTATATTTCCTTACAATTTTTCCTGTGGGCTTTAAGTTTTTTCATCGCCCAGTCGTAATGGCTTGCTGTAACACTGACAAAATAAGAACCTAATGTACTTCCTCCAACCCACTGGTACACCCCTTTTGAAAATAACTCTTCATTTGAAAAGATTTCAGCCAGCTTCATTACCTCCTGATGGGAGTTTTCCAGCAGCTCCCTGGCTTCCTGCAAAGTCGTATCCTGATGCTTCTTCCAAAACTCCATATTCATATCCCCATATGTCTTCCAATTATATGGCTTAGGAAGAAATGGTCTGCTGTCACCATTCTGATTTGACCTCACCCAGACGAGTAAAAGCTGCTGCCACTCATAGAGATGAATCAAAATATCACGAAGATTTTTATCCCTTTTCCAATGTGCTTCTTTCTTTTTATCATCTCTCGAAAAATCAAAGGGTGTTGATAATTCCTTTTCAGTCAATGAAAAAATGAGTATATTCATCTTCTCATAATTGTCGTTTGCTGTACTGATTAAATCCGATTTTGTAGCTGGCCTTCCCATAATCTTATACCTCTTTTCTTTATCATTATTATATAGGTAATTACAAAACTCTGGCTTTCTGCCGCTTATTGTTCACTATAAACATTTCCTGCACACAACAGAGCAAAATCCCTATTACTCTGCATCATACCAGATAAACCCTGACACCTTTTGTCAGGGTTTTATATTTTTCCATAAATAGCAGCACCTGTCCGGCCAAATATTTCTCAATCTTTGTTTTTCTCATAAATCATCAATGCCTGTTCGGCTAGAACTTCCCGCAGGTAAGCAGGCTCAATGACCTCAACCCTTGTCCCAAAAGAAAGCAGAAAACCAACAAACCAGTTATCCTCCGGCAGCCTTGCAGACACAAGCAGATCTCCGTTTTCCTGCCGCTTAATCTGTTCAATATCAAACTCATCATAAACACGATATGCCACTTCTTTGGAAAACCGAAGTGTTATCTGATTATATAGAGGTGGCAGAGTTTCTTTTTCCAGAAAAGGCCGGGGCAGGAAAGTTTCATCCATAATTTCCAAATCCAGAATACGGGTCAGCTTAAAGATCCGGTAATCCTGCTTTTCCATACAGTATGCTTTCAGATACCAGGCCTGTCCCTTAAATGACAGCTTCAACGGCTGTATGGTTCTTTCACCAATCTCTTCGTAGGAATTTGCATAAGTAATCCTGACACATCTACAATGCACCACCGCTGATTTCAGCAATTCAAATTTTTCATTATCCCGTTCCTTGTCACCCCATCTGGAAAAATCCACTTCAAACCAGTTATCTGAAGGCACACGGAAAAGTGCCGACAGTTTTTCTAAGATATTTTCTTCATACACATTGCCAACAGCAGCCAGGCTCTGCAATGCTGTTAATATCTGCTGTTTCTCCTGTTCAGACAATACAATCCGGTTCAAAACAAAATCATCCAGTAAATATATACCGCCATTTCGTCCTGCTTCCGCATAGACAGGAATTCCTGCACCGCTTAAAGCATCAATATCCCTGTATATCGTTCTCACGGATACTTCCAGCTTCTCTGCTAATTCAGGTGCTGTCGCATATCCTTTGTCTAATAAATGATATATAATCTTAAATAATCTGCCTTCCCGCAACGCAAATCCCTCCTCCAATACAATCAGTATCTTCCCTAAACCCTGACATATGGCGTTAACCTGCCCATTCCACAACCGGAAATGCCAATGTCAGCTCCAGACCCTCTCCATATACCGACTGCACATCCACCTCTATTTTCAGATTCTCTGCCATCTGTTCCACCAGATATAATCCCATCCCTGTCGCTTTCTTTTTTTTCTCGTCATTATCTCCGGTGAATCCTTTTTCAAACAGAAATGGCAGGTCTGACTGCTTTACACCGATTCCGTTATCTGCAACCATAAGCAGTATTCTGTTTTTGTCTTCATCTGTTCTGTCTGATATCCGCACCCATTGCTCCTCTTTTTCTGTATCACGATATTTATAGGCATTATTTAACACCTGCCCAAGTATCATCAAAAACCCTTTTTTATCGGTAAATACACTGGTGCCCCTCACCTCACAGATAACCTTTAGCTTTCCCTCCCGGAAAACAGGCTCATACTGCGATACCACCTCCTCCACACATTCATCCAGTTTTACCTGCTCCCACAGATAATCCTTGTGTGCCGCTCCCAGTCTGGCATAGTATAACATCTGGGTCACATTATCCTGTATCTGGCTGGCGACATAAACCAGACGCTGGTAAACTGTCTGGGACATCTCCTCTTTCCTGTTATCTAACATCAGGGTCAGTAAAGATAATGGCACTTTTATTTCATGTGCCCACATTTCAATATATTCCTCATAGTCCTCCCGCTGCCGCAGCTCCGTCTGCAGCTTCCCTTCGCTTTCACCTAACTGTTTTGCCACCGCTGTTAACTGTTCCTTCTCCCTGTCGCCTAACAGTATTTTTGCATTCAACAGCTTAGACTGACTCGGTTTCTCTAAAAACTCAAAAAATGCGTCCCGGCGTTTCTCTTCCCTTTTTGCGATTCCAATAAAAGTGCTGACAAATATTAGAAGGGTAATACATAAAAACAGACCGATGACTGCCCAGAAGGAAGGAGAATCCGTAAGCCATAAAAAAAGGGCAAATATTAAATTCATCAAAAGAAAAAGACCGAGAAAAATCTTATATTCCCGGCAAAATCTGATTATTTTTTTAAACCGCTCTATAATAACCACCTCTTTTTTACTTATCTCATTTCTATTTATCTTGCACAATTCAGACGGTATCCGGTTCCCCTGATGGTTTCAATCCGCTCCCGAAGTCCTAATTTATCCAGAGATTTCCGAAGCCTGGTCATCGTTACCTGCAAAGCATTTTCATCAATAAATTCTGTAGTTCCCCACAATGCATCAAAAAGATCTTCCTTTACTACGATCTCTCCTTTATGGATCAGAAGCTGCTGCAATATTTTTCCCTCTTTTTCTGTGAGAAGGCTTGCAGTTCCGTTCACATAAACAGTAAAGGTGCGGTAATCAAATAAAAATCCCTCTCCATCCAGCATCCCCTCTCTTCCGGCAAACCGCTTTAACAGATTTTCCGTCCTTGCCAGAAGCCTGGATGCGGGGCAGGGTTTCGTCAGATACTCATCTGCCCCTAACTCCAGTGCATGAAGCTCATCCTTTAACTGATCCTTCGACGTCAGTACCAGAACAGGAATGGAGTGGTGTCTTTTTAACTCCTGGCAGATTTCAAACCCATTCCTGCCTGGAAGCTGCAAATCCAGTAACACCAGATCTGCCTCTTCTTTTACAATCTCTTCTATTGTCTGATAAAAGTTTGTCACACAGCTCGTCTCATACCCGGCCTTCCTGAAAACATCCTTTAATTCTTCCCGCATGAACGAGTCGTCCTCCACCACCACAATCTTCTTCATCGTCTACTCCATCATCATTTCCGTAATATTCCGCTTACTGATATGCATCACCATTTTCATATAACTATATTCCATCAGGCACAAAATTGCAATGATTATCCCCGCAACCATGAATAATGTCTGTATTTCTCCATACAGAACATTGGGCAGGATACCAGAAAATAAAGACCATACCCCGAAAATGCTGCTGATGGCCGCCACCCCGATTGGAATCTGGAAATACCATTTAATCTGCCTCTCGGAAGACCGACAGATATCATCACTATGGCTTCCCAGACAAAGCAGTGTATGATACCTTTTTCTTGTCTTCTCCTCCCGCATTAAGAACTGCAGACCAATCACTGTATTGGCAATGATCAAAAAAATCACCGCCAGATAAATGGTAAGATAGCTGGATGCCACAACATAAAACAGCTGACGTCCCATATTCTGTAAATAATTTTCATATTCCAGTCCGCTTTTTTTCATATCCGCATCTACCAGGGAAATTGCCTGCATCAGTCCTTTCTCCTCCACCAGTCCATTGTCTATATAAGCATTCCAGTAAGTGGATATATTATCTGCGGATACAAACCCATCAAACTTTTCATCTGGAACAATCAGAGCAAAGCTCATGGTTATGCTTCTGTCCACGACAATATCCTCACTATACACCTTCTCCTTTAACCGGTACGGCTTCCCATCTATTTTCAGTATGGGGTTCTGCCTCAAAAAGCTTTCAAATAACTTCCCATTTTCGCCTCTGTCACCGGAATAAAATTCCGAATCCTGAAATACTGCCATCTCGTCATCCCCTAACTGAATTGGTTCCTTTCCCGTACCCTCTAAAATTTCGTTGTATCCGGAAAGTGCGATCAGATGCGGTGCATAGGCATAATACCTGGAAAACTGTTCCTGCTTCTCCTCCGGCAGCACCTTAAGTGCCCGGTCCAAATCCGAGGTATCATATTCATGTGTTTCTCTGTCGGTATCCTCGCCCCATATATCATCTGTATCCAAATAAGCCACCCGGACTCTGCTCCATGAAGCAATTTTTTCCTGTATCTCCTTTTGCTGCGACAGCTTTTCTATCTCTTTTGCTGATTCTTCGTCGTAACTTTCAAACGTAAAATCCATGCTATGCCTGCTGCCATCTTTTATATTTTGAACCGAAACTGCTACTCCATATGACATGCAGGCAACAGCTATCAATATAAACAGGGAAGAAACGGCAAGTGAGTTGGAACATAAAAATACATTTTCCTGTAACTGCCGGAAGGTAAACCGGAAAAGCCGTTCTTTTGCTTTTTTCTTCCCCGCCATAACAGTAAAAATCGCACAAATTCCTTTAAATAATAAAAATGTTCCCGAAATACCAAAAATCATGGTCAGGGAAAATGGTCCGATTCCGCTCCACGTATATTTCAGTATCGCTAACGTATAGGCAGATGCCAGCAGCAGGATTCCCAATACCAGAAGGATAAACGAGTGCTTTTGTTTTATTTCCTTTTGCTTTTCCTCCTGCAGGTCATTCATCAGGGAAGCCGGCTCCTTTTTAATCATTTTAGAGCAGAGCAGAATATTGGCAAACATTTTAATTCCCGCAAAACCGATAACAGTAAATAATACCCCCTTTAAAGACAAGGTAAACTGATGACCAATCACTCCCACTCCGATTATTTTCACTGTCACCAGACTGATAATCTCTGACAACAGAACTGCAACCGGCAGACCGATGCCAAGTGCCCATGCACTGCTGTAAATATCCTCTGCCAGCAGCCATAAAAACAGCCGGCTCCGTTTCATTCCAAACATCATCATGACACCAAATTCATGATTCCTGCGCTCCAGCTGGTATTTTGCTGCAAAATAGATTAAAAAGAAAATCAGAAACAGCGAAAATACATATACTGCGGGAACCAGTCCTAACAGTCTGTTTACCGCATCACTTTCCATCCTTTTCAAAAATGTAATCACATCCTGTTTTTCCAAAGACAGCACTACATAAAATGCAACAATGGCGACCACCAGTGACAGGAAGAAAATACCGTTTTCTTTATAGTTTCTTTTATAATTTCTCCTGATATACTTAAAAAACATTCGCACTCCCTCCTCCCAGCTGTGCCATTACCGAAATAATCCGCTCATAAAAATCATGCTGTGCCTCTCCCGGCAGCTGCCTTCTAAGTTCATGGAAAATTACACCATCCTGTATAAATAAAATCCTGGAGCAGTAGCTTGCCGCATTTGCATCATGGGTCACCATCATAATGGTGGAATGATTCCACTGATTTAAGCCTGACAATTTCTCCATCATACTCTTGGCATTTTTACTGTCCAAAGCTCCGGTGGGTTCATCTGCTAAAATGATGTCAGGCTTAAGAATCAGTGCCCTTGCAGCCGCCACTCTCTGCTTCTGTCCGCCTGACATCTGGGACGGAAATTTATCCAATATATCTCCAATCTCCAGATAATCCACCAGCTCCTGAAAATTCTCTGCCATTCCCTCTCCATGGATGTCAACAGGCAGTAATATATTTTCTTTTCCTGTTAAGTTATCTAAAAGCTCAAATTCCTGAAACAGATAACCTATTTTGTTTCCCCGGTATCCCGCCAGCTTCTTTCCCTTAAACTCACCGATATTTTCTCCATTTAACAATATCCTTCCGTTGGAAGGACGTATCATCGTAGCGATACAGTTTAACAGCGTGGTCTTGCCGGAACCGCTGCTTCCCATGATCCCTAAAAATTCCCCTTCCAGCACACTGCAGGATAAGCCATTTAACGCATTCGTTGTATTTTCATTCCTGCCATAGGTTTTATATAGGGATTGTACTTCTAATATTTTTTTCTGCATTTCATCATCCTCCTTTATAATCAATTCTATAGAGCAGTCTCCGTTTATTGCGATAATTGCCAAATGTGTATACCTGGCTCGTTATTTACACAAATGGATTGCCTGCTGCCTATCACTGATAAATCCACTCGTAATTACTAGGATGAATTTATTATATCGGAATCACTTTCAAAATAACACTTACATGTTTTGTAAGGTTAAAAATAAATCGCTATAACAGAATATTTATCCTGTCATAGCGACTTTTAATCTACATTTTCATAAAATAGCATTTATGTTAAGAATCCAACCATTATCCGTTATGAAACAATCCTCCCATCCTTCATTTCAACTATCCTACTTGCATACTGTTTTAATGTTAAATCATGTGTTACCATAATAATGGTAGCACCTTTTTGGTTTAATGCTTTTAACAGTTCCATAATTTTAATTCCATTTTCTTCATCTAAATTTCCTGTAGGCTCATCACATAATAAAACATCTGGATTATTTGCCAGTGCTCTGGCTATTGCGACCCTTTGCTGCTGTCCTCCCGATAACTGAAGCGGTCTGCTTTTTTCCTTCTCTTTTAACCCCACCATTTCCAATAGTTCCGCCACACGCTTTTTACGTTCCGTTCCGGATACCCCTGCTATCCCCATTGACATTTCAATATTTTCGCCAACCGTCAGTTCATTAATTAATTGAAATGACTGAAATACAAAACCTATTTTACGATTCCGGAACCGTGCCAATTCACGGCTTGATAAGCTTTTAACATCCTGATTTAAAAATAAATATTCACCTGAATCATATCCGTCCATGCAGCCTATAATATTTAAAAGCGTTGATTTTCCTGAACCGGATTTCCCCACAATTAATATAAATTCCCCCTGCTCTATCACCAAATTAACGTCCCTAAGTGCCTGAACTTTTATCCCATTATTATATGTTTTATTTAGATTATTAATTTTTATCATAATTTGCACCAAGCCTCAAGCGAAAATGCTTGCATTTTCATTTGAGGCGCAAACACAAAGGGTGAAAGATATTTGTTTGCATTTTTATCCTTTCTTCTATTTTTCTTTCACTCTTTTCCTCTCAATACAAAATGAGAACAACTTTGTCCATCTAAGATATAATCTTTTTTCAGCCAGAATATCTTATAATGAACTTAATATCTCACATGGTGAATACCTTTTAATTAGTCTGATGACAGGAATGACCGTAATGATAATTACTAAAAGGGCTATTCCCAACAATAAAACTGCCGCCTTCCAGTTTGGTTCCACTTCAACTGTTGCAACAGACATTCCCCGCAGCATACAAAAACAACTGAATAAAATTCCTATTACATAGGACAGGATGAGCAATATGCTGATTTCCAATATACTTTTCACACATAATTGATTCTTACATTCCCCCAATGCATAACATATTGCAATCTCCTTTTTCCTTTTATTGATTACTAAAGAGAATATTCCAATCCCCCCAATCATAACCAGCAATATTAATATTCCACTAATTGGAGTAAAAATCTTAACTTCATTATTTGCATGATGTACATTAAGCAGAAAGTCCATTGTTTCATTACTAATATTAAAACAATACTGATTTTTACTATCTTCTTCTAATAACTGGACAATATCACTTAACATATCTGCCGTAACCTTTTTATCATTTACAGGTGTGATAGAAAAGATGATTCCTTTTAAATCCTTTTTATGAAACAATCCATCATAGGCACAAAACGGAAGGGTAACTTCATGATTGTTCTCCTTAGTATAATCAATATTATATACAGTCCCCTGTACTGTGGTAAGAGTCCCCTCTGATACTTTATGAGGAAAATCTTTAGAATTTATTGTTGTGTCCTGATTTACATCATACAAAATCTTCTCCGTTTCTTTGCTCATTTTAACTGATTCACAATCAGAACTATATACCACTTTTAAGGAATCTTCTTCCTCCCCGGCATATTGTCCCAAATAGAATAACTCTATTGTCACTTTGATATTAAACCGATAATCCTGATACCTCTCTTCTATCTTATGAACACTACTATCTGAAAAGGGGAAAGTGCTATCCTCATATAAGATAATTTTCTCGTCATCCCATTGCATTAAATCAAATTGTTCTATATCAAAAGATGGAGCCGATGATTTTATCATATATTCCTGCTCTTTTCCAAACTGTTCCAAATCATTCTGCTCCTTTTTAATATTAAAATATGCACTTAGGAAAATATTCAGTAAATAGATAATGATTGCAAACTGAATAACAACACAAAAATAAACTTTAAAATTCCTTCTAATATATATAATAATTTGTTTTAAGGTAAAAATATTCATATATCTCCTCCAATATCCTGCACCAATTTTACCTGCAAACTCTGCTTACTGCGATAGGCACAAAATGTAGATGATATCCCCTGCTTTTTTCGACTCTGCATAAATTGATTTCCTGCTTATCCATCCAGCAATATGTTAATAACACTTCTTTTATAAATCCTATCATATAAAATATAACAAAATAAGGCATAGGAGATTTGGGAAAAAACAATCACAGCTGCAATCAATCTGGCATCTATATTCATATTAACCAGATATCTAAATTCTGTCTTCTGAAGTCCCCAGGTGAGAGAAACCGCTAAAATACCCGAAAAAAAGGAAATAAACAGTGAATAAAACACTTTTGACAACACCATTTTCCACTTAGATGCTCCCAAAGCCTGCATGACCGCAATAAATTTCTTCTGTTTCATGGCAAAAAATATTTCTACATTCATAATATTCAACAAAGCATAGCACAAGGAAACCATTGCAATCAAAATAGACGGTTTCCATCCTGACTTAAAATATTCATCATCTTTGTAAGAAGCTTCCTCTGGAGTATAGCACATATAATTACCATTTCCCCATTCCAGTTTGAATACTCTTTGCCCCAGTTCTCTTACATTTACATACTTTACATCATCTGCAAATCCCCTCTTTTTCAGTTCATCATCAAATACTTTTCTTCCTTCTTCACTGGCTTTCAAATAATAATTACAATCTGAGTATTGCACCCCATCAAACTCACTATGTAAACAAATTACTGCATTTTTATATTGTGCAGCCTGCACTATTCCACAAACTGAAAAAGTATAAATATCTATTTCCACAATATCACCTAAATGAATATTATATCGTCCCTCAATATCCTCCCCTATCAAAATATCATTTGTGTGTCTGGGCATTTCTCCTTTTATGGCTTCTGGTTTAATGTATGATTCAAAATTATCAGAAACAGATATTACAGCCGTGTCCATACAGAACTTATCATTATATCTTAAGACGTAATCATTTAAACGATTTTCAACCAAAATTTCCTGAATTTCCTCTGTTCCGCTTGCTATTTCAAAAAGTTCTTCACCCTGAATCTTCCCTGCACCATTATCTGGCTCATATATTACAAATTGCTCTTTATTCAATAATTTATTATTCGATTCCCTATCCTTTACCAGTAAATTTGCCTCTGCTAAAAATATAACTCCTATCATCAGACCGAGTGCAAGGCTTATAATATCAAAAACAATGCAGAGTAAATTATTTTTATTTAATTTATACATGATACCTAAATAATATTTCATTCATTTAACCCTACCTTATAAATAAGACTATTTTCTGTATCGGACAAATAAATCACATTATCCCTGACTGCCATACAGGAAACTCCTCTATTTTCTGTTTCTGCGGCCTCTGCAAATACACTTTCCATATAATTTCCGCTATAATCAAATACATCTACTTCCATTAAAGCTTCCGAAAATATATATATTTTTTCATCCTCTATATAAAGTGCTGCGGGCAAATAACCATCCGGCAATAAAAACATCTGTTTTAATCTGCCATCATTAAGCCTGGCCAAAAAACTTTTTCCTCCCTGGTATCCAAACATATCATCTTTTTCAAAATATTCATATGCATTAGCAAAAAAGATTTCATTTGTTTTAGCATTTTTTCCGAAACAGCCGATTTCCTTCTTTCCAATCTTTTTAACATTTTCATTTTGATCAATCAGATACACTCCTAATTTTTTTTCATCCATACTTCCTGCCGATAGATATAAATTTGTACCATCTGATTCAATATCCATAACTCGTACACTGATATCATCCAGTTCTTCAATATAAACTTCCTTCTGATATTTTCCTTCAAAATCAAAAAATTGTATTCTGCCATCCTTTTCACCCGCAACATATATATATTGTTCATCTGCGGTAATTGCTGCAGGTGTATCAAACTCTCCTTTTCCGTTTCCCATTTTCCCAAAACGATTTACCAATTCTCCATCATAATTATAGCAAAATACACAGTTGTCCTCTTTATCAATAATATAAAGAAAATCCTTTGCTGCAAATAATGCACCTGGTTTTTTTAAATTAGTATCCTGAATAAATACGCCCTTTTTTACATTCAACCTTAAATTCGTATAAGATTCCCAGGTCGGCGTCTTCTCTGTTCCACTACATCCAAACAGGAAAACAACTGTAATTAAAAGTAATAAAAATTTTTTCACAATTCTCCCCTCCTCGGCTATAAAGAGTTTGCAAATTTTTACCTAAATTATTCGCAACATCCTGTTTTAATTGCTACTGCTCTATTCTCTTTAACCTGTTTATTGTTTTTACTGCAATAACGGTTTTGAAGAGATGTATATAATCTTGTCTCATATTTTCCAAACAAACCACAGCTTCTTGCCGCATTACAATACGTCGCCCCTTTGGCATACTCAGTCCAGCCTGAACATTTTGCATCTGCAATAAATGAATTTGTAAAAATCCCACCTATCATGGCCAATACTAAACATATACCTGCCAGTTTTTTTCTCATATCATTTTCCTCCTATGTCTATTGCAAACTCTCCATAGCCTCCACTTTTAATTCCCCCTCATAATATAAAACTGACGGATAATTGGTTATACCAAACACAGTCTTATACAAATCAAATTTATCATATATTCCTAAGTCATCACGATAATCTTTTATTTGTATAACATTGGTAAAAGTACTGCCATTAATTTGTATTTCTTTATAATCATTAAAATCGCTATCATCTCCTGTTACAAAAATAATACAGGTCTGCTTTACATCAGATTGTCTTAATAATGTATAAAACAAATCGATTTTTACTTTATCTTCATCTGCTTTTTCCATCATTTTTTTAATCAATTTATGATAATCCTCCGTCATAAATGAAACTTTTCCCTCTTCGTAACAAAAATAAAACGGAAAAAAATCACAAAATTTATATTTCCCTTTTAAAGACATATGTGTTACTATATCCCCCTCCTGCACCTCTTCTGGAATTTTATCTTTCCATACACAATATATATTAATCTGCTGTAAACATTTTAATTGAGACAATTTTTCAATCAATTCTAATTTTTCTATACATGGTGAACAAGTATCCGACATATAAAAAACAAAGCAATCCTCGTTAAAATATTTTTCTTCTCCCGATACTGATATTAAAACGATATCTTTTAAATCCGCACCATGACATACCTCTACATTTTGTATAGGTAATTTAAGATTTTTTATCAATAAAATCCCTAAAACAATACTTATTAATATTATTATAATTACAGCTGATAATATCTTTTTCCCCTTTTTCATATCTGTTAATTATCCTTATTAATGCTTAAATGTTCCCGACGCATCCAATCTTTAAACTCCTGTATATACATTTCTTCAGATGTCTGTTGTTCTTCTGTGCCCAATTCATAATATTCTTCATTTAAAAATTCATATTTATCAACAATAATTCCATTTCTAATATGATATACAGACGGAACCCATTCAATTTGATACCTTTTCTTTAATCCATCATAAAAAGAAGCATCCTCTCCATTCCCATTATTAGAATTTACCAAATTTCTATATTTTTTTATATCAAGATAATACATACCCATACCTGGATTTTCAGAGATAAATTGTTCCACAATTGGATAAAACTTTCGGCAGTCTCTACAATCATCTCTTCCTATATAAAGAAAAAAATCAGTATTTATTTCTGTTTTCCTATCCAGCTCCTCATAATCAATCTCTTTCAATTCATCAAATCTTTCTTCAGCAATATTAGTCTGCGTCATTGCCGTCTCTACATCTTTTTTACTTTCTAAATTCCGGTATATGTATACATTTCCTTTCATTACTATGATAAGCGCAGGAGTCAACTCTATTTCAAACTGTATAAATTTTTCTCTTTCATCATCACTCATGCTGTCTGCATCAAGATAACTGACCACCATATTTTTTTCCAGTATAATTTTGTCAATCATTTTAGAAAATTCTTTGCATTCCCCACAATCCTCCTGTCCATAATAGACTATCATATCCTCTTCTTTATTCACTGCATCAAGCACATTATCAATTCTTATCTGCATCATTGAATTTTTATTGTTACGCATTACCCAGGAAATTCCTACAAACAATAAAGTTATTACAATCAGCCAGATAAATTTCTTTTTCATATAACATAAATTCCCTTCTTCAGTAAATAAAAAACCTTTTCTATCTTACAACTACAATTCACACTTATTATATCAATTATATTTATTTGATTTCCAATTTATCATCCGACATTATTCGACAATATATGCCTAAAATCTATCCCCCGTTTCTATCAATCAAATTTCAAAATTATCTGCAAAAATATCTCACAGCAAAAACACCTATACAAAAATCCCCCCAAAAGACAGCCTGATAGCATCCGCTGCCCCCTGGAGGGATTTTCCATGATATTCCTTCATTCAATTCGTTTCAGTTTCCTGTTTCCTTCGGCAGAATACTTTTAAAACCGTAATATCTTTATGTCTCAATTCTTCGTAACGCCCAGATCAACCTTTTCGCCATTAATATTCCAGTTCTTGGTATAACCCTTTGCCTCGCCATACTCAATGCCGGTGGCCAGCACGTCACCAAAGATTGCTTCCTCATTTTTCTTCATAATCTCTGCAACCTTATCATTTCCAGCAACAGAAATGGTAATCTGATCCATAACTTCGAAGCCCGCTTCCTTCCGCATGGTCTGCACCTTGGAAATGATTTCGCGGACAAAGCCTTCCTCTAACAGTTCCTCCGTCAGCTGAATATCCAGTACCACAGTCACCACTGCATCTGCCTCTGTCACATAGTCGTCAGACTTGGCAAGCTCAATCAGTAAATCCTCCTCTGCAAGAGATACGGAAACTCCATTCACATCAAACTTCAGTGCACCCTCACTCTTTAAGGTATTCATTGCCTCATTGCCGTTGACACCTGCCAGATATTCCCGGATGCCGTTTAACTGTTTGCCGTATTTCGGACCCACTGTTTTTAACTGCGGCTTAAAGCTGTATGAGCTGAACTCAGACACATCATCCTTAAAGGTAACTGCCTTTACGTTTAACTCGTCCTCAATAATTTCCTTATAGAAATCCGAAAGTTCTTTTTCGGCCTTTACATACATATTGCCGATTGGCTGTCTGTTCTTGATATTGGCACTGTTTCTTGCCGCACGTCCTAATACAACAATCTTAAGCACCTCATCCATATCCGCTTCCAGTTCTTTGTCCACAAGCTTCTCATCACAGACAGGGAAATCACACAAATGGATACTCTTAGGTGCTGCCTTGTCTACACTCATCACCAGATTCTGGTAAATGTCCTCCGTCATAAACGGAATCATCGGAGCCGCCACCTTACAGACAGTAACCAGTGCCGTGTAAAGGGTCATATATGCATTGATCTTATCCTGCTCCATTCCCTTTGCCCAGAAACGCTCACGGCATCGTCTTACATACCAGTTACTCATATCATCCACAAATTCACTCAGAGCTCTTGCCGCCTCCGGAATCCGGTAATTGCCAAGATTCTCATCCACTGTCTTCACCACTGTATTCAGCTTGGAAAGCAGCCATTTATCCATAACCGGAAGCTTATCATATTCCAGAGTATATTTCGTCGCGTCAAAATCATCAATATTCGCATACAGCACATAAAATGCATAGGTATTCCACAATGTACCCATGAATTTACGCTGTCCCTCCACTACTGCATCCTCATGGAACCGGTTTGGCAGCCATGGGGCAGAATTCGTATAGAAATACCAGCGGATGGCATCTGCTCCATACTGGTTCAGTGCCTCCATCGGGTCTACTGCATTCCCCTTTGACTTACTCATCTTCTGACCGTCTTTATCCTGAACATGACCAAGAACAATAACATTTTTATATGGTGCCTCATTAAAAATCAACGTTGAAATCGCCATCAGGGAATAAAACCATCCTCTTGTCTGGTCAACGGCCTCGGAAATAAAGTCCGCAGGGAAATTCTCCTTGAAAATATCTTCATTTTCGAAAGGATAATGCCACTGTGCAAAAGGCATGGCACCGGAATCAAACCAGCAGTCGATTACCTCGGGCACCCTCTTCATTTCCTTTCCACAATCCGGACATTTGATGGTAACCGCATCAATGTATGGGCGGTGCAGCTCGATATCCTCCGGACAGTTATCGCTCATTTCCTTAAGTTCTGCAATGGAACCAATGGCGTGACGCCTGCCACACTCACATTCCCAGATATTAAGCGGTGTTCCCCAGTAACGGTTACGGGAAATTCCCCAGTCCTGAACGTTCTTTAGCCAGTCACCAAACCGTCCCTTTCCGATAGACTCTGGAATCCAGTTTACGGTATCGTTATTGCGGATTAAATCCTCGCGGACCTCCGTCATTTTCACAAACCATGTATCCCTTGCATAGTAAATAAGCGGTGTATCACATCTCCAGCAGAAGGGATAATCATGCTCAAACTTTGGTGCATCAAACAGCAGCCCTCTGTTATCCAAATCAACTAATACCTTTGGATCTGCATCCTTTACAAACAACCCGGCAAATGGTGTTTCCTCTGTTAAGTTACCCTTACCGTCTACAAACTGTACAAATGGAAGGTCATATTTTCTTCCCACCTGTGCATCATCCTCACCGAATGCAGGTGCGATATGAACGATACCAGTACCGTCAGTCATAGTGACATAAGAATCACAGGTAATAAAATGCCCTTTCTTCTTTTGCTTTTCAGCCACTTCTGCGGCACAGGCAAACAGAGGCTCATACTCCTTATGCTCCAGATCCGTACCGACATAAGTCTCTAAAACTTCATAAGCTGAAACATTATTCTCCTCATCTGCCAGCTTGCCCAGAACCTTGTCAAGAAGTGCCTCAGCCATATAATAGGTATAGCCGTCTGCCGCCTTTACCTTACAATAAGTTTCTTCCGGATTCACACAAAGTGCCACATTAGAAGGCAGTGTCCAGGGTGTTGTTGTCCATGCCAGAAAATAAGCATCTTCCCCAATTACCTTAAAACGTACCACTGCAGAACGCTCCTTCACAAGCTTATACCCCTGTGCCACCTCGTGACTGGAAAGCGGCGTACCACAACGTGGACAATAGGGTACAATCTTAAATCCTTTATACAGTAAATCCCTGTCCCAGATTTTCTTCAGTGCCCACCATTCAGACTCAATAAAATCATTGTGATAGGTTACATAGGGATCATCCATATCTGCCCAGAACCCAACCTTACCGGAAAATTCTTCCCACATTCCTTTGTATTTCCAAACAGATTCCTTACATTTTGTAATAAACGGGTCAAGACCATATTCCTCAATCTGTTCCTTCCCGTCAATTCCAAGCAGCTTCTCCACCTCTAACTCTACCGGAAGTCCATGGGTATCCCAGCCTGCTTTGCGGATAACCTTATGCCCCTTCATGGTGCGGTATCTCGGAATCATATCTTTGATGACACGGGTTAACACATGTCCGATATGGGGCTTGCCGTTTGCGGTCGGTGGTCCGTCATAAAAGGTATATACCGGTTTGCCTTCCTTCTCTTCAATGGACTGCTCAAAAATCTTGTTCTCTTTCCAAAAGTCCAGTGTCTTTTGTTCACGTTCTACGAAATTCAGGTTTGTTGATACTTTTTCGTACATAATCTAATTCCTTTCTATAAAAATACAAAAGCCCTTCTCGTCCTGTATCAGGACGAAAAGGGCTTGTTATTCGTTATACCACCTAATACACTGTACTCCGCAAAGATGCATACCCTATAAAATACCGAAACAGAAAATCCTCTCTCTGCTGCTTAGGCTGTCCTCTGCTTTCATACATGGTTTCTGTAACGGGAAACAACCGTTGAATCCTACTAAGAATTCCACATACTGTCATGAAACCTTCTGTCTTATGACAATATTGGAAACCGTTCAGTTCAAAACTCTGGAGTGATATTCCCAGATTTACTACTCCTGTCTGCCTTCCACCGCCACAGACTCGCTGGTTTGGAAAATCTATACATCCAAAAACTGTTTCATAAAAAAGGTACTGTCTCCGTCAACGTCTTTGACAACTATGTTTTTTATAGCATTTCTTATGTTTTTTGTCAATAGGTCCTCTTATTTTAATACCTAAAGGAAATATTTGCTGACACCATGCCTGCAGAAGTCAAATGCCCCGCAGCAAGCTACAGGGCATGACCTAGTTTCTTTTTAGCAAGTTCGCCCCAAGGGGCAGGGTATTTGGTCTACGCTTCGCTTCGGTCCGTGCTTAACGTGTGCCACTGGCACACAGCACCCCTCGCGGCATTCGTCAAATATCCATGCAAGCATGACTATTTTCCTTATTGCTCGCAGGAATAAATCAACGTACTATATTAACATCATCATCGCATTTCAACGAACTGAGCATTTCATTCGTTCTCACATCCAGTAGGACTATATGATTATTGCGGCAATCGAGTTCTTCCAGTTTTAAGTTTCCGCTTATATTCAGCTGCGTCAGACTATTATCATTGCAATGCAGAAATATAAGCATTGCATTGTTACTCACATCTAAATCCGTTAATTGATTTCTACTGCAATACAGTGCTTCTAAATTTACATTTTTGCTCACATCCAGGCTGGTTAATGGGTTATCACTACAGTTCAACGTTACTAATTGGTTATTTCCTCTTACATCTATCGTAGTTAATCGATTATTGTCACAGAGCAGAAACTCCAAGCTCAAATTTTTGCTTATGTCCAGACTGGTTAACAAATTATTGCTGCAATACAGAACTGATAACCTGCCATTCCGCCCCACATCCAGTACCGTCAGCTGATTACCTGAGCAATCCAGAATAGTTAAATTTTCATTACGGGTCACATCCAGATTCTTTAGCTGGTTCTCTCTACAGTCCAGCATTTCCAGTGCAGTATTCCTGCCTACATCTAACGCAATTAATTTACTCTTGTAACATTCCAACACCTTCAGCAACGTATTGTGACTCACATCTAACGTAACTAATTGACTACCTGAACAACTCAGAATAGTCAGTCCTGTATTCCCACTCAAATCCAAACTGGTTAATGGATTATTTGCACAATTCAAGGTCTCCAGCATCTTATTCTGACTTACATCAAAATTAGCCAGTTCATTCTCCTGGCATCCTAATTCCTTCAATGCCACAGCCCCATTCACATTCAAATCAGTTAAGGAATTCTGCCCGCATTTTATTGTCTCCAACATGGTATTGCCATCCACATCTAAATTAGTTAATTTGTTATTGTAGCAATTCAATCCTTTCAGTTTCGGATTATTGCTTATGGCTAAATCGACTAATTTATTATTACTGCAATCCAGCTTTTCCAGCTTCTTCTTTCCTCTTAAATCCAAAGCAGCTAATTTGTTTCTGCTGCAATCCAACTCTTTCAGCTTCTTATTCCTGCTCAAATCCAACCCAGTTAACTTGTTTCCTACTATATGCAGCTTTTCCAATGCAGGGAATTTTGAAAAGGATATTTTCCCCTTTAGCTTTTGACCCTTCCATACAATGCCGCTCAAACGCCCCTTGGCATTCCAAGTGTATACATAACGCCTGTTAATATCCTCAGGCACTGTTGCACCTGCTGCCCGCTGCTCCTTAATCATCTGTTTCAATACTGCCACATCAGAGGGATTTTTCTTTATCACTGTCACCTTACAAGTGTATTTCTTTCCTCCCACCTTAGCGGTAATGGTTGCCTTACCCTTCTTCTTGGCTACTACTTCCCCCTTCTTGGTAACCGCCGCTATCTTCTTACGATTGCTGCTCCATTTAATGGTCTTTTTCTTTGGGGCATTAATAAGTGTCATAGGCCTTTTCTCACCTACAGTCAGTGTCAGCTCTGTTTTTTTCAGCTTCACTTCTTTTTGCTCTGCTGCATTGGCAACATTAGACACTGCCAATATGCCAAGCAACAGGACCATTATGCTTAACTTTCTTAAAATACGCATATCTCCTCCTCCTATTCATCTAAAACCCTGTATAGAATAATTTACGGTTCCTTAGATTTCTAATATTTTCAATACGAGCCCCCCTCTACTCCAAATTCTATTGATTCTTTCTCTTTTCAAAGAACTGGTCAATATTTTTTTTGATATCATCAGGCTTCATCGTCTTTAACATATATCCTGCCGGCTTTAAAGACATAACCTTCTTAACACTTTCCATATCCCCTCTGCCAGTAAGAAAAATAACAGGAATATCCGCTATCTCTTTGTTACTGCGAATCATTTCCAGTATCTGCCTGCCGTCACAAATCGGCATTTCATAATCCAATAGAATCAGATCTGGTCTTCCCAATGTGATACACTTAATTGCTGCAATACCGGAATCAGCCAGAATAACATGATAGTCTTTCCCCAACAATTCTTTGATACTCTGACGTACCACCAATGAGTCATCTACAACAAGCACCTTCTTCATGTCTGCATTTCTCTTCATCTGAAGTTTAAACTCATCCATCAGCTTCGTTGAACCGTCGGAAGCCTCCAATACATCCCCTTCTTTGTACAATTCATTGCCTCTTACGCAGAAAGCAAAATATCCCATACCCGTGTCAAATAACAGACTGTATGGCGGAAAGTCTTTCTCAATTGTTTTGATAAACTGTTCTTCTGTCAACAGACTGTCCTTTTCAAGCTCACACAAGTCCACTGCCGGAAAATATTCCCTGAGACGCTCCAAAAGCTGCTGTGTCTGAAATCTTGCGGCATCAATAACCACTTTATCCGCCTTTTTAAACTTTATTCCCAGCATCTGCCCCACAGTATTGAGCAGCAACTGTTCCTCGTATACCAAAAACACCTGATATTTCCCGCCCTCTTTGGAATGATAATCCAAACGGTAATACATGCTTTTGCCAAAATCCTCTCCACCATAATTCTCGCTGATTACCTGTGCCTCCAGCCGGAATACCTCCCTCATAATCTGAATCACAGTCTGTTCCAATACATTCAGCTCATCCTCCGACCGGATATCTTTCCATTTGCTAATCACTTTTCCCGTAATCGCACGGTCCTCTGCCATAATATGTCCGGATAACCATCCCATACAGACTCCAAGAAAATGCCGGATAGCCTTTGGAGAATAATCCGTCTCTACCAGCTCATTCTCTAACACCGGAAGCGTTTTGTTACGAAAATTATCATGCAGACGCTTATGCATCTCATATCCACTATAATGAATGGATTGCATATAATCTTCTTCATCCTTGAAATGCTTGATTGCATAACTTTTAAAATATTTAATCGTCTCCATACAGGCATGCTTCTGTTTCGCCTCATCCTCATTCAGTGCGATCATTTTGTCCATAATGGAAAAAAGCTTCTGATGTGCCTTATCAATTGAAGCAACACCAATGTTAAACCTCTCCTGCCATACAATTTCCTTCTTCATAATCTATCCCCTTTATTGTCATAAAATTGTAAGTGCTACACAAAAAGTCTATTACTGTTATAGTACACGATTTATGGCAAAAAAGAAAGCATTTATTTATATTACATCTCCATCCATCCTCACACTGCCTTTTTCCGCAAATCCACCCTTCTAATAATATATTGTTAAAACAAGAAAAAAGGTTCACTTAAAATTATGTTAATGTCCATACAGGTTGATTAATTTTCTTAACATACTTTCGAAATCTTTTTTTCATACTAATGATGCCAAATCCCGCCAATATCGGCTTTTTCCCTTTTCAAAATACTCTGTTGCCATATCTGGTTTGTCTCGTTGCTCGCAGGAATAAAGCGGACAGCCCCTGTCGGTTACTTATCTTCCTCTCATACCAGTTCATCCTGCAAAAAGAGCTTCTTTAAAATCCTGCTTATATTTATACTTCTTGGCACATGGAATATATCCGGTCTTTCCTTTTTGATTCTTTATCTGAAAATATACCTTGTTCTTTTTAAAAATAATCCGGTTAATCTTAACAGTCTCACCTTTCCTAATCGTATATGCTGCTTTTTTAGAGCCTGCCTGTTTATATGCCTTGAGCTTCTTTCCCGCCGTCCACTTATTTTTAACCGGCATAGTTTTATACCGGATTTTAAAATTTCCCGCCGTACGACTGAAGCTCTCATGGCGTTCCTGACACTTACAAACCATATACTGGAATTTCATTGTCCAATGCGTAATCCCGGTGGTAAAAAACTGTGCTCCTGCATCTGCAACCAAACTGTTTCCCGACACCTTTGTAATCGTCACATGATAATAATTTCCATATTTTGAATATGCCTCCTGAAAATCACATATCCTTTCTAATTGACCGTTTCTCAGTGCATATAACCCATGCATACAATTATCATCACTGCCAACCGTACTCTCAATATCCACAAAAGTTCTTCCGTTTTGCAGAGTGATTAGTGAAAGCCGCCAATATGGATACTCATTTCTGCTCTGTTCAAATACAACATTATTATTAACATATATACGCAAGGTTCCGGTTTCCTCTGTATCTGCTTTGTTTTTCTTTGCAGCCTCTGATCCCATGGTCACTGCCGCTTCAAATGTATCCGGTATCCCATCACTGTCCAAATCATATTGGCTGTATACTGTTCCAGGTTTTACCTCCTTAATACCGCTTTTTGCTGCTTCGGCTTTTTGTGCCATTGCCAGTACAATAACAATACTTATCAAAAACAAAAAAACTGCATTCTCTTTTAGATTCCTAATCTTCATTCTTTTTTCTCCTTTCCTGCATCTTCCTAAAAATAACCTCGTCCGTTACTACAATAAACTTACTACTTAATTGTACTAAATATTACCATACCACTATAAAATATTCCATGATTAATTGCCCGTTATACTTAATTTCTTTTCCGGTTTTTTTTGTTACCGCTCTGCCCTTTTTACTCAGGACAGCATAAATTATTAATAGACAAAACAAAAGGACAGGTGCATTGATCACCCATCCTCTTGCCAGAATTCATTTATTCCTACTGCACTTTTACAGTAATTTTCTTTGCATATCCGTTCCTTGCATAAACATAAACAGTACAGGTTCCTTTTCCTACTGCTTTAATCAATCCCTGCTTTGATACCGTTGCCACCTTTTTGTCGGTGCTTGCATAGCGAAACTGCTTTGCATGGGCATTCGTAAGCTGCTTTTTACCCGGACTTACTAATACAGTGCTTGCTTTAATCTTTGCAGTCTTTCCCTTTTTTAAGCTGTAAGAGCTCTTTTTTACCTTGACTGCTTTGACATTGGTGTACTGTGTGTTCTTTCTGCCAACGATATGGGCCGTAACTGTCTTACCCAGTGTTACCTTTTTATCATCCGCCAGTTTATAGGCAAGAACATAAATTTTATAGTTTTTCTTTAAATTTAATGATTTGCCATTTACTTTCTTTACAGTAACTTTTGTTGTCTTGCCGCTCTTTATGGTGGTGATGGATTTTTCTGTAAATTTCATACCACAGTACTGGACATATACATCATAGCCGTCCGCTCCTGCTACCTTACCCCATTCGATATTAATCTTTTTGCCAGTCTGGCTGACCTTCAGTTTTGCATTCAGGGATAATGCATTTTTTTCCTGTTCTGCTTCCGTTACTTCTGGGGTATCCGGTTTTTCCGGTGTATCTTGTGCCGGAAGTTTATCAATGATCTTGTTAATTGTCACACTGTCTGAGACACTTCCCTTGGTTATGGATATGCTGCCGCTGACACTTCCTGCAGCATTTTCGGTTGCTTCCGCCTTGGTAAGGTCTCCCACTGCTGCGGTCACATCGGTAATTCCTGCTTTGCTTATTGCCTGGTCTACCACGCTTTGGATGTTTTCTTTTGTAGTATCGTTTGTTGCTGTGTAGCTATTCAGAGCTTCCTCCACTACCTTCTTCGCTGTTTCCACTCTGTCCGCATCCGTATTCGGCAGCTTGGCAATGGTCTTATTAATTGTTACACTGTCCGAAACACTTCCCTTTGTTATGGTTATGTTTCCACCAACACTTCCTGCAGCATTTTCGGTTGCTTCCGCCTTGGTAAGGTCTTCCACTGTTACAGTCACATCGATAATTCCTGCTTCACTTAATGCCTGGTCTATTACGCTCTGTATGTTTTCCTTTGTGGTGCTGTTTGTCGCCGTGTAGCTGTTCAATGCTTCCTCTACTACCTTCTTTGCCTCTGCTACTTTATCCTCCTCAGGAATTCCCAGTGCAGGTATTACAACTGTCACAGTGCCATATTCCTCCGATGTATAGCTCTGGGAACCATCCGTATCCTTTGTCGGAGCTACATAATCTCCCTTTATCCAGATGGAATCCTGCAAATTCGGAACATCTGTCTTTACTTCCTTGTCTCCACAAATACTACAAATACGTTCTGCCGTTCCTTCTGTCGTTTCCGTCGGTTCTGCGGTTATCGTCCAGCCGCCATAGCTATGCTTGTATTCCAGGACAAAAGACGGCGCTGTCACATTTTCATTGCCCACATCATAGGTAATGGTAATCACACCCTCATCCCCAAAGTTTATCAGCTTGCTCCCTTCGGAGAGTTCTGCTCCTGCTACATTGCTTACCTTTGTCACATCCATACCGGGCAGCATGCTTAAGTCATACTCCGTGTCAGCATTAATCGAAACGATATTTTTACTGGCATCCAGTTGGGTCAATTGTGTGTTTTTACTTAAATCAAGTGCTGCAAGGGAATTTCCCGAGCAGTCAAGCGAATTAAGCCCTGTAAAATATTCAATTCCTTTTAGATTTGAGACTGCTTTCCCGCTTACATCCATTGACGTAATCTGCACGACATCGCTTTCATAGAGCATTCCATCTTTGTCAGAATCATAGTTCTCCGACACAAATTTTCTAAAATTCTCATCCGGAAAGTTTATCTCATTTACTGCAATTGTCTTATCCAGCATTAGGTTTTTATTATCATCCACCTGTCTCAATACAAACCCACCAGGATTGGAAAGTCTGAATTTGTCACTTGACACAGATTCTGGCAAATCCTGTACGAGATATTGTCCTACCTGTGCTGTGTTCGTATCAAAGTACAAAGAAATCTGACTGGTTCCTGTATAGCTTTTTGTTCCATCCATAGAGTGCGGAATCACAGATGCGGTTCCTGCCGTATCTGCCGGCTTGCAGAAAATGGTGTTTGAACTTGCACTTCCCGTAAATTGCGGTGTGCCATACAGATAAATCTTAACATTTTCAGGCGTTGCCTTGATGCCATAATCTTGGTTATTTGCTGTGATTGGATTAATTTTTACATTTCCTCCGACCTCAGCTGCCGCATCGGAAGCAAAATCCAGATACCCATTAATCGTGCCTCCTGTCAACACAGCCTCGCAATTTTGCAGAAACTCAATCCATCCATTTATCGTCCCGCCTTGAACATCCAGGCGGGTAGCTGTTATCACATTACTTCCTCCGCCAGCCGTACCTATGATGCCGCTTTTGACAATAATCTTTTTCCCGCTGGTAGAACTTACCGCACTTGTCCCGAGCATCGTCACCCCATCAAATACCACATTGCCGGAAGATGAAGCAACATGTATCAGACGTCCGCTTTCATGATTCGTAATAGTTCCGCCATACAGGGTAAGATTTCCCGAACTCTGGTCCACGATTACAGTAGCAGCATCCTGGCTCGCCGCCTCTCCCTCTTGAAACGTATCATTTACCAGCCCGCCGGTTTTTCCTGATGAGCAGTCACACATGGTAAAGTCTGCAGAATCATCTACCGACATTGCACAATAGGCATTATTTCCCGATGTAATCTTGATGCTGCATGTATGACCGTTCAGACAAAGCCGAAAATCATTCTTAACTTTTACCACAGCATTGCTGTAATCGTGGGTGCCTGTCCCAATTACTTCGATATCATTGGCAAGATAATAATTACCGCCATCTGCCGCTGCTGCCAGCAGTTCATCTTCAGTTGAAATGGGAGTGTAGAAAATGCCCTCATGAGGGGTATCATGTGTACAGACTTCACCGCAGACCGTATGTCCGTGCAGTTCCACAGCCTCCGAATTAACACGACACCCCATTTTGGCCCATGCCACTTCACACATATAGTTCCCGGTCAGTGCCTCTGTGAATGTATCTGTGTTTTGACCGACAACGGCATCGCCTTGTACAATCTGGACCACTTTTGCACTACCTTCTTCAATTGTTAAAAATCCTCCATTACTTGTACTTTCATAAATGACTGCATACATACCATCGCTTTTCACAACACCCTTATATCTTCGTTCACTAAGAGAATTCATAATCACAATATCTCCGTACCCCATTGGGTACAAAATAACTGTAGCCTCCCCCAATGTTTCCTGCGATGAGAAATAGACCATATCACCTGCCTGCAGTGTAAATACTGTCGTACTAACTGAATCTTCACTCATATTTTCTATCGCTCTGTCCTTCGTCACATCCTGCTCTTCTACCTGATACCACTGATATGATGCACCCTCTGCTGGAACGGCATTGACAGAAATCTTTTCCGGTGTCGGCTGCTCGGTAATCCCAGCCACATTAATATATACCTGTCCCTCCTCGTACGAATAATACTGCCCTTCCACCTGCGTAACAAGAAACGAAGAATAGTCTACACCATCAAGAAATTTGATACATTCTGCCTGTTGCGATTCTCCAATCAACAACAAAGGATTCTCCGTGAATACTTTAATTTTTTTACCGGCATCCATGTTCAGCGCCTTTAAATTCAGAATAATGCCACTGTCTATATCACATTCATTTCCCACAAACTCAGGGCTGCCCGAAATCTGAAGCTCTCCAAGACCGGAAATACCGCAGCCTTTCTTACTCTTTATCGTACCACCATTAATATTCACTTTTGTATTTTTATATACCATATCAATTACGTCTATACCTATACCAGGATTTTCTAGCGTGAGCTCCAAACAGCCGCCATACATAGTAAAATGAGCAGATGAACGCATAAATAAAAGAACCGAAGAATTATCTGTAATGCTTCCCTCTTCTCCACAGTCACTTACAAATAATGTTCCGTCTTGGATAATGTACCCATTTTTTGATTCTATTTGCAGCGTTTTCCCATTCAGGCATAAATTTACTGTCGCATTTTCTGGGATATATATTCCCTGGTTAAGCGTGATGTTTTCTGACAAATAATAGCTGCCTTCCGGAAGTATATAACGCTCAACACTTTCCGTTTTCGTTTCCGCCTCTGTTCCATTTATATACAATCTACCATCCTCATCACCTGTTAAAGGAATATAGGTGAGCGGATTCTCATTCCCACATTCCACCGACATATCATGAGAATGGGGTTGTGTAAGCCTGGCAGACTGCTCTTCCCCTCCCGCTGCAAAAGCAGAAACCGGCAGACAATTTAAAGCCAGCAGTGCAAAACAAATCATGAAAGCCCATGTGAACTGCCCTCTTTTCTCTTTTATCCTATGTAACAAATTTTCCTTACGTTTCTTCACCATCATTTCCTCCTCGCTTAATATAAAATTCACAAACTTTTTATACCTCCCTTATTTATTTTTGTAATATATTGACATATAATATCATTCATTATTATTTATATCTATGGTTTTGGAACGATCCGCACTTTTTTCGGTATGCATTGCATATTGCCTGGCTTTCCATGTAATTTTTTTCAGTCAAATACCCATGCAGGCATGGCTATTTTCCTCATTGCTTGCGGAAATAAAAAACTGCTAAAAAATTATTTTTTAATCTTTTAGCAGTTTTCTATATGATATGCAATCCAGCTTTCCCTTTTTCATCAGGCTTTAGATTGCTGACTTTAAATTATTCTCTTTCCTCTCCCTGCAGTCAAGCTGTCACGCTGCAAACAATGCCCATACTACAACAACGCACAGGCAAATTACAATAACAATAATTAACTGAATATAATCTTTTTTGGTAAAAGTTTTTACCTCCTTCTCTATACCATTGTATTGCCATTTAATCAGCTTAATCTTGGCGGACAGGGCTTTATAAGCCAGCTCTTCCTCGCTCAGTTCTTCCGACAACTCGTTTTGCTCTTCCAATTTTCCCTCCCCTTTCAAAAACTATGATCAATTAACTATTCGCATATCATCATGAAACGATTTTCATACTATCTCTATCTGGCACATCTCCATTGCCTTTAGTGCATTCTCATGGCTTTCCGGTGTCACCCCTGCACAACAGTCCGATGCAATTCTGATGGGTACTTCCGTTAAAAATGTCTTAAACAACATTGCATTGGAAATCACACAGATATCTGTACAAAGCCCTGCCAGTGTGATTTCTTCCATATCTGCATAAGCTCCCTTTGCCAGATCCCTGGCAAGCTCCGAGGAACCAAAAGTTATTTTTTCGTATACCCTGCACCCTTCTATCTCAATCACAGCTTGAATCTCTTTACAAATTTCAAAACCTTCCGTTCCCTTTATACAATGGGGCACAGGAAGCTTTCTCCCCTCCTGGGTTTCCATGTAATTAGAAAAATGGGTATCCTTTGTAAAGATAATCGTATCTCCGCTTTCCTGGTATTCCTTAATCTTTTTCACTACATTAGGGACAATTGCTGCTGCTTCTTTTGTACCCAATGCCCCGTCAATAAAATCCTTCTGCATATCTACTACCACTAATAATCTTGCCATATATAGATCCTCCTTAAGCAAATTTTAAGAAATAACACATTTACTAAGTTTTGTAATTATGATAGACTATTTATTATCTTTATGCAAGGAGGCATTTATGGCTTATCAGAATTTAACACTGCTGACGGATCTTTATGAGCTTACCATGATGCAGGGATACTTTAATGAGAAAAGCAACGATACCGTTGTATTTGATGCCTTTTACCGAAGAAATCCTTCCGGCAATGGTTATGCCATAACAGCAGGTTTGGAACAGATTATTGAATACGTTAAGAATTTATCATTTGCTTATGATGACATTGATTACTTAAGAGGGCTGGGAATCTTTTCTGAAGATTTTCTGGAATATCTGGCTGGTTTTCATTTCACTGGTGATATCTATGCAATCCCGGAGGGAAGCATTGTATTTCCACAGGAACCATTGGTCAAAGTCATTGCTCCCATTATGGAAGCACAGCTTGTGGAGACTGCTATTTTAAATATTTTGAACCACCAGAGCCTGATTGCAACAAAGGCTTCCCGTGTCTGCTTTGCCGCAAACGGTGACGGTATCATGGAATTTGGCCTGCGGCGTGCCCAGGGACCGGATGCCGGAACGTTAGGTGCAAGAGCGGCTGTGATTGGCGGATGTGTCGGCACCTCCAACGTTCTTTGCGGACAAATATTTGATATCCCAGTATTAGGCACACATGCCCACAGCTGGATCATGAGTTTCCCGGATGAATATACTGCATTTAAGACCTATGCGGATATGTACCCGGATGCCTGCATTTTACTAGTAGATACATATGACACCCTGAAATCCGGTGTGCCAAATGCCATTCGTGTATTTAAGGAAATGAAAGCTGCCGGCATTTCATCTAAAAAATATGGTATCCGCTTGGACAGCGGCGACCTTGCATATCTTTCCAAAAAAGCAAGAAAAATGCTGGATGCCGCCGGATTCCCGGATGCAGTCATTTCTGCTTCCTCTGATTTGGACGAGTATCTGATCGACAGCTTAAAAACCCAGGGAGCTGCCATCACCTCCTGGGGCGTTGGCACAAATCTCATTACCTCGGCTGACTGTCCTGCTTTTGGCGGCGTATATAAACTGGCCGCGATTAGAAAGGAAGGGGAAGAGCAGTTTACAGCAAAGATTAAAATATCAGAAAATCCTGCCAAAATCACGAACCCCGGCAACAAAACCGTATTCCGTCTTATTGACAAAGAGACCGGCAAATTAAAGGCTGACTTAATTGCTCTGGCAGATGAGACATATGATCCTTCCAAAGACTTAGAGATTTTCCACCCCATTGATACATGGAAACGCTCTACCTTAAAAGGCGGAACCTATGAGATAGAAGAGATTTTAATCCCTATCTTTAAAAAAGGGCAATGTGTTTATGAATCTCCTAAAACCATGGACATCCGTGCATTCTGCCAGCGGGAATTAAACCTTTTATGGGACGAATCCAGACGTCTTGTGAACCCACAGGAGGTTTATGTGGATTTATCCAAGCCGTTATATGATTTGAAAATGAATTTACTGAATAAAAGGGGGAATAAAGCATGATTAAGGAAGACCGCAGATTATGGAAACTGATACTGCTTACAATACCTACCTTTGGCATTTACAATATTGTATTCTGGTTTCAGTTTACCAGAGATTTAAATGAGATGAACAGAGAGGACAAGCGTATTAAGAATTATATTCTTGTATGGTTTTTATCTCTCCTTACTCTGGGCATCTACCGCTGGGTGTGGTTTTTCTATCTGGAAGACCGGATTCAGGTTACCGGGGAACGGATGGGAATGCGGATTAAGCCTGGTCCCGGCACCGTACTTGGCTTGAAGCTGTTTGGAACCTTTATCCTGGTTGGTCCTTTTATCGCAAACTATTTTGTAATCCGTAATATGAACCGGCTGGCAAAGGAATATAACACAGGTATTAAAAAGAAAACAAAGGTTTTGAAGAATTAATCAAAAGAGGGACTATGTGCCGACTTCATATCCGGTACATAATCCCCTTTTATCAACTATTCTTCTGTTCCTTCTATCAGTTCAAGCCACAAATCATGATCTGCCATGTTCATGTAATAATTCCCGGTAGATTCTTCCCTATAAACAACGGCACCCAGATATCTTTCCTGTCCGCCGTAACCATCCTGTTTTACAATATCATTTTCATCGCAATACTCTATCATCCCCAGCTTTTTTAAACCGTCTATTCCTTTCTCCCCTAAAGAATCCTGTGAATAGGAACCCGGATAAAAAATTTTTCCATCCATGCAGACATATACAGGAAAGCCCTCTAAAGGTTCTACAGATATTTCCGGTGCATTTTCCTTACTATAACAGACATAATGGGGAAATATTGTCTTTTCTTTATCTGACACATATAAATACGGAACTTCCATATAAATATACTGATCATCTGATTTATTTTGGTATACGAATCTCCCCTCTTCTTCCTTCGGTATCATAACAAAATTCTCCTGTGGAAGTTCCTCTTTATCTGAACAGGTCACTTCACCGCTTTTTTCATAACCCTCTGGAAGATGAATACTGCTTTTTCCTGCCGGTATATAATAATTATCATTTATACGGATAATGGATTGGATATACTTCACTTTCTGCTGGTCCATTACAGATTCGGTCCCCTGCTTGTTAATCTCTTCAATAAAATCCGTGTGCAGAGAACAGCTTGTAAGACATAAAATTATCCCTATACAAATAATTACTATTTTTAATTTCACAACTGTTTTCCCTCCTTGCCTCTTTTACAATATATCCAAAATTTTCATCTTCACCAATTCACATGTCATCATGTTTATAAGCAACCTATCATATCCCAGTCCAAATGTCAATTGTAAATGCAAAGCCAAATCATTTTTAAGTGTATTATCATTCGATTCCGGAACGTATATTGGCTGAGGTGCTAAATCAGCAGCCTATTCCCCGCCTTCCTCCAAATACTCAACCGCATATTCTAAAATATAATCCCGCCCCTCATCAAACAGCACCCTGACGGCATTCCCATCAAAGGGAATTTTCCGGTCAAGGGGCATCCGGGATACCCGGGAGACATCCGAATCAACAAATACAGTACCATCCTCATTCAGCACCGGTACAGCGGAATAGGTAAGCTGTCCATGAGAAAATGTAATCCCTCTCACTCCCTGTCCGGAACCGTTGGACGGTGTAAATCCCATAACAGTTACATTGTCATAGTCACTCATGATCTGGGTAAAATGCTCCCCGGCACTGATCGTTCCCGCATTGACCAGAATGACAATCCTGCCATCCTTCCATAAATTTTCTCCTTCATAGGTAAGCCCGTTTCCCACCTCGTAATTTCCGGTGTCAGGATTCACCTTATACTCCTTCGCATCCTCATCCCACACACCGTCATAAGCATAAACATGCTCCCCCTCCGGTGCTAATAATTCCGCAATCGCCATAATAAACTGTGGTGAGCCACCGACATTGCCCCGCAGATCCAATACCAGACCGGTTACACCTTCCTGTCTTAATTTCAGCAGTCTTCCCCGTAATTCCTCTTTCATCCTGCTGTGATCACCATTTTCATAAGAATCACTGTCATACATCATGGTTTTCATCCGAAGACATACTGTCTTGTCACTTAAACTGCTCCAGGAAAGATTCCCTGCCTCTACCCCCTGATTCAGAATATCAAAGGTACTCTCTAATCTGCCGGCATATGCCCCAAGCCGCTTAGCCGTCACCGTCTGTTCCTTCCCATTTTCATCCAGATAAGTAATTGCAGCACTCTCCCCGCCTAAGCCTGCCACCAGCAATGCTTTATAAAAATTTTCATTCTCCATACTGGCATAGCCAATCATGGACTGTTTCATCTCCTCCATCTCTTCTATGCTTTTTCCGTCCCATGCCGTAATTACGGTTCCATTCCTGATTCCCGCTTCCGCTATCCGGCTTTCCTCTTCCACATTTACTGCCACTGTTTGTCCGTTTTCCAGTGTCATCAGGGACAACCCATAATCATTTCCAAAAACTCGTTCATTGGCACATTTCGCTGTATCCCCGTCTGTCTCATAACTTACATGCCCATCATGGAACTCCTGACAGAAATTGTGCCAGCAAAGTGCATTTTCCACCTCATCATGCTGTTTATCTGCTGCTTCAAACCGTGGGAGATATTTTTCATACAAAACATCCCAGTCAATTCCCTTGTACTGTGCCAATATGTAATGCTCCCGCATGATTTCAAAGCCCTCTTTAAAATCTGCCACATAATCCGGTGCACGGTATCCGGGATTTACACTGCATACCACAACAGAAGCTATGATACATATTCCCGCAACAGCACAGGAATACCTCCTCGGTTCCGCAGAATCTTTCACAAATCCTGTAAGTAAAATCACAGCACCGAGATACACTCCAGCCATGGAAATCTCAAATCCGGAAAAGGCCGTAAATGCCATACAGATTATTGCCGGAATCACATAACAGATCCTCCATTTTGTGGTAACAGCCTCCCTTGCATACTCTGCAATCCCATACAGACCCAGTACCGACACCAGTTCCAAAACTACCAAAAATATATCTGCATAGTTCATTCTGCACCTCCTAATTCAAGTCATCCTTCTTAAAATACTGATATCCAAACCACAAAAATAAACCGCCAATTACAAGAGAACTCATGACGGTTGCCAAAATATCACCCATGCCAAGTGCCGTTTCATATACGGAAATGGTCTGCAAATCTACCATGGTATAGGCAGACCATTCCGGAAAAGTCATAAGTTTTATCAGATTCATCACCCCAAGCAGTACGGAGTCACACCCCGGTGCACATTCTGAAAGGAAGCCTCCAAGTATGTACGTGAAAAATCCCGCTGCCATAATCACATACGGATTCCTGACCACATAGCTCAAAAAAATAAATTCACAGATAATCCTGAAAACCGGGAATAAACAGAGAAAAAGACGTATCAATACCCCGGGAACATCCAATTCATTTCCCCATCCACATACCGCTGCTGCCAATATAATCGGCACGGACAGGCAGACTGCAGTTCCTGCCATACCACCAATCAGGCTGATCACTGCCCTGCTGCAATACACCTCTTTTCTCAAATGTCCGCTCATTAATTCGTAATTTACTGTCCTGTCAGGAAAATCCCCACCGCAGACCAGTCCGGTCAGCATAATGCCAAAAATCAGTGCCCAGAAAATAATCCCGCTGCCAGAGCCTGCCAGATAACTGCCTGCCGTAATCTGTATTATCTCTCCGTTAAAGCCGCCATATAAGGCTTCTCCTGCAAACATGGAACACTCTATAATCAGTACACAAATAAATGTAACAACAATTAAACTGCTCTTTTTTAATTGATATAATTGTGCCCTTATCAGATTTCCCATCCTCTTTTCCTCCTACCTCATATCCTGCCTGCAAAATACAATATATCCGATTGCAATACATGCTGTGCCGACTGCCAGCGATATGATAATACTCCCAGCCAGCATGGACGGCTCTAATGATGCAGTATACACAATGACATCCTCTCCGTTAATATATTGGGAGCTGTAATTACTAAAATTAAATAATTCCAGCAGGTTAGCAGATGCCAGCTGTACAGTCAGTATACGGTCTGTAAATTCCTCATAAATCATAACTGCCAATATGGACACATCAAACAGCACAAATCCTAAAACCAGTCCCTTATAACAGTCTTGAAGCAAAAATGTCAGCAGTATGAATTCACAGCACAGGCGAAATAGCGGAAACAATGCAACCACAATGCGAAGCACCAAAGCCCCTAAAGACATATGTTCCCCCCAGCCAAACACTGCCAGAACAAAGAGCAGCGATACTGCCATCAGAAGCAGCCCCCCTGCTAAGGTCCACATCAGGGCAGAACAAACCCTTCCGAAATAAACCTCTTTTCTGGAATGCCCCGCCATAATTTCATAATTAATGGTCTTATCCGTACTATCCCAGCCACAGATTCTGGAGGACAGAACCAGAGCAAGAAGCATTAATATAATGGGAAATATACTGCTTGCGCCTGCCATATATTCACTGCCGCTGATACTTCCAAAGTCCAATCCGTCTGCCCCCATGACCATTCCGAGAAACGGAAAAACCAGACCTGCCAAAAAAACATATACAACGAGATTATCCCTCTTAATTTGATAATTTTGTGCTTTTATTATATTCCACATCCTGCTCACCTACCATATCCATATAATACTGTTCCAGATTCGCACCATTCACATGAAGTTCGATGGGAACCACACCGCCCTCATATAATGCTTTTGATATCTCCCTCACGTCTTCTAATCGTTCATAAATACGAATGCTTCCATCCTCCTCCACATCATATTCGGAAAGCTTCAGCCTTTCCTGTAATACGGCCAGAGCCATGGCATCATTATCCGTGTGCACATGATAATATTCCTTACACTGTCTCTGCAGCTCCTCTGCGGACAATGCCTGAAGCAGTCTGCCATGATGTATAAAAATATAGTCCGTACACAGCAGGGACAGCTCACTTAAAATATGGGAAGATATCAGAATCGTAATATGCTCCTCCTGGTTCAATCTTAACAACAGTTCACGGATTTCCACAATTCCCTCCGGATCCAGCCCATTGACAGGTTCATCTAATACCATGATCTCCGGCTTGGTCAGAAGTGCATTGGCAATTCCCAGACGCTGCCGCATACCGAGAGAAAAATTCTGCACCTGCTTTTTTCCTGTATCAGCCAGACCAACGATTTCAAGCACCTCATCTACCCGCCTTTTATCCGGAATTCCTTTTTGGAGCCTCTGTTTTTCCAGATTCTCTCTGGCTGTCATCTTCTCCTTCGCATAAGGTGTTTCAATCATAAAACTCATACGGCTCCTTGATTTTGCCAGCCCCTTTTCTTCACTCTCTCCATAAATAGAAATGCTTCCTCTGGTGGGAATCACCAGCCCTCCCAGCATTTTCATTATAGTAGTTTTCCCTGCACCATTGGGGCCAATCAGTCCACAGATCATTCCCTCCCTGATCTGAAAAGAAGCTTCATGAACCACTTTTTGCTTCATATACTGTTTTTCCAAATTCTTTACATCAATTATGACCTCTGACATTGCATGCCTCCTGTTCTTATAGTATCCTCATATTTCAGTAAATATAATTAGGCGTTTGTGAAACTCAAAAAAAGTAAATTTGCGTTTGTGAAATATATACAACTTTTCGACAGCATTAGGAACGTTAGCCGAGAAAAGTTGTATATATTCACAATAAGCATTCCAGAAATAAAACGTTTCATAATTACCTAAGTAAATTAATGATAAAGGGGAAACTTAAAGAATTTCTTAAATCCTTTAAATTTCCCCTGTAATCTAGTTTACACTGCCATTCTACAATAATCCCGGCATCTACACAGTAATCTGCCGCTGCTCCACCGGAAAACATATATAAAACTGCAATTCATTTCCTTTCTTCACAGCCATGACTTCCGCCCCCTGCTTTTGGGCTAGCAGCTTTACAATATATAATCCAAGTCCGGCACCGGACCCCTGTCTTGCCTGATTCCCCCGATAGGTGCGGTCAAACAGATGCTCTACATCCATGCCGCCATCCGGTTCTATCTCATTGGCAAAGATAATGCGGCATATTTCCCGCTGATCTGTCCTCTGCACCTCCATTGATAAACGAAAGGAGTCTTTTGCGTATTTTATTACATTGTTCAGCAGATTTCCCATCATACGATGAAGCATCTGCTCATCTGCCAATACGATTACATTCCTCTCTGGTATTACAATATCCGGGTGAAGTCCATGCTCCCGGATTACGGCTTCCTGATCCACAATAAACCGGGTTAAAATGCTGGTCATATTCACTGCCTGCCGCTGTGCCACCGTTCCGTCACTCTCCAGTACCGACAATTCAAAGAAATCATCCACCATTGTTCTCAACACATCTGTTTTTTCACGACAGATCTTTAAATGGTTCCTTCCCGTTTCCGACACGCTGCCATTCTGATCCAGCATTTGCAGATTGCCCTTAATTACCGTCAGCGGAGTCCTCAGATCATGGGCAATATCGGAAACCGACTGTTTTAATTCCAATTCTGCCTGCTCTGATTTCAATTTCAACTGCTTTTGATAATCCAGATTATGATTCATCTCAGCCGCCAGCCTAGTCAGGTCCCGATTCATCAGGGAAACTGTAAGCTGCCTGTTATAGGATTTATCTCTTGTTAACCGAAGCTCCTCTGTAATCTCCTGTAGCTGGTGTTTCATAAGGAGTATATAGACGAATAAAACAATTGCAATAAGTAATAAAAGCACGCTACTCACAACCCATATCATTTTCCTGCTCTCCCTTCAGTCGGTAACCGATTCCCCAGACCGTATCAATATAATTGTGACCGGATGCTTTTTTCAGTTTACTGCGAAGATTGCTCAGATGGACATTAATAGTATTATCCTCATAACAATAGGTATCCTGCCACACCGATTCATATAGATTTTCTTTGGTAAAGGTCTTTTCCGGATGTTCCAAAAATAGTTGCAGCAGCTGCAGTTCCTTTGCAGTGAGTGCAACATTCCTTCCCCCATATTCCACCCGGTGCTCTTCGGAATAAAGCTTAAGTTCGCCACAGGATAAGACCTGTGATTTACTGTCCCCATTCCCTGCTCCATGTTCCTTTGATATACCGCCCCTGCGGAGCACCACTTCTATCCGCACTAAGACCTCGTCCAGGTCAAAGGGTTTTAAAATATAATCATCCGCTCCCATCCGAAGCACCTCTAACCGTGTCTCCACGCCCGACTTCGCAGACAGGCAGATTACCGGTGTATCCGAGTGGGTGCGAAACTCTCCAATCAGCGAGTCACCGCTTTTATAAGGCAGCATCAAATCCATCAGAATAATCGTATATACCTTTTCCTTCAAAAGAACGGATGCCTCCCTGCCGTCATAGGCACATTCTACCTCATATCCATGCCCGGTGAGAAATGCAGCCAGCATATCGCTGATATCTTTATGGTCTTCAACGACCAGGATTTTCTGTTTATCCATGTTCCCTCCGTTACTGCTCCTGTCTCCTGATTGGTTCCCATAGATGATTCGCCAAACAGATGCATTGCATCCATTTGGCAAATATCATAAAACACTATAAAGTATATCCGTTATTCCATATAAATTCAACAGCAATTCGTTTTGAGTTTCCGCAGTTTTATCCACAAACTATTCATTTTACCGACTGTGGTGATTTATATAATTACTATGGTAAATCAATATTTATTGCTTTGGATATGTCTCTTTCATGAACTCTATCAACATTTCGGGGATAAACTGATAGTGGTGGGATTCATACAGCTTGTATGTCACATCTGCATTGTGGGACTCCAGTCGATTGTTCAGTTTTGCAAGTCCCTCAAGCGTAGTATCATGACCGTTATAGCTATCGGTGTAATCGGGATCTTCCTGCGAACCTCCGCAGAGGAACACCTTTTTATCAAGCGTGTCATTCCTGTCGAAGTATCCGTAATCGCTTTGACAGCCATCGGGATCCAAGTCAAAATACTCATCATACAGACCCCAGAATGCTGGACTGCCTATGATGTAATTACCAAAGGGCTGATTCTCGTAAAGATCGGAATGAAAGAGAGCGTTGTGGGTGAAAACTCCGCCGTTGGAGTGGCCATAAAGAGAGGAATTTGCATAGTCTATATTGTAATTTTCTCCGAGATACGGCATTAAATTGTCTGTTATGAAGTCCAACAGTTTGTTACGCTCCTGTAGCAGATGCGTGAAACGATAATATGCATTAGTACCGTCTATTTTATAATTGTAGCCAAGACTTACAAGGATAACATCAGCAGATTCGCCGTCCTCCATGACTTTGCGCAGCTCTGTATGATTTCCGAAACGCCATACCCCATCCGTCAGGAAAAATACCGGATATGTCTTATCTTTATCATAATCCGGAGGGAGGGTAACATGAATGAGAAATTCGGTATTAAGCTCCTCGTCGTAGATGTTAATCTCGTCTATGGAATCCTTGATTTCCTCTACTGCTGTGCGGTCATACTCCCATACGTTCCGATAGTCTGCAAACGGATCTGCATATGGATCTGTGAACAGCAACGGATCATTTGGGTCAATACTGCCCTCTGGCAATGTTTCATAGTCACCGCTTTTCAGAGCATCACGAACCATCTCTATCTGGCGTATTTTACTTTTGACCATATCATCAGAATTAAATTCGTCTTTTCTTAATTTCTGAGTCTCCCATTCAAGATATTCTTCAAAAGTGTTGAACGTTACGTTTTCCTCTTCCGATATTGCGCCATTATCATCATATTTTTTTCTTAAAAGCGACATTCCTGTATCATCATTATCAGGTGTCCAAAAAACACCTACTGAATAATAGAATCCGTCTATCAGTGCATATACCGGGTAAGTAAAGGTTTCCCCTGATTCTGCCAGGCGATTATTTCCTTCAATGGCCTGTTCATATTCATCGTCCGTAAGGCTGTCACGCATATTTTCAAGATTAGCACGCATCTCTTCAGGCGTTTGTGTAGCAAATTCAATACTCACCTTATGCTTAGTATCCACAGGCTCGTCAAGAAGCGTCAGTGCGTGTTTGTCCACCATAGAAAGCTCTGTTTCCGTCATTTTGTTAACAAGCTTTATCGGCCAGGCAGTCTGCCCAATCTCCGAAGGCACACTTTGGCTGCTTTCTTTATCACTACTGCAAGCACCAGCTGATAGCAGCAGCGTAATGGATAAAAGAATTAAAATTGCCTTTTTCATATTTTTCCTTTCTGTCTCTGAATCTCAATATCATATTGCTCCATATCCCCGGTTATCTCATACTGATAGGTGACACCCTCCAGTTCAAAACTGCCGCTGCATTTACCGTCTGCAAAATCCTCTGTTATGTCAATTTTCAGGAGATTATCACCGACTACCAGATAATTTTTACTCCCTTCACTAATTAAACGATATTCTTTTTCGATATTACTACTTCCAAAAGAAATGCTGTTTTCCGCCTCATCATAGGCTGCCTCAGAAGCACCCTCCGGCAATGTGATTTCTATGGAAGCCACTCCTTTCTCTGCTTCTATCTCGCCATAATATATCTCCTCTCCATTCTTCTCATCTTTATACAGTGTCACATTCTGCTCTATCTTTTCACCGTTCACATACATGGTTATCTTTCCAATCCATGTATTGCCGGTTGCTGCATAGCAGATTCCGTTGGAAGCAACAAAGCATATAGCTAAGACAGCGAATACCGAAACTGCATATCTCCATATTTCTCTTTTTTTCAATTTATCCTGTTCCATTTTCATATCCCTGACCTTTCCAAGCACTGCCTCAGGAATATGTACTTCGTCCATTGTTTCCTTATAAAATTCTCTATTATTCATCCTGCCAATCCTCCTTCAGCATTTGCTTTAACAATTTTCTTGCACGGACCAGACGGGTTCTTACAGCTGTTTCCCCAATATGCAGTACCCTGGCGATTTCATTTGAAGAATACCCCTCATAATAAAATAAATGCACCACAACTCGGTATTTTAAGGGCAGTTCCATGACTGCATAATATAAATCACTTTTTTCTTCTGCTGCAAATACCGGTTCTGACGATATTTCATCAATGGAATCCACATTTTTTCTCCAGAAAGACTTATGAATATCCTTACATGCATTGACAGCCACCCGAATCAGCCATCTCCGCAAATGATCCTCGTCCTGAAAAGAAACCTCCTTTACCAGAAGCTTCACGAATGTATTTTGTACCACATCCTCTGCATCAAAACGGGACTTGGAATAGCTTAATGCCACCCGGTATATAATATCTGCATATTCATTCACAATTCTATTGTATTCTGCATCGCTCACAGTTCTGTCTCCTGTTCCATACAAGTATATTTTCAGTTACCACAAAAGGCCTTTCAATAGATGAACGACAGCTTCCATTAAAATGTGACAACACTTTCACTATTTTTGCCAAATATCCGTAAGAGCCGGTCTTCCCATTCCACTGCAAATTCAAATGCTCATGCAGGCATATAAAAAAGAGCAGCATATTTCTGACCTTTGTAACAGCCATAAAACATGTGCCCTTTGTATACTGTATATATCCCTATTTTTTCCCTGCACGCTCTTTATTGCCAAATTTGGTATATTTCCCCAGCCATACAAGCTCTATGGGACCTGTGGAACCGTTTCTCTGCTTGGCAACAATAATATCTGCAATCCCCGGCTTCGTAGACTCCTTGTTGTAATAATCATCCCTGTAAATAAACATAATGACATCGGCATCCTGTTCAATCGCCCCGGATTCACGTAAATCCGACATAACTGGCTTGTGATCCTCACGGCTGTCCGCTGCACGGTTTAACTGGGAAAGTGCAATCACGGGAACATTTAATTCCCTTGCCAGCTTTTTCAGGGAACGGCTGATTTCCGAAATCTCCTGCTGGCGGGATTCCGACCGTCCGCTGCCATTCATCAGCTGAAGATAATCAATGATAATCAGACCGATATCCTGTGTCTGCTTTAATTTACGGCATTTCGAACGCAGTTCTGCTATTGTAATACCCGGTGTGTCGTCGATAAACATCGGTGTCGAACCCACACGGTAGGTAGAATCCATCAGCTTATCCCAATCGGAATCTACCAGCTGTCCAGTACGGATTGCCTGGGAATCCACCATGGAATCCATAGCGATTAAACGGGTAGCCAGCTGCTCCTTGCTCATCTCCAGACTGAAAATAGCACATGGTACATTAGACTTCATCGCCGCATTCTGTGCGATGTTAAGAGCAAATGCTGTTTTACCCATGGCAGGTCTTGCCGCAATCAGAATCAATTCCGAACCATGCAGACCAGTAAGCTTTTCATCCAGGTCGATAAATCCCGTAGGAACTCCTGTTATCTTGCTTCCCCTCTTGGCTGATGCCTCAATGGTATCCAGCACATCCAGTACAATATCCTGCATGGGTACAAATTCATCCCCGCCATTGCGTTTTTGCACAATATCAAAAAGCTCTTTTTCAGAATCCTCCAGCAAATCTGCCACTTCACTTCTGCCAGCATAACAGGCTTCTGTTGTCTTCTCGGTAAACTTAATCATTTTACGGAGTACCGCTTTATCCTGCACAATCTGGGCATACTGCTTCGCATGTGTAGACGTGGGTACTACGGCAATAATATCCCCTACATACTCCATACTGCTGACAGATTCCGGTGCACCCATTTCCTTCAGCTTATTGCTGACAGTCAGCAAATCCACCGGTTTTCCTTCGTTATAAAGCGTTACCATTGCTTCAAATAAAAGTCCATACTGACTGTAATAGAAATCCTCTTTTGTAAGGATATCTGCTACATCTGCAATCGCATCCCTATCCATCAGCATAGAGCCGATTACAGACTGCTCTGCCTCCACGCTATTCGGTTGTATTCTCTTAATGACTGCCTCATCCATGCCTTATCCTGCCTTAAAGTACCTTTTCTACTTCCCAGCTACATTCACCTTAAGGGTTGTCGTAACCTGGGGATGCAGTTTTATCTTAACCTCATGTGTTCCCACTGCCTTAATAGCATCCTTGAGCTGTACCTTTTTCTTATCAACATCAAATCCCAGCTGCTTCTTTACCTCTTCTGCAATTTCTTTTGAAGAAACAGAACCAAATGTCTTGCCGCCTTCGCCAACCTTAATGGGTATCGTAATCTCTGAACCTTCTATTTTCTTGCCCAATTCTTTTGCTGCCGCCAGATTCTCTGCTGCAATCCTGTCATCATTTGCCTTTTTCAGCTTTAAATCATTTAAATTCTTACCTGTCGCCTCTAATGCCTGCTTCTTCTTTATCAGTACATTTCTTCCATAACCATCGTTTACCTTGACAACTTCACCTTTTTTTCCGACATTTTTAACATCCTCTAATAAAATTACTTCCATACTTTATATCCGTCCTTTCTGTCATTATTACTGACGCAGAATTACTGACTATAAGCCGCCTACATCTCTCCATCTGCCCGCATTCTTTCAAGCAGTTCGCGAATCTGCTCTTTTGCTTCCTCTATGGTCAGGTCTTCCAGCTGGGCACCTGCCACGGTTCCATGCCCGCCGCCGCCAAACTGCTCCATAATCACCTGAACATTTACATCATCTATTGACCTTGCACTGATATACACCACATTACCAATCTTAGATAATACGAAAGATGCCCTTACATTATCTACATCCAGAAGCTCATTTGCCACTTTTGCTGCCAGCACTGTTGGGCTGTCCACTCCTTCTGTGGGTACATCTGAAATTGCAAAATTATCCATAAACAACTGGGCACGTGCCACACCCTCTGACAGCTGCTTATAGCTTTCCATATCTGTCCGGTATGCCTTGCGGACTCTCGTCATATCAGCACCGGATTTACGCAGAAAAGAAGCTGCTTCAAAAGTTCTGACACCTGTCTTTGTCACAAAATTGTCTGTATCCACCAGAATACCTGCATACATTGCATCTGCTTCTGCCGGTCTTAACTTCGGTTTATCCATACTATACTGTAAAATCTCTGCCACCATTTCACAGGCGGAAGAGGCATATGGTTCAATATAGGAAAGAATTGCATGTTCAATAATCTCACCGCTCTGTCTATGATGGTCGATTACTACAATATTTTTTGTATGGGTAAGAAGTTCCTCGCACTCGGTATAAGTCGGACGATTCACATCCACTACAACCACTACCGTATTAGGATCCACTGCCTCCAATGCCTGTTCACTGTTAAAAAACATGTCATCCGGATACACACTGCTTCCCATAAAACTATTCATAGCCGGACGGATGGAACTGGTCACCTCATTTATGACAATATGTGCCTTTTTATCCATCATGGATGCCAGACGGTAAATGCCCAGCGCCGCACCCAGACAGTCAATATCCGGTTTCTTGTGCCCCATAATGATAACCCTGTCCTTTGTCACCAGCAATTCCTTTAATGCATGTGCTTTTACCCTGGCTTTTACACGAGTATTTTTCTCTGCTGACTGGGTTTTTCCTCCATAATAAATAATCTTATCTGCTTTTTTGATAACGGCCTGGTCACCGCCCCTCCCCAAAGCCAAATCCATTGCCATATGGGAATATTCATATGCCGTAGTATAATTATCATGCTCCGGATCAATACCTACTGCAATACTCAGGGTTACCGGAGTATCATTTCCTATATTGATACTTCTCACTTCATCAAGTAAGGAAAACTTTCCCTGTTGCAGCTGTTCCAAATGCTGCTGCTGACAGACAAAAATATACTTATCTTTTTCCAGCTTCTTAATAATGGCATCCGCACTCTGCATATATTTTGTAATCTTTCTGTCAATCAGTGCCACTAAGAGCGAGCGGCGGACTTCCTCCGTAGATTCCATTGCCTCTTCATAATTATCAATATAAATGTGCCCTGCCACCAGCTTAATCTTTTCTTTTTCTTCTAATGCTTCAACCAGTTCTGTTTCATCGTAAAGATAAATTGCAAATAGCACATCGTCTTCCTCTGCATCTCCGGCAAGTTCCCTGTTTAAAAGACTCTGTACTTCCACCTTACGAATCTCTACAAGATAGTTCCGATCCGCCTGGAAAATGTGTACCGTTCTATGGTTTTCATCCTCCGGCTCCATTTCGAACAATTCCAATGTAATATCCGTAAAAATATGCTGAATATGCTTACGCATATGCTGTTTATCGCTCTTAACCGTATCATAAAACGCCTTGTTACTCCAAAGAACCCGTCCATTGATATCCACCAGTGTATAGGGAATTGCCAGCTCCTTAATCAGTTCACTCTGCACAGAACCGTGTGCAAAGCTGAATGCCACCAAATCGGACATGATATTCGGACGTTTTCTAAAATACAGATAACCTGCCGTTGCCAGATGCATTAAAACAAACGCCGTAACAATGATGCCGCTGGTAATATCTACAGTATACACCACACCATTCATGATACATAATAATATTGTCATGTAAAATGGTATCTTTAAATATTTTTCAATTTCCTTTCGCAGTAAATTCTTCTCTTTCATAGCCTTCTCTTTTCATTATCCACCTTACTGTACTATTTAAAACCATACGTATTTTACAGACCATCTTTTAACAGATATATTCATACAATGTAACCCGACCCATGATTCGCCGGACACTGTACTAGTATACCATTTTTTCATATTTCACACAACTAATTTGTAACTTTCCCTACTGCCTGTCCTACGCATATATATCAAATTCCGTCTGTCCCGGCGGCTCTCCATATTCATAAATTACTACCTTTTCATCCCAATCCATCTCATATGCGGGGAGTCTGGCAATCCCATAAATCTTAAAACGTTTCCTTTTCATATACGTTCTGTATTCTTCCTTGGGATAATACATCATTACAAATACACGGCGGGGATGTTCTTCTACGCTCTTAAGAAGATTTTCCATAACCTGTTCAAATATATTAATCTCAAACGGATTGAAAAAATAAAAAACATTATCCTCCGGTCTGATGACATACTCCTCCGCTTTCCCATTGATTATCTCTATTTTTTCACTGCTGCCCCGGAATCTGGTATTAAAATAGGCCCGGTTATCCAGTGCCATCTCATATAGTTCCTCATCTACCTCTATTCCGCATACCTCACACTGGAATCTCTGGTTTACATAAAATAACACCCTGCCTTTTCCACAGCCAAAATCCACAAGACGGTCATACTTACTTAAAACATCTTCCATTTCATCAAAAGCACAAATGAGCCCACTATAGCTGGTAGGCTCATATCTGTAATAATCATCATGAAACCGGTTATTATACACGATTTCTGTGCTCTCAATCCCCAAAAAACGCTCAAATTTATCGTTTTCAAAATATTTTGGTATCTGCCCCTTTTTCTTTTTCACCGCTATGGCATCTCCTTTTATCCATATATATAACCTTAGGTAATCCGCAATTCACAAAGCATCCTTTTATCGGCATAAATACAGCCTGTAATGGGCTGTCCCGGCTCACCTTGCCTGTACCTTAAAATGAACCTCACACTCCGAAACAAAATTATAATTAATATCTAATGTATATTGAATATTTACCTGTATTTCCTCTTCCTTTTCAACAAGGGATAACCCATGGGTAGCCACATCAATCTGTATCGGTCCCGCCACGGTATTGTAAACAGTAGAGTTCTTACGGTCAATGTCAAATAAAAGAAAAGAATTGTTCCCGCCTTTTTTGGTCATCTCAAAATGCCCATCGCAGAATTTTACAAGGTTCCTTGTAACAGGCCCGTTATCTTCCGGTTGTTCTTCATATAATACATAATGCTTTCCGTTTTTCAAATAGTACGTGCCCGTTGTAACCAATTCAATGGGCTCATCTTCTATATCGAACTGCATGCCTGACACTGTAATTAAAACATCCTTTGTCATATTTTGACCTCTCCCTATTGTACCAATTTTATTTTGCCAATTGATTGCCTGCATATTTTTGTCATCTTAATTGCATCTGTTGAAATCTCAGCATCAGTAACTTTCAATATCCACAACCTTTGTATCTGTTACATGGCACGGAAGTACGCTGTCTGCAAAAGAAATAAATTTATCCACACCGTCACTGACATAGTATTCATATTCCGGCTTATGTTTATCCATATTAAGAATTCCTTGTTCTGCCAATAATTCCTTCAGGCTCTTAGCCGTCTCAAAAGCTGGGTTTACCAGATGCACACGTTCTCCCATAAAACGTTTGATTGTGTTGCGGATTAACGGATAGTGCGTACAGCCAAGTACCAGTGCATCCACTTTATATTCTTTCATCTCATGCAGGTACCTCGCGACGATATCGTCCGTAACCCGGTCCTCCAAAAGCCCTTCTTCTACCAATGGCACAAATAAAGGGCATGCCTTGCTGACTACCGTAACTTCCGAATCCAGTTCCCTGATATAATCATTATAAATACCAGATTTGATCGTACTCTCAGTTCCGATGATACCTACATTACCCGTCTTGGTCGTCTCCACTGCCATTTTCGCACCCGGTTTTACCACACCGATAACCGGTATATCAATCTCCCTGTCAATCTCATCCAAAGCCAGTGCACTGGCAGTATTACATGCTACTACAATCGCCTTTACATCTTTTGTTCGCAAAAAACGGACAATCTGTCTGCTATATTTTAATACGGTTTTCTTTGATTTGGAGCCATACGGAACTCTGGCAGTATCACCAAAATACACCAGATCTTCACCCGGAAGCTGACGCATAATCTCTCTTGCCACCGTAAGACCGCCGACACCAGAATCAAATACACCTATTGGATTATTCATACTGTTTTCCTTTCTGCTTTTATAACCAATTTTGCTTTGCAAATTTTGTTTACTGCGATAATCGCCAAATGTATATGCAGGCATGCCCAATTGAACCGTTGCTTCTGGAAATTAATATTTCCGTTTGAATGCAAGCTGTATTTGTTTTTCCACCAGCTCTTCTATGCTGATTCCCTGAGCCTTCCAGAGCATTGGGTACATACTGATGGAGGTAAAACCGGGAAGCGTATTGATTTCATTAAAGATAACCTGATTGGTATCTTCCTCCAAAAAGAAATCCACACGGGAAAGTCCATAACCATCTACTGCGGAAAAAATGGTCTTTGCAGCATTTCTTATCTCTTCTGTTTTTCCCTCCGGAAGTTCTGGAGAAATCACCGTCTTAGACTCAGCATTGGTATATTTTGCATCAAAATCATAAAATTCAGCTGCGGATAAAATCTCACCCACCCCGGAAGCCTCTGCCTGATCTGCACTTCCGAGCACAGCACACTCGATTTCCCTTCCTGCTATGTTGCGTTCTACCAGAATTTTGGTATCATGCTGTGCAGCAAGTTCCAATCCTTTTATCAGTTCCTTTTTGTCGTGTGCCTTGGAAACACCTTTGGAAGAACCTGCTTTACTGGGTTTGATGAAAACCGGGTAGTCCAACTTATCTTCTACCCGTCTGACCAAAGTCTCCATCACACTGTTATCCTCTTTTGCCTGCTCTACCTCCTTAGCCCGCACCAGCACATAATCTGCCTGCAAAATGCCTAAGTCATCAACGATTATCTTGGTATAAACCTTATCCATAGCCACTGCCGATGCCAGTACGCCACATCCCACATATGGGATATTTGCCATTTCAAACAATCCCTGAATCGTTCCGTCCTCACCATACATACCGTGTAATACCGGAAAAATCACATCAATTTTTTTTGTGGTTACCCCATCACTTTTGGAAATGATAATCTCCTTTTTAGCGGCATCCGGTGAAAGAACTGCCAAAGCATCTGAATTCACCCAGCTTCCTTTTTCTATTTCCTCGATAGAACCCACTAAAAGCCAGCTTCCTTTTTTTGTAATTCCAATATATGTGATGTCATATGTATCCTGATTGATTGCTTTTGCTATAGTCTGTACCGAAATACAGGAAATCTCATGTTCGGAGGACTGCCCACCAAAAATAACTGCGATGTTTAATTTTCCCATACGCTATTCCTTTCCAATGAAACTGCCGTCCCACAACGCTAAATGGTGAAAACGGCAGTTCTTTTCCATATTTTTTTAACAAATTTCTGAGCCGTGCGGCATATCCTTTTCTGCCGTCACCAGTGCAAGATTACCTTCTGCATCCTCTGCACAAAGAATCATTCCCTGTGATTCGATTCCTGCTAATTTAGCGGGTTTTAGATTTGTCACAACGACCACTTTTTTACCTACCATATCCTTCGGAGAATAATGTGCCTTGATGCCGGATACAATCTGTCTTACCTCACTCCCAATCTTTACCTTGGAGCAAAGTAATTTCTTTGATTTCTCCACTTCCTCACAGGCAATCACTTCCCCGATCTGTAGCTGGAGCTTATCAAAATCCTCAATGGTTATCTCAGGTTTTTTCTCAATATCAATTCCCGGATTGTCATCCACCGGTTCCAGCTCTGGTTCCGGTTCTGGCTGCATTTCTTCTACCTTAGCCATAACTTCTTCCAAATCCAGTCTTGCAAATAAAATCTCCGGCTGTTCCGTAACCTTTGTTCCCGATTTATATCCGCCAAATTTCACCAGATCATTTACTTTGCGCTTTGGAGCATTTAACTGGTTAAGAATCTTTTGTGCAGTTTCTGGCATAAATGGTTCTAACAAGGTTGCACCGATTATAATACTTTCTACCAGATTATAAAGGACTGTTGCCAGACGGTCTTTTTTATCCTCTTCCTTTGCAAGTGCCCAAGGCATAGTCTCATCTATATATTTATTACAGCGTTTAAACAGATTAAAGATTTCTGTAATGGCCTCTGCTACCTTAAGCTTATCCATTGCACCCGAAACGCGAATTCTGGTATTTAATGCATAATCCATTAATTCTTTATCAACATCTTCATTTACTTTTTTATTATTTACTTCCCCGTCAAAATATTTATTTGACATTGAAATCGTACGGTTCACCAGATTACCAAGGGTATTGGCAAGGTCGGAATTCAGACGTTCCACCATCAGTTCCCAGGAAATAACCCCGTCATTTTCAAATGGCATCTCATGCAGGACAAAATAACGGACTGCATCTACACCAAATAGTTCCACCAGATCATCCGCATAGATTACATTTCCCTTGGATTTACTCATCTTTCCATCACTCTGGATTAACCACGGATGCCCAAATACCTGTTTCGGCAGCGGTAAATCAAGTGCCATCAGCATGATTGGCCAATAAATCGTATGGAATCTTAAAATATCTTTACCTATCAAATGCAGATCGCATGGCCAGTACTTATCAAACATCCTGTCACTTCGGCCCTCTAAATCAAATCCTAATCCGGTAATATAGTTTGTCAGTGCATCAATCCACACGTAAATAACATGCTTAGAGTCAAAATCAACAGGAATCCCCCACTTAAAGGAAGTACGGGATACACAAAGATCCTGAAGTCCCGGTAACAGGAAATTATTCATCATCTCATTCTTACGGGATTCCGGCTGAATAAAATCCGGATGCGTATTGATATAATCAATCAGTTTATTCTGATATTTTTTCATTTTGAAAAAATATGCCTCTTCCTTAGCCGGCTCCACTGAGCGTCCGCAATCTGGACATTTTCCGTCTACAAGCTGGGATTCCGTGAAAAATGATTCACATGGAGTACAGTACATTCCCTCATACTCACCCTTGTAGATATCCCCTTTGTCATATAATTTCTTGAAAATCTTCTGAACCTGTCTCTCGTGGTCTTCATCCGTTGTGCGGATGAATTTATCATATGAAGTGTTCATTAAATCCCAGATTCGCTTAATCTCTCCGGCTGTCTGGTCTACAAATTCCTTCGGCGTAACCCCTGCCGCTTCTGCTTTTTGTTCAATCTTTTGTCCATGCTCATCTGTTCCGGTCTGGAATCGAACATCATACCCTGCAAATCTCTTATATCTTGCAATGCTGTCTGCAAGCACGATTTCATAGGTATTTCCAATGTGTGGTTTGCCTGATGTATAGGCAATCGCTGTGGTGATGTAATACGGTTTTTTTGCCATCCTTTTTCCCTCCTAATACTCCGAACGAAAGAATTTCCTTGCTTCTTGGACTTCCATGGTATAAAAATAGCCCGCCTTTATCAATTTTAAAGGCGAGCTTATCTCTCACGGTACCACTTTAATTCATCTGCATATCACTATGCTGACCTTACTAGCTGGCTTCTGCCAGCTTACACTGTAACGGGTGTACCCGTCTCCCTGCTAAAAAGCTGTAACTGGATATGATTCTTATATCAACCCAGTCAATCCCTCCTCACAGGGGAAGCTCCAAGACCATCTTCAATCTGTTCCATCTTTCCCTGTTCTCAGCTTATCAGGTTCTCTGTTAAAAACTTTCCAAATCTACTCTTCTTTTCATCGCTCATTCTGTTTTCGACTAATTTTCATTATATTCAATTTCCCATGTTCTGTCAAGGTGCAAAACCAATTCCGGTTAATGTCTTTTCTCCATCCCTGCCAGCAAAAACCAAAGAATTTCCCCAGCAGTACCCATACGCATTCAGTGTCTCCGGATAAGCCGCACTTCCCTTCACCACATCTTCACTGGTAAATCTTCCACTCCATGCATCATACTCCCTCGCCTGGGCATGGTATGTCCCGCTTACTCTATTCTTCCGGTATCCTGTATATCCAAAAGGCTGGAACTGTCCCTAGTTCCCCAAAAGGTCCCCTCCAAACTCATCATACCGATAAAATAATGCACTGTCCCTTCCATTGCCAGACAGCCGCATCACGCTTCCTGACAGGTCATTAAAGTAGCTGTAACTTTTCTGTCATTTAATTGTAAAATTATTATATAAATCCTCTAACAAATTTCTTAATTCATTTTGATCCATATCCGATATTTCTCTCCATGTTGCCTTGTGCCATTTCCATGTCATTTCCATTCTTTTAAAATCGGGATATGTATTTTCTTCTATCATTTGATAACTTTCTACAGACAATTCTTCTTTCTCATAATTCCAGTAACTAGCCTCAAATCTTTCATCATCTCGTTCATAATATGCATATACTATTCGTTCTTCTTTAATCATATCCCCATCTAATGTTAAACCCACAATACCTTGTACTTTTCCTTCTGGGCTTATAGTATAATCTTTATGAATAGAATAATACATTTTATTTTTAACATCATAATATACAGGAACATTTTCTTTTTCGTTACCTTGATACATTATATTGTAAATTATATCCGCTGAACTTTGCCCTTGTCCTATACTGGTTTGCAATTGTACTACTTCACTTTTTCCCATTTTTACAACATAATAATTATTATGTGAATATTTTGCAGTTCCATCAATCGTTGCAGTTATAAGTTCTAATTTTCCATCTTTGTTCAAGTCTGTCACAGTTACATAAAATGGATATTCATTATACGTATATGTATCATTCCATTCATTAACATTTTCAGTAAAAATGTAAATTTGATTTTCAGCATCCAACAAATAATACTTGTAATATAAATAACAACTACATATAATAATACATACTATACTAATTATCATAATTCTTAAAAACAACTTTTTTTTCATTTTCTTCCTCTTTTTTACTCAATATTACATTCTCTGTAATCAAAATCATAATCATTGTCATTAAATATTTTCGCTTCCGCAATTCGACGTTTCTTTAATCCTTCCTTCACATTTTCATCGCCTAAATATGTCAGGAATTCATTTTCTATTTGCTCTTTTGTATATTTATTACTTATTAACAATTTTGTAAAATTAGGTGAATTAGTATTTAATTCACCAGCACCTACGTTAAATGCTAATGATACTATGACATCAATTTCATTAGGTGTTAAATATACCCCCTCATTTTGCAATTTACGAAACAAATCATATGGTATTTGATTTTTTATATCCTGTAATAAAAGTTTTTCCGCTTCCTCCAATGTAATGTACCCTTTGGACAACCACTTATCGCTATCACCGTTTTGTGTAAAATCATGTCCATATCCTATTGTGTCTGGAGTACCATCTTGATTTGAATCATATGGCTTCTCCCAATATTCTCCTTCAGCATATTTTATAAATTTTATTAAATCTTTCCTATCTTCCACATGATAATCCTCAATACTAATACCTGCATTATCTTTTTGAGGAACTTCCACAGTTGTGCTAATCTGCTCCGTTGTTGTTTTATTCTTTTCTTTACCTGACTTTTTTCCACCATTTTTGCTACTATCAGCACATCCAGATAACACAGTTGCCACAAAAAGTACTACTGGTATAATAATAAGTGCTGGAAGCTCCCCATCCCTGTCAACAAAAACCAAAGGATTCCCCCAGCAGTACCCATACGCATTCAGTGTCTCAGGATAAGCTGCACTTCCCTTTATGACATCCTCACTGGTAAACCGCCCGCTTCCTGCATCATATTCCCTTGCCTGGGCATAGTATGTCCCTGCGACTGCATCCCTCCGGTATCCTGTATATCCAAAGGGCTGGAACTGTCCCTGGTTTCCTGAAAGGTCCCTTCCAAACTCATCATACTGGTAGGATGCTGCACTGTCCCTTCCATGACCCGCCAGCCGCATCACGCTTCCTGACAGGTCATTCAGGTAGCTGTAGCTTTGCTCCTCTTCCTCTATGAACAGGGAGCTTTATTCCTGACATTTCATTCAATTATTCTGATGCATTTTCTTAAAATCATATTTACAGCTGGCAGCTACAAAAAGACAGGAAAATGCATATAACCAAATTAAGAGTAACAATAATAGCCAATCAGCAATGCGTATAGCACTATCTGATGCCATACGTCCAAAACCTATTGCACATAGCAAGCCCGCTGTGGAAATTACCTTTCCTCCATTGCCTTTATTTGTACTAGATTCTTCATCTACAGGATCTCCACTCTTTGCCCACATCCAAAAAAATAATATAAGTGTTGCTACATAAACTATTAGAAAAATCATCCAACTGGCACTTTTCACTTTCAATTTTAAAATAAACAATGCTGCCACAGCTCCCGATAAGGAAGAGAGTGCTAAACTCACTGCAATATTTATCCTTAATATAAGATCCTTCTTCAATTTCTTGACCACCATAAAAATATTTACAACTATATAAAGCACAACATATAAAACAATCTTAATCCCTTCAAAGTATATTGCATTACAATCATATCGTTTTAACATACAATAAATCAACATTTCCATTGTTCCACAAAGCACCAGCCACATTTGAATTGGTCTTACCCTCATTAAAAAACCCTCTTTCCAAATTAACAATCATTATTCATTAGATGGACAGTTGCCTCCATCTGTCAATTTCCCATTTGCAAAATCCCATATAAAATCCTTTATCTGGTCCACAATAGATTTACCATTGTCATCCTTTGTATACAGCCAAGTTCCTATTTTACTTACTATTGCAATAGATACTATTGTTCCCAGCACTGCTCCCACAGTTGCTCCTGCCACAGTTCCTATTCCTGGCAATGGAATTGTAGCTATTGTTCCAACACCTGCCGTCATAAGAGTCGTAATTAAACCTCCCAAACTCAGCAACCCCAAGCTAACCAACAAATCCACTCCCAGATCGATCAATATTTTAGGCCAGCTGATGCCTGTCTTTATATTGTCACATACACTTTTAGCACCATCAAGTATTACTCCTATTTCTCCTGCCTTATCTAATACCTTTCCTAACCCTTTATGAAATTTAGATTGTTCGGCTATCTCTTTTGCTATTTTCTTATCCCATGCACCTTTCCCAATATTTCCGGGCCTGGTCTTTGACTTTATGGCTGCCGGTTCCACCAAATCAGTTGTTTTATTCAGTACATCCATTGCATCCACAGTGATATCATATGAACCCTCTATCAGATCAACATTACTGATATCACTTATTTCTTCCCTTTTCTTTATAATCTCCATTCCGGTTTGTTCATCATGACCTATACGCATATAATCATTATCCGGCACGAAATACTGTTCCTGTTTCTTTATGATTGGTACACCGTTTTCATCAGTCCCTGTTGTTTCATAACCATCTCCTGACACAAACTTGGGTTCCCTTCCATCCCTATCCACAAACATCAAAGGATTCCCCCAGCAATATCCATACGCATTCAGTGTCTCAGGATAAGCCGCACTTCCCTTTATGACATCCTCACTGGTAAACCGCCCGCTCCAAGCATCATATTCCCTTGCCTGGGCATGGTATGTCCCTGCGACTGCATCCCTCTGGTATCCTGTATACCCAAAGGGCTGGAACTGTCCCTGGTTCCCTGAAAGGTCCCTTCCAAACTCATCATACCGGTAGGCGGCTGCACTGTCCCTTCCATTGCCGGACAGCCGCATCACACTTCCTGACAGGTCATTGAGATAACTGTAGCCTTGCTCCCCTTCCTCCATGAACAAGGCTCCGCTGTCCCAGACATAACTCTGGACATTTCCGTCTTCTTCCCTTTGTAACAGGTTGTGGTAACCCTTCGTGAAATCCAGTATGTATTCTGTCTCTTTATCCCATATTTCTGGAACATCCGGCACAAGACTGTCCTTCCAAAAATCCGGTGATCCATTTAATCCTGCCGGTTCTGCCTTTCCTTCCCGCATCCCGGTCCGGTACCCCAGACCGTTATACCGGTACTCTGCCGCATTTCCCATACCGTCCACAGCCCTGGTCATCCGGTTCATTGCCCCAAATGCATACACATGTGCCAGATTCCCGTTTTCCAGAGTGCAGATCAGATTTCCCCGCCCGTCATATTCATAGCTGTGCTCTATCGTACCGTCCGTATCATGGATTAACTGATTGAGGGTATTATACGTATAATGGGTATGTTTTTCCCCTTCCAGCCTATCAGTCCGGTTGCCAAAGCTGTCATACCGGTAGCTCCTCAAAAATTTCCCATCCTTTACCGTCCGGACCAGGCGGTGCAGCCGGTCATACTCATAAGTATAAGTTCCTGTATCCTCTTCCATGTCCTTCCGGTAACGTTCCTCGCGGACCCGGTTTCCTGCTGCATCGTACCCATACTGATACGATTCCAGAATCCCATCTGTACCGGTATGGACAAGGGATGCCGTAAGACCTGCAGCATCATAGCCATATTCGGTCAGGATCCCGTCACTGGTCTTCCTGGACGAAAGCCGCCCATAGGCATCATAGGCATACTCGGCCCTCTGGCTGCCACTCTCTATGCTTGCTGGGCGGAGCAGCTCATCATAGCCGTAAAGGACCTCCTTTCCATCCGGATAGATGACTGCTTCCCGTTCCCCGGATTCCCCATAACGGTACCGCACTTCCTTTCCCCGCTGGTCCGTGGCACGGGTCATCCTGCCATCCTCGTCATAAGCAAATGACATGCTCCCCAGCCAGTCTTTTACCTCCGAAAGCTGCCTCAGATCATTATAGATAAATTCTGCCTGCCTCCCATCCCCATAGGTGATCCTCTCTGTCTGCCCGGATACAGTATAGGCATAAGACGTGGTGAAACCATCCCGGTCCGTCCTGCCCGCCAGCCTGCCGGATGCATCATAGGAAAAATGTTCTGTCCTTCCCATGGCGTCCGTTATGGCTGTCACCTGTCCTAAGCGGTCCCTCGTATAGCGGGTCACATGCTGTCCTTCTCCTGCACCATCCATTGGAAACTGCATGAACTCTGCCAGCATTCCATTCCCATCATAACGGTACTGTGCTTCTCCGCCTTCTGCATCCGTCACCCCGGTAAGCTTTCCGGTACGGTCATAACGGTACTCTGTACGGTTCCCTGCCGCATCCGTTACCGCCGTCACATTTCCCACTGCATCATACTTCCAGTATTTCCCCTGCCCGGTGCTGCTCTCCATCTTTACCAGGCGGTTCATGCAGTCATAGGTATAAGTGATGCTGTATCCGTCTGTCCGTTCCTTTCGGATGACATTCCCGCATCCATCATGGGAATAACGCTCCCATGTGCCATCTGGATAAGTGGTCTGCTTTAACAGCCCCCCTTTTCCATAACAGTACTCTGTCCTTCTCCCTGCTGCATCAGTCACTGAAATGAGGTTTCCCACTGCATCATATCCATACCGGACAGCCCTTCCCCTGCCGTCTGTTTCCACTGTTTTTCTTCCAACTTCATTATACATTATTTTCCGTACATTGCCAATACTGTCTTTTATTTCCGTCACATTTCCTTCTTCGTCATAGAAAAACTCCGTGGCTGTCCCGTCCGGTTCTGTCATTTTAACCATCCGGTTCAGGGCATCATAGGAAAACAGGGTCTTTTCCCCTCCTTTTCCTGTCATTCCGGTACGGTTTCCGCAGGCATCATAAGAAAAACAGACTCTGTTTCCTTCTGCGTCCTCCACCGCTTCCAGACGGTTGTTCCGGTCATAAAAATATTTAGTCTCCCCGCCTGCAGCATCCCGCACACAGGATATATTCCACATGCAGTCATAAACATACTCTGTCCGGTTTCCCTCCGCATCTGTCACAGCTTCCGGACGGTTGAGGCAGTTATATGCCGTCTCCGTGATGCTCCCATCATAATCCATAATCTTTGTTACCTTTTTCCCATGATTATAGGAATAGCTTCTCATCTTTCCCTCTGCATTGGTAACCATGACCAGCTCATCCTTTTCATTATAACTGTACAAGGTGGCATTCCCATTTCCGTCCGTACTCTTTACCACACGGTTTAAAGCATCATATGTATAGCAGGTCTCAAAACCTGCAGCATTCCGAATTTTCAGAATATTCCCCTTTTTATCATAGGCAACAGAGGTCTCTCCCCCATCTGCCTGCAGAATGCTGACAGGTCTCTTCTTTTCATCATAAGTAAATACTGTGCAGTTTCCCTCCCCGTCAATGGTTTTTATCAGGTTGCCTGCCCCATCATAATGATTCCTTACCTTTTCTTTCCCATTTACTGACACTTTCAGCAGTTTGCCTTTCTCATTATAAGTCATCGTGGTACGGTTCCCCAGGGAATCCACCACCTTTGCCAGATGCCCCCTGGCATCCCACCCATATACCGTGCGGTTTCCGTTTTTGTCTGTATGGGAAGTCATCCGGTTATTCCGGTTATAGGTAAAGCTCTCCTCCCCGTCCTCACAGATGGTTCTTGTGTTCCGGTACAGGGCATCATGACAGTATATGGTCTTTGCCCCGTTCCGCTCAGTAAGCTCCACCTGGCCTTCTTCCTCCAGATACCGGTACTTCATTCTGCTTCCGTCCGGGAATACCTGTTTTTTTGTCCTTCCCTCCCTGTCATATGTATTCTTTACCGTAACTGTCCCCGCTGCATTGGATACCTGTGCGAGCCTTCCCCCTTCATCATACCGGTAATCATAACAGGTTCCCTCTAAGGCTTCCACATGCACCAGTCTTTCTTCCTCATAAGACATCCGGACTGTCCTTCCGGTATGGTCTGATACCTGGATAAGCTGCCCTTCCCCGTCATAGGCATAGGAAAGGGAGGAGGTCACTTCCCCCTCCCGTTTTTCCCTGGCACAGGCCAGACGGTCCTCCCTGTCATAGGAAAGCTCTGTTTCATTTCCCCTGGCGTCCTCTATAAGGACACACTTTCCGTCTTTGTCAAAACAGTATACGCCCCCATCCGCCTTCTCATACCGGAATCCTTCCCCTTCCCGCTTCAGGATCCCCAGGCTTCCCCGCAGGCTTTTATAGATTCCATCCTCTTCTTCATAATGTTCCTCTTTTCCATCTTCCAGAAACAGGCCCACTCCCTGTTCTCCCGCCTCGATATGCACCTCATAATTATGGATCCAGCCGGTTCCCATCACTCCCTTTCTTTCCTCTAAGGCATTGTAGAACCGCCGGAAGCAAAGACCCGGCTCCCCTTTTATCTTTAAGTCGGTCTTGTCATAGATAAAATTTCCCGTGGAAAGGTTGACTGGATCAGAAGAATACCGGCAGCTGGAAACCTCCAGCCCCTTTAATCCGTCCTTAACTGACTGCTGCAGCCGGCCAAGCTTTTCCCCTTCTTCTTCCCAGACCTTCTGACATGCCGCAAGTTCCGCTAAAAACCGGTCACCCGGCAGGTCTGCCGTTCCTTTCTGCAGGAATCGGTCCAGGTCCGTGATACGGGTATAGATCCGGTCACAGGACGATGCCAGTTTTTTTAACTGTCCTGCACACTGTCGGTCATACCCAGGCACTGCCTCCTTCAGCTTTTTCAGGGCATTGGAAAGTCTCTTTTTCTCCTGTTCATATTTCCCCTGCTTGATCTTATTTTTTAGATTGGATATGGCATACTCTGTCCCGCCCTCCTTAGCACCTGCCGGAATCCGGTTAAGCTGCCCGGAAATGTCTGCCAGACACTTTTCCGTATCTTCGCTGACACTGCGTGCAGTCTCCAGTGTCTCTTTTCCTATATTCATCAACTGTTGTATTTCATTCTGGCTGAATGCTTTGTTATTCTCTAATCTTGCCATTGTTATTCTCCTTTTCTTGTTTAGTCAAATAAGATTTGTATAATTTATAAATTTCCGTCTGCTAACTTTATTTTACAAAAAAAAGAAAAAATTACATGAGTCTGTTAATGAAGTGGCATATTTTGACATCGAACTAAACAATTCGCACCAACAAGGAGAACATACTTTGGCAGTTTTCCACCTTCTCAAGCGATGTCAAATTGAAATACATGCATTCCAGTCTGATTTCTAACTTCCACAAAAAATGGCACCTATGCCTTTCCGCATAAATGCCATATGAAATATCTTTTCCATGATTAATCCGGTGTAGATGAATACGTCTCCTTCAACGTCCCTCCGGCTCCTTCGTAAAAATTCACAACTTCTGTTTGCTGCGAAACCCCAGCTTCTGTATCATTACTCCCCTCTTTTCCATTAAAGAGTACAAAAGAAAATGAAATTAGAAACAAAGCAACTACTAAAATCGTGAGTACAATTCTCTTTTTCATCTTACCGACCTCCTATTTACTATTGGTTCTGAGCCAATAGTATAACAATATGTATACCCTCTGCTCTGAACTCTACTATTTATATCTTGTTGTTCCACTTACAATTACTCCTTAAAACATTTTATTATTATTTTAATTGTATCATTTCATTTTTTTCATGTCGACCAGTTTTTAAAATTGAAAAAAGCCATCGCAGTCATCCCTAACTATAATGGTATCCATAGTCATTGACTGCATACTGATGGCTTATCTATCTTTACAGGGAAAACATATCTTCTCCAGTCACTGTACGAAGTTCTGACTCATTGCTCTCTTCCGAATCCTCATCATCAGTACTTTCTTCATCAGCTTCTCCATACAGATCTTCTTCTGTATTGATTTCTCTTTCGCTTTCTAAGATTCCTTCAGCTTCTTCATAAATTTCTGCTTCTAAATCACCATCTTCCGAATCATCCTCCGCAAAATCCTTTGGAGCACAATCTGACTGCTCTTCTTCCTCCAGCCTTTTCGCCTCTCTCTTTTCTTCCTGTTTTACCCGAATCTTCTCAACTATTCCCATGAAAATACTCTTTGTGGTCCAGGTTTTCCTGCTCCACAGACCATAGAGCCATAAAACCAGACAGATACAGGGGAATATCAGTAATATCACCCGGATGACCAGCAAAACCACCTGTTTTTCCTCTGCTGTTCTTGCAATATTTTCCCAATAGGGATAACCGATACTGTTAGTCCGCATGCTTCTGAACTTAAGGGTTTTCAAACTCATAATTAGCGGCATTGCCTCATAACGCTTTGTATTTTCCATTACTTCAACATTGTCAAAATTTAACGGATTTTCATCCTGTCCCAGCTGCTCCTCCTCTTCTTCCATTCCAAAGGCTTTCTTTAATGCATAATACCCATAATTGGAAATGGGATTTGGAAGTACCGCTTCATAACAGGTGATATTCAGACTTTCCTGCTGGCTCTTTAGCTGGTCATAGGACATATAAATCCGGTTAGTACTTCCATAAGCTGTTTTATACAAATCATCCTCATCCACCGCTGCCACGCCTGCAATCACATAAATGGTATTGCCCATCCATACCTGCATTCCGATAATATCATTAGACCCAAACATTGCCCATGCAAAATTCTCATCTACTACAATCCGGTCATGATTCAGATCCTCATCTGAAATATAACCTCCTGAAAGCAGCGGAATCGGATGGAACTGAAAAAAGTCTCCGCCAACCCCTACTGCCGTGACATTTAAAGTATTGTAATCTTTTCTGATATCTGCTTTGCATTCCCCGCTGTATGCATCAATCCAGACTCTTGTATTTCCTGCTGATTCATTATAGGAATCTTTGGAAAGTGTCTCCATCAGGGAACTCCGAACCGATAAAAGCTCCTCTTTCTGCATTTTCTGCTCGGGAGAAATAAATGCACTCACCTGTGCATAAGATACCTCTTTATTCTCCCAACGGCTGGCACACTGCTGGGAATATAAATCCTTCACTGCATTTCGGGCAAAAACAGATACTATGATAAATACAATCAATAACAGTGCATTTATCAGTAGGAGAAGAACCTGTTTTCGATTCAGATTTATTTTACTAATCCTCATATCATTCTCCCATCTACTCTACCAGGCGCACCTGCATTCCTTCCTCTAACGGTTTAGAAGAATTTGTCACTACGTTGTCATATTCATATACACCACCGGTCACTCCAGAAGAGTTATCATCCGACGCCATTACCTCTATATCTGCACGTTTCACCTTATAGCGGTTTCCAAGAGGTGTACCCTTTACTGTAACAACCAGCACAAATTTACCTTTGCTGTCTTCTCTGATTGCATTATTGGGTACAACTGCATCATACCGGTTACTTTTTTCCCCTACAGAAAGTGCCAGGTTCTGACCTACATCTATATTCCCTTTCACCTCAAATGTAACAATCATATTCTGATTCGGATTTTCAGTATCAGCCTTAATACTCTTAACAGATGCCTGCGTATCGTCATCCCATACATTTTCAACAGTCGCTTCATTTCCCACCCTGATTAACTTACTCTGGGCTTTTGTTATGGTTCCCTTCACAATATAACCACTCTGGGCAAGCTGAATCTTTGCAAGCGGTGTATCCGCTGTCACACTGTCGCCTTCTTTAAAGTCAATCTGTGCCACAATACCTTCTTCTTTTGATTTTACTTCCTTTAAATCATTACTGTTCTTTAACTTTTCAACCAGCTGTTTCTGCTTTTCAATCTTATCCTTTGCCGCCTTTGTATCCATATCCTCAGCCTGCTGTGCTAAGGAATCCTGTTTCTTTTTATCAGTCAGGGCAAGCAGCATCTGGTCTAACGCCTTCCGTTTTTCTTTTACGGCAGCTTTTGCCTCTTCCAAAGAAGGCACTGCATTTAATTCTTCTACCTTTGCGTTTTTTTCGGTCAGCGTTTCCTGCAAATCAGCTAATGCCTTATTTTCCTTTGCCAGATCACTCTTCAGCTGATTATACGTACCACTGGTCGCCTTCAGAGTTTCCGCTATTTTTTTCTCATTTTGCAAATCCTGCTCTTTATTTGTGATTTCCAGTTCTTTATCCCGTATTCCTCTTGTAATATCTTTTGTATCCCCGCCATTTGCCTGAGCATCTTTTAAATCTTCTTTTAAATCATCCAATTGTATCTTCAGAGATTCCAGCTCCTTCGTAGTTGCCGCCACCTGTGCCTGTGCTGTCTCATAATCCCCGATTTCACCATAAGCGTCTATTTTTGCCTGTATGGCATCAACCTTTTTCTGCTGTGCCGCCACATTCTTTTTCGCTGTCTCTGCTTCCTTTTTTGCTGTTTTCAATTTCTTGGAATTTGTTGCAGCTTTTTCCTGTGCTTTGATTGCCGCATCCAGATCATCCTTTGCCGTTTTAATATCCATATTATCACTGGTATAATCCGGCAGGGATTTTAGCAGGGATTTTGCATAATCCAGTTCCATCTGATCCAGAGTATCTTGTGCCTCAGTCAATTCCGTATTTTCACCTTCATCAAAAGTAAATAACACCTGATCCTTTTTTACCGTATCTCCTACTTCAACTTTAACTTCTTTGATTATCCTGGAACCGCTGACAGTAACTTCATAATCCGAGTTTGTTTCCACCGTTCCCTGTACTCTTACCTTATTGGATACCGTCCCTGAACTTACCGGCTCCGTCGCCACTTCCGGCAGGGAATAATTCATAATGGTATTTGAAAAAAATGTTAAAACCAGCATCGCAGTCAAAAAAACGATTGCGGCTTTTTTAATAATTTGTTTACGGCTTGTCTTTTTTTCCATCTTCTTCCTCCTGATTACCCTTTCACACTTCCCGAATACGAGATTCCGTCTACCAGATACTCTTCCCCATAAAGGAAAATTAATATCGTCGGCACCATATATATTGTCGCCACTGCAAAAGCCAGCCCCACTTCTCCAGTATTAATCTGTGATAAAAATACCGATAATGGATGCTTGTCTGCATCAGACAGCATAATCAATGGCTGTTCCACCATATTCCAATAATCTATAAAGACCAAAATTGCTACAGAAGCAATGGAGCCCTTACAAAGAGGTACACAAATCCTGCTAAAAATCTGCCACTCATTTGCTCCGTCCAGCTTAGCCGCTTCAATCAATGAATTCGGTATTCTCCGCATAAACTTGGTCAGCAGGTACACACTAAACGGTGCAAAAAAACCCGGTAACATAATAGACCATCTGGTATCTAATATATGCAGCCAGTCTGCCACTAAATAGTTCGGCACCAGCGTAACCTGAAACGGCATCAGCATCAATGCCACATAAAGAAAAAATATGATCTCCTTAAGCCTTCCCCGGAATCTGGTAAAACTATACGCAGCCCCTAATGCGATAATAATCTGAAAAATCACAATAGGCACCGTCAGAATCACAGAATTCCAAAACTTTAACAGATACTCCGGACTCTTTAACAAAACTGTAGAATATTGTGATAAATCTACCATGTCCGGGATAAATTTCAGATTCACTTTTTCTGCAACATAATCTGTATTCCTCTCCCCGTACTGGGTTTCCTTATACTGGCTAAAAATCACACCATAATTTGTGTTGATTTCCGCAGAAGACATAAAAGAATTTGCCATAGTTAAAATCGTTGGCAATAAAAAGGAAATGGCAAAAATAAAAGCGACTACTGTAAGCAGTATTTTTTTGAAAATATGCCTGCGCCTTTTCGGTTTCTTCATCCTTCCACATCCTTTCCAAATTTATCTTCTACAATAAATAAAAGACCAATCACAATACACATAACAATCGCCATGATAATAGCTGCTGCTGACAGCTTCTGATAATCCAGCGAACGGAATGTATTATTCATAAAATGCTGTAACATATATAAGGTATCATATGGATAATCCCCTGTCAGCAGATAAACCTCCCTGAACACCTTAAAAGAATTAATTAATGAAAGAATCGCCACAAATAAAATCGTGGAAGATAGATACCTTAGCTTGATATACCAGAATTTCTGAAATTCCGTAGCACTTTCCAGCGTCGCAACCTCTAATACATCTCTTGGAATAGCATTTAATGCTGCCATAAACAAAATCATATTGTATCCGAGATTCTTCCATAAAAACAGAATAACTATCACAATCTGGCTATAAGAAGACTTAAACCAGTCGATAGGGGATGCCCCCAGATTCATGACAAATTCATTGATTGCACCGTGATAATCAAACAAAACCTGCCAGATTAACACAATTGATGCTACAGGCACCATCATTGGGCTTAAAAAGAACGTCCGGAACTGACTCCTCATGGGAATATTCTGTTCCAAAAGCATTGCCATTCCCAATGACAACACAACAGCAAGCGGTACGGCAATAACCGAGAAAGTCGCTGTATTCTTTGCCGCCTGCTGAAAAGAAGAGTTTTGTAAAATACTTATGAAATTGTCAAACCATACAAATTCATGATTAATCGGATTATCTACCAATGCATAGTAAATCACGACAAAAAAAGGAATTACAAAAAACAATAATACGCCAAATAAACTGGGGGACAGATAAATGACTGCATTCTTCCTGTCCTTTTTACTCATTTTCGGTTTTTTATAGGAAATCTTTAATTCCTCTTCTGGCATCTGTTCCTCCGGCATACTTTCTGCCTCCCACTTTTAGTCAAACATAGTTTAAAGCCGCCACATTAAGTAAATAGTAAAATCATCTTAATGCGGCAGCCTCACACAATCCCCGCAGGTACGCCCAACCGGCTTGCTGCCTGCAGGATAAAACTTAACGGTTTTCGTTTACATAGGTCTTAATGCGGTTCTGAATAATATCTGCTGTTTCATCCAGACTCTTTTCACCTGCAAAATAAGCCTTCGCCTCTTCTGTGATAATCTCCATCAAGGCGTTATTATATCCTCCGGATTTTTTAGTATTGTTTACTAAATCCTTATATAACTGAGCTTCTTTATCCGTCAGCGGAACAATCTTTACTTCCAGATCATCCCATCCCCACGATGAATCCAACGGCATAATCTTCTGACCAAATTCGTCTGTGTACTCCTCTGTTGTCGTTTTTGCCTTCATCATCATGTCAAAGCAGTCCTGTCTGGTGGGATTACCACTCATCATACCTTTCCCAACCTGCTTTCCCTGATACTCTTTGGTCATAAAGCTCCTGATAAATTCCCATGCACCTTCTTTAACATCTGACTTGGAATAAACTCCCATTGTCGTGTTAAAGTTGAAATAGGACCCTTCTTTGTCCTTATTCGGATATCCGATAAAGGTAATGTCATCCCCGAACATTTTCTCATAAAGCTCCACGCTCTCAGCATCTATCCAGCCGTCATTAAACAGAACTTTTCCTTCCCTGATCAAAGTCGGCTGACTTGGAGCATCTTCATTATATTCCGTTTCTTCATTCTTTCCTTCATTACAGATTTCCAGAATGCTCTTAAAATCCTGACCATCAAAGCTGCACTCTCCAGTAGTCCAGTCAATAAAATCATTGATTCCGGCACTTAGGAATGAATACAGCATTTCAGATTTGTTTTCAGTATAAAACGGTCTTGCACTGTCGCCCTTTTCCTCTAATAATGCTTTCAGTTCATCAAAGGTCCATCCGCTCTTATCACCCACATCCTTTGTTCTCGCAATCATTGTGGAAATACCAAAACCAGGTGAGACAAAATAGAATTTATCATTTATTTTCATCGCCTCTGCCACAGAAGGAATGAAAACATCTGGTTTTACCTCGGAATCCTTTTCCATATATGGCGTCAGATCTTCTAACAGACCTTTTGCAACATACTGATCAATCGCTATATTATCCAGACTGATGATATCTGGAACATTTCCTGCGATGATATCCGCATTCATCTTGGTTTCAGGGTCTTCTTCATTGGAATAATCCTTAAACTCAATCCGATATTCCTGATTTGTTTTATTAAACTCAATCGCTGCATTTTTAACTCCGTCATCCATCCACATTGCACCGAATGTAATCGTCTTTTTGTTTGCAATCGTGGACGGGTCTACCTTATTATAAAGAACAAATTTATTGCCCTCATCCGCCCATGTGCTTCCCAGCATCTGATCTTTCGCAATCGGAACAATATTATAGGAAGAATCCGAATTAACATCGGATGCTAAATAATCCATGACCTTTGTACTCTTTTTACCAGCAATATCATATCCATAAATACCGGAATTATCCTTATAATAGAAATCGTATTCCACACCGTCCATCAGAGAATCAGAACTTGGGAAATACTGTAAATCAAGCTTAATACTTTCGCCCCATTTTTTATTCTCTATATCCAGCACCTGCACCTTAGCACCATTTTCATCACTGGCACCACAGACAACCTTTCCATCCTTTGTTTTTGCTCCGCCTTCTATATAATTATCTGATTTTACTTCGCAAAAAACTTTGGTACAGGTCTCATCCAGTACAATAACCTTCTGATCCGTTATAGTAATCAATCTTCCCTTATCATCCAATAAAACCTTACTTATCCATGCTTCCTGACCAAGTTTAAGCAAATCTGTAATATCTTCTTTGAATATTTCTTTACCTTCTGCATCAATCTTCAATACTACATAGGAAGTTTTTTGTGTTTTTTCATTCCAAGAGTTCAATACCAGCATTAATGTATTGTCTGTGCCTGCCAGAGTATAGCTGATATATTCATTCTCCGAAAATTCAGGAAGCGGAATCTCTTTTATATCACTTCCGTCCAGATTCATGGAATACATTCTGGTAACACTGGTTCCGTCTATTTCTTCTTCCAAATCCTCTTCGGTCGATGCATCATCTTCCTCAGAACCTTCTTCAGTCGACTCCCCTTCTGAAGTTTCTTCTGTCGGCTCTTCTTCAGAAGGCTCATTTGTTGTTTCCGCTTCCGTTGTCAATTCATTTTCGCCAGACTCAGTTGTATCATTATCTTCGCTGGAATCCTCTTCGGACGCATCTTCCTGGTCAGAGTCCTCTTTAGAACCTTCCTCTTCAACCCATTCATAGGTATTAAAATATATCTTGTCCCCCTGAACACTAAAGGTTCCGATATCTCCTTTTACACCTTCTAATGCCAGATCCGTACCGGAAAACACCATCTCCTTCGTATCTTCCTTTTTCTCCTTCTTACTGCTGCCGCCATCCTTTTTTCCACAGCCTGCCATGGAAAATATCATTGCTGCCGTCATCACGAAAGCAATTGATTTTTTCAGTATTCCTCTATTCATGGTATACCTCCCGTTTTTAATATTACTTATCAGAGTACCTGCCGCAAGCATAACCTTGCTCGTTACCTGCGGTAATAAGTTACGTACTACACTTAACATTACCTCTTTCAACAGTCAAAAGTATACCATATCATTCTTTCAGAATCTACAACTTTCATAATTTTTAAGAAAATCGTCATAATTACAAATTTTCACCATTCGTTGCAATCACGTCCTTATACCAGTATCCGGAATCCTTAACCACTCTTTTCTGGGTACGATAGTCCACATAAATAAGTCCAAAACGCTGGGTATACCCTTCGGCCCATTCATAATTATCCATCAGGCTCCAATGGAGATAACCCATTAACGGCACACCTTCCTCTCCCGCACGCATAAATTCCTTCAGATACCGGTGTGTATAATCTATCCGATAGGAATCATGTACCTTGCCGTCCAGACATACCCAGTCATGCTCTGCCATACCATTTTCCGTGATCAGGATTGGTTTTCCATATCTTTCATATAAAAATTTTGTGGACCAGTACATAACCTCTGGAGACATCACCCATCCCACATGGGTTTCCGGACTTCCCTGATAACGGTTTTCCGGATATCCCTCTATTACTTTATCCGCCTGGGAATAATAAATATTGGTTCCGTAAAAATCTAACGGTTCGCTGATTATCTTCATTTCTTCTTCATTACTAACTGGCACCATATCACCGAACTGTGCATACAATTCTTCCGGATAATGTCCTAAAAAGACCGGATCAGACCAATAGCTTAAACTGAACGGAAATGCTTCCCCTCCTATGGAAAAGGTCTTTCTTCTTGCTTCCTCTATTGCTTCTTTACTGTCATTTTCCGGTATATAAGACGGTCCTATCGGGGTAAATCCGATAACCGGCTCTTTCTTTGCATTTTTTCTGATGTAACCCGCTGCTTTTCCATGGGATAACAAAATATTATGTCCCATCTTTAATAAATCCACGGTCTGGGCATGGGCAAAAGGCGCATGGAACCCACCCAGATATCCGCATCCCAGAACACACTGTGGCTCATTAATCGTAACCCAGTATTTCACCCTGTCAGACAGGGCATCTACGATCACCTTTGTGTACTCTAAAAACCATTCGGAACTGTCATCATTTAACCATGCACCTTTCCTGTGCAGTGCATATGGATAATCCCAGTGATAAAGCGTAACGATTGGCTCAATACCGCTTGCAATCAGTTTATCCACCAAATCTGAATAAAACTGCACTCCTTTTTCATTTACTCTGCCTGTTCCTTCGGGTATTACTCTTGGCCAGCTGACAGAAAACCGGTAATAAGGTATTCCCAGTTCCACCATCAGTGCAATATCTTCATCCACCTTGTGATAATGATCACATGCTGTCTTTCCATCTTCATTGTATCTTGTATTCCCATGATTCCCTGCATAAACGTCCCAAATACTAAGTCCTTTTCCGTCTTCGTTATACGCTCCTTCCAGCTGATATGCGGCAGAAGCTGCTCCCCAGATAAAATCTTTTTGAAAACCCATATCATATACCTCCTGATTTATATTGTAACCCATTTGCTTTGCAAAATGGATTACCTGCCCTGATTACAGTATCACTTCTATATCCACACTATACCTAAGCATGTTTAAAAAGTAAATAAAAATATTGTATATATTTATAACATTCCTGCTTTCCTTCCTGTTATTCATATCTTTGGGCATTTCTTCATATACATAAGAGAAACCTTTTCTCCGGAGCCCTTATGCATATTTTCATGTCCCATAAAAAAAAGGTCATTTTTCTTCTTAGTCTTATTACAATCCTGTTTTGTACATTCCTTTTATCAAACAGCAAAACAGACTTCTCCACCGATACGGAACAATATCATGCCCGGCTGTTGGAAAAAATGGAACAGGCTGATTCCTTTGAAGACTTTACCAATGCACTTTTTTGCTACGAAGTCACAGCTGATTCTATTACCACAGCATATAAACTGAAAAATCCTGACTCCTATGACATTCCTTCTCTGCCTGCGGTGCTCTCTTCCTTTTCCTATAAAGACTATGAAAAAAGCAGACAGAAAAAAAACAGCGGGAAAATGTTTTCCCTTTTATCTGCTGCTTTGGAACGCTTTGATTCCTCCAAGCTTTCTCCTTCTGAACAATTAAGCTTTGAGCTTCTCAAAAACCATCTCACACTGAACCGGGAATTAAGCAGCTATGCATATTATGAAGATCTGCTTGGTGCTTCTACCGGTGTACAGGCAAACCTTCCTGTCACATTAGGAGAATATCCCCTGTATACGGAAGATTCCGTAAAGGCTTATCTAAAGCTGCTCCAACAGATTCCTGATTATTTTGATAATGTGACTTCCTACCAAAAACACCGCAGTGAAATCGGTTTTACAACTCCTGATTTTTTGCTGGAAGATACAAAAACAAAAATGCAGACCCTTATAGAAAGCCTGAAAAAAACCGACAACTGCTTTGCCGCTACTTTTGATGAGCGGATTGCTTCCATTGACGGATTATCCGCAAAGAAAAAAGAACACTATCGCAGCCAGAACCGTCTGTATATTGAAAAGTATATACTGCCCGCCTATGAATCCCTGTATAGCTATGTAGATTCCTTGCTTGATGTGTCTAAAAATGAATTGCCGAAAAAGTCTGCCGGGACAGAGCAAACAGCTTCCTCACAAAATACCGCTTCCTCCTCTAAATGCCGTCCGGACCAGCAAACGGCCTATGGTCTTGCTTCCTTTCCGGATGGTGCCGCCTACTATTCCCTGCTGGTTAAAGACTCCACAGGGTCAGACCACAGTGTAGAAGAACTGATTGGCATGGTGGATACTTCTTTAAAACAGACTCTCGGCAATGTGTTAAATATTGCCCTTACCGACCAAAATGCTTATTACTACTACTGCGAACATCCGATTGAAACCTATTACCAGACTCCGGAATCTATTCTGGAAGCACTTTCCCTCATGATCAGGGAGGATTATCCGACTCTCAGTACCCCGCCCTCTTATGAGATAAAGTCCGTGCCTGACAGTCTTGCCGCTTCTCTAAGTCCTGCTTTTTATATGATTCCGGCCATAGATGATTATCAAAACAATACCATTTATATCAATCCCCTTTATACAAATGAAGAAAACGGCAACCTGTTTACCACCCTTGCCCATGAAGGATTTCCCGGTCATCTTTACCAGACCGTCTATTTTAACGACACAAAACCTTCTCCCATCCGCAATATTCTGGACTATCCGGGCTATGTGGAGGGATGGGCAACATATGTGGAAATGCATTCATTCTCCTATCTGGATTATCCGTTAGAAGGGGATTCCCTATGCCGGCTTTACCAGGCAGATACAATCATCAACCTTGCCCTTTGTTCCCGCATCGACATGGGAGTCAATTACGAGGGCTGGACTCTGGCAGATACCCGGAAATTTTTTGAGGATAACGGATTTAACAGCTATTACGCAGAAGATGTATATTCTTATGTCGTAGAAGCTCCCGCCAATTATTTAAGCTATTTTATCGGATATCTGGAAATAGAAGATTTAAAACAATGCTATAAACAGCAGGAAATGGAAAATTACTCCGAAAAAGAATTTCATAAGAAGCTGTTGGATATCGGACCCTCGGATTTTACAACACTGCGGAAATTTATGCTGGTGAACCCATAATCTATCCAATAGCCTGATTTGATACTTTTTATTTTGCCTTTGATAGTGTCAAGTGGATTATGAAAATTTACGAGACGGGAATTGCCCACATTAAAATCTGCTTCGCAGATAGGTGGGCAAGTAGGCAATCAATTTTGCAAAGCAAAATTGGTTACAAAGGGGGGGCAAATATAAAAACCCCCTTATTTTTTTATTATTATTTCACTTTTACCCGAATCTTTTTAAACAAACCATTTCTGGCAACACAGTAAATACAGCATGTTCCACGTTTCACTCCAGTGATAACTCCCTTTTCAGACACCTTTGCGATAGATGGATCTGCAGAGATATAACGTATCTTTTTTCTGGCTTTGTTAAGTTTTTTTCCAGTTACTGTTACTTTCAGCTTAGCTTTCTTTCCGAATTTCACACTCACTGACGACTTCTTTACTTGTAATTTCACCGGATTACCATATTTTCCACCCTTTGTTGTACTATAGAGCGGCACAGAATTGGAAATTATCACCCGTTTTCCTTCTATTATCTTATACGCTGCTACACGATATTTATACCCTGTTCCCTTCTTCAAGCTTTTGTGTTTCCATCTGCGAACCTTTTTACTGACCGTCTTTAACCGCTTATACTTAGCCGCAGCTTTTGCCCCATAAATATAATATCCATCGGCCAAGCTGACTGGTTTCCAGCGGATTGTCTGTGAAGTCTTGGCAGAAGACACCCATGCAAAGAGTAATCCGGGGTTCATGGCTTTTTCTCCTGAAATGTCATGATCTTCCTCATTTTGATTGGAATCTTCCGGCTCTGCTTCCGGTGTTACGGTTGGCTCTACAGCCGGACCCACAGTTGGATTCTCGGTCGGATTTACGGTTGGTTTTTCGGTTGGCTTTTCAGTCGGTTTCACAGGTTCCTGACCATCCGCATAGATGGATTCCTTAAAATCCTTTGTCTGCAATAAATACGCCCTGAATATCTCCGCTTTCAGGCGCTCTACCTGAGTCTGCTGTGCACGGATATTATTAAATCCGTCTGGTGTCACATTTACATTTATTAAATCCCTTTCCACAGCCTCTGTCATCAGCTGCTGCAATGTCTGAAAGCTGCTGATTGTAACAGACTGATTCTCCCAGGAAATGGTAACCGGCTTTAATTCTTCAACCTTGTCAATCCTTTTCCGGAACATAGCCTTTTTAAAATCCGCCATTGTCTCATATGCACCGTTAAATATTTTCTTCAGTATGTACGTATCTGATAATATGGTCTGGTCTGCTTTGGCAGCCTCTTTATACTGATTTGATATATAAGGCACCATACCATTATAATATCCGTATTCGGCAAGCAGTTCAAATGCCTGGCGGCGTATCATGGCATCACCACTGACACCACTATCATTCTGTACCCCGGCATAATTAGCACTGAACAATGGCACAACGTAATAACCATTACTTGTCATAGTCCCTGTTGTCTTCGTCCCATCCACCTCATAGCGGGATACAATAATATTATTACGAATCAAGTCCTCTATAGTATTCAGTTCTTCTGCCTCATCCAATGTTAATTCCCTTACTGAATCCAGACAATGTTTTGAACCAGCCTCTCCCTGATTCGTTCTCGTCTTTGTATCTTCAACCTGCTCCAGCTTATGAAACCACTTCTTTTTCTCTTCCGGTGTCTTTGAAAGCATAGCCTCTGCTTCCACATAATCCAATGTATATACAACATCCAGAAGCCCGCTCATATAATCCTGCATATCTGTTTCATCCTGAAACCGGCCAGGGACTGCATTATGTAACCTCTCATTGTACATCAGCCGGTCATAAATCAGATTCAGGTTAAATGCCGGAGGGTCATTTAACTCATATGGCTCAAACATTCCTCTTGTATATACTTCTGCCTGCATTCCATCTCTTGCACCATACCCGTTCAGCATCACCTGGGAAACCAGAAGATGGGTCAGTTCATGGGCATACGTCGCAAGTCCCCGCTCCGTCAAAGCTTTTGACAGATAATAGCGCACGCCATTACCGTCTGCCATACCATCTGCAAACATGAAAGAATCATATAAATTCAGGGGTGAAAAAAATTCCCTGACACCTGTGGCGGCATCCTCACCAAATTTGGCAGACCACTCTGCCTGTGCACTGACTGTCGTATCTGCATAGAGCCGCAGACTGTCTTTCACAATACGGTCGGATGAGAGCTGTCCACGCTTTTCCGGCTTTGCCATCCGATACCATAAATCAATAAACTCCCGCTGCTGCCCGGCAATACACTCCAAATCCTGCAGGAACTGCTCTCGCTTTTCCTCATAAATGTCCGGATCTGTATCCTTTAATTTCCTGTCCACATAACAGTCCACAATACCATATGTAATCGTAGCAGCAGTAGTAATCACATAAATACTGTCTTCTGATACGGTAAGCAGGGGAAGAATATGAGACTGCAATGCCGCATCCTTATACAGTCTGCTATATAAACCCGCATTCGCAGAAGCATTCCAGGAAGAGGGCTTCTCCACTATAAATGCGGGGCTCTCTTTCAAAAACCACTCATCCATTGACGTATCCGGAATCCATTTTTGTCTGTTTAGCTCCAAAAAATCTCCCAGATTCATGGAACTGTAACCCGTGACATCCCAGAATAATTTGCCATAACCAAATACATTTGCACTATTGGATAACTTTAATGTATCCCCTCCTGCACCCCCAATTTTGATCAGCCAGTCCACAACATCCGTCTGAATCCCATATGTCCCTGGCTCATAGAGGAGGACATCACAGATATTTTTCTCTCCCATATTAAAATCATACAGTCTCTTAATATAAGTAAGACCAAGCAGCAGTTTTTCTTTGTTCTGCACTATTTGTTCGGTATAATACGCTTCCCCTTTATCCTGGGCGTCAGCGGTGCTATCGATTATCTTCTGAATAATCGTCCCAATTTGTCCCTGCACCTCTTCAAAGGACTCTTCAAAGGATATCACCCGTACATTATCCCTGTTCAGTTCCTTCTTTGCCTCATCATCGCTTATCTCTGTAAAATTTTTCCCATCCCGCTTAGCAATCTCCAGCTTTTTATTCGTCACCTCATATGAAAAATACCGTGAGGGTGCCAGCAATGCGGCTATCTGATCATCGTTCTCATAATCAACTGCCTTCAGAACCGCCTCTGTATTCTGGCCCACAGTCTCCCCGCAACTGGCAGCCAAAGAAATATCAGAAGGAAATATCAGTACGCACATTATCACAATTGCTGCTACTGCCATTCTTATTTTTCTCATCTGTCGCCCCCCTTTCTATTGTAACCAATTTTGCTCTGCAAAATTGATTGCCTACTTGCCCACTTATCTGCAAAGCAGATTTTAATGTGGGCAATTCCCGTCTCGTAAATTTTCATAATCTACTTGACACTATCACTTTATTATATTATTATACACGATTTCACCAGCCATGACTATCATGACTTTTGACAAAGCTATATATACCACAAACTAATTTTCCTAAGTTTATGATATCTGACTTAACAGCTGGTCTATTATTTTGCACATCAATCACACCACAACAGCCGATTGCGGTTTTATCCCTTTTCCAATACCTGCACTTCATATGGTCTTAACGTAATAAAATCTGAGGACTCTTTTTCTATTTTTTCACATCCATAATTTCCAAGAATTTTCTTATAATCTCTCCACTCCTTCCGCCTCTCTATGGCTGTCTCATTTTGTCCCAGGTTATTTAGAACAATCAGCTCCTCTTCCTCTAAAATTCTTCTGTATGCTAAAACTTCTGCATTTTCCTCCGCAAAGAATTCTATTCTTCCTTTGGAAATCACCTCTTTCTCTTTTCGCAGACGAATCAGTTTCTTATAAAATTCCAAAATGGAGTCCTTATCACAAAGCTCCCGTTTTACATTAATCTGCTGATAATTGCCTGAAACAGAAATCCATGGTTTAACATTTGAAAACCCTGCATAATCTGTATCTTCCCACTGCATTGGTGTCCTGCTGTTATCACGGGACCTGGCTGCTAAAATATCCAGGGCTTCTTTTTCATTTTTCCCCTGTTCCATTAAAATCCGATAATAATTCAGGCTTTCCACATCACGGTACTGTTTAATACTTTCAAAATGAGGATTGGTCATTCCGATTTCTTCCCCCTGATAAATATATGGTGTTCCTCTCATCAAGTGAACACAGGCCGCCAGCATTTTCGCAGACTCTTTCCAATATTTCTTCTCATCCCCCAACCGGGAAACAATCCGCGGCTGGTCGTGGTTACACCAGAATACTGCATTCCATCCGCCCGCTTCCTGCATACCCTCCTGCCAGGTTTTAAACAGCTTCTTTAAAGCATGTTTATCCGGCTCCATTAATTCCCACTTTTTCCCATCCTTATAATCTACCTTCAGATGATGAAAATTAAAACACATGGATAATTCTTTCTCCGACGGTTTCGAATAACGGATACAGTTTTCTAAAGAGGTGGAAGACATTTCTCCCACTGTCACCAGTTCTTCTATTCCTGTATCCCTTACCAGTTCTTTTAAAAATTCATGCACATGATGCCCATCTGTATAAAATTGTCTGCCATCTCCCTCTAAATCATCTTCAAACACCTCCGGCTTGGAAATCAGATTTACTACATCAAACCGGAACCCTTTCACTCCTTTTTTCTTCCAGAAACGAATCACATTTTTTAACTCTTCACGCACTTCTGGATTTTCCCAATTTAAATCTGCCTGTGTCACATCGAAAAGATGCAGATACCATTTCTGTAAAGCAGGTATATACTCCCACGCCGGTCCCCCAAACTTAGACTGCCAGTTTGTGGGGGGAGTATCTGGAGTTCCGTCTTTGAATATATAATAATTCTGATATTTTTCCTCCCCTGCCAGTGCTCTCTGAAACCATTCATGGCTTGTGGATGTATGGTTAAATACCATATCCAGCATAACCCCTATTCCTTTTTGTCCTGCTTTCTCTATTAACTCTTCCACATCCGACATCGTTCCGAATTTCGGTTCCACACTAACATAATCCGCTACATCATATCCGTTATCCTTTTGTGGTGAAATAAAAAATGGTGTAAGCCACAGGTAATCAATACCCAGATCTTCCAAATAATCCAGTTTGTCAATAATACCACGAAGATCTCCCACACCATCTCCATTAGAATCCTTAAAAGATTTCGGATAGATCTGATATATTACTTTATCTCTAAAATCTGCCATTCCAATTCCCTCCATGAATATTGTAACCAATTTTGCTCTGCAAAATTGATTGCCTGCTTGCCCGCCATCACGAAGTGATTTTTATGTGGGCAATTCCCGTGTCGTGTATTCCCATATTCTACTTTATACTACCGATTTGTAACCAATTTTGCTCTGCAAAATTGCCTGCTTATAATCTATGATTCATAAGACAACACGGTTGTTACCTTTTCTTCCGCATGGATTCCGTCCTGAAACTGGATGTTCTCCGCATTGCCTTCCTCTGTAACAATACATACTGTTACATCCCGCTTTCCAGCCTTTTTTATCTTTTCCCGGTCAAATTTAATCAGTGGTGTTCCGCTCCTTACCTGCTGACCTTCTTTTACCAGATACTCAAATCCTTCTCCCTGCATTTCCACAGTATCAATCCCTATATGAAGCAGCAGTTCCATTCCGTTATCCATTGTCAGACCGCAGGCATGGCGGGAATCCGCCATTAAGACCGTTACCTTTGCATTTGCCGGTGCATATAACACATCACTTTCCGGAATAATTGCAAACCCGTCTCCCATAACACCCTCTGAAAATACACCATCATTTACTTCCTTTAAGGAAATGACCTGACCTGTCAAAAATGCCTTTAAATCTCTCCTGGTTCCGGCTGCACTCTTTTCCTGTTCTTCCACGGCACCCTCTGTCACATTTACACCCGCTGTAATTTTATCCGATTCTGAAGCATTTCCGTTCTTTTCTTCAAAAGTAAGTTTTTTCTTTCCAACAATCAAGGTAAGTGCCAATGGAATCACAATTGCAATCACCATACAGATAAAAAAGCTAAACATATACTTTGGTTGAATGGATAAAACACCCGGTATACCACCAACTCCAATTGCATTTGCCGTAGTTCCTGTTGCCACGCAGACAACGGCAGCACAGGCAGAACCAATCATTCCACATAAGAATGGGAATGTATATTTAAGATTCACTCCAAAGATTGCCGGTTCCGTAACACCCAGATAACAGGAAATGCAGGCAGGCACATTTACTTCCTGTGCTCTGGTATTTTTCTTTTGAAGTAAAATCATTCCAAATACAGCTGAGCCCTGTGCGATATTAGACAATGCAATCATCGGCCACAGCATGGTTCCTTCATAATCTGCAATCAATTGCAGGTCAATGGCATTGGACATATGATGAAGCCCTGTGATAACAAGTGGTGCATAGATAAAACCAAAGACAGCACCAAATATAATTTTAAAGGAGCCTGTAATTCCTGCATATACAACTGTAGAAATTGCAGAACCTATTTTCCAACCGATTGGTCCAAGAATAAAATGTGCTGCAATAACAGCTAATACCAGACTGCAAAAGGGAACAACAATCATGGAAACCGCCTGTGGTGTAATCTTACGGAAAAACCTCTCCAGATATACCAGTGTAAATGCTGCCAAAATTGCCGGAATCACCTGTGCCTGATAACCAATCATATTGATTTGAAAACTTCCAAAATCCCATACCGGAATATCTTCTGCTGCCGTCCCCGCTACCGCATATGCATTTAAAAGCTGTCCGGATACCAGTGTCAAACCAAGAACAATCCCAAGCATCTGTGTAGTTCCCATCTTTTTTGTTACTGACCAGCAGATTCCTACCGGCAGCATATGGAACACGGCTTCACCAATCAGCCATAAAAAATTATCAATTCCGGCCCATAGCTGGCTGATATCACACAATGTTTTTGTTCCATTCTCGAAGAAATAAATACTGTCAATACAGTTACGGAATCCTAAAATCAAACCTCCGGTAATAATCGCCGGAATCAATGGCGCAAAAATCTCTGCCAACGCTGTTATTATTCTTTGTAAAACATTCTGATTCTGCTTTGCCGCCTGTTTTACCGCATCTTTTGAAACTCCCTCAATTCCCGCTACAGAAATAAAATCATTGTAAAAATCCGAAACCGCATTACCGATAATTACCTGAAACTGTCCCGACTGTGTAAAGCTTCCCTTTACCACCTTCATTGACTCGATTTTTTCAATGTCAGCCTTAGCCGGATTGTTTAACACAAAACGCATGCGTGTCATACAATGAGATACTGCCGCAATGTTTTCTTTTCCACCTACCAGGTGAAGCAGTTCTTTTGAATCTTCAACATATTTACCCATAATATTACCTCCCTTTATTCGCTTGTTTAAACAAGTTCCTTTGTTCTATTTATATCACACTTGTTTAAACAAGTCAAGCACTTTATTTTATCTTGTTTATACAAGTCATATCTTTTTTAATTCTCTCTTGATAAAAGGAAGAAAAAAAACTATAATTAATATAGATGTTTAAACAAGTATACCTATATCAGAACTCTATTCAGAAAGAAGCGTGACTATGCCAAAATCAAAATTTGAACAAATATATAAGGATTTAAAAAGAAAAATTGAATCACAGGAATATCGGTTTCAAGATCTCCTTCCATCCGAAAATACAATGGTCGGCATCTATGACTGTTCCCGCAATACCATCCGCCGTGCCATTGCCCGCCTAATCGAACAAGGCTATGTACAAGCCCAGCAGGGAAAGGGTGTCCGCATTATTTACCAGCCTGCCGATCAGACCTCTTTTACTATTGCAGGTATTGAATCTTTCAAGGAATCCGCTGCCAGAAACAACCGGAAAGCAAAAACCGACGTTATCCAGTTTACAGAAATAACTGCAGATGCCAGAATTACCGCAAGGACCGGATTTCCCGTGGGAAGTGAACTTTATTATATTCAGCGGGTCCGCTATTTAGATGGAAAAGCTCTGATTTTGGATATTAATCTGTTTCTAAAGTCCGTGGTTCCCGGGCTAACCACACAGATTGCAAGGCAGTCCATTTACGAATATATTGAAAAAGAGCTAAACATGGCTATTATAACCAGTAAGCGGAAAATGACAGTGGAACATACCACAGAAATTGACGAAAAATATCTGGACTTAAATGATTACAATTGTCTTGCCGTTATCACAGGACAGACTTATAATGCAGACGGCATTATGTTTGAATACACACAATCCAGACATCATCCGGATCATTTCTGTTTTCAGGATACTGCTGTCCGAAAACAGAAATAGCCAACACCCCTGTTGCAAGTATTTCGAATTATTTTATGTCTTCTACGCAAAAAGGACCGCTGCACTAAGAAAATTTTCTTAGTGCGGCAGTCCTTCTTTATTCCCACAGAGGGGAAGTCAATTAATATTGATTAAAGTGCATTTACTAACTTCTCTAATGCTGCTAATGCCTCATCAGGAAGCTTATCATAACCGTCCTTCTTGGTTGAGAAGTCTTTTACTGCATTCACACGGGTCTGCATAGCATTCTTTAACTGAGACTTGTAATCTGCATCGTTAAGATCCGGTGTAAATCCTTCCCAATCCATAATCTCGATATCTTCAAAAGGTCCCCATTGTGTGAAGCTTCCTTTTCCTTCTACGATTGTCTCAAGAATTCCCAATGTATCCTTAGGCTGAACCTTCTTGCCCATGAAATCACCAGTATTGACGATGTAGCAGTCTACGTTCTTCTCTTCAACCAGCTTCTTGAACTTCTCATAGTCATTTACCAATGGATAAGTTCTGAATGGGTTTGCATATGGAACGATACGGATAGCATTCATATCTGTTCCTGCTGCCACACGCTCTGCGGTAGAAGTCTTTGTTGCCAAAGTTGCTCCCATAACAGAAGCTAAAGCAGAACCCTTTAATTTTACTACCGGCGGAATGGTAGGGTCTTTCATAATCCAGAAAATTGCATTAACTGGTGCGTCAATCTTATCTACACGGTTTGGAGACCATAACTTAGACTTGATTGCACGTCCGTTACCATTACGGATATCCTCTGTTACTAACTGAATCTTACCCTCTTCATCCTTTGTTGCAGAACAGTTCTGGGTTGTCAATAAATACTTGTTATCCGGACATCCTGTCGGGTAATCTGCTGTCTTATCAAAATAAGAAGGCTCTAATGCGATAGATGCACAGGTATCTGTATTGATAATAAATGCATCATCATGTAAAACCTTAATCTCGTATTTGCCGTCATGCTTTGCATGAGTAAGAGTAGACTTACCAGAACCTGATAAACCGTAAACAGAAGCAACATACTTAGAACCATCCGGTAATAAATACTCCTTCTGTCCACCATGACAGGAAGCATAACCATTACGGTTTGCCAAAGCCCATGCCATTGTCAAAGTACCCTTCTTGTGCTCACCAAAGTATCTCATACCAAGGATTGCTGCACAATTCTCATCTGTATCAAAATAGCAAAGAGTTAACGGATCACTTAAGCAGCTGTAATCCACATCCGGTCTTTCCTGTGGGAACCACTGTGGATCAGAGAAAATATAAATATCAGCTTCCTTACCGTCACCAACTGCCTTGGATTCCTTATACATCTTGATATATTCATCAGACATATACTGGAAGTTTAACATCCAGTTATAAAGAATATTCTCTTCTCCTTCCGGAATCAATAAATGAGCCTTTACCATAAATTCCGGGTCCAGACCAATAAATACCTCTGCATGATACATCGTTTTCCAACGAGTCTCATAAACAGCGTCCATAACTACTTTATCCAGCTTAACATCATCCACACCCGGCTCACCTTTAATACGGCGGGCAGCTGCGTAACGACCAGTTACGGCACCATCATTAAATAACAATACCTTTGCATCCTCGTCTAATCCAACCTCCTCTGCACGGTATACAGGCATATCTGTTACAATGGTTCCCGGAGAATTCTTAGCTAATTCATAAGCTTCTCTTAACGTGTTAACCTTTACCACGTTGTTTCCATAGAATGCTGCCTCGATGATGGAACGTGTTTTAGAAAAACCTACTTTACCAGCACCGATTTCGTCAAGTTTGTAATTTGCTTTTGTTGACATGTTTTCATATCCTCCTGCATTTTTATTTTTCACATTCATTTAAATGATGAAATTTTTATAACTATTAACCTTCCATTATTTAAAAGTTAACCACAATAAGTATATAATTATGCCGGATTGATGTCAATAGGATAAATGCCCAATTATTTAAAAAAGAGACCGCCGTATTCAGAAAATGTGCACTTTGCTGCACATCCTGACTACGGCAATCCCTTTTTAATGATTTCCGTTACTTCTCTGTGATTCCTGCAATCTGGGCCAGTCTTTTAACGGTTTCTTTACTAATCATTTTTCCCTGATATTCAATTAAATCTTCCTGACTGCCTGTAAAAATATCGGCCGGTTCATACTTTTTTAATATAATCTTATCTCCGTCCACAAATATTTCTACCGGTTCCCTGATGTCCATATGCAACTTCCGTCTCAATTCAATTGGCAGGGTCACTCGTCCTAAAGTATCCAGATTCCTGACAATCCCTGTTGATTTCATTGATATCTACTCCTTTCTTTATATTTTTGTTGCTGCCATACATTCATCACGTTATATCTTTTTTGAACATAGCACGAATATTCATTAAAGTCAATCATCAAATAATGATTAACAAAAAATTCATAATTTCTCTTTTCTATGTCTACTTTTTGTGGATTTAACATATATTTTATAAAATCACTTTTACTCTTAACGGGTTCTGAACAGGGGTTTATTTTCCATGCTAAATTATCTTTGGGCGTTTATGATCATCATCGGAATATTTACTGCTGCCTTTACGGGCAACCTTGAGGCTGTCTGTAACAGTGTCTTAGATTCGGCAAAAGATGCTGTTGACCTGCTTATCGTTATGCTGGGAGTCATCGGCATGTGGAACGGCTTTCTTTCCATCGCAGAAGGCTCCGGGCTTACCAGGCAGCTGACAAAAAAAATGCAGCCTTTTATCCGTTTCCTGTTTCCCAGGCTTCCCTCCGGACATCCGGCAGGCTCCTATATCTGTGCCAATTTTATTGCCAATATATTAGGACTGGGCTGGGCCTGTACCCCTACTGGCATAGAAGCAATGAAAGAATTGAAAAATCTTGAACAGGAGCGGGGAAACCCGGAAGGGATTGCCAGTAATGAGATGTGCACATTTCTCATTTTAAATATTTCCTCTTTACAGCTTATTCCTATTAATATGATCGCCTACCGAAGCCAGTATGGCAGTACCATGCCCATGGCTGTTGTCGGACCTGCTCTTATTGCCACTTCTTTTACTACAATATCCGCTGTTATCATCTGCAAATTAATCTGTCATAAAAAGGAGAAGCTATGAAACTACTTAATTTTTTATCCGTGTTTCTCATACCCTTTGTTCTTTTTTATATTTTAATTTACGGACTATTTCAAAGAAAGCCTGTTTTTGAGCTGTTTATCAAAGGCGGAAAACAGGGACTTCACACAGTATTTGAAATCGCACCGACCATCATCGGTCTTTTAATCGCTGTAGGAGTGTTCCGCAGCTCCGGTGCACTTGATATTCTATGTAACCTCATTAATCCTATCGGTACGCTGCTTCACATCCCAACTCCGGTACTGCCTCTTTCCCTTCTTAAAATGTTTTCTGCATCCGGTGCAAACGGTCTTTTATTTGATTTGTTTAAAACCTATGGAACCGATTCTTATATCGGATTTACTGCTTCTATTTTATTAAGCTGTACGGAAACCCTGTTTTATACTGTTTCCGTCTATTATATGAGTGCGGATATCAAAAAAACAAAATGGACAATACCTGTTGGATTATGTGTAGCTCTAATCTCCCTGTTCGTCAGCACACTCATTGCCAATCTCTGTGTCTAAGACCTGTAGGTTTTTCCTATTACCAGCGAGACAAGACACTATTCCTCTAACAGTGCCTGATATACATCTCTTTTCCCGATTCCCCGGTCCTTTGCCGCCTTTTTCATGGCATCTTTTTTATCTATTCCCTGATCCATATAATATTGTACATGACCGGGAATGCTCATGGAAAGAAGACCTTCCAATGCCTGCTCCTTCAGTTCTTTCCTGTCGGCACCCTCAATTACCAGAACAAATTCCCCCCTCGGCTCCTCTGTTTCATAGTAGGTGACTGCCCCCGCAAGCGTTGTACAAAAATTGGTTTCATGTTTTTTTGTAAGTTCCCTGCACAACGATATCTTCCTGTCACCTAATGATTCATACAAATCTTTTAAGGTTCTTTTTAATTTATGCGGTGCCTCATACAAAATTATGGTTCTTGTCTCTGCCTTTAATTCCTGCAATATTTCTTCCCGTTCCTTTTTATCATGGGGCAAAAATGCCTCAAAGCAGAAACGTCTGGTAGACCTGCCGGACAAAGTCAAAGCCGTGACAAATGCTGAAGGCCCGGGTAAAGAAGTTACGGTAATTCCTGCGTCCAGACACTGTTTTACCAATTCCTCTCCCGGATCGGATATAGCAGGCGTACCTGCATCCGTAATCAATGCAATATTCATGCCTGCTGCCATCTTCTCTACCAAAAGCTTTGCTTTATCATATTTATTATACTCATGATAGCTGGTCATTGGCGTCTTAATCTCAAAATGATTCAAAAGTTTAATACTGTGCCTTGTATCCTCTGCCGCAATTAAATCTACTTCTTTCAAAATCCTTAACGTTCTAAACGTGATATCCTCTAAATTCCCTATCGGTGTTGCACATATATATAACATTCCCGCCATCAGCTTCTTCCTCTTTCTTATAGATCTTCCCTGTCCATTTACCGGGCAATACTTCCATTATCCTTGATTTGGATGTGTCTTCCCATATATCCGGCTTATCTCGTCATGATATACACCCTGTTCTTTATATATTATGAGTGGTGGTTCTATCGTAATCCTCTCTCTGCCACCCTTTAATCCTTCAATCAATACCATGGTCGGCTCTTTTTCTACACTGGGATGCACCATTCTCATTCTTTTAGGCTCTAAATGGTACTTTTTCATTATTTTGAAAATCTCAGCAAGCCGGAACGGTTTATGTATCATAAAAAAGCTTCCGCTTTCCGGCAGCACATATCCTGCCGCCGCAACTACATCCTCCAGCGATACCGTCACCTCATGTCTCGCAATCGTCTTTGGCTCATATAAATTGGTCAGACCATGATGCTCTGTCATATAAGGAGGATTTACCGTTACAACCTGAAAAGAAGCTGGGGCAAACAGCTTCTTTATATCTTTTACGTCTCCACATATAATATTTATTTTTTCTTCCAATCCGTTCATCTGCACACTACGGCTTGCCATATCTGCATATCCCTCCTGCAGCTCCAGACCGGAAAAATAATCTCCCTCTGTTTTCGCTGCAAGCAGAATCGGTATCACGCCGCTTCCGGTACAAAGATCCAATACCCTTTGTTTTTTCTTTACCCTGGCAAAGTCTGACAGTAACACTGCATCTACCCCAAAACAAAATCCTTTCGGTTTTTGAATCAACCTGTAACCCTTACACTGTAAATCATCTATTCTCTCATCTTCCAGAATCATATTTTTCTCCTGCCTAATCGATTTTGGAACCGCCCTCTTTTTTCTCCAATGCCTCTAACGCCTTTAATTCCTCGTCATTCACCTTTTCATTATTACGGCGTTTTTTCGGTTTAAATTTCAACTCATCTGTTTTGTATTCTCGGATTTCCTTTTCTCCGTCTTCCAGTTCCACGATAACTTTAACCTTCTGTCTCAATACACTTACACTATTCACTTCACCCTTAAAACCATCTGCCGTCCTTACAAAGTCCCCTACACTTGGAAGCCTGTCATTCAGATATTCATACGTTTCCTGTTCATTCTTAAGACAGCACATTAACCGCCCGCAGACTCCGGAAATCTTAGTGGGATTCAGGGACAGATTCTGCTCCTTTGCCATCTTAATAGAAACCGGAACAAAATCCGACAAGTGCTTATGACAGCAAAGTTCCAAACCGCAGATTCCGATTCCCCCAAGAATCTTGGTCTCATCTCTGACGCCAATCTGGCGAAGCTCTATTCTCGTCTTAAAAACAGAAGCCAGATCCTTTACCAGCTCGCGAAAATCAATTCTTCCATCCGCCGTAAAATAAAACAAAACTTTATTGTTATCAAAAGTATATTCTGCATCAATCAGCTTCATTTCCAAACCATGCTTTGCAATTTTTTCAAGGCAGATTTTAAATGCATCTTTACACTTTTCTTTATTCAACTCGTTTTTCTTATCATCTTCCACAGTTGCTTTACGGATTACCGGTTTTAAGGCGGAAGTAATGCTTCCCTCGTCAATTTCCCTCTTGCTTAAAACCACCTTGCCATATTCCACACCTCTTACTGTCTCTACTATCACAGCATCGCCAACTTCAAGGTCAAGACCGGATGGGTCAAAAAAATATATTTTTCCGTTCGGTCTGAAACGTACTCCTATTACCTCTATCATTTCAAATTCTCCTTTATCGTTAACAGTGTAAGCTCCATGGCAATATCAAAATTAACATTTGCCTCAAGCCGCACCTTTAACTTGTCCAATGCCTCCAGAATCTGTTCCAATCCTTCATAGGAAGCCTTGCTTGCCTGCTTTTTCATCACTGAAAATTCTTTTTTAAATATAATCTTATTGGGGGAATTGGATATTTTGACCATCAGAATATCCCGAAACCACATTGTCATAATATCAATATAATCAGTAATGTCCAATTTGTATTTACCCATGTTTTTAACTGCCAGAATGACTTCATCCATTTCCATATCCTGAATACGCCGAAGCAGACGGATACTGTCCTCCCTGATTTCATTATAATCCGTGGAAATGGCAAGTCTCACTGCTTTTCCCAGATTCCCCTGGGCAAAATCCGTACAAAATCTTGCCTTGTCCTGATCCACACCAAGCTGAGTCACAAGATATTCCATCATCTGCAGCGGCTGCACCGGTTTAAAATTCAGCACGATGCACCTGCTCAAAATTGTTGGCAGAAACTTATCCATATTATTGGTAAGCAGCATAATGATCACATACTCCGGCGGCTCCTCTAAAGTCTTGAGGAGTGCATTCTGAGCCTGAGGATTCATCATTTGTGCATCGGGTACAATATAAATCTTATACTTACTGCTATATGGCTTCAAATCTATATCATTTACAATTTGTGAACGAATCTCATCCACTGAGATTACATTCGGTTTTTCATGGTGCACCCATATAATATCGGGCTGGTTACCCGATTCTACCTGCAAACAGGATTTACAGGTACCACATGGATCCGGATCTCCGCTTTCACATTGCAGGGATTTGACTACGATTCCTGCTAACGTCTTTTTCCCTGAACCTTTTTCTCCATTCAAAATATATGCATGGGATACTTTTCCCAATTCAATACTGCTTTTAAAATGTCTTACAATATCCTCATGTCCTATTATATCACTAAAATTCGCCATACAGCCACCTCTCACATCAATCAGGTCGAAATATCCAACAGCATTCCCCTGATATCATCTATCGTATTCAGTATTGCCAGATTATCCTTTTCTTCTTTTAATAATTCCTGTGCCAGATCATCCAGTGATTTGTCCACCTCTTTAATAATCCCATATACTCTGTGCCTTCCTCTTCTATCCAGAAAATTCTCTCTGGAAAATGCATGAGAGCCGGCAGTTACTTCATTCATAAACTCCTTTACAAGATTGCGGTAACGTTTCATATCCTTAATATCCATATGCTTCGCAATCTTATTTCCCTGTTCCTCAATATCCTTCATAAGGCTGGAGAGTTTTTCCTGTAATTCATTATTTTCTATATGGCTTACCAGAGTAAATTTAAAGCTGTCATCACCCTTTGGTGCCTGGGTCTGCTGCTCTACTGGCGCCTGACCGGTCAATTGATTAATTCTCATGTCCATAACATTCCTCCCCCTTACTCACTAAAAAAACGCTTCTTTACCTCATTTACAATCATACTATGTATTTCCTCTATTGGCAATGTGGCATCTACTGGAAAAATGCGCTCCGGATATAACTCCGCCAGCTGCCTGTAACCCTCTACCACTCTCTTGTGAAAACTCAAATCCTCCAACTCCATGCGATCCAGATCCGTCTGGCTTTTCTTACGTCTGATACCGTCTGCCGCATCCAGATCCATAAAAATTGTAAGTTCAGGCTTTACCTCACCCAAAGCATAATTATTGATTTCATAAACGGTATCCACTCCCAGTCCTCTTCCAATTCCCTGATACACAGCAGAGGATTCTACAAATCTGTCACAAATCACCGCTTTCCCTGACAATAATGCCGGTTTAATCACCTGATTCACTAGCTGTGCTCTGGCAGATGCATATAGTAACAGTTCTGTCATATGGCTCATTTCCCTGTATTCAGGATTTAAAATAATCTCACGGATTGCTTCACCAATAACCGTTCCTCCAGGTTCTCTGGCAATCACGATATCATATCCCCTGCTCTCTAAATACTTTTTCAGCAGATCAATCTGAGTTGTTTTTCCGGAACCGTCCGGTCCCTCCATTGTAATAAATATTCCTTCCACAAAAATATCCTCTTATCTTCCTTAATTAAATCCCATACCTTGCTTTAATCAAATCGGACTTTTTCATCCAGTAAATCTATCTATTGCGTTTTTTCCTTCGGGGCAGCCATTTATTCTCCTTAACAACCGCCACCTTGTAATCCCCATTCTCATCAGCAGTTACACCTTTTACATTCAAACCGTACTTCAATGATTTTTGTATATCGTCTGAAAACTCCTTAGAAAACACTTCTCCGGGCGTAACAACCGGAATGCCCGGCGGATATATATATATATATTCTCCGCTGATTCTTCCCGCTGATTCCGATAAAGAAATCTGAATCTGCCTGCTCTCTCTTGCCGCTGCAATATCCATTCTTTTTTCCGGCAGCACCTTATATAATATAGTATCGGCTGCATCCTCTATATTTGTTAACTGTTTATCAATTGTATCCATAGCCTGATAGAGTGCTTCAAATGCTTCTTTCGAGTCTGCAACAGAGGTCATGGCTATCACATAGCTTCCTCCCGCCATTTCCATCATCTGTCCATATTCTCTGGCCAATATATCTGCAAGCATGGCTCCATTCACCGGCACAATCCTGTCTTCTTCCTGTAATCCACAATTTTTCACAGAAAATACCAGTTTCCCGTCGTCGTATCCGGCTGCACTCTGTTTCTTAAAATCTGCCTCATCCACAAGATGGATATGGGCAAGCCGTCCGAAATGCTTGCGATATTCCGCTAACAATTCTTTGTAAATAATAAATAATCCGTCTCTTTCATAATCCATCTTTTCAATACAGGTTTCCATTGTTGCCATAAAAACATAAGATGGGGACGTACTCTGATAAACAGACAAAAATTCCTCTAACCGTTCCTTTGATATCAGGCTGCTATTTTCATGTAAAATGGCACACTGCGTCATGGCCGGTAACGTTTTATGGAGGCTCTCTATCACAATATCCGCTCCTAACCGTATCGCAGGAGCAGGAATCTTTTTGTAATTAGTTGTGGAAATGGTTTCATTGGCATTTGCCATATACTCAAAATGTGCACCATGGGCAGCATCTACAATTAAGGGAAGCCCTGATTTATGAGCCAGCTTTGCTATTTTTTCCACATCACTCACAACGCCCTCATAGGTTGGCGATACCAATATGACCGCTTTCGCTTCTGAATGTTCTTTCAACACCCTTTTTACAGCTTCTGGAGAAACTCCGGCAAACATTTCATAATTGTCATTCCATTCCGGCATAATATAAACCGGCTTTAGTTTTAATAAACGAACCGCATCATACACTGATTTGTGACAGTTTCTTGCCAGAATCAGACTGTCTCCCTGACTGCATACTGCTGAAATTGCGGCTAATATTCCACTGGTTGAACCGTTTACCAGATAATAGCTTTTATGGGAGCCATAAATTTGTGCGGCCCTTTCAAATGCGTTCTTGATAATTCCCTCAGGGTGATGAAATTCATCCAGATTCCCAACCTCTGTTGCATCGATTAAAAATGGATTTTCCACCAGGTCCGGGAACACGGTGTACAACCTTTTTTTATGCCCCGGCATATGCCAAGGATAACAGCCCTCCGTATTATATGCAATTAATCCGTTCAGTATTGACTGTTCCATAGCAAATATTTCCCCTATAGAATGAAATTGTACCTATTATATCAAAGATGACCTAAAATTGCAAAATTTATCGAAGCTTCTTATAATACTTTAATTACAGTTTTTCTTTCATAATATTTTTATAGCCTTCGCCATATATTTCATTTGCACTGGTAACAATCATAAAAGCCCGCTTATCCTCCTGTTTTACAATCTCTTCTAACTTTGGCATCCTCTGCTTTTTGATCACGCACATAATGATATTTTTTTCATGTCTGCTATATGCCCCCCGTCCTGTCAGTACAGTTGCCCCGATTTCCAATTCTTCCAGGATTCTGTTTAACAGTTCATCTATTTTATCTGACACAACATATACCATTCGTGCTTCATCTTTTCCATAGAGCACGTAATCAAGGACCTGCCCATTTAAAACAACTGAAATAAAAGCATACATTGCTATATTAAAATCCTTAAACACAAATCCTGATATTGCCACAATCATAATATCTATTGTCATAAAAAATGTACTGGTCTTAATCGATGGATATTTTCTCCTTAAACTTTTGATAACAATGTCCATCCCTCCAGTCGTTGCGCCAATCCGCAGCACCAGTCCGATACCGGTTCCCACCAGAAGGCTTCCCGCAATACACGCCAGCAAAAGATTGTCCGTAACTGCGGGAAACAGTCCAAATATATTTGTAAAAATGGAATTAAATGAAATTGCACAGAAACTTACTATGATAAATTTACCACCGAACTTCCACCAGCCAAACAGAACAATCGGTATATTTAAAAGAAAATACCATGTTCCGGTATCCCCACCTATAGAATGGCTGGCAATGACAGAAAGGCCAACGACTCCGCCGGGAGCCAGTTCGTTTGGATCCAAGAAAAGACCAATACCTGCAGAATATATAAATGTCCCTAGCATAATAACCAGCAGTTTTTTGATAATCCGTTTTAAATTATCCAATTCCTTATACATAAAAAACCTCCAAACTACGTTTTCTTTTAGTTTGTACAGTTTTTAATCTTTGTAAACAGATTTCACTTATTTTGACTTTATATTCGGATAACTAACAGTATCAAACCTATTACCAGCATAACCACTCCGATTGGCACAAACACTGTTCCGATTATACTGAATATACTTTTTCCTATCAGTGATGCATCTTCCGGATTATAACACATGCCTATAATTTTTCCTTCTGCCCGATTACAGCGTTTCCATACAGCCTTACCGATAAAAAGAAAATGATATCAAGTAAAATAAACATTACACCAATTCCTAATACAATACATCCTGCTATTAACATAATGATTCCATCCTTTTTCTTTAAATATTATAAATCATTCTGTTTCGGAATCCTTTTGGTCCATTTTTTCTTCAGCTTCAATTAATGCCTTTCTAAATGCAAACTCTTCTTCATTTTGCATACCAACATAATATAAAACATCAATATCTTCATTATTGAAAATATAAAGCTGATCTTTTCCAAGATATCCTTCCGGAAACAAACATGCTGAATAATCATACAAAACATCATTACATACCTGACTACGTCCGATAATCAACATTTTTCTTTCACTTTCCTTTAATGTAACTATTGATCCCAACGGTAAATATTTTTTCATAAATAATCCTCCATTCTTCGTATATTTAATTATGATACATAATTTATTATTATTTGTCCATAATCAATACTTTTCATAAAATACATTATAAAAACAAATCAATAGACAATCAATCCCACACATAACAAAACTACAGTAATAATCAAAAGTATATTCCGAACAAGTCTAAGAACACTACCATTAAAAATAGTAGCTATTTCTGGCTGACCTGTATTATAATAAACTTTAACTCCTCTTTTTTTCTTTCTGTTTATTGATGATTTACTGATATATATATATTCCGCTCTTGTATATTTTTTCCCATCTACTGTATATGAAAAAATAGGATAGGCAGATGTCGTATAAACCTTAACCCCATTTATATCAAAACGGGGATCTGCCCCTTTCCATGTATCTTCATGATTAAACTCTCCTGGATTATAACAGCTGTCAATAATTTGACCGGATACAGCTGCATCAAATTTCTTTTTACCGCATAAATATATAGTAAAACTTATACTTATTATTCCTGTAACCGCAGCAAAAATAAAACATATTATTGTTCCAAATGGCATTTTATATTCTCCCCTATAACTATTCTGATATTCTATAGAAAATCAATTTAATCTTTAAACTTAGGCAATTCAAAATCTGACCAATCTACTGATATTTTTATGCCAGCCCCTAGACCAAACGAAGCACCTACGTCAACAGAAGCCCTTGAATTACTGACTTCTCCTCCAGCTTTTGCTCCAATTGCACCTGCCTTCCCTTCTACCGCAGCATCTATTTTTATGCCAAAAATGGTTATACCTCCTTTAACTTCACCCTTTGCAGCATATGCTTCAGCTCCAGCTGCAGCATATGCTTTAAATTCGCCATTCGAATCCGCTTTTATACCTGCTTTTGCTTCTGCCTCTGCACCTCCTAAAGTACCACTGGCTGTTGCATGGACATTATTTTTAGAAGTACCTGCTCTTCCACTAACACTTCCTGTTAATCCCTTTGCTGATGCAGATGCTTTTACTTCAGCTCCGGCACGATATTTTCCATTTTCATCTTTTTTTGCATAAATTGAAGCCGCTATTCCGGAAGATACCACTCCTGCTGCAGCTTCCGCAGATACTTCCCCATATTTCCCAGAAGCAGAAACTTTTCCCTTTAATAATGTTGCTTTAATACCAGCAGAAGCTTCTAACGCCCTCTTATCCTTCTCAAATTTAGCTTTTACCCCATAATCCGTTTCTATATTCGCAAAATCATAACTGCCTTTATATGTCACACCATTCCTAGTATTATGAAAACTATCACTTTGCTGTGAATATGAATAATTACCAGAACCATCCGTCTTTTTGGCTATCACTTTTCCTTCTGATATTTTGTATTGATAAATAACACTAGACAATACATTGCTTACACCTGCCACATTACATATTAATTTATTCACGTTCTCTTCTATTGTTTTTAACTGCTTTTCCACATTATATTTTGCTGTGCCTTCAATCGCCAGATTAAATAAAATACTATCAATTGCACTAGAGTAAGTGTTTAAAGAGGACTCAATTTCTCCAAGCTCTTCTATTTGATTTTCTACTTCTTTAAATTCAATGCTAAACCTTGTCATTTTTCCTCCTTCCTATATCATCCGATTTCCCCAAATCAAATTATTTATTTCACACCTCAAACCGAAAGCTGACATCCGATAAACGGATGATATCTCCTCCCTTAATCGGAACATATTCTCCAGGCATAGCCTGTTTCTCATTTACAAATGTATGGTTTGTAGAATTATTATCCAATATAAAAAACTCGCTGCCCTTGCGCATAATATCTGCATGATGGCGGCTGACTGACGTATTATCCACAACTGCATAATCAATATCTCCCAGATTCTGCCCGATGCGGAAAATTACATTGGATATTGGAATTTCCTGCATGGTATCCAATCGTATTAACTTTGCATAAATTACCGGATTTTTTTCTTCCCCTATACCAATATTTCCCTCTACCTTCAGTCTTTTTATCTGCAATTTAGTCCGAATGCTTAATAAAACAAACACAATAATTGCTATACACATCCCGATTTGCAGCATACGAATCGGATATTCTTTTTTTCGAAGCTTCCCTTTATATTTAAGCAGCTGCTCTACTGCATGCTGGTAATCATCATAAGTTGCTTCCGCATTCACCGTAACTTCTATCGCTTCAGAAATAGCGGATTTTAGACCTTGTACACTTTTTTTGGTAAATTTTGTTCCTTTCATCACAAGATCTTCACATTCTAACAGAAGCTGATTTAATTCTATCTTGATATCTTCCGTAACTTCATTATAATGATTACCCCCTTCCTGACCCTGATACTGAATATTCAATACATCCAATATCTTTTTCACTTTATCAATGGGTTTTATATATTCCCCTGTTTCCTTAATTGCGATAATACCCACAACATATCCTTCCGCATTCAATACCGGTGTTCCGGGGCTGATTCCCTCCAAAGGATAATCCGTAACAATTTCATCTTCTCCTGCGGAAGTCACTTGTGCCACATTTTTTTCAAGATTAAAATCGCTGATTTCTGTACGTCCTAAAATATCACTATTGCCACTATATCTCGAAATATATAATTTATCATTTATTTTTACCGAAAAACTATTTCCCAAACCCAAACTCTTTACATTATTGATATTGTTTGCCAGATTTAGTATTACGAAATCTTCCCCGGAATTTCCTGCTTCGGTTCGTATTCTTGTTCCAACCTGTAGTACAATATCTGTTTCTATATTTATGTCTCCTTCAGCAGAAAGACCATATTGCCGTCGTATTTTATTTATTAACTCCTCATCTGTCTGAACAAACTTATCATTTGATAATACAATTTTTTCACCTTCACCAACTTCAACCAATATACCGGTTCCCTGTTTTACATAATATTCCTTCCCGCTCTGGTCTACCGCATAAAGCAACAGTTTGACAATGCCTGATTCTGCTTCCATGACTTTTTGTGGCAGTTCAGCTTCTGTACTGCCAGATGCTGCTACCTGGCTGCTTACGCTGAATATCCATATGAAAATTAACATCCATGTTATAATATTTTGAACGTATTTCTTATTTGTCCACATACCGTTCTCCATTCTTATGCACAAATAGTACAGAGGCATTACCTCTGTACTATCTACAATTATCTATTCTGTATATTATGCTATAACATCTGTTGCTAACGCACTTGCAATTGCTTCATTTGCCTTTTCAGTAGATTCATATTCTGCTGCAATATCCTCTAAGTCAGTGGAATATTCTGTAATCATTCTGTACATCTGATCCATGTCTTTTTCCAGTTTTCCAAACTGTTTCTTATAAGCCTCTGATGCATCACCTGACCATGTTGATCCATTAATCTGCTTAATCAAATTTAACATCTTATCTGTCGTGTTATGTACCTTTGATGCCTTAGACTTAAAATCTGAGGCTTTGCTTTTTAATTCACTTGGTGTTACTTTTAATTCTGATATACCTGCCATAATTATTTACTTCCTTTCTCAATTAATTTTATTATTTGTATGAACGTTTCTTAGCGGTCTGTACATTCTTTCTTTCACCCTTTTCATACAGCTTCATGATAGATTCCAATGCACCCACATATTTTGTAACTAAGCTCGTAAACTTATCAAAAGATGCACCGTCTTTCTCGTAGGTAGTATTAAAAGCCTTTGCTGCATCACCTACCCACATTCCCATTAAAGATTTCTCTGTCGTATCCAAATCTTTAATCTGCTTTTTTAAATCTGAGTTTAACTGTTCCAATTCGCTCTTCTTTTTATTAAGAGCACTTTCTGTTAACTGAATTTTTGAAACTGCCATATCGTTTCCTCCTTAAAAATAGATGATTAATTGTTTCTATATATATCTGCATTGCAGACATTATGACTTTTTGTAAGATCGCATTCTTGCAATCCGGATACTTTCCATTTCGGCATCATATATTTCCTTTGCCATCTTCTTAATCGCATCAGAAATCTTCCTGATATCATCTGCGGAATCTTCTATCTGATCTTTAAGCGTCTTACTCTTGGCAAGAAACTTTTTAGAATTTTCCCCATCCCAGTTTTTATCAATTGCCTGAATACTGTCATTCAATTTATCCGTTGCTATCTTACGAATATCATTAGAGATATTCAATAAGCTGTCAGCCTGTTGAAGTGCTTTATTATAATTAAACTGAATTGTCTGTTCACTTGCCATAATTGCCCTCCCTTAACTTAGTATATCTACCGGTAATGCCGATGCAATCTGCTTAATAGATTGTTCCGTCTCTTCATATACACCTGCCATTTCCTGCAAATCCTTAGGATGTTCCTTTAGACGTTTGATTATGGTTTTTAAATCATCCTTCATCTTATTAAAGCTTTTAATGTGCTGGTCACTGGCTTCCCCTTCCCAATACTTTTTCGTACCGGTCACCAGTTGTTCAATCTTCCCAAAATCAGTCTCAATAGCACTGATTTCCTTCGAAATATCGTCCGATTTTTTCTTTAGTTCATCCGGAGTTACTTTTAATGTTATAGAAGCCATCCCTTTACCTCCTAAATCGTAATACTGTCAATCAAATCAGATACTTTCTGTTCACATGCGTCATATTCTTTCTTGGCATTCTCTTCATAATCAATTACGCTTTGAATATTATCGCAGATTAACCCTAAATCTGTAATATCATCCTGAAATGCCTGATTGAATGCTTCATTTGCTTCACCTGTCCACATCGCATTTAATGCATTGACATCTGCCTGCATCGCTTTAATCTTCTTTTTAATGTCATTTAATGCCTGAGAAATTGAATCTGTATCCCTTTTCAGCGTTGACGTATTAATTTTAATTTTAGTAATCGCCATCTTAACTTGTACCTCCATCCTCTTCAGATAATATTAATATGAAACTTTTTTAATATTGCTTGTGTCTTTTCAATATCCATCCGCTTAAAAACCGGACTGCTTCCGGACGTATTGGAAATATTTTTTATGATTGCTTTTTCCGTATTATCGTATTCTCTTACAACTTCTGACAGTACTTCCCTCAATTTCTTAATCGATTGGCATTCGATTTGCAAGTCCTCAGAAATTTTTTTCAAAGTACGCTTATCAGTCCCTTCTTTTTCCATACTCTGATATTCATAGACAATTTTTTCAAAAGTATCTAACTGCCTTTTATACGTCATCTCTGCAGCCTGCAATTCGTCTATGACCATTTTCATTTTGTTTATTGAAATATTCATCACAACCACCTTGCCCGTCTGCTTTTCTTTCGATGTATGCACTATAACACACTTTTCCTGCTATTTTTCATTTTTGCGACGAATAACCAGTTTTTGTGACGAATGACCAGTTTTACACAGAAAAAATCCTTCTGACTACACCATATATAATCTGCATCCATTTACAATTCCATTTTCCTCCAATGTAGAAGCACCATCTAATACAATACCCTGCTCCACAGAACACAAAAAGAATTTTTCTGATTTGTCATTCAGCTCCGTCTTATATTTCTTACACATCATTTCACTGATTTCCTGCACAACATTTATTACTTTTGCTGTCTCATCAATTCTAAAATCAAGTGTCTCATCCAATGAGGGAATATAAATATCAACTAATATCATAAAATACCTCCTCCGCCGCATTTACTACCATATCTAAAAAATTTTCTTTTTTAAAAGTATTTGTCTGCTGCTTCCCTTCTTTAAAACATACCTGTTTTTTTTCCTGCTGATCTTGTTTTATGAACATACGGCAGTTTACCTTACCATTTTTCAGATTCATTCTTTCCATCATAACAATGACATTCCCCAGAGAATCTATTACCCCGCTTTGCAATATAGAAGGATACTGCATGATGTCATCCGTTAAGCGTTCTTCATCCAAAACCTGCTTATATTGCTTTTCCTTTTCTTCGATATCCTCTTTTAGAAAATCGCCTAGTTCCTCTCTGGGAATCTCATATAACCGAATCTCATTAATATTTATTTCTCTTCGTTCAGCTGCTATCAGTTTTTTTCCTATATAAATAATCTTAGACTGCATCTTCCCGATAAAACTGCGTATTAGAAGCATTGCATGTGCCTGTGAAATGACCGTCATCATTTCTTCCAAATCCTTATTTAAGTAAAACCCGCCCTGAGATGCATTATATATAAACTGCTGCTCATAAAGATGGTTTAATGCCTGAAAAACCTCCGCTTCATCTATCTGTAACGGCTCCTCCTCCAGATCAAATATTCCATGAATGTTTTTACCCGCTGCAATTACATTTAACTCGGAAGGGGTTAAAATATAGACCGAATTAATATCCTTTTCCATTCTTAACCACCTCCTTAATCATCGATTTATAACTTCGTGACAGTGGAATCTCTATATTATTTTTTAAAACAATAAAATTTCTGGAATACCAAATTTCATCCACATATGAAAGATTTACAATATAACCTCTATGGCAGCGCTTAAAATTGTCTGGCAGCCTTTCCTCCAATGTATCCATAGTCCCACACACTCCATATTCCCTGCTGGAAAGCCTTACATAAATCCGTTTGTTTCTTGCTTCAAAATACAGAATCTGAGAATAAGGAATATGTCTCTGTTCTCTGCTGTCTCCAAAGGAAAAGAATTTTTCTTTATCGTCCGCATTTCGTTCCAATAGAGAAAATACACTTTTTAATACTTTTTGAATATCACTGTATTGCAGCGGCTTTAACAATAACGAAACAGCACGAATATCTGGAATCAGATAAAGAACCGGTGAAACAGTATTATCCGAAATAATAATGATTTCTGCCCTGCCAAAACGCTTTCTTAAATCTTTTGCTGCCTGTAATCCACAACATTCTGTAATATCAACAAAAGCAATATCTATGGTATCAATCTGCTGGTTTTCTATATCATTTGATGACTTTGCAACGATTGTTTCTATCCGGTCATCATAAAAATATGCAACCATATCCCTAGAGATTTCCTGTAATAATTCAATTTCGTCCTGCTTACAACTATAAATAAGCATCGAAATCATTGCTCTTACCTCCTAGCAAGTGGAACGATAATCTTTTGTATTTCACCGTTTAATCTGCTTGAAATCAACCCAATGCCCGGTTTTAACAGCATAGACTGTTCTTTATACGGTATCCCATCAAAATTATAAATGCGGTTTTCAGCAGTATTTCCACCAAAATGAATTCCTGTTTTATAACTTACAAAAATCTCATAAATCCTCTGATAATCAACTGTTGAAATATTTTCCAGACCAATAACTCCAATAAAGTAAATATTCAGCAATCTTCCCTTTTCCAGAATATTTTCTAAAAAGCCCCGCATATCCAGCTCAGCATTATAAATCAGATTGATAAACCATTCCAAATCCGAAATAAAGAAATAAATAGGCTGCTCTTCACACATACGTTCAAAAATTTCTGATTCTTCTGCATCTTCATCCTGCATTTCTTTTCTAATCTGGCTTCGATTCTTAAATTCCGGTATCACTTTGGAAAAGCATTCAAAGATTCCTTTTTCATCCGTCACATATTGAATTTCTTCTTTTTCTTCAAAAATCCTCATATGCTTTGCTTCACTGTCAAATATGTAAATGTCTGCGGCTCTTTTTACCGCTGATTGAATCATAATCTTCATATAATTCTTCTTGCCTGATCTTGCAAGACCGGTAATCATATAACAATAGGTATCACTTAAATCAACGCTGTAGATAGATGCATTTTCTGCATCATATGCAACTGGCAGATACCGCTTGTCCTCTAATGCCCGTTCATAATCTTCCAATTCACTAAACTCAGACCAAACCGGCTTTTCCGGTATCTCTGGTATTGGACGGGCTTTTTTCTTTGTCCAGTTATTACGCATATCTTCACAAAGCAGTGAGATTTTCTTAATTCTCTGATAATCATCCTCTGCTTCACATGCCAATGCTGTCTGGTACTCTAAGATCCGGTTTCCATAATATGCAAGTCCACGACCTTTGATATTTGCCTCCGGTACTACATCAAATGCCACTGTATGCATGATATCGCCATATGCATATTTATCTGCCATTTCTGTTGTAATAAACGTTTTAATATTCTCTGCCGCCCGGGACGGAATATCCGCAGGTCCGATTCCGGAACCGGTAAGCAGCAGATAAATACCATGACTTACCCCTTCCTTTGATAAAGTGACAAGAAAATCAACATATTCTTCTTCTGTTTTTTCATTAAATGCTGATACATTATCAATAATGATAAGAATCATCGGAAGTGTAACACCATTTACCTGCACATACTGGCTGTAATTACCGCCTCTGAATAACTTCTTTCTTTCCTCTAAAATAGACTGTATCATATTAAAGAATTTAGAAATCTTCTCATAATCTCCTTCATACATCACACCACCCACATGCGGTGCTTTTTCAAATGCAGTCATCATTTTACTGCTGAAATCAATTGCATATATATTGATATAAGCCGGCGAATATTTATTGATCAGGGCATATGTTATGGTCTGTATGGATGTACTGCGGCCACTGACCACCATACCGCAGACTGCATGATGTCCACCCTCTGTAAAGTTTATGGTAACTGGCATTTGTGCCTGATTTTGTGGATCATCATATAGTCCCAGAACTACTTCAATATTCCATTCACTTTCCTCTTCCGGCCACCTGTCATTCTGATAACGGGAGACGGTAAACTCTTCAAATTCATCTAAATACATCTGTGTAGGAAGCACCGGCATCCACAATTGTAATTCATGGGTATATCCGTTTTCCTTTGCTATCTTTCCAAGATATTCCTTTACAGCATCCAGCTGCGTTTTATCTTTTGCCTGTGGCAGCTTGATATTATTCTGCTCTGCCCGGGAAATCATAGAAATAATCACATTTTCTGTTCCCATACAGTGATAATATAAATCAATATAATCCTCAAGACGTGCCGTATTATAAGCACTGATGGGATAATCAATCATATCTGTCTCAAGCATCTGATAAATATCATCTATTACCGCCTGCTGTTTTGACTTTACCTTCATACATTCTTCTAGAATAATCTGCTCTTTATCCAATGCTGCCAATAAATATCCCTCTATAATCGAAAGCCATTCTGCCTGTGCTTTTTCTTTCCGGGATGTTTTTGCAAAATTACCTGTCATATCAGTCCTGCCGTTAAGCGAAATTAACTTTGCAATATCTGTCTTGCTGTCTGTATCATCTTCGCTATATACCGCCCCGCTAAATCCAGATTGGAACAGTTCAAACACCTCGTCATTACCAACCTGAAGATAACATCGCCCTGCCTGTGTGATATACGCCGCATCCGGTTTGTGAAGCATATCGTTACTATCCTGTCTGTCCTGTACACGCAGGCACAATCTGAACTTTGAATTACTCCAGATATTATCATCCACCGTTCCACTTGGTTTTTGTGTAGCCAGAATTAAATGTACACCAAGGCTTCGTCCTACCTGTGCCACACTAACCAGTTCTTTCATAAAATCTGGTTCTTCTCTTTTCAACTCCGCAAACTCATCAATGATGATAAACAAATGCGGTACAGGAACGCTTACTTCATTATTCTTATACAATTTTGTATATAGATTAATGTTGTTAACACCATTTTCCGTAAAAATTCTCTGTCTTCTTCTATTTTCACTTTTAATGGATACCATTGCCCGGTGAACCTGATTCCCCGACAAGTTGGAAATCTGTCCTATCAAATGCGGAAGACCATTAAACAGATTTGCCATACCTCCACCCTTATAATCAATAATGAAAAATCCAATATCATCCGGACTATAATTAACTGCCAGAGACAACATATATGTCTGAAGCGTTTCACTCTTACCAGAGCCTGTTGTACCCGCTACTAATCCATGGGGACCATGATATTTTTCATGAACATCCAAATAACTGGGAGCACCTCCGGCTTTGGCCCCGGTCATTCCTTTTATATTGTCATAGGTGCGGTTTTTTCTCCAACGGTCTAAAACATTCAGCTCCTGCAGCTTATTTACTCCATACATCTCAAAAAAAGTTATGGCCGAAGGGATATCCCCACCAGATTCTGTCTCCTTTACATATATATTAGAAAGTCTTTTTGCAAACTGATTTACCTTGGAATCAGAAATCACATCAAATTCTACTTTTAATCTCTCTTCCTGGCTGTCCTTTACATCATAAATTCCCTGAAAGTTCTTGTCATTTTGTATAATATATTCGCATTCATTTGGCAGTCCAGTATAAGAATCCGCAACAATAATAGTAGTGAGACCATAATTCATACTGGAATCAAAAACATATTTTGAAATCAACTCCCCCTCTATCATCTCAGGATTTAGTAAGAACATGATAAAATATGGCTTTTGTATCGTATCCATATTTTTAGTACTTCCCATTTCTTCTCTTTGCCGGAAGACCTTTGCCATACTGTAAAATACATCTCCTGCCTGTTGTTTATCTGCCGCAATATATCTTAATTTTTTATCCTCTGACCATACATGGGGAAACCATTTGATATAATCCCACTTATCCAGATTGGCAGCTGCCCTGCCGTCATAAATGAATACCATTTTCACATCTGTATAGCAGTTATTAGCCGCAATCTGTGTAGCCAGCAGTTTAATCGTCTGTATCGCCCCTGTTAAATTTTCCCCTCCGATCATGCCCGCCAGACGATGCTTTTGCAAATCGATTCCTACCGGAACACCAAATAAAGTGTTATAGTTTTCTTTAATAAATTTGGGCTTTTGGGAAAGTCCGTCTTCATATAACTTAAACTTCTCTTTGGGAATATCAATCGCTGCCTGAAATGGTATATTACCTGTCCCAAGACGATAAAACATAAAGTCCGGATGACGGAAATTACGATTCCAAAGCACTGCACTATTTTCATCATAACCCGCACAAGTCTCCGCACTCTGGTACATGATATTTAGTGAACGGATATTATTCTCATACTTTTCCTTAATCATTTCCGTCCGTTTTGTCAGATAATTGCCATAAGCTTCAAAACGATGAAGTTTGCGTTCATTTTCATCCTTTTTCTGGAAATAAATACCAAGAAGTGCCCAGACAATTCCGATAACTGCGGAAGAACCTGACATGATCAAACCAGAATACATATAAATGCCGGCATTACCGCCACTTGCTTTTGATGCATAAACCATTAACATACTTCCCATCAGCATCGGAAGCATCATTGTAAAAGACGGCCCGATTGTCATGATTAACGGCTGTTTTTTTGAATTGCTTAATTCCGGCGGCTGTTCGATTTCTACCCTTTCTGTATCAATCTTTTCAATATTTCTCGGAGAACGCCTAAGCAGAATCATATTTTCTTTTTTATGCCCCTCTTCTTTTTCTGACAGGGCACCCTCTGATTTTCCGTAATCAATCTGTTTCAGTTTTTTATCATTAATCTCCATCTGATGATTGGCCTGATCAATTGCAAGACAGTCGCCAAGCACCATCATGTGCAATCCCATAAAACTGATCAAATCTCCAAAATTAAGGCTGCATTCCTGCTGCACAAGAACAGAGTTTACATAAATACCGTTTACACTTTTATTCTCAAGCATCCAGTTTCCTGAACTGCCTCTGTAGATTCTTGCATGAAATCGGGATACCATCCCCTCATAATCATAACGAATATCCATATCCTCATTCTTACCAATGGTAATCTCTTTTACATTATCCACTGCATACTTTGTAAATACAGAAATGGAATACTTTACTGCTTTTACGATAATGGTTATATTTTCTGATTCCTCTGTATAAATATGAAAAATATCCTGATCTTTTATTGGTTTTTCTACATATTTTTCATTATCTTTTAATACTGTATATTGGGGATTTTCCACAAATGCCCATCTGCCGTCGATATTTTCCAAATGAATTTCTAAATCTTCATGAAGATTAAATATATTTTTATACAAGATAAATGAATAATCTGTATTTACCAGATTAGGTAATCTTATCTCTTTAAAAGATGTACTTGTAAAGACTGATAGAACGGTAACCATACGCCCCCACTCCTTTTTATATAAAATGTATGTTCAATGTTGTTTCTCCCAGTGCAATCGTATCATTATCCAAGAGTTTAACAGCATCTTTTCCCAATTGCATCACATTACGTTTACGCTGTATATGGACCGGATGAGTATCCTCCAGCGTCTGTATGTATAAGCATTGTTCATGGCAGAATATTCTGCACTGTTCTTTTGCAATTTTTAAATCATTTAACACCAATGCATTCTCTCCGCTTCTGCCGATTGTTATCATATCTGATATAAAAATTACATATTTTCTTGTTGATAACTTTCCTTTCTCAATAATCTGAACAGCAATATTTTCATTTGTTCCCCCATGATTCTCTACTTCTTCATGAAAGCTGATTTCATAGGGAATATTGTTCTGGAAAGCTTTATCACTATCCCCCTGATAAAGCCTGTTTCTTAAGATCTGATCCAGTTTCTCTTCTCTGGCTTTTTCTTTTTGCAGTGTATTCATCTCCACTACTCTCTTCTTTTCTTTTTTTAATCTGATAAAATAGACAAACAAAAACCCCAAAACTGCTGCCTCATAACAACAGATTGCCAGATTAGAAAATACAATTTCCATGATTTTATCCATTCTTTTATCCCCTTAATTGTGCAAAGCAAAATGGAATGCCTGCCTGTTTTTCATAACCAGCCGCAAAATAATCAACTTTTATTACGCTTCCTCTTTTACTTTTTTCTTCTTCATTATGATAAGAATCGTCCCTCCTGTAATACAGGCTATGATAAACAGCACTAACAAAAGCAGCCACGGCGTATGGAGAAATCGCACTAACAAATTTCGGGTTACAATAATTCGGAAATCATCAAATACTTTATCATATGTTCCGCCTGAATCCCTGCTTAATATATTCCCCGCCATATCTACCGCTTTTATCTGAATCTTCTGTGTAGTGATAGATTGTCCCACAACTACCGGAATGAAACCGTCTTCCATCTTTGCAATATCTTTTGCGCTATAAGTTCCATATTCCTGGTCATTCAGGTACACTGTCACCTGGTTGATTGCCAGATTATCCTGAACATCAAGCAGCACCGTATGCTCTTCTTCGTTATAAACAGCTCCGCTTTGTGCACCCGATATTACCGCACTTGGTGCTGTCTGATCCACTGCGAACTGCACCTGAAGGTTACTATCAGTATGCCTGTTGCTTACATTACTTGTATGGTTACCAGCTTTATCAGTAGAATCAATTTGTATCGTATATCTTCCTTCTTTTTCAAAATTTTCTGCATTTATCTCATATCTGTACTGATACCATTGACTGTTTCCATTTAATGCTGATGCTTCAAAATAGGTACCATTCTCTTTCTCTTCTGCCGAACACTTCCCAGCCTCCGGAATACGAATCATGGATGCATCCATGCCCCCGGCAGTATATGAAATATTTTGCTCCACTACCTCATCCACATTTGTCTCTATGATTACAATCGGCTTTCCTTCTTTGATATATGCACATTCACCATTTGTCATCCATTCCCCAGTTTCCGTTCCCAATGTGTATACAGAGCCATAGCGGTTAACCGAAAACTCAATACTGCTCTCCTTTTCATTTCCTGCCCGATCCGCCATTTTTGCAGTCAATATATAGACATCATCCTGTTCTTCTGTTTTTGGAAAATCCATCACAAACTGCTGTCCGTCTGCAATATCAGAAACCGTATATCCGATATCCTCCAAATCCACTTCTCCGCTGTTAATACCTCTTACAGTAATGGATACACGTTCTTTATCATAATTTGTATCCGTGCAGGTAACAATCGGCTTCACCTCATCCTTATTAGCAGATTTATCCTCTACATTAGAGATTGTAAGTTCCGGTTCTGTGATATCAATCGTAAATGTATTCCCATTAAAGGGAACGGCCTGATTTTCTGCTTCATCCGTATAGGTAACATCCAAGCCATATATCCCGTCCGTACTGTACGAAACCGTTGCCGTATGGATATCACCATTACTGTTAAACACAGACACTCCCTGTACCCCGCTGCTGTTTGTTCCGGCAGCATGTGTCTGAATATTAACCTTGCCTGCATTAAAATTATGTTCCTTAATGGTGATTGTGGCTGTGATTGCCTCGTTATAATAGGCATTCTGCTCCGGATTTCTTCCATTATAGCTTACGGAAATCACCGGTACCGTAGTATCTATCGTAAATTGGTCAGAAAAATTCTTTGCTGCTTTATTTCCTGCCATATCAACACAGCTTATCAAAAATTCATAATCGTCATCCTCGGAAAATGTTACTTTACAGGTATGGGTTGCATCATCCGATTTACCGGCGTTGGCACTGTGGCTCCATTTTCCTATGGATGCCTTACTTCCATGTGCACTTTTAACAGATATTTTTACGTCTTTTGTATCCAGATTACGCTCTTTGATGGTAATAGTAGCAGTTCGCTTGTGATTGTAATATTTGCTACCCGATTCATCATTATATGTAACGGAAATTTCGGGTTTAGTCGCATCAATGCTAAACTTTTTCAAAACTTCCTCTTTGTTCCCTGCGTTGTCTACTGCTGTAATATAAACTGCAACATCATTACTATTATTATTTTCTGCCTTGATAGTTATGGGAAATTCCTTCTCCAATACAGACGCATCCTGCACATCTGCTTCATACACAACATCTGACTGAGTAATCGCACCATTTTTCTCTACTCTGTAAGATATCAATTGCAGACCAGAAGCCTCCTCCTCAACAGCCCCTGTCTTATCCTCTGCTTTTGCGGTAATAGTTACATCTGATTGATAGAACTCTTGTTTTTCATTTTTATATGTAATCTGAATGGCAGGCTTAACATTATCCGTAATAATCCCCTCCGAATTAAAATAAGATATATTTCCTGCAAAATCTTCCACTTTCTCATAAATAAACCCCTTTTGATTTGCCTTGATTTTTAATACTTCACCTTTATTATAAGCAGTCCAATCTTTTTCTTCTAACTTTTCTACCTGTTCTCCTGTCATACTTTCATCTGCAATGTAATAAAAAATATGTACTGGTGATATACTATCTTTTCCATCTAATACAAAATCTGTTTCTTTGTTATTGAATATGGTATACGTTACCGATTCCAAAAATTTCTCCCATAATTGCTCAAACTCGTTTGCTATTGTATCAATTATCCCTTTTTTCTTATTTTCATTATTCTTAATTTCATGAAAACTTCTTTTTAATAATATGTTTCCATCTTCAGGAGAGTTTTCGTCAATTGTAAAGTAATATGTTTCCTCAATATTATTCCTTCCTGCTTTATCTGTAGCTGTAATCTTCAAGGTATAATTTGCATTTATTTCTATTGGAATTTCCACAGACGCTTCATCATTATTAATAATATCCAAATCTTGTCTATTTTTCTTATAACTATCCATAATTAAGTTCTGTAATTGTTCCGTATCCGGCAATGCCTCTTCTATTGAATTTCCGTCATAATTTTCAGCAGTAATACAAAATTCAACCTTGCTCAGATGAATTTCTTTTATCTTTACCTTTATTTCCATTTTATTATCAACATAATAACGGTCTTGTTCATTCTTTCCAATATTTTTAGTAATATTTTCCTTTAAATCTGCCAGTTCATCTTTTTTTATAAATTCTATATTTACAACCGGATCCGTCTTATCAACAAAAAAACCATTGGAAACATATTCTGAAACTGCTCCCGATTCATTTGTTGTTTGAACATATAATACATAGTCCCCTTCATCATCTGGAATTTTAATAAAATAATAATTGTCAGATTTTTCTTCTTTCTCTCCTTTAATCAAATTTTTTGTATTAATATCTTTACAATCTAAAATATCTATAAAAGAATTGCATTTAATATATCCGCATTCTATTTTACTTAAATTTGCACCTTTATTTTTTACCTGAAATTTAATAACATCATCTGTTTTCTTACCGCATTTTCCAAGTTCGACTAAGTTTTTATCCTGTTTTTCGACTCCTCCTAAATCATCTTCAAATTCAATGACTCCCGCCGTTTCATCATAATATAAGTTAATAACCCTGTATTTTAAAACTTCATCATCATATTTAAGAGAATGGCTTATACTATAATTCTGATCTGTATCGTCTTTTACCTTTATAATATGAATATACGCAGCCAGTGCAGGATACTTGTTTTTTTCGTCAGAAATTATTAATTTGTAATATTTTTCATCTCCTTTAAACTTCAAGTCCATTTTTTCAATCAAAGATTTATTATTAATATCCTTTAGCTCCTCTTCATCTTCAATTTTTCCTATTTCCGAATAAAAAACTTTTGTATAACTGTTTCCATATTCCTTATCCTCCCCAATAGATGTTGTTATATCCTCCAGACTAATCCATTGCCTTTCATCATCTTTTCCGCTATTCTCTAAATTTTCTAACTGTTTACCTCCCTGTTTCATAGAAATCTTTATATTATTAGATGTTTTTATAACTTCTCCTATTATTTCATATTCAAATTCATTATTATCAAATTTAAATAAACAATTTGGATCATTACTTATTATAAACTCTGTCTTCTCACCATTGTTTTCTTGATATTTTATCTCCTCTATTTTAAATTTTCCGTTTTCACCTTTAGAAAAGGTAATACATTGCTTAAGTATATCAATATATGAATTGTGTGATTCTCTATCTTCTATAATATTATTTTTATCGTCCTTTAAATCTATCCCCATCCTTTCCCAACGTATTTCATTTGTACGAAAAGATATCATAAAATCAGTATTAAATACTACTTTAATCTCTGCCTGTTGGATTTTTATTTTTATTTTAATTATTTGTCCCTTTAATTCACTTACATCATAAGATTCTAATTGTTTATCTCCATTTTTTACACACACTTTGGTTATCTTGATTGTTTTTTCCTCTTGAGGGCATACATCTACATCCTCCTGAATCATACCTTTTATTTCTAATTGTCCCGGATATGTTGTATCTATTCCACCGATCTTTTCTATATCCTCATGATTCACTAGACAGTTCACTGTTATCTCTTTTTTACCAGTAAACGTATGCGTTCCAGCATCTATTATGATAATATTTTCATCTTCTTCATTTTTCTTAAAATCTAATTTTGTTTTTTTCTCAATAACAGTGACTGAATTGCTATATATCCCAGGTTCATCAGCATTATTCTTTTTGTATCTCAATCTCACTGTATATTTGCCACTATCTCCATCCAATAAAATTGTTTTTTGAACATTGTTTTCTCCTTGCATAGATAATGTTTTTTCTCTGTCACTGTCCATTACACATTCCCATACCCAATCATTTAAATCATATAGAGTATCTTCATTTTCTATCTTTACCGTAACACTTTCTCTATAATATTTTTCTATTAAAGACAACATCGCTTTATCTTCTTCAATAAAAATCTCTGGTTTTACAATATCCAGCGGCTCTAACGAAATACATTCCTGCATTGCTTCAGGTATTATTGTATATTTTTCTTCAAAAGTAAAACCTTTTAATTTATCCAATATATACTCTGTCCCTGCCTCCAATTCCTCTATAGTTTTTACATTTCCATCTTGATCTTTAAAACAACAATCCTTCGCTTCAAATATGTTTTCATTATATTTTACCTCCACTTTATAGTTGTCAAATGTAGGAATATTTGTTTTATTTATTACTTTCTCTTTATAAAAAAATTCTATATAAGTGCTATTTTTTTGTACATCAATATCAAAGCTTTTATTATTTAAACCTTTTTCTTCCCCATCATTTATTTTTACTTTCCAATTTTCCTTATCCCATAGATTATCATAATTAGAACATGAAGCATTTACTTTAGTTCCACTTTTTATTGAGTTAGTATTATTCCATTCATTTCCATTAATTTTTAATTTTGGAGTTATAAGTTTGCAATTTAATGTGATTGTTTGATTAGTATTGCCAATTTCTTCTTTTGAAGGAGTTGTAACCTCTGCTTCTTTTTCTGGTTCTTTCTCTGCTTCTATTCCTTTAATGTTCACACTATATGTGTACAATGTATTATATTTTAATTTACATTTACCATTTTTAACAGGAATCTCAATATCACTATTATTCTCCTTGATAACAACCTGATTATCGTTTACATCTACAAATTCATCTATTTCACTTATATAGTATTTTACCGTATAATTAAAAGTTTCCTGTTCTATTTTTATTTCCTTGCTTACAGTAAAATCCGGATCCTTTTTACTTGTCTGGGTGATTATAACTGTACCCTCACTTACAGCATTTAACACTCCATCTTGATTTATCTCCGCTATTTGGGAATCTGAACTTTTCCAGTTCCAATCATGTTTCAACTCATTTTTACTTAATAAAATTTCCTCCCCGGCATTAACTGAATTTGGACAGCTCAATTGCAGGTTTTTCTTATTAACAAAAATATTAATTGTCTCATCTTCCCCTGCCGAAAAATCACCTGATATCTCTGATAATTCTTCACCTTTTATGGTATATGTATAGCTTACATTTTTTTCTAACGTATACTTGCCTGTATTTGATTGAATAATATCATTACCTTTTTTAATCGTGATATATGAATCTGGAACTTTCACTTCCCCTTCATTTATTTTAATAACTGCGTTGACAATATATTCCTTGGCTTCTTCTGCCCTCACAATAGAATAATTAAATCCCATATTAGACAGGAAAATACTAACTGCAAGCAAAAATGCCAGATATCTATTTTGTAGCTTTATCCTCATTGTTCTTCTCCTTTAATTTTTCTTGAGTCTCATTCCTTTTTTATATCCAATCTTTTTATTCGTAAAAATTTTTTTATAAGCAGTATATTTTTTCTTTGGTAACTTGAATATCGCTTTATTTGAAATATTTTTAAATGCATATAATCCAACTTTTTTAGATGTCAGTTTTGTCGTTTTTATTGTAATTGTCTTTAATTTTTTACAATCCCGGAAAGCATTCTTTTTAATTTCCTTAATAGATTTTGGAATTGTTACAGTTTTTAAACTAACGCATTTTCTAAATGCATTTTTTCCTATCTTTGTTAAATTAGTTCCACTAAATTTTACTGATACTAATTTATTACACCCATAAAATGCATCATCGGAAATTTCTGTCACATTTTTCCCTATTACTACTTTCTTTAACTTTTTATAATTCTTACATGCACCCTTTCCGACAGCCGTCACTTTATAGATAATTCCATCAAAAGAAACTGTGGCTGGTATGCTGATCTGCTGCTTTATTTTTGCATTTTTATCTAAAATGCTGCAATATTCTACTGTTTTTTCTGAAGGCGAAATAATTTTATACTGTACATTTTTTTCTTTAAAAGTCTCCCCTTTATCTAATAACCATCCCGCATACAAAGTAATATTCTCATTTACTCCCTTTGTGAAATCAAACGGTACCGTACAATTCTCATCTTTATACCAGCCAGTAAAAATATAACCATGTCTTACCGGATCTACAGGTCTCTCAGCCGTCTCCTGTTGTACCAATACCTGCGGATTAATCTCATTTCCACCATTTACCTGAAAAAATACTTTTACATATGGTTTCCATTTGGCATATAAGGTTGTATCTTTTGTCTCTCTGATATTAAACTGATATGGTATCGTCAAATCCTTATCCAAATACCAGCCTGCAAAAGTATATCCTTCCATAGTCGGAATCTCCGGCTCTGCCACGATATTGCTCCCATAAAATATTTGATCCTCTATTACCTTTTCATTTCCCACTTCAAAATGAATTCGAATAAAATCCGATAATGAACACTTTATATTTATTACCGGTCGAACATATGTATTCGGTTGATTGCAATAAAATCCATTATAATGAATTTGCCCGTCTCCGCAACCGACCATCATACTATTATAAGAATCTCCAGAAGTTCGTAACCAATATGAATGCCCGGAATCAGGTCCAAGGAAGAATTCCTCCCCTTCTATCGCATAAGCATATTGGGATGGATACCCTCTTAATGGTTTACAGTTACCGCACCACTCCGGATTTCCACAGAAACCATATGCCAAATTAACTACATCTGCATAGCTTAACAAATATACTTTATCATCTGTGTCGCAACCTCCATCCGTACCGAATTCCGGGTTATCAACTTGTTGTAAATGCGTAACCAGAATCTGTCCCTGTTCTTCTTTTGTAAATGCAGAACTTAAAAAACCAGGATTTTTATAAAATTCCCCTAAATCTATTTTCTGCTTTCCATCATCGTTTAACCATTTCCGCAATTTACAACTTGCCCATGGATCATTTGTCAGTGCGGACCATGTATCATCTGCAAATTGAGAGTCCAACAATACTTCTGATAATAACATTAGCTCTCCATCATGATTACTAAGTATCCTCCATTTTATTGGTTCATATAAAAAATATCGGTATTTATTATTGCTTTTTTCTTCCCATTTTTCCCTCTCTTCTTTAGATTCATAATTTGTTCCTGCGACAAGAGTCATCTTATAATTTATCCGTCGATACTTTTTACCATCAACCTCTGCTTCTCCTTTGGAATCATATAGTGCATTCTTAATTTTATCTGTTAATTCAATACCTGCTATTTCTCTTTGCGGGTAAGTGCCAAAGTATATATATTTATAATTAGAAATGTGAGCCTTGGGGCCTTCTTGAGGTAGATGTGTTGATTTATCTACTACAGGTCCATCCAAGTCTTCCTGAGTAACTGCTGCCTTTACTGGTAATTTCCAACTTAGTCCTAATATTAAAATAAGACAAACCATCAAATAGTTAATAATATTTTTACTATTCGCAACTCTCTTATATTTCCTCAACTCCATCTGCCAAATCCTCCTTCATTATTTTTATAATCTCTGTTTACATTTCCGTTTTTGCCTGCTTCTTCGTAATTATTTCATCCGAAAACATCACTATTTTTGTCTCAATGATATCAAAAATCCCCTCTTTCTTATGTTTATCTTCCATATCAGGCTTATTTTGTATTCTCTGTGATTCCGTAATCACCTTTAAAGGTACTGTTTCCTTCGTTACCTGTTCCAGTTTTGCAGTAACCAAAACCGGCCGTACTTGCATTTCCTGCAAAACGGTATCCGACTCCTTCTTTTGTTCCTCTACTATTTCTATCTGTTGTCCTGATAAATCATCATTTTCTTTCTTATAGAAAGAAACAGAATTTGCTTTGTACTTTTTCCTTTTCGCATTATCTTCCTTCTGATTAATTTTATCTAGTTCTTTTACACTTTGTTTTACTGCCCACCCTGTCTTAATACTGATTATTTTCCGGATATCAAATACAAAGAAAAATACTATCAATAAAACAAACAAAATAATTGTAATCACTAAAAACACTATGAACAATGTATGATAAACCTCTAACGTCATATCCTTCTCTCCTATCGTTTTAACCCATTTTAATTTGCAAAATGAATTGCCTGCACATTTCACAGCTTTTATAATCTGCCTTACGCTGCCTTCTTTTCGATTACATACATTGTTTTATTCCCGTAAAAACAGATTAAAATCATACATGAATCAATTTGATTACACCACCTCATCAAAAGCAATCTGTATCATTTTTTCTGCCTGACTTAGATTATCCTGAAGTTTGTTATGTAATTCTTCTTCGTATGGATTCTCTTTATCATAGATTATGGATTCCCTGACCGATGCCAGCTGGATCTCCATATCTTCCTTTTGTACACCAGCATCTTTATAATCCTGTACATGCAAAACCAGCTGGTTTGCCATAAAATTATACATAACCAATGCCGTCACGTTATTATCTTCTGCCGCCAAATCCGGTGTCATAACAGCCGATAAATCTTCCCACAGCTTTGCATAACTGCCTTCATAATCGCCTTCTTTATTAACAGTATCCAGACTGCGGTAATATCGAATAATCTCATACAGATGACGGGCACGAAATGCCTTTTTTTCACCAAGAATCTTATCAATATCCTCTTCCTGAATTCCTTCTATCGTATTTCCAATGGCAATGTTTAACCATTTTGATGCGTTTTGTATATCCTCTGCATTTTCAAAATAATAAAAATACATGATACCCAGCTCATAGGCAATCTGTATATAATTTTCGGGATTTTCTGCCAAATCTTCCATATAAGCAGGCATAACTTTACGGATTTCCTGGCTTTCCGATTCCGAAAACACACCATCCGCCTGCATTGTTTCAAGTAATGCTTTATATGCCTCTCCTTTTACGGGCGACAATTCAATAGCCTTTTCATAAAATTGATATTTTTCATCCATATCCAATGCCATGGATGCTGTATTTAAATACTCCTCATAGGTACTGGATGTTTTTCTGTTCATTCCTATATAACATCCTGCCGTAGCCAATGCCATAAATATCATAAGAACTGCCGTCGATAAAAAAGTATACCATTTTATTTCCTGCGTTTTTTTGTATTCCTCTTCTTCTTCTTCGTAATGCTCTAAAGCATATAATAATTCTGCACATGTTTGATAACGGTCATTCGGATTTTTTTGGGTACATTTCAAAATTATCTTCTCTAATCCCGATGAAAAAGACGGATTCCAATGACGGATAGGATACATCTCATATGGCGGATCACTTGGATTATGCCCTGTTACTAAATGATAAATTGTTGCTCCTAAACAATATATATCTGTTCTTGCATCTGTCTGTCCCTGACCTCCAAATTGTTCCGGCGCTGCATAGCCACGGGTACCCAGACAGCTTGTATCTTCTATATTCTGTTCCTTAAATTCCCTTGCGATTCCAAAATCTATCAGCATAACGGAACCATCCGATTTTAACATTACATTGGACGGTTTCATATCGCGATATATAATCGGCGGCTTTCTTGTATGAAGATATTCCAAAACATCACAAAGCTGCTTTGCCCATTCTATAACATCTTCACATGGCAGGCTGCCTTTTTCCTTCAGTGCATCACTTAGCGGATTTCCTTCGATATAATCCATAACAATCAAAAAGATATCTTTTTGATCGATCACATCAATAATACTTGGCAAATTAGGATGATTAAGCTTTTTTAACAGTTTGGTCTCTACAATCTGGCTTTGTTTGATTACATCAAAATCCGTCTGACCATCCTTTCTGACTTCTTTAATTGCCCATGGTTTATTTGCCCGTTCATTAACTGCCAGATAAACCGTGCTCATTCCACCCTGTCCGATTTTATTTAATATTTTATATTTTCCATCAACAACAGTGCCGATTTCTAACATGCATCCTCCTGTATCGCCTGAACCAGTACAGCCGTAATGTTATCCTCTTCCTGCCGGCTTTTTACAAGTTCTACAAGCCATTTTAATCTTTCTTCTATTATTTTTTCATCTGATAATTTATCTGGTTGGAGATTTTCCCATATTTCCTGATTGGAAATCACATGTCGGAAACCATCCGAACACAAAAGAAATGTTGATGATGCCTTATATTCCCCCGTATAAAAATCTGGCATCACAGAATCCCCCACTCCAATACACTGTAGTAACACATTACGCTGATCGCTATGTAAAGCCTCCTCCTCTGTCATTCTTCCCATATCAATCTCTTGTTGGATAAATGATTGATCCCTTGTCATTTGCCTAACTTGATCTTTTAAATAATAAACCCTGGAATCTCCTATATTACAAATATAATATGCATCGTCTACTAACAATAATGCCGCCAGTGTAGTCCCCAAATAGATACCATGCTCTTCCCCATAAGCACAAATCATTCTATTTAATTCTGATACAGTTTGCAGCCAGCTGTTTTTAATTGCCTGGAAATTAAAATCATGATATAACAAATCCGGAAAAACCTGTTCAAACCACTCTGACATTTCTGATATTACAGTGGAACTTGCCAATTCTCCTTTTTCCAATCCTCCCATTCCATCACACACAACAGCAAAAAGTACCTCACCCATTTTTGTTTTTGCCTTGCGTATCAATGCTGCATCCTGATTTACTTTTTTACAAATCCCAATATCTGAATGTATACCAGATAAATATCTCATATTTTTTCTCCATCTATCCTATTCAATCTGCTTTCTCATGTTTTTACCATCCAAAAAAATCACAAAACATACACAAGCAGATAGTTTATAACCTTATAATTATACAATCTCAAATATAAACTCCTCATCTGCTATCTTAATATAATCCCCACTTTTTATTGCTCTTTCCTGATTTGCTGGTACCTGTTCATTATTTAGATATGTATAATTTGTAGAACCCAAATCCACCAGATAATAATGCATTCCCTTTTTAATAATTTTCATATGACACCTGCTGATAGTATCACTACCGCTAACAAAATAATTAACCTTTGTTTCATCTTTTCCAACTGTAAATTCTACTGCATCAATAAGTCTCTTTTCCCCTGTTTTCTTTCTAACAAGATATGCTTGGATTTGCGGTGGTGCTGTATTTAATACAGTAGTAGCATTATTATTGGTATTCTCATGAATACCCGCCATATTTAACAAAGTGGTTTCTCTGTTTATGTCTTCCTGTGTCGCAGTTGTCTGCTGCTTAGCAGAATATCCCATTTGATTAAAATTTGGAATTTCGTTGTCAGAAAGAGATGTAAATTTATTTTTTTCCTTTTTTTGTTTATTTGTCTTACATAAAACTATAACCATAATCACTATAGCTGCGACAACTACAATAATCCCAGCTATAATACCAATAATCAAAACCCAGTTAGTTTTTTCCACCATTTCCAGATTATCCATACTCTGCTGTAATATCTTTTTTGCATCATCTATCTCTGCCTGTGTTGCCTGTTCATCATATTGAACCTGCTGTGCCTGCTGTAAGCAGGACATTAGGATTAAATAGCTGTCGCTCTTATAAAGAGACTGATCCAGTTTCAACGCCTTATCTATACACTCACTTAAAGCTGTTTTATCTATTGATATTTCTGTAGTAACCTCTTCTGTTACTTCTTCTGTTGCTGCTACGCTATTATCACTATAGGTAATCCCCTCAAGATACGGAAACTTAATCTCATTGATTGGGATAACCCTAAAACATTCCTTTTTTTCATCTTCTTTATTATATGTTAAAATCCCAAGTACTTCACCGGTATTACCATTAATCAATGCACCCCCTGAATTACCGCTGGAAATAATTCCACTTACTTTTATATTCTGGGGGGCAGCCTCCGATACAACTCCTGCAATCAGATTAACATCTGTATTCTTAAACAACTTTGCTCCTTCTTTACTAAATGGTTTTGTAGAAGGATATCCAACTGCCATTACATTTTCCGCAACTACAATTACGTCACTATTTCCTAAAACTGCTGGTGAACAATCCGTTTCTTCCTCTAACGATAGAATTGCAAAATCTTTTTCTTCACTTTCCTGTGCGATTCCCGCATATATTAAAACATCATCTTTTTTGACAATTGCAATCTGCATGCCTTCCTCTCCGGAAAAATCAGCAGATTCCCCATTCTTTAATATATAATCCTTTGCCTTTTTCAAATTTTTTTCATTCATATGCACCAAATGATAATTGGTTAAAACAGTATTACTGTTAATTACAACCCCACTTCCACTTTGTAAAACTAATCTCTTACCATCTGTTGAGGTATAAGTCATGATTACCTGAACAACACTATTCTTATTATTATCTAAATATTCTCCGCTGGCATTTGCTGTACCTTTAACTGTTATCAATAATATTAATGCAATCATACATATTACGTATCTACTAATTTTATTTTCCATTTTTTACCTTCCTAATTTGATTTTCTCTAATGTTATACTTAATATTTACTTATAAAGTAAAATTATAACGTCTTTACCAATATATTGAATTATCTTATTATATGACTTTTTTAATAACTTTTCAATACTTTATTATCTTAATTTGTTAAAAGTAATAATTTTATTTTTATATAATTATTAACTTAATCAAACTTAAATTGATTTTGACATTTTTGCAGATGTAAAATACAATCAAATCTTATTATGAAAACCTTCATTATAACAATTTAATTATTATGCATAAAATCAAAGGAAATAATTGTGAAAAAGTTATACCAATTTATTAAAATACAACATTTTAAAATTAGTTTAACAATGCAATAGAAAAAAATCTTTTGTTTTTTTAGATTTAATATTTTGTTTATAGAAATAATTATATTAAATAATAAAAATTATATATTTTTAGATATATTAATCTGTGCCTATACATTAATGATATTCATATTTCTTAATTCAATGGAATTTTTCAGAAGAATTCTTGAATCTTTAGAAAAAAATACACCTTCTGATTAATCAAAAAGCGTATTTCTTTTTTATGAGAGGCGCCAACCAGATTTGAACTGGTGATAAAGGTGTTGCAGACCTCTGCCTTACCACTTGGCTATGGCGCCATAAAACTATTATCCACCATTTTTACTATTATATGCAGATAAATCACATTTTAGTAGTAACTCCCCGAGTAGGGCTCGAAC